>BNJS01000821.1_pt1 | contig 593032 bp, 837 predicted proteins | sample 8540461 | NCBI WGS metagenome assembly BNJS01 (sample SAMD00202454, study PRJDB9452) | human saliva metagenome | isolation source: human saliva | place: Japan
CGCATATACGCTCAAATTTTTTCTCCCCTACACGCAAAAGTATTTGCGTGTACTCACTGAAAATGAGTACAACGTACTCACGAGTGTAAGTACGCGTACTTATGAAAGTGTTTACGTCGTACTTACTGAAGTGTTTACACGTAAGTGCGCATGTGTGTTGAGAATGCCTGACGGTCTCTCAGTATTTAATCTCGAAGTAATCAAGGACTGCTTTATAATGGTCTTGTGCTGTGAGGCAAGTATCTAGGAGGTAACCCAGGTCCGTTCCCATTCGTGTGAGTCCACGATAGTAATACATCTTCAGCTCGTCGGTGATAATGAAAAGGAACGATATTGTGTGCCAAGCATTCTTTGAACATAATCAATCGTCCTACGACCATTACCATCTTGGAATGGGTGTATGAGACTCGAACTTATGGTGAAAATCAAGAATATCTTCAAAGTTTATCTGCCCTTTTTGCATGATAATCCTTGAGTAAAAGAGCGTACGGCGGAGGCTACTTTCTTGGGCGCTGTCGTCGCTGTACCCTCCCACCTCGTTGGGTAATCTCTTATAAGCTCTACTGCAAACCAGTCTTTTGAGGCATCGGATGTCCCACTTTTTGAGCATCAAATGTAACTCCTTGATTAGACCTTCGGTGAGCGGTGTGCGTGCGTGTTCGATGATGAAATCAATACATCGGAAATGATTGGTCGTTTCAATAATATCATCTACTCTTATCGCCTCATGCGCTATTCCGATGGTATTAGTTTCGAAGATATAGCGTGTTTGCTCTTTACTTGAGACGACTACCCTCAATGTGATTAGAATTGTAGGTTAGTTCTATCTGTGTGCGATGATAAATTCCTCCCTTTTAGCTGACTATCTTTTTGTTCTTTCAGAGTCTTGAGTAGTTGTGATGGCTCCGTGCGAGTCTTTATGCGAGAGGGCAAGGGTGAATACTTGGGTATATTCCATGTCTTACCGACAAGTTGTGCGCCAGCTATTTTACCGAGAGCGCAATAGTTTCTGACGGTTCGCTCAGATATATTGTGCGACTTTCTGCATATTCTTTTTACAGAGATAAAGTCCATAATGATTATTGAAAGGTTAAGCGAAGATACTCTTTTCTTGCCGATATCGGCAAGGAAAAGAGGTGTTTTGTTGGTTTGCAGGATTATCTTGCCGATAAGGGGACATTGTATAATACGGCACTCGCCGCGTTATTTTTCGATATTCAGGCTTGGTCATTTACAAGAGTAAACTCCCTGCGCCCTCAATCTCAATGCCTTGCGATTACCGCATTCTGCAAAGCCCCCAAAAAGGACAAACAGACCGCCCGACAGCCTCCAAAAGATAAAGTCCAGAGCTCAAGCTCTGGACTTTATCTTTTTATCCTCTGATGAAATAATCGTTTTTAGGCGACACCCATCACGAGATAAACCGTATAGGCGATATAGAGCAGTAGGAGTACAGCACCTTCCACTCTGTTAATCGTTCTCTTGCCAAAGAATACCGCAAAGAAGTAAAGCAGAATAGCGGCTATGGTCATCACAAAAGAAGTCCAAGAAACAAGACCTCCCATACCAATAGGTTTAACCGTAGCCGTTGTGCCGAGAATGAAGAAGATATTAAAGATATTACTTCCTACCACATTACCGATAGCCATCTCCTGCTCTCCCTTGAGTGCAGCCACAACGCTTGTCGCCAGTTCGGGTAATGATGTCCCAGCCGCGACAATAGTTAATCCGATAATCGCATCACTGACGCCCATAGCCTTAGCGATGTCGGAAGCCGAACTTACAAAGAGGTCTCCACCATAAACAAGTCCTACTAGTCCGCCCTAGCATATATATTATGAGTAGCCAAATAGGGCGGTTAATGCGCTGCGTCTCTTCCGCTTTGAGATTTTCATCGAGCTCTACCACCTGCTCGGGCGCATTAGGTTTGCTGATGGCGATGGTATAGCTAAGGAAGATGGAGAAGAAGCATAATAGAACGAGCCCTTCGCCCCTGCTGATGACATTCTCTACGCCTACTAGACCCGATAATTCTTTGTCGAAGACCATGAAAGCAAAAAGAACCAAAGAGGCCAGTACCATAAGCGGTATTTCTTTGCGGATAGTACTCTTCGTGATAGAGAGTGGCGCAATTAAAGCCGTTACGCCCAGCGATGGCGAAGACATTAAAACATTACTCCCTACGACATTACCAAGGGCAATATCAGACTTGCCTGCAAGAGCCGAAGTAAGGCTGACAACTAATTCGGGAGCTGAGGTGCCGAAAGGCTACAATCGTTAGTCCAACCATAAGGGGACTAAGACCTGAGACGACGAGCTAGCGTAGCAGCTCCTTCTGTTAGGTAGTTTGCGCCCAGCACAATAAGGGCTATGCCGACAAGAAATAATAAAATGCTTAGGAACATATTGGCTTATTTGGTTAGTCAATTACGTTTTGTTTCTTAAGTACACGTCCTAAGCATACATAGCCGACGACACCTGATAGAATAGTGCCTATGAAGATGCCGAGCTTAGCTTGGTTCAGAAGTTCGGGATAAGTGCCTCCGTAGGATAGTGTAGCGATGAAGAGAGAGACCGTAAAGCCGATACCACCGAATACGCTTAGGGTACAAGTCTGCGAAGGGTCATACCACTTGGCCAAGGACAGAGATTGAACTTAATCGCTAGCCAAGTAAAGAGGGTAATGCCCACAGGCTTACCAACGAAGAGCCCTAGTACAATAGCAAGGGAATGCCCCAAATGCCATCAAGAGAAATCCCTCAAAGGATACTCCCTGCATTTACAAAGGCAAAAAGCGGAAGGATAAAGAACGAAACAATGGGCGAGAGCATGTGCTCAATCGTCTGCACGGGGCTAACCGAGCGTCCTAGTGTATCTCTCAGACCATGTGTAACGGCTAATTGGTCGTGTGATAGAACTACGGCATTGCCACTCTCTTTGTGGTCACCTTGAGCTCTTCGAACTGCTGATGCAGGGGCTGCTTGTAGATTGTCGATGCGCACCTTTCGTAGTCATGGGGACGCAGAGGGCTACAAGTACACCTGCAATAGTCGTATGTATGCCCGACACGAGGAAGAACTGCCACACGATAAAGAACATTGCCATATAAAAGCCCGGATGCTCGATGCCTATTTTTACCGCACATGGCGATGATGAGTAGAATACCGAAGGCAATGAGTGAGGGCGTCCAAGCGACTCCCGAGCTATAGAATAGTGCAATCACGATAATACCGCCGATATCATCAACGACAGCAAGAGCCATGATAAAGACACGTAAGGACGTTGGGACACGCTCGCCAAGAGCACCGATAAGAGCAAGAGCAAAGGCTATATCCGTTGCCATCGGGATAGCGGCTCCCATAGCAGCAGGGTTCTCGTGCTCAACTGCTAGGAAGAGTATCACAGGTATAATCATACCACCCATAGCAGCAATAATGGGGAGTAAACTTTTCTTGATACTACTTAGCTCTCCTACTGCCATCTCCTGCTTAATCTCCAAGCCAACGTTGAAGAAGAAGAGGGCCATCAAGAAGTCATTGACGAAAGTCGAGAGGCTCATGCTATGCCCGTGGTGGGCGAATAGCTCAAAGCCCAATACTTTAACCTCTATCGGATGATTGAGGAAGTATTGATAGAATTCATTCCAAGGCGAATTCGCAATGACTACAGCTAGTATAGAAGCTACAAACAGTAAAAACCGTCGCATTGAGGGCTCGGTATGGACATTTTGGTGGAGTGGGTCAAGAAAATCAATTTTTTTACTCATTCCTATTAGAACCTATTTCGTTATTAATTACGAGATTTTTACAATGTATATCGGGCATAAGTGGCTATTGAGACTAGGCTCAGTTGTACGTTGTTATCCTATCTTAATGTCGCAATAAGCTAGCAAATGCCGTATTATGTGATATCTCTTATTCCTAATTCTGAGGCAAAGATAAATAAATTGCGTGAGAGCGTATCGTTCCGTTGGCGTGTTCGTCAGGGTAATACTTCTTCCCCCTCAGTACTTGCGCTCTGCAACTTTTTGGGGTTGTTGTTTGTTTAAGCTGTAGAATTCTTAAATTTGTGTAGGAATGGAAGTTTTAGATGTCCTTATTGTCGGGATTAATGGATGATATTTTTGATTTTGTAGAAGTATAATGTGCTAAATGTCAAAAGCCTTGTGTTTTTGAAGATAGAGTTTGTCTATTGATAATTATCTTTTAATAATTATTTACATGGGGGAGTAGACAAGGTTTTTACTACTTTTTGTACAACCTTTTCTCTAAAAATGCGGGATAAGGATAAACTCTAGTTGTAAGTTTATATGATTGGATATGAATATTGTGAAGAAGAATATGATAAGTGAGAAACAGAATGTTTATGAGGTTCCTAGCGTAGAATTGTTAGATTTGGTACCGCTGAATCTACTAGCAGGGTTCTCTGGTGATGCAGAGTTTTATGATTATGAAGATGACGGTCAGATTGAACCATACAATGGATAATGCTGAATGTCGTAGATTGAGCTAAATTTTTAGAATAGGTATATAAAAATAATGCAGATAAGAAGAAAAAAACAGTAAGCATACTCATGCTTGTACTAACTCTAGCCTTTGCTGGAGTTAGTTGCTCTCGTGAGGACATTCAGACAGATGTAAATCTATCTAAGCTAAAAGCCTGGAGAGGTTTCTGTGGGTATTAGCCTGGATGCTCTTACGTTACCCGTAGGAAACGAAGGAGAGATACGTGCTCTCAGCATGACGATGAATAATAGCACCCATAATGGAAAACCATCTTATGGTGTCGTTAAGATGAACCGTCAAGCTGCAGCTGCGACAATCTCATCCGTTGGAGTTTTTCTATTGTCCTACTGACCCTACTGGAACAAAAGGTTTATTATACAGACCCTGCTAAGCCAATGACTTGGGAGCTGGTCAATGCTAATAGTAATGATGCTTCGAAGCCACTACTCTATAAGTGTACTCAGAGCAATATCGTGAATATCCCTAAAATCCTTCTTGATGGTACTCATGAATGGTACTTTATGGGTGTTGTTGGTGCTAAGCAAGCTGCTGATGGTACACTTACCTTTAAGCCTTCTGAAGGGAACACTCTTTCGGGTTATGACTATCAAGACAATGGCTCTAACTTTAATCTTGAAGTTCCGATGACCTCAGGTTGGGTTAAGATAAACCTTAAGGTTAAATCTGATGACATCCTTGGGCATGGTGGTGGTACAGAGCCTTACTTCTACCCTGAGAACTGGGAGCTAAAGCCTGTGGGCAATGGTTCTAAGGCTGAGCCTACGATTAAGTTTAAGCCTAGAGGAACGCTCTTCCGCATCCTCGTAAACAATAAAGCTGGTTATAACTTGAAGATTACCGATGTTAATCTCAGGTCTAATGTCATGGCTTTTGATGCAAGCATTACACCTGAGAGTATCAGAGCATTAAATGTCCCTACTCCGGGGCTGGCTATGCCGCTTAAGCATGGTTCTGCAGATGTGCTTCTTGATGTACGTGATAATCTTGTAAGTGAGACTCAGAATGAAACTAATAATCCCGGTGCAATCCTAGCTTGGGGGCTTATCAATGAAAAGCTCTATAAAGAGGTCGATGCGGCGTATCAGGCTGATAATCTCCAGAGATTTCCTTTCCTTGCTGTACGAGCTTCTGCTTATCCTACAGATAATGATATGTGGACATCAGCTGAAAAAAACAGTCTGATTATTTCCCCTTAAAGAAGAGAGCCTCTGCAGTGTCTGGTAAACCCGTATTCCTTGCTAAGGTTGGTAATCTCTCGACGATGTACCGTGATGGCGGACAGCAGTGGTTAAGTCTGAATATTACGAGCAGTCTGTCGAACCTAGAGACCATGAACTTTGAGCCGATAGACTACTGATGGTGATGGCACGCAGTTCAAGGACTCACACCCCTTCCTTAATAGACATAGTGATGCTCAGCTTTATTGGTTGGACCAAGTTGCTTATCCTGATTATAACCAGACTCTAACATGGATTAATAATGGGAACTTTAGCTCTCGATGGAATGATAAGGATATAACATCTAACTCGAGGTCTAAGAATGGTTTGAACTCAAAAAGAACGGTGTAGAGTATCATCTACCTTATAAGGAAGAGATTCTAGAGTTCTTGCCCATGCCTAAGGGTGAACATGGTCGCTATTCAGATTTAGTCAAGATTACGAATACGAGTGGCTATCATGAGATTAAGACAGATGTTGTAGAGCCTACATATAATCTGAAGAATGGTCAGGATGCAAATAAGATTTATACGGCTGTACACCATCTTCGCCTAGGTTCTGCTCAGCAAGCAAACATGAATTTCTTGAAGGATCTGAAGACAAAGCAATCTTTGACAGCTTCAGAGGACCAAGATCGAGAAGACATGTCTCAGTGGAATCTCTTCAACTATTTCTGGCATAAGCGTGTCGTTTATAGCTTGGCTTATCTTCATGAAGGTGACCCTGAGAGCTTGGTCGCTTTCCGTTATGCTTGGGTAAGTTCGCCTAACTGGGCTACAGGTTTGTTTGATAGTCAAATTCCATCTGGATTTTGGAATGATGGTCGAGCACCATTACTTATGAGTGAAGATATTATAAATAGGGCTAAAACTTCTTCTCGCCCATTCCCAGAGGATATAATCGGACCTATACGAGATGCTTCTGCGTGGACTGCAGGTCGTTTTGAGAGAGATGGCAGAGGGCAGGCAATGGTCAGTGCTTTGATTGTAGCGATGAAACCTATTGGAGCTTTTTCATGAACGCGTACGCAGCATCAATGACCTTGATGTTGTAGCTCAGGAAAGTTTCTGGACAGAGAACCCTAAGGGTTTGGTTTTTCCGTATCATCCCTGCCTCAGGATTCAGTACTTCAAATTCGTCAAGTCCTAGTGCTGCCGTCAATCGAAATAGAGGTGCATATTTGATGACAAGAGATATTCCTGCTGGAGGAGTAGAAGGAAAGGATTTCTATTACTTCTACGTTGGTCCTGATGGTTGGGGAGCTATTTAATACGATGGATTCAGAAAAAGCTCAATGAAGAGTTCCGCCTAGCTCATAAGTATACAACTTATAGTCGCTATGATACTCCCGAAAAGCAGCAGGCGAAGTTTAGGATGGACTTTAATCATGGTGACTGGACGGATGATAATCATCCAATCTATGATGCGAATCAGTATTATATCTCTCGAGCATTCCCTAAGTCTGGTTCGGGTATTCCAGCTCGGCTTCATGGTTGGTCCTACTCTTCAAAAGCCAACGAGATAATAATTTTTAGTTGGTATTAGGCTAAGAAAGCGGTCTGCATCAAAACTATGTTTTGGTACGGACCAGCTTTCATTTATTCGTATATCTGCCTTACGGTCTCATTGAGCAAGCTCGAATTTAAGTACGCGTACTCATTTTAGTGAGTACGCGTACTTATAAAAGCTGTTGTGTACTCACGAAAGTGTTTACCTCGTACTCACTTATGTATTTGCGTGTACTTATTGAGGCAGGTATGTCGTATTCATTTTATTGCTGTTGTTATCGAAGAGCCCCGTAGGGGGCGATACTCCTGCATAGCCCAGGGCGCAAGCCCTGGGTTAATCGATGGACTACATTTATTGAGCCCTTTAGGGGGCGGCACTTCCCTGCAAGTATTGTGTGTGGTATTGTGTTTGTTGCGTTGTATTTATCCGTTGGGGCACTTGCTTGCGTGGGTGAGTGCCGCTCCTGCGAGCTCAATTCGCTTTTATCTGCGTTTCCCCAGGGTTTCATATCGAGACTTCGCCCTCATTTCACCCTGGGCTTTGCAGGGAGTGTCGCCCTTGCAGGGCTCTTTGTCGTATTGGGCGTTTGCGGTGTTTTTGTCGTGCTATTGTGTTCGTTAAATGTATTGTGGTATTGATTGTTGCGGTCGGACAATGAGCCCCAGGGGGCGATACTCCTGCATAGCCCAGGGCGCAAGCCCTGGGTTAATCATTGAAACACATTTATTGAGCCCTTTAGGGGCGGCACAATCATTTTGTTTTGGGGATATGATTGTTGCAATATTCAAGCAACCATTTTACCTCTTCTTCCATAGTTCGGTATCGATGATGTTCATTCTGATTTCTGATGTATTGTGTTGTTCGTTCAATGCCCGAGGGACTAACTGAAAATGCACCATAGCCATTTTGCCAAGAAAAAAAGACGATAATGAGGATTTATTGTTTTTAACCATCTAGATGTATTTGCCTTTATATTTCGAAAAACTCGCTTATGGATAGGGTCTTTACCTAGATTTATAAGTATGTGTATATGGTCAGGCATTCCACCGATAGCAAGAATTGGACACCTCAAAGAGTCAGTATAGTTTTTTTAATGTAACTATATAGACGATTGATATCTTCATTCTGTATCTTAGGAGAGTTATATGCAATATGAAATACTAAATGCACATAAAGTTGAGAAATGGATTGTCCCATATTGTATGATGTTTTTGTATAACGCAAATATAATCATCTTAATGGGCATAACAATATTTTGTTCTCGGTTGGGGCATTTGCGTGCTTGAGTAAGTGCCGCTCCTACGGAGCTCAATCTGCTTTTATCTGCGTTTCCCCAGGGTTTCATATCGAGCATCGCCCTCATTTCACCCTGGGCTTTGCAGGAGTGTCGCCCTTTCAGGGCTCTTTTGTCAGAGTGTTTGCTGTTTCCCCAGGGTTTCATATCGGGCTTTGCCCTCATTTCACCCTGGGCTATGCAGGAGTACCGCCCTTTCAGGGCTCTTTGTCGAGATTGGGCGTTTGCGGTGTTGTGTCGTGGTATTGTGTTCGTTAAATGTGTTTGGGTGTGTAAATGGATTGTTGCGTTCGTGTTTTTGTATTTGATTGTATTGTTTGTGGGATTGATTGGTGCGGTCGGGTCATGAGCCCTAAGGGGCGATACTCCTGCATAGCCCAGGGCGCAAGCCCTGGGTTAATCGATTAGAACACATTTATTGAGCCCCAAAGGGGCGGCACTTCCGCGCAGTATTGGGTGATTGTGGAGGTGTTGTTAAGAAAAAGGGCTGTGTCAATATATGACACAGCCCACACTATATGATGCGAGAGTAAGTCGGAAGCGTGCTTATACGCTCCCGTATATTGAGTGGTTTAGAGTCGGAAACTACTTGAGCCAATGAGATTGCCATCTGCGAAGATGCGCAGTTTATATGTTCCACTCTGTAAACTTTCCTCAACGGGCCAATACATCGAAACAGCAGTTTCTTCTCCATTGTATTCAATCTCCCTGCGGATAGAGTAAGGTATGCTCTTGCCCTCAAAACTGAAATTGCCTGAGTTGCCCTTGAGCATCACTTCTTCATCAGGGCGCGTAAGCCCTAATATAGAATGTCTTCTTGCCGACAGCCGCTGTTACATTCTTAGCTACGTGGAAACTAATTTGCAGATTAACAATCTTCTCAATCTTCTTAGCCTGCTTGCCCTTCTTGTCCATAGGAAGGACGCTGATAGCAGTAGCGTCTAGTTTGGCGGCGAGGTTTACACGGCTTGTAAGTTCGCTCTTCTCGCTGGATAACTGCTGTACAGTGCTTTGAGATTTATTGTAACTCTCCTTAACAGAGGCATTCTCAGCTCTAAGTCTTTCGTTAGTAGCTTGGAGGGAGTCAATCTGTACAACGTATGTACGCAATACCTTGCGGAGGGTACTTACTTCACGTGTTAAGGCTGCTATGCGTTCGGCACTAGCGGCTTTGGTGTTCTTGAGTTCGTTTTTGTAGACGGTCTACCTTAGCTCGCTCATTGAGTAGCTGAGTGACAAGGCTGTCAGTACCGATTTCAAAACTATTCTCGCCATCGCCCACCTTAATTTTTGTTGTACTGAGTTTTTATACTCTTCGGCAAGCATAGCTAGCTCTTCCTGCATAGCTTCTGTTTGAGCCTTAGTAAAGGCTTCTTTCTCGGCTACTAAGTCCTGCACGCTCTTGCTTGAGTAGAAGGTAAAAGCCTAGAGAGAGCGCAATGACCACGGCAAGCACCGTGAGGGATAACATATTTAATTTTCATATAGATGATTGTATTCTATTGGTTGAGCAAAACGAAGTGTCCTCCCTTCCATTGGTACTTCTTGTGAGGGATAGCCTCAATGAGCTTTCTATCCGCTTCACGTGTGGCATCGCTAAGTAGCGTAGGAGTGCTGACAGACACTTCTAAGCGTCCTTGAGGAGCCCATTTGTAAACGAGGTAAAGGGGATAGAGGAGTTGCTCTAAGCGAGCACGGTCGGTAGCTGACATAGAGGCAGGGATAAAGTCAGAGGCTTGGGGAGCTGAGAAGACAGCATTACTATCCTTAATCTCTTCCCACGAGGGTGTGTAGAACTGCAATGCACTGTCTCCGATAGGCGTATTGACCGTGCGAATCAGAGCAAGCAGGGGCGTTCCATTAGGAAGAGGGAGTAAGCGTAATGACCATTGCCCTGAAGCCGATGTCTTAAGGCTAAGCAAATCCTTCTCCACAGCAAGGAGCTCAAGCTCCTCGTATATGCAGTGAGGGAGCTTGATGAGCGCAAGGCTGTCAAGGACATTTAGTACCAAATCTTTGTCTTCACTCGCAAACTCAGGTGATGTTTCCCAATAGGGGCGTGTCTCTGTTTGGGCAGATAGCGTATGGGGTAGACCTATAAGGGTGCAAGCGAAGAGGAGTAGAAGGAAGAGTTTCTTCATAATGAGTTTACTTGATAGCTTCGCGTATGCGTACGAGTCTCTCTAGCATAGGCTCAAGAAGGTCAAGCTGTAGCATATTAGAGGCATCACTCTTGGCGATTTGTGGCTCAGGGTGAGTTTCGAAGAATAGTCCATCAGCGCCCACAGCTATAGCCGCACGTGCAATCGTTTCAATCAGTTCGGGTTTACCTCCCGTTACGCCACTTGCTTGATTAGGTCTTTGCAGGGAGTGCGTAACGTCCATAACGACAGGGTAGCCGGTAGCCTTCATCGCTGGGATATTCGTAAAGTCCACAACGAGGTCACTATAACCAAAGCTATTACCACGTTCGCAAAGGATTACTTGCTCGTTGCCGCAGTCAATGACCTTGCGTGCAGCGTGTTCCATACCGCTAGCTCCTAGGAATTGTCCCTTCTTGATATTAACCATTTTACCTGTACGAGCCGCCGCCGCGATGAGGTCTGTTTGACGGCAGAGGAAGGCTGGTATTTGAAGGACGTCGACATACTCAGCAGCCATCGCCGCTTCTTGAGTCTCGTGTATGTCTGTTACCACGGGACAACCAAACTCTTCTCTTACCTTGGCAAGTATCTTAAGTGCCTTGATGTCGCCAATGCCTGTGAATGAGTCTACACGAGAGCGATTAGCTTTGCGGTATGAGCCTTTGAAGATGTATGGGATATTCAGACGTTCTGTAATCTTGGCTACACGCTCGGCAATGTGTAGAGCTACTTGCTCATCTTCGATACAGCAAGGGCCAGCCATTAGAAAGAAATTAGGGTCCAGCTGTTAGGGTCTTTGTAGGTAATCATATTTTTTTAGGGTGTATTTTTTTATTCTGTTATTTAATCTAGTTCTCCTAGTTGCATCTTGGAAACCATTGCATTGTGCGGCACTCGCTGCGTTATTATCGACATTCAGGCTTGGTCATTTACGTAAGTAAACTCCCTGCGCCTTCAGTCTCAATGCCTTGCGATTACCGCATTCTGCAAAGCCCCACAAAAGAACAAGTTTTACTTGTCCTTTTTGGAGACCAAATCGGGCAGTCTCATCTTGGATAAAGGCTCTGCGTATGCTGTCATAGGGATAGCCTCGGTACATCGCAAAGCGTACGAGTTGTTCTCTTTTCTTATGCTCTGGGTCTTGGGCTTTGAGTGAGCGCATTTTACTCTCTAGGGTACGCATAAGCTGTTCGTCTTCTTCATACTCATCGAAGAGTTCGTTGAGGGCTTGCTCGATGAGGGCGGAGCTTAGTCCACGAGCTTTGAGTTCTTGCTTGATGCGCACTCTTCCCCAAGCGGAATACAGATGTTTTATCACGGGTAAAAAGCTCTAGCGAAGCGTGCTTCGTCGATGAAACAACGCTCTACAAGTTTATCCAGTATACTGTCCCATAGGTTACGTTCCACACCCCATTCGTAGAGCTTGTGCTGTACGTCCTTGAGGCAGTGCTCACGGCGCACACAGTAGGCGGCAGCTTTCTCGTATGCCTCTTGTGGGCTAAGGGCTTTCTTCATTGTGCTTAAGATGATTTCTTCTTGCGCTTAGACTGCATACGCTGATAGTATTCCTTGTTCTTATCCTCTCGGCGCTTCTTGGTCTCTTCTGCCTTAGCCTTCATAAGCTCTTGAGGCTTTTGTGCTTCGAGGGTGTAGAGAGTGGAGCCCACGCTTCAGCAGTAGTAAAACTCTTCTTAATAGGGTACTTCGCTGGGCTGTAATACATAGGTTCGGGTTCGCGAGCAGGGATAATCGCCCGTCGTCCATACGCCATCATAATTGCTGTCTATGTATAGGCGCACGAAGTATTCGTCAGGCTTGAGGTTGGAGAATGTTACTATGAGGTTTTGCTCCTTTTGAACGCTATCAGCCTTCTTCGTTGTATCTTGAGGAAGAAGAGCTCACGAGTCATCAAGACCTTGTTGCCCTTGTCTAAGAGCTGTACGAATGACCTATGTTGAATGCCCGATATGCTGAGCTGTAGATGTCCAAGTTCGCTCTCTTTGGATATGCTCTGCGTGAAGGCAACAGAGTCTGACGCATGCCCATAGATGCTATTGACCATAGCCGAGTCTATGCGTACACGGTAGCTTGCTCCATAATTGCGTTTGAAGAGGACATTATAGTTGAGCGCATCAGTGCTGTCTTGCTTCAGCGTAAAGTTAATGGGCTTATAAATGCTATCCCTTGCTTCTTCTAAGCGAATATGTGTAGACTTGAGCTCCGCAATAGGAAGTGATGCGTGTAGAATAAGGCTATCTTCGGGCGTACCTGCATAGATGCCTTTAGCTCCAGTGAACTCTAACTTGAAGGGATTAGGCTCTTGCTTAGCCTTGCTCTTCTCCGCCTTAGTTTTAGGCTTAAATAACGTTAGCGTATCTGTTACGCTGTGCTCTTGAGGAGGCTATCCGTTTTGATATAGTCCAAACTAAAGCGAATAGAGTCCTTACTTATGAGGTCTTTATCCTTGAGCCAATAGGTAGCGGTGCGTCCACTACGCTCGGTAAGGTAGAGGGATTGTGCTTGTTCGTTTGGCTTGTCTAGGCTACGCAGTGAGGGCGTGTCTTCAGCTCTTCTGCAAACTCAAGGCTAAAGTGTAGGCTATCAGGGGCGGTTGTGACGCTGAAGTCCACGTTGTTTATTCTCTGGAGTATAGTAGCGTAGTACGACCTTATTGGGGTAATAGTAAGTGTAAGGATAGGTAACAAGCGAGTCTCGATAGAGGGTGTCACGGCGCACAATAGAGTCAATTTTGATGGTGTCCGTACGCATACTATCGCGTTTCGATGTGCGATAAGTATTGCGGTCAAAAGGCAAAAGCCTTCAGATAGGCCGTCAAAACGATTGTCATTGTCCTTATCTACAAGGGCAAAAGAGCGATAAATGGAGTCTTTTAGCCCTCGGATAGAGAACTGACCGAGCTTATTACTCTTGCCTGCAAAGGGAAGGCTTCTTTAAGTACAATGCTGTCGGGAGTATGCGCATAATACGCTCCGACAAGCGCATTGGGGACAGGTTCTAGTGTCTCAGCATCGAGGACAAGCCCTTGTATTTGCATTGAGTCAATCGTGCTTCCCGTAGAGAAGGTGTAAGCAAATCGCTCTAAGGGATTGTCTTCGTTGTTGTCTACAATAGCATCATCAAAGTAAAGGCTGTAAGTGGTATTCGGGCGCAAAAGGAGTCTTGCAAGCGAACGTGTATACTCTTACCCCTAGATGCGATAATCGGTTGCTGACGCTGAGGAGGCGAGATAATAATCTTATCTTGTCCGTTAATCTTAACAAACTCGTCAAAGTGCAGGCTGATGCGTTGCTCCTTGACATTCGTTGAGCGTTCGCTAGGGCTTGCAGATATGAGCTTAGGAGGAGTAACATCAAAAGGGCCACCTTCGGGCATTCCTATGTTGGCACAAGCCCACATCATACCCACGGTAAACACGGCTGCGAATAACCTTGTGGCTTGCTGGTACCACTTATGCTCTTTCTTTTGAGGCATTACTATTTGGATACTTTAATTGTCTGTCCTACTTTGATATTATTGCCCTTGATGTGGTTGATATGCTTGAGTTCATCGAGGGAAATATCGTATTTTTCTAGAGATAGCGTGTAGTGTCTCGCCTTTCTTGATTTTGTGCGTCTTGGGCGCTTTCTTAGCCTTGTTCGCTTGAGCTTCGCTCTTGCTTGGCTCTTTGCTCGCAGGTGCGGAAGTTATTGCCTTGCTACTGATATGCGTGCTATCTACGACGGCTGTACGCTCTTTGGTTGCTGTTTCTTTGACGCCTACGATGATGCGCATGCCTGACCTAATACCCTTGCGACCAAGACCATTCCATTGGCGTATTTCTTTCGTCGTAACGCCATATTTGTGTGCAATCGTTTCGACTGTCTCACGTCTGCCAACTCTATGGTAAGAGTATTGCTTGCTATTGCTTGCTATTTGTGGTGTGCTTTGTGTGGAAAATGCCTTCTTCCCTTACGCTCATCTCATGACTGCGTATTTCTTCGGGATTGTAGCCCTCGAGCTCAAGACAGCTTTTTAGAGGTAGGCGCAGTTGGTAGGGCTCAGCATTCCAAGGTACAAGACCACGGCGGAACTGAGGATTGTAGGTTTTGATTTGCTCTACGGATAGCCCAGTTAATTCAGCGATTTTGCTGAAAGATACTTCGTGCTTAACTTGGTAATACTCCGTTGCAAGCGTACGACCAAGTTCGCGTGGGCGTATACCGTACTGTTTGGCATAGTGCATAGCGAAGTAAACACCTATATATAGGGGAACATATCTGCGCGTTTCTCTAGGGCAAATAGTTATAAATATCCCAAAAGGTTTTTACCCTGAGCCTCCAGCACGAGCAAGCGCACGATTTACATTTCCGGGACCGCAGTTGTAGGCTGCCATCACGAGCCACCAGTCTTTATAGATACGATACAAATCGCTGAGCATCTTGCAGGCCGCTTCTGTTCCCTTTACAGGGTCCATGCGTTCATCTACAAGGCTATTGACCGTCAAGCCGTAGATGCGTGCTGAGGGCAGCATAAACTGCCATAAGCCAGCAGCACCAGCAGGAGAGACTGCGCTAGGGATTGAGTGCACTCTCTACGATAGTCAGGTACTTGAGTTCTAGTGGAAGGTGATGGCGGTCAAGTTCAGCCTCAATATCGGGAAAAATAGAGGTCGCCAAGGCTCATCATTGCGCTTAGTAGAGGGCGACGGCGGAAGAGATACAGCTCGATACTCTCACGTACGACAGAGTTGTAAGAGAGGCGTATACCCGAAGGTATGTGGTTCATCATGCGTATATAAACGCTATCGGCTACATTAGGGACAGGAGCAGGAGCTGCAATAGCCATAGGTACTCCATTGCGCATCTCCTAGCCTTCGTACCACCGCTGCAAGAGTTGCTCTAGCTCGAGGTCTAGTGTCGCTGGGAGCTGTAGCGACTCCTTGGGAAGCTGCGGCGAGTTGATGGTCTGTGAAGAACTGATGTTTTGTCCAGTCATCAGTAGGCTACCACCAAGGCAGGCTATTATGCAGACTATCGATCGGAAGTAATTCATACAATGAAAAATTAGAATGTTAATTGACAGCCCATCCCTACTTGAAACATATTTCCGGTCATTGGGTTAGTGGGGACGAGTGTAGGCGCCACACGCATAGAGAGGTCTGGCGATATGTCGAAGGTGAATAGCTCAGCATCTACATAGGCATCGAGGATACTTAACCCATATATACCTATAGCCAAAACGATGCTGAGGTCCCGGTAGCGTCTGTAATAATCATTACCACGCTGTAGGGTAGAGCGGAGTGAAGTGTACTGAGCGAAGTCTTCGGCCTTAGCACCACGAGGAGCAAAGGGCAGCCAAGCGGTATTGCTTGCTGGGTCTGCGCTCATAATATCACGATAAGCCTCGTGATACTCTTTATATAGACGAGCATTGAAATTAATGAAGTAACCACAGGTAGCAAGCGCACCCCACACGATGGGAAGTTTCCAGTACTTGCGGTTGTAGACTTGTCCGCCACCGGGAAGAAGAGCCCAAAGCATTGCTTTCTTGCTTTGAGGCTTCCAGCTAAGGGAGTCTGTGAGCCACTTACTTTGCTCAATCTGTAAACTATCACTCTTAGGGAGCGTTAGGCTCGGTGCGGACTGTGTGACAGAGCCAGAGACTGTCTTCGTCTCCTGCTGTCCCCACGAGGGTAAACTAAGCCCTAGAATAAGGATGAGGCTATATAATAGCGTTGAGCACCTCATTGTGTTAGTCTTGTTGGATTTTTTGTAATAAGGAAATCAGTCTATCGAGTTCGCTCTCATTAGCAAAGGGAATGTTAATACTACCTTTCCCCTTTGTGTTACAACGGAAACGAACCTTAGAGCCAAATACCTGACCAAGATGCTGCTCGAGTTCCTTAAATGCGGCTGCAGGGGAGTTCGGCTTCGCTTCTTGAGTAGGCTTTTTTCGGCTCTTGTTCGTCAAGAACCGCACCTCCCTGCTGTACAGCACGAGCGATTTCTTCGACCTCACGCACGCTTAGTCCTTCCTTAAGGATAAGGTGATAGAGTTCTAAAAAGTCGTTCGGTGTCTTCTATTTGTAAGAGAGCTCTTGCATGACCCATCTCAAGTAATCTCTGGCTAAGACCCATTTGCACCTCAGCAGGCAAGCGCAATAAGCGTAGATAATTGGCTACTGTGCTTCGACTTCTTGCCCTCACGCCCTGCTACACTGTCTTGCGTAGCTCCCTCTTGCTCAAGTAGACCTTGATAAGCAAGTGCTATCTCAATGGCTGATAGGTCTTCTCTTTGGATATTCTCCACAAGGGCTAGCTCTAGCACTTCGCCCTCGGCTACATCACGTACATAAACGGGAACTGAATTAAGCCCCTGCAAGCTGAGCTGCACGATAACGGCGTTCGCCCTGAAATAATTTGGTACTTATCGTCTCCTAGACGCTGTACTGTAATGGGCTGTACGAGCCCTAAGTGCTGAAGAGAGTCCGCAAGCTCGCGTAGGCTCTCTTCAGAGAAATCTTTGCGAGGCTGATTGGGATTAGGTGTGATTTGCTCAAGAGGAAGTAGAGCTATTGAAGATGCTCCTTCACTCTGAGGATTTGTAAGCAATTTATTGTGGACAGAACCTCTCCTCCAAGCATGGAGTTGAGTCCTTTGCCGAGTGTAGGCTTTATCTTTTTCATCAAGTTTAGTTCTTATGTTTAGCGATTAGCTCTTGTGCAAGCTGTAGATGATTAACGGCACCTCTGCTTTCGGCATCGTAGAGTAGGGCAGGTAGCCCATGGCTTGGAGCTTCTCCGAGCTTAATGTTTCGCTGTATAACGGTTTGGAAAACTAGATTTTGGAAATGTCCTTTGACCTCTTCGTAAACTTGGTTGTTAAGCCTTGTACGGCTGTCATACATAGTCATTAGGAGCCTTCTATTTCTAGGCGTGGGTTAAGTCTAGTCTTAACGAGCTTAATCGTATTCAAGAGCTTGCTGATACCCTCAAGAGCAAAGTACTCGCATTGTACGGGTATGATGACAGAGTCCGCTGCCACGAGTGAATTGACAGTAATCAAACCAAGAGAGGGAGAGCAGTCAATGAGTACATAGTCGTAGTTATTCGCTACACTGCGCAATACTTCATTAAGGATAAACTCTCGTCGCTCAGTTTCTACGAGTTCGAGGTCAGCACCTGCAAAGGTCTATGTGAGAGGGAATGAGGTCAAGTCCGTCTATTTGGGCGTGTACTATAGCTTCTGAGCAGGCAATCCACCGCATAAACATTCGTAAACGGTGTGTCCCACTTCGCTTGGGTCAAAGCCTAATCCCGATGAGGCATTGGCTTGAGGGTCGGTATCCACGAGGAGTACTTTCTTCTCTAGCGAAGCGAGTGATGCTGCTAGGTTAATGGCTGTCGTCGTTTTTACCGACACCGCCTTTTTGGTTAGCTATAGCTATAATTCTACCCATATATTACGTTCAATAAGCTCACAAAGTTACAAATATTTAGGGCGATAGCGTTTGTCCATATTTGAGACCATGCAACGGTCTCCTATTTATATAGGGCTGTGCTATCACGCCTTAGGCTAGATAATCCACATCTAAACAACAAGTTTAATAGAGCTTCTTATTGTCCTTTTGATGAGACCGCCCTCTAGCTTTTTGCGTGTGCTGAAAGTCTTAAATAAGCCAAGGGAAAATAGTCCCTACGTTTCCTAAAGTCAAAACCACGGCGAAGTCTGTACGAACTACGGCTGAAGTTTGTGCAGACTACAGCTGAAGTCTCCAGAAAGTACTACGTACTTACAAATTTAAGTGCGCGCACTCACTTAAGTATTTGCGTGTACTTACGAAAGTGTTTACCCTCGTACTTACTTTGGTGAGTACGTCGTACTCATTCTTGCTGTTGTTATCGAAGAGCCCCAGGGGCGATACTCCTTCATAGCCCAGGGCGCAAGCCCTGGGCTATGAGAGTATCGTGCCTACGGCACTCATAATACTTCTGAATTTTTGATGCGGTTGCCCTGCAAACAAACCGATACAGGCCACCACATGAATTTTTTTCTATCTAAATTTGCAAAAACAGTGGTGCACTTACTAGTGGAAAAATACTCCATGGGGGCATGCCTCTATGGATTCGTATAGACATATAAACTATGAACTCGATAAAATTATAAAAAGCGTAAAAACATGGTAGATATTGCAGCTGTAAAGGAATTCATTCAGCATCCAGTGTATGTGTGCTTTATTGAAAGACTACAAAAAGAGAGGGGATTATATATGAGTGAGAATCTCCCATCGTTGGCTATGTTGAACTCTAGTGCAAGGGTTATAAACAAGTCGAAGGTTAGTATAAAAAGAATTACTTAACCTCCTGAGTGCAGAGAAAGAATCTTTGTCTAGATATGTTCTCGCATGCATAGATAGAGCCTCAAAAGATAATGATCTTGAGGAAGAGTATCCAGAAGGAGAAGAGCAAGACCCATCTGAAGATCCCAATGATGGCGTACTTTTCCCATGCGATAGAGATTTTGCCATATTTCCGGTGGTGTTATTCTATATAATCAAGAACCAGCCCAATGAGGTTTTACCTTTTCTAATGGCTTTGCGCTGGCCACATGCAAAGGCTAAAGCAAAGAAAAGAGCTCCTATTCTACAAAGAGGTTCTTGGGGTGTGAAATCGCTAAAGCAAGTGTATATAAATGTCGAATCAATGCCCATAGAAGAAGCAGATATATCAAGAGCTATAAGATTAAATCCCAGCTCAGAAATTCTAAAAAGATTGGTTAAGCGATATGCAATAAGTATATAGAATTTATACGCTATCGCTATGCTTGGATGGTAATATTTTTGCTTCATGAGTGGAGCTCCGGCAGAAAAATGTAACTCCTCTCAAGCTTTTTGATAAACTGATAGAGTGGCATGTAGAACTTATGTCGAAATCAAGCTGTAAATAGATTGTAATACATGGGAAAAACTTTTTCGCTGAATTATATGGGTTTGTGATATATAATCCAGACTTACTGGATAGGTATTTATTAGAAAAATCAAGTTTCCACCACAGATGTGCTTAGGATGTTTACAGAAACAGAGCATGGTGATAGTGTCATTCAAGAGGGTATAGCCATTCCTATAGTAAAATATTCCTGAGGGATGTTATGATTTCACGCTAACCGCAGATGAAAGAGCATATTATTTGTCTGAGTCTAAAGGCTGAGTGTCAAAAAATCACAACTGGGGTTCTGAGAGTTATTGGTATTGGCTATCTAAACGATTTGAGTCTAATAGACAATCATAGAAAAGTTGATTTTCAACTCCCCCAGGGTGGTATGAATTGTCTATACACAGTTTTTCAACACAAAAGGAAATGAAGGAGAAATATCTGACCGTGGATTTTATTTGGACTTTCACCCAGTCAAGATTCAACCGATACCTTCTGGTGAGTTAGGTTTTTGATTTTGGGTTTAAGTATAGCGAAGATCTGTATTAGAATATGAGTAAGCATATGAACAGAAGAAAAGAATTAGTGAAGGAGGCAAAAGAATTCATAGAATCGAGGGATAGATCCTTCTTCTCCAGACAGTATGGAGGTTTATTGCTTCTATGCCTTTTCCTTGTACCTGTTAGATGATACCCTACTCCAAAAGTATCTATCATATCCAGTAGAGGAATATCCCTTTATTGATTTCCAGACATGGGCATGGATTAGAGGTGTGATGTGTCTTAAAGGACATGCTGGGATGATTGAACTTGGTAGGGTACAAGATCGTGTATGGGAGGTGCAACGTGCAGGAAAAAGCTGTCAACGTGCGAGTCTTCCAGCGTCTTTTAAGAGGAGAGGTTGGATACTTCTGTATTAGAAGAGCCAATTAGGAAAGATGATGAATATCAGTCGCAAATTATAGGTTTAACTCATGAGCTTATTGTGATGTTGGTTATAAGAGGATGAACCTTTTCCCAGCCAGAAAATCGAGAAGTTACTCCGTCAGTGCAGGCAGAGGTTTTTGTGCGTCGCTTGAGTGTGGTAACATTCCAATAGATGAGAGAAGCGGATCATAGGTTTCCAGCTTCCTGTAAAAAAAGTTCGATGAAACTTCGGGAAAGATTTGGTCATATCGATAGAAGTGTGTGCACACATAACGCAGTAGACTCTTTGGCTACACACAGCTGAGCAAGACCTGCGATATCACGAAGTGGGAGTATTACGTATGCAAGCAATTACTTATGCAACAAAGTATGGATGGATATATTATTTTTGATGCGCTTGAATTGGTCGTTGTTTATCATCTGTCGGTAATAAGCTAAATTATTGTACCTTTGCTGGGTAAATCAGAATAATAGGTTAATAATAAATATGTCTAACAAAGAGAATCACGAGCTACACGGAGTGGAGCTACTAGACGAGACAGCCTTGAGAGGTGAGATGTTTCTAGAGAAGTACCTAAAGCACATTCTTATTGGTGTAGGTGTAGTCGTTATCGGTGTCGGTGGATATTTTGCTTATAAAAAGTTGATAGCAGAGCCTGCTGGAGAAAAGGCAGCCGTAGCTCTATTCAAAGCAGAAGATAAGTTCCTAACAGGTCAAGATAGCCTAGCTCTTAAGGGCGAAGGCGTATCAAGCAAGGGACTAGACGCTATTATTAAGGAGTACTCAGGTAGCGATGCCGCTAATCTTGCTCAAGCATATAAGGGTATTGCGCTCTATGATGCTGGTAAGTATGACGAAGCTATTGCCGCTCTTAAGCAATTCTCTAGCAAAGATGAGTATGTAGGTCCATCTATTCAGCGTCTTATTGGCGATGCCTATACTCAGTTAGGCAAGTATCAAGATGCTGTGTCTGCTTACGAGGCTGCGGCTAAGGCTGCAAACAATGAGGCTATCAGCCCTAGTTGTCTGCTTAAGGCTGGACATGCTTATGAAAAGCTTGGCAACAAGGCTAAGGCTGCAGAGCTCTATCAGAGCATCAAGGACCAGTACGCAGCTACACCAGAGGCTCAGATGGTAGATGCTGACCTTGCTCGTGTAGGTAAGTAATATAAGACTGAAGACCAGTAAGACCAGATGTCTACAATTGACCGCATAAAAAGAGCTAGAGGGCTGTCAGAGAGAACTGCCCTAGCGCACGTAATCTTCGTTTTGCGATTGCAGTAGCTGAGTGGAATAGTAACATCACTCACGAACTCCTTCGTGGTGCCGTGGAAAGCCTTCGTAAGGCTGGAGCAGAAGAAATTAAGGTTATGTATGTGCCGGGTACATTCGAATTGACTAATGCTGCCGCTCGTCTTAAGCAAGAAGCCTATTACGATGCTATCATCGTTTTTGGGTTGTGTTGTGCGAGGAGATACTCCGCACTTCGACTATATCTGTCAAGGGGTAACACAGGGTATTAGTTTACTAAATACTGAGGTTGATCATTCTGGTATTAAGCAACCACGTATTTCGCCTGTGGTATTCGGTGTCCTTACGACAGAGACAATGGCTCAAGCTGAAGAGCGCACAACGGGTGCCCTAGGTAATAAGGGTTCGGAGGCTGCTGAGACTGCTATTCGTATGTGTCGCCCTCACATAGAAATCCTTAAAAAGGAAACTGAATAATTCTTTCCCATTTTGATGAGTCGTGTTAAGCGACTTAGTGTATTAAATGTTGAACTTGGAAGTCCTTCCTCAAGAGATTGAGGGAGGATTTTCTTTATATAGACCATTGCATAACTAATTGAAAGAGTAGAGCAAGCACATCAAAATTCAGGCTAATTACAAGTGCCTTTAGGCACGACACTCCTGCATAGCCCAGGGTGGAATGAGGGCAAAGCCCAAAATGAAACCCTGGGTATATACAGCCAAAAACGGAATGAGCTCCGACTAGGAGCGGCACTACAGCGCGAGTAGTTGTCTTTATCTAGAAGAGTGCCGCCCCTTTGGGGCTCATAAATAAGGAGTCTGATGATTAACCCAGGGCTCGCGCCCTGGGCTAGGCAGGAGTGTCGCCCTTGCAGGGCTCATCTACGACAGCTCATAAATCTTATTCTAATGTGCTTGTCTTGTAAAGAACTTCTGTGTGGGTATCATCATTGAATAATGACTAACTTTGTGTAGACTTATTCCGCAGACTATTGTCGTGGTGTCCTTGGTATGGACTCTCTTGTTAAGACGATTTGAGTTTATGCCGTGTGTGGTTTTCTCGTTGCGCATTAGAAGTTAATGCCTTGGTAAGGGAAAGCTCTTATCGGAATAAGGAGGCTGTATGTCTTGGGAGGAATCCCATTTAGAGGCAACAGCGATTAGAGTAGATAAAAAAGATATATCGTGATAAAGTTTATGAGTTTATCAAGTGGTAGCAGTGGCAACTGTTACTACTTGGCTAGCGATGAAGGAGGCTTGCTGATTGATGCCGGTATTCCTGCACGCAGTATTGCGAAGGAACTGAAATCCATAGGAGTCTCACTCGATAGCGGTTGGATTAAAGGGCTTGTCATAACGCACGAGCATGCAGACCATACGCGTACGGCAGGAGTTATAGGTGGCATCTATAATATACCTGTTTATGCTAGTGTACCCGTGCATAATAGCATTGCGACGAGCCGATTTATCAATGAAAGCATTGGGGCTTCTAGGCGTAATCTTGAGCTTGGTGAGCATTTCTCACTAGCGGGTTTTTGAGCTCAAAGTTTCCTTGTTCCACATGATAGCTTGCAGAACTATGGCTACCACATTCGTAGGGGAGATTTTTAGCTTTTACCCTAGCTACAGATATAGGGCATCTGACGAGTGATATACGTCGTTTTGCTTCTCAAGCTAAGTACCTTGTTGTGGAGGCCAACTATGACCCTGAGATGCTACGCAGTGGCTCTTATCCAGCCTTTCTCAAGGACAGAGTTTCAGGCCCGTTTGGGCATTTGAGCAATGGAGAGACGGCATCTTTCTTAGGAGAAATTTATAATCCGCTGCTTAAGCACGTATGGCTGTGCCATCTAAGTAAAGAGAATAATCACCCCGATTTGTGCTGGAAATCCATTTCTTCGCATCTGTATAATATGGGTCTTCGTGTAGGCAAGACAGAAGATAATCATCAGCCACATTACGAGGGTAAGGATTTAATCTTAGATGTCTTACCCCGAACGAAGGCAACACAAGTCTTTCTGCTAGAAGAATAATTTATGGCAAAACTAACAATAGTACCTACCCCGATAGGTAATCTAGAAGATATTACACTGCGTGCGCTGAAGACTCTGCAACGCGTGCGTTTGATTTTTGGCTGAAGACACACGTACGTCAGGGCTTTTGTTGCATCACTTTGAAATCAAATGTCCCCTGCAGAGCTATCATATGCACAACGAACACAAGATGCTGGAGAGCATTTGTGCGCGTATAGAAGCCGCCGAAGATGTTGCTTTGGTTAGTGATGCCGGCACTCCTGCTATTAGTGACCCCGGTTTTTTGCTCGTTCGTGAGTGCTTGCGTAGGGGAATAGAGGTCGAATGCCTTCCGGGTGCAACGGCTTTCGTGCCTGCTCTAGTGGCTTCGGGCTTACCTGCTGATAGGTTTGTTTTTGAGGGCTTTCTTCCTCAGAAGAAAGGTCGTCAAACAAGGCTTAACGCCCTAAGGACGAAGAGCGTACCGTAGTTTTATACGAATCTCCTTATCGAGTACTTAAGACCTTGGCGCAGATAGGGGAAATCAGAGGCTTAGATTGCCCTGTAGTAGCTGCACGCGAACTAACGAAGCTGCATGAAGAGTTCGTTCGTGGTACGGTTTCGGAGCTTATCACACACTTCACTAATAAAGCCCCCAAGGGGAGTTTGTATTGTTAATAGGAAAATCCTACTAACTTTACAGACAATTAGTATAATCTAAAGTATATAGAATTATGAAAAAGGTAATGATGGCCTTCTCGGCTGCACTAGTATTATTCTCTTGTGGCGAGAACACTAATGCCTATAAAGAGTTGCAGGCTAAAGCTGGACTCAGTAACACGCATCAACGATAGCTATGAAGCGGACCTTGCTGAGACGGACTCTCTTGTAGCTAATGTGCTTACTAATTTCCAAGATATTAGTACAGCTGAGAAGATGATAGATGTTAATCCTCGTGGCGAAATGTCGCAGACACAGAAGGAACGCATCAAGAATAATGTAACGCTTATCAATGATAAGCTCAGAGCAAGTACAGAGGCTCTCGATGCTTTGACTCAGAAACTTGCTGCTGGTGGTACTGAAAACAAGCGTTTGCGCCATACGATAGCTGCTCTGAAGAAAGACCTTGAAGTGCAAAGACAGCGTATTATCGCTCTTACAGAGGAATTGCAACGTAAGGACCTTGCTATCGGTGCGCTTGACTCTATCGTAACTACTCTCGGTCAGGATGTAGAGCGCCTCAATGAAACTACAGCTAAGCAGGCTAGCACGCTTGCTACTCAGGATAAGGAGATGCACACAGTTCGCTACTGCGTAGGGTACGAAGAGCGACTTGAAGGATTTCAAACTCTTACAGAGTGGTCGCTTGGTAACAGATGGTGCCGACCTAAGTTACTTCACAACAGCTGACCAGCGTAAGCTCTCGCAAATCCCTCTTTATAGCCGTGATGCGAAGATTCTTACTACACACCCAGCAAGTAGCTATGTCCTTATTGCTGATGGAGAGAAGAATTTGACGCTAAACATCAAGGATCACAAGGCGTTCTGGTCTGCTTCTCGTATGCTTGTAATACAAGTTCATTAGAATGAAGCAGGGCTTGAAAGAATAAAAATCGTTCTTATTGACCTCGATGACACCTTATGGGATACTTGGGGTAATAATAAAGAAAGCTTGAATGAATTATATACTGCCCTCCAATGGGGGCAGTATTTTTCTTCTTTTAGTAGCTTCTTTGATGAGTATTATTATCCAGTTAATCACAAGCTATGGAGCTTGTATAACGAAGAAGCAATAACGAAAGAAGATCTTAGCCTAAGACGCCTTTATGAGCCTATCCTTACTCGTTTGAAAGAACTTGGACTTGATGATAAGTATACTCAGTTGAGTGAGGACACGCACTATTGGATTGAGGCGAATGAATCTTTCTTGGAACTCGTGAGAGAGAAAACGCGTACTGTTGAGGGGGCAATAGACTTTGCTTCGTTATCTGAGTGAACGCTACGAATTGTGCATTCTCTCTAATGGCTTTGGCGAGGTGCAATATGTTAAGCTGGAGCGTAGTGGGATGTCGCCTTATATTAAGAAGGTTTTTCTCTCTGATGAAATAGGTTATAACAAGCCAAACCCCAAAATCTTCGAATACGCTCTTCAAGAGATGGGGGCTAGCGGTGATGAGGTAGTGATGATTGGCGATAGCTGGGCTTCAGACGTTGTGGGAGCTTCCTCTGCAGGTTTAGATGTTATTTGGTTTAATCCTTATAAGCTAAGGAGAGAGTCTGAAAATCTGTCGGTGTCCTTAGAAGAAGTGCATACATTAGCAGATATTAAGCAGTTGCTATAAAGGGACCATTGTATAATACGGCACTCGCTGCGTTATTTTCGACATTCAGGCCCCGTCATTTACAAGAGTAAACTCCCTGCGCCTTCAGTCTCAATGCCTTGCGATTACTGCATTCTGCAAAGTCCCACAAAAGAACAAGTAAAACTTGCCCTTTGGGAGACCGTCGAGCGGTCTCCCAGAGACCTAATCAAGCGCCTATTTGACTATGCTTATTGAAACGAGAGCTATCGTGCTACATCGGACGGCTTATTCAGACCGTTACAGCATTGTCCATATTTACTCAGAGAAATATGGACGTATGGGCTTATTGGTTTTTAATAGCCGTAGTCGTAAGTCAAGACCTTTGGCTCTGCTCAGTCCTCTAGCAGAAGTTGATATTGTCGGGGAACTTAAGCGAGGTAAGAGCCTTGCCACAGTTACTGAGGTCAGACTCTATAATCCCAATCATCAGATACAGATGAACCCGATTAAGTGTAGTCAGGGTATTTTCTTGGGAGAGCTTCTTTATAGGGTGCTGACGCACGAAGAGCCTGATGAAGAGCTCTATCGCTTTTTGAGCCTATCTATGCAAATTTTACATGGCATAGAGGTAGGCGTGGCAAATTTTTATCTAACCTTTACTTACCACTTGCTGCGCTATCTAGCGATAGCGCCTTCGATAAATCGTCAGCTTGTAGCAAGTAGTATGTGGTTTGATTTGCGAGAAGCGAGTTATACCGCTATGCCGGGCATACAAACGCAAGCTATACCGCCGCAGTATATGCTAGCTTTGCAGCGTTTCTCTCGCATCACTTACCAGAATATGCACCTTTTCCGTTATAATAGAGAAGATAGACGCATAATAATAGATTACCTACTCTTATACTATCGTATCCACTTACCTCCTTTCGGACCAATTAAGTCCTTGGACGTACTACGTGGAGCGAATAATAAGAGCTAAAATGTATCATGTATGGCAGGACTTATGGATAAACAACAAATGTTAGGCACTGCGCGCTCATTAGTTCATGCGCTGGCGCAGACGACAGATTTTGTAGGGCGTAGACAGCTCTACAAGCATATTCGGTCTGCTCTGCAAGATGATTTATTTCTTGCCGAGAAGTTGCTCGATAACGAACATCGTTTGGGTTTCTTGCTAGGCGTTGCACGTATTGCCCATGAGGAGTTGCATCTTGATACAGATAGTTTGCTTTCGCTATTCCTCTATATCCCTTATCAAGCAGGCTGTATTGAGGATAAGGAGGTTGAACGGCAATATGGCGATGAAGTGCTACGCTTATTGCGTTTGACTAAGCGTGCTTCGGCTCTTTATAGTCGGAAGGAGAGTATCAGCAGTGAGAACTTTCATAATCTCTTTGCTCTCAATGGCAGAGGATATTCGTGTGGTCTTGCTGATTATTGCGGATAGACTTTATCGCTTGCGTCACGCTAAGATGCTCTACGAGTACGAAGAATGTCTGTCCCTAGCCGTGGAAGTATCCTTCTTGTATGCGCCTATCGCTCATCGCTTGGGTTTGTATAAGATTAAGGGCGAGATGGAAGACTTGTGCCTAAAGTGGCGAGACCGCAAGACATTTGATTTCATTGTCCGTAAGCTCGGAGAGAGTAAGGATAGTCGTGAAGCCTATATCGCCGCATTTATTGCCCCCATTCGCAAGAAACTGGAAGAAACTCTTGATGTACCTTTTGAGATGAAAGGGCGTACGAAGAGCATCAGTTCTATTCACAATAAACTGCGTAAGCAAGTCTTTGAAGATATTTATGACCTCTTTGCTATTCGAGTTATTGTGGATTGTCCACAAGAGCGTGAACGCTTAATCTGTTGGCAGGTTTATTCTATCATCGCTGATATGTATCGCCCTAATCCGGAACGACTCAAAGATTGGATAACTATTCCTAAGAGCAACGGTTACGAGAGTCTGCATACGACGGTTATGGGACCAGAAAAATCGTTGGGTAGAGGTGCAGATACGTTCTAAGCGTATGGATGCTATCGCAGAGCAAGGCGTAGCGGCTCACTGGAAATATAAAAGGGATTAAGAGTGAAGGCGGACTTGATGAATTCTTGGCTTCTGTGCGTGATACTCTGGAGGCAGCAAAGACACAAGATGGTGCTGAGCGCAAGGGCATCTTGGAGCAATCAATGATGACGCTCAAAGTGGAAGAGATTTATGTCTTCACACCACGAGGTGAAGTGATGAAGCTCCTAAGGGTGCTACGGTCTTGGACTTCGCTTTTAGCATTCATAGTCGAATAGGAGCGCAGGCCGTATCAGGTAAGGTTAATGGTAAGAATGTTTCCCTTAAGTATCAACTAGGCAATGGCGATGCGGTAGAGGTCTTGACCTCTCCACAGCAAAGTCCCTAAGCAGGATTGGTTGAATATCGTGGTTAGCTCGAAGGCTAAATCACGCATACGCCAAATCTTGCGTAGTGATGAAGAGGCTGGACTTCAAATAGCCAAAGAGCTTATTCAAAGACGACTTAAAAACAGAAAACTCCCTTATAATGAGTCTTTGTTTATTCGTCTAACCGTTAAGAAAGGATACAAAGCGCTTTCTGATTTCTATCGAGATATAAAAGATGAGCGTCTAGACGCCACTGCCTTTGTTGATTGGTACGAACAAGAGTTGAAGGGCACAGAGCTTGATTTGCAGGAGCGTACAGCTAATACTACTCCTATTCGTTCGGCTGAAGATTTTGCTGGACTAACGGGTGTCGAAGAAGAAATACTCAATAGGGTCTCTAGTCAAGATGTGCTTGTCATTGACCAAGGGCTAACGGGTGTTGCTTATAGTTTTGCCAAATGTTGTCAGCCTGTTTATGGCGATGAGGTCTTTGGCTTCGTTTCAAGTAAGGGGATTAAGATACATCGCATTGATTGCCCCTAATGCTCCTGATATGATTGAGCGCACGGGGCACCGCGTGTTGAAAGTACGTTGGAGCGGAACAGCTAATGCGGCAGCGACGCTTGTGCAAATAGATATTATTGGACGTGATGATATAGCCGTAGTAACGCATATTATATCCCTAATCAAGAAAGAGAGTAACTGTCTTCTTCTGCAGTTATTCTATTGATTCGGGTGATGGCTTGTTCCGAGGTTCGTTTATGATATTCTTTTGAGAGTACGGAGCGCATCAGCGGACTTATTAAGAAGTTAAGAGGTGCTGTAGGCGTTAAGCAAGTTATTCGGATTAACGGATAGTGCTATTTTTCAGAATTTAATGGAATCAATAAAACAGATATTTAGAATAGGCTACGGACCGAGTAGTAGTCATACAATGGGACCCGTAAGAGCTTCAGAGATGTTTCTTAAGCGTTGCCCTGAGGCCGTGCGCCTGTGGTAACTCTTTATGGAAGTCTAGCTGCTACGGGGCGTGGGCACATGACCGATGTCGGTATCCTGCGTGTGCTTGAACCTGTGGGCGAAACGCAAAATCATTTGGCGCCCTGAGATAGAGTTACCTTTTCATCCAAACGGAATGAAGTTTGAGGGCTATAGCCGTGAAGGACATTTATTAGATACATTTATTGTCTACAGCATTGGCGGAGGAACGCTCGCAAACGAAGAGTTCAACGAACAGCATATCGCAGAGGTATATCCCGAGAATAAGATTAAGGATATTATGAAAGTCCTAGCAGCTACTGGTATGACCTTTTGGGAATATGTGGAGAAATATGAGGATAGCGATATTTGGGATTTCTTAGCCGAGGTGTGGGATGTTATGCAAGCGGCTATTAAAGACGGATTGGAGGAAGAGGGTATTCTTCCCGGTGGTCTAGGTCTTAGACGTAAGGCTGCGACCTATCTAGTCAAAAGCCAATGGCTATGGCTCGGCAAGTATTCGAAGTAGAGGACTTGTTTATGCTTATGCCCTTGCTGTGAGCGAGCATAATGCTGGGGGCGGACGTGTGGTTACAGCTCCTACTTGTGGTAGTTGCGGTATTATTCCTGCCGTGCTTTATCATTTGCATACAAGTCGCGATTTCCCTGCTACACGTATTCTTAGAGCTTTGGCTACTGCGGGTATCTTTGGGAATGTGGTGCGAACGAATGCTTCGATTTCTGGGGCTGAGGTTGGTTGTCAAGGTGAAGTGGGTGTAGCTTGTGCTATGGGTGCTGCAGCTGCTTGTCAGCTCTTCGGAGGCTCGAACATGCAAATTGAGTACTCTGCGGAAATGGGTCTTGAGCATCATCTAGGACTTACCTGCGACCCCTGTCTGTGGTTTGGTGCAGATACCATGTATCGAACGTAATGCCTTTGCTGCCGCTCGTGCTCTTGATGCCAATACTTATGGAACATTCAGCGATGGCTTACATCGTGTTAGCTTCGACCAAGTGGTAGAGGTAATGCGTAAGACTGGTAAAGACTTGCCAAGTCTGTATAGAGAAACATCTATGGGTGGACTTGCCACAGAATATGATGCCGATAAGGCTCGCTTTTTCTAAACAAATGAAAGATAAAAAGGCAATGAATAAACTAAGTTTTCTCTTGCTCTCGGCTGCGCTGGCATGGACTCTTGGCTCGGAGTGTGCTAAGGCGCAAATTACTACCTATCGCCCTATTGCTACGGCAGTGCCTTCTTTACGTATTAGTCCCGATGCTCGTTCTGCCGCTTTGGGTGAGCAGGGAGTAGCGACATCAGCCGATGTGTATGCGCAGTATTGGTCTTCGGCTAAATATACATTTGCTGAGCAACCCTCAGGAGTGGCCATATCTTATACCCCTTGGCTAAGACATGTTACTGAGGATATGTCGCTTATTCAGTTAGTCGGTTATCATAATCTAAATAAGAAGCATAGCCTAGGGGCTCTGTGCGCTACTTCTATCGGGAAACTGAATGAGTGGAACGAGTTTGGACAAACAATTGAGAAGGTAATCCCTATGAACTGTCTGCCGACTTGAGTTATAACTATCGCCTGATTGACCAACTAGCTCTCGGGGCTACCGTGCGTTATATACACACCGATTATGCACAGCGAGGAGCTTCTGACCGCCAAGCTCGCCTAGCTTTCGATTTGTCCCTCTACGGAGAACAAGCTCTGCCTGTCTTGAATAATGATAAACTGCACTATGGCTTAGCTCTGCGTAATATAGGGGATAAACTCTCTTACGATGGTAATAATACTTATGCCTTCTTGCCAACGACCCTTTCGCTGGGTGCAGGCCTTAGTCATTCGTTTAACGAACTTAATGGTCTAGCCCTGAGTTTTTCAAAATGGATAAAATCCTAGTGCCTACTTTCCCTAATGCTGATGCTTATAAGTCGGGGAGAGAACTTACTCAAGCACGCAAATTATATTATAGACGCTCCTTGCTCTCTTCTATGCGTGCGAGCTTTACTCCCTGAAGGCGGTTTCTCGGAAGTCCTCAAAGATATTAGATGGGGTGTAGGCTTGGAGTATAATTATAAGCGTATGCTATTTGCTCGTGCTGGATATAGTTATCAGCACCCCGATAGAGGTAACTTGAGAGCATTTACGCTTGGTGCAGGTATGCATTGGCGTGCCTTAATGCTTGATTTATCCTATCAAATAAGCCCAACGAGCAATCCCGCACAAGACGGAACTTTCCGTTTATCCTCAGGGACTCAACCTATCTTCAATAGGCAAGTTATTCAACTAGACGCTTACTCAATACAAAAGAAAAAGGCTACCGCAATGTACTGCGGTAGCCTTTTTAATAAAATCTACTTTCTAGAGACCTTGACGGAATATGTACGCCCCATCGGGAGCTGCATCCATAATAATGCTCTGCCCTTCTGAAACAGAACCCTCAAGCAAGCGACGGCTAAGTTCACTGAGCAAGCCTCTTTGAATAGCTCGCTTAACAGGTCTTGCACCAAACTCAGGGTCAAAGCCCTCTTCGGCTATCCTGCTCACAAGTTCAGGCGTATAGCTGAGTTGGATACCATTCTCACGTAGCATCTTGACTGTCTGATTGAGCTGTAAGGCTACAATGCGTTCTATTTCTTCCTTATTAAGAGGAGTAAATACAATGGTTTCATCGATACGATTTAGAAACTCAGGACGCATAACAGTTTTTGAGTAGGCCCATAACCTCTTCGGCTGTTTGCTCAATAATCTTTTCTTCGTTACTAGCTGTACGAGTGCTAAGTCGTTCACGAATGAGGTCACTACCGAGATTGCTCGTCATGATGATAATCGTATTCTTGAAGTTTACCGTACGACCCTTATTATCTGTTAGACGACCATCATCAAGTACCTGTAAGAGTACATTGAAGACATCGGGGTGCGCCTTCTCAATTTCATCAAAGAGCACAACGGAGTAAGGTTTGCGTCTAACAGCCTCAGTAAGCTGTCCGCCTTCATCGTAGCCAACATATCCTGGAGGTGCTCCTATTAGGCGAGTAGCAGAGAACTTTTCTTGATATTCACTCATATCTATGCGTGTTAGCATAGTTTCATCATCAAAGAGAATTTCTGCGAGAGCCTTGGCTAGCTCCGTCTTACCTACGCCAGTAGTACCTAGGAAAATGAACGAACCGATAGGACGGCGAGGGTCACTAAGCCCTGCACGGCTACGTCTGACGGCTTCAGCCACTGCGTGTATAGCCTGCTCTTGACCTACGACTCTGAGGTGTAATTCTTCCTCAAGGTGGAGTAACTTTTCTCGTTCACCTTGAAGCATCTTCCCGACAGGTATGCCCGTCCATCGAGAGACAATCTCGGCAATATCTTCGGCACTGACTTCCTCTCTAATCATGGCATTATCGCCTTGTGTATTCTCTAGAGCTGTCATAAGAGCCTTTGTAGCCTCCTCTTCTTTAGGGATAAGGCTGTAACGAATTTCAGCTACTCGCCCATAATCGCCTCCACGTTCGGCTCTTCCGGCTTCAAGTTTCAGCTGTTCTATATTATGCTTAGAGAGCTGCATCTTGGCGATTAGGTCTTGCTCTGCGTGCCATTTGCTTAGGCGACCAGACTCTTGTTCCTTGAGCTCGGCTATTTCTTTGCTGAGCGATTCGGTTTTTTCTGAGTCGCCCTCACGCTTGATGGCTCACGCTCAATCTCAAGTTGCTTGATGCGTCGCGCGATTTCGTCGAGGTCTTCAGGCAAACTGTCCATCTGCATACGGAGTCTTGCTGCAGCTTCGTCCATAAGGTCAATAGCCTTATCGGGGAGGAAGCGGTCTGTAATATATCGGTCCGAAAGGCGCACAGCCGCAATAATGGCATCGTCTTGTATGCGCACCTTGTGGTGGTGTTCGTACTTTTTCCTTAATACCTCGTAGGATAGATATAGTGCTTAACTCGTCAGGCTCTTCCACCATAACCATTTGGAAACGTCTTTCAAGAGCCTTATCCTTCTCAAAATACTTCTGATACTCGTCCAAGGTTGTAGCTCCGATAGAGCGGAGTTCTCCACGAGCAAGAGCAGGCTTAAGGATATTAGCTGCGTCCATAGCACCATCGCTCTTTCCTGCGCCTACAAGCGTATGGATTTCATCAATAAATAAGATGATTTCGCCTTCGCTACGGCTAACCTCGCTTACGACACTCTTGAGTCGCTCTTCAAACTCACCCTTATACTTAGCTCCAGCTATTAGAGCACCCATATCAAGAGAGTAAACTTGTTTAGAGCGTAGGTTGTCAGGTACGTCACCACGTACTATTCGATAAGCAAGTCCTTCGGCTATTGCTGTTTTTTTCCGACACCCGGTTCACCTATTAGGATAGGGGTTGTTCTTAGTTCGGCGAGAGAGAATTTGCAGTACTCGTCTGATTTCCTCATCACGACCAATAACGGGGTCTAGTTTGCCTTCTCTAGCACGAGCGCAGAGGTTAATAGCATACTTTTCCAATGCTTGATATTGCTCTTCAGCTGTTTGGCTAGAAACCTTTGCTTCCTCCTCTTAGTTCGCTGATAGCGCTTTTTGAGGTCTTTGGCATTGACGCCTGCGCCTTGTAGTATTTTTCTGGGCTGGGCTGTTGGGCTCCAACGAGAGCTAAGAGCAGATGCTCAAGGGCAACATACTCATCCTTCATCTCGCTGGCGATGTCTTCAGCCTTTGTTAGGATGTCGTTCGCTTCACGGCTGAGGTAAGGTTCGCCTCCCGATACCTTAGGTAGGCGTGCTAGCTCAGAGGTCAATTCTTCGTTAATACGTTCAAGGCTTACTCCCATCTTTGAGAAGAGGAACTTAGCTGGGCTAGACTCTATGTTGAGGACAGAGGAGAGTAGGGTGTTGCGCTCAATAACCTGACCGCCCCCACGGCGCACAAGTTCTACTGCTTGTTGTAGAGCTTCTTGCGATTTAATTGTGAATTTGTTTATGTTCATAATAGTCTAATTCTTTTTGTTTTTGCCCTCATATATCCAAAAGTCAATCCAAAAGGCTTTCTTCTTTGATTTTCAAGACATTATGTCTGTGTCTTGATGCAAAATAACTGATTTTTTTAAGACAATACGTCAGTTTGTGGTTGCTGTTTGTATGACTCCATTGTAGGGCAATGCAGCTAATAAGAGACCGCCCAAGGGTCTCTTTTGAGCTTAATCAATGGTTGGAAAAGTGAAAAACCCAGAGCACAAGCTCTGGGTTTTCAAAGACTGTTTCGAAAACCTACAGCATATTTGCTATAATTTATTGAAATTGGATCTATTTTTTAAATCAAATATAACGACAATCGGATATTTAACTCCCTTTTCTCCCAGCTCAGTCTCAGTCCGACACAATATAATAGTATTCTTATCTGTCACAGCGTAGTCGTAATTTTTAACAGATTCTCCTCTGCCATAGTTTGCATAGAAATGACTCTGTAAGGATTGATATAAGTCCATATTAAGGGGATAAAACCTAATTACCCAAACTTTCCCTTTAGCAATAACCACCTCAACTGCGTCACAAGGGATACCAGAAATCTGAACCTCCTCAACGTCTAGACGATACTCAGTAGTATCGGACTTACTCTCATTACTATCTGTCGTAATATCTTCTACTCGAAATAGGGACTTTAGTTGCTGTTCTGTTGTTGAACCAAGTGTTAACCCAAGATAGGTACGCAAAATCCTCTGTTGGGCTATTGCAGGTACTGCCCAAAGGAGGACTAGAAATATTAATAAATATTTTTATAATTCTGATTGTGCTTTTAATCATTTATGTTCATCTTTTCTACTTTGACGTTCTAGATAAGTGTTAGATAGAGTTCTATCTACATACGTTATATAAAATGTATAGCCCTTTGTCTCCTCGTTGAACTCACAGGTCGTCATAATTATAGTTGTATTATCAGAGTATATCTGACTTCCGGAAGAGCTCCTTGCATATAAATTTGCATACTTGCTCTCTAAAGAAGAGGCCAATGACGTATATGCATCTAGGTTTTTTTGGACAAAGAGAAATGGAAGATAATTTTCCATCAGCGAACAATAGTACTATATAAGTAATAGATTCTCCTTCAAAAAGTCAAGTTACACAGCTTCATAAGCGCGTACCCTAATTCCTCTTCATAACGCGTACCTCTAATTCCTCCTTACCAGAACTTTTTATAGAAATACCTTGTCTACTTAAAATAGTTTGAGCCTCACTGATACGAGTTTGCCCAAGCGTTAAGCCCAAAATAGTTCTTGCTATCAGATTATTCCCTTGTATAGGGGCACCTACTGAAGGTGCAGTTGAGCTGTTTTGATTTTTCTACTCCATAGCTCTTAATTAGAGTCTCCCTATGCGGAGTAGCTTTTCGCATTTGCTTGGAATAAGCATGAGTAGAGCGTTAGTCCGCCCAATACAGTCATTACTTTTTATCATTTCGATACTGGTTTAGTTGATTTTTTTGATATCAGTTAAATGGTTCTTACATTATCTTTCTAAGAGTCCTATATCCTAGCTAGTAGAGCAGTTACTAAAGAATAGTTTTACGTCCCAAGAATCTATTTTAATATGGAAATTATGTAATTGTTAATAGTGTAAAGACAAAAAGTAATGAAAATCCTATATTTCTTCTTCAAGTGCAATTCAGAGAACAGGGCAAGCGCATCAAAGTTCAGGCACATTATGAGTGCCTTTTAGGCGCGACACCTCTTCAATAAACCAAACAAGCCCTGCAAAGGGCGACACTCCTACATAGCCCAGGGTGGAATGAGGGCAAAGCCCGAAATGGAACCCTGAGACACATGAACGAAAAGTAATATCGAGCTCCGTAGGAGCGACACTAACAGTGCGAGTATTGGCTTTGCGTTTGTGGTTGTCCGCCTACGGGGCTCAATAAATGTGGGAACGATTAACCCAGGGGCGCAAGCCCTGGAGCTATCGAGAGTATCGCCCCGTTGGGGAGCTCTTCGATAACAACAGCAAGAAATGATTACGACGTACTCAACAAAGTAAGTACGAGGTAAACACTTTCGTAAGTACGCGTACTTACTGAAGTGTTTACGTGTACTTATTTCAATGAGTGCGCGTACTTAAATTTGTAAGTACGTAGTACTTTCTGGAGACTTCAGCCGTAGTCTGCACAGACTTCGCCGAGGTTTTGACTTTAGGGAAGTGAACTCGCTCTTTTTCCTTCAGTTTGTTGGACTTTTTCCTTTTTATGAGCGTGCTTATAAATAAAGGATGGGCTATTCTAAAAAGATTGGTGGGCTTGGTGCTAATATGGTAATTATTAGTACCTTTGCAGACTATCTAAATAAGGCGGTGTGTGCTATCCTGCTTATTTTAGACTGATTATTAAGTATAGCATTATTATAAAAAAACAATTAATGAGCAAACTAAACATCCAGCCTGTAGAGGATTTCAACTGGGAAGAGTTTGAACAAGGCACTAGTTCTTGTGCCGTAACACGTTCTGAGCAGGAAGCTGCTTATGACGCAACACTAACCAATGTAAAGGAAGGTGAAGTAACAGTAGGTAAGGTAAGCGCTATCTCTAAGCGTGAAGTAGTTGTAAACATCGGCTTCAAGAGCGAAGGTACAATTTCTGCATCTGAGTTCCGTTACAATCCTGACCTCAAGGTTGGAGACGAAGTAGAAGTATTCGTAGAAAGCCAAGAAGATAAGAAGGGTCAGCTAGTACTTAGCCACCGTAAGGCTCGTGCTGCTCGCTCTTGGGATCTTATCACTGAAGCTCTTGAAAAGGACGAAATCGTTAAGGGATACGTTAAGAGCCGCACTAAGGGCGGTATGATCGTTGATGTATTCGGTATCGAAGCCTTCCTTCCAGGTAGCCAGATTGATGTACGTCCTATCCGCGATTACGATGCTTACGTTGATAAGACAATGGAATTCAAGATTGTTAAGATTAACAACGAATTCAAGAATGTTGTCGTATCTCACAAGGTTCTTATCGAAGCTGAACTTGAAGCTCAAAAGGCTGAAATCATCGGTAAGCTTGAAAAGGGTCAAATCCTTGAAGGTGTTGTTAAGAACATCACTTCTTACGGTGTATTCATCGATCTTGGCGGTGTAGATGGTCTTATCCACATCACTGACCTTTCTTGGGGTCGTGTATCTCACCCAAGCGAAGTGGTTACTCTTGACGAAACAATCAAGGTTGTTATCCTCGAATTCGACGAAAACAAGAAGCGCATCGCTCTAGGGTCTTAAGCAGACTCAAGCTCACCCATGGGATGCTCTAGATCCAAACCTCAAGGTAGGTGATAAGATTAAGGGTAAGGTAGTGGTTATGGCTGATTACGGTGCATTCGTAGAAGTAGCTCCAGGCGTAGAAGGTCTTGTACACGTTTCAGAAATGAGCTGGACACAGCACCTACGCACAGCACAAGATTTCCTACACGTTGGTGACGAAATCGAAACTGTAATCCTATCTCTTGATCGTGAAGACCGCAAGATGAGCCTTGGTCTTAAGCAGCTTAAGGAAGATCCATGGGCTGGTATCGAAGAGCGTTTCCCAATCGGTTCACGCCACATGGCTAAGGTTCGCAACTTCACTAACTTCGGTGTATTCGTAGAAATCGAAGAAGGTGTAGATGGTCTAGTACACATTAGCGACCTTTCTTGGACTAAGAAGATTAAGCACCCAAGCGAATTTACTCAGGTTGGTGCTCGCTTGAAATTCAAGTTCTTGAAATCGATAAGGAAAATCGTCGTCTATCTCTTGGTCACAAGCAGACAGAAGAAAACCCATGGGACGCTCTTGATGGTGTATTCAAGGTAGGTACTGTTCACCAAGGTACTGTTGTTGAGTTTGTTGATAAGGGTGCTGTAATCTCTCTTCCACACGAAGTAGAAGGTTTTGCTACTCCTCGTCACCTAACTAAGCAAGATGGTTCACAGGCTCAAAAGGGTGAAACTCTTGAGTTCAAGGTTATCGAATACAACAAGGATAGCCGTCGTATCATCGTTTCTCACAGCCGTACATTCGAAGAAGCTCCAAAGTCTGAACCACGCGAGCGTCGTCGTAATCCTCGCCAGACTGAAGCACAGGCTGACAATGCAGTAGCAGCAAACAACGCTAACAGCGAACGCGCTACTCTTGGTGGTCTAGAAGCTCTTGCAGCTCTTAAGGAAAAGCTTTCTTAATCTGTAAGGTTCTTCAGAACTAAAATAAGGAGAGGCTGTCACAAAACTTAGTTTTGCGGCAGCTTCTTGCTTTTTATTGATTGCAGTTTCCTTTGGGAAGGGGCATCTAATCTAAAAGAATAAACTTAGTTACGCAAAAATTTATCTTCTGTACTCTGTTGATTATGCTCAAATAGCTAGCAGGGCAACGACATCAAAAATTTAGGTGCATTATGAGTGCCGTAGGCATGATACTCCTGCATAGCCCAGGGTGTAATGAGGGCAAAGCCCGAAATGAAACCCTGGGTACACATGAATAAAAAGTAGGTCGAGCTCCGTAGGAACGGCACTATAACGCGAGCATTTGTCTTACGTCTCGAAGTGCCGCCCTTTGGGGCTCAATAGATGTGTTCAATAATTAACCCAGGGCTTGCGCCCTGGGCTATGCAGGAGTATCGCCCCTTACAGGGGCTCCTCTACGTCTTTCAATCACTTTATTATTTTTGATGCAGTTGCCCCAAATAGCTGAGGCTAGAAGGCGTATTCAGATAAGCATAATCATAGACTATGATAGATTGATAAGCTTTTCTCTATTGTATTGATAGGGAGGTATATATGTACCTTTGCAGTGCAAAAACAATAAAAAGAAATAAAACTATGTGCACTCTAATTAATCAACAGCTACCTGAATTCAAGGTAAATGCTTATCGCAAGGACAAGGGTTTCTTCACTGTAACTAACGAAGACCTTAAGGGCAAGTGGTCAATCCTATTCTTCTATCCTGGTGACTTCACTTTCGTATGTCCTACAGAACTTGCTGACCTTCAAGATTTCTACGCAGAACTTCAAGGTCTTGGGGTAGAAGTTTACTCTGTAAGTACAGACTCTCACTTCGTTCACAAGGCATGGAGCGATGCTACAGATACTATCAAGGGTATCGAGTATACTATGCTTGCTGATATGACATTCGACCTTTCTCGTCAGCACGGTGTTATGATCGAAGAAGATGGTCAGGCTTACCGTGGTACATTCCTTTACAACCCAGAAGGCAAGCTTAAGGTACTAGAAATCCACGATAATGGTATTGGTCGTGACGCTAGCGAACTTATGCGTAAGGTAAAGGCTGCTAAGTTCGTTTACGAAAACCCAGGTCTTGTTTGCCCAGCTAAGTGGAAGGAAGGTGCTGCTACTCTAAAGCCAAGCATTGACCTAGTTGGTAAGATCTAATTAGTAGCGTCAGAGAGTTAATCTCTAACGAATATACAGAAAGAGACAGCGGGCAATTAGTCCGCTGTTTCAATATCAAGTAATCGAATTATCACTTTATAGATAGTATAAAATAATGGCACTAGACCAATCTATGATAGATCAGCTGAGCTCTATATTCTCAGCCCTAAAACATCAATATATTCTCCGCGTTACAGCTCCAGATAATGAAAAGGGAAAGGAGCTTAGCGCACTTGTTACAGCCTTTGTTTCTTCAAGCGATAAGCTTACAGCAGAAATTAATGCTGGCGACAACCTGCTTCTTGAACTCCTTAAGGATGGTAACCCTACGGGTGTTAGCTTCCGTGCAATCCCTACAGGTCATGAATTCACTAGCCTAATCTTGGCCGTTTATAACGCTGATGGTAAGGGTAAGAATTATCCTGATGAAGTTCTTCTTCGTCGTATTCAGAGCCTAAAGAAGCCTATTAAGCTTACTACTTACGCATCACTTACATGTACAAACTGTCCTGAGGTTGTACAGAGCCTTAACCTAATTGCGCTTATTGCAGGTGAGGGTGTAACGCACGAAATGGTAGATGGTGCTATTTATACTGATGAAGTAGAGAAGCTTGGTATCTCTGCAGTGCCAACAGTTTATGCTAATGGCGAAGTGCTACACATTGGTCAGAGTAATCTTGGCGAACTTCTTGTGAAGCTAGAAGCTAAGGTCGGTAAAGAAAATCTGAATGTAGAGCATGTGCGCAAGAACTTTGACCTAATCGTAGTTGGAGCAGGTCCTGCAGGTACGTCAGCAGCTATCTCATTCTGCTCGTAAGGGGCTTAATGTCGCTCTTGTTGCTGAGCGTGTTGGTGGTCAGGTAAATGAAACAACAGCTATTGAGAATATCCCTTCAGTAGCTAAGACTACAGGTACTCAACTTGCTGCTGATTTGCGTCAGCATGCTAGCGAATATGCTATCACCATCATGGACCAGCGTAAGGTCGAAGAGGTTAAGATTGTTGGAGACAATAAGGAGGTTTATACTTCTTTCGGAGAAATCCTTACTGCTCCTCAGTTGATTATTGCTACAGGTGCTGCTTGGCGTAAGCTTGGCGTTCCGGGTGAAGCCGTACATATTGGTCGTGGTGTAGCATTCTGTCCTCACTGTGATGGTCCATTCTTCAAGGGTAAGGATGTTGCTGTTGTTGGTGGTGGTAACTCTGGTGTAGAAGCTGCTATTGATCTAGCTGGTATCTGTAAGAGTGTAACTGTTCTTGAATACGCAGAAACGCTCAAGGCTGATACTGTTCTTCAAGATAAGCTTGCTAGTCTAAGCAATGCTAAGGTTATGAAGCAGGTTGTAACTAAGGAAGTTATTGGTGATGGCACTAAGATTTCTGCACTTAAGATAGCTCCACGTGAGGGTGGCGAAGAGCAAACTCTAGATGTTGATGGTGTTTTCGTTCAGATTGGACTTGCTGCTAATACTCAAGTATTCGATGGCGTAGTAGAGCGCAATCGTGCTGGCGAAATCGTTATTGACGAGCGTTGCCGTACAAATGTACCCGGTATTTATGCTGCTGGTGACTGTTCTACAGTTCCTTATAAGCAAATTGTTATTGCTATGGGTGAAGGAGCTAAGGCTGCTCTTACAGCCTTCGATGACCGCATCCGTGCTGGCAAGTAATTAGCACATTAATTTATACAAATTAAGGTCTGTGTCTAGATTTTGTCTAGGCGCAGACCTCTACTTTTGTTCTTCTCTCGAGCTGTGCTTGTTACTAATTAAGACCCTATAGTTTTTATATCGTTATCTTTGTAGTCAATAAAAAGTAAAGAGAGTATGACTCAATTAAGTGTTAATATAAATAAAATAGCAACCCTTCGTAATGCGCGAGGTGGTGATGTGCCTAATGTGCTTGACTTTGCGCTTAAGATAGAGCGTTGGGGGCTAATGGTATTACAGTGCATCCGCGCCCAGACGAAAAGGCACATTCGCTATCAGGATGTTAGGGACTTGAAGCCTCTCCTTACAACTGAATTCAATATCGAGGGTAATCCAATCCCTGAATTTATGAGTTTAATAGAGGAGATAAGACCTGCGCAAGCGACACTAGTCCCCGATACGCCCGAGCAGCTAACAAGTAATGCCGGTTGGGATGTTGCTAAAAATGAAGCTTTTTCTCAGAGAAACGATAGCGCAGTTGCATGCTTGGGGCGTACGTGCTTCTATATTTGTAGGTACGGACTTACAGAATATAGAGCTCGCAAAGGCTGTCGGAGCAGACCGAATAGAGCTGTATACAGAGCCTTATGCAAGTAACTATCCAGTAGATAGAGTAGCGGCAGTGGCTCCTTTTGTGGAGGCTGCTCGTCTTGCTCATTCTTTAGGACTTGGCATCAATGCGGGGCATGATTTGAGCTTAGAAAATCTAGCCTATCTGCATGAGTGTATTCCTTATCTAGATGAAGTGTCTATTGGTCATGCGCTAATTAGTGAGGCTCTAGAGTTGGGATTACCTGAGACGATTAAGCGCTATCAGAAGTGTTTAGGAAAATAAAAATATAAGACGATGAATATAGGAGAACAAGTAAATGATTTACTCGGCCTAGACCAAGAGGGTCGTGAAGTGCGCCGTAGTGATTACCCGGGTAAGATGATAGCCCTCTATTTCTATCCCAAAGACAATACCTCTGGTTGTACCGCTCAAGCATGTAGCTTGCGCGATGGGTATGCAGACTTGCGTGCGGCTGGTGTGGAAATTATTGGGGTGAGCCGCGATAGTGCTAAGAGCCATGTTAAGTTTATCGAACAGCACAACCTCCCTTTCCGCCTTATCGTGGATAGTGATGTCAAGCTGAACGAGCAGTTTGGCGTGTGGATTGAGAAGAGTATGTATGGTCGTAAGTACATGGGTACGGAGCGTACTACATTCTTGATTGATGCTGATGGCATCATTAAGCATATCATAAGAGGTAAGGCTGTGAAGACGGCTACACATAGCGAGCAAATCCTAGAGCTTATTAAGAAGGGGTAACATAAATGAATGTAATCAATAAGCTTTTTGGGCGGTCTTGCTCTAGGCATGATGCTGTGATAGTTGTGGCGTCGTGCCTATTACGGGCAGACGCAGTCTGAATCTAGTATCAGATGAGGAAGTGCTAGCCTCTAGTCTTTCTCAGTATAATAGTTTTGTGGCAAACTCTCGCAAGAAAGGGGAGCTTGTCAATGACCCCTCGCATATTGAAAATTTCGGAGCGTCTTATCCAAGCAACTAAAAACATATTTAGCTCGCAATAACTATATCGACCTATGGCGTCAAATGCAATGGGAAGTTAATGTCGTTAAGAGCAATCAAGTCAATGCGTTCTGTATGCCCGGAGGTAAAATCATCGTGTACACAGGAATGGCTAATCTTGTTGGTCTAGGAAAGGGCGCAGACGATGAGCTTGCAGCTGTAATCGGTCATGAAATTGGTCATGCTATTGCTCGCCACGCAAACGAACGCATCAGCAGAGCGCAACTAACGAGTATGGGAGGACAAATGATTGCTGGAATGTTAGGTGATAAAACGGGCATCAGTCAGCATATATTTTTCAACCGTTTATGGTCTTGGTACGGAGGTTGCGGTGGCTTTGCCATTCAATCGTAAGCAAGAGCTGGAGGCCGATAAAATTGGTTTGGTCTTGATGACTCTTGCAGGTTATAACCCTGAGTATGCAGTGAGCTTGTGGCAGAAGATGTCAAGTGTTTCAGGGGGGAAGAGTAATAGTTTCTTCTCTACACACCCTACGGAAGAGAAGCTGTATCCAAGAGATACGAGCTTACCTACCTCAGCTTGAAAAAGGAATATAAGTCTTATTCAGAGTCAGTGCGCTCGAATGCTATCTCGGTAGACGAACTCTCTCGTATGCAAAAAGAAAGGTTCAAGATAAACTCTAGCATATAAACTAAAATCAAATATAATCCAATGAAAAAAAGTAATCAATTCAAAGAATGCTCCTGCGGCTATTGGTCCTTACAGTCAGGCTATTTTTAGTCGATAAGACTCTTTATGCATCAGGCCAACTAGGTATAGACCCTGCGACAGGTGATTTTCGTTGCTGGTGGCGTTAAGGAACAAACTGAACAGGTATTCCGCAATATCCGTGCTATCCTTACGGAGGCTGGTTTTTGAAATGAGCGATGTCGTTAAGACAACATGCTTCCTTGCTGACATGGGTGATTTCGCAGAAATGAATGCAGTATATGCTGAGCAGTTTGAAGGAAGTTTCCCCGCTCGTAGTGCTGTAGCTGTGCGTACACTTCCTAAGAATGGTCTTATTGAGATTGAAGTACTCGCTATTAAGAGCTAAGCCTTGCAATAACAAGAGATAGCATGCTGCTTTCTCTAAAATAAGGGTTGTGTCAAAGTTAGTTTTGGCGCAACCTTTTCTTTTGTTGAGCTCCGATGAAGAGCGCTCTTCTACCTTATCTTTTTAGAGACCGCTGGGCGATCTCCAAAAGGACAAGTTTTACTTGTCCTTTTGTGGGGCTTTGCAGAATGCGGTAATCGCAAGGCATTGAGATTGAGGGCGCAGGGAGTTTACTCTTGTAAATGACGGGGCCTGAATATCGAAAATAACGCGGTGAGTGCCGTATTATGCAATGGTCTCTTTTAGAGGGCACTCACCCGAAATGATATAGACTTGCACTTCTATAAAAAAGGTACTATTAGGCTATGTCGCTTAAAATCTGTATCTTTGCACTCGCTAATCGAGGTGAGACAAGCGGTCGATACCTATTAGCCGCCCGAAAGACGGGCACCTTATACGGGTTTTGGGTTGCATAAACCCTCTACTTTAGTTTAAGGGCAGTTGTACTTAAATAGATTATTATGACGTTACGTAACGTTCACTTTGGCGGGGCTGCGGCTGTGCTTAGCGCACTGATGCTAATGGCTAGTTCACAAGTCCAATCATCAACAAGTCTCTACGAGGCAAAAAAACAGTGGGTGATTATCTGCCCAAGGTGACCATAACTAACGGACGCACTACTGGAGCGGTGCAGGGGAGTAAGGGTTTAACGCTTGTTCATTTCTGGGCTGCTTACGATGCGGAGAGTCGTTCTAAACAAGTTGCTTACGATTCATTTATGAGCAAACTTGGAGATAAGACTATTGCTTATCAAGCGATTTCGCTAGATGTAGATGCCGATGTGTATACACAGACGCTTGCGTTCGATGGCGTAGGAGAGCGTGCCAATCAGCTCATGGCGGCACCGACAGAACGTGCTAGACTCATGGAGTTATGCGGTTTGGAGAATGGTTTTTCATGCTTATCTTATTGATGCAGATGGGAAAAATTCTCAAAGTAGATCCTACGACAGAAGAGTTAGAAAAAAATTCGTACGAATCTAATACCTAGAAGTAAAAGGTATAGTGAAGAAGTTGTTACAAGATTAAATTGTAGCAACTTCTTTTTTATTATACAATGGCCTTCTCTTAGTATCTTTGTACCTACTAATGTATTCAATAATGGAAACAGATAATAAAGCCACCATTCTCTTGATTTATACGGGAGGAACTATCGGAATGCTCGAAAATCCTCAGACAGGAGCGCTCGAACCGCTTGACTTTACCTATCTAGAGGAACAAGTGCCCGAACTCAAACGTCTTGATTGCCGTACAGAGGTGCTCAGTATTGAACCGCCTATTGATTCATCGGCAGTGAGTCCGAAGAATTGGCAGGAGTTACTTCTGATTATACAGAAGCATTACGATGCTTACGATGGTTTTGTTATCCTTCACGGTACAGACACGATGGCTTACACAGCATCGGCATTAAGTTTTATGCTGCGTAACCTAGCCCAGCCTATAATCATCACAGGTAGTCAGCTCCCAATCGGACGTTTGCGTACGGATGGAAAGGAAAATCTGATTTCGGCATTGGAAATAGCTTCTACTAGAGATGCGCAGGGCAGACCTCGTATTCAAGAGGTGTGTATTTATTTTTCAAAATAGTTTGATGCGTGGAAACCGAACAACTAAGGTTAGTGCTGACCAATTTAGGGCTTTTGAAAGTCATAACTATCCTAAAGTTAGCTTATGCCGGTATTGACATTAGATATAATGACCCATTTATCCATCATTCCGAATATGCTCCTTTAGAAGTCTATCATCAAGTAGAGTCTCGTGTCGTTGTGCTGAAGCTCTTCCCCGGTATTATGCCAGAGGTTGTGAAGGCCGTTCTGGATATTGAGGGCTTGCGTGGTGTTGTATTAGAAACCTTTGGTTCGGGTAATGCGCCCTAATGAACCTTGGTTAATTGGAGCCTTTCAGAGCGTGCTATTAGTAAGGGTATTTATATTATCAATGTTACTCAATGCCTAACGGGTAGTGTGGATATGTGTAAATATGAAACGGGGCGTAAACTATCTACATTAGGCCTTATTAGTGGTATGGATATGACGACAGAGGCAGCTGTAACTAAACTAATGGTCTTGTTAGCACAAGAGCATAGTCCCGAGAAAGTTGCGCAGGTTGCTCACAACGCCTATACGAGGGAGATGAGTTTAAATCCCGAAGATGATGATTTACTATGTTGGGAGATTATAAGAACGCACTTGGAATCGTGCTAATTTCTGAAAGATTGCTTTAAGTTTCAGGGAACTGAATAAAATAGAAATAGCTGATGCTTGTTTTATAACGAGTGTCAGCTATTTTGTTTGTGCTGTCTTATAATAACACTGAAATGGGTACGTCGTACTCGTCTCCAGTAAGTACGTGTACTCATTATCGTAAGTGTGCGTACTCACTGAAGTGTTTACGTGTACTTACTTTAGTGAGTACGTTGTACTGATTTTTGATGTTTCCGAAATCGACAGACGAAGGAGGTGCGGACTTCGTGCTGCTCTCAAGGGCTTTTCTAGGGTACCATCTAGCCCTGCATCTGCACGGCTATCATACATCTCGAAGAATAACTAAAATTTTTGATCTGTGTATCTCATTCATATAAGGTTATTTAAAAACAACTCACAGGTCTCACTCTAAAAAAATATTTTTGTGCAAATGTTTGGAGGGAAAGAAAAGTTTGTATTACCTTTGCACTCGCAAACGACAGGAAGGCGTCGCAAGAGAGCGGGTCGGTCGGGGAGCGAAAGACGAACGAAACTAGACAGAGTGATTAAACTTCTACGAAGCAAAGTCCTCTAAATAGTTAGCCGAAGCTTATTAAGGAAGCGATTTCTTATAAGTAACTTATGATGGTTTACCATCAGGCGATCATTGACATAATTAGTAAGAAAAACGAGAAAACAACGTAGAGCAAAAAAATAGCAATAAGTATACAACCATCTGTACTCTTACAGAATGTTTGAGTACGGAAAGGCGACAAAAATAGATAAGGGCAGACGGTGGATGCCTAGGCTCTCGGAGGCGATGAAGGACGTGATAAGCTGCGATAAGCTGCGGGGATTGGCACATACGAATTGATCCGCAGATTTCCGAATGGGGCAACCCGGCATGTAGAAGACATGTCACACCGCAGAGCGGTGAGCGAACGTGGGGAACTGAAACATCTAAGTACCCATAGGAGGAGAAAACAAAAAGTGATTCCCTTTAGTAGTGGCGAGCGAACGGGGACCAGCCCAAACCAACACTGTTTCGGCATTGTTGGGGTTATAGGACTGTAACGTGGACTCATTAGTTATAGAAGAACAAACTGGAAAGTTTGACCGTAGAAGGTGAAAGTCCTGTATTCGAAATAGCGAATGTACCTAGCAGTATCCTGAGTAGCGCGGAACACGAGAAATTCTGTGTGAATTAGCGGGGCCCATCCCGTAAGGCTAAATACTCCCGAGAGACCGATAGCGAACCAGTACCGTGAGGGAAAGGTGAAAAGAACCTCGAATAGAGGAGTGCAATAGACCCTGAACCCGTCTGCCTACAAGCGGTAGGAGCAGGCTAGTCCTGTGACTGCGTGCCTTTTGCATAATGAACCTACGAGTTACTTTTGTCTAGCAAGGTTAAGTGACGATAGTCACGCAGCCGAAGCGAAAAGCGAGTCTTAAATGGCGGTTTAGTTAGATGGAGTAGACGCGAAACCAAGTGATTCACCCTTGGTCAGGTTGAAGGTTAGGTAAAAACTAACTGGAGGACCGAACCGGTAAGCGTTGAAAAGCTTTCGGATGAACTGAGGGTAGGGGTGAAAGGCTAATCAAACTTGGAGATAGCTCGTACTCCCCGAAATGCATTTAGGTGCAGCCTTTAGGAGTTTCTTATACGAGGTAGAGCGACTGATTGGATGCGAGGCTTTCACCGGCTATCAAGTCCAGACAAACTCCGAATGCGTATAAGTTAGATCCTAGGAGTGAGGGCATGGGTGCTAAGGTCCATGTCCGAGAGGAGAAGAATCCAGACCATCGGCTAAGGTCCCGAAATAATAGCTAAGTTGAACAAACGAAGTCAAGACGCTAAGACAGCTAGGATGTTGGCTTGGAAGCAGCCATTCATTTAAAGAGTGCGTAACAGCTCACTAGTCGAGTGTTTTGGCATGGATAATAATCGGGCATAAGCTATTTACCGAAGCTGTGGGATATTTAAAATATCGGTAGGGGAGCATTCTAGCGACGTCGAAGGTAAGAGGACAACTCTTGCTGGAGTTTCTAGAAAAGCAAATGTAGGTATAAGTAACGATAAAGGAGGTGAGAAACCTCCTCGCCGAAAGACTAAGGTTTCCTGATCAACGCTAATCGGATCAGGGTTAGTCGGGCCCTAAGGGAAAGCCGAACGGCGCACCCGATGGATGAACCGGTTAATATTCCGGTACTATTTATGTGAGCGATGTGGTGACGGAAGAGTGACAGTCCTGCCGACTGACGGAATAGTCGGTTAAAGGGTGTAGATGTAGATGCTGGTAGGCAAATCCGCCGGCAGAGTCGAACCTGACAGTACTAGGCGTGCATGCACAAATAGATATGGACGTAAACAGATTCCCTAGAAAAACCGCTAAGCATATTGCATGAATACCCGTACTAAAACCGACACAGGTAGTTGGGTTGAGTATACTAAGGCGCTCGAGTGATTCGCGGTTAAGGAACTAGGCAAAATAGTCCTGTAACTTCGGGAAAAAGGACGCTCCCCGTGAAAAGGGAGCCGCAGAGAATAGGCCCAGGCGACTGTTTAACAAAAACACATGGCTATGCTAAATCGAAAGATACTGTATATAGCCTGACACCTGCCCGGTGCTGGAAGGTTAAGAGGAGATGTCATCGCAAGAGAAGCATTGAATTGAAGCCCCAGTAAACGGCGGCCGTAACTATAACGGTCCTAAGGTAGCGAAATTCCTTGTCGGGTAAGTTCCGACCTGCACGAATGGTGTAACGATCTGGGCACTGTCTCAACCGCGAGCTCGGTGAAATTGTAGTATCGGTGAAGATGCCGATTACCCGCAACGGGACGAAAAAGACCCCGTGAACCTTTTACTATAGCTTTTACATTGTATTTGGGTAACAGATGTGTAGGATAGGCCGGAGACTATGAAAGCGGGCACGCCAGTGTTTGTGGAGTCGCTGTTGAAATACGGCCCTTTTGTTACTTAGGGTACTGACTCGCAGAGCGAGGACAGTGTATGGTGGGTAGTTTGACTGGGGTGGTCGCCTCCCAAAAAGCGTAACGGAGGCTTCTAAAGGTACCCTCAGACCGATTGGTAACCGGTCGTAGAGTGTAATGGCATAAGGGTGCTTGACTGGGAGACAAACAAGTCGCACAGGTAGGAAACTAGAGCATAGTGATCCGGTGGTTCCGTATGGAAGGGCCATCGCTCAAAGGATAAAAGGTACCCGGGGATAACAGGCTGATCGCTCCCCAAGAGCTCATATCGACGGAGCGGTTTGGCACCCTCGATGTCGGCTCGTCACATCCTGGGGCTGGAGAAGGTCCCAAGGGTTGGGCTGTTCGCCCATTAAAGTGGCACGCGAGCTGGGTTCAGAACGTCGTGAGACAGTTCGGTCTCTATCTGTTGTGGGCGTAGGATATTTGCGTGGACCTGTCACTAGTACGAGAGGACCGTGATGGACTAACCTCTGGTTTATCGGTTGTTCCGCCAGGAGCATTGCCGAGTAGCTACGTTGGGACGAGATAAGTGCTGAAAGCATCTAAGTACGAAGCTCTCCACAAGATTAGATATCCTCATAAGGGTGGTTAAAGACGATGACCTTGATAGGCTACAGGTGTAAAGGTGGTGACATCAAAGCCGAGTAGTACTAATAGCCCGAAAGTTTTGCGCAAAGAGTTGTATGCGTATTGCGCTTTATGTTGCGAATCGGCTTCTACTAGTTAATGGTTGCTAAATCATAACTCGAGCAATTAAGCGAAATTGCTTAGAGTATAAACAAGAGATATTTTGGTGGTTATAACGTTGGGGATCCACCTCTTCCCATTCCGAACAGAGAAGTTAAGCCCAATCGTGCCGATGGTACTGCGTATAGTGGGAGAGTAGGTAGCTGCCAGTTTTGGAGAAGGCTCTTAGTCGTATGACTGAGGGTCTTCTTTTTTTATGCCTAGATAACCGTAGGGAAAATAGATTTTTATCTTTTTCAGGCTGGTAGAACTAGCCTACTTTCTAGTTTTTATTAACTTTGCATTGTATTTAAATAAAAAAATAATTAATATGAAAGTCTTTAGAAACATCTTAGCACTGTGTTGTGCTGTTATCCTTAGCCTTATTTCGTGCTCTAAGGATAAAGAAGAACCAGCGAAGGATACCCTTTTCTGGAAGTGAATGGACTTATAGTCGTAATTCAAATCCAAATGATCGGGCTGAACGCTACCCTCAAATTTACATCAGAAAAAGAAGGTGTGATTTTTGGGTGATTCTTATTTTAATGATGGTGGGCATGTGTTCGAAAGAAAACATAAACTGGATTTTACGTATGAACTTAAAGGGCTCATCAATTACTCTGAATGCTACTGAGTTTGATAAGGACAAAAACAAAAACTGTTGTTAAAATAATAAAAGGAACACTTGATAGAGCAAAGGGAACCCTCGACTTGCGTGATACTGAAGACGGAAAGGAAAGTTCTATGATTTTCCACCGAAAGTAAGTAGCCTTATTTTTTTATTATGGCTATATCAAACTAAATTTTTAGTTTTGATATAGCCACTTTTCTTTTGATTTACTTGTATCTATTTGCTTATTACTGATATCCCATATAGAAGATGATTCTGTGTTATTGTAGGATACAATATAAATGATTAACTTTGTACCCGATTTCTTGCCTAGGTATGCAAAAGTTTACTCAAGTGGGTAGCACCTAGCGGGACTTATTTAATAAGTAATTTTTAATAACAAATGTACGTTATTGCAGAAGTGCAAGGACAGCAGTTCAAAGTTGAAGTCTGGTCGTCGCTTGTTTGTTCACCACATCAGCGGAGCTGAAAGCAGGTGCAGTAGTAGAGTTCGACAAGGTAATGCTTGTTGATAAGGGATGGCGAAGTTACTGTAGGTGTTCCTACTGTAGCAGGAGCTAAGGTGGTATGCGAAGTGCTTACACCACTTGTTAAGGGTGATAAGGTTCTTATCTTCCACAAGAAAAAGACGTAAGGGCTATCGTAAGCTTTAACGGTCATCGTCAGCAGTTCAGCGAAGTGCTCGTTAAGGAAATTATCGCTTAATTATTAACCGCTTAAAAAGAAAAAGAACATGGCACATAAAAAAGGTGTAGGTAGTTCGAAGAACGGACGTGAGTCAGCTAGTAAGCGACTTGGTGTTAAGCTCTATGGCGGTCAGATAGCTAAGGCTGGTAACATTATCATTCGTCAGCGTGGTACACAGCACCACCCAGGCGTAGGTGTAGGTCTTGGTAAGGATCACACAATCTATGCTCTAGTAGATGGTGTGGTTAAGTTTGAGCGTAAGCGCAACAACCGATCGTATGTTTCTGTCGTAGCTGAGGCATAACCCAGCGGGCAGGACGGAATCACGTAGAAACGATTTCTAACGCATAGCGAGGTTGCCTCGGGATACATACTATCCTTGGGCGGCCTCGCTTACTGTTATAGTAGTTTATTTTTGAGAATAATAAGAATAATTTGTTTATTGCTTTCCCTTGTGGTGTCTGTATAAGAGGAGGCACTCAGCGCAGAAAGCAAAAAACGAATTAGCCTAATAAATAGGATTTATGCTAACAATCAAGCAAATCAAAGAGGATAAAGAAGCTGTAGTGCGTAAGCTCGCTAAGAAGGGCTTTGACGCAGCTGCGATTATAGATGAAGTACTTGCGCTTGATGATAAGCGCAAGACAGCTCAGCAAACCCTTTGATAATACCCTAGCAGAGCAGAACGCTCTTGCTAAGGAAATCGGGGGATTGATGAAGTCTGGCAATAAGGAAGAGGCTGAGGTTAAAACGTGCTCGAGTAGCAGAACTGAAGGCTATTGGTAAGGAACTAGATGAAGAAAAGACAGCAGCAGAATCTGCTCTGCGTAATCTTCTCCTAACTATTCCTAATCTTCCTGCGGACATCGTGCCTGAGGGTAAGCATGCAGAGGATAATCTAGTAGTGAAGATGGGCGGTGAGATGCCCTAAACTCTCAGAAGGCGCAGTGCCTCACTGGGATTTGGCTAAAACTTATGATCCTCATCGACTTCGAGCTAGGCGTTAAAAATCTCTGGAGCTGGTTTCCCTGTTTACAAGGGTTATGGTGCTCGTCTCGCAACGTGCGCTCATTAACTTCTTCCCTAGATAATGCGCGTGAAGCAGGCTCTTTAGAAGTGCAACCTCCTTATGTAGTCAATGAGGACTCTGGTTATGGTACGGGTCAGTTGCCCTGATAAAGAAGGTCAAAATGTACCACGCCACTTTAGATAATCTGTATCTAATTCCTACGGCAGAAGTTCCTGTAACGAATATCTATCGTGATGTTATCCTTAGCGAACAAGAGTTACCAATTAAAAATACAGCTTACTCGGCTTGTTTCCGTCGTGAGGCTGGTTCTGTATGGTAAGGATGTGCGTGGTCTTAACCGTCTGCATCAATTCGATAAGGTAGAGATTGTGTGTATTGATAAGCCTCAGCCGTAGTTATGAGCGTCTTGATGAAATGGTTGCTTATGTAGAAACGCTCGTAAATAAGCTAGAGTTACCTTTCCGCATTCTTCGTTTGTGTGGTGGTGATATGAGCTTCACGTCTGCATTGACTTATGACTTCGAAGTCTTCTCGGCTGCTCAGGAGCGTTGGTTAGAAGTAAGTTCTGTATCGAACTTTGAAAGTTACCAAGCTAATCGCCTTAAGTGTCGTTATCGTGATAGCGAAGCAGGCGTTCAGTTGGCACATACACTCAATGGTAGTGCACTTGCTCTTCCTCGTATCGTCGCAGCTTTGCTTGAAAACAATCAAACGCCCGAAGGTATTCGCATCCCTGAAGCACTTGTTCCATATACGGGCTTTTAGCATTATACCAAATCCAAATAACTAATCTTTAAAATGTCGAACACTCCATTACGTATCGCCTTCTACGGCACACAGCCGTATGACCGCAAAACCTTTGATAAGATTAACGAGGATTTTTGGCTTTGAAATCAAGTATTTCTTGGCTAATGTTCACCATGACAACTTAATCCTTTCTAAGGGTTGTCAAGCAGTCTGTGTCTTTGTGAATGATAACATTGATGCAGATACTATTGCTCAATTCAAGGAGAATGGCGTAAAACTTATTGCTCTGCGTTGTGCAGGTTTCAATAATGTAGATATGGAGGCTGCGCGTGAGGCTGGTATTAAGGTCGTGCGTGTGCCTGCTTATTCTCCTCATGCTGTCGCTGAGTATGCTGTGGCTCTGATGCTGTCGCTTAATCGTAAGATACAGCGTGCTCATGGCGTACACGTGACGGAAACTTCTCTTAATGGGCTTCTAGGTTTTGATATGTACGGCAAGACTGTCGGCATTATCGGGACGGGTAAGATTGCGAAGGTGCTCATTGGTATTCTTCGTGGCTTTTGGTATGAATATCTTGGCTTATGATGTTTATCCTGACCACGCGTTTGCCGAGCTAATGGTGTGAAGTATGTAAGCCTTGACGAACTTTATGCTGGTTCGGACATCATTTCATTGCACTGCCCTCTAACACCTGAAACTGAATATATCATCAATAGCGAAAGCATCGCTAAGATGAAGAAGGGGGTTATGATTATCAATACTGGTCGTGGTCTGCTAATCAATAGTGAAGATCTAATCGAAGGTCTTAAGACGCATCAAGTAGGATTTGCTGCTCTTGATGTGTATGAAGAAGAGGCTGCTTATTTCTTTTAAGGATAAGAGCGACCGCATTATTGAAGATGATACGCTTGCACGTTTGTTAAGTTTTAACAATGTGATTATGACTTCGCATCAAGCGTTCTTTACTGCTGAGTCTACAGATAATATAGCTATGACGACGCTTGGTAATATCCTTGCTTGGTCTAAGGGGGAAGAATTGGTTAACGAGGTTAAGTAAGCGATAAAGCTTGCTTTTAATAACAGAAAGTCTGTGTCAAACTAGTTTTGGCGCAGACTTTTTGTTCCTCATCTTTTTCTTGTGGAATGTGTGATGCTATAGCTTGGGAAAGAATAAGTGTCTTGTTATTCTTCACTTATATTCAATTTGTTTATATCTTTTGCAAGAGAATCCGTAAAACACAATTTGATGAGAGTGAGTAAAAGCAAGCGTAGGGCTTGTAAGTGGGCGAAGTACTAGTACTTCAGAGAGCCTGCTTCGCATCCTCTCTGAATAGATTAATATCATCTAAACACATAATTATTAGAGAGCAGTACACGCTTTCCCTTATTTATAGGGAATAGTGTGTACTGCTCTTTGTTATGCAAAAAAATTAAAAATAATAGAATGTATGGCAAAAACAGAAACCAACTAAGCCACAATCCCCTAAGAAGAATATTCCTGGCTCCCTATATTAGGAGGAGTTGCTATCCTTGGTATAGGAGGATATTACCTAAGTCAAGGTGCATCAGACAAAGATGCTGTTACTTCAGAAGAAGTTCAGAAACATAATCTTTCCTCAGTAAAAGCTCTTAAGGTCTTTGTGGAGAACTCTGGAAGTATGGATGGCTATGTTGCACCTGTTAATAGTCAACTAAAGAGCGATATGAATGCTCTTGTTTCAGGAATGAGTATCATTAAAAATCCGGCTTCCTCTGCTCCCCTAGTAGATACTATTGAACTGAATTATATCAATAGTGATATTCTTCCGATAAAAATCTTCTGTATCCCACTTTTTTTCAAAAATCTGAGTGTCGCTCATTTCAGAGTAGAGGGGAAGTCGTATATCAACTTCTTTAGAGGATTTAATCGACAGAGTAGAGCAAGAGACTCATGAGGGGGAGGTAGCTATCCTAGTCTCGGATATGATTTTTAGGATTGGCTTCTGGGCAGAGTGCAGAGTCTGTATCTACTAATATTGAAACAACACTGCGTCGGTATATGATGAAGCTGACCAGAGTGGGCTATAGTCGTTTGGCGCATGCTTTCAGATTTTCAAGGAAAGTACTATGAGAAAGGTAGGGTTGTACCCTTTACAGCGAAACGTCCTTATTATATTATAATGATGGGGACCGCTCTCAACTATATGGCTTATTAGCTAAAGGACAATTAGCAGATAATCAGCCTTTCTTTAAGAATAGAACTCACCAGATGACTCTTGAGCAAGCTATTCCTACTCCGAAATATAGCATTAGTCCAAATGCTGTATGGGGAAGTATTAGTCTAGATCGTAGTGATAAGTATGTAATTAAAAATGCTGAAACAGGTCGAACACCCTCTGGAGAGCAGGCTTTAGCATTTGAGCTCAAAAATGCAAATACCTGAAAACATTACAGGACGAATCTAGGCTTCTAGACCCCGAAAGTTATCAAGTTACTCCTAGCTCTTTATAAGTTGAGTCGCGTCCGTCAAGGAAAAGATGGAGCTGTTTATCTCCGTTTAGAGAGCTCTGCAATTGTGCTGGGAGATATAGCTGTTTCATTAAAGCAATCTATGCCCAAGTGGATTGCAGCTGTACATGCAGAGGAGAATACTGATATATTAAATCCAAATAATCTTAGTCGGACTTATGGTATTAAATACATTTTTAGAGGGATTGCAGCGACCTTTACGAAAGTGAAGAGCTTCGCTATTTACACTGAAAGTAACGTTGAAATAATTAGATATAAATAATAATAAACGATGATTGAAAGTATTTACCTACTATTGGACAGTTTGTACTGTTCTCAGTTACGAGATTTCCTCTCTGGCTACTCATGTCAAACAGAAGCATTTAGTGGAGCTAATTTATATAATGAGATTGGGCTAGTCACATTTGCTCTGATATTATTGACCCTAACGCTGTATTATAAGGTATTTGATCCTTCTGAAGGAAAGCTCTTTTAAATGGGGGATTGCTCTAGGTGTTACATCTTTGCTATCAGCTTTTGGTGCATATTTCTGGGCTTATAGAGCGGAGAGTAAAGGCTTTATCGGGCAGTGTTTGCTCAAAGATGATAATGGCAACAATCTAATTGGATTTATGGATTATGTCGGATTAGGTATTAGTAATGCCATTATAGCGGCTGTCTTTTTCTTTATTCTGAGCTCGCTATACGCTACATAAGTGTTAATAATCGCTATATACCATTTTTAGAAAATGAAAGAAGTATACGTACTGCTATAGGTGGTTCTGGTGCTCGCATACTCCGTAGCCTAGTTATGTTGTTGGCCGCAGGTGTAGAGACTGGAGCTAAGATTGTCCCTATCATTATTGATCCAGATGAAGGTGCAGGTAATTTAAGTGAAACAATTCAACTCCTTGAGCTCTATCAAAGAATAAGAGAAAAAGCTATTGACGGACAGGTAGATGATCCGATTACATTCTCGACACCAATAGAAAAGGTATCAGAGCAGACTATCTAGTTAAACTAAATAATGTCGCAGGAGAGAAGTTCAGAGAATATGTAGGAGAGTCTTTGGGAATGAGTCAAGCATCTCAAGGATTATTGTCGAGTCTTTTCTCTAGGGAATAATCTAGAGCTAGATATGACAATCGGCTTTTAAGGGTAATCCAAATATCGGAAGTATAGTTCTCGGACAATTTGAAGAAAATAAAACTTACGAAGATTTCTTGAAAGATCTCCAAAATGGAGATTCTAGTCAGAAGAGTATATTTATTATCAGTTCAATCTTTGGAGGTACGGGCGCAAGTGGTTTCTACATTACTGAAGAGTCTGCGTAGTCATCAGACTGTAGTAAGAGATATGCGTATAGGAGCTTTGTCTCTCCTTCCATACTTCTCTCACAGAATAATGAAGATAGTGCTATTGATAGTGCTACTTTCTACGCCAAGACAAGAGCTGCACTTAGCTACTATATGGCCAATATTATTGGGAATAATAATGTAGATGATTTCTATTTGCTTGGAGATAAAACTCCTAATAGTTATGATAACCATGATGGAGGTAAGGCTCAACGTAATATAGCTCATTTTGTAGAGCTAGCCGGGGCAATGAGTATTGTACACTTTGCTCGTCAAGAGGCAGCTCGACCTCAGCCAGTAAAAAGCTCAGATGTATGAGTATGGTATAAATGGAGGAAATCAAGGTTCAAGTATTGGCTTTTAAGAATTTAGGCGACCAAATGGAGAAGGAGCTAGCTACTCCTTTGACTGCTTTTTTTATCTTATGCGTCGATTCTTGGAAAATACGGATGTTTCTAAGGATTTAGATCCATGGTTAAAAGTCTATCCAGCCTACCCTTGACGGGGCTTTTTATCGATGATTTGGAAGAGTTTCTTATTCAGTATGAGCAATGGTTAGGAGAGTTAGGTGCTCACAGAAGTCATGGTTTCGTTCCTCTGAGCTTGGATCAATCCATAGACGATCTCTTCAATTGTGTGCCTGAGTATAAGGTAGAGAAGAAGAGCTTTTTCAGTAAACTGACTGGGGCAAAAGAAAACATTGCATTGTATCGTAATACGCTTAATAGCTTATCAAAGGAGCAAGGAGCTCCTACTACGGAAGGAGGTCTTCTCAATATGTTGAGTGATGCAAGCTACGATCTCTGTCGAGATGAAATTAAGCTCCCTTAATTAACCCTCAAAAAGAATAATCAATATGATACTAAGACTTCACGAAGATCAGAATGCTGATAATACAAATATAGACGGATGGGCTAAAGCGAACTCACTAACTGCAGATCAGATTGCTGAGATTGTGGATCCTAATGGTGGAGATGCTAAAATAGATTTAGCTTCTATACCGAGTCCGTTCGGTCGTTGGGACCTTATTCGTACTGCTTTCCGTAACGTAGCCGAGAGTGGAATTTTCGCTGGGAATACACTAGACCATAGACTAGTCTCAGATACTCTTGATGTAGCTCAGGTTTTCTTCCATTTGGATAGACTCAAGCAACAAGGGCTTGTGGAAGTACTTTGTTGGGATAAAAGAGAAGAGATTGAGCTTCTCAAAGAATCTAGCATTAGCGGTCATAGAGAATTAGGTAAGACTCTAGAGAAGTACATGACTCAAGATGCAGCTAGCTTTAACTTTGATAAGTTAGATACTATTGCCTTGGTTCGCTTTATAGACCCCAATACGGGTGAGAAAAACTATTCTTGGATCGACGTCTTCTGTGACGCTATTCAATCCCGCTCCCGGAGACTTATTACATGTGAGTGCGCATATTCGCATGGGATTAGATAAGTTATTTGATGGAGAGTACTGCCCATTGAATGAACGTGAAGATGCATTTATCTTGTGGCTCTATTCTCTGAGAACTTCATATCCTTTGTTTGCTCAGGATTTTAAGGCCGTAAATAGCTATTTGGAGAAAATAAAGCCTACTCTAAAACAGTCTTTACTAAAGGAGATTAATCAGTTGACAGATAATGACTATACTGCGAATTATGTCCTACAAGACTATGATACAGGAGGTAATCCAATAAAAAAATAGTAGATGGGCTAAAATTGTATGCTAGTGGAGGCTCTTCTTCTCAGCAAATTGCACAAGCATCTGATTTTGCGATTAAGGCTCTCGTAAGGATATAGATTTGAATTTCTTACCTCTAGTATTGCCATCTAAACCCGGTTATGAGGATTTGCATTATGTCGTAGATAGGTGGGATAAGGAATAGAAGTGCCAGTATTAGATCCTCTGCCCCTTGAGCAACGTCGTTTACCAGCTAGTGGAGAGCTGTATCCATACTTGTCAATAGGAGACTTTTTGGAAGATACACTTATTCAGCTAGAGAATGCAATCGAATCAGATAATTTTTTTATCCAGGGAATTAGGGGCCGTAATCTTATCAATGACCAAACGAAACGAGGCTATTTATTACCTCTTAAACCTTGTTTCTTTAATTACTTTACTGTAGAGGATTTGATCTCTAATAAAATGTTAGTACTAGAGGCTATTGGTACTGATATTAGAGTGACATTATCTATTCCGGTCAAAGCGGGAAAGATTGTGTATGAACGCTTCTATAGCAAATCTGATAATAATCTTGAGGGAGTAAATCCATTTATCTATAGATCTTATTCATTTGAATTAGGTTTGCTCCGTACGAGAAGTCATAGTCACATTTGTTATGTAGCAGATACAAAGAATGTCAGTCTGAAGTTCTATGATCAAGATAGGAGAGAGATTAGTCCTAAGTATCGTCTTGACCAAGAGCTATCATCAGAAGTCTGTACGACACTGGAGGTAAGAGGATATGTGGAGTCTATACGCGTGGTTATGGAAGATGATAAGTCAGCTTACATTATTCCTTTACAGAAGTTAGTAGCTCCACAGCAAGGTGTATCAGTAAGTTATGCTGTAGACTTAGGTACTACTAATACGACAGTAGCTTTTTAGGAATGGAACTGCTATACCTGAGTTAATCTCGTGGTCGTCTAAGGATTTGCTCTGCATGCTTACGTCTTTTAATAATTATCTTGATGGTCAAGCTACTATTGAGAGTCGTCTGCTTCCCACCCGAACTAGGACAGCAAGACTCTTCTTATAGTTTCCCTCTGCGTACGGTTCTGAGAATAAACAAGGATAAACAGTCTTATTTGGGAGCTTTCTCAAACTCTTCTCCGGACTTTACTTACCAGAGAACAGCACAGATAATACAAGCTCTAGACTTAGAGACCGATGTGAAATGGAAGGGAACTTTTGATAGTTCATTGACATCTTATGTGGCATGTTTATGTAAACTAATCGCTATGCATGCTGAGAGTCGAGGGGCAAGTAGTATTTCTATATCTTGGTCTTACCCTAGTAGTATGAATAGCTCTGGGATTAGGAAGATGAAGAGTGTTTGGAATGATGCTGTTGCTGAGTATATTGAGTCCTTAGGAGTCTCTGTGGAGATTCGAGAAGAAAATGAGGCTGTAGCTCCATATCTTTATTATGCACGTACCGAAGGTATTCAGGGGCGTACTGTGGCCATGGATATCGGAGGAGAAACAGTAGATATCTTGCTGACTGGTTTTACCGCTGCAGATAAAATGCATTTATCTTCGTTCCGTTTGGGTGGAAATACGCTCTTAGAGTCTCCAAGTAATGCACAGACTAGTGGTGCGGGTCTGTGTATGAGCCTTAAGAATTATTTAGAGGATGCTAAGACTAATATCCAAGGTGATGCCTTAAATTATGTGAATGAGGGAATCTCAAGAATGGAAGCTAGCTTGAATGCAGGACAAGGCAAGGAGGGAGCAGAGTACTTTTTGCTTTAGAAAGAATTATTAAGCCTCCTTATAATAAGTCAATTAACCTTAATCTTGCAGATATATTAGGAGATGAAGATCTTGAGCAAGCTCACTTCGTAGCTTAATCCTTTATCTACTTCCTCGCTCAAGTATACCATGTGGCTAAATTGACAAGTGCAGGTGATATAGCCGTACCTGATAACTTTGTCTTTAGTGGAAATGGATCACGACCTCCGTTCGTTAGGGGATAAGAATTTCTTATCTAAGTTGATTACGGAGGTATTCGTTTGGGTGTATGATAAGTCTGGACGTAGATCTGATGGTCCTATTGAGATTAAAGCTCAACATAGCGATAAGCCTAAGGTTGCGACAGCTTATGGTATGCTTTATCGAAGTGAACGAGACCAAGTTAGTCCAATACCATTACTTCTTGTTCACTCAGATAAACTTCTGTGTGGAGATGCTGCATCCAATGTTGATACGGCTAATGATTTGGTTGATGAACAGGTTAAAACTCTTGCAGATATCAATGAATTAGTTACTCTGTTTAAGCATTTGATAGAGCGCTTAAGGCTCGTTAAAGATCAGGGATATACGGAGGCAAGTCTAGACTTAATCACTAAGGAACTTGCAAACACTAAAATCAACGGACAAGTATTTGCCTCGATTGTAGTTCCTCATATCCGCGATAATCAGGAGATTACAGAGAGCTTGCTATTTACGTTGTTAAGGGAGCGTATCAAGCAAATAGGTATTGAGCTATATAATAATCTATGTAAATAAAGAGTATGGAAGTATCAAGATATGTACGCTCAATTAAGGTCAGTACTAATTTTAACTATGATTTTTGCTAAGCCTCGATTAAGGGCTTAGCTGATGGTCGTAAGGATGAGAAAAATGATCCTATTGAAAAATCTAGATATGTCAAAGAAGAAAAGAAGGAGTTAGTGTAAGTAAAACTCAATCTAGAAATACCGTAAAAGCAGGGTAAATCTAATAATAGCGATAATTCTAAAAAAAGACAGTAAAGAGTGTGTCTAATGAGGGGCGTAATAATTCTCAATCCAAAAAGCTTATTAGATTACACAGGTTATGTTATTCTAGGCTTATTATTTATTCTCTTGGTAATATGTTCTTACCTTCTGTTTGTAGTAAATAAACTTTTAAAGGGACAATTTTCTGCAGAGAAAAAGGACCTTTCAGCCTTCAATGAGAAACTTTGGGATAGGGTTAATCCACAACCGAAAAACGGGAGATGTGTCTGAGGATAAAAAAATAAGGAGCGATCTAGTGAAGAAAAAGGCTCTCTTTCAGATAAAGGACAACAAGCTTTGGGCGATCTGCGGAGCTGGAATGAGTATTTTAAGAGTGAGAATAGTCGACTCGAGAAAGAGAATAGCAGTCTTAAAGAAGAAAATAGCAGCCTCAAAAAGGAAATAGAAAATCTGAAATCCCAACCCCAAGCTGAGACTGCTAGCGAAAGGCAGCAAGAAACGGAGAGTCCCTCTAGTGAGTCTAATCAAGATAAAGTAGAAGCTCAAGAAACAACGGTGTATTATATAGAAAGAATTCCTAGCAAAACAAACGATATTGAACTTGGTACAGAACAGACTGATAAAAGTTATTTTTAAGGTAACTGTACAAGGAACGTCTACGTCTGCAACTCTATCTGTTATTGAGGGTAATTTAGATTCCGTCTTAAGTAAGAATTCTGGATTTGTATCTATTGAGCAAGGGTATGGAGGTACTAGAGCTGAACTGATTTCCGAAGGAAAGGGTACTATCAAATATACTGGTGATAAAACCAGAGTTTACACTTACAGATAAGATTAAATATAGAAAAAGTTTAGAGAGTATGCATGAATTCATATTAATGGTTATCATAATGGCTATTGGCATTGTGATAATTATGCAACTAAATGTTCTCTCAAGTCTGAAAGAATCCATGAGCGCCTATCGTGAGTCTCTATTTATGGATTATCAATTTGATGAAAGTGAAGAATCCTATCAGAGAATTATTTCCTATCCGACTTGGAATGAATCCGAAACACTTGAACAGCTTAATAGCTATCTAAGGGTCAATAATCATGTTGTTCCTAATTTTTGAGGTTATTAAGGATATTATTGAGCGACATACTCTAGCTCAAGAGGAGCGTATTAGAGTGCTTTTTACCTATTCCGCTGTACTATGGTCTTTGTGGAACTATTCTAGGGATTATCTTAGGATAGTGCCTTTGGCTGCGTCTTCGAGCGAGAATCCTCTATCGGACTTTCCTATGCTACTTTCGGGCGTCGCGATAGCTATGATAGGTAGTTTTGTGGGAGGGTTATGATTACTTCGTGGGCAAATAAATCATACAAAGATGCTAGTTTTTAAGCACGAGCAATGTAAAAATGCGCTTTATAACTTCATTCAAGTAGAGCTCTTCCCGATCATGAATGATAATCCAGCTGGTCCAACTGCTCAGCTGGTACGAGCTATGGCTGACTTTACCGAAGATTTTACTAAGAGTGCAGAGACGATGCAAGAGGCGTCGGAGACTATTGCGGAGACTTTTGATAGCCAAAGAGAGGTGCTGGAGTTGGCCAAGCAGTTGAGTGATTCTGGCTTATCTGCCCAGAACCTGGAGATGGCCAAAGAGTTATCTCAATATGTATCAGTTGTAAGTAGCTTTTAACCAGTCTATCCTCAGGCATGGAAGTCCCTATGTGGAGCGATTGAATGAGGCTACGAAGGAACTACAAAGCTCAACCGAGTATATTGCATCGTTAGAAAAAGTTAACCGGTATCCTTTCTGTAGAGAGCGATACGATTGGAAAGGCTATATCTTCTCAGAGAGCTAGTCTAGAGAAATCTATCAATGGTATTCAGGTTGTTGTCGATAAATCTATATCAGTGATTGAAGTGCAACAGCAACTTATGCTTGCTCATTTCAAAAAGGCAATGAATGATTCTTTGGTCAAGTTTGAAAGCTATCTTCAGGAGAATCAAACAATTCCCCGGAGCTGTACAATCACTTTCAGAGTCTACTCAGGAGCTTTACTATTCTACCAGAGATATTGGAAAGACTCTCGATCGTCTTGATGCTATGCAGCAAGTACAAGAGGATCAAACTCGAGCTATCCAAGAGTTAAGCCGTGTTCAAGCCAAAGTAGCGTCTTCATCTCGTTCTAAAACAGAGAGATAAGGGGAAGATTTTTACTCCAAGCATTCCTACAGATTGATGCGATTAGTGTTCCTCGTCTAAATGATACATCAGAGTCTCAAGAAGTTCTGATAAGGAACGTAAAAAGCTGGATTGCTCGAGTTCTTAATGCGATATTAACCCGATAATGAGTAATAAAAAGGAGATAATTCCTCATTTTGGATTAGCTATGGGGACCTCATGACAAGTTTATTCTTCGTCATGTTGGTACTGTTATTGGTCTTTTGGCTTGGGTTCAGTCACTAGACCAATTCGCCAAAAAGGAAGAGGTTTATCAGGCTACACAGAAGAGATAGATAAGATAAAGGAGCTCTAAAAATCTACAGAAGATTTAGACCCTAAATACTTTGCTTACGATGATCTGGTACAAGAAATTTGTTCTGAATATAGAAATTAAATTCCTAGGAATCAGCATATTTTTGGGAACTACCAGAAGAAACCCAAAATCAGCTTTTTGAGGCAGGGAATATCTTGTACTCATTCATATCCGATAAACATAAGGAGCTAGGAGCAGACTACGTCTTAGTAATTGAGGGCAGGCCAAAGGACCATTATATTTATAACAATAAACTTAGTTATCAGAGAGCTCTATCACTCAAGAACTTTTGGTTAAATAATGGCTTAGATTTTTTTCTTCAATTGGAGGTTGTGAGCTATTAGTCGCAGGAAGTGGTACTGGTGGAGTTCCTCGAGATACAACTGATGAAGAGAATAACCAACGTTTTTTTAGTGACTTTAATAACAAAAACCTGGTGAAATAAAATAGTATGGGAAAGGCGAATAATCAAAGACCTTTCGCGTAATGAACAAAGGACAGCCAATAGGAATAATCGTCAAAAGTGATGGTAAGTATTGGATTATAGGCTCGGTTATTGTCTTAGCTCTGGTTTCAATCTATCTCTTTAGCCGGAATGAGCATAAAGATAGGCTCTCTGCTCAGCAAACTAGTACAGCTCAGCAAGATTCTATGCTAACCGAAGATGACAATGGACAAGAGCAAATTAGAGGTCCTAGAACTATACACATGCGTAAGGGGACGGGGGAGTATATTATGTCCCTATGCGTGTCAATGGTCAGGAGCTAGAATTTATCTTTGATACGGGAGCAGGTACCATCTATATATCTAGACTTGAGGTAGCTTTTGCTTCTAAGCAGGGGCAGATAAGTGAAGATGATATTGTGGGTGATGTGCAGTCTCTGATTGCAGATGGTAGTACCGTACATGGCACTCGCATCAATTTGAGAGAGGTTGAGCTTGCTGGAGTAACATTGCATGATGTAGATGCGGTTGTTTCAGATAATGATTCTGCACCTTTACTCTTAGGGCAATCTGCAATGTCTCGCTTTGGAGCATTTAAAGTAGACTATAAGAAACAAACGATAACCTTTGAGTAATATCAACATTAATTAGCTAGCCTTATGATACTTGTTATCTCGTTGTAATGGTTAAATGTGTATCTTTGCTCCGTTATTATAACTATAATCGATAATCAAGATAACAAAAAGTATGACACAATCATTTTTTTAGACGTTTGGCTCTAGGAGTGATGGCGACTGTTTCGACAGCAATTACCATCTATGCTCAAGAGCCTCAAGTGCCAGCTTTGCCCTATTGATACTGCAGTACGTAGAGGCAAATTGGACAATGGTCTGACTTATTTCATCTGCAGAAATAAGTTGCCCGAGGGGCGTGCTCATTTCTACATCTCCCAAAAGGTGGGTTCGATGCAGGAAGAAGAGAGTCAGCGTGGATTAGCACACTTTTTGGAGCATATTGCCTTCAATGGTACGAAGCATTTCCCCGGTAAGGGTATTATCAATTACCTAGAAACATTGGGTGCTAACTTCGGTAGCGACATCAATGCTTATACAGGTTTTGATGAAACCGTATATACACTGATGAATATCCCTGTTTCTCGTCAGAGTACAGTGGACTCTTGTCTCTTGATTTTGCACGACTGGAGTAACTCAATCAGCCTTGAAGATAAGGAAATTGACGACGAACGTGGCGTTATTCAAGAGGAATGGCGTAGCCGTGATAATGGTGACTTCCGTGCTACGATGAAGGCTTTCACTGATGCTTTCCAAGGAAATAAGTACGGTTCTCGTATGCCTATCGGTCTAATGGATGTCGTACGTAACTTTAAGTATCAAGAGCTAAGAGATTACTATAAGAAGTGGTATCGTCCAGACTTGCAGGGGCTTATCATCGTGGGAGATGTAGACCCTGTTCAGGTAGAGGCTACTATTAAGCGTCTTTTTGCCGATGTTCCTAAACCCGTTAATCCAGCTGAGCGTGTGTATGTTCCTGTTGAGGACCATACTGGCGTATTAGCTGTTATCGGTACTGATAAAGGAAGCAGTAGGTACACGCATAAGCGTAGAGTTTAAGACTGATGTAATGCCTGCAGACCTTAAGGCTAGTCAAGTGGGTCTGATGACAGACTATATCTATAGCCCTAATCTCATCTATGGTACGTGAGCGTTTCCTTGATATTACGAAGAAGCCTAATGCGCCTTTCCGCTCTGCAAGTGCTTACTTTAATGAGTTCCAAGGTGTAGCACGTACTAAGGACGCGCTAACTTTTTGAAAGCTGTTGCTAATGATGGCAAGTATCAGGATGCGCTTAAGAGACTTGTGATGGAAATTGAGCGTCTATCTCAGTTCGGTTTCAATAAGGGTGAGTACGAACGTGCTAAGAAGGATTATCTTGTATCTCTTAAGAAGGCTACACCGAGAGAGATAAGCGTAAGAATGAAGATTATGCTGAAGAGTATTCTCAGTACTTCCTTCGTGGTGGTTATATCCCAGGTATAGAGTTTGAATATCAATTCATCACTGCGCTTGCTGACCAAATCCCATTGGAAGCTGTTAATCAGGCTATCAAGGAAGCTATCACTCAGAATAATATCGTTGTTTCTCTGACAGGTCCTGATAAGGCGGATATTAAGTATCCTACTACTGGAGCCCTCAAGAATGAGTTTAACAGCTATCGTGCTCTTAAGGTAGAAGCTCTTAAGGAAGAAGTAAGCAACGTGCCATTGATGGCTAGCAGCTCAAAGGCAGGTAAGATCGTCAAGGTTGATAAGGCTGGCAAGTATGGTTCTACTGTTTGGACGCTAAGCAATGGTGTTAAGGTAATTATCAAGCCAACAGACTTCAAGGAAGATGAAATCCAAGTGTCAGGTATGCGCCAAAGGTGGAACATCTACTTTCGCTAAGAAGGATGAGCTTGAGTCGCGTGCTATGGGTGCTGTTATGAACCTTGGTGGTTTGGCTTCATTTGATGAGAACCAGTTGGAGAAGGTCCTTTCAGGTCGTCTAGCGAGTGCTGCGCCAAGCATTAGCCTTACTTCAGAGCTATTTTCAGGTAGCAGCACTAAGGAAGACCTTGAAACGATGTTCCAGCTTATTTACCTCAACTTCACTCAGAAGCGTGCGGATAAGCAGGCTTTTTGAAGTGTGGAAGGAAAATGCGCTTAACAGCCTTAAGATGAAGGAAGCTAACCCAATGTCATCTGTAAGCGATAGCATCGGTAAGGCTATTTATCCTGGTGATAAGCGTCAACAATCATTTACAGAGGCTGAATACAAGGCTTTGAATTATGAGCGCATTATGCAGATGTATAAGGAGCGTTTCAGCAATGCTAATGGCTCCAGTTTGTCTTTGTCGGTAATATCGATGAAGCAAAAACTACGTCCACTTGTAGAAACTTATCTAGCTTCTCTACCTGCGACTAAGGTGGTAAGTAAGGCTGACTTCAGCAAGTATCCTGTAACTCGCAAGGGTAACTATGTGAACCACTACTACAAGAAACAGGAAACTCCTATGGGTCTTGTTTACGATATGTACAGCGGTAAGCTCGAAGTGAATATGCGTAATCGTCTTGCATTCAATATCCTTGCTGAAGTCCTAGACCAAGTGTATATGGATGTTATCCGTGAGCGTGAAGGAGGTACTTATGGTGCACAAGTAGGTTCTGAGCTAGCATACGAACCTAAGGGTGATGCTTCTCTTACAGTCGTATTCCAAACAGACCCAACAAAGGCTGAACATCTGAATAAGATTGCTCAAGAAGAACTTCGAGGCTTGCTAAGGATGGTCTTGACCGCACTAAGTTTGACAAGGTTATCCTTAATATGGAAAAGCAGTATAACACGAACCAAAAAGGAAAAATAGTTATTGGTTGAGACATCTCGTTAATTACTATTATCATGGCCGTGATGGTGTAACTGATTACCCTCAGCACCTTGAAGTCAATTAAGCCTGAAGACTCACAGAGCTCTTACAGCAGCTACTAGAGCAAAAGAATTACATTGAAGTTATGCTTCTTCCTGAAGGACAGAAGTAGTAACAGAAGTCTATAAAATGATTGAAGGGGTTGTCGCTAATGCTTGGCGATAACCCCTTTTTTTTGAGACCATTATTGTGTGAGTACGACGTACTCGTTTTCAGTAAGTACGTGTACTCATTGTTGTAGTACACGTAAACATCTTTAGTAAGTACACGCACTTATTTTTTTGTGAGTGCGCGTACTTAAACTTATAAGTACGTAGTACTTTCTGGAGACTTCAGCTGAAGTCTGTACAAACTTCAGCTGAAGTCTGCACAGACCTCGCCGAGGTTTTGAGAATAGGTCATGCAATCACTATTTCACATACGTTCACCCTTACATATTAATACAGGGCAAACACATCACAAATCGATACTATTGCACTGTACGGCACTCGCTGTGTTATTATCGATATTCAGGCTAATTACGAGTGCCTTTAGGCACGACACTCTGCAAAGCCCAGGGTGGCGAGAGTGCCAAAGGCACGAACAGAACCCTGCAAACATGGACAAAAAAATAAGAGCTCCGTAGGAGCGGCACCTCGGCGCGAGCATTTGCCTTATGTCTTGAAGTGCCGCCCCGTTGGGGGCTCAAAAAAATGTATGTCAATATCTAACCCAGGGCTTGCGCCCTGGGCTAGGTAGGAGTATCGCCCTTGCAGGGCTCTTCTGCGATAAATCCAAAATCAATGTGAGTGTGCGTATGTGTTTCAGTGAGTACACGTAAACACTTCAGTGAGTACACGTACTTAAATTTGTAAGTGCGTAGTACTTTCTGGAGACTTCAGCTGTAGTCTGTACAAACTTCAGCCGTAGTCTGCACAAACTTCAGCTGAAGTCTGCACAGACCTCGCCGAGGTTTTGAGAATAGGAAGTATGTGCTGGGTTTTCTCTTAGCCTGTTTGGACATTTCTGTGTTCGGAAGCCTCCTTCAGAGCGTTGAAATTCTGTATAATGTAGTACATTTGCATCAAGATGATAACGACAGAACAACTCGCAGACTTAAAGGCTCGTAAAGAAGCCCTAAGAGTATATTTAGATATAGAAAAATAAGCGTTTGCAACTGCAAGAGGAGGAGCTCAGGACAGCAGACCCTGCCTTTTGGGAAGACCGCAAACGTGCAGAAGCCCAAATGCGTGTCGTTGGGGACCTCAAGAAATGGATTACCGCCTACGATACGGCCGAACAACTGACTGAAGAAGTCGCTACTGCAATGGATTTTTATCGTGAAGAGGTAGCGACAGAGGAGGAAGTTGATGCGGCTTATGCTCATGCAATAGCCCATTTTGAAGAGATTGAGCTCTGCAATATGTTGCGTGCCGAGGAGGATAGCCCTAGGCGCTGTACTCAAAAATCAATGCTGGTGCCGGTGGTACAGAGAGTATGGACTGGGCAAGTATGCTTGTGCGTATGTATCGCCGTTGGGCTGATAAAGAAGGTTATAAAACGACAATAACGAACTGGATTGACGGCGAAGAAGCAGGCATTAAGACTGTTACGATGCAGATTGAGGGCGACCAAGCTTACGGATTTCTCAAGAGTGAGAACGGTGTTCATCGTTTGGTGCGTGTGTCGCCTTTCAATGCTCAGGGTAAGCGTATGACGAGTTTTGCATCTGTCTTTGTAGTCCCCTTGGTAGATGATACTATTGAGGTTGAGGTCAATCCGGCTAATATCAGTTGGGATACATTCCGCTCAAGTGGAGCAGGAGGACAGAATGTGAATAAGGTAGAGACCGGTGTCCGCTTGCGCTATCAGTATCGTGACCCTGAGACTGGAGAAGAAGAGGAAATTATCATTGAGAATACGGAGACTCGTAGTCAAACGGATAATAGAGAGAATGCTATGCGTCTTTTGCGCTCACAGCTCTATGAGAAGGAGCTTGAGCGACGTCGTAAAGGCTCAAGCAGAGGTAGAAGCAAATAAGAAAAAAAGATAGAGTGGGGAAGTCAAATCCGCAGTTATGTTTTTTTGATGATAGGCGTGTCAAGGACCATCGTACGGGTTATCAGACAAGTAATGTCAATGCCGTAATGGATGGCGATATTGATGCTTTTATCAAATCTTATCTGATGACATTTGCCGATACCCCCGCATAAGTATTACAATAATACCAGCATATCATGATGAAGGAGTTGCTCAGCAAAGGCATTTTTAAGGGATTTGTTACTCATTGTAGCGGGGTCGGTCCTTTTTGGGTATAGGCTATTCTCTGTTTTTTAGCTCCTGTGGCTATTGTCCCCGGTGGTGTTTATGGCATCAGTATTGTCATCAACCACTTGACTAAGGGCATGTTTGCAAGCTACCCTAATGGCTTGCCCATAGGAACGGTGGCTATATTTTTTAACGTGCCTCTTTTTGCCCTTGCATTTGGCAATTTAGGCAGATTGAGTGCGCTAAAGACTGCTATAACTTTTATATTGACAGCTGTATGCTCCAATCTTGTAGCAAGTATTACGGAGGGGAAGCCCATTGTAGAGGGCGATCCTCTCCTTTGTGCTTTCTATGGCGGTGCTCTCCTAGGCTTTTAGTGTCTATCTTATTTTTCCTTGCTCAGAGTACTTGTGCTGGGACAGATACTTTGGCGCGTGTCTTAGCTACTAAATTTAATATCAAGGTGAGTACGCTCATCATCGTGATTGACTCTATTGTGGTCTTGCTGGGCTTAGTAGCTTTTCAGGACTGGAGAGTGCCTTTGTATAGCTGGATTGCGATCTTCATCTATGGTAAAGTGGTTGATGTCTTGCAACCAACCAATCCGTACAAGAGTGTATTTATCATCAGTGGTAAGACGCAGGAAATACGTGACTTGCTGTGCTTGCAACTCGGTGTGCGGGACATTCCTTCATGGACGAGGTATGTATCTAGGGGTTGAGCGTGATGTAATCTTTATTATTGTAGAACGCAAGATACTCCAACAAATTAAGACGGAAGTGCTGGCCTTGGATAGTGATGCCTTTATCACTACAGCAGATGCTTCCAATGATAGCCGTCCAAGGCTATTGTAAGAAAAATCAAATTATTGGAAATGTCGTACCTTTGTATCTAACAATGCTATCGTATCATAGAGCCTTTTTATATAGGACTCCTTTTATTGTTTAATACTGGGGAAGATACTGAAAGCTATACAAGTAGATAGAAAAATAGAATTAAGATGAATTTATTGACACTATTATCGTCTGCATACGACCGCTTAAAAGCTGCCTATACTCTGCATGGACAGAGGGGAGCGGATGTAGAGATAACAAGTATTACTGATGATAGCCGACGAGTTGGAGAGGGCACTCTTTTTTGTGCGATAAAGGGCGTTCATTCTGATGGTCATCAATATATCGATAAGGCTATAGCTGCAGGAGCTAAAGCCATTTTGTTGGAGCAAGTTCCTCAAGACATTAACCCTAATGTATGCTATATAGAGGTTGCCGATAGTGCTGATGCTATGGGGCTGATTGCCTCTGCGTGGCATGGTCACCCCTCTAGAGATATGAAGGTTGTTGGGGTGACGGGTACAAATGGGAAAACAACTATTGCGACGCTTCCTATATAATATGTTTAGGCTTGCAGGCTATCCTACGGGTCTATTGAGTACGGTTTGTAATTATATTGATGTAAAGGCCGTACCGAGTACACATACTACTCCGGGAGCTATCGCTTTGCAGGCTTTTGCTTGCGGAGATGAGAGATGCCGGCTGTAGCCATGTCTTTATGGAGGTTAGTAGCCACTCTGTAGCTCAGCGTCGTATCTCAGGTATTGATTTTTGATGGAGGTATATTCACTAATCTAACTCGTGACCATCTTGATTACCACGGCACGGTCTTGGAGTATCTAAAGGCAAAAAAGAGATTTTTTGATGATTTGCCTAAGAAGGCCTTTGCGCTCACCAACCAAGATGAGAAGAATGGTCCTGTTATGCTCAGAATACCGAAGCACGCAAACCAACTTATGCCCCTACATAGTCCTGCTGACTATAAGGCTCAAGTGATGAGCCCTACATCCAGATAGTACGGACATCTGTATCAACGATAGAGAAGTTACGATACAGCTCGTCGGCGAGTTTAATGTATATAACCTCTTGGCTGTCTATGGTGCTGCCGTTGAGGTTGGTTTGAGTAGAGAGGACGCATTGCGCTATTTGTCTATGCTTCGGAGTGTGTCGGGTAGACTAGAGACTTTGCGTTCGGACAGCAAGGGCTATACTGCATTTGTGGATTATGCTCATACGCCCGATGCGCTTGTGAATGTACTAGATACAATCCGAGAAATGAGGGAGAAACTATGTGCTAGCAGCAGTAAGGCTAAGATTATTACAGTCGTTGGTTGTGGCGGTGATAGAGATAAGGGTAAGCGTCCGCTTATGGCTACCGAGGCTCTGAAACTCAGCGACAAGGTAATCCTAACGAGCGATAACCCGCGCACAGAAGACCCTGTAGCTATCCTTAACGATATGAAGGAGGGCGTTGCGCCCGAGTTGCTCGCTAAGAGTCTTACGATTGTGGACCGAACAGAGGCTATTCGTACGGCTTGTATGTTAGCTACTCAAGGCGATTATATCCTCGTTGCAGGGAAGGGGCATGAAACTTATCAAGAGATACAAGGAGTCAAGCATCCCTTTGATGATAGAGAAGTGTTGCGCCAGATTTTCAAGCAGGAAGATATGGCTTAAAATGTTTTAGAAGGATTGTAAGATAAAGAATAAGCTTATTTATTATGTTATATCATCTGTTTAGCTACCTGAGAGAGTGGAATTTTATAGGTAGTCGTTTGTTTATGTATGTCTCATTCCGAGTGGTGCTGACCTTTATACTTGCGCTACTCATTACAACTGTTTTGGGGCATCAGATTATTAAGCGTTTGCAGCGTTTACAGATTGGCGAGGAAATTCGTAATCTTGGTTTGGAAGGCCAAATGCAAAAAGAAAGGGACTCCTACGATGGGAGGGATTATCATTATTTTTGGCAATCCTTATACCCACTCTGCTGTTTGCTCGTCTGGATAATGTCTATGTCCTGCTGATGATTATCACGACTGTCTTGATGGGCTTACTAGGCTTCTTAGATGATTACATCAAGGTATTCCGTAAGAATAAAGAAGGATTGGCTGGTCGTTATAAGATTATAGGGCAGGTTTTGCTTGGTTTAATCGTAGGCATTACGCTCTATATGAGTCCAGCGACGGTCATTAAGGAGAATAGCGAGGTGATACATCAAGATGGTGCTAAGCGCGTAGTCTTTACCAAACTTGAAACTAAGAGCACTCAGACGACAGTGCCTTTCTTTAAGAATAATAACCTTGATTACTCTGAAATCATTCCTTTAGATGGACCTGCAAAGGATATTGTGGGCTGGACTATATTTATTGCAATGACAGTCTTTGTCGTGACAATGCTCTCTAACTGCGTGAACTTAACAGATGGTATTGACGGCTTGGCCTCGGGAAGTTCGGCTATTGTCGGGGTTGTCTTGGGTATTTTTAGCTTATGTGTCTTCCCACTTTGAGATGGCTGGTTATCTCAATATCATGTATATCGTTGGAGCGGAAGAATTAGTTGTGTTTGCGGCTGCCTTCGTGAGGCGCGACAATTGGGTTCTTATGGTACAATAGTTATCCGCTCAAGTCTTTATGGGCGATACAGGTAGCCTGACGCTTGGAGGTATTATCGGAGTATTCGCTATTCTTGTACGTAAAGAGCTCCTTTTGCCTGTACTCTGTGGAGTGTTTATTATGGAGGGTATATCTGTGATTATTCAGGTATCTTACTTTAAGTACACTAAGCGCAAATATGGTGAAGGTAGACGTGTTTTCCGTATGACGCCTCTTCATCATCACTATCAGAAGAGTGGCGATTCGGGTATTGCTTGCTTATGGAATAAGCCTTTTCGGGGCATTGCCTGAGGCTAAGATAACCTTGCGTTTCTTCCTCATCGGTATGCTTCTTGCCGCACTAAGTTTAATAACGCTTAAGCTACGCTAACATATGGCTATAGGTTGTGTATGTGTTACGATAATGGGAGGTTTAGGAAATCAGCTTTATCAGTTGGCTTATGCAGATTTCCTAAGAAGAACCTATGGTTATCATTGTTGCATTGTTAATGATTGGGGAATTGAGAAGGCCGATACATTAGGGAAAGATAGAGCGGTTCGGTCTCTATTTACCGATATTATTAAGCACTGTCAGTTTCCCTATATTTCGCCAGAATACAGTAAGAGTTGGTCTGTTTATGCAAGAATAAGACCTCGTATTCGTTGTTTTGAGGAAGAAGAATCTAAGCTTGCAGAGTATCTTAGTAATGAAAAAAATCGGTCTTTCCATCTTTTCCTCCTCTAGTTTGGAAGCCCTAAACTTTCTTTTGCCATTTGCTTATCGTATAAGTGGTTATTTTTCAATCTTATAAGTATGCTTCTCTTGAATTTAGAAATAAGATAAGAGTATTTTTTAGAAGGAATAGTGTCTTTGCCAACGACATTAGAAGGTATTGCGAGTGGTCTAACAGAGAGAAGTGTAGCTATTCATTTTTCGACGTGGAGACTTCTTGAAGCGTCCTGAGATCTATAAGATATTTGGAGCAGAGCATTATTTGAGAGGGTTGAATTTATTGGCGGAAAACAAGGATATCGATAAGGTATATGTTTTTTTCTGATGATTTTTGATGCTATAGAGTCAGACCTAGAGATAATATCTCAGCAATATAACCTCGTTCGAGTAGAAGGAGGAACAGTCTATGAAGATTTGTATTTATTGTCATGCTTTTAAGCGCTATGTACTAGCTGGTAGTACATTCTCGTGGTGGGGGGCATTTTGCTCACAATACTCTGATGATATAGAGGTGGTTGTCCCTCGTTATCCATTAAAGAGGTCTACCTCAGAGGATACGTTCTTTCCTCCCCATTGGATTCAGCTAGAAGAAATTGATAAAATCAGCAATTAGAATAATGGATAAGTATTCTTTCAAAAAGAGACTGAAAGTAGAAGACGTTAATCCTTTAGTATCGATAATTATTCCAATATATAATGTTGAAGCATATCTGCCTGAGTGCTTAGAGTCTGTAATAAATCAAACCTATACTAATTTAGAGATTATCTTGGTGGATGATGGTTCTCCTGATAAATGTGGTTTGATTTGTGATGAGTATGCTCTTAGAGATAAGCGTGTAAAGGTTATTCATCGTTCGAATGGAGGACTTTCTGCTGCCCGCAATAGTGGGCTAGATATTGCTAGTGGCGACTTCATAACTTTCCTTGATAGTGATGACTGGATGCATTTAGGGGCGATTGAAGGGTATATGAAGCTCTTCCGTGAACATCCTGAATTGGATTTGATTGAGTCTGCAATATATCTTTCAGATGAAGGGGGAAGCTATACGGTAGGTGATGAGTTACCAAAATCCGGAGTTGATGGGCAAATATTGACTCAACGCGAGCTATTTGATCGTTTTTGCAGTAGAACCTTATACAAACTCAATACCCGCTGTTTGGAATAAGTGTTATAAACGAAGTCTAATTGGATCTCAACGTTTCTTAGAAGGTCGTATTATGGAAGATCTAGAATTTAATCTTCGTTTGTATGCTCGTGTCCAATATTATATGAGATGGGGGAAGTTAAATTATTATTATCGAGTAGATAGAGATGGAGGTATAACGGTACGTACGACAGATAATATATTGTCAGGGGCTAAAAGTCTTCTATGCTAATCTATCTCAGATCGTGTTGGACTTAGAGTCTGATATGGCAGAGGGCAAAGAATACCCTTCAGGATATATAACAATAAGAGAGCATCGGGATTATGTTGCTTCTCGCTTAATAAATGGCTTAATACTACTTCCTAATTTGAGATCGGGCAGATCCACATGTGCGTCACGTTCTATATGGGATACAAAAAGCCTTATATTGAAATGATGAAGACACGACCATATCTATCTCAATCACGTACTCTTAGACGAAATTGGAGCTTGATGTGCTTGTCGTATGATTTCTATATGAAGTGTTATTTGCCTTTGGTTGGTCTAGTAATGAAACTTCGGAATAAGATTTTAGGGTGTAAGATAATCAGGGTGCTACTGGTGATAGAAAGTTTCTTCGTATGGAGATTGGCTATTCTGAGAAGTATGCAATAGCTTATATGTCAGAGAAAAGTATTATCTTTGCGGTCGATATTTTTAATAATAAATAATAAAACAAGAGTTATGAACAATTACGAAACCGTTTTTCATTCTTACTCCCGTTTTGTCTGAACCACAGATGAAGGGAAGCGGTAGACAAGTTCATCGGTCTTCTGCAGGCTAATGGTGCAGAGATTGTGAACCACGAGAATTGGGGTCTTAGCAGCTTTGCTTACCCTATCCAAAAAGAAGTCAACTGGACTCTACAACTTGGTAGAGTTCAAGGCTAACCCTGAAGTTATCAATGTACTTGAAACTGGCTTCCGCCGTGATGAAGCTGTTCTTCGCTTCCTCACTTTCCGTCAGGACAAGTTCGCAGCTGAATACGCTGTTAAGAGAAGAAATCGTAAGTCACAATCAAACGCTTAAAAGACATGGCAGCACCAACAGAAATCCGTTATCTTACTCCACTTGCAGTAGATAAGAACAAGAAGAAGTATTGCCGCTTTAAGAAGCTTGGCATTAAGTATGTAGATTACAAGGATGCAGACTTCCTTAAGAAGTTCCTTAACGAGCAAGGTAAGATCCTTCCTCGTCGCATCACTGGTACTTCACTTAAGTTCCAGCGTCGTGTGGCTCAAGCAGTAAAGCGTGCTCGTCACCTTGCTCTGCTTCCATACGTAACAGACAATATGACTAAGTAATAACATAACTGAAGGAGACAGAATACAATGGAAGTTATTTTGAAAGAAGATGTCCTTAACCTAGGTTATAAGGACGACGTAGTAACAGTAAAGAATGGTTACGGACGTAACTTTCTAATCCCTCAGGGTAAGGCTATTCTTGCTACAGAGAGTGCCAAGAAAGTACTAGCAGAGAACCTACGCCAGCGCGCACACAAGATCGCTGCTCATCAAGGCTGAAAGCAGAAGCACAGGCTGCTAAGCTTCAGGGGCGTGAGCTCGTTATCGCAGTTAAGACTGGCGCTAACGATGCTATCTATGGTTCTGTAACAAACATTCAGCTTGCTGAAGAGCTCGCTAAGCTTGGTCACGAAGTAGACCGTAAGCTTATCGTAGTTAAGGGCGTGAAGGAACTTGGTAGCCACACTGCAGTAGTTCGTTTCCACAAGGAAGTATCAGTAGAGCTCCATTCGAAGTGGTTAGCGAAAATGCTCCTGCACCAAAGGCTGAAGAAGCTCCTGCTGCTGAAAGCGCAGAATAATTAAGGCTTGCGACCCATTGGGTTTGCACTTAAAAAGCTAATAGATAAAGGCTGTCACAAGATTGTGACAGCCTTTATTCTTTTCATAATTCAAGCTAAAACTTTTGCCAAGCTTGAGCAAGAAAAACCTAATGGTATAGGAAAAAAACAAAATTCTCGTTTAGTTGAATAAAGTGGAGACTTCAGCTGAAGTCTGTACAAACTTCAGCTGTAGTTTGTACAGACTACACGTGTAGTCTGCACAGACTTCGCTCGAGGTTTTGAAAATAGGAAACGTATCGGATACTTTGCTTTTCGTTGTATTAGGTGTTTTTCAGTCGTTATATTATAATCCTTGTGCATTGCTAAAAGAAAATCCGCAATGTCTATTGAAGACATTGCGGATAGAGTAATGGTACCGCTTGTAAAGTCGGATACCAAATAATGTTATGCTACGTGTTTATTCACCACAACCGCAGCAACCACCACAGCCACCACTAGAGCAACCGCCTTCGTGGTTGTGAGTACCGAAGAACTGCTCAATCTCTTCTGTCGTAGCTCTGTGCTCTTCAATGATTTCGCCGATGAAATGTAGTGTTTCGCCTGCTAATGGGTGATTGAAGTCCATAACGACTACATCTTCGCGAACTTCAAGCACGCTACCCTTGTACAGTGTGACCATCAGGAGTGTACATAGGGAGTGTGTTGCCTTCAAAAAAACAATTGAGCTATCAAATACCCCTTGTTCGTTGAGGAAGATATTCTTAGGAAGTTCTTGTACGGCGTCTTCTTCACGTTCGCCATAAGCCTGTTCGCTTGTTAGAACGAAATCGAACTTATCGCCCTTAGAAAGACCGAATAATTGCTTCTCAAACTCAGGAAGCATCATGCCCATGCCGTAGATGAATTCTAGTGGACGGTCTTCGGTAGTTTGCTCCATGAGCTCACGCTCGTCTTCGCTTCCTACATACAGTTCGTAGCTTAGACGAACGAACTTATTTGTTGCAATACTCATTTTTATCTGAAAATATTTTTAAGTTAATCGTGTCAAAGGTACTCATTTCCCTGAATGAAACATTGTATAACGAGGCACTCGCTGCGTTATTATCGACATTCAGGCTTGGTCATTTACAAGAGTAAACTCCTGCGCCTTCAGTCTCAATGCCTTGCGATTACCCCATTCTGCAAAGTTCCTCCGATATAGGTTCTTAGGCATGCTGCTACCAGCTTGATGTCTCTAACCGTCTTACTTCGGTAGCTTAGGGTAAGTGCATGCGCTTGAAGAATAGATAACCAAAAGAGCTCATCAAGGCTAGGGTACAGTGCTGTATCCTTCATGTGCTTGAAAGCCGAGCTGTCGTCCCCATTCCATCGTACAAATTCCATTGGGATAGTGTGCTAGTTGAGTCGCAAGAGAGCTTAAGCCTAAGCGTTCAAGGTCAGAGGCAAGGACTGTTTTATGAAATTGCAGGGTTGTGGGCTACAATGGTCTTGCACTGGGATAGTGCAGCTTGGAAAGCTTGGTAGACTACTTCGGGGTCTTCGCCTGCTTGTATCATCTCGTTACTAATCCCATGTATGGCGATTGCATCGGGGTGCATCTCTCCCTGTTCACTAACTTTTTAGGATATGGCTCTCTTCGTGGAGAGGTAGACCACAATCATCAAGTATCATCCATGAGAGGGCTACAGGACGAGAGATTTTTGTATGTTTGCTTGCTCTCATCATGGAAAGAGATTGCATCGAAAGTCTCTGTATCAAAAACTAGGTAGTGGGCATTACCTTGTGCCTTATCTTGAGGATTTGTAAGTACTGAAGAGTCTACGTCCACGGCTAATTTAAGCCTTAATTCGTCTGTGCTAGGCTTAGGGGGTAACTTAATAGGTCTATTTTTGCGCTTTTTATAGCGACGAATAAGCAAGATTAGAATGACTAAGAGGAGCAAGACACAGCCTGCTCCTCCCATGATATAATAATTAGATAGTATTTCCATTACTTGGCATCAATGATAAAGGCAATGTCACGCTTAGCTGCTTCTTCTGCCCACGCTTGAGGAATAAATAGCCAATTCTTACGCGTATCAGGCTTAACTAAGCCTTGATTTTCAAAGTACTTGAATAGGCTAAAGAATTGGTCATATTGACTGGCTCCTACAATTCTGCTTTTGAGCTCTTCCTTAGGAATGCCTGCTCCTGTGGTGAGCATACCACCTGCACCACCAGCACGATAACTATTTACGGCTACTCTGTACTTGCTGTCAAGATTAAAGGATTGCCCATTGGAGAGACGCTTGATGGTGATACGCTGGCCTGCTGGCTCTCGTAACGTCAACTTCGTAGTCTAGCCCATAGGCAGATGAGAAATTATAGGTAGGAATTAAGGTCTTGTACTTGTCTCCTGCTTTGGCATCGGGGCGCATAGCGATAAGCCTATCTTCGGGAGAGCTCATCTGTGCAGCCCAACCTCCATACGAATGCTCTAGGTAGCCTTTTAATCTCTTGCCCCGTTAGCTCCATGGTGTAAAGGTAGTTGCTGAAAGGGCACCACTTGAAGAGGTCACGTACATAGATATCTCCGCTTGGTATTTCCGTGCGTATATTGAGGGGAGCAGCAAAACTAATGTCCGCTTTTGCTGTGAATAGTTGCATCTGATGCACTACGTTTAGGTACGGACTTGAGCCTTTTAAGGCGACAAGAGCTTGAACGCTATCCGAGAGTACACCGACCTTTTTACTGAGAAAGCTCTTGACGCCTTCTTCGTATTCAGAGAGGACTTTGCTGTACTCGGCATCTGCTTCTATAGCGATTGATGTCAACGAACTTAGAAGAAATTGTCTTCGTCGTTTGCCCCTTATGTTTCTTAACCTGTATTTGAATATCGCTAGCCCAATCTAAGTGATTAGCTGGATTGAGTAGGAGGACGCTGTCCGTTTCGCTCTGCTTAATCCATTTGTTGGATTGGCGGTGGTCATGACCCAGCAAGATAAGGTCTATACCCTTAACCTCTTTGGCAAGCACTTCACCTGCATCCTCAAGGTAATCATCGTTGTGATTCTTTAGCCCAGAATGCAGGAGCGCAATCAGCACATCAGGCTTTTCTGCCTTCTGAGTCTCTAGGAATCCATTCTTTTGCACTCTTAACAACGTCCTCAAACTTCATTCCGCTCCAAAGGTGGTCAGGTAGCCACTGTGGAATGGCGGGCGTTGTAAACCCAACGACTACAATGCGAATGCCGTCTTGCTTGAAGACTTGGTAAGGCTTGAAGTAGGGCTTATTGGTTTGGGTATTGATAACATTTGCTCCTAAAAAGAGGAAATGTCGCATCCTTGACAAACTTGTCGTAAGTTTGATGACCGGGTTCTACATCGTGATTACCAATAGTGGCGGCATCATATTTTAAGTAGTTCATGGCTACGGCTACAGCATTAGGCTTGAGGGTATCAATGTAATTGCTGTAGTAAGTAACGGGTTCGCCTTTGTAGGATATCACCACCATCAAGAAGAAGTGTTTTGGGGCTTTCGGCTCGTACAGCTTTCATCATCGAACTAAAACGAGCCATTCCTCCCGTCATCGGCGTGTTATTGATATAGTCTTGAGTAAATAGATTACCATGCACATCGGTTGTGTGTATGATACGGACTATAGCAGACTTATTCTGCGCACATGGAGCTCAATAAGCTTAAGGCGATAAGGGAACTAAAGAATTTTATCTTCATGCTAAACAAGCGTTCTATGAATGTAGTTTTAGATACTCTTCGGCGATAGCTCTTGCTTGGCTATCCGTTTCTTCAAGAATATCTAGGTTAATTGAACTCTCAAAGGGGCAATGTGCCATAGTATGGCGGAGCATATCCGTCATGCCGACGAATGAACATTTTCCTGATAAGAAACTAGCTACAGCCACTTCATTGGCAGCATTGAGGATACAAGGCATATTTCCGCCTTGTTCGATAGACTCGTACGCTAGTTTAAGATTAGGGAAACGCTCCATGTCCGGAGCTTCGAAGCTTAAGTCTTGACTGAGGAAGTTGTAGCGAGGATAGTCATTTGTGACACGCTCAGTAAGTCCCATCGCATAGCCTATTGGCAGACGCATATCGGGCATACCTAGTTGAGCCTTGACGGCACCATCACGGAACTGTACCATAGAGTGGATAATGCTCTGTGGATGTACGAACACTTCGATGTCGGAGGGCTGGCAATCAAAAAGCCATCTAGCTTCCATCATCTCAAAGCCTTTATTCATCAATGAGGCTGAGTCTATCGTAACCTTTGCGCCCATACTCCAGTTGGGGTGCTTAAGAGCTTGCTCTACGCTGACATGCTTAAGTTCGTCCTTACTTAAACGACGGAAAGGGCCTCCAGATGCAGTAAGAATAATCTTCTCTAAAGGATTATTTTCTTCTCCGATGAGGCATTGATAGATGGCTGAATGCTCGCTGTCTACTGGAATGATGCGTGCACCGTATCGCTTGACAAGGGGCATAATCAAGGCTCCTCCCACAACGAGAGTTTCTTTGTTGGCAAGACCAATAGTCTTACGTGCTTCTATGGCTGCTATCGTTGGGCGTAATCCTGAATAACCGACCATAGCGGTAATGACTACATCGACCTCTGGCATAGATGCGACTTCCTCAAGAGCATAATCACCACACAAAACTTCTGTTTCTGTCCCTCTTAGGGCTTCCAGCGACATCTGTGTACAGACTCTCTTCAGCGATAACTACATAGCGAGGTTTAAAACTCACGAGCTTGCTCGACAAGGAGTTTGTAATTGCGGTGAGCAGTAATCGCAAAAGCATGAAACTGATTAGGGTTTTGTCTGATAATATCGAGTGTCTGCGTGCCTATTGAGCCCGTTGAGCCCAGGATACAGATTTCTCGTATAGGAGATGATGGCATGCCATCATGGCTTATATTCATAATTCTAATTCTCTTAGGTATTATTCTAGCGAACAAAGATACTTAAAACTCTTCCTATGAGCCAAAGTGGATAGGGTAAATGCAACAAACGCATGAGCTCCTCAGTTTTAATGAGAAATTCATGCGTTTGCTGTGCTGTGATAATTGTTTCTCTTAATCCTGTCCTTGTATCAGGTCATTAGCTCCATAAGGAAGTCTGAGTAATTTGAAATCCTAACTTTTCAAAGAGGTCATAGACTTCTTGTACAAGTTCTGGGGTATCTTGAGGTTTTAGCAGAACAAACTCAATTTGATTACTAATCCCTTGTAGGTTAAGAACGGCTGTTGAGCAGTACGAGTAAATGATATACTTTCTCTCTGGATGTTTTTTGAGCTCTTGGATTAAATAATCTTCGATAATCAGAGGGGTATCAATGTACTCTACTCCTGAAATATGATAGCCTCTCTAGGATGAGGGAAATACTTGATGATATGATAGTCCTTAATTACCTGCTCTGAGAGAACGGTATTCTTTATCTTAGCCTGTATTTCAAGTTCATAAATAGGCTGTCCGAGTAGAATATGTTCTTCTTCGTTAAATTTCTTGCCTTCACCTCGATATCAGTTGTAAATAAGGGTATATACTCAGAAGGTCCCATATTATTGGGATATTTGTATATACTATAGTGTTTACTACGCTGACTTTTTAGGTATTGATTGCTTGGAATCAGATTGCATTTATAAAGATAGAGCTGTAGAAGTTTTTGAAATAAAAAGAAATCCTCAGGAATATCACCTATTATATTTCGTGTGCCATCATCAAAAGTAATAATCTCAGCTTTTCTTTTGCCTAACTAACATCAAAATGAATGTCAGGGACATTAGTATTAGTAAGATAGACCTTTTTACATTTAGGTATTCTTAGCCCGATAGATAAGAGGTTTAGTATATTAAGGTAGGCATTAATTCTTCCTTCCTTGTGAGATTTAATGATAACAATACCTCCATGACATTTTTTTGTGAGTCGTTCGTGATAATATAACGTTTTTATGATTATAGGTATTGAGGTAAGTTAGGATGAAGTAATCTTCCTTAGGGTTCTGTTCTATGATACGTTCCGCAATAAGTATATGGAGGGAGTAGTGCAGATTATTAAATTCATAGAGTCTGTAAAATAATTTGTTGTATTTGAGTATATCCCTTCTCATTCAGATTAAGACCATCTTCTGTAAACTCAATAGCGAGTTTGCCAAATTTATTAGTCAAATCTTCATTTAATTGTATTGGCGTATATGTGACAGAGTCTCCATGAGAATCCTTTAACTCTCCGGAGAGGATAATTTTATTGATTTCTTAATCGCATGATTATCACAGTCTACACGGAATATAGTCATGGGGATTTCAAGCAAATAGTATTTGCTTTGGGGGTTAATAACCCCAAAGCTGTTAATAATATCTCCTATTCGATGACTTATTTTTTCTATAGAACCGAGGTTTCTTCGAATATCATTGATGCCAAATGATATTATAATTGTGTCTGCTAGTTCTTTTATTAGACCCTTAGAAAGGATTAAATCAAGATACTGCTCGGTTGTAATGCTTGTAAAAGCAATGTTTTGTACAGACTTATTACCGATATAGTCTATATCCCATTGCCCGAAATGGGCATCACCAATAAGGCTGATATCAGCAGACTCATGGAATGTAGCTGTTTTTAACTTAATCTCATGCTTAGCTTGCTTGAGTAGTAACTCCTGTCTCTTCTGCTGTTGCGTGATGAAGTAGAAGTATTCAAAGTCTTCTCTATCATCAATGTCTATAGAGTCACGTTTGTCCATGCGGAAGGCTATAGACCTATCTCCATAGAAGTGCTTGTGCTCTAGATATGCATCTGGTTTGGCGATAAAGAAAACGCCATTGGGAGAATATTCAGGGAGATAGTTTTTGCCTTGAATAATTAGGAGTAGTCAATGTCAAAAGTACTTCATAGAGTTATCCGTATCAATCGGGCGAGTAAGTACTGTTGGTTTATGGCTATTACATACCGATGCACAGAAGTCGTATTGATTTATATGTTCTTCAAAGTACGAACAGATTTGACGAGTCTGCTCTGCTGTACGTAGAGGAGACGTTGGTTGTAATAGAACGAAGTAATCAAATCCTTGAAATTGCTCTCTCGTGATGACATCTTTAATGGCATCAAAACTGCTAGATTTATCGCTGGCAAGTGATTTATCTCTGTGGAGGAAGTCTAATAGGATAATGGCTAAGCAGTTCTATGTACTCTTCTGAATCTGTAGTTAGAACTATATCGTCAAAGCATTCCGATTTAAGAGCAGCTTCAATGGAATAGCCTAATAGCGGTTTGCCATTGACCATAAGCATATTTTTATCGGGTAACCCTTTTGAACCTCCTCGGGCAGTAATAATTGCAAGTCGTTTCATTAAATGCAGTTTTATTTACGCAAAATTACAATTAAGTTTTTGTATAATACCTGATAGATAAACTGGTATATATTATAGTAGCGTTGAAAAGGGCTGTGTATCAGTAACAAGACACACAGCCCTTTTTAATAGGATTATGGGGTACTTACTCAGCGATGATATCTACACGGCGAGCAAGATCTGGTATGCGCTTGCCTAAATCAATACCTAGATTAGGCGTAGTGTTCAATATGGAAGCATCGATACCATAGTGCATAAACTCATTGACTACACTTTGGTAACGACGCTTAGCTAAGCGTTCGTTGTTAGCCTTATTCCCCTCAGGAGAGGCATACGCGTTAAGTCTAAGCTTAAGCTCAGGGTTAGTCGCAAGTGTGCTAGCAACTTCCTTAATGAGATTCTTAGAAGCTGCATTAAGTACTGCACTGCCAACAGGGAAATAAACAGAGCAACTAAGGCTTTCAGATACAGATTCTACTGACTCAATAGGCTGTGCCGTAGGTTCCTTGATATAAATAGTATCATTCTTAGTCTGAACTGTAGCTTGAGTCTGAGCAGGAGCTAAAGTTTGAGCAGGAACTAAAGTCTGAGTAACAATAACACTATCAATAGTCTTCTTCGTATTCTGCACTAAAGTGTTCTGAGGCCCTGAAGGTGCAGCTTGTATGTATTGAGGCTGAACCATAGAGTGCTTAGACTCACGAGGGAGCACGATGATAGAGTTTCCTTGTCTATTAGTGCGAGTTCTTAACTGCAATAATTGCTCAATATTGCGAAGTCTTGCATCATAAGAAGCATTGTATCCAGTAGACCCGATTACAGTCTGACTTTGCTGCTGTCCTCCAAGTAATAGACTTAGCAACCACTGCTTACGGAGGTTCTCAATAGATTGACCCTCAGTAGAGCTATTGGCAAGGCTATCAAGTACGGCTACAAGGTCTGCAGTGCGCACTCGGATGAGTTTACTACCATCTTCAGCTACCTTGTCTTGAGCCTTAGCCCAAGACAAGAAGCTCAGAGACGGCAATAAGTCCGAGTGATAATAAATATACTCGTATACGTTTCATGCTTTAGAACTTAATGCTGTAGCCAGCAGAGATAAATGCGTTGCTGAATGCTGGACGTAGGCTTAGGTCTACAAAGAGATTGCCACCAAAGATGTTTTGGAACTTCACACCACCGATAAGGCTTTACGCCACCACGAGAGCTGTAAGCGTAGTTGCTGTAACCTAGACCTGCACCGATATAAGGTGTAAGGCGTGCAGACTTAAGAGTTCCGAAAGTGTACAATAGGTTTGCAGACACAGAGTAGCCATTTTCTTTGCTTTCGGATGTAGAATGCATCAGGAGCGAAAGAGAAGCTGGCTATTACCCATTTGCCATGTTGGGCGTAGACCTGCATGCAGGCTAAGAGCTGGACCAACTCCAAAACCACTGAGAACGCTTAGCTCTTGGAACTTAAGGAAGTTGCCAGAGCTATAAGAGTCAGTTGCTCCTGTAGTAAGGATAGTCGTTGTGCTAGGCTGTTGCTGTGCATTATCGATACGGCGGTTGATACGACGCTCCATATCTTCGATGCGCTGCATAATCTTAGCTTCGTTAGCTTGAGCATCAGCAGCATTGATAACCATTGGTTGCTGACCTGCGTCTGTAACTGTCTGTGTCTTCTCAGTAGTGATTACATGAGGAGCAACAGTCGTAGGCTGTGCATAAACAGTAGGCGCAACGTTAGTACCACGTAGGTTTAGGATAAGCAGTAAACGCTCTAGTTCGCTTAGCTGTGAAGTTGGCTCGTTAGTACGCTTCTAGCAGAGATGCGGTTAACGAGTTCTTCTAGCTGAGCCTTTTGTGAGCACTGTAACGTTTTTCTTCTGTTGGGTTGTTCTCTTGTTCGGCAATAACCTTAACGTCAGCTTGCTTTCTGATCAATACTATCAGCAAGAACCTTTACGCTTGCGAAGTCTTGAGCCCTCAAGAGCTTCATCAAGTTTCTGTTGGAGAGAATCGATTGTAGCCTGGCGTTCACGTCTAAGCTGGTTGAGCTTGTTGTTGCTGTCTTCACGCTCAGCTTCTACAAGGTCATTAGCATAGTTGCGATAAAGTCTTTCTCCATTGCGGCTCTTAGCACCGAGGTTGGAAGCGTAGACCAGCCTTGAACATCCAGTTTGTCTTAACGTCAGCAGGATTAGTGATTGTGCTTACATCCTTATTGTCTTGTTCATTAAGCATAACATTTGCTTTCACCGTAAAGAGCTACTGTGCGGTGTAGAGGCACTTCTAGACCGCCACCACCGAGAGCGAACCAGCCCTTCTTAGCGTCATGACCACCCTTAGCATCAGTGTAGTCGTTCTTAACATTTAGGTAACCTGCACCAAGAGATAGGTAAGGAGTTACACCGCGCGAAACGTTTAGACGAGCGATTACATTACCTCCGTACATTTCAAGTTCCTTGCCAAAGTTAAGGTCTAGCTTGTTAGGGTTCTTTGTGCCTTGGTAATAGAAACCACGAAGACCAAGATATTGACCGAAATCGATACCAGCACTTCCTCCCTAATAGATATGTATCATTGAAGAGTGAGCCTCGTTGAAGTCTAGGTAAGCTCATACCTGGCTCAAGGACGAACTTAGCACCACGGAAGCCGTTGCCAAAAAGTATTGCGGAATGCACGTGTAACTTTGTCTTTGCTACGTAGGTTGCCACCGAGGTAGAAGTCAAGAGAAGCTTTGACCGCCGAAGTTGTGTAGAGCCTTATTGCCATCTACACCTGCCTTGAGGTAACGATTGTTATGGTCAACGTTGAAGATATAATCCTTAGCTTCAAGAGCTAGAGCAACACGCTTAGAGAGGTTAATCTTAAGACCAGCACCAAGAGCTGTGTATAGTTGCTTTCTCTTCGTAGTTCTTGCTACAGCTGCATCATCATACTTCATCTTCATCACCCCAGCACCAGCGGTAACGTAAGGAGTAAGAATCATATTGCTCCATAGGTTAAGCTTAAGTTCACCACCAAGACGCTCTGATCTTAGTTGATGAGATATTTTCAATTTGCTTTAACATTGAAGCCTACGATCCCAAAGACCACGTACTTCAAAAAGTGGACCAACAGCGAAAACCAGCACGTACACCTGCTGATGGACTCTCACCCTAGATTGAGGTTCTTATGGAACGATGTGTAGCCAGCTGTAGGAGCTACGATAACAGAAATGTCTTGAGTTTGTGCGCTAAGTGCGCCTGCAGATGCAAGTACTAGAGCTGCACTTGCTGTAAGAGTTTTTCTTGTTCATTGTTTAGTTGTTAAATATTCCTCTTTCGTTATTTCGTCAGAAATTGAATTAATTCTATTGCAAATGTACTATTTATATCTATATTAGGCAAATATGATATTATAGGGAAAATGAATAATATGATTGAATGTAAAAAGAAGAGACTGTGCTTGAATTTAAAAATCAAGGCACAATCTCTGTTGATGTGGGTTATTTAGCTCTAACTAGACGACCCTGCTGATGTCTGTTCGTCCGTCAAGGAATTTAAGTACATTCTCTACGAGTTCACGATTCATATTCACACGTGCATCGTAGGTTTGTGTGCCTACATGAGGCGTCATAACGACTTGTGGTAATTCGAGTAATCCTGCACGAGGAATATCTCTGTCTTCGAAAAACATCTAACCCAGCGGGAAGCAAAGGTGTCCAGAGCGTAGTGATGCAATGAGCGCATCTTCATCAATAACAGAACCTCTTGCTGTATTCAATAGGACTGCGCCTTTCTTCATGAGAGACAGCGCACGAGCATCTATTTGGTGATGCGTCTCTGTGCTGTAGGGGTGTGTACAGAGACAAAGTCTGATTGAGCTAGTAGGGTATCTAGGTCTGCGTATGTCAGCCCTCTCTCAGCTTCAACTTCTGAAGATAGACGCTGTCTCTTATAATATAAAAATCTTCATGCCAAAGGCACGGCAGCGTTCAGCCACAGCTGCTCCTATATTACCATACCCGACGATACCTATTGTCTTGCCGTATAGGTCTAAGCCCATCATGCCTAGCCGTCCTAATGATACTCGACCATTGTTCTTTCGTAGCTCTTGATTGAGCTCTACCACTCGTCTACTGCAGGAGAGTAGGAGAGCCATTGCAAGCTCTGCGGTTGGGATAACTACAGAGTGGGGGAGGTTGGTAACAGCGATACCATGCTCACGGCAATAGTCTAGGTCTATATTATTGTAGCCTACAGCATAGTTGGCAACCAGTTTTAGCTTAGGAGCATTGCCTAGAAGTTCTCTACCAATAGGAATATCAAAGACTGAACACAGTACATCGGCATCTTGCACGAGCCTTTTTAGCTCTTCTTGAGAGAAGTCTCTCCCTTTAGGCGGACGAATAAGTGTATGATGTTCACTTAATCGTTCGTAGAACTCAGGGAGCGTGTTAAAGGTCAAAAATTATTTTAGCCATACCTATATAATAATAGAATAGAGTTTTTGTTTGTCTTTCAAAGTTACAGATTAAAATCGTAGGATTTCAATGTATTGAAATTCATAGATAAACGAAGCGAAAATAAAACAAGCCTTTTCCTAAACTCAAAACCACGGCGAAGTCTGTACAGACTACAGCTGAAGTTTGTGCAGACTACGGCTGAAGTTTGTACAGACTACAGCTGAAGTCTCCAGAAAGTACTATGTACTTACAAATTTAAGTACGCGTACTCACTGAAATAAGTACGTGTACTTCACTAAAAGTGTTTACGTGTACTTACTGATTTAAGCACGTCGTACTAACTTTTAGTTTAGCTAAAAATACGAAGCGAGGGCAAGCGCATCAAAATTTAGGCGCATTATGAGTGCCGTAGGCACGACACTCCTGCAAAGCCCAGGGTGAAATGAGGGCAAAGCCCGATATGAAACCCTGGGTATACAGAAACGAAAAAGTGATATCGAGCTCCGTAGAGCGGCACTATAACGCGAGCATTTGTCTTACGTCTCGAAGTGCCGCCCCTTTGGGGCTCAATAGATGTGTTCCATCACTAACCCAGGGCTTGCGCCCTGGGCTATGTAGGAGTATCGCCCCGTTGGGGCTCTTCTACGACAAATCCAAAATCAGTGTTAGTGTGTCCTACTCGTTTCGGTTAGTACGTCGTACTTAAGTAATCTTACGAAGTATTTTGAGTCCATTGCATTTAGAGGTTTGTATGACACTAAACTCCATCATGCACAAAAGAGTAGGGCCAAGACGCAATAAAACTCAAGTTATTGAAATGTAAAAAAAGACTTTTAGGTGAGTGTTTTTGAATTAAAAACAACATTAATGCCGAAAATAGAGGGTAAATAAAATATATTGCTTTGTTCAAATGTAAAAATGACTATCTTTGCAATACAGAATGTTCGTAATCGTACATTATCAAGAAAGAACAGATGAATAGGCGTAGCTTAATATTAGCTGTAGGGATTGCTTTTAGCTACAATTTTTGTAGCATTGCTAGGGACGCAATACTTTTTATTTCTTGCGTTTGAATGACATCCACAAAGCGCAAACAAGACAGTTAGCACACCTCGCTCTTCAGAAAGTTGCTGATGAAATCGAGGTGCGTGAGCTTGTTAGATATCTGAACAAATCGCTCAATAGCCCTATTGATAGCAATAGTAGTTTGCTCTCTACTTTGCAGAAAAATCAATAATCCGAGAGATGCCGTTTCTAAATGGGAGATAGTCAATCCGGACCACATGGCAGAAACTAAGTTTGGTAATATCCTCTCACCTATTGATAATACCGCTCTTAGCGATTCTCTACTGAAGGTTTTTTTATAACTCAAGCATAAGCAACTTGATGAGTATATTCTACGTAATATGTATCAAGTTTATAGCTATGATAGTGTTCCCCAGCTAGTAAATCCTAGGCTCCTTAGAGAGCAGCTCTGTAGTGAATTGGATAGAGTGGGCGTATTAGAGCCATTTAGTGTAACGCTTTGTGATGCTCAAGATAATAAACTCTATGAGTATCTCCAGCTGGGTATGATTAGGAGGCATTGGGATGCAGATGAGGGAATTAGGCAAGATATTTTTTTGTCAGTAAGAAGCATCCTAAATTACATAGTCCATATATACTTCTAAATTTAGATTTTTCAGAAAAGTACGTATGAGAGTATGCAGGTGATAGTTCCCGGAGTCGTTATTGCGCTTATCGTATTGGTTATTATGATTGTTACGATGATACAGCTCTACTGACAACTGAGATTTCAAGCGATCAAGAGTAGCTTTATCAATAATATGACGCACTGAGTTGAAAACACCGATTAGTTCTATTCAGCTTGTTGTCAATCAAAATGCAAGAGAACCCAAGTATTATAGAGAATAAAGCTAAGCTGCAATCATTATCTCTCTACCTTGGAGGCTGAGGTGCCTGGGATTAAAGGCTCTCATTGATAAGGTTCTTCAGCTATCCCTCTATAAAGGAGGAAAGAAGCACTTATTCCACTAAGCGAAATAAGTATTGATGAAATGCTTCTTAGCGCGCTCAAAATATTCACGATGCGTATATCGAGTGAAGCTCTGACAGTAAGTTTGAGCTTATTCATGAGGCTACTAATACGTGGATTAGGGGAAATGAAACGCACATGACTAATGTGCTGTATAATTTGCTTGAAAATGCAATTAAATATAGAGATAAGACTAGAGCCTTAGCGCTTTTCCTAAGAACATACAACGATGAAGAGGGGAAACTCATCATTGAGGTTGAGGATAATGGCTTAGGTGTGCCAGAGAGCGATACTAAGCTTATATTCCAGCAGTTTTATAGAGTCTCTGATGGTCTTAAGCACGATATTAAAGGGGCATGGTTTTAGGTTTAGCTTATGTCCATACGATTATAGTTAAGCAGTTTGCGGTACTATTGTCGCAAAAGAATAAAACCTACAGGGCGGTCTAATTATGAGAATTACCCCTGCCGACAATTGACGCACAATTAAGAATAAAAAGTAAAAGTAGATAAATGGTTAACAACATTAAGGTTCTTCTCTGTGAAGACGAATTAAATTTGGCAAATCTCCTTGTAGAGATATTGCAGAACAATGGTTATGACATCACATGGTGCGAGAATGGAGCAAAAGGATGGGAAGTTTTCCGTCGTGGCTCATTCGATATTGTCCTGCTTGATGTGATGATGCCAGAGATGGATGGTTATGCTGTGGCAAAGGAAATACGTAACGCAGGTAGCAATGTGCCTATCGTATTCTTTGACAGCTATGAGCATGAAGGAGAATGTCCTTGAGGGCTTGCGCTCAGGAGCTGACGATTACATTGCTAAGCCATTCAGTATGGAAGAGCTTCTTTTGCGTCTTGAGTCTATCCTACGCCGTACAGGTAAGATTGAGCCGGCTGAGAAGGGTATCAAGGAAGTTTATCAGATTGGTTTGTACACATTCAATACCACGCAGCAAACATTAACGCTTGGTGAGCATACACAGCGTATGACGACTAAGGAAACAGAGCTCCTTACGATGCTCTGCCAGTTTGCCAATGAAACGCTCGAACGTCCTCTTGCTCTTGACCGGATTTGGGGTATTACGGATATTAACAGTGACCCAGACCAAAACTTTACACAGCGTAGCATGGACGTATATATTACTAAGCTCCGTCGTATGCTTAGTGGTGACCCTAGCGTTGAGATCAAGAATGTTCATGGTAAGGGTTATAAACTCCCTAGTTCCAGCTATTGAGAGTAAGACGCTCCGAGCCGGGCTTCGCTTCATACACAGACAACTAGATTCGCCCGTTGTTTATGTCGGTATTGCCATTGGGGTAGGTACTCGACATGAAAAGCGGGGCGAGTATGGTCTTGCTCATTTTACGGAGCATATGCTCTTCAAGGGTACTACCTCTCGCAGTTCCAAGGATATTATCATGGAACTTGAGGACGTGGGGGCGAATTGAATGCCTACACGGGTAAAAGAAGAAACTATTCTTTATGCCCCTTTGTCCTAAGGCTTATGCCGAGCGAGCTCTGAGGCTTATGGCAGATATTGTTCAGAATAGTGTCTTTGCTCCGCATGAGCTAGAGAAAGAACAAACTGTCGTCATCGACGAAATCCATAGCTACGAAGATAGTCCCAGCGAACTAATTTGGGACGAGTTTGAGGATATTGTCTTTAAGGGTCATGCGCTTGGTCATGCTATTCTAGGTACGGAGAAAACCGTTTCTTCGTTTACCCAAAAGAAAGAGCAACGCTTCTTTGAAGAGCATTATAAGGCTAGCAATATGGCAGTCTTCTCTCAGGGCGATATTGATGTCAAAGCTTTCAGCTCTAATAGAGGAATGTTTTAGTCATGCTCCTGAGGCTACGCCACAGCGAAGAACGTACGAGCCTCCTCGCCTAGAAGAGTCTCCTCGCCAAATAACAAGAAGACGGGACACTTCTCAGCGTCACGTGATTATTGGAGCGAGCGCTTATTCGATGCATGATAAGCGTCGGCTTGGACTTAGTTTGCTTGTCAATATCCTTGGAGGCCCGGGCATGAGCAGTAGACTAAATATGAGTCTGCGCGAAGAGTCAGGCTACGCTTATAATGTCGATTGCGTTTATACAGCTTATTCCGATACTGGGCTTGTAGCTATCAATTTTTGGTTGTGGTAAGCAGTATGTTCAAGATGCTATAGCCTTAACTCATCAAGAGCTTAAGCGCATAACGGAAGAACAGCTAAGCGAAGAGGAGCTTGAGCAGGCTAAGCGGCAACTAAAAGGACAGCTAACAGTCGCTAGTGATGGGCATGAGAACTATTTCCCTTTCTCTAGGAAAAAGCTTACTTGCACTTCGATAAAGTAGAACCCTTAGATGTAACCATGCAACGCATCGATGCTCTGCAAGCTCATGACCTTGCCGAGATTGCGAGAGAGATATTCCCAAGCGAACGCATGTACACACTTATATACACCTAAAAAGAAATGAACGAAACAACGCAGCAGCAAGCTAAGCCTGCACTGCATCAACGCTTACTTCAAGGATGGAAGACTTGGGCAATTATAGCATTCTTTTGCTGTAGTTGCTCTTTAGCTATTTTTTCTCCTGCCGTTTTTGAGGGACGAGACCTCTTCCAAAAATGATGTCGCTGGTGCTAGTGGCACAGCGCAAGATGTGCGCGACTATAATGCCGCAACTGGGGAGACTGCCTACTGGACGAATAGTCTGTTTGGCGGTATGCCCTATGTATCAGATAGCACCTTCTTATCCTTCAATCGCATGCCTTAAGAAGCTGCAAGACTTAGGGACACTTCAGTGGCCTTTTGAATTTGCTTCCTAGTTATAGCTGGCTACTCTTCGCTATGCTTGTAGGCTTTCTATATCTTTATGCAAGTTCTTAAAGTCAAGGAAGGGCTTGCGCTCTTTGGAGCTATTATGTGGGCTTTTAGTTCGTACTTCATCATCTTGATTGATGCCGGTCACATTTGGAAGTTAATGGTATTGTCTTTCATACCTCCTACAATAGCTGGTATTGTTTATGCTTATGAAGGGAAGTATCTCAAAGGCGGTGTCGTGACCACACTCTTTGCTGCGCTTCAGCTGATGAGTAACCACGTACAGATGAGCTATTACTTTGCCTTTGTGATTGTCTTTATCATCCTGTCTTATCTATTTACGGCTATTCGCTCAGGTAATTATCAACGCTTCTTGTTGGCTTCTTTGACAGTGGCAGTATCGGCAGTCCTTTCTGTGGCAATCAACCTCTCTAATATCTACCACACTTATCAGTACACGCAAGAAACTATGCGAGGGGGTCGGCTCTGAGCAGTAACGATGGTAAGCAAGGTGGCGGAGGTCTAGATAAGGACTATATCACAGCATGGAGCTATGGTAAGGCTGAGACGCTGACTTTCCTTATCCCTAATCTTTATGGCGGTACAACCGGTGCGCTTGGTGAAGACACAGAGGCTATGGATAAAATCTCAAATGAAGAGATGAAGCCTATCCTAGCGAATACTAATCATTATTGGGGTGACCAGCCCTTTACATCAGGACCTGTTTATGTGGGAGCCTTCGTGCTTTTGCTTGGCTGTCTTGGGTGCGTTCATCGTGCGTACACCTCTTAAATGGGCACTTCTAGCAGCTACGGTTCTTTCGTTGTTCTTAGGTTGGGGGCACAACTTTATGTGGTTTAGTGACCTCTTTATTGATTATTTCCCTCTGTATAATAAGTTCCGTACGGTTTCTTCTATTCTCGTTATTGCTGAGTTTACAATCCCGACACTTGCGATACTTGGACTTATTGAATTTCTTAAGAGGCCTGAAGAAGTTCTTCGTAATAAGGTTGCTATCGGTGTCAGTGTGGATCTACATTGGGTGTCGCTTTCATTATTGCGCTTGCGCCAAACTCATTCTTCTCCCTGCTTAGCGGACAAGAAGAGGAGATGTTCCGTAATGCTATTTCTGACCCTCGTGCTCAACAGCTCATCACAGCTCTTAAGCAGGTACGTTCAGGCATAGTCTCTGCTGACGCTTGGCGCAGTGTCCTCGTGCTTGCTATTAGCTTGGCTGTTTGCTGGGCTTATACGCGTAAGCTAATCACTCGTCCCGTTGTTGTTACAGCTTTGACGCTCATTACATTCCTTGACTTGTGGATGGTTAATAAGCGTTATCTCAACGATGGTAAGTTTATTGATGCGGCTCTCATTGAGGCACAAGCAGCACCTGTTACACCAGTCGATGAAGAGATTAAGAAGGACAAAGACCCTCATTATAGAGTGCTCAATCTGTCGGTATCTACATTTAATGATGCGACGACGAGTTATTCTCACCGCTCTGTCGGAGGTTATCACGCAGCGAAAGCTTGGTCGTTATCAAGATTTGATAGACAAGCAAATCTCTACAGGTAATAAGCAGGTGCTGAATATGCTGGATACACGCTATATTATAGCTCGCAATCCGCAAGACCCATCTGGAGGACTTACCTATCAGCGTAATGAGGAGGCTCAAGGTGCTGCGTGGTTGATTGCTCCCGAGCAGGTGCTCACTGTTTCGTCTGCTAAGGAAGAGATGAATGCGCTCAGTACTCTAGATTTGCGCTATCAAGCTGTGGTTGATAAAGAGCAGGGTATTCGTGGCGGACAGCCAAGCAAACTTGATAGCATCACCCCATTGGGAGATATCAAACTTACAGATTATCGCCCAGGAAAGGCTGTTTACTCTGTCGATGCTCCTCGTCAAGTCCTTGCTGTCTTTAGTGAGATTTACTATCCTCACGGCTGGACCCTAACTCTTGACGGTAAACCCATTGATATTAAGCGTGCTAATTATCTACTTCGCGCCGCTGAGATTCCTCAAGGAAAACATACTCTAGAGATGACTTTTGACCCTCAGAGTATTCATACAACCGAACTTATTTCATATATTGCACAAGCCGTGCTCGTTTTGATGACATTAGCTTGGGCTTTTATCTCTTTCCGCAATAAAAAGAATACAAATAATAGTAACCATCATGAAGCAGTATCTATTTAGAACACTCGTTATAGCGGGTGCGTCAAGTTTGCTACTCGCTAGTTGCGCAAGCAAATTCAAGATTTCTTCTACTGGGGTCAATGTAGACCCTAATCCTCTTACAGTGCAGGGCGATGCGGTTAAGACGCGCATCAACTTTGCTTTCCCGAAGAAGAGCTTCCCTTAAAAAGGTACTCTCCGCATCACACCAGTACTACGCTATGCTGGTGGCGAGAAGTGGGGCAAGGCTTACGATTACCAAGGTGATGACGTCTATGGTAATGAGCAGGTAGTATTTTATAAGAGTGGTGCTAATGCTGTGCTTGACTTTGCTGTGCCTTATACGCCACAGATGCAGAAGAGCGAACTTTACCTTACGTTCAATGGTAAGGTAGGTAAGAAGGCTCAAAAAAATCAGTGCGATGAAAGTAGCTGATGGCGTTAATGCAACGGAAACATTAGCTACGGTTGAAGGTATCCTTCCAGCAATCGCTCCTCATGGCTTTCAGCGTGTGGTGAAAGAAATGTACGATGCCGACATCTTATTCCAAATACAGCAAGCCAATGTGCGTGGCTCTGAAATCAATAAGGAAGATGTAGAGGAATGGCGCTATACAGTACAGAATGCTAAGGAAACACCTAATCAGAATGTATCTGTAGAAGTGCAGTCTTATGCTTTCTCCCGATGGCGGTAAGAAACTCAATGAGAAACTTAGTGAGAACCGTGAACGTAATACTACAGCCGCTCTTAAGAAGGAGTTTAAGAAGCAAGATATGGCTGGAGTCGCTATCGATGCTCACTATACAGCTCAAGACTGGGAAGGCTTCCCGTACTCTCGTAGAAAAGAGTGATTTGCCTGATAAGGATTTGGTGCTAAGAGTGCTCTCTATGTATCCAGACCCAGAGAGTCGTGAGCGTGAAATTAAGAATATCTCTGTTGTCTTTAAGCAACTTGCTGACAACATTCTGCCTAAAAGCTTCGTCGTTCTCGTTTGATTGCAAACGTTGAAATTATCGGTAAGAGCGATGCCGAGATACAGGAGTTTATCGCTAAGGCTCCCGGACATCTGTCTGCTGAAGAACTGCTCTATGCTGCTGAGCTTACAAACTCGACTACTGAGAAGATGCGCATTTACCAAATCGCTAATCAGATTTTCAAGAAGGACTATCGCGCATGTAACAATATAGGTGCTTTATACTTCACTCAAGGCAAAAATCAAGGATGCTGAAGCTTGGTTTAATAAAAGCTGCTACCCTTCAGGATAATGAGGTAACTAAACTTAATCGTGGTCTTATTGCCCTTTATCATGGCGATAAGGAGAAGGCTCAGGATATGATTTCAGCTGCTATCAATACACCTGAGTTAGGTCAAGCTCTTGCTTATCTCTATCTTAAGCAAGGTGAGTATATGAAGGCCGAAACTGCCTTTGGTGAAACTGTAAGTAATAATGCTGCTGTGGCTCAGCTTCTAAATGGCAACTATGCTAAGGCTCTTAAGACGCTACAGAAGATTACGACTCCAAGTGCTACTACCGAACTTATCCGTGCGATTATTGCCGCTCGCACAAATGACAATAATGGAGTGATAACAGCACTTAAGAGTGCTATTGCGCTTGATGGTTCTGTTGCTTATCATATTGCCGATAATCTAGAGTTTGCTAAGTACAAGAATTTGGCAGCATTCAAGGCTCTAGTTAAGTAGGTTTTTCAGAGATAGATATTTTTGAGACCATTGCATAATACGGCACTCGCTGCGTTATTATCGACATTCAGGCTTGGTCATTTACGTAAGTAAACTCCCTGCGCCTTCAGTCTCAATGCCTTGCGATTACCGCATTCTGCAAAGCTCCACAAAAGGACAAGTTTTACTTGTCCTTTTTAGAGACCGTACAACAGTCTCATTTTATAAATCCTCTAATGAGTGAACAGACCTTTTCGGGCTGTCCTCATTAGGGATTTTTATTTTCAGCTGTTGAGTGCAAAATCTCAGCACCTCGGCGAGGTCTGTATAAACTACAGCTGGGTGCTGAACTTACGCATATACAAGACCAAATTTCAGTGCGTGTACTCACTGAAATGAGTACGACGTACTCACAAAAAGTATTTACGCGTACTCACGAGAATAAGTACGCGTACTTACTGAAGTGTTTACCTCGTACTTACTTTTTGCGTTTGTCCGTTTCTTTTTACACGAAAGATTTTTTTCCATTTCGTTCATTACTATAATTAAATTCAGTTGGCTGTAAAAACTGATATATTTGCACACAAATATAACTATGAATAAATAAATTGGAACGATAAAATAGTAATTCAGAAAATCCATTAACTTAAAATGTAGAGCCAAGCAGAGTTTTTTTATTTAAGGGGCTGAGGTTTCAGTCTGTGTTGGGGACTTGAGCTATGCCTATACAGAGGATGGCAGTGGATATTGTGGTATGACTATGTACAAACAAAAATTTCAGTAAATAATGAACAAAGGTATTATTGATGGCTATGTCCTGCGTACTCGTATTGGGACAACAGCTAAAGGCTCAGACAGAGAGCAAGAAACATGCATTAAAATTGAGTATTGGCGCAGAAACACGAGGAATAACTCTGTCTTATGAAAAGACGGTATTACCTATAACAAAGACACTAAATCTTGGTCTTTCTGGGTTCGTCGGTTATGGTTTCAATAAGAGCAATTTGAGTCAAGAGGATGTAGAACGACAACCGTATGGATTCCCTGGTTCAAGCTGGAGAATGTCGACTTATTTCCCATTTGAGGTACGTAATAACTCTAATAGAGCTACGTATTATCTTGGAGATTTACAGGAGTATTCATTAGGGGTAGAAGCTAATCTCAAATTTGGACAGCGTAAGCATTTTTCTTGAGCTTGGAGTCGGTCTAGGAGTAGATTATTTTACAAGAGCGGTCAATTATTATGCATCAAAGAATAATCTAGGAGAGCGACCCTAATTATGAAGAGCTCAAGCTGCAAAATCTAGTCGTCTTGCAGACCATCAATATTTGCGAGGTGGTTATAGATATGTAAGCCAAGGGGGATTACTCTGGGTCTAGGGCTCTCTCTACATAAATTAGAAGGGTTCTTTACTCATTTTTTTATGCTAAAGATACCCAAGCTATGCCTTATCTTTCTGTAGGATATTCGTTTTTAAGCAACGTTTGTTGCTGTAAAAACTCAAAGGGGCTGTGTCAAAATTTATTTTTTTGGCGCAGTCCCTTTGACGATTTCTTCCGCTGTGCATATAAATGCTAGGCTGAATATTGTAGCTACAACGCAGTTTGCGTATTCAAATACTCATCAAAACATTCCTGAATTTCGGCTATTTTGTTTTTGGATCCATCTCAGGATGCTACCATCTTTTCAACTTTGTTTTATTGGAACTAAGTTAAGGAAAAATTGTGTAGCATATTTTTTTCTAGTTATAGAATAATATGAATAAAAAAACATTAACTTCGTGCTAGCAAAAAGTGGAGATGGACAACACCTGTTTTTTTATTGACAGAACAAATTCTCCTTAATCTATTCATCAAACTCTTGCTATTTGTTTAATGAGCAAAAAAATGTATTGACACAGAGGACGAACTCCAAGCGTTATTGTCTGATGAGCGGACTAGACGCCGAGGGTTTGATATCATCGTTAGACAGTATTCTGCGCAAGTATATTGGCAATTACGTCGTATGGTCTATGACCACGATGATGCCAATGATTTGGTGCAAAAATACTTTCATCAAAAGCATAGGGAAGCATTAGATACGTTTTAGGGGAGAGTCTAAAATCTCGACTTGGCTCTACCGTATAGCCATGCACGAGGGGCTTAACTTTGAAGCAAGAGCAGCGCAAGCAGACCATTTATATGAGAGCGGACGATGATGATACCGCAAGTTTCTTCATAGAGCGACTTGAGGCTGATGAGTATTTTGATGGAGATGATTATGAGAAGTCCTTTCAGAACGCAATCCTTACACTTCCAGAGAAACAACAACAAGTCTTCAGAATGCGCTATTATGATGATCTTAGCTATGAAGATATAGCCAAGATTACGGGGACAAGTGTAGGAGCTTTGAAGGCTAGTTATCATCATGCTACGAAGAAATTAGAGCATATCCTAGGAGAAGAAGAATAAGAAATTAAACTTAAAGGCCTTAGATTTGTCTAATGGAATATAAATGGATATTTTAGCATGAATAGTATCGAGGAGAAATCAGCAGAGACTCGCATACTTCGCAGAACGGCAGAAGAAAGCAAGAAGTGCTATACTTGCCCTGATGGTTACTTAGAAAGTCTAGCTGATACGATTATAGACCGCATACCAAGCGAACAAAACAATGCGGATGTTAGGCCTAGCCCTCAGTTGTGGGCGTACCTAAAACCTAGTTTATACCTTGCCGCAAGTTTCTTAATCATGATTTTGAGCATTAAAGGCTTGAGCCTGATGCAGGATAAGGGACAAGACGTTAGAGTAGAGCAGAAGATAGAATCTCAAGAAGATGATTATGCTAATTACTATGAAGACTATGCCACACGGCTAGTCGGTAATGAAGCAGAGCATAACCTAGATAAGGCTTGTATGTAGTTTTATCGCAACTCAGCAAGATGAAACCATTGCATAATACGGCACTCGCTGCGTTATTATCGACATTCAGGCTTGGTCATTTACATAAGTAAACTCCCTGCGCCCTCAGTCTCAATGCCTTGCGATTACCGCATTTTGCAAAGCTCCCCAAAAAAACATGTAAAACTTGTCCTTTTTGGAGACCGTGCAACGGTCTCTAAAATTTAAGCAACGACAGATGAATTTAAGACTATACGCCCTAATAGCCCTCTTGGGAGCACAAGTTCTTGCTTTTTGCAGCGCCGAGTGAGCGCAAACAATGCCCAGCAAGACCTTCTAAAGAACTTATTCAAAAGGAAAAGAAAGCATTCCTTACAAAGGAATTGAGTTTGACTGCGAAAGAAGAGATGATTTGATGATAATCATCAACGAACTAGATGGGAAACGTTTTGCCCTATGGAAGAGTTGCTACAGCATGCGCAGACGTATGCAGAGTAGTGGAGGCGGTATTACGGACGCAGAGTACGAGAAGTATTTTAATCAGGTTATGGATAATCGCGTTCAAGAAGCTGAGCTTGAGCGTACCTATTACACCAAGTGCAAGGAGGTTATTCCGATGCATAAGCTCGTTAAATTGAGCGAGCCAATAGAGCCTTTTGCTCGTCAGTTTATGCAAAGACAGCATAATTAAGCCCCTTACTTCTTAGACGTATTACTTAGGTAGTTTTAACCCTTACTGCCCTTAGTTAGAGGTTAAATAATAATCAATGAAGGTAAGCAATTTCTACCCAATAGGAGGTAGAGATTGCTTACCTTTTTGTTTAAACATACATACAAATAGGTATTATTTATTGATGTAACATGATTTCTTGCACTAGTTTGATATAATCATTACCTTTGCTCGTATAGAATTGATACATCAAATGGCAACAACAGGTATAGTAAAGGGGATAGTTTCAAACCCTCGTAACTATAGAGGTAAATGGTCCCGTAGCACAAAAATGAGATCTGTTTCATCAATGTAGGTGGAACGCGTCTGATGAGCGAAGTCATCAAGGTTATAGGTGCTAGTGCCTACGCACAAGTCTTTGAGTCTACGCGTGGTATGCGTATCGGAGATGAGGTAGAGTTTATGGGGCATATGCTGGAGGTAACACTCGGTCCCGGTATGCTCTCAAAAGAATTACGATGGTCTACAGAATGACCTCGATAAGATGGATGGTGTGTTCCTTAAGCGTGGAGCCTATACCTATCCTCTTGATGAAGATAAATTGTGGAAGTTTGAGCCTCTAGCGAGTGTCGGCGATAGTGTGTCGGCTGGGGCTTGGCTTGGTGTCGTAGATGAAAATCACCAAGCGCATAAAATAATGGTTCCCTTTGTCCTAACACGTGAGTATCGTATCAAAGAGCTCAAGCCTGCAGGGGACTATACCGTCAAGGACACGATTGCTATCCTCGAAGATATAGAAGATGGGCATGAGGTGGCTGTTACGATGGAGCAGAAGTGGCCGGTAAAGAAAGCCATCACTTGTTACAGAGAGAAGCCAAGACCTTTCCGCCTCCTAGAGACAGGCGTCCGTGTAATTGATACATTGAACCCAATAGTAGAGGGCGGTACAGGATTTATTCCGGGTCCTTTCGGTACGGGTAAGACGGTGTTGCAGCACGCGATAAGCAAGCAAGCAGAAGCTGATATTGTGATTATAGCAGCTGTGGTGAGCGTGCCAATGAGGTTGTGAAGTCTTTAAGGAATTCCCTGAACTGATAGACCCTCATACGGGTCGCCACCTTATGGAGCGTACGATTATCATCGCGAACACTTCTAATATGCCGGTAGCTGCTCGTGAAGCGTCTGTATACACGGCTATGACTATTGCCGAGTATTATAGAAGTATGGGTCTGAAGGTGATGCTGATGGCCGACTCTACCAGCCGTTGGGCGCAGGCACTACGTGAGATGAGTAACCGTCTTGAAGAGCTTCCGGGTCCTGATGCCTTCCCTATGGACCTCTCGGCTATTGTCGCTAACTTCTACGCTCGTGCAGGTTTCGTTTATTTGAACAATGGAGCAACAGGCTCTGTAACCTTCATCGGTACTGTTTCTCCTGCAGGGGGTAACCTCAAAGAGCCAGTTACGGAGAATACCAAGAAGGTGGCTCGTTGCTTCTATGCTTTGGAGCAAGAGCGTGCCGACCGCAAGCGTTATCCTGCGGTAAATCCTATTGATAGTTACTCTAAGTACCTTGAATATCCTGAATTCAATGAGTATATTTCGGCTCGTGCTGGTCTAGGCTGGGTCGATAAAATCAATGAACTTAAACGTCGCCTAGTACAGGGTAAGGAAATAGCAGAGCAAATCAATATCCTTGGTGATGATGGTGTGCCTACTGAGTATCACATCACATTCTGGAAGAGCGAATTGATTGACTTCGTGATATTACAGCAAGATGCTTTTGATGCTATTGATTGTAATACCTCATTAGAGCGTCAGGAGTATATGGTTAATCGCATTATTGATATTTGTAATACCGATTTCGCTTTTGATGATTTTAGCGAGGTGGCTGGATACTTTAAGGAGGTTATCAATGCGTTTAAGCAAATGAACTATTCCGAATACCAAAGTGAGGGCTTCAATGAATTTAGCCTTAAGGTAGAAGAACTAATCAAACAACGTGCTAAGTAGTCATGGCAACGAGAATATTTCAAAAAGATATATACAAAAAAATCAGTAACATTACCAAGGCAACATGTATGCTCCATGCTACAGGTGTAGGTAATGAAGAGCTAGCTACGATTAATGGTCGCCTAGCACAGGTTGTACGCATTATGGATACCGAAGTAACCTTGCAGGTCTTTGGTGGAACAGAAGGTATTCCTACAGATGCGGAAGTCGTATTCTTAGGCAAAGCTCCTTCACTGAAAGTAGGCGATAGCTTGGCTGGACGTTTCCTTAATGCTTATGGTGAGCCTATTGATGGTGGTTCGGAGATTATCGGTGAAGAGCGAGAAATCGGTGGTCCATCAGTAAATCCAGTGCGCCGTGAACAGCCTTCTGAGCTTATTGCCACAGGTATTGCGGGTATAGACCTGAACAATACACTTGTGACAGGGCAAAAGATTCCATTCTTTGCTGACCCTGACCAGCCTTTCAATGAAGTAATGGCTATGGTTGCCCTTAGAGCTAAGAGTGATAAGATTATCCTTGGCGGTATGGGTATGACGAATGATGACTACCTGTTCTTCAAGAATACGTTTAGCAATGCAGGGGCTTTGGACCGCATTATTAGTTTCATCAACACGACGGAAGATCCTTCAGTAGAACGCTTGCTTATCCCTGATATGGCGCTAACTGCTGCTGAGTACTTTGCCGTGGAAAAGCATGAGAAGGTACTCGTTCTGCTTACGGATATGACAAACTATGCCGACGCTCTAGCGATTGTGTCTAACCGTATGGACCAAATCCCAAGTAAGGACTCTATGCCGGGTTCTCTGTATAGCGACCTCGCTAAAAATTTATGAGAAGGCCGTGCAGTTCCCTGATGGTGGTTCTATCACGATTATTGCTGTAACAACGCTATCGGGTGGAGATATTACGCATGCTGTACCTGATAATACGGGTTATATCACAGAGGGACAGCTCTATTTGCGTAGAGATAGCAATGTGGGTAAAGTTATTGTAGACCCATTCCGTTCGCTTAGCCGACTCAAACAGCTCGTTATTGGTAAGAAGACGCGTGAGGACCATCCTCAAGTGATGAATGCAGCTGTACGACTCTTCTCCGATGCTGCTAGTGCGCAGACCAAGATGGAGAACGGTTTCGATTTGAGCGATTATGATGAACGTACATTGCGTTTTGCCGATGACTATTCTCGTGAACTGCTCGCAATAGACGTTAATGTAGATACCGAAGAGATGCTAAGCACTGCATGGAAACTCTTTGGCAAGTATTTCAAGCCAAGTGAAGTAAATATTAAGCAACAGTTTGTTGATAAGTATTGGGCAGAATAGGAGTTATTCTTCGTTCGCCTAATAAATCATACAAATAATAATTAGCTTAATAAAAATAGGAGCATAATCCTATGGCAGTAAAGTTTCAATATAACAAAACCTCCCTCCAACAGCAAGAGAAAGCGCTGAAAATGCGCCAGCGTACTCTTCCTACGATTAAGAGTAAGGAGAGTGCTTTGCGCCAACAAGTCAAGCTAACCAAAGACGAAGTTGAGTCTTTGGAAGCTCAGCTTGAGGAACAATTGCAGGGGCTATGATAGTATGATTAGCCTATGGGATGAGTTCCAAGCAGACTTGATTCGTGTCAGTGGTGTTCAGCTCACGACTCGTAAGGTCGCTGGCGTTCTGCTTCCAGTCTTGGAGGGTATTGACTACGAGATTAAGCCTTTTAGTATCTTCTGTGCTCCTTCGTGGTACGCCGAAGGTATTGATCTCCTTAAGACGCTAGCGACAACAGGGCATACAAGCCGAGTTCTTGCGCCTTAAGATGGAATACCTTGAGCATGCTCGTAAGAAAACGACTCAGAAGGTAAACCTCTTCGAGAAGGTGCAAATCCCGGGTTATCAAGATGCAATCCGCAAGATCAAGCGTTTCCTTGAAGATGAAGAGAGTTTGTCCAAGAGTTCGCAAAAAAATCATGCGTGCTAATCTAGAGAAACGTAAACAAGAACCCTTGTCCGTAGAGCTATGATTAAAGCAATGAATAAATACGCCTTCCTCATCTACCACAGAGAGTATGAGGAATTTCTAAAGGCTGTTGCAGTCCTTAGGCGTAGTCCATATATCTAGGAAGCTGCAAAGCCTCAAGATGAAAATGAACTGACGGCTATCCTAGAAGAGCGTTTGACGATAAAAGCAACTGAGCAACAGCTCAAACAATTCTTGCCTCAAGAAGGGAGTGATGCGCCAGCATCAGTGGAGGATAATGGTGCGCCTATCGTCAAGCAGGCACAAGATGCACTACTCAAACTAGATAATCTTCAAGATGCTTTTAGACAGTGCTAAAGCCAAAGTGCAGGAGCAAGTTCACTGGGGGCGAGTATGACCCAGAGTATTTGGCGAAACTGAAAGAGAAGGGCTATGAACTAGTAGGTTATAGCGTGCAATCTTCAGCTTATACCGAGGATTACAAGGCTAAGTATGGTGCGGTGGATGTCGTTCGTGAAGGTGTGCTACAGTTCTTTGTGCGCTTAGAGCAGGCTGGTGACTCAGCGTGTCCAGATGCAGAAAGACACACAATACCAACAAGCCGATTAAGTGAATTGCAGGCTGATGTCGAAAGACAGGAGCAGGCTTTAGATGATTATCGTTTGGAACTAGAGTCGCTTTCCGATAATTTGATAGAGCGTTTAACCGCTTATGATGCCGAACTAGAAGATAAGTTTGCTTTTGGTGCAGCCTTACTTCAGGGAGAGAAGCGAGCTGATGATAGGCTTATCTTCCTTGAGGGGTGGACGCCTCGGGATAATGCTCAAGCCTTGGGAAGCTCAGTTATCTTCAGGTGGTTACTATTATCAAAATTGTCCTATTGAGGAGCAAGATAATGTGCCGATTAGCCTCAAGAATAATGTCTTTAGCCGCGGTTTTTGAGTTAATCACCAAGATGTTCTCTCTTCCTAATTATCAAGAGATTGACCAAACGGCACTATTTGCACCTTTCTTCATGCTCTTCTTTGGGCTGTGTGTGGGTGATGCTGGTTACGGCTTGATAATATTCTGTGTAGCTACTTACTTGCATATCAAAGCAAAGGCGGGAGAGGATACTACCGCCTATGAGTTAATGCAATGGCTAGGAGGAGGTGCCTTTGTCATTGGTCTGTTGATGGGTTCGCTCTTCGGAGTCGTTCTCCCTTATGCCGACCATAAGGATTATTTCCTTAATCAGGATAATCTGATGACACTTTCGGTTGTTGTTGGCTTATTACAAATCCTTTTCGGTAAAGGTGTGCAGCCTATAAGATTAAGATACAGAAAGGAACTAAATACTCGATTGCTCCATTCGCATGGATTGTATTCCTCGTTGGGATAGGGCTTATGCTTGGTATTCCTTATATGGGAGTCGCTTTGCCTGAAGTTGTGAAGTATGTTATTTATGGTGTGGTTGGTATTTCAACGCTCATAATACTATTCTATAACTCTCCCGGTAAGAATCCATTCTTGAATGTAGCTTCGGCTCTGTGGAAAACTTATGAAACCGCATCAGGACTTCTAGGGGATACACTCTCTTATATTCGTCTTTTTGCGATTGGTCTTACAGGGGCTGTCTTGGGAGGGTGTTTAACTCTCTTGCTGTAGAGCAAACAGCGAGTTTACCTATCGCCTTTCGATTCCCTCTGATGTTAGTTATCTTGCTAGCTGGTCATAGCATCAATATCGCATTGGCTATCATTGGAGCTCTCGTGCATCCTATTCGTTTGACTTTTGTAGAGTACTATAAGAATAGTGAGTTTGAAGGAGGAGGGTTGCTTATGACCCACTTAAGCATAGTAAAACGGTTGAAAAGAAATAGATAAATCAAAAATTAAGTCATTTAATAAGTTATGAATGAAATGTTGTCTTGGTTAGGCATTGCTCTAGCAGTAGGTCTAACAGGTTTAGGAAGTGTTGTCGGTACGACAATCTGTGGTAATGCTGTAGTCGGCGCACTCAAAAAGAATCCAGATGCTCTAGGTCAATATCTCAGGTTTATCTGCTCTTCCTAGTTCGCAGGGTCTGTATGGCTTTATTGCTTTCTTCTTGATGAAGGGTAAAATTCAAGAGTTAGCTGCAGCTGGTACATTGACGGAGCCTGTTGCTTGGGCTCTTCTTGCGAGCGGTCTAGCACTAGGAGTTGTGGGGTACTATTCAGCTTACCGCCAATCTCAGGTGTGTGCTAATGGTATTCAAGCTGTGGGTTCTGGGTAATAATGTCTTTGGTGGTACTATGGTGATGGCAGTATTCCCTGAACTATATGCTATCTTAGCACTTCTAACAGTTATGCTAACAGTGTTCTCATTCTAAAGGGATAAATTTTTTTATTGTATGGTATTCCGGCCGACTTAATTGTTCGGTCGGAATATTTTTTTGCTTCTTAATCCTCAAGTGGGGATAGCCCGACAGTCTCCAAAAGGACACGTAAAACTTGTCCTTTTGATGGGCTTTGCAGAATGTGGTAATCGCAAGGCATTGAGATTGAAGGCGCAGGGAGTTTACTCTTGTAAATGACCAAGCCTGAATATCGAAAAATAACGCAGCGAGTGCCGTATTATGCAATGGTCTCTCATTGATAAAAATAACTATCTTTACAAACGTATTGATAAGGCAACTGCATGGAACAAATAGTATCTTTCTTTAAGCCTCAAAAAACTTTTTCAGTACTGAAAAGAGAGCCTGCTTGCACCTCTCTGAATAAGCATTACTATACACCAGATAAAAAGCACGGGGACGCAACCCTTTAGGGTTAGTGTTTTTCGTGCTTGTTTATGTGTATTCTTCATAGTGTCTACAAGCTAAAAAAACACTCATAAAATGAGGTTTCAAAAGTTATATTCGTACGTACCAGTAAAAAAATATGCCTCCAGAAAAATAAAAAATTTTTGAGGTTTAATTACTTGTTTCATAGTTGATTAGGTGTGTATTCCCCGTGTGTCAAGTTATAACTGTTTATATTTTTGGAAAGTTTTTTAGATATATATACTCGTAGGAGGAATTTTTAGGGTAAAAATACCCCTACATCATTATTAACTTAATCAAATTTTTTTATGAACAAAAAAAGAAAAAAAGAGAGCGTTCTCAATGAGTACGATTCTCGGGGAATGGGTGACACCGTTGAAGGACTAACCGAAGGTATTTTTGCTTAATGGTTGGGGTGAACTTACGAGTGATGGAAACTTAGTTATTTCTCAATCCTTGTACTTGTCGGGGCTAGTTTGGTGACAGAGCTCCCTGAAAAAAATGATCGTAAATGGAGACTTAGATTTATCCGATTGTGATGCTCTCGAGTATTTGCCTTCGGGTTTGAGAGTTAAAGGCAATTTAAATTTGTCTGGATGTGAGCTAATAGAAGAGTTGCCCGAAGACCTTAGGGTAGATGGCGACTTATTTATTGATTGGGATTCAGATATCGATGTTCCTGAGGGTATTGTAGGTGGCGAAGTCTTCTGCACTTATAAAGATGACAAATTTTTTTATGAACAAAAAAAGAAAAAAAGAGAGCGTTCTCAATGAGTACGATTCTCGGGGAATGGGTGACACCGTTGAAGGACTAACCGAAGGTATTTTTGCTTAATGGTTGGGGTGAACTTACGAGTGATGGAAACTTAGTTATTTCTCAATCCTTATACTTGTCGGGAGCTAGTTTGGTGACAGAGCTCCCTGAAAAAAATGATTGTGCATGGAGACTTAGATTTATCCGATTGTGATGCTCTCGAGTATTTGCCTTCGGGATTGAGAGTTAAAGGCAATTTGAATTTGTCTGGATGTGAGCAAATAAAAGAGTTACCCGAAGACCTTAGGGTATATGGCGACTTAGTTATTGGTTTGGGGTCAGATATCGACGTTCCTGAGGGTGTTGTAGGAGGCGAGGTCTTCTACACTTATAAAAAAATTACAATGATGAATTATAAATTTAAATATTATAAAAACAATGGCTTACACTGAATTTTTACAAGGAACAAAAGTTCCAAGATTATCTAGTTTATGAGAGAGAAGTTAATCTCCAAGAAAACACTGCTAGATCTTATTTATCTTATATAAGATCTGCGTATAACAACTTCTTTGAGAATAATCCTCACACTAAAGGTTACGTTGCAGAGTTGCAATCTAATCTTTATGCTGGAAGACTGCAGGATGCTTGTCGTCTGCTCTCTAAGATGATCGATATATTGTTTGAGTGCAAAAGTGAGCATGATGAGACCTTCATGAAGTATAAGGATATGAATAACAGCGTAAGTGCTCTTCGTGCCTATCGTGCTTATTTGAGTTATATCATGGATAACAAGGAGCGAGAGCATTTAGCTATTGAAACTCAGATCGTAGATAATGATGAGTCTGCATCAGATGAAGAAGCTGTTTTTCAGTGCTGAAATTCAAAAAGGAGCTAGCCTCTAAAAAGGAAGGTGTTGTTTTTCTTTGATCGTAGTAAGTTAGAGAGTCGTTTGAAGTTCCGACTAAGTAGTCAGGATCGTCCAGGTTATTTCTCTATTCGTTTGATTTCAAAATTGTTTTCAGGTAGAGGAGTTCAGGATGGAGAATTTGAGCGCAGTGTACGAGCCAATTATCCAAAGTTTCAATCGTTTCCTCACTTTGTAGAGCAATGGTTGGAAGAATGTGCTCAAGGTATCAATTTATATGTCGATGAAGGTAATACTAATCTACTCATGCGAGATGTAGCTGCGATGGAGATTGATATTACCAATAATGAAGTGTTTGCTCTGATGGACTCTGGACGTAGGCACAGACTATATAGTGTTACTTCAGATGGTGAAATTGTTTCTATGGTTGAGTCCATGAGAAATCTTACGCTTAAGGATATTACGATAGAACATGTTCCTACATTTAAGTCCTTCTATGAGGGGCATAGGCAAGAATTAAGTGGACTTTCTGCTTTAGAGGAGCTAATGTCGAAGACTCTAGCTGCTGCTGGTATTCCGAATAGTCCTTGGAAAGATGCTGTGAAATATCTATGTAAGCAGATTCGCTTTGAAGATATTGAAAAGTATGCAGAGCAGATAGTTCTTGATATGCTTTATATAAAGGAATCTATTCGTCTAGAACTCAAGGGCAGTAAATTTAACACTAACCCTAAGAAAAAAACAAGTAATCCTTCAGGAGAAGAAGTCTCTGATTAAACTCAAATAATTAGAACTTTCTTTGAACTTATGAGGCGAGCGCAGCAAAAATTATTTTTGCTGCGTTCGCCTCTTTTGATACCCCTTGCATAATAGGGTACTCACTGCGTTATTATCGACATTCAGTAAGACACCTCTAAATGGAAAATTTTGCTTTGCCATTTTAGAGATCGCTCAAGCGGTCTCTTTTTTGAAATCTCTCTCAAATCGTTTACTTTTTATAGGGTAACTAATCAATATAAATATGAATAAAGAATACTGCACAATCTCAGATTCTGATATTCCTTCTGGCTCTGGAGGTATCAATGGTGAGCGTTATACATACGGACAATTACGACATCAGCCCATTATTCCCGAAGTGCTCCGACGCATTACGAACCCCGTAGCACGGCAGATGGCAGAAGAGTGCAACGCGCGCAATAGACAAGAAGGCTTTCAGATGTACAAACTTGATGGCGAGTATTGCTTTGATGGACTTCGTGTTGGTCCAAAAAGTGAAGATACCATCAAAGCCAGAGTTGCTAGAGCTGTTGAATGGGCAAGCTCTTAATGCAGCAAATATTCGTGCGCTCACTTATAGCATTTTACGAGAAGAATTAGCTCGTGTCTGTGGCGTCTCCGTGCAAGAAGCATCTGATATTATAGGCTCTCAGTTAGACTGCGCCCCACACGAAGATATATCCGGTTATATCTTTATGGTGCCTAACTGGGCTCATAAATGGTTCCGCCACAACGGCTATGTATCTAGGATTAAAGACTAATCGTTTCTGAGTGCCGTATTATGCAATGGTCTCAAAGAATAAGACTTACGGCACTAAAAATAAAGACAGCGTTTCCTAAACTCAAAACCTCGGCGAAGTCTGTACAAACTTCAGCTGAAGTTTGTGCAGACTACACGTGTAGTTTGTACAGACTACAGCTGAAGTCTCCAGAAAGTACTACGTACTTACAAATTTAAGTACGTGTACTCACTCAAGTGTTTACGTGTACTTACTGAAACGAGTACGATGTATTCACTCAAGCCCAGGGCAAGCGCATCAAAAATTCAGGCGCATTATGAGTGCCGTAGGCACGACACCTCTGCAAAGCCCAGGGTGCAATGAGGGCAAAGCCCGATATGAAACCCTGGGTATACACGAACGAAAAGTAATATTGAGCTCCGTAGAGCGGCACTATAACGCGAGCATTTGTCTTACGTCCCTGGAAGTGCCGCCCCTTTGGGGCTCAAGATATGTTGATTGACTACTAAACCCAGGGCTTGCGCCCTGGGCTATGCAGGAGTGTCGCCCTTACAGGGCTTATCTACGTTTTCACACCAATCAATTACTTTGTTGTTTTTGATGCGCTTGCCCTGAAAAATCCAGCCTTTTATGCTTTTTCCCTGCCTATTAGTTTGTATTTTTTTGTAGAGCAAAAGGGGGATATGCTGCATGCAGTCTCTATTGGACAACTACTATATGGCAAAGAAGAACGCTAAGAATAAGATAACGAAGCCCATAGAAGAGACGCTGTGGGAAAGTGCAAACAAACTCCGAGGAGCCGTAGAACCCTCGGAATATAAGCATGTGGTGCTGAGTCTCATCTTCCTGAAGTATGCTAATGACAAGTTTGAAGCGCGCAGACTCGAACTCATCGAGGACGGTAAAGAAGCCTTTGTCGATCAAGTGGTTTTCTATACTGCCCGCAATGTTTTCTATATTCCCGAGTCTGCTCGCTGGGCAAAGTTGATGACCGAAGCCAAGCAAGCAGATTTAGCCCTGCACATTGATGCTGCTCTAGCAGCTCTAGAGCAGGAGAATGAATCTCTACGTGGTGCTTTGCCGTCCAACTACTATGCTTCGCTAGCTCTTGACCGCACAAAACTTGCGACATTACTTGACCGTATTAACGAGATTGACACACTCTCCGCTGCTGATGGTGACTTGATGGGACGTGTCTATGAGTACTTCCTCTCAAAATTCGCCATCGCTGAGGGTAAAGGAAAGGGAGAATTTTATACCCCGAAGACTATTGTTCAGTTGATGACTGAGCTCATAGAGCCGTATAGTGGAAAGATCTACGACCCTTGCTGTGGTTCGGGTGGTATGTTTGTGCAGAGCCTGAAGTTCATCGAGGCACACCAAGGCAATCGCCGTGCTGTCTCGGTCTATGGACAGGAGTACACAAACACAACGTACAAATTGGCGAAAATGAACCTCGCTATTCGTGGCATCGCTTGCAACCTTGGAGAACAAGCTGCTGACACCTTCTTCCGCGACCAGCATCCTGACCTCAAGTCTGACTTTATCCTCGCCAATCCGCCCTTCAATCAAAAAGGCGTGGCGTGGCGAGAATGAACTGACAGAAGACCCACGCTGGAGAGGCTTCCCCACACCGCCTACGAGCAATGCCAACTATGGTTGGATACTTAACATCCTTTTCCAAACTGTCCCACTCGGGCACTGCTGCCTTCTTGCTAGCCAATGGAGCCCTCTCTGGTGATGGTGTAGAGCAAGAAATCCGCAAAAGAACTGGTGGAACAAGGTGTTGTCGAAGCTCATCATTCTGCTTCCTCGTAATATGTTCTACTCCACTGATATTAGTGTGACACTATGGATACTAGCTTTCGCAATCGTTCTGCTCGTAGTGTAGAGCAGAATGGGCAGATGATTCATTATCGTGAACGTAGAGAAGAAACGCTCTTCATCGACCTTAGACAGGAGGGAGAGCCCTTCGAGAAGAAGTATATCCAATTTAACCCCGAGCAGATTGCTCGCATCGCCCAGACCTACCACAGTTGGCAGCGTGAGGGCTACGAAAAAGAACTATAACAACGTCCCCGAATACTGCTACTCTGCCACCCGAGCAGAACTAGCGGCTAAGGACTACTCTCTTGTGCCTAGTAAATACATCGCTTTTTGCTAATCGGGACGAAGCTGTGGACTTTGCCAGCGAGATGCAGAGCATTCAGCAGGAGCTGCAAACACTCCTCGTGGAAGAAGACGCAATGCCGAGCAACTCCGCTCTCTCTTTGATGAACTGGGATTTTTCCTCAATATCTCTGCCGATGTCTAGCACTACTCCTTACCTCCCCTTGGGACAGTTCATTCGCCCCATCGATGAGCGCAACAGAGATAGTTTGGTGACCAATCTTCTTGGCGTCAGTGTCAATAAGTGCTTCATTCCCTCTGTAGCCAACATCATCGGTACAGATATGAGCAAATACAAGGTCGTCAGAAAGGGGCAGTTCGTATATATCCCTGATACCTCACGGAGAGGAGATAAAATAGCTCTAGCATATAATAAAGACAACGAATGTATTGTATCTCAAGCCTATATTGTATTTGAAGTAAGCGATACGGAATGTCTTTTACCCGAGTATATGATGCTGTGGTTCTTGCGACCCGAGTTTGACCGCTATGCACGCTTTCTATTCGCATGGTAGTGCGCGTGAGGTTTTTTTGACTGGGAGACACTCTGTGCCACATGTATCCCAGTTCCACCCATAACTGAACAGACACGCATTGTCAGTCAGTTTGCTACGCTAGAGAAGCGCATATCCCTATGTAAGGCACGCATTTCTCTCTTAGAGCGAACGGCATCCGCTCTTTACCGCAAAAACCTTTGTCGAAGGCCTTGACCGCAACAACCTCCCCGCTGGCTGGCGCATGGGCACGCTAGGCGAGGTGGCTAATCTGATTGTTGCTGGGACAATCCCCTATTTACGATGATTCTTCCAATAAAGCTTGTGCTGGGGCAAAAAGTGTATACACGACCATCGAGTAGATCTTATCCCTGCACGTAGGCACACGCCCTAAAAGCGTCCTGTCTCTATCTTCAGGCTGGAGATATTCTGATTAACTCTACGGGGGATGGTACCCTTGGAAGAGTTGCGCAGTATTGGGGGATAGATAAGGAGCTAGCCTTCGACTCTAATATGACCTTACTTCGTCCTCTCAATGAAGACGAATCTTATTACCTGGGTCAGTTGCTAGTGAGTTTAGAGGAATACTTTGTCCGCATCTCGCAAGGGAGCACGAATCAGACACGGCTTTTACTGCTCAATGGTTCGTGCTACAGAGGTAATCCCTACCCTCAGATGCTAAAGTATGGGAATATGCCATACAGATGAGACCAATCCAGAAAAGCATAAATAATAAGTACCTTCAGCTCTCGTGTCTAGAGCGCACGAAAAAAAGCTATTACTCACCCAAATCAAGTAAGAAGAATGGAGGCAAAACGACTTGAGGCTAAAACCTTAGAGATACACTACGATCTCAGATAATGATATTCATGCCATAGATGCCAAAGCCTTCTATACTTGTCAGCAAGAGCTAGTGGGCTTGATTGATTATGTGGCTAAACAACTCGATATAGAGGTCGATATAAAGACTATTGTTCGCAAGGAAGAAGGCGGTGTAATAGAATACTTGTCACTTGCATCAGAACATCTACCAACAGTAGCTAGTGTGGCTATTGGGGCTATTGGGGTGCTTGTAGGCATAATAGCACCTGGTCTGAAGGAAGGATTTAAGCAGTTCATTACTCATCGTGTAACTCAGATGCAGAAATCCAAAGAGGAGAAAGAGTTGGATGCACTTAGACTCAAAGAGGAGAGATTGAAATTGGAGAATAGAATATCAGAACTAGAGGAAGAGAAGACTGCCCAACTGACCAAGCCTAATAATGAGGGTGCTATTCAGAGGCGGAGGGGAAAGTTTTATGCCTCCGCAAAGTCTGTTGACGCTCTTAAAGGAATAGAGTTTGGACTCAAGGATTCGCCCTGAATCTAAGAAGTATATTTGGAATCCTGGAGTGCTGAGAGAAGAGTTTGATTCGTTTATCACTGCTCCTACAGAGATAGAACCCTTTGAAGATGATGACGCTCTTATCGAGGTGGTTGCTCCTGTTCTTATGAAAGAAAGGAAGCGAAGTAAATGGAGGGGTATCTATAATAATAATAAGATTTCTTTCAGCATATTGGATAAAGAGTTCTTACAGAATGTATGGAGTCGAAAGGTGGTGTTCTCTAATGGTAGTAGCCTACAGTGTATATTAGAAATCAATCGTGAAGTGAACGAAGATGGAGTAATCGTCCCTAAAGACTATAGGGTAGTGGAGGTTCTTGATATATCCAACAACGGAACGCCTCAACCACTTCCTCCTCGTAAGAAAAAAAGACTCTCCCCATAGTGATGAACCCGATTTATTCTCAGGACAGTATGACCAAGCATAGTCCCTTTAACGAATCTACTGTTATGACCCCAGTGCAACCATCCGACTCAGAGTCCCATATTTACGAGCTACTCAATATTGGAGAGAACGAAGAAATAGAGTTTAAGCACGCTAAGGGAGGATTCCCCAAAAGAGCTATGGTCTACTTTACTCTGCCTTTTGCCAATACGCATGGGGGAATGATTGTATTGGGCGTTAAGGAAGAGCATGATAAGCGCTTAATTCTCAGTAAGCTCAGCCGAGAGGAAGTAGAGAAATTGAAAACTACTTTTTGGTCTTTAGTCAGAAGCTCGAGAGACCATTAGCCATTGCCTACAAACGAATGATGATGTGCAGATTGTAGAGGTGCAGGACTCGTTTGTCCTAACAATACGTGTACCACAAGCCTTACGTGAGCAACGTCCTGTTTATTATAAGCGTGTTGCTGACGAAGGCACATACCGACGCAATGACTCAGGAGATTTCCTTTGTACCGCAGCCGAGGTACGCCGTATGATGGCTGATGCCGATTTGTCTCGTCCTGCGGATGGTCGCATCCAGAAAGGTTTCACTTGGGAAGACATCGATTTGCCTTCCTTCGAACAGTATCGCAGACTTTTTGCTTCGGTGCGTCCTGATCATCCTTGGATTACAGAGGACAATGAGGGGCTGATGCGAAAGCTCGGTGCTTATCGTAAAGATAGAGAAACAGGTGAAGAGGGCTTTACGCTAGCTGGCTTGCTCATGTTTGGCACATCCGAGGCAATTAAAGATTGTGTTCCGCACTTTTTTCCTGATTACAAGGAATATGAGCCCAATGCAGATCGATGGAGTAATCGCATTTATCCTGACGGTACTTGGGAAGCCAACCTATTCCAATTCTATCGCAGGGTATTACCAAGACTGCAGGAAGTTTTGCCTATACCCTTTCATTTGGAAGATGGACAGCGCCAAGATCATACTTTAGCACACGTGGCCCTTCGAGAAGCTTTTTGCCAATCTTTGTGTGCATGCAGACTATAACGAGGAGGCTTCTCTTAAGGTAGATAAATATCCCAACAAGATTGTCTTCTCCAATCCAGGCATTCTGCTCATTACGCGTGACCAGTTCTTTCGAGGAGGAGAGAGTGTTTGTCGCAATACCTCACTTCAGCAGATGTTTATGATGATGGGGGCAGTAGAAAAGGCAGGCAGTGGAGTGGACAAAATCGTACGTGGGTGGCAAACCTTGCACTGGAAGACACCTTATCCAGATGAACGCTTTCGTCCGAACAAGGTAGAATTGGTAATGCCTTTGAGCTATTATTCGACCCTCAAATGCTTGAGGAACTCAAGCGTGGTTTAGGGAACACTTTTGACTCCTTGGATGAAAATGACCGCATTCTTTTGATTACAGCTCTTACCGAAGGTGTAGTTAATCACCAAGTGCTGAGCAAAAAGCTTCCTTTGCATAGGGCTGATATAACGGAGAAACTGCAAAGTCTTTGTCAGGCTGGAATACTAGTGGCAGAAGGTCATGGGAGAGGCTGTGTCTACAGGATCAATATACCAAGATTGCAAGCTAATGGGGCTAAGGTTGCAAGCTCTGAAGATGAAAGGTTGCAAGCTAATGAGGCAAAGGTTGCAAGCTCTGAAGACGAAAGGTTGCAAGCTAATGAGACAAAGGTTGCAAGCTCTGAAGACGAAAGGTTGCAAGCTATCCCTAAAAAACTCAGTGCACAAATGCGAGAGAGCCTTATATTAGATTATTGCTCTGAGGATTGGAGAACACTTCAGAATATGACGGAATACCTAGGACGCAATAAAGACTACCTGCGTAACAAGGTGCTTCCCACAGCTCACGGAGTCTGGTAAGTTAGAGATGCGTTTTTCCTGATACGCCTAACCACCCCAATCAACAATACAAAACAAAGAAGAACGAATAGTTATGTCTCCCTTCACAGAATCCACCTTAGAGTCTGCTATTACTGAATTATTATTACAGCAAGGCTACAAGCATTACCTAGGAAGCGATATAAAACGCAGTAAGCGAGAGGTCGTGCTTCGTGACGTCCTTGTTGCGTTTTTACAAACGCGCTATCAGAAGCAAGGAATCACGTCTGCGGAGGTGATGCGTGCTGCAGATCGTCTATGTGCTACGCCAGAAGGTAATCTGTATGACGCCAATCGTGCTACACATCGTCTGATGACAGAAGGATTCTTCCTCTCTCGTGAAGATAGCAGTTTGCCAGATCTGTACATTCGCCCTATCGATTGGGAAGATGCAGAGAGAAACGATTTCAGTCTTGTAACGCAGCTGGAGGTGCAGGGAACGGAGCTTCGCTGACCTGATGGAGTTCTTTATGTCAATGGTCTTCCTTTTGGTCGTACTAGAGTTCAAGAGCGCCGTGCGTGAGGAGGCCACACTGGCTGAGGCATACCGACAGGTGACGATACGCTATGGGCGAGACATCCCCGAGCTGATGCGCTTTGCAGCCTTTGTCGTGCTAAGTGATGGCGTGAATAGCAAGTATGGCACACAGTTCTCATCCTACGATTATTTCTACAGTTGGCCTAAACGAAACTCTACAGACGAAGCTCGCTATAGGTATCGATAGCCTACAAACGCTCATTGGAGGTTTACTAAGTAAGGAACGCTTACTCTCAATAGTACGTGATTTTTGTATTTTTTTCCGATAGTGGACAGAGAGAAACAAAGATTATTTGCCGCTATCCTCAATTCTTTGCTGCACACAAGCTCTATGATCACATCCTTAAGCACGCACGTTTTGTCGCTGGTGGTGATGGACGTGGTGGCACATACTTCGGCACTACGGGCTGTGGTAAGAGCTTAACGATGCTATTCCTGACTCGCCAACTTATGCGTTCTCGTGAGTTAGCTAGTCCCTACGATTATCCTCATCACAGATCGTACAGACCCTAGACCAACAACTCTCGGTACAATTCTCCGAGCCCTCGACAGTTCATTGGAGATGACCAGATTGTATCTATCCAAAGTCGTCGTCAATTACGAGAATTGCTTGGAGGTCGTAAATCTGGCGGTGTCTTTCTCACCACCATACACAAGTTCAATGAAGACACAGATCTGCTTAGCCATCGAGCAAATATCATCTGCATCTCGGACGAAGCACATCGGTCGCAGACAAATTTGCAGGAGAAACTCACGACCACCGAGGAAGGTGTGCGTAGAAGTTACGGATTTGCCCATCACTTGCACCGTTCTCTCCCTAACGCCACTTATGTTGGCTTTACGGGAACACCTATCGATGCCACAATTGAAGTATTTGAGAGGTCGTGGATGCCTATACGATGACAGAGTCTGTGGCAGACGGTATCACGAGACGTATTGTCTACGAAGGGCGAGCCGCACGTATTCTCCCTGATGCGCATAAAGTCAAAGAAATAGAAGTATACTATAAACAATGTGAACAAGAAGGAAGTACTCCCGAGCAAATTGAGGCGAGCAAGCGTGCGGTGACACAGATGGAGCGCATATTAGGGGATGTTGGGCGCTTGCGTATTGTCGCAGAAGATCTCATCAAGCACTATGAAGGGAGAATAGAAGAGGGATGTAGTGTGTGTGGTAAGGCTATGATTGTTTGTATGAACAGACGTATTGCCTATTCGCTCTACCAGCAGTTGATTGCTCTGCGCCCCGAATGGGAGCAAGATGGATTCTTACATCTCGTGATGACACGCCACAAGGATGATACGCCCAAGCTCTATCAACTCCTCGGTACAGACGAGGATAGGCAAGCCTTAGCACAGAGTTTCAAGCAAGCTGACTCTGCCTTCAAAATTGCTATTGTGGTCGATATGTGGATTACGGGCTTTGATGCCCCATGCCTTGATACAATGTATATCGACAAGCCTTTTGCAACGGCATACGCTTATCCAGACCATCTCTCGCGTCAATCGTGTCTATCCTGGGAAAGAGAAAGGATTAGTCGTAGACTATATAGGTATTAAGTCCGCTCTGAACGCAGCACTAAAACAATACGCTACAGGCGGTGAGGAAGATTGCTTAGAGACTAACGAGCAAGCTCTTCGCTTAGTTAAGGATGAGTTGGATATCCTACGTGGTCTCTTTTATGGTTTCGATTGGCAGCCCTTCAGTCAAGGCAAGCCTTTGGAGCAACTGAATTGCCTGAAGCTCGGTGCGGAATTTGTACAAGAGAAGCAACTTGAAGCTCGTTTCCTAGGGCATTGTCGTAAACTTCGTTCTGCCTTTAAGCTATGTAGCGGTAGCGTGGAATTGGAGTACTCAGATAGAGAGGATATTCACTTCTTTACGGCGGTACGCTCTATCTTGGTAAAGCTAAGTGGTAAGGCTGATGCACCCGATATGGAACAAATGAATAGCCGTGTAGAGAAAATGATTAGTGAGGCTCTACGTTCTGAGGGTGTAGAAGAAATTCTACAAATTGGCGAAGAGGAGCAGCTTGACTTGCTCAGTGAAGCTTATATGCAACGAATCGAACGCTTGCCCTATCCTCATACTAAGGTTAAGCTAATGGAGCGCTTACTGAAACAGGTAATTAAGGGCCTCAGGCGTGTGAATAAATTTAAGGCTCTGGACTTTACGAAAAGGCTGAATGACTTGATTGCACGTTATAATGATAGACGAGACAGCGCAGTTTTTGCCGAAGAGGTGGTAAATGAGGTAGCACAGCAGATGTCAGACATGCTAAGAGACTTACATACAGAGAAGAACTCCTTTGCAAAAGTTGGGTATTAGCTACGAAGAGAAAGCTTTCATGATATACTCAAAGCTATTGCCCAGCAATTTGGCTTTGAATATCCCGAAGAAAAAGCTATTGCTCCTTTCTACTCGGATTAAGGATTTGATAGATGATAAATCAAACTATACAGACTGGTCTACTCGTGGCGATATCAAAGCTGAGTTAAAGATGGATCTCATCGTCTTGCTTTCAGAATATGGCTATCCACCTGTGACCAACGACGCCGTATTCAAAGAAATCCTTGAGCAGGCAGAGAACTTCAAACAGTATCAATAAATAAAGCCAAGCTCTAACGTTTCCTTTATATAAGGACTCATTTGAGCTTGGTTTATGTTTTCTATTAACGTTGAATTCTCGGGTTTAGAAAAAGGGTGTAAATGATGTAACTTTCTGATTTATAATATTGTTTTTCGGAGAGGTAGTTTCCTGTTCTGAGATTAAAGATTCAGTACGAGTATTTGGACCCGGAGGGTACTTTGGCTATATCGGGCTTTTTTAAGATTACTAGGTCTAATCGAATTTGTAGGTTTTACCTTACTAATAAAGATGGTAAATTGATAAAAACTTATTGATAAAACAGGAAAAAGGGATATTTATATTAGTGGATAAAGGAACTATGCCGTGTGTTGATTTTTGCTTTCAAAAAAATCTCATAGGGCAAGTACATCAAAAATTCAGGTGTATTATGAGTGCCGTAGGCACGACACTTTCTTCAAAGCCCAGGGTGTAAGCCCTGGGTTAATCATTGTAACTTTTTTTATCCTAGTGTTGTCTTAACCTTGGAATCTGTATTTTTGTGATGAGCTACGAATCTATGAAATATTTTCGTTACCTTTATTACAGGAATATACAGATTGGTTGATTAAGAGTGAATTTGTATGGAAGTGTTATGCTTCATCTTGCAAAAAGGAACTCTTGAGAAAGTTTCAAAGAGAAGAAGATTGTGTGACAGCTTCCCACGTAAATTGTGGAGGCTGTTTAGATGCTAAAATATGGTCTATTAATTTATGAATAAGTATCTTGTCGTACTTTTTGTTTCTAGTTTTTTTGGTAGATATATACTATCTGCTCAGATGACTAGTTCTGAGTTTGAAAATGCTCATCGTACATCTCGTTTGTCTGACCCATTATCTCGTTATAATGCTGGTGGAGATGAATTTACAATAGGGGATAGTGTATTCTATATTGTAAATTCACCGCTTATAAATATTGACGGATACAGCTCTATCATTAGTGAAGAGGAAGGAGGTACACTGGGTTGGCCTGTATGTAACCTGGGCTACCGATGCACTTGGATTATTAAGAACGGTTTTGTATACCTAGATAAAGTCACCTCTACGTCTGACGTAACTCCATCAGAAATAGAGCGTCGACTATATAGTTTGATCCGCAAGAATTTTGGGAATAATCCTAACTGGAGAATTCCAATCTGGCTGAGTGGAGAATATCTGCTTATAAACAAGGGCACTACTTTTTGATTACAAATTAAGAAAATACTACATTCTAAGGCTCTTTGAAGGAAAGTTTATAAGATTGGAGGAGCTAAACCTGCAACGAAAAATTAGTGAAGGAAAAAAAGGTCGATAGATGTCATCTTGTGTATAAACTAGATCTAAGTACCCGTTCATATCAGTTCTTTTCTAGCAGAGCGGTCACACATATTCAAATATAGGTAGACTGAGTCTTTTAGCCAGAGGTAATAGTCTTCCTCTGACTTATTCTTTATCCTAGTGTTACACTTAAGGGAGGAATGTGTAGGTGAGATTTGGAAGAGAAGAATAAATGTATTATCTTTGCTGTCGAATTCATAGGAATGGATTGGCTCCGTAGCTCAACTGAATAGAGCATCTGACTACGGATCAGAAGGTTACAGGTTTGAATCCTGTCAGAGTCACTTAAGAGCTTAGGAACTTACCTAAGCTCTTTTTGTTATACCCTAAGGCAATAGAATACAATAAAAAAATTATCCATGCTGCAAGTAGATGGCTTGAGTAAGCGTTATGGCGATAGAGTACTCTTTGAATCTCTTAGTTTCGCCATAGATAGAGGAGGTAAAATAGGTCTTATCGCCCCTAACGGGAGTGGTAAAACTACACTTATGAATATACTTGTGGGTACAGAACCTGCTGATGCTGGTAGTATCACACATGAGCAAGGCTTACGCTGAGCTTACCTCGCTCAGCAAACCACATTTACCCGAGTCAGGAACAATCCTTCAAGCCTGCTTTAATCCTTATGACCCTACGGCTCAGTTAGTTCTTCGATGGGAAGAGGCTGTGGAGCGAGGTGATGATGAGCTGATGAGCAAGCTCTTGCCCGAGATGGAGCTGCTGGCGCATGGAGTTATGAACAAAGAGCTAAGGAAATCCTTGGCGCACTGGGTATTATTGATACCGCTCGTTCGGTAGAGGGTTTGTCGGGAGGAGAGGCTAAGCGTATAGCCTTAGCGGCAACACTCATTAGCGAACCTGACCTTATTTATTTAGATGAGCCTACGAACCATCTTGATTTGAAGAGTATCGAGTGGCTAGAGAATTATTTGGCTCGTTCGACGATGAGCCTTATCCTCATCACGCACGACCGCTATTTCTTGGACCGTGTATGTAATCAGATTATTGAGATTGATGGCGGGGTTCTATATCGCTATAAGGGTAATTACAATTATTATCTAGAAAAAAAGAGACGAACGGCTCGAGAGCTGATGCTGCTTTCCTTGCTAAGGGGCGCAATACTTATAGAAGAGAACTTGAGTGGATGCGCAGGCAACCGCAGGCGCGTGGCGGTAAAGCTCGTTATAGAATAGATGCCTTTCATGCCCTTGAAGACAATTAGCTCGCCCTCGGGCAACCGCTAGTTTGGAGCTTGGCTGTGCTGGTGATACCTATATTGGTAAGAAGATTTTTTTGAAGTGCACGGCGTTAGCAAGGCTTATGGAGATAAGGTTATCTTGAAGAACTTCGACTATATTTTTTTCTCGTCATGATAAGATAGGTATTGTCGGAGAGAATGGCGTCGGTAAGACTACATTCCTGCGTATGCTTCTTGGAGAAGAGATGCCCGATAGTGGCCATTTCGATGTTGGTCAGACGGTGCGTTTTTGGCTATTATAGTCAGCGGGACCCTCTGTTTGATAATGATAAGCGGGTAATAGATATTGTACAGGATATTGCCGATACCTTTGAGGGTATGGGACGTGATGGCGAGCGATTGAGTGCTGGTCAGTTACTAACGCAGTTCTTGTTTCCTCCCGAGAGACAGTATGCACCCGTTTCGAAGTTGAGTGGAGGAGAGCGCAGAAGGCTTTATCTCTGTACTGTGCTTGTTAAGAAACCTAACTTTCTTATCCTTGACGAACCAACGAATGACCTTGATATCTTGACCTTTGCAGGTGCTGGAAGAGTATTTATCCGACTTCACTGGTTGCGTTATCATCGTGAGCCACGACCGCTTTCTTTATGGATAAGGTCGCTAATCATCTGCTTTGCTTTGAGGGTGAGGGCTTTGTGCGTGATTTCCCCGGTAATTATAGTCTTTACCGAGAGTGGCAGGAGATGAAGAGTGAGGAAGAACACCTAAAGCGAGAGGCTGAGTCTAGTAAGCGTGTAAGTAATTCGGCTCCAACAAATGCTAAGCCTACGGAGAATAGACCTGTGCGCCTAAGCTATGCGGAGAAGAGAGAGCTAGAAGAGATTGAGCAAAAAGCTACCGAAGCTCACCGAGGAGAAAGAGTCTCTAGAACAAGCCTTGAGTTCGGGTAATCTGTCTAGCGATGAGCTGATAGCTGCAAGTACACGTATAGGTGAACTGATAGACTTGATGGACGAATTGGTGCTCCGTCAGCTTGAATTAGAAGAGAAGGTATCGTAAGAAAAGCTAGTATCGTTTATGAGTAGGCTGAGTAAAGTGCGCTTCTTACCTTGGGTCGGGGTACTATGCTTGACGATGCTTGTCGGGGCTTGTAAGAGCGTTCGGTTTCAAGAGGGACAGCATATACTAAGAGTAGTAAAACTTAACTTTATAAATCCGAGGGATAAGGAGGCTCCAAGGTCTTCGGACTTGCTCCCTTATGTCAGTCAAAAGGCTGGTCGTCGAGTTATTTATAATGCTAGTGAGGCCGAGTATAGTCAGAGTGCATTGGCTACTGCTCTGTATAATATGGGCTATCTGTCTGCGCATGTGTGGCACTCTGTCGATACGCTTAACCACAAGCATGTGCGTAGCCGTTATGATATTGATTTAGGTCTTCCTTATCACATTAGTAATCATAGTGAAGAGATTGCCGACCCGATTATACATAGTCTATTACACCCTAGCGATAGTCTGTTGCAAAAACAAGACTTTCCTACAGAAAGATATGCAACGCTTTTAGACTCGGGAGCTCGGCTTTCTCCCGACTTATTGCAGGCTGAGCGTAAGCGTATTACACAGATTTTGCGCAATAGAGGTTATTGGACCTTTCGGGAAGACTTCGTACGCTTTGCTGTCGATACACTAGGCGGACTAGATGATGCTTGGGTGCGCACACGCATAGATACGACGACGCAGATTTATAAGGTCGGACAGATACGATTTTTTTCCAAGGCGTGATGCGTTCGGATAGTATTCAGTGATGCCGTTCAGAGGGTGGAGGGATTACCTTCTTGTCTGAAGGGCAACATCATATCCGCCCGAATTTGCTTGTGAGCAAGATTTGGTTACGTCCCGGAGGCCTATATGCGCAGGATTTACTTAGCCGTAGCGTATCAGCCTTATCGGACCTCTCGGCTATTCGTACGCTGAATGTTAATCAGCGTATAGATAGCACGGCTAAGACGCCAACGATAAATTTAGATTTCTATACACAGCCTGAGAAGAGTAAGGAGCTTACGACGGATATTGTCGGAACGCACTCGGGGGAAACTTGGGAACAATAGCTCTCTCTCATTCCTGCATAATAATATCTTTGGCGGAGCTGAGCGTCTGAGGATCTCCGCCAATGTCGGGTATGAAGAGCTGGGAACAGCCTCGAGTAATCACCTAAGTTATGGAGTAGAGGCGGCACTTCGTCTGCCTAGCTTGATGATTCCGTTTAGGGGTGAGCGCAGACAGCGACCAACGAAAGGAACGACCGAGTTTACGCTGAGCTATAACTATCTTACTCGTCCCGAGTTTAGGCGTAATGTCTTCTCTAGTTCGTTGGCTTACAGCTGGTCGCAGTATCGTTATCCTGCTTTTTCGCTATGTATTTAAGCCTTTGGAAATCGATTATATGCGTTTCGGCTATATGGACGAAAGCTTTATCGCTACCGTTCCAGAGTATGACCGCATGCTGAATTACCGCAATCAGTTAGCCGTCTCTATGTCCTTGATGTTTAGTTATAACTCATCTCTAGATGTTCGTCGCCACTCATCGCCTTTCTTGCATAATGTTCGTGTTTATCTACAGACGGCAGGTAATCTGCTTACTGCATGGTCTGCACTAGTGAAGGCTCCGCAAGATAATTTTGGTGCCTATATGTTTAATGGCACAAACATCGTTCAGTTCTTTAAGGGAGAATTGGATTATAGTGGCTTATACCGCTTGGGCGGTAAGAATGCGCTTGCTTATAGAGCTTCTTTGGCTACGGTCGTGCCGTATGGAAATAGCCGATTTTTTGCCCGTAGACTTACGCTATTTCTCAGGGGGAGCGTCAAGTTTGCGTGGTTGGAGAGTAAGAGACTTAGGGTCCCGGCTCTATGTCACGCAGTTTGGGTACTTCTATTTTCCATCAAGTGGGGGATATTAGGCTTGACTTAAGTACAGAACTGAGGTTGAGAGTGCTACCTAGTTGGGAACTAGCATTCTTTACTGATGCGGGTAATATATGGACTATTCGCAAGTACAAAGAGCAAGCTGGAGGCGACTTTGATTTCGGTCAGCTTCTATAAAGAGATTGCTTGGAATGTCGGTGCAGGTGTGCGTTGGGACTTTGATTTTTTTCTTATTGCGCCTAGATGCAGGCCTTAAGCTCTACGACCCACAGAGCGAATATTCATCAAGGTGGGTTATTGGGCAAGCTCCTTTCAAAGACTTAATCGGGGTTCACTTTGGTATAGGATACCCTTTCTAACTATATTATAACATTGTTGTCGTGTTAATAAACGAAATATTTTACAGCCTTCAAGGAGAGGGAATGAACGCAGGTCGTGCTGCGATATTCATTCGTTTGAGTAAATGTAATCTGCGTTGCTCATTCTGCGATACAGAGTTTGACTCAGGTACGGAAATGAGTGTAGAAGAGATACATCAAGCTATCTCAGATTATCCAGCTCAGTTCATTGTGTGGACGGGAGGAGAGCCAACCTTGCAGTTAGATGAAGATACTCTAGCTTATTTCCGTCTACTTGGTTATGAGCAAGCTATTGAAACTAATGGTACTCGTCGCCCTCCCTATGGGACTTGATTATATTACTTGTAGCCCCTAAGCCTGAGGCTATGAATAAGTTGCATGAGAATTTCCCTAAGGGTGTGTCTGAGTTTCGCTTTCCAATAGGAGCGGAAGGAGCATTGCCTCCCAATATCGAAGACTTGCCCTATGCTAAGGCTTATTTTGGTGAGTCCTATTTTTCGTTGGTGATACTCAGAATGATTTAGATAGGAAGGCTTTAGAGCGTTGTGTAGCCTTTTGTAAAGGATAATCCTCGTTGGCGTTTGAGTTTGCAGCTGCACAAACTTATCTCAATCCCTTAGTTGGAGACCATTGCATAATAGGGCACTCGCTGCGTTATTTTCGACATTCAGGCTTGGTCATTTACAAGAGTAAACTCCCGTCGCCTTCAGTCTCAATGCCTTGCGATTACCCCATTCTGCAAAGTTCCTCCAAATGATAAGGTTTGCTTATCATTTGGGAGACCGTCGGGCGGTCTCTACTTGGAGTAAGTCAGTCGGTGGGGCGGAAATTATGTTTGTATTATGTCAAATAAAAGTTTTATCTTTGCACCACAAATAGATAGAAATAACGAAAGACGAATAAGAACTTAAATATGACAAAGGCTGAAATCGTAAGCGAAATATCAAAGAGCACAGGCGTTGATAAGGAAACAGCACTAGCAGTAGTGGAGTCGTTCATGGACCACCTAAAGGGTTCAATTGTTCGCGGAGAGAGCGTTTACTTGAGAGGTTTTGGTAGCTTCATCATCAAGGAGCGTGCTGAAAAGACTGCTCGTAACATCTCTAAGGGCGAAACTATGATTATTCCTAAGAGACGTATCCCAGCCTTTTAAGCCATCTAAGCTCTTTTTCTGTACAAGTAAAGTAAATAAGTAAAACAATTAAATAATAAGACTATGCCAAGCGGTAAGAAAAGAAAACGCTATAAGATGGCTACGCATAAGCGTAAAAAGAGACTGAAGAAGAATCGTCATAAGAAGAAGAAGTAAATCTTGATTCTTCGCAGGAGATAGAAATGAGGGGTTATAAATGATTAGCGGTCTGGTCTGCTCATCTATTATAATCCCTCATAATCTTTATAATACGCATAAAAATAACTTGATCATGACAAGCGAATTAATCGTTGATGTTTCACCTAAGCAGATTTCAATGGCCGTCCTTGAAGATGGTCGTCTGATGGAGCTACAGCGTGAACGTCGAGACTTGGCTTTTGCCGTGGGAGATATCTATCTCGGCAAGGTAAAGAAAGTCATGCCCGGCCTCAATGCCGCTTTCGTCGATGTCGGATATGAGAAAGACGCTTTCCTGCATTATCTAGACTTAGGGGTTTCATTTCTGCAGCAGCAGAAGTTGCTAGACCTGATTGAGAGTCAAGGTAGCGTTCCCTCTCTTGCTAAAGTTGCCAATCAGCCTATTCTGCCCAAAGATGGTAAGATAGAGCAGTACCTTAAGCCCGGTCAGCATGTGCTGGTGCAGGTTGTTAAGGAGCCTATCTCGACCAAAGGGCCGCGCCTATCAGCCGAGCTCTCACTCGCTGGGCGCAATATGGTATTGATGCCTTTTTGCTGAGAAGGTAAGTACAAGCCTTAAGATACGTTCTAACGAAGAGCGTAATCGCCTAAAGAAGATTATCCACAGTATTAAGCCTAAGCACTTCAGTGTGATTATACGCACTTCAGCTCAGGATAAGAGCGTGAAGGAGCTGGACCAAGAACTGGGCAAACTAGTACGCCGTTGGGATGAGAGCATTGCTCGCTTGCCCAAGCTGAAAGCCCCTTGTGTCGTTTATGAAGAGGCAAGTCGTGCCTTAGGTCTACTACGTGATACGTTTAATACCTCATTTCAGAGTATTCATGTGAATGATGCTGAATGCTATGAGGATATACGTGAATATATTGCTGATATTGCACCCTGAGCAGGAGCATATCGTGAGTCTATACAAAGGCAACTTACCCCTCTTTGATGAAAAGAATGTAACCAAGCAGATTAAATCATCGTTTGGTCGCAATGTTACATTCAAGAGTGGTGCCTACCTTGTTATAGAGCAGACAGAAGCGATGCACGTCGTAGACGTTAATAGCGGTAACCGCTCGCGCAAGAGTACAGAGCAGGAAGAGACGGCTATAGATGTCAATCTAGCGGCAGCCGAAGAGCTTGCTAGGCAGATGCGTCTGCGTGACCTTGGTGGTATTATCTGTGTGGACTTCATCGATATGAAGGACGCCAAGAATAGAGAGTTGCTATACAAGCACATGGTTCAGTTGATGCAGAGCGATAGAGCAAAGCACAATATATTGCCCCTCTCTAAGATTGGTTTGATGCAGATTACTCGCCAGCGTGTGCGCCAAGCTATGCAGGTGAATACGGAAGAAACTTGTCCTAGTTGCATGGGTACAGGTAAGATGACCTCTTCAGTGCTCCTTGTTGAGCAGATAGAGGAAGAGATGCGCCACCTAATGGACGGCATTCTTGTGGACTACATTAACTTGCATGTACACCCTTATGTGGCAGCCTATCTGACTAAGGGGCTTATCTCTATTGCTACTAAGTGGAGGTTCTCTATCGGGAAGATTAAGATTACCCCGAACCAGAGCATGGCCTTCTTGGACTATAGGTTCCTTGACCGTGAGGGCATGGAGATAGGCTTTGATAGCGTATCACCGAGTGATTGGACTGATGTCGATGATGACGATGAAGACTAATACTAGGCTACTAGCTGTAAGCACCGTGTGTTTACAGCTAGTAGCCTAAACTATTTATAGATGATAACTTATCCATCTAGACTTGTAGAGAGAGCCGTCGAGCAACTAAGTAGCCTCCCCGGTATTGGGCGTAAGAGTGCCTTACGTTTGGCTCTGCACATGCTGACTCGTTCGGAGAAAGATATCCACACGTTTGCAGAAGCTCTTACTGAGATGCGCGACCATATTATCTACTGCAAACGGTGCTATAATATCAGTGATACAGAGTTATGTAGCATCTGTTCGAACCCTAATAGAGATGCTTCTACGCTCTGCGTTGTGCGCCATGTGGGCGATGTTATGTCTATTGAGAATACAGCCCAATATAGAGGATTGTATCATGTGTTAGGCGGTGTTATCTCGCCTATTGATGGTGTCGGTCCTGAAGATTTGCGCATAGCCGAACTTATAGAACGCATTGATGCTGGTGGTATCGATGAGGTTATCCTCGCTCTAGGCACAACGATGGAGGGTGATACCACTAACTTTTTCATTAACCGCGCGCTCTCTGGGCGAGGTGTAAAAGTATCGGTGATTGCTCGTGGAGTAGCTGTCGGCGATGAAATCGAATACGCCGATGAAGTAACCTTAGGTCGCTCTATTCTGAATAGATTAGACTTTGAGCAAAGTATGCGTTTCTAAATAACTGACAATGTATGAGAACTGCAATGAAGTCCGAACGCTTATATCTTCGCTCTTTTGAGGACAACAAACAGGATATATCAGCCCTCTATCAGTGGGAGAATGACCCCGAGTCTTGGGATAGCTCGATGACGAGCAATCCCGTATCAGCTAAATTTATACGAGAGTATATCCTAGAGTCGGCGACAAGCCTGATTACACAAGGCACTATGACTCTAGCTATTGGACTCGCTGAGACGCAAGAGCTGATAGGTTACTTGCAGTTTCTCGGCTACGATGCGATAAGTCAGAGAGTAGGCTATGGTCTTTATATTGCGCCCGAGCATAGGCGTAAGGGCTATGGTCGTGAGGTCGTTCAGTTGGCAGAGCAGTATGCCTTTCAGCATTTGGGAGTACGCTTAGTTTATGCTGATATATTGTCGAATAATCTCTCGTGCTGTAAGCTCTTTGAAGCACTTGGTTACGAACTAAAGGCGACGCTCCCTGAGTGGCATTGGAGCCAAGGCTCTGGCACAATCTCAATTACTACATGAAATGGAAGAACTAGTAAAATCAAGAATAGAAGCTCTACGCAATGAGATACATAGGCATAATTATGCCTATTATGTCTTGTCCAATCCTACTATATCTGACCGAGAGTATGACCTCTTGATGAAGGATTTGCAGGACTTAGAAGCAGAGTATCCAGAGTTTATTACCCCTGATTCACCTACGCAGCGTGTAGGGAGCGACCGCAATCAGGCTTTTTCAGCAGGTTGCGCACCGCTATCCTATGCTTTCTCTCGGCAATACATACAGCTATGATGATGTGCGTGACTGGTATGAGCGTGTAAGTAAGGATTTGCAAGAACCCTTTGAAATATGTGCCGAGTTGAAGTTTGATGGGCTTTCTATTTCTTTGATTTATGAGCATGGTAAGTTCGTTCAGGCTCTTACTCGAGGCGATGGTACTTATGGCGATGATGTAACGACTAATGTCCGCACTATTCGTTCTATTCCGCTTGTTCTTCATGGAGATAATATCCCTGCATCACTAGAAGTGCGCGGCGAAGTCTTACTTCCAATAGCTGAGTTTGAGCGCATCAATGCTGAGCGTTTGACCAATGGAGAGACGCCTTTTGCCAATCCTCGCAATGCCGCAAGTGGTACGCTTAAGAGCCTTGATGTTCAAGTTGTATCTGAGCGTAGACTAGATGCTTACCTCTATTATGTGCCGGGGCAGGAGCAAATGGATGATAGCCATTACGAACGATTACAAACTTGCCATCGTTGGGGCTTGAAGGTAAGCCAAGAGACTCAGCTATGCCGTTCTCTTGATGAGGTTATAGCATTTTTGGATAAATGGGATGTCGCACGACGTAACTTGCCTGTGGCTACTGATGGTGTTGTGCTTAAGGTTAATTCGATAAGTCAGCAAGAGTCTCTCGGATACACAGCGAAGAGTCCTCGCTGGGCTATCGCTTATAAGTTTGCCGCCGAGCGTGTTCAAACGAAACTTATTAGCGTTGATTATCAAAGTAGGCCGTACGGGAGCCGTGACACCTGTTGCTAATCTAGAACCAGTACCTATCTCAGGAACTATCGTCAAGCGTGCTACACTGCATAATGCCGACTTTGTCAAGGTTTTAGACTTGCATTTAGGCGATGTCGTCTCAGTAGAGAAGGGCGGAGAGATTATCCCTAAAATTATTTCGGTAGATGTCAGTCAGCGCGATGAAGATGCCGAACAAATAAGTTTCCCTACACATTGCCCTGCCTGTGGTACAGAGTTGAGCCGTGTGGAAGGTGAAGCAGCCTATTTCTGCCCTAATAATGTCGCTTGTCCTCCTCAGCAAATGGGGCGCGTTGAGCATTATTGTGGTCGTAAGGCTGCCGATATACGCATAGGTCCTGAAACAATAGACCTACTTTTTTTGAAGAAAAAAATTGATTGAGGTATTGCTGATTTATATACCCTCACAGCTGACCGCCTTATGGAGCTCCAGGCTTTCAGAGGCGCAGTGCCGAGAAGTTGATAGAGAGTATAGAGGCTTCTCGCACACAAGCATCATTCCCAGCTATTCTCTTTGGCTTAGGTATCCGCTATGTGGGTGAAACAGTCGCTAAGATTTTGGCACGTGCCTATGGCTCTATTGAGGAATTAGAGGCTCAGACCGTGGAAAGCTTATGTGTTACTCCTGAGATTGGAGCTGTGATTGCGCAGAGCATTGTGGATTTCTTCGCTGATGAACGCAATCGAGCATTGGTTAATCGCTTAAAGTCTTATGGTGTGCGCCTTGCCCTCAGTGAGGACGAACGTCCCTCGGTGGTAGAGGGTAGTGCTATTGCCGGGAAGACATTTGTCGTTAGTGGCGTTTTTGCCGTGCATAGCCGTGATGAGTATAAGGCGATGATTGAGCAGTATGGAGCTAAGCTAAGCTCTTCAATCTCCAAGAAGACGGATTATATTCTTGCTGGAGATAAGATGGGGCCAAAGTAAGCTTGCCAAAAAGCCACAGAGCTGGGTATTACTATCCTAGACGAGCAAGCGTTTTTTTGTCGCTGATTAATTAAGAGAGTGCGTACAGAATGCGGTAATTGTAAGGCATTGAGACTGAAGGCGACGGGAGTTTACTTGCGTAAATGACCGAGCCTGAATGTCGAAAAATAACGCAACAAGTGCCGCACAATGCAATGGTCTCTAAGAAGTTTACTATATTAACAAAACAATAATTCAACAACCTTTAAACACGATTGTATGGATATCCTATTCACGATTATCCTAGTTTTTCTTGGGAGTCCTCTCCATCATTGACCTCTTTGTCGGGGTGAGTAATGATGCTGTTAACTTCCTGAACTCTGCTGTCGGTGCTAAGGCTGCACCCTTTAGGACGGTACTCATAGTTGCTGCTATTGGGGTCTTTATCGGGGCGGCTCTAAGTAATGGTATGATGGATATAGCCCGCCATGGGATTTATAATCCGTCTTACTTCTCCTTTAGAGAGGTGATGATTATCTGCCTTACGGCTATGATTTCAGATGTCATTCTTCTCAATATCTTCAATACTCTTGGCTTGCCAACCTCTACGACAGTAACCATGGTATTTAATCTACTTGGTTCTGCCTTCACAATCTCAATGCTTAAGATTTCAGGCGATACTACAGGTAGTTTGGAATTGATGGAGTTAATCAATACGAGCAAAGCCCTCCAAGTGATTGTAGCGATATTTATGTCGGTAGTGATTGCGATCTTCTTCGGCACGCTCGTGATGTGGATTTCGCGTGTTATCTTCTCATTCAATTATAAGAAGAACCTTAAGTATTTCTCTGGCTTATTCGGTGGACTTGCTATTACAGCGATTATCTACTTTATGATTTTCCAAGGGCTTAAGGAATCGGCTTTCATGACTCCTGAGTACAAGCAGTGGCTTAGTGATAATACGCTGATGCTCTTATCTTATATCTTCGTAGGTAGTGCCGTGGTGATGCAGGTTCTTAATGCCTTTAAGGTGAATATCTTTAAGGTGATTATCTTGGCTGGTACCTTGGCGCTTTCGCTTGCTTTTGCTGGTAATGACCTTGTGAACTTTATTGGGGTTCCGCTCTCTGGTCTGTCAGCCTTCCAAGATTATATGGCCCATGGTGCAGGTGATTATAACAATTACCTCATGGGAGCTAATAATGGACCAAGTACAACGCACTGGGGGACTTCCTCATATTCGCTGGTGCTGTCATGGTTACTGCTCTTGTCTTCAGTAAGAGTGCGCACAACGTTATCAAGACTTCTGTTAATCTCTCGCCAAGATGATGGCGAGGAGGCTTATGGTACATCGCGTATCTCTCAGGGACTTGTTCGTGTCGTGCATACAGCGAGTAAGACTATTGCCCAGCTTATGCCTACCTCGGCTAGCAAGTGGATAGATAGCCGTTTCAATAAGCAAGAGATTATTTTAGAAGAACCCGGAGCTGCTTTTGACCTCGTTCGTGCATCTGTAAACCTTGTGATTGCGGCTCTACTTATTGCTGCAGGTACTTCTCTTAAGTTGCCACTATCTACTACTTATGTTACGTTCATGGTGGCTATGGGTAGTTCGCTTGCTGACCGTGCTTGGAGCCGTGAGAGTGCTGTGGGGCGTTTAACAGGTGTAATGGGCGTTATCGGTGGTTGGTTCGTAACAGCAGGTGCAGCCTTTATCATCTCAAGTATAAGTGCAGTTTCTATGTACTATGGTGGTTTTTGTGGTGATGTTTATCCTCATCTCTATTGCCATCTTTATGCTAGTCAGCGACCACTTCGTTAAGCGTAAGAAGGGAACAGAAGAAGATGCACTCTTTCTTAAAATCCTTGATACTGACAAGCCTGAAGAAATGTGGACTTTGCTTTCTCAGCATGTGCGCATGACTCAGGTTAAGTTCCTTGAGCATGTGTCTAAGGATTATGTCTCTCTTACAGATGGTCTGCTCAATGAAGACTTCCGCACCCTAAGTCGCTTACGTAGCAAGACGGAAGACCATAAGCGTGAGTTTAAGGCTATGCGCCGTAAGGAAACGCTCTGCTTACGCCGTATTCCTACCGATGAAGTTCTAGAGAAGAGCATGTGGTTCCACCTTGGGGCAAATGCTTGTTTACAGACTCTCTATGCTATTGAGCGTTCGACAGATGTTTGTAATGAGCATGTTGCTAACAACTTTAATCCAGCTTCCCGAAGATTTGAGAAATGAGTTTATACCTGTCCGCAATCAGGTTCTAGAGTATATCAATCTTATCTTGCAGATGATTTCTAGTGGTGATATGTCAGGAGTTAAGCAAACCAAGGCTATAGGTAAGGAACTCAAGGAGCACGTTAAGGAAATGCGCAAAATACAGATGAAGCGTACGCACAAGGGGGAGCGTGAGAATGTGCGTGTATCGCTCGTTTATATGAATGTGCTTCAAGAAACGAATGAAGTTTTGACTAATCTCCGTCATCTCATTGACTATACGCAGCATTTGCAGGTTGATGAAGACGAAGAGTAAAGATTTTTAATTTACTCAAATAAGTATTCGCCCTGATGTTTGACACAAACATCGGGGCGAATTTCCTTTACTTTATATAAGCCTGTTAAATCAAAGAGTAAGTAGTTGTTTTCGCTTAGCTGCATTTTCTATTGTTGTCTCTATGCAGGAGCCAAGGGTTATATACTTATCCAATGTATTAATGTTTTTTTGCTGTTATATGTAGTTGACCTTCATTGCCTTTATTCCCTCTGTGTTGTCCATGTGAATAGTCTTGATGATTTTTCGACTTCATGACTGCTCATTACCCATATTGTAGTGCTGTCTCTATAAACAGCAATCCATACAAAGACATCACAACATTGAGGTTTTAATTGTTGAAAGTTCATTAAAAAAATCTTTTTGAGTGTTTGATGATAAAAGCCTTTTTGTATAGAGGATCATTACTATCTCTATCTGTAACTCTCGATGCTTTCACTTCAACTTTAATGCCGTTCAACCAAAGATCATATTCTCCGTTATATTGAGGATCTAAAGACTTATTCGGACGCATTAGATTGGGACTTATAGATTGCAATAAAGTTTGCCCATATTGCTCGCCAAAATGCTCTAGGAGAAGAGATCTCAAAGACCCATAGGTTGGGATTGTTGGATAGATATTCAGATCTAATACAGATATAATCGTCATACGTTAGACCTCCTTCAGAGAGCATTGAGGATAGTAAAAACTCGTATTCATTAAATGGAAATACAGATTCGTCGCTTTCGACTAAACTTAATAATCGTTCTAGATCATCCTCTCCTCCTTTAAATGCTTTTGCAGATTTTATCTTTTAATTGAGTAAGTTCCATTTTTGGTATACTATATTATTTTTGATTCAAAAATTCATCTTCGTTAAAAAAATGTCTCCATTATAATTGTCGATGTATATAGGGAGAAGTTCTAAATCCTTTCGAAGTATCTTGTGTGTTCTGAATGTTCTGTTGAATAGCCAATTGATAATATTGCTATTTAGAAAAAGATACTAGTTGTTCACTAGAGATTGGAAAGTTCTCCTTTAAAACTAAGGCATTAGCACTATTTAATATTAGAATTTGCTTTGAGTCACAGAAAAACAAGCCTATTGGATATGAGCGATATATAATCTTCTTGTCTGCATAATAAATTCCTGGAGGAGCCGTTTGCTGATACTTAGATAGATCTGGATCTATGTAGGTTGTGGGGGATTTAGCTTTTTGTGGGGTGATATCTTTGCCTCTAAATACGGGGACGAGTCCTTCTTTAAATTTAGATTTACATTTATTCTTGTTATCTCCAGTTACAATACCTAGACCCCATTCTGCATTCCCTTTCAAAAGAATAATGAGGGTGAGTAAATAAATGGGTTACCACATTTTGCTCCTCATCTGTTGTCCAAATATTAAAAAAATTTGATTTGGGGTATCAAAGAAATGAATGCTGTAATCTAAAAGTGTGATGAGTCTTCAATACACTGGATTTTTTATGATTTTTGTTGGGTTCAATATTCTTTAGTACGACAGAATATGCTTTTGATTGAATGCCATTAAAAAGCTCTACCATAATTTTTTTATTTCCTCTATAGATAATGATAGAAATAAATTTCTAAGAGGTTGAAATGTAGTAATATTAAGAATTGATTCAGGTAATAAGAAACCTAATCGTCCTCCTTCTGTCAGAAGTTGGACAGAGGCAAAAAGCAAATAGAGAACAAGAATCTGTACTCTTTCCAACCTTATAAAGGAGAGAGTAGCCATCTTTATCATCCTTGGATATTTTTTTCCCCCAAGGAGGGTTTGTGTAGATTAAATCAAATTTCTTATTTAGGTCTTTTTGCTACATCTAAAAATCTGCACAAATAATATTGTGGGGTTGTTTCCCTGTTTTATGAAAGATCCTTCTTTTTGTTATTTCTACGGCAATTGGGTCTGTATCAAATCCATAAATATTTTTCAACTTTAACCCCTTGATCTATTGCTTTCAATGATAAAATTGCCACATCCACAACAAGGATCAAGAAAGGTAGTTTGGTCGTATATTCTAATGTCTTTCAACATATCAATGACAATGCTCTTGTCTGTATAGTAAATTCCCTCTTTATTTCTATATGCTTCTGTTAGAGAGTTTTTCATATTTTTCCAGTGTTGTCGTCGCAAAATACTATTATTAAGCTCTTTCATGCATGCAGTAAAGTCAAGAAGTTTAAAATTTACTTGCTTTTTACTGCTCTTATTAGCTCTAGAGACTAGTTTGGAATTACCGATTAAATTGTGCTTTACAAACTCTAAGGACTCTAAGGATATGTATCCACGAAAAGTGGATTCCAATAATCCCTCTTTATCCAATTCCGAATCGTTGCACTAGATACAGATAAGGATGTAGCTGCATCTGATATTTTTAATATTATTTACCGTAACTTCTTCATCTGTGAATAAAAACATTGTTCAAATCTCTTGATAATTTTTCCTACAGGTATTTCCCTAATTCTTTGTTGGGACAAAAAAATACTAATTTGATGGATAATAGTTGATAGTATGCGCAAGCAAAAATAGATTTGCCTTACCTATTCTTAAAACCTCGGCGAAGTCTGTACAAACTACACGTGTAGTCTGCACAAACTTCAGCCGTAGTCTGTACAGACTACGGCTGAAGTCTCCAGAAAAGTACTACGTACTTACAAATTTAAGTACGTGTACTCACTGAAATAAGTGCGTGTACTCACTGAAATAAGTGCGTGTACTCACTGAAACGAGTACGATGTACTCGCTAACTGAGACCGTGCAACGGTCTCTAACTGATTTAACAAAAAGCCACACACTAACTTACTAGTGTGTGGCTTTTTGTTGATATCTGAGGAGATTATTTAATAGACTTCTTCGAGCTCTTTTGCCCTTTCTGTTTGATGTAGAGATACAAGCCCGAAATAGGAAACTTGCTCCTAGAAGACAAGCAATTAAGTAAAGAGCCTTGCTCCAAACTCCAGCCCACATGCCTGTATGTATGATGTAAATCCAAGTTTTGACACGCATTTCGAGAGAGCTTCTTGTCGTAAGCAAGATAATCCGTGATAATACCTGTTGTCTTGTCTAGCGTATATTCGTCATTGGCTCTTGTGTAGCCGAAAGATATCTTACGTGCAATCGTTCCCTTACCCTGACTGATACTTAGCGAAAAGGTCCTTCGTTGCTCTAGGCTGTAATTCACTATAAGCCCTGTCCCAATCAAATACAATGGGTTCTTCTTGTTCCTTACCATCTTTTTTGTCGTGCTTCTTATCTTTCTTCTGTGGAGCTTCTAGTCCGAAAAGGGCATACACTCCAGTACGATACCAAGGGTATGACCAAGTTAGACCAGTGAGGGCCATGACGAGAAGGCAAGTAACTGCATATATCCCCCTGCTGCATGAAGGTCTCTCCAAAAAGCGTAGGCGGCTTGCCCCCGTCTTGACCTTGAGGCGGGCTTGGAGCTCTCTCTTGCTCTTAGGCCACCAATAAACTATTCCTGATATTAGAATGAGGACAAAGAGTAGTGTAGAAGCACCCATAATTTGTTTACCCCAAGTCTTACTATCGTCAAGTAGCCAGCGGTGAACGCGGAAGAAGAAGCCCAAATATATCAGAGGTATCTTTATCAATCTTACCTACGATATTCCCATTGTAAGGATTGATATAGAGCTGAGTGCGTTCAGGGCGAAGATGGCGTAAAAGACATAATTGTAAGTAGTGTCTGAAGGTATTTGTACGCTTTCAATCTGCCCTTCCGAGAGTTGTGCATTTACCCGAGTAATGAGTTCGCCGAGAGGAAGTACGCTCTTATGCTCGCCTTGAGGTCGGCGATAGAGGTCGGTATAAGTGAGTTCTCTGATTTCATTTTGGAAGGAGAGAACAGCTCCACTAAAGCAACTAATAAATATCGTCAGCCCTGCAATAAGTCCAATGTACCGGTGTAGGTGAATAAAGAATTTCTTCATAAAGAGTTTTTGTTTGAGATATTATATTTCGAGTAATTAGTTGTTTTGGCAAAAAAAGAAATCCCATAAGTTGCTTATGTAACCTATGGGATTTGCCTAGTGACTCCGACAGGATTCAAACCTGTAACCTTCTGATCCGTAGTCAGATGCTCTATTCAGTTGAGCTACGGAGCCATTTCCTAATTGCTCTGCAAAGGTAGTGCTTATTTTTTTATATTATGCAAATCTTTCAAAGATAAACTTTGTAAATGTTGCTCTTTAGCCTATATCAAGAGCCTAATAGTATCTAGAATGGCTGTGTACCTAGCTCGTTCTTTAGGCTAGAGGGTTGGAAGATAAGTGTTATCTTTGCTTGAAATTAACTAAGTCATTATTAACTATATGAAGAAGATATTTGTATTCTTGGCTGAAGGTTTTGAAGAGATAGGAAGCCATTACGACGATTGATTTATTACGTAGAGCTGGGGCGGAGGTAACAACTGTCGCTGTGAACGCAAGCGCTACTGTTAAAGGTGCTCATGGCATTCCCGTAGTGGCTGATAAGCTCATTGGAGATATTTTAGTAACTTCTGCAGATGCTTACGTCCTACCGGGTGGACTTCCAGGAGTAACCAATTTGGCTGCCGATGAACGTCTTAAAACTCTTCTGAAGAGTGCTTACCAAGAAGATAAGTTGCTTGCGGCTATCTGTGCTGCACCATCTATCTTCGGAGGATTGGGTATACTATCAGGTAAAGCGGCAACTTGTTATCCAAGTTTTGAACCAACACTTGAGGGGGCTACTCCTCTTGATGAGGCGGTTGTGGTGAGCGGTCGTGTGATTACGGGTCGTTCGGCAGGAGCAACGATTGATTTTGCACTTGCTATCATTAAGGAGTTAATTGGGCAAGAAGCTGCCGACAGCGTTGCTCAAGCTATTATTGTAAAGTCGTAGAGTTTGAATATACAAGAGCATTTGCCTAGTCGCAGAGATAGTATTGTGCTATCTCTGTGCTTAGTGCTTATTTCTATGGGGCTTGTTTACTCCTATTGGGCAGGGGTGCAGGCTCATCGTCGTGCAGAGCTAGCAGAGAGAATGGCTTTGCCCGACACCTTGCAGGTCGTTACCCTCTCGGGGGCTACGACCTATTTTACTATACAGGGCGAAGAGATGGGGTATCAGTATGATTTATTGAAACTCTATGCCGAGGAGCGAGGTATTCCATATCGAATAACAGTCTTGCCTAATCTTGATAGCATACACGCACGCTTAGAGCGAGGCGAAGACATTTGTCTATTACGCCGGAGGCTATCACACGTAGGGGGCAAGAGCGTTGGTTGTACACTGGGTCCTATTTCTGAACACGCCTTGGTGTTGGTTCAGAAGAGAGAGCAGGCAGGGCGTGATAGTAGTTATGTGCATAATGTGACCGAACTCATTGGTAAGCCTCTCTATGTCCTCTCGGGTTCATCGCACGAGCAGAGATTGAATAATCTAGGCGAGCAAATTGGGAGCAAAAACTAGATGTGCGCTTATTGCCGGGAGATACAATCAATAGCGAGGACTTAATTGCTTTTGTTGCGACAGATAGCATTAAATATACGATTGTAGATGCCGAGCTTGCTCGTCTTGCGCAGAAGTATTACCCGAATACAGACATTGCTCTAGAGGTTGGTTTTCCTCAGCGTATCAGCTGGATTACTACAGCTCGCTATGAAGGTTTAGCCCAAGACCTTGATAAATGGGGAGCATCGCTATCCAATCAGACAGGTGCCAAGAATATCTACAAGAAGTATTTTGAGAATTTTAGAGTGCCTATTGAAGAGCTGGAAATTCCTAAGGTTAAGCATTCAAAGGTGCATATTCCTACACCCAAGGGCGCAATATCGCCTTATGATGACCTCTTTAAGGCGCAAGCAAGTGCTCTTCCTTGGTCTTGGCACCTCTTAGCGGCTATTGCTTACCAAGAGTCGCGTTTCGATGCAAGTGTAGTGGGCTGGTCTGGTGCTAGAGGACTTATGGGTATTATGCCAAGTACGGGGCGCATCTATGGCGCAAGTAAAGAAACTCTGTTAAACCCCAATGAGTCTATACGAGTGTCGGTGCGTTGCCTTATGGATACAGAGAAGTCTTTTCGAGATATAGCCAATTTAGAAGAGCGACTTAAGTTTACACTAGGCGGTTATAATGCTGGTGTGGGGGCACGTCCAAGATGCACAGCGTTTGGCTAGTAAGTATGGGTATGATGCCAAGGTGTGGACAAATAATGTCGAACGCTTTATCTTGCTTAAGCGTGAAGCGAAGTATTATACGGACCCCGTATGTCGCAGTGGCTATTTGCGGGGAACAGAGACAGTGCGTTATGCTGACGAGGTCTCTCAGCGTTATCAAGCCTACAAAGGACATCATCAGAAATAGTAATGAATAAGGATAATAAAAACGCTGTGGGAACAACTGACGGGTTGGACTTACGGTGTCGTGGGGTGGATAAATCAGTATAGTGCGGTAAGGATTGTCGTCATCATCGTAGCGATATTCTTTGCTGTGGTGTCGCTTGTGATTTCAGATAGACTTGTCAGTCAGATGGCTGAAGAAGAGCGGCACAAGATGGAGCTATGGGCAGCGGCGACGCAGTCTGTAACGTCTAATGACTATGAAGAGAGTTTGCTCTTTGCCTCTAGGATTATTGAGAGTAATACGACTATCCCGATGATACAAGTTAATGCCTGAGGTGAGATTATCAACTACAATAATATCGACTTACCACGCACAGACCCTAGCCGTTATTTGTATCAGAAACTGAAAGAGTTTAGAGCGGGCTATCCTCCGATAGAGATTGACTACGGTCTAGGGAAAGAGTATTTGTATTATTCGGATAGTACGACCTTGAAGCAATTACTTCTGTTTCCTTATGTGCAGGTGGCAGTCTTCTTAATTATCCTAGGCGTTAGTGTCTTGGCTATTGTCAGCCTTAAGCGTGCAGACCAAAATTTTTATTTGGGAGGGCATGAGTAGGAGACGGCTCACCAGTTGGGAACACCTATTTCTTCGCTTATGGCTTGGCGCGAGTTGCTTATGGCTCAAGCTGTAGACCCTATGGTTGTGCAGGAGATGGGCAAGGATATTCAGCGTTTAGAGATGATTGCTGACCAGCTTCCAAAAGATTGGTTCTTCGCCCAAATTAGAGCCTTGCGACCTTGGAGTACTCGTTATGAAAGCCGTTGCTTACTTGCAACCTCGTATCTCTAAGGGGGTAAGTATTAGCGTGCTTGATGAGCCGGAGGAGGCTGTGTATGTACTAGCTCAGAGCAATTGATTGCGTGGGTTTTTGAAAATCTGATTAAGAATGCTGTTGATGCGATGCAGTCTAAAGGGTGCTATCTCTATCCGATATGGAGCAGGGAGGAGCATGCTTTTATAGAAATACAAGATACTGGTAAAGGGACTTCCAAGAGCTCAATGGGAGAAAATCTTTCGTCCGGGTTATACGACACGGCAGAGAGGTTGGGGGCTTGGTCTTTCGCTAGCAAGGCGTATTGTTCAGGATTATCACAAGGGCGTATATATGTAAGGCATAGTGAAATAGGAGTAGGCACTACTTTCCGTATTTTGCTGACCTTAGCTCCTCAAAAACACGGAACACTCAGGATAACTGCAAGAAGATAATGAGTGTTAAAGGGTTTTTCTAAGGGTAGAACTCCTTGGGGAAGGAACAAATGTTCTAGCTGTAATGTCGTTCCTCATCGGAGCTATTTTTTTAGGTGCTTATCTTGCTGTTTCGGTGTTAAAACCTTCTACTTAGGTGAAGAGAAAACGAAGTGAGCGTTTCCTAAAGTGAAAACCTCGGCGAAGTCTGTGCAAACTACGGCTGAAGTTTGTGCAGACTACACGTGCAGTTTGTACAGACTACAGCTGAAGTCTCCAGAAAGTACTACGTACTTACAAATTTAAGTACGTGTACTCACTAAAAATAAGTACGCGTACTTACTGAAGTGTTTGCGCGCACTCACTGAAACGAATACGACGTATTCATTTAGTACGTACACTTACTGCACCTGTTCTCTGGGCTGTGTGGGCTTTCTCTTGTATTACATAAATATACGTACCTTTGTAGACCTATAAATGAAGATGTAATAGAACAATAATGAAAGTTCCATTTAGAACAGGCTTTGGTTTTGATGTCCATCGCTTATCTGAGGGTTATCCCCTATGGCTCGGAGGTGTGCGTCTAGAGCACAGCCGAGGATTAGAGGGCATTCGGATGCTGATGTGGCTCTACATGCAGTCTGTGATGCCCTCCTAGGAGCTCTTGCTCTTGGCGATATTGGCGTACATTTCCCTCCTAGTGATATGAAGTACAAGGGTATAGATAGTAAAGTTCTCTTGAAAGAGGTATGCGCTCTTGTGCGTTCAAAGGGCTATGAAATAGGCAATGTAGACGTTACCATTGCAGCTGAAGCTCCTAAAATTAATCCTCATGTACCGCTCATGATAGCAACGATGGCTGAAGTTATGGGGGTAGAAGAAAATCAAATATCACTTAAGGCTACTACTACAGAACGCTTGAGACTCACTGGGCGTGAGGAAGGTATGAGTGCCTACGCTACTGCTCTTGTCTACGCCATCTGATAGGTAGACGACTTTAGCTGTATCAGAAGAATAATATTTTTAAGAAGATGTTAGTAGAACTCGTTAAGTCGAAAAATACATCGTGTGACAGTGACTGAGCCCAATCTAAACTATGTTGGTAGCATCACTATTGACCAAGATCTTATGGACGCTGCCGGTATATTACCCGGTGAGCGTGTACAAATCGTAGATAATAATAATGGGGCTCGTCTAGAGACTTATACAATACCGGGGGAACGTGGCTCAGGTGTCATCTGCCTAAATGGGGCAGCTGCGCGCCTTGTGCAACCCGGCGATATAGTGATTATCATGGCTTATGCTTGGATGACTTATGAAGAAGCACAAGGATTTAAGCCGCAAGTCGTTTTTTCCTGACTCACGTACTAATAAAAATCATCAAGTAACCTATGTTTGATAACTTAAGCGAAAGATTGGAACGCTCCTTCAAGATACTGAAAGGAGAAGGTAAGATAACCGAACTAAACGTAGCCGAAACCCTCAAGGACGTACGTCGCGCTCTTATCGAGGCGGACGTAAACTATAATGTCGCTAAGCAATTTACCGAAACAATCAAAGAGAAGGCTCTAGGACAGAATGTGCTTACGGCTATTCGTCCAAGCGAACTCATGGTCAAGATTGTGCATGATGAACTTGCCCTCTTGATGGGTGGTAAGGCTACTGAAATCAATCTTAAGGGTTCGCCTGCCATTATCTTGATGTCTGGTTTGCAGGGTTCGGGTAAAACGACGATGACGGGTAAGCTCGCTCATCTCCTCAAGAAGCAAGGCAGAAGCCTATGCTTGTAGCTTGTGACGTTTATCGTCCTGCGGCTATTCAGCAGTTGCATGTCTTAGGAGAGCAAGTAGGTGTACCTGTATTCTCAATGCCTGATAGCCAAAGACCAGTAGAGATTGCTCAGCGTGGTATCGTTGAGGCAATGACTAAGGGCTGTGATGTCGTTATTGTCGATACTGCGGGTCGTCTTGCTATTGATGAGCAGATGATGCAGGGAGATTGCAGAAATTAAGGCGGCTATTAAACCTAGCGAAACGCTCTTCGTGGTAGACTCTATGACAGGTCAAGATGCTGTCAATACAGCTAAGGAGTTCAATGCTCGTTTGGACTTTGATGGTGTTGTCTTGACTAAAGCTTGATGGTGATACGCGTGGTGGTGCGGCTATCTCAATTCGCTCTGTCGTAGATAAGCCTATTAAGTTTGTTGGTACGGGTGAAAAGATGGATGCACTAGATGTATTCCACCCTGACCGTATGGCTGACCGTATCCTTGGTATGGGCGATATCGTTTCTCTTGTAGAGCGTGCTCAGCAACAGTTTGACGAGCGTGAGGCTAAGCGATTAGAGGAACGCATTGCTAAGGATCAATTTGATTTCAATGACTTCCTAGGTCAAATTCAGCAAATCAAGAGCATGGGTAACCTCAAGGACCTTGCAGCGATGATTCCGGGCGTAGGTAAGGCGATTAAGGATATTGATGTAGATGACAATGCTTTTAAGAGCATCAGAGCCATTATTTACTCAATGACGCCAGAGGAACGTAAGCGTCCTAGTATCATTGATGCACGTCGTCGCAAGCGTATTGCTGATGGTAGTGGTACGACTGTCGCTGATGTCAATAAGCTAATCACTCAGTTTACACAGATGCGCAAGGTTATGAAGCAATTCTCAGGCCTTAAGGGTGGTTTCCCTAAGATGCCTAAAAGCTTCCTAATTTAGGTGCGCTTAAGGGTCGCTTTGGTTTCTAAATCTCTCTATCTCTCTGCTATGCAAGCTCTTATTTCAGTAATTGTCCCAGTTTACAATGTTGCCCCTTATCTAAGGCAGTGCGTTGATAGTATCCTCACACAGAGTTATCCCCACTTAGAAGTACTTCTTATTGACGATGGCTCTACTGATGAGAGTGGCGCAATCTGTGATGAGTATGCACAGCAAGATAGCCGTGTAAAGGTTGTTCATAAGTCTAATGGAGGATTGTCTTCAGCTCGTAATGTAGGTCTTTCTTTGGCTAGCGGTGAGTGGATAAGTTTTGTTGATAGCGATGATTGGCTAGATACGAATATTTATCAAAAAGTGTATAGATGAATTAGAGCGTTATCCTGATTTAGATTTGGTTCACTTCTTTTTCACTTTGCTTACTTAGCTGAGGACTCCAACTCTTATACTTTAGAGCATTGGGAAGAAGCTCAAGATAGTCTTGTTATAGACAAGAGTACTTGCTTTAGGTATCCTGGACGTGTCCTTGCCGTTGTGTGGTCTTCGATTTATCGAGCCTCAGTATTAAAAATCTTTGGGGATTACTTTTTATTGAGGGGTTGATACATGAAGATGAATATTTTTACAGCAGAGCTTTACGCTAGAGCCAAATCTCTGAAAGGTCGATACATCCCGTTCTATGGGTATTATTATAGAAAAAAATAGGGAAGGAGCTATAACTCATAATGATAATTCAATCAAGAGTTTTGAGCATTTGAGTAAAAGGTTTTATCTCTATATTACGACGTATGCAATCTGTGGATGCAGAGGTTGTCCCTTTGTTGAATACACACTTTCTTGCAGTACTGGAGGAATCTTTGGGTTGGAGTTCTAATTCATCAGACTTCTCCCAAGCAAATGGTTCAAGCGATGAAACCTTTCCTTAAAGAATCTTACAAGTATAAGCTTGCAGGGTCATGTAGAAGAAGCGTATTTTATTGCGTTTATTTAGGTGGAATCCAATGGTAGCTTCTAAAGTACTTCGCTGGTATCAACCTATTGCTCGTAGGCTAGGTAGTCGTGTGTATGTATAAGGAACCCTAGATTAGGTATTCTTAAGGGTCGCTTTTTGCTTCCTAACTCTCGCTCATCTCTCGCTGTGCAAGCTCTTATTTCAGTAATTGTCCCAGTTTACAATGTTGCCCCTTATCTAAGGCAATGCGTTGACAGTATCCTCTCTCAGAGCTACACTCATTTAGAAGTACTTCTTATTGACGATGGCTCTACTGATGAAAGTGGCGCAATCTGTGATGAGTATGCACAGCAAGATAGCCGTGTAAAGGTTATTCATAAGCCCTAATGGCGGACTGTCTTCTGCTCGTAATGTAGGACTTTCTTTGGCTAGCGGAGAGTGGATAAGTTTTGTTGATAGCGATGATTGGCTAGATACGAATATTTATCAAAAGTGTATAGATGAATTAGAGCGTTATCCTGATTTAGATTTGGTTCGACTTCTTTGTTAATTATGCTTACTTAGACGAGGATACTAACTCTTATCGTTTAGAGCCCTTCAGAAGAGCCGAAAAAGAGTTTAAAGATCAATCAGAGTGCATGTTTTAGATATCCTAAACGTATTCCTGCTGTAGTTTGGTCTTCGATATATAAAACTTCGATGTTGAAATCCTTGGAACTTACTTTTTATTGAGGGCTTGTTACATGAAGATGAATTTTTTTACAGCAGAATTATATGCGAGGGTAAAAGTCTCTTAAAAGGGCATTATATCCCCATACGTTGGCTATTATTATAGACAGAATAGGGGCGGGAGCTATTATGTATGAAAGAGATGCTCTTAAGAGTTGTGACCATCTGTGTAAGGGATTTATCTATGTACTAAAACGTTTGCAGTCTATAGATCCTGATGCTATTCCACTCTTGAATATGCACTTTCTGACTATTTTGATGGAGGAGTGGAGAGGGTATAGGAGAAGGGTCTCTTCCGTGGAAGAGTTAGTTCTCTTGATGCGTCCTTTTTTTCAGGAATCTTATAAGCATAAGCTAAAGGGAGTAGGTGGAAAACAACATATCTTTTTACGTTGCTTCAGACTAAATCCTATCCTAACGGCTAATGTGGTCCGTCTCTATAGACCTATTGGGCATCTCTTAGGACGTATATATATTTAAGAATATGCGTGTTTATCGCAAAACAATAGCTAATGTAGAGCGTTCCGAACGGCGAGAAATCGAGCGGAACGCTCTCTCATATTATTGCATGAAGCTCTCGGAGAGGGTGTCGCTTTGGAGCATTTGCCTGATGGAAGACCTGTTCTAAGTAGTCACCCCGGAACTCATATCAGCATAAGTCATACTGATGGACTAGTTATGCTTGCGCTATCGGATAAGCCAATTGGGTGTGGATGTGGAGTTAAGATGTAGGCAGACCGAAGTCGCTGTGAGGCGACTCATTAGTCCCTGTTTTAGCTCGGGCAATGCAATGTCTTACTGCTGCCCTTTCTGATAAAAAAATCTAATCTATACGATAGCATGGACAGCGATGGGAGCTCTGTATAAGCTGGTTCCAGAGAGCGAGGTCTTGAGCGATTTTAGCTATCTGCCTAAGTCTTTATGTTTAGATTTGCAGGAGCGGACTTTCTCCCTTAGAGCTAGGTGCAAAAATCCCCTGATGTCTCATTGTCTGTCCATGGAGTCATCGAGGATAATTATATATATGCTTTTAGCTACCTATGATGAACAAGGGTTATAGCATAGTCTTTTGCCGTGTTGTAGCTGAATACTTAGTTAAATCTTAATTGATTTCAAGCATCTCCTTTAATTTACTTGCTACTTCTTCCATCTGCCACATAGGGGTAGAAGTTGCTCCACAAATTCCGATGCTCTTAGGCATAGGTTGGAGCATGTCTAAGTTCAGTTCGTCTGCGCTAGATACGAATATCGAGCGAGGATTTCCCTGCTGAGCATAGGTAAAGAGTACTTTCCCATTAGAACTTTTCTTGCCCGCCACGAAAATAATTAGTTCGTGTTGCGAGAGCGAACTCCTGTATGTGGGGCATACGGTTTGCTCACCCTGCCTACATATAGTATCAGTGTATTCGAGCTAACGCCTGCTTGCATACGGCTACGGAGCGTCTCAATAAGTTGGTTAAAGCCCTTTAGAGACTGCGTCGTTTGGCTAAAGAGGGCTACTGGACGAGAGAAGTCAATTTGCTCAATGTCTTCATCGTGCTGTATGATAATAGCCTCTCCATTTGTTTGCCCTACAAGACCATTAACCTCGGCATGTCCCTTCTTTCCGTAGATGACTACTTGACCATTCGAGGACTTTTATTTGCTGATACTTGTTGCGTATGCGCTTTTTGGAGATTAACTACTACAGGGCAGGTCGCATCTACAAGTTGTATTTGTCGTTCCTTAGCCCATTGATAGACTTGTGGCGGTTCGCCATGAGCACGGAAGAGTACACGCTTGCCCGATAGTTCTTTGAACTGGTCGTAGTTAATCGTCTGCATACCCTTGCTTTGTAGGCGGTCGACCTCTTCGTTGTTGTGAACGATATCACCAAGGCTATACAGTTCTTTGCTCGCATCTTCAAGAGCTAGCTCGGCATGTTTGATTGCGTTGATAACCCCAAAGCAGAATCCACTTTGCTGGTCAATCTCGATATGAGGAATAATACGTTCTTCCATTATGCTCCTACGGCTTCATCAAATAGTTTGCGTACGTGCAGGCTCTGCTCCTCTCGAGTGAGATGAGAGTTATCCACGACAATAGCATCTTCGGCTTGCACAAGAGGAGATACTGCTCTGTGTGTGTCTTGATAATCACGGTCCTCAATATTCTTCAGTACGTCCTCAAAGCTAGTTTGCTCATCGCCCTTGCTACGTAGCTCAAGTAGTCTGCGCTCAGCACGTATCTTAGGGTCTGCTGTAATGAATAGTTTGAGTTCTGCTTGAGGGAAGACAGCAGTTCCAATATCTCGTCCGTCCATAACAATGCCTCCTGCTTGCCCTATGCGTTGCTGTTCGGCTGTGAGAGCAGCTCTTACTTCGGCAATGGCTGCGATTGTGCTAACGTGGTTGGCCACATACATTTGTCGTATCTCGTCTTCTACACGTTCGTCATTGAGGTATAGTTCGGGTACTGATTGCTCATTTAGTTTAAACTCAATGTGCAACTTAGGTAGTGCCTTGACGAGCTCAGAGTGATTAACGAGCCCACTTGCATCGATTAGATTTTTGCTGAATAGCAAATAGAGTTACAGCGCGATACATCGCACCGGTATCAATATATGTATAACCGATCTCACGAGCAAGACTCTTGGCCATTGTACTCTTACCACACGAGCTGTAGCCGTCAATAGCTACGATTATTTTTGTCATTAGTTTATTAGTCGTTTATAAACTAAACCAAGCAGGGACTTAAAGGTTGCCTTTAGCCTGAATAGGGAAGGATTATTGATTGATAGAGTTTTTAGTTTTTCGGGGCAATAAAAGACCCTAAGATGCTGTAGGAAAATTTGTGCCAGAGGTACCTAAAAGTTCAGCACTCGGCGAGGTCTGTACAAACTACACGTGTAGTTTGTGCAGACTTCAGCCAGTAGTTTGTACAGACTACACGTGTAGTCTGCAGAATTTATAAAGAGTACTATATTTTGTTTAGCCTTAGGTTTGTACTTTTTGTACAAGGCTAAGAAAAAAAGATGCATACGGAGCGTAAGATTATTCACATTGATATGGACGCATTCTTTTGCTTCTGTCGAACAGCATGACCGCCCCGAATTAAGAGGAAAGCCATTGCAGTAGGTGGAGGCGAAGTGAGGGGCGTTGTCTGCGCTGCTAGCTACGAGGCGAGGGCTTGGGGCGTGAAGAGTGCTATGGCAGGGTGTAAAAGCTAGACGCTTGTGTCCTCATCTTATCTTTGTGGAGCCTCGCCTCGGTCGCTACAAAAGAAGTTTCCCAGCAGATACATCAAATCTTTCATGACTACACGGATATTATTGAGCCTATATCCCTCGATGAAGCCTTTTCTAGATGTTACTCAGAATAAGAAAGGGATTGTACTTGCACAGGAAATCGCTATTGCGATCAAAGAACGCATCAAAAAGTGAACTCGGGCTGACTGCCCTCAGCAGGGGTATCATATAATAAGTTCTTAGCTAAAATAGCGTCTGATTATCGCAAACCTGATGGCTTATGCGTTATTCACCCTCAAGTGGCACAAAACTTCATCGCTAAGTTACCTGTGGAAGATTTCTGGGGTATAGGACGAGTTACAGCTAGTTTGATGCACGAACAAGGCATTTTTACAGGACAAGATTTGCTTGCCTATTCAAGGGAGGAACTGATGCGGAGGTTCGGTAAGGCTGGAAGTGTCTATTATGATTTTGCACGAGGAATTGATTTACGTCCTGTGGAGGCCGAATGGCAACGCAAAAAGCCTTGGCTGTGAATATACATTGGAGCAGGATATCACTGAACGCACCGTGATACTAAATACTTTGCGTGAGTTGTCTGTGGACTTAGAGAGAAGGGCTCTGCATCATGAGTTTATTGGACGCAGTCTAAGTTTGAAGATTAAATACAGCGACTTTAAGACGATTACGCGCACGCATACTCCTGCAGCGACACCTATGCAGGCAGAGCAATTTTATGATATTGCTCTATTCCTCTACGAAAGTTTAAGTTTGGAGGAGCGAAGGAAGCCTATTCGCTTGCTTGGCTTGAGCCTAAGTGGAGCTTTGCCTAAGTTTGAGGACTCCTTGTGGTTTCAACCTGAGCTATTCTGATACCCTGAGTTTTAGCAAATATGCGTATCTTCGTAAGCATAAAATAAAAATATAAAATTTAAATAATGGATACCTCAGCAGTAGATACTCTGAACCAAGCATTACAAGCAGTTTCTGGTAATATGCCAGAGGCAACTCAGTCTCTCTCGATATTAGAATTAGCTACGAAGGGTGGTTGTATTATGATTGTCCTTCTTATCCTATCGCTCATCGCTGTATTTGTATTTGTCCAAAAGTTAATACAGATACTAGCTGCAGCTAGAGAGGATAAGCATTTTATGGCTCGCATACGTGACTATGTGCAAGATGGTAAGATTGATAGCGCCATGAGCTCTGCGAAGATACAGATACTCCTGCCGCTCGCATGGTACATAAAGGGCTTACGCGTATGGGCAGACCTATGCAAGATGTACTTGTTATCATTGAGAATGTAGGTAATATCGAAATCGGAAAGCTAGAGAAAGGACTACCTGTTCTTGCTACTATCGCAGCCGGTGCGCCGATGATTGGTTTCCTTGGAACGGTAACGGGTATGGTGCGTGCATTCTTTGATATGGCTAATGCTGGTAGTGCAGGCGTTGATGTCGCATTACTATCGGGCGGTATATACAGAGCTCTTGTGACGACTGTCGGCGGTCTTGTCGTAGGTATCTTTACGCTCTTTGCGTATAACTATTTGACATCTCTATTAGGAAAGGTTCAGAGCATCATGGAGACTAAGACTCTTGAGTTTATGGACCTTCTTAATGAAGAAGCACACTAAAGCGGTATGGCACTCAAGCGTAAAACTAAGGTTACAGATAGCTTTTCAATGGCTTCTATGACCGATGTTATCTTCCTTTTGCTGATTTTTCTTCCTTGTAACAAGTACGATTGTTGCACCGAATGTTATTAAGGTTAGCTTTCTCAGTGCAGCTGCTTTCTACTGCTGACAACCAGCAAAATTCGGCTCGTATCGTTATTGATACAGAGGGTAACTATTACCTAGGATTAGATAAAGCAGCAGAAAGCCTAACTACCCCTGAGCTACTCGAGCAACAGCTTGGTATGTATGCTGCAGAGCACCCCGATGCTTATGTGGCTATTCATGCAGATGAGAGCGTACCATATTCAGCTGTCGTGAAGGGTATCAATATCGCCTCTAAACTGAACCTCAAGGTTGTACTTGCTACGAAGATAGAAGCCCAACTAGACCTCCTCCAAAGCTCTAATGAATAATCGTAAGCGCAGATATATCATAGCTGTCGGCATCAGTATTCTGACCCACGCTTTATTCCTTTTTGCTCTTGTACCTAATCAATCTTCAGAGAGATACTGAGGTGCGTAGCAGGGAGGAAGTTGTCCTTATAGACTTGGGGAATGTGGACAGAGCTAGTGGTGATGAAGAGCCAGAAGGTCTTAAGCAAGAGGGTAATGAAGTGGCAGAGCAACCACAGCCAGAACCGCAGGTTGTAGAGCGTCCAAGCCCTCAGCCAAAAGTTCAGCCAAAAGTGCCTACTCCTCAACCCTAAGCAGAATACGAAACCTATAGCATCGCCTACTCCTGCTCAGCCTATACAGACTCAACAACATGAGGAGAGTCTTCGCATGCAAGAGGAGCAAAAGAAACAAGCTCTTAAGGCGGCAGAAGCACGTAGAGCAGCCGAAGAAGAGGCTGAGGCGACAAGCCGAGGCAGAGCGTCTACGCAAAGAACAAGAAGAGAAGAAGCGTCTTGTAGGTAATAGTGTAGCTGGTGCTGGAGCAGGTAAGGGCAAGAATACGAGCCATGGGAATGGCTCAGGTACGGGCAACCAAGGTAATCCGAGTGGAGCCGTAGGCGGTTCGTTTAGCCTAAGTGGGCGTACTATTATAAGTAATGGTGGTGTACCTGCTATGCCAAGAACAAATAAGGCTATTGAAGGTAAGCTCGTTATCGCTATTGAGGTAAATAGTGCAGGCGTGGTAACTAGTGCTAGTGTGCGTCCTGCTGGTTCGGATATTGCAGACCCTGCTGTACGTGCAGAGGCTATACGAGCAGCCAAACAAACGAAATTTAATGCTCAAGAGGGAGCAGGAGAGCAGAGAGGTGTTATCATCTACAAATATGTGCTGGCTCACTAAGGTGGATAGAATTCAATAATAATTGATATGCAGACTAATTCTGTTGAATTAGGATTATTGCGGTGATTTACTTTTAAGAAACATTAGATTATAAGATATGAAACACGGATTTGTCAAGGTAGCAGCAGCTGTTCCTTTCGTCCGAGTAGCTGACTGTGGATACAATGTAGAACGCATTGAGAGCATGATACTCGATGCAGATAGCAAGGGTGTTGAGATTATTACGTTCCCTGAGCTGTGTATCACGGGCTATACTTGTAGCGACCTTTTCCTACAACCTTTCCTCATAGAAGAGGCTGAGCGTGCTCTGCTTTCGACTCGTTGAGCGTACTGCTCATACTCATGCTTTGGTCCTTGTCGGTATGCCTGTGCGTGTAGAGGAGAAGTCTATTTAATGCAGCCGTAGCCTTTCAGTCGGGTAAAATCCTTGGTGCTATTCCTAAGACTTATCTTCCTAATTATAGAGAGTTCCAAGAAGCACGATGGTTCTCTCCTAGCCGAGACCTTCAGTTTACGATTGCTGATATTGGCGGCGTGGAGGTGCCTATTGGTCATAACTTACTTTTCCGCTCAGGCTTACTCGCTATTGGTATTGAGATTTGTGAGGATATGTGGACGCCTTATACTCCGGGTACACGCTTGGCCATGTATGGAGCGCATATCATCTTCAATCTGTCTGCAAGTAATGAGAGCATAGGCAAGCATAACTATCTGCGTAGCCTGATTAGTGGCTTAAGCAGTCAAAACCTATGTGGTTATGTCTATTGCTCGTGTGGTGCAGGTGAAAGCAGTACCGATACTGTCTTTACGGGCAAAGCCTTTATTGCAGAAATAGGACGCATCATGAGCGAAATGCCTCGCCTCGTGTATGAGGAAAGACTATTGATAAATGATATCGATGTAAGCCGTATCCGTAGTGAACGCTTGCAGAATAGTAGACTTCCGTGCCTCTGTCAGCAATAATACTCAGCGAGGACTCTTGACAGAAATTCCATTTGCATTGCGTAGTGAAGAGGGTCTTCAGATATTACACGAGAGATTGAACCTAATCCATTCTTGCCCAAGGAGCAGAGAGAAGAGCGTTGCGCTGAAGTTGTAGATATTGTCGTTTGTGCGCTTAGCCAAAGACTACGCCATACTGGAGCAAAGAAGGTCGTAATAGGCATATCGGGAGGTCTTGACTCTACGCTAGCTCTTTTGAGTACTGTGGCTACTTTTGACTTTATGGGCTTGCCTCGTGAGGGTATCATCGGGGTAACTATGCCCGGTTTAGGAACGAGTAAACGTACTCGCTCAAATGCCCATAAACTCATGGAACTTCTAGGGATTACATCTAGAGAGATTGATATAACTCCAGCGGTTATGCAGCACTTCCAAGATATTGGTCATGATGGTAGCACGCAGGACCTTACGTACGAGAATGCTCAAGCACGCGAGAGAACGCAGATATTGATGGATATAGCGGGTCAAGAAGGAGGCTTTGTTATCGGTACAGGCGATATGAGTGAGTTGGCTCTTGGCTGGTGTACTTTCAATGGCGACCACATGAGCATGTATTCAGTTAATGCTGGTTTGCCGAAGACAAGTATTCAGCATATTGTGCGCTACATCGGAGAAAGCGACCGTCTAGGAACAAATCTAAAGGAAGTTCTTACGGATATTTTAGATACACCGATAAGTCCTGAACTAAAGCCAGTAGGTCAAGATGGAGCGATTACGCAGCAAACAGAAGACCTTGTAGGACCATACGAATTGCATGACTTCGTGATGTACAACTTCTTGGCTTATGGTTACCGTCCAAGTAAAAATTCACTATTTGGCGAGCGTAGCTTTTCAAAGGCAAATATAGCCATGACGAGATTAAGCATTGGATGACGGTCTTCTATCGCCGTTTCTTCCAGCAACAGTTTAAGCGCAACTGTATGCCTGATGGTCCAAAGGTAAGCCGTATTAGCTTATCGCCTCGTGGAGACTGGCGCATGCCTAGTGATGCTGTTGCCTCTGCGTGGATAAAAAGAAATCGAACAACTCTAAGCGGAGTTATGTATCTCAAAAAGACTGTATAGTCGTTTGAATAAATTAAGCAAGCAGTACCGTTATTGGGTGTTGCTTGCTTTATCCATTTGTGGCCTTGCTCTTGAGCTTTCCGCTATTTAGGCACTGCCAAGCCCCTAAGGATAATGTAATCGGTAAAGCGAAGTGGTCAGCTCCAGCAGGTAATCACCCTGTATATAAGCATGCTCGTTATGTTGATGGTGCTTTAGATGTAATACATAAACCCCTACGCGAAGCAAGCAAAAGTCAAGAGCGTCCTCGTGGAGTAGCCGAGCTAAAAGACGTTTTTAATGACCTTAATCCTGAGCAATTAGCTACAGCCGAACTGCTGGGCATTAAGCCTATTAGTGATAGAAGAGCATCAATCAGTTTAGGAGATAAACTTGAAGATATTTCGTCATTAAGTAATCTCTGCATGAGTGACCAAATGACACATTCTGTGCCTTTTTCTTATTCCTCGTGCGGCTAGACTTATTAGCTCAATAGCTAAGAGCTTTCAAGACTCCTTACTCGTTAAGGGTTATCCTCGTTATGACTTGGTGGTAACATCTGTTTTGCGTACAGAGGAGGATTTGTCTCGGCTTAGACAGCTTCAACGGCAATGCCTCGGCAAATAGTTGCCACCGCTATGGTACGACATTCGATATTACTTATCGTCGTTTCTTTGACCCTCGTCAGCGAATAGATGTTGAAGAGGGAGCTCTTAAGAATATCCTTGCAGAGGTACTTCGAGATTACCATACTAAACAACTATGCTATATTAAATACGAATACAAACAAGCATGCTTCCATATCACATGTAGATAACTACTAGAGATGTAAAAGTAAAGGCTGTATCAAATGATTTTGATACAGCCTTTACTTTTATGCTACGATTTCTTTGCAGAATGCAATCTCCGCAAATGAAATATAAAAAGCCCTATTATTGCTTGTCTATACGGTCTACAAACAAGAATAGTCGGTCACCTGGACGTACCTTCTCCGGTACAGGTAATGAGCATAACTGTCCCTTTTCTACTCGTTCTACTGGTTCAAGCTCAAGGCGTAGCTCCGGTACATTGAAAGCCGAACGATACCCGTTGTAGGACCGGTGATAAGCAGTTCGTCTCCAACAGCAAGCGCAGAACTCTCAATCTGAACCTCTGCAACGCCAATCTTACTGAAGAATTTAGTTACCTTACCGATACCAATCTTTTGCTTCGTTGCCGAAGAACCATAGTTAGGCGTCCACTCTCCGAGTCTTTTTCCTAGGTAATAACCGTCCCAGAGCCTCTGTTGAAGACTTGACCAAGACGCTCGTCCCATTTCTCGATGGCAGCTCCATCAAACTTACCTGAAAGATAACTATCGACAGCCTCACGATACGAGCGCACAACAGCATCTACATATTCAGGACCTCTTGCACGTCCCTCAATCTTAAGAACGCGTACACCAGCATCAAGCATTTTGTTGAGGAAGTGTATGGTTTTAAGGTCTTTAGGACTCATAATATATTCGTTATCAATCTCAAGCTCTGTACCTGTTTGCTTATCGGTAACGATATAAGAGCGACGGCACTGCTGATTGCAAGTACCTCTGTTGGCGCTCTTATCTTGGTTGTGTAGGCTTAGATAGCACTTGCCCGATACTGCCATACAGAGCGCACCGTGGGCGAACATTTCTATGCGAATAGGCTTTACCCGCAGGCCCCTACAATGGGTTCGTTAATGATTGCTTTCGTGTATCTTGCTCACTTGCTCCATATTGAGCTCACGAGCAAGCACGACTACATCTGCAAACTGAGCGTAGAAGTTGCAGTGCTTCCACGTTAGTAATGTTAAGTTGCGTCGATAGATGCACCTCTACGCCCACTTGTCGAGCATAGAGCATAGGCGCTACATCGGCCGCAATGATTGCAGATACTTCAGCTCTTTGGCTGAGTCTATTATCTTGCGCATCAACTCAAGGTCATCATCGTAGATAATAGTATTAACCGTGAGATAGCTCTTAACGCCATGTTCACGGCAGATACCGGCAATCTTAAATAAATCTTCCGTAGTAAAGTTGTTGGCACTTTTAGAACGCATATTAAGCCCCTCAATACCAAAATATACAGAGTCTGCCCCTGCATTGATTGCGGCCATAAGAGACTCGTATGAGCCTACGGGCGCCATTATTTCGTAATCAGAACGATTATTCATTGATATATCTTATTGTATTTTTGTTTCACTAGTATAAGGATAAAAATCCTCTAGATTGTTCGGACAAGGCGTACTCCACAGTAGAGAGAGAAGAGCGAACGGGTAGCCAAATAGCTCACGAAAGCAAGCCAAAGAGCTTCTTCTCCGAGATAGTTAGCTCCTATAAAATAGGTTAAATAGAAGACTACCCAAGCGAGGCTAACGGCCTGCATCATGGGCTTACTATTCGTTAGTCCTACAAAGACGCCGTCCCAGAGAAAGGCCATAAAGGATACAATCGGGATAATGATGACCCAAACTTGGCTTTGCAGAGCATGTGCTACTACTTCGGGCTTATCGCTTAGGGAGAGATAAGAAATTTTCGCCCCAAAAAGAAATAGACAAGAGCGATAAGAGGAGCTATTATAAGACCTATGCGGAATAGCGCACGTAGCATGACTCTGAGAGAAGAGCCGTCTTTAGCTCCATAGAAACGCCCTGTCAGAGCTTCTCCAGCATAGGCAAAGCCGTCCATAAAGTAGGAGAAGGTTAGGAAGAGTTGCATAAGTAGCGTATTCGCACCCACTGTCAAAAGCTCCATAATGGCTACCCGCTTTGATGAAGAAAAAGGTTGATACTTCCTAGCATCAGCGTGCGTAAGATGAGGTATTTGGCTATGTGTATGTAGGAGAAAAAAATTCGGGTAGTGAGAGTAAATCCTGCCACTTCCACGAGTCGAAAACGCCCTTATAGCGTAGAATAGCTGTCCCAAGTAGGATTAAGACCGAACTATACTGTGCAACGACAGTCCCAAGGGCAATACCTTCTACGCCCATATTTCCAAAGTAAACAAAGCCAAAAGAGAAGGTAATGTTGAGGATATTGCTGATGATGGTGACGGCCATCGGTACGATTGTATTTTGCATGCCTATAAACCACGCATTGCAAACATAGAGCAGAAGGGCTGCCGGTGCACCCCAATAGGCTACACGTAGGTAGGCTTTAGCCTGGGAAGTAGTGTGGGAGCACCATCACTGAGGAACCCAAGGAAATGACTTAGCAGAGGAGAGATTAAGATAATAAGAAGGCCACCCAGTACAGCTATTAGTGCGCCTACGGAGAGCTGTTTTCCTGACTATGGCTATCGCCTGCACCATAAGCCTGAGCGGTAAAAACCTGTTGTAGCCATGCGCAGAAAGCCCCATAACCAAAAGGTAAAACTAACCAAAGTAGAAAGTCCCATAGCTACCGCACCAAGGCTAGTTGCATTAGTCATACGTCCAGCAATAGCTGTATCGGCTAGTGACAATAGGGGTACACTAATGTTGGATATAATGTTAGGGATAGCGAGTTTTTAATATTGTTTTATTCATATTCATCAATACTTGGAGTGCAAAGTTACATCATTCATTCTTCAGCGAGTACATCGTACTCGTTTCAGTGGGTATACGTACTTACGATGATGAGTGCGCGTACTTAAATTTGTAAGTACGTAGTACTTTCTGGAGACTTCACCGAGGTTTTTGACTTTTAGGAAACGTAATACATATTTTCTCAGCATTTATCTACGATTTTTTTAATGTGCAAACATGGGGTGGGTATATTCATTGAATTAAGTAACTTTTGGTACATAAGCAAACAATCATACATACAAGACGAACAAAACATCGTAATGAAAAAGCCTATCAACAATCACTGTGTGGGCACATTAGCCCCTTGGCTTGACCTTCCTTGCGCCTCTTAATACTTATGCCCAAAAGGGCTATAAGCCAACAACAGAAAAATCTCGCTGCTAGAGAACAGTTCCGTAATCGTGGTTTTGGTGTTTTTCCTCCATTGGGGGCTATACAGCATGTTCGCCCAAGGTGAATGGTATATGACCAATGCGAACCTTAATCATGCTGAGTATGCCAAGTCTGCAGCTGCCTTTTATCCTGCGCAGTTTGATGCGGCTATGGGTCGCGGCAATCAAGGCTCGGGTGCAGGTTATCTCACGATTACTTCACGTCATCACGAGGGTTTCTCCCTTTGGAATACTAAGTATAGCGACTACAACATCGTTAAGGCGACGCCCTTCAAACGAGATGTTTTTAGCCGAATTGCGAGATGAATGCCGTAAGCAAGGCTTAGGTTTCCATATCTATTATTCGCTTTTTGGATTGGACGCGTGATGATTACTATCCTATCGGTCGAACGGGGCAGGGGACAGGTCGCACGACTCATGGCGATTGGAAAACTTATGATGCCTTCATGAATGCTCAGCTTAAAGAACTTGTTCAGGACTATGGTGCTGAGGCTATTTGGTTTGATGGCGAATGGGACCAAGATATAAATCCCGGTTTCGATTGGCACTTCGACAAGATGTATTCAGGAATACACGCTCTTAATTCGGCTTGCTTGATTGGTAATAATCATCATGGCGAAGTCCATGAGGGCGAAGACTTCCAAATGTTTGAGCGTGATGTGCCCGGAGCCAATACCGCAGGGCTTTCAGGTCAGGTAATTAGTAAACTGCCTATTGAGACTTGTCAGACGATGAATGGGATGTGGGGCTATAAAATCGTTGACCAAAACTATAAGTCTGATGCGACGCTTATTCGCTTACTTGTGGAAACGGCAGGGCGCAATGCGAATCTTCTCTTAAATATAGGTCCTGAGGCTTCGGGCGTTCTTCCGGCTACAGCTGTGGAGCGACTAGAGAAGATTGGTCAATGGATGAAAACTAATGGCGTTACAGTTAAAGATGGTGTGCGTGGCGGTATTATCCCTCCTCAAGAATGGGGCGTGACGACGCAGAAAGGAAAGACGCTTTACCTGCATATCCTCTCATGGAAGAGCCGTATGCTCTCTCTCCCTTTGACAGATAAGGTTAAGAGTGTAGTGGCTTTTGAGTCTCGTCGGGCTATTCCCTTTCAGCAAACTAAGGCAGGGTTAACGCTAACTTTTGATAAAGCTCCTTCAGTAGTCTAATCCTATTGACTATATCGTAGAGGTAACGCTTAAATAAACTTATGGACTACCGTATAGAGAACTGTGCAGGCAGTGCCGAGAGTGCGCGCCGAGCCCAAGCGGGTGGTGCTTATCGAGTAGAGCTGTGTGCAGGCCTTCCAGAGGGGGGTACAACGCCTTCGTATGGAGAGATTGTTGCTACTCGTCGAGCTATTGACATTAAGCTAAATGTGATTATTCGCCCACGTGCAGGAGATTTCCCTATACGCCTCTAGAGGTAGAGTCCATGCTTGAGGATATTAAGATGGCTCGCCAACCAGGAGTTGATGGTATCGTAGTTGGTTGTCTGACGCCCGAAGGTGAGGTTGATAAGTTGCTCCTTGCTCGCTCTCGTTGAGGCGGCAGGAGAACTTCCAGTTACCTTCCATCGGGCTATTGATGTTTGTCGCAATCCTTTTACAGCTCTTGAAGATATTATTGAGGCTGGCTGTGCGCGCGTACTTACCTCCGGTGGTAAGGCAACGGCCTTAGAGGGAGCAGAGGTCATTGCTGAGCTTGTTAAGCAGGCTGGTGAACGCATTGTTATTATGCCCGGCTCAGGTGTTACGCCCGAAAATATCGCCGAACTTGCGCAACGTACGGGAGCTAAAGAGTTTCATTTCACAGGGCGAGTGCCGGAACCAAGTCCTATGCGCTACCGACATGAGGGCGTCTCTATGGGAGGGACGGTAACCATTGATGAATATGCTTATCTCTTCACTGACCCTAATAAAATATCGGGAGCTCTTGAGGCTCTATCCTCTATAGAGACCATTGCATAATACGGCACTCGCTGCGTTATTATCGACATTCAGGCTTGGTCATTTACATAAGTAAACTCCCTGCGCCTTCAGTCTCAATGCCTTGCGATTGCCGCATTCTGCAAAAATCTCTCCAAATGGCAAGTAACCTTGTCATTTGGGGAGACCGTGTAACGATTTCCTATAACACAACACTAATTGTATGAACCGATGAATATCCGTATTCTTACTCTTGCTATCGCACTCTCTTCTGTAGGACTGCCTACGGCTCTTGCTCAGCAGCCTAAAAAAATCCTATATACGCAACTAATAAGAGCCAAGTGCAACGAGATTTTCTGCTTAAAAAGCTGGCTTTTTCCAAAAGGAAATTTTTTTCAGTGTTTTCAATATCCCTTCGCTCTCCCAAGAGGAACGTGATGCACTGACTTTCCTCTATGCTTATATGCCATCGAATGACCTTATTGATAGAGATGGGGCTTATTTCCTTGAGAACGTGCGTACCTCGCTTGAGGGCTCGCAAGGAAATGCCTTGGGGCAAGAGCATTCCTGAGCGTGAGTGGCGTCACTTCGTCCTGCCTATCCGCGTGAATAATGGAGCCTTTTAGATGCTTCGCGTCCTTATCTCTTTAAGGAGTTGAAAGAGCGCGTAAAAGGGCTGTCGCTTGAGCAAGCTGTCCTTGAGGTTAATCACTGGTGCCACGAGCATGTCGTGACACACCGAGTGACTCCCGCACGTCTTCTCCACTATCCACCCTGCGTACAGCCTATGGGCGTTGTGGTGAAGAGTCTACATTGCTTGTGGCTGCTCTTCGTGCCGTAGGTATTCCTGCTCGTCAAGTTTACACCCCTCGCTGGGCTCATACTGATGATAATCATGCATGGGTAGAGGCTTGGGTTGATGGTAAGTGGCTCTTCCTTGGGGCTTGTGAACCTGAGCCAGTGCTTAATCTAGCGTGGTTCAATGCGCCCGTATCTCGTGCTATGCTCGTTCATACAAAGGCTTTTGGTCATTATGATGGACCCGAAGAAGTCATTAGCCGTACACCTACTTATACGGAAATCAATGTAATCAATAACTACGCTCAAACGGCTAAGGTCGATGTGCAAGTGCTTGACGATGCTGGTCGTCCTCAAGCAGGTATCCCCGTTGAGTTTAAGGTTTATAACTACGGAGAGTTTTTCACTGTGGCGACTAAGGTTACAGATAGCCGTGGTCGTGCTTTCCTGACAGCAGGGCAGGGGGATATGCTCATTTATGCTTACAAACCTAATGGCAAGGGTACTTATCGCTTTGGCTTTCAGAAAGCCCACTTTGGCACAGATAAGCAGGTTAAGCTCAAACTCAAATACGCTTCTGGTGATGTTATCAATGAAAATATGCTGATTACTCCACCTCGTGAAGATGCTAAGTATCCTCTGGTTAGTGAGGCTCAGCGTGCTGAGAATAATCGCCGTATGGCTGTTGAAGACTCAATCAGAGGTGTATATGTCGCTCATTTGTAGATAAGCAACTAGAGGGTCTTGATGCACGTGGCAACTGGAAAACCTTACAGTCCTTTGTTGATGGTGCACAAGATAAGGCGCAGGCTAAAGCCCTTCTTCAGGTGATTTCTGCTAAAGACCGTCGGGATATACCTCCTAGATGTTCTGCGTGACCATCTAGAGAATACCAAACCCCTTGCGCAGTTTGCTGGGGATAAAGAGCTTGCGATGGCTTACATCTATAATCCCCGTGTTGCTAACGAACCATTAGTCGATTATAAGAAATACTTTGCCGAGTCTGTTCCTCAAGCCCTGCAAACTAAGTTCCGTACGTCGCTCAGAGGCTCTGCGTCAGTGGTGTGTGGAGAGTGTGCAGATAGATAATAGTCATAATCCTCTTACTTATCCTATTGAACCTATTGGTGTGTGGAAGAGTCAGAAGGCCGATACACATTCTCGCAATATCTTCTTCGTTTCACTAGCTCGTGCTATGGGTTGGCCTGCAAGAATAGACGGTATTACGGGCAAGGTGCAGGCTTATGAAAAAGGATAAATGGCAGGATATTATCCTAGATAAGGGGCTTCCTCAGACGACATCTAAGCAGGGTATTCTCAGACTTAGTTATAAGGATAATGGCATTATTGATAATCCGAAGTATTATTATCAGTTCTCAATCTCTAAGTTTGATGCTCAGGGTAAGCCCCGATTGCTCTCTTATGATGTGGGGGATAATGGACTAGAGCAAGGCTCTTCGTGGGCTAATACCTTCAAGCAGGGTACGCAGATGGACGTCGGTCATTATATGCTGGTAACGGGTTCGCGCTTGGCTAGTGGTAGTGTACTTGTCAATATGCGTACGTTTAATATCAAGGCTGGGCAAACAACAGATGAAGAGTTAGTTATGCGCCGTGATACTACTGCGGTAGCCGTTCTTGGTAGTTTGAATTCGGAGAACTTGTACACGCATTACGGTGATGCTAGTCAGCTTACAAAGACTGAGCAATTTGTTGCTCCTTTTGGTAAGGAGCAATCAATTCTCTCAACAACTGGTCGTGGTTATTACATACTCGGAATACTAGGAGCAGGCGAAGAGCCTACTAACCACGCTTTGAAGGATATCATCGCTGAGCGTGACGTGTTTGAGCATTGGGGGCGTAGTTTGGTGCTACTATTTAAGGACAAGACAAGTCAAAGCCGTTATCGTCCCGAAGACTTTGTGGACTTGCCTAAGGGAACAGTCTTTGGTTTAGATAGTAAAGGTAGTGTACTCTCCGAACTTGTTACTAATATGAAACTGCGTGCTGGCAACCTTCCTGTTTTTTGTGATTGCAGATACATTTAATCGTGTTGTCTTCGTTTCTCAGGGCTATACGATTGGTTTAGGGGCGACAAATCCGCCAAGTGATTACTGCCTTAGAGAAGGAGCAATGTACTACGCCGACAAAGGCTTGCACAATCCCATAGTCGGGAATTAGTTTAAGTTTTTATGAAAAAGGCATCTTACAATTTCTGTAAGATGCCTTTTTTTATATTCGTCCTAGGACAATGAGACAAAAAAATAGAGCTTGCGTTTCCTAAATTCAAAACCTCGGCGAAGTCTGTACAAACCACGGCTGAAGTCTCCAGAAAGTACTATGTACTTACTGATGTAAGTGTGTGTACTCATTTCAGTGAGTACGACGTACTGACTGCGCTTGCCTTGTCCTTTGGAGGACGAGGGAAAGCGTTCAACGAGTTTAAAGTAGTTAGGTATACCTACTACTCTAGGATAATCTTGCTTAAACTATATCTTTGTACAATAGAATTGAAATAAGGAGATTTTTAATTATGCCCTCAAATGTACGTAGATACTTATGGCTGATACAAGCCTTATTAAGTGGACAGCATCTGACCTTCGAAGAATTAGCTACGAAGTGGAAATACTCCGCATACAATGACGACGGAAGAGAACTTTTACTGCGCACCTTCCATAATCATAAGAGTGCGATAGAAATGGATTTTGGTATATGTATTGCCTGCGATAGGGCCGATGGAAATAGATATTACATCAGTAATCCTGAGGTGCTGAAAAGTGACCTCTCTCTGATGCATCTATTGAACTACACAGAGCAAGATATATTCCTTATGGCTGGACGAGAGCTTAAGGGACGCATTATGCTGGAACCCATATCTAGGGGAACCGAATGGCTTATGTTAATTTCTAGAGCTATGATGGATGGGCGCTGCTTAAGGATGTCGTATCATTCTTTTTACAAGGATAATTCTTGTACGCAATATGAGTGTGTTAAGCCTTATGGTTTGCGCTTGTTTAATCAGCGGTGGTATATGATTGCGGAGGTTGGTCGGGAATATCCTTATATATATGCCTTGGACCGTATCGAGGCGCTTAGCCTTAGTGCTGAAACGTTTGTTATGCCTGCGGATTTCTATGGAAGAATACTTTCAGTATGCGTATGGCATAGTCCATGCCGGAGATGCTATGCCAGAGCACCTTCGCATTAAGGTGGATAGCATTCAAGTTCCCTATTTACGCACATTACCCCTGCATGCGAGTCAGCGAGAGATTGAGGCTACAGATGAGTATGCTGTATTTGAATACGAACTAGCTGGTACCTATGATTTGATTTCGGTCATTCTGTCTATGGGAGATACCGTAGAGGTTATTAGCGAAGGTAAGGTACGGGATTACATGAAAGATATTACTCAATCTTTGCGTGATAAATATCTAGCATCATCTGTGTCTGAGTGTTCTCCCCAAGTCGTGCATGCGTGAGTTGTTTTAGTTTATGAATCTTTTTTCAGGGCAAGCGCATCAAAATTTAGAATAGCTAAACTTCTGCCTTACGAGTGCCGTAGGCACGATACTCTTCATAGCCCAGGGTGGCGAGAGTGCCAAAGGCACGAACAGAACCCTGGGTATACACAAATAACAAATAATATGAGCTCCGATGAGGAGCGGTACTTTCAGCTCGAGCATTTGTCTTTCCCGAGTAGAGTGCCGCCCCTAAAGGGGCTCAATAAATATATTGACTATTATTACCCAGGGCTTGCGCCCTGGGCTATGCAGGAGTGTCGCCCTTGCAGGGCTCATCTACGTCCTCACCTCCAATCAATTATGTTGTTGTTTTTAATACGGTTGCTCTAATCTTTTTGAATACTTAATGTATTTATGTTGAGGCGTATATATTGATGTAGAGTTATACTCTTAGGGTGTGAAAGCTTTTTGCATATTGGGGCTTTACTTTTGTCGTAGATAAGCAGAAGAGTCTGCCTAACCTTAGGGGACCGTGCAATGGTCTCCTTAGGTGAGTGTTTCTCTTGCATGGATATAGATTTAGTACTATCTTTGGACAAAAGATTAGATACAAGTCGCTTAGGCGACCATACATAGCAAGATACTTGCAGACTATTACTGAGATCGGGTTAATCTGGTAAATTAAACAATAGGATTCTCAGTGGTAAGTCGGGGCAAGTTTGCACCCTTATAAGGGGGCAGACTGCCTTCTCTTATCTGTAATCCAGGGCTTTACCAGAGCCTACCCGAGTAAAGATATAGATGAAGGAGTGCTGCCGCCTTTTTATATGTTGATTTTTTTATTTTTAGGCAGTCATGGTTGCTGAGGCATGTAAAATACTTAGTAGTAAATCAGTACCGCTATGCCTACAATGGTTTCATCAGGGAGAGAATTGATTTGTATCTCTCAGAAGGATGCGCATCATTTAGACTACTCAACGAATGATGGGCGCACATGGACACCCCGTTACGCAAACTCATCTTATGGCACTTTCCTTGACCTCCTGTATTACGGTCAAGAACTCCTAGCCATTACAAGCAAAGGTCTTTATTACTCAACGAATGATGGTCGTACATGGACGCCTCGTTTCACAGGAACTACGTATGGAGATTTCCTCACGCTTGTCAATGGCGGGAAAGAGTTGCTAGCCCAAACGAGTAAGGGGCTTTATTACTCGACTAATGACGGACGTACATGGATTAAGCGCCACTAAAAAAAGAGTACTATAAAACTATACAGAAGGAGTGGGTTTGAGCAATGATCTACTATAGATAAAGTATGATATTGATTAAATAATAATGTATAATACAAGGTTAATTCTTAGATTATGAACGAAATTACTGTGTACGAAGGGCAAGTTGAGCAAAGTCAAATCGTAATGTCTAGACTTACAAATGAGGTCCCTACCCAATCTTGCGTTAAATTTATCTGCACATATGGGCGACTTTGTTTCAACATACAAAGAACTTCAGATGCTACGGGTAGAACGATTGGCTGAGCTTAAACGACTAGAGATGGATAGAAGTAAGGGGCTTGAAAAGTTCCATAAACTAGTTGATAAGACTCAAGAACGCTTAGGAGAAACACTTCAGATGATAAAAAGAATTTCAAAAGAAAATTATTGAGATTAATGTGAATACAGAGGAGGAAACGTCATTCTCAAGAATTGCTTTTTAAAAAGCTATGCATTCATGTCAGATGCAATATATGACAGAAATGCAAGCTCTGATTAATTTATAGCATAATGGATAAATAGAATGGATAAAGAACTACAAAATGCCAACGATGAGTTGAGCTCTCTACTAGAAGCTCCAAGTTCTTCTGTACAAGGAGAAACTGAAGTTGTGGAAGGACAAGAATGTTCATTAGAGAACAATGCTTTAGTACAAACACAAGAGGGTATTGATGATCCTGTGGAAATACCAGTAGAAACACTAGCACCCACGGCTCAATACCAACTTTTTCAGGAAATTGATACTGTATGCTTTAATATTTATCGTGAGATTGGTGTAATAGATGAGACCTTTGAGAAAATTTCAACCGCTTTCTATGGTCTAGCTCAAGTTTATGGAGAATTATCTTTAAATGCTGATAAAGAAGATACTGTTGACGCAAAAAGTGCTGCGGCTGTAGCTCAAGCACTAGCTATAGGAGCGTTAGCCATAAAAGGTCTAGGGAATCTATTTAATGCTATACGTACTCAGGTTAATATCCAAAGCAAAATTCTACCATTGCTTAAAAGAGAAGCCCAAAATAAGTATGGCTTTGTGAGCTCTATGTATAATCAAATGGAAGATATCTGTAATGGTAATCTTCAGGTATTTTATGCTCAGATGAATCTAAACTATCATCGTGATTCTGATCAGTTACGGAATAATCAAGAGTTTAGATCCATCATTAAAAAAAGCCAATTGTAACCTCTTTGAATCTTTTGAGAGATTCGTTGTATCATTATCGATTATTAGGGTTCTTGTTGAGGCAATTTGATTTGTGGAGATCTGGGAAAAATCGGTGAGGAAGAAATGCCTCATTTTGGTGATATAAATAATGAGATTGTGTATAGGTTTATCTATGATGCCCCTAAGGAAGTTATAGATAGTGAGATATTCTTAAGATTAAAGGAAGTCTTAGGATTCAAGCAATCGACAGATCCAGAACAGCAATATATAGATTCTAGAATCTATCCAATTGTTTTTAGATAAGCAGTTACTTGCAACATATTTGAGCAGCAGCGAGAAGAGGGAAAAACAAATTTGAGCAAGAACTTAAGAATGAATACAGCTCATGCTTAAGAACAGCTCTATTATCTAATCCTGCATATAAAACCTATAAAGATTTATCTGAACAATACTCGAATATTGAATCTAAATGTAGTTTTAGAATGTGGGTATTGGGTATAAATACTATTCTTTTGACAATTATTTGTGGTATTTGGAGTTTTAGATACTTTAATTCTTGGGGATGGCCTACTCTAATAACTTTGGCTGTATTTTTTGTTCGCAACGTATAGGAGTTATTCAATTGGAAGTAGAATAACTAATCGTTTTTGATCAGAAACTTAATGCACTTAAGCTATATACATCGAATACATTAAGGAAAATGTCTGGAGTAAGACCTAATGTACAGTCTCTTTCTCAGCTAAATAGTAGCTCATTGGGTTCTATTTGGGGGGCAGTAGTTGGAGCGATAATAGGGCTTATATTTTTCTCTGTTTTTGGTTTAGTTATAGGTTTATTTATAGGCTCTTTGCTCGGGGGAGAAGATGCTAAGTCCTGTGATTCTGATGGGTCAGAATATGCCGAAATGAGTACAGGCTCTGGTTGGTTGTCGTACCTAATCTTTGTAGTTCTTGTAGGAAGTCTTATTTATTTGTTATAGACCTAAAGTGTAAGTATGAGCTGGACTGGATTAAAAAGCCTGGCTCATTTTATTTTAGGGTCTGGTCTATGTAGAAACCGCGCGAAAAAAATCTAGTTAAATACAAGGCTCTGCATTAAATATCCTAATGCAGAACCTTGTGTATTCTAAGATAGAGGGAATAGATGTTTCTATTATATTTAGCTGCCCCTTAAAAAGCTGCTTATTACTGGCATATGTTACCTTTTGATGTTGGAGTGTATAATGAAATATGCCTATTTCTAATTTCTTTGTAATTTAGAAAAATAGTTTTGATATTAATGATAGTGAATTATGTGTACATGCTGGAAATGTGGAAAGAAAGATGGAGATTCTCTTAAATTATCATTTTCGCTCATTCAGTTTCTTACTAACCTTGTATGGGAGGATATTATTCGAGTTAAGAAATGTGATAAATGTGGTAAGGATATTTGTCAAATTTGTGGAAAAGGAGGATGTCCTAGTTGCGAAGTCCCTTGCTCCAAAAAGAAAGTGTATGAGGCGCGATTGAAAGATGAGAAGGCCCTGATTGAAAAAAAGGAGGAAGAACGATTGGAGAGAGTTAAAAAGGATGCGGGTCTATTCCATTAATTATGAGGGAAAGATCCCGGTAGACTTAAACCAACCTTATCAGGAGATAGATTTGGAAGACGATTATTATGATAATAATGGTTACCGACTAGATAAATGGTTTACGAGTAAAAGAAGACGCTCTTGAAACTCTAAAAGTACATCGCATCTGATAAAGGATTTGATTTGATATACAAATTGCATTATTCTCCTGATACATGCGAAGAAGAAACTGATAGTGGAGGGACTTACTATTATAAGGTTTGGTCTTGTAAATGTATTGCAGGACATCAGAAAGTATTATCAAAAATAAGTTTATGGAAGAGCGTGTTTATTGGATTACCTCCAACTATGCGAGTCAATTTGATTCACTCAAAGTAAAAGAAGGAAGTAAAGATTTGCCTGAGGAGGAGGATCATATGAAGCATTGTTTATGGTTTCGTGATAAAAAAAGATGCAGAAAACCTCTTAGTTGAAATTAAGAAAACCATTAAGAAATTTTACAAAGCTAAGGGGTTAGATGCAGACTGTCCCATTTAGTAGTAATAAAGCGTTGGGTAATTATAAGTTCCAACGCTTTATTTTTTATCAATATATCTTCTCTAATATTCAGATTGGCTTATCCCTATTTATAGAGGGGAGATTACGCTAAAAATTGAGTATCTTTGCGGTAATTCGAAAATAACAACTGACAAAGGCTAATAAAACAATGATCAGCTTCTTTCGCAGCAATTCGGGTAATGTCTATGCCCTAGAATCTCAACAAACTCTTTCTTCTGAAAAATCTACGTGCCCTAACATGGCTCTTTTAGCGGTGCTGGAAGCCCTCAAAGAGACTAGCCTAGAAGGCTATTATGTGGGACCACGAAAAGAAATGATTACCCCATGGAGTACAAAACGCCATCGAGATTATTCAGAATATGAATATCGAAGGGGTTATTCGCTTAGAAGAATACTTCCCAGTAAAGGGCGAAGATGCTACTTATGACCCTATGTTGCAGGCCTTGTACTGCGGACTAAATCAGGAGCTCTTCCATGTGAACTTAGAGCCTGAAGAGATCAAATACATCACAGACATAAAGGCTTATAATGAAGCTGGAAGGCTTGGCTCTCAGCCCTGAGGAGATTACCTATTTGGAGCAGTTGTCAGAGCGTTTAGGGAAGACCTCTTAGTGATAGCGAACTCTTTGGTTTCAGTCAGGTAAATAGTGAGCATTGCCGTCACAAGATTTTTTTGGAGGAACATTTATTATTGATGGAGAAGAGCGAGCAAGCAGTCTTTTTGCGATGATTAAGGAAACAAGTCAGCAAAAATCCTGGTTTGCTCGTTTCTGCATACAAAGATAATGTAGCCTTTGTCGCTGGTCCTAAGGTAGAGCAGTTTGCGCCACACAGAGCTGATGCGCCTGATTACTTTGAGACTAAAGAAATAGAGAGCGTTCTATCATTGAAAGCTGAAACACATAACTTCCCAACTACAGTAGAGCCTTTCAATGGTGCAGCTACTGGTACTGGTGGCGAAATCCGTGACCGTATGGCTGGTGGACGAGCAAGTATTCCGCTTGCTGGTACGGCAGTTTATATGACGAGTTACCCTCGTACAGAAGGTGCGCGTGCGTGGGAGGCTTATTCAGACGAACGTCCTTGGCGTTATCAGACTCCAAGACAGATTTTTAACTAAGGCTTCTAATGGTGCAAGCGACTTCGGGAATAAGTTTGGTCAGCCTCTAATCTGCGGTTCGGTCTTGACTTATGAGCATACCGAGGGTAATGGTCATCCTAAGTATGGTTATGACAAGGTGATTATGCTCGCAGGTGGCGTCGGCTATGCTAAGCGTGAGTATGCACTCAAGGGCGAACCTCAAACGGGCGAGAAGGTTGTGCTGATGGGGGGCGATAACTACCGCATCGGTATGGGCGGTGGTGCTGTGAGCTCGGTAAACACAGGGCTATATGCTGGCGCGATAGAACTTAATGCTGTGCAAAGAGCCAACCCTGAGATGCAAAAAGCGTGTCCAGAATGTGGTGCGTGCTATGGCTGAGAGTGACGAAAACCCAATTGTATCTATTCATGACCATGGAGCAGGAGGGCATTTAAACTGTCTAAGCGAACTTGTTGAAGCTACGGGCGGACATATTGATATGGATAGACTACCCGTAGGTGACCCTACGCTAAGTGCGAAAGAAATCATTGGCAATGAAAGTCAAGAGCGTATGGGCTTGCTAGTTAGCGAAAGTGCTGTAGACTCATTGAAGTCGCATTGCCGAGCGTGAACGTGCTCCTCTCTATGTGGTAGGGGAGACGACTGATGATATGCGTTTAGTCTTTGAGAAGGATAACGGAACTAAGCCCATAGACTTGGCTCTAGGTGATATGTTTGGTAGCTCTCCCAAGACAATTATGGAAGATGAGCATGTGGAAAGAAGTTTTGCGCCTCTTGCTTACACTCAAGATAAGATAGAGGAATATCTACATAATGTACTGCGCATGGAAGCTGTGGCTTGTAAAGACTGGCTTACATGTAAGGTAGACCGCTCTGTAACGGGACGTGTGGCTCGTCAGCAGTGTCAAGGCGAAATCCAATTACCGCTAAGCGACCTTGGGGCTATGGCTCTTGACTTCCGTGGTAAGGCTGGTATCGCTACTTCTATTGGTCATGCGCCACAGGTAGCACTTGTAGACCCTGTCGCTGGCTCAGTGATGGCTATTGCAGAATCTTTGACAAACATTGTGTTTGCGCCATTAACTCACGGTCTCTCTGGCGTATCTCTTAGTGCCAACTGGATGTGGCCCTGCCGTAATAAGGGTGAAGATGCACGACTCTATGATGCAGTAGAAGCAGCTTCTCAGTTTGCTATAAGCCTAGGCATTAACATTCCTACAGGTAAGGACTCGCTCTCAATGACTCAGAAGTATGCTGGCGATGAGCCTGATGTACTATCTCCTGGTACGGTGATTATTAGTGCTGCTGGAGAGGTGAGCGATGTTAAGAAAATCGTATCGCCAGTACTGCAGAATGAGCCTAATAGCGCAGTTTATCATATTGATTTTAGCTTTGCTCCTTTAGCTCTTGGTGGTTCAGCCTTTGGCGCAGAGTCTTGGTAAACTTGGAAATGAAACGCCAAGTGTAGATGAGCCCGAATACTTCAGAGATGCTTTTGCGGCTGTTCAGGAACTTATTGCTGGTGGTTATGTCCTTGCAGGTCATGATATCTCTGCTGGTGGATTGGTGACAACGCTTCTAGAAATGTGTTTCCCTAATAGTAAGGGCGGTCTTAAGATTGATTTTAGTGCTATCCCTGAAACTGATTTAGTGAAATTGTCTTTGCAGAGAACCCCGGGTGGTGCTACAACTCAAGAACCTAAAGGAGGCTGAAGAAATCCTAAGAAGCAATTCTATTGGCTTTGCTAAAATTGCGGAGTTAAGCACAGAGCGTACTTTGGACATTAAGCAGGGTAAAAAGCATTTGAGCCTAGATATCGATGCCTTGCGTGATGTGTGGTATGAAAGTTCGTTCCTCATGGATAAGCATCAGACCGCATTGCCAGAGGCTGAAGCACGTAGAGATAATTACAAACAGCAGACTGTAAGTTATAAGTTCCCCGGAGGCTTCAGCGGAAAGATGAAGGACTTAGGCTTAGACCCTAATCGCAAGACAAAGAGCGGTATCAAGGCTGCTATTCTTCGAGATAAGGGAACTAACGGAGAGCGCGAAATGGCTTATGCGCTATGGCTTGCAGGTTTTGATGTGCGAGATGTACATCTTACTGACCTTACTAGCGGAAGAGAAACGCTTGATGATATACAGATGATTGTCTTCTGCGGTGGTTTCTCTAATAGTGATGTGCTTGGTTCGGCTAAGGGTTGGGCTGCTGGTATCCTTTACAATGCCACTGCAAAGGCGACGCTTGAACGCTTCTATGCTCGCCCCGATACATTGAGCTTTAGGTATTTGCAATGGTTGTCAGCTGATGGCAGAGCTAGAAGTCTTGTATCCTGAGCATGAAGAGAAGCATAAGATGGCACACAATGATAGTGGTCGCTTTGAGTCGGGCTTCGTAAGTTTACGAATACCCAAGAATCACTCTGTTATGCTTCAGAACCTAGAAGGAACAGAGATTGGCATTTGGGTTGCTCATGGTGAAGGTAAGTTTGACCTTAAGTACAGCGCTGATAAGTATCATGTAATAGCACAGTATAAGTATGATGCTTATCCTGCTAATCCTAATGGTTCGCCCCATGCTATCGCAGGCTTATGCTCAGCTGATGGTCGCCATCTAGCGATGATGCCCTCACCCAGAGCGAGCAATCTTCCCATGGACATGTGCTTACTATCCAGAGGCAGAGCGTGGAGAGCATGAGGTTACGCCTTGGATGGTCGCCTTCCGCAATGCATACGAATGGATTAAGAACTATAAGTAATCTGTTGTGAGCATAGTCTTCATAGACTTTGTAAACAACTAACTTTTTAGATACATCTTAAGAAGGGGCTTGCAGGATGATATTAAACTTATCATCTTGCTCCCCTTCTAATTGTATGGTCTCAGTATCAAAAAAACAGAAATTGAATGACGAAAAAGAATAAACCAATAAATAAGAAATCAGGAACTAAACCTAAGAAGAAGGCTACGCGAGTGAGTACTCGTAGAGATTTGACGAACGAACAAATAGAACAAACTGTACGCAAGCTCTTTCGAGAGCGAGCCTAATAAAGTCTTTAATTATAAGCAGGTATGCTATCTCTTTGGGCAAACATCAATGTCCCAAAAAGCGACAAGTTGTGTCCGTCTTGGAGGCTCTTGTCGTTTTTGGTTTTCTCACGGAAGTAGAGATGGGGCGTTATCGCCTCAAGCATGCTGAGCGCAAGACTAAGGGCAATGCTCTAGAAGGCACATTCCGCCACTTTAGAGGAAATTCAAGCGTAGTGGTTGAGGGCATGGAAGAGCCTTTAGCGATAGAAGAGCGTGATGCTGCTCATGCGCTAGATGGCGATAAGGTGCGCATTGCTCAAACTACACTTAAGGGGCGTGTCGAACGCAAGGTGTGGCAGGTTACTAAAATTCTTGAGCGCAGTACACGTACTTATGTAGGTAAGATTAAAATCACTCGCCAAGGAGCTTTTTTGTTACGAATGAGAGCCGAGATATGCGGATGCCTATTCAAATCCTTGAGGAGGATTTGGGTGAAGTGGAGGATAGAGATAAGGTAATTGTACGTGTGCGTTCGTGGTCTTCTCGTGACCGTAATCCGATTGGAGAGATTGTTGATATACTAGGGAAGACGGGTAGTGCCGATGCAGAGATGCACGCTATTCTTGCTGAATATGGCTTGCCTTATCATTATCCAGAGGAGGTTGAGCAAGCGGCAACTAGTCTTAGTGGCGAGATAACGGAGGAGGCCTTGCGTGAGCGTGAAGACTTCCGTTCGATAACGACCTTTACTATTGACCCTAGAGATGCGAAAGACTTTGATGATGCACTCTCTATCCGTAAGTTAGAAAATGGCAACTGGGAGATAGGGGTACATATTGCAGATGTTAGTCATTTTGTTCGTCCCGGCGATATTATTGATAAGGAGGCCTATAACCGTGCTACGAGTGTTTACCCTCGTAGACCGCACGATACCGATGCTCCCTGAATATCTAAGTAATGGCCTTTGCAGTCTGCGCCCTAATGAAGATAAGTATAGTTATAGCTGTATCTTCGAGATGAGTGATGATGCCAAGGTGCAGGCGAGTCGCATAGTGCGTACGGTTATCTGCAGTGATAGGCGTTTTACTTACGAAGAAGCACAAGAAATCATTGAGCGAGGTGAGGGCGATTATGCAGAAGAGATTTTAACCCTAAATAGACTCGCTCAGCAAATACGTGAGGAGAGATTTAAGGCTGGTAGTATTGCTTTTTGAGCGCCCCTGAAGTTCGTTTCCTTATAGATGATGCTGGTAAACCCCTCTCTGTTTACCTCAAGGAAAGTCTTCCTGCACATCAGCTCATTGAGGAATTTATGCTCTTGCCAATAAGACTGTGGCAGAGCGTATTGGTCGCCGTCGTGGTAATGCCAAAGTAAAACCCTTTTGTTTACCGTGTGCACGATGAACCCTGATATGGAGAAATTGGGACAATTGTCTTCTTTCGCAGCGACCCTTGGTTATACGTTTAAAGTTGGTGCTAGCTCTAAAGCGGTTTCTAAGAATCTGAATAAATTCCTCGCAGAAGTTAAGGATAAGCCAGAGGGGGATAAGTTTGCAACGATAGCGGTACGTACGATGGCTAAAGCCAAGTATACGGCTGAGAATATCGGGCACTACGGCTTGGCTTTCCCTTTACTATACGCATTTTTACTTCCTATTCGCCGTTATCCAGACCTTATGGTGCATCGTTTGCTAACGCATTATTTGGTGGATAAGGGTGCGCCTGTAGATGAAGCTCTTTTGGAGCGTGAGTGCGAGCATTCATCAGCAATGGAGGTCTTGGCTTCGCAGGCAGAGCGTTCGTCTATTCGCTACAAGCAAGTTGAGTATATGCAGCAGTATGTAGGTTATGGCTTCGAAGGAACGATTTCAGGACTTGCAGAATGGGGTATTTATGTAGAACTCAATGATAGCAAGTGTGAAGGCTTAGTCCCTATGCGAGATTTGAGCGATGATTATTATGAGTACGATGAGAAGAACTTTTGCCTTGTCGGACGTAGCTCAGGGCGTCGCTATGTCATGGGTGATCAATTAGTTGTGCGTGTGGCTGGTGCCAACCTTGAGCGTAAGCAATTAGATTTTTCATCTTATAGAGTCAAAGGAATAGCATTGAGATTATCTCAATAGGTCTAATAGAGAGACCGTGCATAGCTGATAAGGCTGTTGCACGGTTTTTTTATAGTCTAATCGCTGTTGTAAGTACGTCGTACTCGTTGTCGTAAGTACACGTAAACACATCAGTAAGTATGCGTACTCACTAAGTAAGTGCGTGTACTCATTTCTGTGAGTACGTCGTACTCATTTCTGTGAGTACGTCGTACTCATTTTTGATTAAAGTATTACTGAAGAATAGGTCTTTAGAGTGGCACTCCTTGAGCTAGGACAAAGGCTCTCGCTGGTGTGTACTTTTTATTTGTCTGTGTATCTCTAAAGTTTTTTTAAGAGCGATTTGTGTTTGTATCCGGAGGTGCTTATCTTTGCTCTATCAAGTTTTTTTCATTCGTAATAAAAATAATGGACTATGAGTAAATGTACTTTGTTCTTCAGTCGTTGTGCCTGTGCTATTCTTTTAGCCTTATTATCTTCAATCTTTGCTCAAGCTAGTGAGCTAGACAGCGTTCTGCACTTTAAATCTTGATCCTAATCTCGTTTGGGATAAGATTTCTCCTAATGACTATGTGTTAAGTAAAGATGGTAGAACACTAGTTAAATGGAAGAATCATTCTGTTTCTAATCTAGATATGGAGCGAGATTCTCGCTTAAGTAAGGTTCAATTTATTGGTGATGGAGCTTTTCTTCGGATTCGTATTCGTATTCCTTAGAAACAGTTGTACTAAAGCTTCATCTGTAAAAAAAGTATTGGCAGTCATGCTTTTTCGCTGTTCCAATTTGAAAAAGATGCTTATACCTATATCTGTTACAAGTATTGGAAATTCTGCTTTTTGCTATGTGTAGTAATTTGTCAAGGCTTGACATTCTGAACTCTGTGTCTTATATAGGGAAGGGGCATTTTTTCCTGTGGGCTAAAAATATTGTTATGCCATCTTCTCTAAAAAGATTGAAGATGACACTTTCTCTTATTGTATGTCTTTGACAAGTGTTACTATTCCAGCATCTGTTACGAGTATTGGAAATGGGGCTTTTTCTAAAAAAATTATGAATTAGAGGAGGTTGTTATGCCTTCATCTGTTACAAGTATTGGGGATTATGCTTTTGATGATTGTTACAGTTAGCTAAGCTAGCTATCCCTAAATCGGTAACAAATATAGGTAAACAGGCTTTTTGCCAATTGTTCTGAATTGTCGGGAATTGAACTCCCTCCTTCTTTAACTCGGATAGAAGAATGGACATTTTTTAACTGTAACAAACTGAAGAATATTATTATACCTCCTTCTGTTGTTACTATTAGGGATAGAGCTTTTTTTCAGACTGTCAGAGCTTAGAGAGTGTTATTATCCCTTCTTCTGTCACAAGTATTGGAAAAAGAAGCTTTTCTCTAGTACCTTTTTCTGATGTTCTTTTTAAATCTTAGATTTGAATCACCAAAAGCCTCCATACGTAGATGATTTTATAGCATCTGAGTATTCTAAAATAAAGATTATTGTCCCTAAAGGAGCAAAAAGAGGCTTATATAAAGGCTAACCTTGTAGCTAATACCGAGTGTGTAGTGGAGGAATAAGATGTGTTTTAGGCTCTTTGAGAGTTATCTTTGAGGATAAGAATCAATAAAAAGGCTATGGCAAGTATTTGTCATAGCCTTTTTATTGTCTTAGAGCCCTTGACTGAATGTCATACGATTATTAAGAGACCATTGCATAATACGGTACTGCTGCGTTATTATCGACATTCAGGCTTGGTCATTTACACGAGTAAACTCCTGCGCCCTCAGTCTCAATGCCTTGCGATTACCGCATTCTGCAAAGCCCCACCAAAGAACAAGTTTTACTTTGTTCTTTTGGAGACCGTGCAACGGTCTCATTAAGTCAAGATTTTGGAGATAAAGAAAATATTACTACATTTGTAGTGTGATATAAAAAGTATTACACTTTGTAAGCATGTAATGTTGATTTAATAATGTAAGCGTGTATGATTACTATTAAAAATCTTAAGTTCCGTTATAAACGGACTGTGCCTCTTTTTGAAGATTTGTCTTTGGACATTCCTCAAGGTAGTATTATCGGATTGCTCGGACGTAATGGTGAGGGCAAAAGTACTCTGATGAAGTCTCATCACGGGGCAACTATTACCTTCCGCGGGAACGCCTCTTTGGCGATTTTTGACATCACTAAGCGTCATTATCAATACCTCCAGCAGGTATTTATGTTGCCCGAAGATATGGTCGTTCCTCGTGTGACGGTAAGGGCTTATTTCGATATGATAGCGCCTTTCATCCAAAATTATGATGAGCGCATAGCTCAGGAGATTGTTCAGTCCTTTTGAGATTGATTGGTCTTGGTCCTTGCATAAGATCTCGCTAGGTCAGCGCAAAAAAATGTCTGATTGCCTTTGGCTATATCTCTGCGCACTCCTATACTGCTGCTTGATGAACCAACTAATGGCTTGGATATTCCCAGTAAGAGTGTGTTCCGTAGACTATTACTCAAGTATGGTAGCGACGAACAAACGATCATCATTAGCACGCACCAAGTAAGAGATTTAGAGCAACTTCTCGATTACATCATTATGCTAGACGGCAATAAAATTGTTTGTAATGAGAGTATAGCTGCTTTGAGTGAGACTTTAGCTTTTTGGCGAAGTTACTGAGGCTAATGCTGAGCGAGCTATTTATCGTGAATTTATGGTGCTCGGGGAGTATGGCGTGTGGAAGCATGCGGATTTGGAGCCAGCATTGCAAGGAGAGTTCTCAATGGAATTATTCTTTAATGCTATGATTGCACAAAGAGCCCGAATGAATGAAGTCTTAAATCATCAAATAGAAATCAAGTAGAATTATGAAAACTGCATCACATAATAGCTCTTGGGGGCGTATAGGCCTTATGCTGAAAGCTGACCCTAACCAATAATAAGCTGACTCTCTCTCTGTATGCTCTGTGCTTCTTGGGCATCTTTTGTTCTGCTACCTCGTTTCCCTCTTCTTTTTGAGTGGAATTATAATGCTTGGCTATCCGAACATTTGGTGACGTACTCTGTACCGCAGCTCGTTTTTCTTCTCCTTGTTTGGGGCTCATATCTATAGTACAATTTATGTGCTAGTTCGTCTCAGCATGGTCAGCCCACGACGTTCTCGACCTTACCTCTGTCGCTCAGAGAGAAATTCGTATCTATGAATCTCTTTATCGCTTGTGTGGTTCTGCTGGGCTTTATCGTTGTCGCTTGCTCATATCTGATAGAGTGTTTGTTAATACCCAATTTTAGCTCGCTAATAGAACCGAGTGTTCTGCAGGATATTATTTTTAATGCCCCTTTGAAAATGATGGAACTGGATGGGAGTTTACTTAATAAGTTCAGTCTAATCTTGGTTGTTTCAACTTATTGTGTGCTTTATCCTCTGTTCGCTTATGGGCTAATGTGGTTAAATTCGGTGTATCTTCGTAAGTCTTTTTGAGTTTGATTGCATTCTATCTTGAGATGTTTATTTATGCTCTGTTCTATGCTTTTCTCGCTCTTTTGGGTGGTAAATCAATGTAAGTCTGGCAAAGGATGCTTTGTTCTCATTGTCTTTCTGTAGCCTAATGTGCTATTTTTCTCGATAGGGAATTTTGTATGGGCTGCCTTATTAGTTGGAATTGTTTATTGTTTGCTATGGCGTCGTTTGCGTACTATCCCTTATTAGTTGAATAATATGATTAAGAATAATAATTTGCTTGGCTATGCTCAGATATTGCAGATTGTCAGTGACCGCATTATTGAGGGGCAATACCCAGTGGGAGGGCGTATCCCGTCTGTACGAGATATGGCTGTAGAGATGGAAGTCAATCCGATAACAGTAACACGAGCTTACGATAAACTAAGTTTGCAAGGAGCTATTTATTCTCAGCGAGGTATGGGGTATTTTGTGAGTGAAGATGCTGTAACCATCTTGAGGAATGAGCGTGTTGAACGTTTTTTGGAATGAGTATATTCCAGAGCTCAAGCGCACGATGTCTTTACTTGGTATTACTGCGGAGGAGCTACAGCAACATCTATTGGAATAGCACTCTGCTTATAAAGAGTTAGCGCATCATCTAGGAATTCCTAGATGATGCGCTCCATTTATTTAGAATGTAAATAGGTGATGAGCCCTATTCTGCATCATAGAGAGAGGTCGAGAGATAACGCTCTCCAGTGTCAGGCAGGATAGCAACAATGGTTTTACCTGCATACTCAGGGCGGCGAGCAAGCTCAACGGCAGCACTTAATGCAGCACCACTAGAGAAGCCTCGCTAGGATGCCTTCGCTACTAGCAAGCAGGCGTGCTCCCGCAATAGCATCTTCATTGCTGATAGAAATAACTTCATCAATGAGATTTGCATCATAATTCTGTGGTACAAAGCCTGCTCCGATACCTTGAATCATGTGTGGTGCTGGTTGCCCTCCGGTAAGAACTGGAGATAAATCGGGCTGTACAGCAATAGCTTTAATCTCTGCTTTATGCGCTTTTTAGTCCACGTGCTAAACCTGTGATTGTGCCTCCCGTACCAACTCCAGCAACAACTGCATCAACCTGACCATCGGTATCTAGCCAAATCTCTTCGGCAGTAGTTTTTTTCATGGATATTAGGATTAGCAGGGTTATCAAATTGACCTAAAGAAATAGCTTTAGGAGTCTTGGCGATAATTTCCTCTGCTATTTTCATAGCACCCTTCATACCTTCTGATGCTGGTGATAGTACTAGCTCCGCTCCCAGAGCTGTAATCGTGCGCCTACGCTCAACGCTCATGCTCTCGGGCATAACGATTACAGCCCGATAGCCTTTTGAGCTTAGCGACGAATGCAATGCCAAGACCAGTATTTCCACTGCTAGCCTCAACGATTGTAGAGCCTTCTCCTAGTTTCCCTATAGCTTCGGCTGCTTCTATCATAGCGAGAGCGGCTCGGTCTTTGACGCTACGAATAGGATTGTAAGACTCCAGCTTGACAAGAATGCGTGCTTGTAGCTTGAGTTCTTGTGTCAGATTGTTTACTGAGAGTAGTGGCGTTTTTGCCTACTAGCTCAAGTAGGCTGTTAAAAATCTTTCCCATAATTGTGATTAATTATTGATAGTTAAGAGAAAAGGGGTTGTCACAGTATTTTGCGACAACCCCTTGAGTTAAATTATACTGATATTTGGATAATTAAGCTTTGCTCTGCAAATGTTGTTGCCAAGCCCAAGCACTCTTGAGGGTGTCAGCTAAAAGTTTCCTTAGCACACCAACCAAGGACCCTCATTTGCCTTTTTGTGGATTTGCCCATACTTGTTCGATATCACCTTCGCGACGTTCTACGATGCGATGAGGAACTTTCACTCCTGTAACCTCTTCGAAGGTATTGATGAGTTCAAGTACGCTTACACCACGACCCGTACCGATGTTGAATGTTTCAAGAGAGTCACTGTGGCTACTAGGGCTAATCATGCGCTCAACAGCAATGACATGAGCGCGAGCAAGGTCCACTACATTGATGTAGTCACGTATGCACGAGCCATCAGGCGTATTGTAGTCATCGCCAAAGACACTTAGCTCCTTGCGAATACCAGCAGCCGTCTGTGTGAGGTAAGGGATAAGGTTCTGAGGTACTCCGATAGGAAGTTCGCCTATTAGTGCTGAAGGGTGAGCTCCGATAGGATTGAAGTAGCGGAGTAGGATAGCCTTGTACTTAGCACCAGCATAGATAGCATCGCGCAGTATCTCTTCGTTAATCTGCTTAGTATTGCCATAAGGAGAGAGGGCTTCCTGTACGGGAGCATCTTCTGTAACGGGCAATATCTCTGGCTGACCGTAGACAGTGCAAGATGAAGAGAAGACGATACCCTTAGTGCCATGTCGCTCCATAGCTTCAAGCATCACAATCAGAGATAATAGGGTTATTGCGGTAGTACTTTCAGAGGTTGCTGTACGCTCTCACCTACAGCCTTAGATGCTGCAAAGTGAATGACACCGACGATATCCTTGTTTTCGCTGAAGATGCGTTCTACAGCCTCTGCGTCATTGCAATCAGCTTCGTAGAACGTAGGGCGAACACCCGTAATAGCTTCGATGCCATCAAGTACTCCGATGTTAGAGTTGGATAGGTTATCCATAGATACAACCTTATACCCTGCGTTGATGAGTTCGACTGTGGTGTGTGAGCCGATGTAGCCCGTACCGCCAGTAACGAGAATAGTTCCCTTAGACATAGCTCTTAAATGCTTAGTATTTTTATGAAATGATAGTCTTGTTTATATCCTCAATATAGTTGAGAAGTTCGTCTCTACCTTCTTTGGCTTCACTACTAGTAATGAAGATAGGTGGCAGTTCCTCCCAACTTTCTAATAAAGTTTGTTTGTAGGCTTCTATATTGCTTGCTAGCTTCCCTTTGCTGAGTTTATCTGCTTTCGTGAAAACAAGCGCAAAAGGAACTCCATTCTCGCCAGCCCATTCGATAAACTCAAGGTCAATCTTTTGAGGTTCGTGGCGACAGTCTAGCAAGATAAATAGATTGGTAAGCTGTTCACGTTCTAGAATGTAGTCCTCAATAATGCTCTTGAGGCGTTCCCCTGTTGCTTTGACCTACACGAGCAAAACCATAACCGGGAAGGTCTACAAGGTGCCATTCATTATTGATTAAGAAATGGTTAATCAGTTGCGTCTTACCCGGTTTCTGTGACGTCATTGCTAGCCCCTTACGCTGCGTTAGCATGTTAATAAGGCTTGACTTCCCTACATTACTTCTCCCGATAAATGCATATTCGGGAAGAGTGCTTGCAGGGCACTTCTTGACGTCTGTATTGCTTATGACAAACTCTGCCGATTTAATTATCATAGCTTAATAACCTAGGTAGTTTGCTGGAGAGATGACACGCATCTCAGCCTTTACAGCTTCGCTCACATCAAGGGTTTCAATGAATGCGGCGATGCTTGACTCTGTAATGGTTTCGTTCGTTCTAGTGAGCGCCTTCAATGCCTCATAAGGCTTGGGATAGCCTTCTCTGCGTAGTATTGTTTGCAGAGCTTCGGCCACGACTGCCCAGTTTTTGTCTAGGTCTGCTTGCAGAGACTCTCTGTGTAGAAGAAGCTTCCCTAAGCCCTTAGCGAGGCTAGCAAAAGCAATAAGCGTGTGTGCAAGAGGTACACCGATGTTGCGAAGTACAGTCGAGTCTGTTAGGTCTCGTTGCAGACGAGAGACTGGCAACTTTCTAGATAAATGCCCGAAGATAGCATTAGCAAGACCTAGGTTGCCTTCTGCATTTTCGAAGTCAATAGGATTAACCTTGTGAGGCATCGCAGATGAACCCACCTCGCCTTCTTTGATTTTTTGCTTGAAGTAATCCATAGAGATATACATCCACATATCTCTAGCGAGGTCTAGCATAATCGTATTGATACGTTCGTAGGCATCAAAAAGAGCTGCCGTATAATCGTAGTTAGAGATTTGTGTCGTATAACTTTCTCTCAATACCTAGGCTTGAAACGAATTTATTAGCAAAGCTTAACCAATCATGCTTAGGGAAAGCGATAAGGTGAGCATTCATATTGCCTGTTGCTCCTCCGAACTTGGCTGTATGAGGTACACGAAGTAGCTCACTTCTCTGTTGCTCAAGGCGGTAAACAAATACCATAATTTCCTTACCTAAGCGTGTAGGGCTAGCTGGCTGACCATGAGTGCGTGCGAGCATAGGAATGTCTGCCCATTCTTCTGCGTATGACTTTAGCGTCGCGATGATGGCATCGAGCTGAGGGAGGTAAACCTCATGCAGGCTCTCACGCTGCATCATAGGGAAAGAAGTGTTGTTGATATCCTGACTCGTTAGACCAAAGTGAATGAACTCTTTCTCTTCTGTCAGCCCCTAGTAGGGTCAAATTGTTCCTTGAGGAAGTACTCTACTGCCTTTACATCGTGGTTGGTTACAGACTCAATCTCTTTAATGCGTTTAGCATCTTCAAGACTGAGGTCTTGGTAAATCTTATGTAATCTTTCGGGCTTAACTTTTTCTTTTACCCCTTTGAGTTGAGGAAGCTCATCGCATAGAGCAAGGAAATACAGTACTTCTACACGTACTCGATAGCGGATAAGTGCTTCTTCGCTGAAGTAGCGACTGAGGGATGAACTTTGACGGTGATAACGTCCGTCAATAGGGGAAACAGCTAATAGTTGGTCCATTATGTCTATCTAATGTTATGTTTCTTTTTCAAAGGTACAATAAAGAACGGGAAAATCTTATAACGGTCTACTTCTCATAATGGTCTACTCAATGATTGACCAGCGGGTACATCTTCTGTAATCCACATATTGGCTCCTATGCGTGCAGACTCACCAATGTTTATGCGTCCTAATAAGGTTGTGTTGGAGTACACGATAACATTATCTCCTATTATAGGATGGCGTTCAATCCCTTTGATTAAACTACCGTCATCTGCTTTAGGGAAACTTTTTTTGCGCCGAGTGTAACTCCCTGATAGAGTTTGACACGTGAGCCTATAATGCAAGTAGCTCCAATAACTACTCCTGTGCCGTGGTCAATAAAGAAAGACTCTCCTATGCGTGCTGCAGGATGAATGTCAATGCCTGTTTCGCTGTGTGCAATCTCAGAGATAATGCGAGGGAGAAGTGGTACTTGGAGTTCGTACAGCTTGTGCGCAATACGATGATAAGTAATGGCTTTGAGGCTAGGATAACAGCAAATTATTTCTCCTATAGACTCTGCTGCAGGGTCACCTTGGTAGGCGGCTTCTACATCCAGAGCTAGCATACGTCTAAGCTCTGGAAGGTAGCTAATGAATGCACCTGCTATGTTGAGGGCTTTATACTCTTGTTCGGAGTTACAGCTTTCGCCCTTGCATATTTCCTGCTCAGCAAAACACAGACTATACAGTATTTGCTTGGCTAGTACTCGATGCATGCGCTCGACAGCTACTCCTAGATGGTAGGTAATAGTCGAGTCGTGCAAACTTGATGAACTATAATAACCCGGAAAGATAGTTGAGCGTACTAATGCAATAAACTCTCGCACCGCTTGTTCGCTAGGGAGGGCTTGTCCTTCTGGATTGTGGTGGTAAAGTCCTTCGTAGCTTTTGTGGTTGAGAGAGTTTATCTACAACAGAGTTTATCGTTGCGTTATTGAGGCTATAATTCATCTAGTCTAACGTTTTGTTTTTGAGGAAAAAGAAATAGGAAGTGCCAAAGAATAGTCGTGCAGAGCCCATAATGTGAGCGCATTACTCGGAAGCTGTTCTATCAGGCTTGCTCTATGATTATTCGTGGTTGTCCCTTCGTTAAGATATAGAGATAGAGGAGCATCTATTCTGCAATATGAATGAGCTCTTTTCATGACTCTGATGCACCAATCTATATCTGCTGAGAAGCGATATTGTAAGTCGTACTCTGGGCATAGTTCTCTCCGAGCGATAAAACTCTGATGGCAAACCAACATACCCTTGCGGAATGACCGCCAATTGAGCTGATGGGGAGGACGCAGACGGCGTGGTCCTAGGACTTCATCATGCTCATTGATAAGCATGCAATCGCCCATAGATAATATCGGGTAATTCATTGCCTTTTGATAATGCCTCTGAAAGCATAGTCTCCACGGTATCTTCTTTGGGGAGGGCATCGCCCTGCATTTAAGAACCAAACATATTCACCTGTTGCATGTCTTAATCCCTTGTTCATCGCATCATAGATACCTTTATCGGGTTCGCTGATGCAAATAGCTTTGGGGGCTTATTTCGTGAACCAAATTCAAGGTGTTATCTCGGCTTGCTCCGTCAATGATAATGTACTCTATATGTGGATAGGTTTGACGGCTAACGCTACGAAGCGTTCGCTCTATGGTTTGCTCTGCTTGATAGCAAACAGTGATTATTGATACTTTAATATCCATTGAAGTTAATCCCCAATAAATGTTTCGTTTAATACTGACCGGTAATTGTTGAAGATTTTACTCTTAGAGATGAAGCCTCAGATAAACGCCAGTATCACTAACTACGGGAAGTTTCCATTCTTTGCTCTCGTCAAAAATCTGCATGATACGTGTCATGCTCATGGATGGACGAACTAGTGTATGTGGAGCTACCATAATACGCTTGACGATATGCGAAGGTCTATCGTATAACTCTGGACGGAACATGATATTGCGGATATTATCAAGCTCTACGATGCCCACGAGCTTTTGGGACTCATTGACTACTGGGAAATGAATTACGGTGGCTTACCGATACCACGCGTACTAGGTCACCAAGAGTCATTTCGGGATTAACAACCTCAAAGTCAGTTTCGAGTACATTCTCTACATTCATCAGGGTAAGCACGGCAGCATCTTTTTGGTGGGTAAGTAGTTTTCCCTGCTCGGCTAGACGAAGCGAATAGATGCTGTGAGGCATGAAGATACGGATTGTTCCGAAGGCTGTCATAGAAACAAGCATCAAAGGAAGGAAGAGGTCGTAACCACCACTGAGTTCGGCAACCAAGAAAAACCCCCGTAAGTGGTGCATGCATGACCGCAGACATCAAACCCTGCCATACCCAATAGCGTGTAATTTTTATTGGGCAGATACATCTTGATGAAAGGTAGGTAATTGACTATATAGGAGTAAATAAATCCGGTAATAGCCCCGACAAAAAGAGTTGGCGCAAAGAGACCACCACAGCCACCACCCGAATTAGTCGCTACCGAAGCAAATACTTTAAGGACAAGAACAAGTATCATGAAGCCAACGACAACCCAAAAGCTTGTAGCAAAAATCTTCAAACAGACTATTATCTAGTAATGCGCCGTATTGTCCTGTTAATAGTTTATTTACGATGTCGTAACCTTCTCCGTAGAGTGGAGGAAGAAGGAAGATAAGTAGACCTAATATAAGAACGGAAACTACATAGCGGCTGAGGTAAGGCTCAATCTTCTTAAACCGCTTCTCTAGGAAAAACATTGTCTGAGAGAAGTATAAAGCGACCAAACCACAGATAATGCCAAGTAGTACCATCATAGGGAGTCGTTCTACATAATAGGGTTCTGTGAAGGTGAAACTAAAATGATTGGCTTCTCCAGAGATAAGATAACTAAGAGCTGCCGCTGAAACACTTGAAATCAAGAGTGGTAATACGCTTGCCATCGTAAGGTCAAGCAAGAGTACTTCGATGACAAAAACGAGCCCTGTGATAGGCGCTTTGAAAATGCCGCCTAAGGCTCCAGCTACACCACAGCCAACAAGTAACATGAGGTTGCGTTGCTCTAAGCGAAACAAGCGTCCGAAGTTAGAGCCAATAGCTGCCCCCGTCATCACAATAGGCGATTCCGCTCCCACAGAGCCCCCTGAAACTAATCGTAATGCCCGAAGCAAGAAGAGAGCTCCATGTATTATGAGACTTAATACGACTCTTACGCTGAGAAATCGAACTAAGAACCTTGGTTACCCCGTGGCTAATATCATCTTTGAGTATTAGGCGTACGAAAGCTCCCGTTAATAAAATCCCGACTGCAGGCAATACTAGATATAGATAGCTGTGTAGCTCAATACTCTGCATGAGAAAATGCTCAACATGATGTATAAAGTATTTAAGCGCATTCGCCAAAATACTCATAGTTACACCTATGCTGAGAGCCAAAAGGAGAATAAAGTATCGTTCGCTAATATGTTGTTCCCTCCAGTATATTAAATGGTCTAGAGCGGAGCGAACTTGTGATTTGAGTACACGCATTAGGGACGAATAACCTTAACTTCTCCTCCTCGACCAAGCTTGATAATCTGAGAAGGTTGAGCTTTTGAATTGTCTAATTGTCGGTAATTAACGACATAATCAACGCCATTAACGATAGCTTGGCTTATAGCCGAGAATACTGCGGGTGTAGGCTCTCCGCTGATATTGGCACTAGTAGAAACTATTGGGCGACGCAAGATGCGACAAATATCTTGAGAAAATCGTTCTTTAGTTACACGCACTCCTAGACTGCCATCTTCGGCAATTAGTGCAGGTGCTACCCCTTAGCATCGTCGTATATAATAGTTATAGGGCGAATAGTTAAATCAATCATATCGTAAGCAACATCGGGAACTTCGGGGATAACACGCTCTAGTGCAGGTATGCTATCAACAAGGACTAGCATGCTCTTGGCATCTGCTCGTTCCTTAAGTGCAAATATCTTCGCGACAGCTTCACTATTTGTTGCATCACAACCAATACCCCATACGGTATCTGTAGGGTAGAGGATAATTCCTCCTGAACGCAGGCATTGTATAGCCTTGTCTAAATCTTCTTTATACTGTGTGTCCACAATCTTCTTTATTATAGATGATACTGCTTACATCATAAGACTCCAAGGCAGAGTCTCGCTTGAGTATATTTTTCAATAGATACAAAGATAATATAATATAGAGACCATTGCATAATATGGCACTCGCTGCGTTATTTTTCGACATTCGGGCTTGGTCATTTACATGAGTAAACTCCCTGTGCCCTCAGTCTCAATGCCTTGCGATTACCCTATTCTGCAAAGCCTCACAAAAGAACAAGTAAAACTTGCTCTTTTGGAGACCGCCCTAGCGGTCTCATATTATAATATGGAGGCCATTGCCATAATCTCCCAAATCTATATGCGTCGTACTCGTCTCAGTAAGTACGACGTACTCGCTTTTTGTATTTACGCGTACTTACTGAAATAAGTACGCGCACTGACAAGAGTGTTTACGCACACTTACTTTAGTGAGTACGTCGTACTCATTTTTGATGTTTCCGAATACAACAGACGATGGGTGCGGACTTTGTTCCGTCTTTACAGGGCTCTTCTAGGGTATCATCTAACCTTGCATCTGCGCGGCTATCATACACTTCCAAGAATAACTGAAAATTTTTTTGAGCTTTGTATTTTATTCATATAAGGTTATTTTAAAAACAACTCACAGGTCTCACTCTAAAAAAATATTTTTGTGCAAATGTTTTGGAGGGAAAGAAAAGTTTGTATTACCTTTTGCACTCGCAAACGACAGGGAAGGCGTCGCAAGAGAGCGGGTCGGTCGGGAGCGAAAGACGAACGAAACTAGACAGAGTGATTAAACTTCTACGAAGCAAAAGTCCTCTAAATAGTTAGCCGAAGCTTTATTAAGGAAGCGATTTCTTATAAGTAACTTATGATGGTTTACCATCAGGCGATCATTGACATAATTAGTAAGAAAAACGAGAAAACAACGTAGAGCAAAAAAATAGCAATAAGTATACAACCATCTGTACTCTTACAGAATGTTTGAGTACGGAAAGGCGACAAAATAGATAAGGGCAGACGGTGGATGCCTAGGCCTCGGAGGCGACGAAGGACGTGATAAGCTGCGATAAGCTGCGGGGATTGGCACATACGAATTGATCCGCAGATTTCCGAATGGGGCAACCCGGCATGTAGAAGATATGTCACACCGCAGAGCGGTGAGCGAACGTGGGGAACTGAAACATCTAAGTACCCATAGGAGGAGAAAACAAAAGTGATTCCCTTAGTAGTGGCGAGCGAACGGGGACCAGCCCAAACCAACACTGTTTCGGCATTGTTGGGGTTATAGGACTGTAACGTGGACTCATTAGTTATAGAAGAACAAACTGGAAAGTTTGACCGTAGAAGGTGAAAGTCCTGTATTCGAAATAGCGAATGTACCTAGCAGTATCCTGAGTAGCGCGGAACACGAGAAATTCTGTGTGAATTAGCGGGGCCCATCCCTGTAAGGCTAAATACTCCCTGAGAGACCGATAGCGAACCAGTACCGTGAGGGAAAGGTGAAAAAGAACCTCGAATAGAGGAGTGCAATAGACCCTGAACCCGTCTGCCTACAAGCGGTAGGAGCAGGCTAGTCCTGTGACTGCGTGCCTTTTGCATAATGAACCTACGAGTTACTTTGTCTAGCAAGGTTAAGTGACGATAGTCACGCAGCCGAAGCGAAAGCGAGTCTTAAATGGCGGTTTAGTTAGATGGAGTAGACGCGAAACCAAGTGATCTACCCTTGGTCAGGTTGAAGGTTAGGTAAAACTAACTGGAGGACCGAACCGGTAAGCGTTGAAAAGCTTTTCGGATGAACTGAGGGTAGGGGTGAAAGGCTAATCAAACTTGGAGATAGCTCGTACTCCCCGAAATGCATTTAGGTGCAGCCTTAGGGAGTTTCTTATACGAGGTAGAGCGACTGATTGGATGCGAGGCTTTCACCGGCTATCAAGTCCAGACAAACTCCGAATGCGTATAAGTTAGATCCTAGGAGTGAGGGCATGGGTGCTAAGGTCCATGTCCGAGAGGAGAAGAATCCAGACCATCGGCTAAGGTCCCGAAATAATAGCTAAGTTGAACAAACGAAGTCAAGACGCTAAGACAGCTAGGATGTTGGCTTGGAAGCAGCTCATTCATTTAAAGAGTGCGTAACAGCTCACTAGTCGAGTGTTTTGGCATGGATAATAATCGGGCATAAGCTATTTACCGAAGCTGTGGGATATTTAAAAATATCGGTAGGGGAGCATTCTAGCGACGTCGAAGGTAAGAGGACAACTCTTGCTGGAGTTTCTAGAAAAGCAAATGTAGGTATAAGTAACGATAAAGGAGGTGAGAAACCTCCTCGCCGAAAGACTAAGGTTTCCTGATCAACGCTAATCGGATCAGGGTTAGTCGGGCCCCTAAGGGAAAGCCGAACGGCGCACCCTGATGGATGAACCGGTTAATATTCCGGTACTATTTATGTGAGCGATGTGGTGACGGAAGAGTGACAGTCCCGCCGACTGACGGAATAGTCGGTTAAAGGGTGTAGATGTAGATGCTGGTAGGCAAATCCGCCGGCAGAGTCGAACCTGACAGTACTAGGCGTGCATGCACAAATAGATATGGACGTAAACAGATTCCCTAGAAAAACCGCTAAGCATATTGCATGAATACCCGTACTAAAAACCGACACAGGTAGTTGGGTTGAGTATACTAAGGCGCTCGAGTGATTCGCGGTTAAGGAACTAGGCAAAATAGTCCTGTAACTTCGGGAAAAAGGACGCTCCCCGTGAAAAGGGAGCCGCAGAGAATAGGCCCAGGCGACTGTTTAACAAAAACACATGGCTATGCTAAATCGAAAGATACTGTATATAGCCTGACACCCTGCCCGGTGCTGGAAGGTTAAGAGGAGATGTCATCGCAAGAGAAGCATTGAATTGAAGCCCCAGTAAACGGCGGCCGTAACTATAACGGTCCTAAGGTAGCGAAATTCCTTGTCGGGTAAGTTCCGACCTGCACGAATGGTGTAACGATCTGGGCACTGTCTCAACCGCGAGCTCGGTGAAATTGTAGTATCGGTGAAGATGCCGATTACCCGCAACGGGACGAAAAGACCCCGTGAACCTTTACTATAGCTTTTACATTGTATTTGGGTAACAGATGTAGGATAGGCCGGAGACTATGAAGCGGGCACGCCAGTGTTTGTGGAGTCGCTGTTGAAATACGGCCCTTTTGTTACTTAGGGTACTAACTCGCAGAGCGAGGACAGTGTATGGTGGGTAGTTTGACTGGGGTGGTCGCCTCAAAAGCGTAACGGAGGCTTTTGAAGAGTACCCTCAGACCGATTGGTAACCGGTCGAAGAGTGTAATGGCATAAGGGTGCTTGACTGGGAGACAAACAAGTCGCACAGGTAGGAAACTAGAGCATAGTGATCCGGTGGTTCCGTATGGAAGGGCCATCGCTCAAAGGATAAAAAGGTACCCGGGGATAACAGGCTGATCGCTCCCAAGAGCTCATATCGACGGAGCGGTTTGGCACCTCGATGTCGGCTCGTCACATCCTGGGGCTGGAGAAGGTCCCAAGGGTTGGGCTGTTCGCCCATTAAAGTGGCACGCGAGCTGGGTTCAGAACGTCGTGAGACAGTTCGGTCTCTATCTGTTGTGGGCGTAGGATATTTGCGTGGACCCTGTCACTAGTACGAGAGGACCGTGATGGACTAACCTCTGGTTTATCGGTTGTTCCGCCAGGAGCATTGCCGAGTAGCTACGTTGGGACGAGATAAGTGCTGAAAGCATCTAAGTACGAAGCTCTCCACAAGATTAGATATCCTCATAAGGGTGGTTAAAGACGATGACCTTGATAGGCTACAGGTGTAAAGGTGGTGACATCAAAGCCGAGTAGTACTAATAGCCCGAAAGTTTTTGCGCAAAGAGTTGTATGCGTATTGCGCTTTATGTTGCGAATCGGCTTCTACTAGTTAATGGTTGCTAAATCATAACTCGAGCAATTAAGCGAAATTGCTTAGAGTATAAACAAGAGATATTTTGGTGGTTATAACGTTGAGGATCCACCTCTTCCCATTCCGAACAGAGAAGGCTCAATCGTGCTGATGGTACTGCGTATAGTGGGAGAGTAGGTAGCTGCCAGTTTTGGAGAAGGCTCTTAGTCGTATGACTGAGGGTCTTCTCTTTTTATACCCAGACCTCTCAGCAGGATAGCAGGGGAAGCTAAAGTGTATGTATTGAAAAGAAAAAAACTATGCTTTAGAGTTAAAATTCTAAATGTTTTTAGAGCTGACTATGGAGTATGTTGTACAATACTTATCTATCCTGAAGAATTTGTATTGAGTGAGTGTTGATGTGTAAGTTCTCCTAGTAATCATTATAGAAATAGGATTATCGGGTCATATATTGGAGAATTATTCCTCTGTAGACCTCTATAAATCACGAAAAAAATATGGCTCTAGTAGTGCCTGCATCGTATAAATGCTGTATCTTTGAAGTATAATAACATAAGTAGAATAACTCAGACATTATGAGATATACTCAAACAGCTATCCCTGGACTATGGATTATAGAGCCAGCATTAATCGGAGATGAACGAGGTTACTTCTTTGAAAGTTTCCGTAGTGCAGATTTTGCTATGCACATAGGCGAACTAACAATAGTACAAGAGAATCAATCTCGTTCGAAACAAGGTGTCCCACGTGGACTGCATCTACAAACAGGTGAGCATGCTCAAGCTAAGCTAATTCGTTGTGTCGAAGGGGCTATCCTAGATGTAGCAGTAGACTTGCGTGAGGGCTCGCCTACATTTGGTCAGCATTTTGCAATCGAGTTGTCTAGCGAAAAATCACAAGCAGATATTTATTCCACGAGGTTTCGCTCATGGTTTCCTAACCTTAAGTGATTATGCTACTTTGCAGTATAAAGTGGATAATGCTTATCATGCTTTGAGTGAATGTAGTTTGCGCTATGATGACCCTGCACTAGGTATTAACTGGAGCGCAGATAATGATATTAATCCTCAGGATTATATTCTTTCAAAGAAAGACCTTGAAGGTATTAGCTTTGAACTTTATAAGCGTCAGCACTTTTTTTCCGTAACTAATACATTAAACTAAAATAATAGAGACATTATGGTACAACCAACACTCCTAGTACTAGCGGCAGGTATGGGTAGCCGCTACGGAAGTCCTTAAGCAGCTTGATGGCCTAGGGTCCTTCTGGAGAAACAATTATGGACTACTCAATTTATGATGCTATTCGTGCTGGTTTTTGGCAAGGTGGTCTTCATCATTAGACGTAGCTTTGAGCAGGATTTCCGCGAGAAGATTCTTTCTAAGTATGAAGGTCGCATTCCTGTTGATGTGGTTTTTCCAAGATATGGATAACTTGCCTGCTGGTTTCTTTGTTCCTGAAGGTCGTGAAAAAGCCTTGGGGTACTAACCACGCTGTAATGATGGCTAAGGATGTGATTAAAGAACCATTTGCCGTAATCAATGCTGACGACTTCTATGGTCGTAGTGGTTTCGCTGTGATTGCTGATAAGTTACGTCAGCTTGCAGGTGGACATGATAAGTATTGCATGGTTGGTTATCGTGTAGGTAATACTTTGAGTGAAAGTGGTAGTGTGGCTCGTGGCGTTTGTGAAGTAGATGCTAATAACTTCCTTACAGGTGTCGTTGAGCGTACAGCTATTCAGCGTAATGCAGAGGGCAAGATTGCCTTTACTGACGAAAATGGTAAGGAGCAAATCCTTGGAGAAAATACGCCCGTTTCAATGAATATGTGGGGCTCACTCCTGATTATTTTGTACACTCAGATGAGTATTTTGCAGCTTTCCTTCGTGCTAATGAAGGTAATCTTAAGGCTGAATACTTCATTCCTCTTGTTGTTAATCAGCTTGTGCAAGAGAAGAAGGCTACTTGCGAAGTTTTTGGATACTCCTGACCAGTGGTTTGGTGTAACTTATGCTGCTGATCGCCCAGATGTAGAAGGAAAATCAATGCTCTAGTAGCTGCTGGGGAATATCCTCAGAAACTATTTTCTTAATACTTAAATATGAAGAACATTTCTAAATATATCGAGTACTATGCCTCACTAGTTTATCTGTGGCTTGTGCTCCTAAGACGAATAAGAATTATTCTGCTCCGGCTATTGACTTTACAGCTATTGACTCGGCTGTAAATCCAACTGAGGATTTTTATCACTTCGTCAATGGTCAGTGGCTCAAGAATAATCCTCTTCCAGCTGCTTATAGCCGTTATGGTTCGTTTGATATTCTTGGTGATAGCTCTACCGCTCAGGTACATGCTATTGTAGAAGAGCTTGCTAAGGGTAAGTATGATAAGGGTACAAACGAATATCGTATTGCTACACTCTATAACCAAGCTATGGACAGTGTAACGCGCAATAAGCTCGGCGCTGAACCTATTAAAGCTGACCTTAAGGCTATTCAGAATATCAAGACAAAGGCTGAACTAGTTAGTTACGCAGCTAAGCAAGACCAAGAATATGGTGCTGGTGTACTTTTCGGCTCTTATGTGGCTGCTGATGATAAGAATAGTACAATGAATATTCTTCATCTTTCTCAGGCAGGTCTAGCACTTGGTCCTCGTGACTACTACCTAGAGAATGATGAGTCTATGAAGCAAATTCGTACAGCATATGCCAAGTATCTTGTAGACCTCGCTCAGCTCTCAGGTTATAGTAAGGAAGATGCAGAACGCATTTCGAAGAATACGCTCAAGATAGAAACTGAACTAGCTAAGATTTGCTATTCTCAGGTAGAGCTACGTGATGCTAATCATAACTATAACATCACTAATATCGCAGACTTTGCTAAGGCTCATAAGGGCTTTTGACTGGAACGCTTATTTCTCTCAAAGAGGTCTTAAAGTGGCTACAGCAAACTTCGGACAGCTTGAATTCTTTAAGAAGTTTGACAGCTGGTTTGCAGGCGTATCTTTAGACGAACTTAAGGATAAGCTAACAGCAGAATTGCTGATTAGCTCTGCTGATGCACTTGGAGATAAGTTTGTTGCCCTAAATTTCGACTTCTATGGTCGCACGATTAGCGGTAAGAAGGAGATGAAACCTCGTTGGGAACGTTCAGTATCTGTCGTTGATGAAGTTCTCGGCAGAGCTTTATCGGACAAGAATATGTCAAGAAGTATTTCAGCCCAGAGGCTAAGGAACGTATGCTAACCCTTGTGAGCAATCTACAGAAGGCTCTTGCTAAGCGTGTAGAAGGTCTAGAGTGGATGAGCAAAGATACTAAGGCTAAGGCCCTTGCTAAGCTCAATAGCTTTACTGTGAAGATTGGTTATCCTGATAAGTGGAAAGATTACAGCAGTCTCAGATATTGACGCAAGCAAGACTTACTATGAGAATCTAAAGGCTGCATCACGCTCCAGACAGGCAGATAATCTTAAGGATTTAGGTAAGCCAGTAGACCGCACAAAGTGGCTTATGAACCCTCAAGAGGTGAATGCTTATTACATGCCTACAACGAACGAAATTTGTTTCCCTGCAGGTATCCTTCAGCCTCCATTCTTCAATATGAATGCTGATGATGCTGTTAACTACGGTGCTATTGGGGTCGTTATTGGCCACGAGATGACGCATGGATTTGACGACCAAGGTTCGCAGTTTGATAAGGACGGTAATATGAACAACTGGTGGACTGCTGAAGATGCTGCTAAGTTCTCAGCTACTACTAAGCGTTTGGCTGCTCAGTTTAGCGAAAATATCGTTGCTCCAGGTGTGCATGCTAATGGTGACCTAACTCTCGGAGAGAACATAGCTGACCAAGGTGGATTGTCTGTTGCCTTTGAAGCTATGAGCTCGCTATTGGTAATAAGCAAGATAAGATTGACAACCCAACACCAGCACAGCGTTTCTTTATCGCTTATGCTCGCCTATGGGGACAGAATATCACCGAACAAGAAATTCTTCGTCGTACGAAGACGGACCCACATAGCTTAGGTGACTTGCGTGTTAATCAAGCGCTTAAGAATGTAACAGCATTCCATGAAGCCTTCTCTACTAAGCCTGGAGACAAGATGTATCTTGCACCAGAGAAAGCTGCATCGTCGTTTGGTAGAGTAATCTAAATGAGCCTATTATGGCTATATAATCGTCTTCCATATTTACTTATTAGGGTATGATATGGAAGACGATTTTTTATATTCAATCATCATATATCATCAATCATTATGAAATCTTACTTGCTCTTTTTGTTGGCTGTTTGCCTTTATGCGCTCCCCCTTGTATGCTCAAGATGGAGGTGCGTATTCTGCGAGTCGAGTTATCTTTGACGAACGTTTGCAGTCAGCCCTAAGTGAAGGTTGGATGGACGATGATGAGTCTAATCATCTTAGAGAGGTTTATGACGCATATCTTCATAAACCTCTTTCTGTTAATGAATCCAACCTTGACGATTTGAAAGACCTGCCCCTTTTCTCTCTGAATATAAGGCACTCAAACTACTGCAGTACCGCACTGAGCATAGGGGTATTATTGAAGATGTAAGTCAGCTTAAGGAGATTGCGGACTGGGATGATGACTTGTGCATTCTTCTTGCTCCACTTCTAGATTTTTTTCTAGACCTCGCCAGAGGCAGATAGCATTTAATCTATCAGACTGGCTCTCGGAAGGTAAGAGTCGGGCAACTTTACTCTCAAGCTACACGCATAGTCCCGATAAGTCTAATCGCTATTTAGGGAGCCCTGATGCTCTCAGTTTGCTCTATCAATGGCACAATCATAAGGATATTAGTCTTGCTCTTGCTGTTCAGAAAGACGCTTACGAACCTTGGCAATATCATAGATACACTGGCTTTGATAGTTATCATGGACATCTTGCTTTGAGGAATATAAGTTTCCTCAAACACCTAATCATTGGCCAATACCGAGCCTCTTGGGGAGAGGGTTTAATCATCAATCAGCGTAGTTCATTTTATCAACCGATGGACTATACCTACAAGTCCGTGAGGGTTTTAGTCCCTATAAGGGGGACTTCTGAGCAACGCTTTAGCCAAGGGTTAGCATTCGAGTTGTCTTTAACAAAGCATCTTTCTATCTCCGCTTTATCTTCTTGGCGTAGAATTGATGGTACTATTAATCCTGAGACTTGGGAAGCGTCTGCTATTAGTGAGAATAGTTTGCACCGAGAAGAACAGTCCTTGATGAGAAAATGGCAAGTTCCTCTCAATCATTACGGCCTTCAGTGTGCCCTTACTTATAAGCGGTTTAGGCTGTCTGTTCAGAGCCCTATACACAGACTTTGGAAAGTATTATGTAGCTCATCCGCCTCGTTCGGGTGCTTCATTACAATTGAGAAATCTTAATCGTTTTATCGTTTCAAGTCTCTCGGCGAAGTTTGATTCGCCTAATCATGGTCTGCAAGTTGCCAGCGAACTCGCTTGTACTATTCAGGAGCAGCAGCCTTTTAGCCTACGCTCTCTTATTCATATTAAGCAGAGTGAATTAATGCTTAATACCTATGTACTTAGCCCAAACTATTGGAGCTTCTTTGCTCATGGTCCAGCGCACATGTCTGCAATCAATGATGTGGTGGGAGGGCATATTGGGGTAAGTATCCCACTTAGGCAATTTCATCTAAGCGCAGATGCTGAGTTATTTCAGCGAGGTCTAAGACAAGAAAGCCAACAGCGCTATATGGGTTATTACTTGAATGGAACCTTGGCATATTCATTCAATCGGAATACCCAAGTAAGTTTGCGTTTGAGCGAACGCAGTAACCAGCGAGAACGTATCAATAGGGCAAAGGTTACATTCATAAAGCAAACTAATAGGCTGCATAGTTCTTTATCATTACAGTCAGCTTATGATAGAAGTAAATCTCTAGAGGATGTAAGCCTTGCCACAAACATAACTTTGCGTTATGAATGCAATCAAGATTGGCATGTTTTTGCCTCTTCAACTTACTACAGGACTCCATATTGGAGCGAACGGCTCTATCACATGCCTGTCGAGCTTAGTCAGGAGTATTCATCTGCACTCCTTTATGGTAGTGGCTTTCTGTGTTCGCTAGGAACAAATTATGCTTTTGGGAAACACATTAAATTAGGTTTTAGGGCGTCGCATTGCTTTTAGTCGGAATGTACATGAGCACAGTACTTTCGTAGCCTTACAGCTCACCCTATTATTGAAAGATTCATAGGGCTCCTTCTATAAACAATAAAAAGCTGTATCTAAATTTAATTTAGATACAGCTTTTTTTGCTTAGATATTTCAGCGAAGTTCTTATTTACTAAGATACATCCTAATTATTGCACATAAATCTTCTGTATAGTTGTAGATATCATTGAGAGATGAAATTTCTACTTTAAACTCTTTTTCTATCCTCTCCTCTAAAGACAGAGATATATTTCTTTGTTGCGCTATTAAAATGTAGGCGACATATAGGTTTGCGATTGTTATCATCTAGTAAAATAGCAAAGTATGTTTGTGCATCGCGATAGCAAACCCTAGATAGGTCTACCTCTGTACGTACGATAGATTTAACTATCATATATCCTTCCAACTCTTCCTCTGTGGTTATAATAGAGTCGTCTGCTATATTACTATCAGTCACAACCTCAGTCTCTGTTGTCTCAGATAGGCTACTATCATTGGTATTATCTAGAGCATTCTTGAGGCGATTAGAGATTTGTTCGGTGATATATAAGCTAATTGAACGCTTTAGTAAGTAGGTAAACTGCTCTTGAACTTTTGCGGTTATAACTCCATCATAAACTTGTTTCGCAAAAGAGACGGACGAATTCAGCTGATGGATTGGCGACTTCTTCAGCGAAAAATAGCTCGTAATTCATTAGCATACTTGAGTTCTGATGCTGAACTTAGTATAGCATCTACATCAAAATAAGATTTATGGAATTTCTTTATTTCTTCAATTTGAAAATCCTTGAGGTCAAGAAGATTAATATCAAGGAATGGCTTTTTCATCCATGATATTAGGCTCACTAAATCTGTATAAAAAAACAATAGCGAATGCCATTGGTTAAGATTGCAAATTTAGCATTTGAGGCAACAAAATATCTTTTCAGTTGTGTCTCATGCAAGTCAAGGGTTGTTTCAATGCTTACACTCAATAAGAATCATAATTTCACCGCCTTGAGCTATTGCATAATCAATCTTCTCTCCTTTCTTTCTGTTGAGGTCGCAATCAAGTTCGGGAATAACCTCTAAGGGATTGAATACATCATATCCAAGGCTAGCTATAAAGGGCATGATGAAGGCATTCTTAGTTGCTTCTTCTGTCTGAATATTTTCTTTTCAGCCTTTCGATGCGAGAGGACAATGCCTCTAAGGAGTCTTTTAAATCCATGGTTCTATATGAGTGTAATTAATGATAAATTCTTCACATAGGAAGTTCCCTATTAAGGGAAGGTTAGCTTACATCACAAAAGATATTATATTTTTATTGATATAATTCAGAGGTTATTGCGCAAGCAGGGTAACCGCATCAAAAATGTAAGTGTCTGATTATCAATATTTATTTCCCCGTAAATCAAGGCATCTAATGATCATCAATGAAATGCAATGAATTAATAACCAGAACGTTGTAGTTTTCTTATAATTTTTTGATGCGGTTGCCCTGTTGCGCAAGTACTTCAATAAGGATACGCACTTATCTCAGTGAGTGTGCGTACTTAAATCTGTAAGTACACGTAAACACTTCAGTAAGTACGCGTACTTAAATTTGTAAGTACGTAGCACTTTCTGGAGACTTCAGCTGTAGTCTGTACAAACTACACGTGTAGTCTGCACTAAACTTCAGCCGTAGTCTGTACAGACTTCGCCGAGGTTTTGAGTTTAGGAAGTCGCATGCTTGATTTTTTTCTTCATTTGTTTTCGGATTTTTACTCTCCTAAAAGACCTTTTCTATCCACGTATTTTTGTTGTTGGCATTAGCCTTAATGTCCTTGTGATTGCCGCATTCTATTGTAGTAAGTAAAACTTATCAAATAGTAGCGTGTGCAAGGCTCTCTATTTGATATACTTGGTCTATCAAACTCAAGATTTTGAGTGCAAAAAAATACTATCTTTGTCTTTGTATGAGAGATTTCATAATAACCGAAGTAAAAAAACGAAGAGGTCGTATTAGTTGGTCTTATTACCAAATCGCAGACTGGAGCTCAGGTAAAGGAGTATCTTGATGAACTTGATTTCTTGAGCGACACGGCTGGTCTTCGTCCTGTTAAGCGTTTTGTTCAACGCTTAGATAATCCTCATCCAGTTACTTTTTGTCGGCAAGGGTAAACTGGAGGAGATACGCCTCTATGTGGAGGAGCATGAAATCGGAGTTGTTGTATTTGATGATGAGTTAAGCCCTAAGCAACTCCGCAATATAGAAGGAGAACTGAAAGTAAAGATACTAGACCGTACAAGCCTAATTCTTGACATCTTTGCTCTGAGAGCCCAAACGGCTTATGCTAAGACGCAGGTTGAGCTTGCCCAATATAAGTATATGCTTCCTCGTCTGACACGTCTGTGGACGCACCTTGACCGCCAGCGTGGTGGTGTGGGTATGCGTGGACCGGGGGAAACAGAGTTGGAAACGGATAAGCGTCTTATTCAAGACCGCATAAGCCACCTCAAAGAAGACCTTAAGGTGATTGATAGACAGATGTCTATGCAACGCAAGAATAGAGGCAAGATGGTGCGTGTAGCTCTTGTGGGTTATACGAATGTGGGGAAGAGTACGCTGATGAATACGCTTGCGAAGAGTGAAGTGTTTGCAGAGAATAAGCTCTTTGCTACCCTTGATACGACGGTGCGCAAGATGATTGTGCATAACCTGCCTTTCCTACTTAGTGATACGGTAGGCTTTATCCGCAAAGCTCCCTACCGAACTTATTGAAAGCTTTTAAGTCTACGCTTGATGAAGTTCGTGAGGCTGATATTCTGTTGCATATCGTAGACGTATCGCACCCTAATTACGAGGAACAGATTGAGGTGGTTGAACGTACGCTCACAGAGATTATAGGTGAGAATAGCGATAAACCCAATATCATCGTCTTCAATAAGGTCGATGCTTATGAATGGGAAGAGAAAGACCCAGACGATTTGTCTCCACGCACGAAGCTGCAATATTTCTTTAGAGGAATTGAAAGCGCAGTGGCGTGAGCGTAGGGGAGGTAACGTTCGTTTTATCTCGGCACGAGAACTTGAAGGGATTGAAGACTTGAAAACCATGCTTTTACGATAGGGTTAAAGAGATACATATTCAGAGATTCCCGTATAATGATTTCCTCTTCCAAGATTATAGTGCTTTGGAGGAAGATGCACAAGAAGAATAAGCCCAAAGACATTGTCAAAAAGTAAATATACACAACGTCTACGGGCGGTCATATGCGGCTACGAATAATCGTGCCGTCTTGTTAATTAATTTAGGTTCACCACGGTCTCCAAAAGTAAAAGATGTCGCTTCTTATCTGCGCGAGTTTCTCATGGATGAGCGTGTCATCAGTTTATCACCTTTTTTGGAGGAGTGTACTTGTCAAGGGGATTATAGTGCCTTTTAGGTCAAGACGCTCAGCACGTAACTATAGTTATATCTGGGATGAAGAGCAGGAGGTCTTTCCTCTCGTTCATCATAGTGCTTTGCTTGCAGAGGCTCTGTCTGAGCAAATGAAGCGTCCCGTAGGCTTGGCTATGCGCTATGGTGCGCCTTCTATGGATGATACCTTGCTTGAGCTATCTCAGCTTGGCGTCAAAGAGGTGAGTGTCTTACCCTTGTATCCTCATTATACGCGCTCTAGCTTTGAGACGGCTGCTGTGCATGCCCTTGATAGGCTCTCAGCCTTAGGGCTTGATATGGAGCTCTCGGTGATGGATGCTTTCATGAAGAGGAGGCTTATAATCGGGTGCTTGTAGAGCAGGTTCGCCGTCATTTGCCTGAGGATATCGATAGGTTGATTATCTCGATGCATGGCATACCGGTATCACACTTGATGCCTCCGTGCCGTTCTCATAATGGGGAAACGAAGCATTGTATCCAGAGGCGTGTGATGACTATGCAAAGAGCTACATGCTACCGTTTGCACTGTGAGAGCTCGGCAGAACGCTTGCGTCAGGACTTAGGCTTACCTGAGAGCAAGGTCGAACTAGTCTATCAAAGTCGTTTGGGCAATCACGAGTGGATGCGTCCGTACTTTTATAGAGCGAGTGAAGTGCTTTGCGGGAGAGGGTGCTAAGCGTATTGCGGTCGTATGTCCGGGATTTATCTGTGATTGTCTAGAGACATTGCACGAGATTGATGTCGAGTATAGGCGCGACTTTATGCACACGGGAGGTCATCAGATGACGTATATCCCATGCTTGAATAGTTCGCCTGAGTTAGTTGAAGCATTATCAGAGATTATATACAAACACGAAAAAAGATTATGAAGAAGTTAGTTTTAGCTACTTTGCCATTGCTCTGTCTGGGGGCAGTATCATTTGCACAAGCACAAGATGCAAGCCAGATGAAGGGCGGTATGCCAGAGCCCTAAAGCTGTAGGGGCAGTTCCTACTGAAGCACAGATGGCATGGCAGCATCTAGAAACTTATGCTTTTTGTGCACTTCGGGCTAAATACCTTCAATGACCTAGAGTGGGGCTATGGTAATACGCCTGCAAGCACATTCAATCCTAAGAAACTAGATACAGACCAGTGGGTACGCACGCTCAAGGCTGCGGGCATGAAGGCTGTTATCTTGACGGCTAAACACCATGATGGCTTTCTGTTTGTGGCCAACCAAGACTGTTGATTATTCGGTTAAGAATAGTCCTTGGCTTGGTGGTAAGGGCGACCTAGTGAAGTCATTGAGTGAGTCTTGCCGTAAGTATGGCTTAAAGTTCGGTTTGTACTTAAGCCCTTGGGATAGACACAATGCAGAGTATGCACGTGAAGGCTATCAAAAGATTTTCCACGACCAAATCAGAGAGCTAACTTCTAACTATGGAGAGCTATTTGAGTACTGGTTTGATGGAGCTAATGGTGGTACTGGTTGGTATGGCGGTGCTGACGAGGCTCGTAGCATTAACCCCAAGGAGTACTATATGTACGAAGAGGCTTCTGAAATCTTGAGAAAGAATAATCCTAATATCATGATTTTTGGCGGTACTGTGCCTACTATTCGTTGGATTGGTAATGAGCAAGGATGGGCTGGTGAGACTAACTGGTCTACATACAGCTACAACGAAGAAAAGCACCACCGTGAGAATATATGGGGTCATCGTGAAGGTAAAGAATGGTTGCCCGGTGAAGTGGACGTAAGTATTCGTCCGGGCTGGTTCTATCACCACCGTGAAGACCATCAGGTGCGTAGCGTTGCTAACCTAACTAATATCTATTATCAGAGTGTAGGACGCAATGCTAATCTATTACTTAACTTCCCTGTAAATCTAGATGGTGTTATCCCTCGTCAAGACTCTATCAACATCGTCAGATGGCATGAGCATATTGTTAAGAGCTTTAAGAACAATCTGCTTAAGGGTGCACGTGTAGAAGCTGAGGATTCACGCTTAGGAGATAAGTTCTTGCCTGCCCATCTTGTAGATGGTAAGGACAATACTTATTGGGCTACAATGGAGAGCAAAACGCCTTCTATTGTCTTTACTCTAGGTAAGAAGGAGAAGCTAAATAACATTCTGCTACAAGAATATATCCGCTTAGGACAACGTGTAGAAGGCTTTACGCTCGAAAGCCGTGCAGCTGATGGCTCATGGCAGGCCGTTGATACTCGTGATAGCCTTACGACTATCGGCTATAAGCGTATTATTCGCATTAGTCCTGTGGAAACAGATGCTATTCGCCCTCAAGATTACGAAGAGTAAGGACGTGCCTTGCTTGGCTGAAGTCGCAGCTTATCTCGCTCCAGAACTTGAGATGCTCCAGAGGCTTACAGAAATGAAGCTGACCAGCTTATTATCCGTGGAGCTTCTCCTCGTCACAAAGTTAAGCTTATCGCATTGGTAAGGGTAAGTGGCAGTCTTATACGGGACCTGTACAAATCCCTAGCGACCATGTAACAGTAAGCGTTATGGCGGACTCAGGTACGGATAAGGCCGAGAAGACCATTCGCTTTGGTTACTCAGCGAAGAACATACAAGTAGACTCATTGCCTGCTACTCAGCATAAGGCTCTTTTTGATGGCAATGGTTATACAACTGTACGCTTCAAGAGGGCAGAGTCTGTGCTTAACTTTAATCTGTCTAAGCCTAGTCTAGTAAGTAGCTTCGTTTACACACCTACTCAGCATAGAGATGCTCAGGGTCATATTCAGAAGTACAGACTATATGCAGATAGTCAGCTTGTCGCAGAGGGTGAGTTCCAGAATATCAAAGCTAATCCTATACCAGTAGAAGTGCGCTTGAAGAAGCCAGTGCGTACGCAAAAAGCTCTGTCTAGAAGTTGTGCGTGTCCTTGATGATAAGGATTTCTTTGAGATTGGCGATATTGCCTTTTATGTAGATTTTAATCTAATCGTAATGCAGAAAACAGATAAGAGTACTGCTCTCTTTGAAAAAGCTGCTAAACTAATCCCCGGTGGAGTGAATAGCCCTGTGCGTGCTTTTCGCTCCGTCGGGATGACGCCTCTCTATATTGCTCGAGGCGAAAAGGGGCATATATGGGACGCTGATGGCAATGAATATATAGATTTTATTAGTTCGTGGGGTCCCTTACTTATTGGTCATAGCAATCCAGCTATTCAGGCAGCTATTGAGCTGAACTCAAGCATGGTACTAGTTATGGTGCCTGCAATGAGCGTGAAGTAGAGATGGCCGAACTGATAACACAGTTCTTCCCTTCTGTGGAGATGGTTCGCATGGTGAACTCTGGTACAGAGGCTACTATGAGTGCTATACGCCTTGCTCGTGGTTATACGGGTAGGGATAAGATTATTAAGCTAGAAGGCTGTTATCATGGACATGCCGATAGCTTCCCTAATTAAAAGCGGGTAGTGGTCTAGCTACTTTTTGGTCAGACGGGTAGTGCAGGGGTAACACAGCATACGGCTGAAGATACGCTTGTGGGGACCTATGGCGATATAGAGTCTATTAAGACTTTGCTCCATAATTTCTCTGGTCAAGTGGCCGCTGTTATCCTAGAGCCTATTATGGGGAATATGGGACTAGTGAAGCCTAATCCCGACTTCTTGCGTGCCCTTCGTCAGCTGACAGAGGAAGAGGGTGTAGTGCTTATCTTTGACGAGGTTATCAGTGGGCTTCCGTGCTGCTCGTGGTGGCGCACAAGAGCTGTATGGTATTCGTCCCGACTTGACTTGTCTAGGGAAGATTATTGGAGGCGGTTTGCCCGTAGGGGCTTTTTGGCGGTCGCCGTGAGATAATGGAATACTTATCACCTCTAGGCCCTGTTTATCAAGCTGGCACACTTTCGGGTAATCCATTGGCTCTAGCTGCTGGTGCCGAGATGCTCAAAGCACTAAATAGAGAAGGCTTCTATACTGAGCTAGAAGAGAAATCTCAGTACTTTGAGTCTTTGCTACGCCCTACGCTAGATAAGTATAGTGACCATATCAGTTATAACCGTGTCGGTTCTCTCTCTACGATATTCTTCCGCAAGGGCGGTGTGTCTTCGTATGCAGAGGCTAGCGAGTGTGATACCGAACTATATGCACGTTATTTCCGCTTGATGCTTAGTGAGGGTGTTTACTTGCCTCCTTCACAGTTTGAATGTATGTTCATCTCTATGGCGCATACACTAGCAGACCTTGAGCATACTGCTCAAGCTATATCGAAGAGTTTAGAAACCCTTTTTGCTTAGTCGCACGAGTCCGAAAATAGCTTAATTATGCCATCTGCTGCTGACAGAGATATACATAGTTTATATATCCTCAAAGCGATATGTGCCTTGGCAGTGGTGGCGATACATACTCCGATGGGGGTACTGCGTGAAGAAGTAAATGTACTAGCCTTCTTGCAGTACCCCTATTCTTTGCTATTACGGGCTACTTCCTCTATCATGAAGATGAATGCACCCTGCGCAAGAAGATTGTGCGTAGCCTAGTCAAGCTCATGCCTATAACTTTGGGCTTGCATTTCATTTATCTCTTTCTGCCTCATGGCTTTCCGTGCGCTGGGGCAAAGCTGGCAGTACTATGCTAAGTGGTTGCTTGTGGGCATGAATAATAATGAAGTGCATCTGTGGTATCTGTCAGCCTTAATCTATGCCCTTGTGCTTGTCTACTGTCTTCGCTCGTATAGTGTGCTTGTCGGCATGCTTACTCTTGTACTACATGGTTTCTTGTCCGCTTATTTAACGGGGTCTTGGGGGCATATCTATTGGACGTATCCCTTGCTTTTTGCTTTTTCGCTATACACTTGCTACGGGCTTAGGCTATCTGTCCCTCGGCATGTTTATTCGGCACTGGCGTAGTGCTTTGCTTACTTTTCCTTATGCTCTTTATAGTCTGCTCTTCTTGATAGCCTCGCTTTATTTGGGGCATTTTCTTAAGTCTTCATCGGTGGGTCGTATCTGTTTGGCTATTCGTCCGATACTGATTACCTGCTCAGTAATCACTATCTTTACAATCTGTTTACAACAGAACTCTCGCCCCTCAAAGGTGTATGGAGCTGGATAGGCAAGCACTTGTCAGCCGATATATACTACTGGCATATCTTGGTGCTGTGGCTGGTGAGCCGGTATATCCCAAAGGCTTATAGTGTGCCTTGGGTGTTTTTAGTGACTGCACTCGCTAGCGCACTATTGGCTTGGGCTTTGCAGTATCTCTATGGAGCGGTCGGGCAACTTATTAAGAAAGAAAAGACAAATTAAACTTATGCAATATACTTGTTATACAATCACGATTACGAGCAAGCCTGAGGGGCTTGATGACGAAGTTATCTATGACCTCTATTCAGACGCCTTAGGGTGCTTAGGCTTTGATAGCTTTGATACTAATGAAGGCGTTCTAAAGGCTTATATCCCAACGGAACTCCTTGCCGATAATCGTGCTATTGAGAGCCAACTAGGTGAAACTATCCTAGAGGGTGTTGCTATTGAATATGTCGTGGAAGATGTGCCCGATGTGAATTGGAATGAAGAGTGGGAGAAGCACTACTTTCAGCCAATCATGATTGGAGATAAGCTCTGTCAGATACGAGCACCTTTCCATACACCTGACCCCGAAGCTCAAACTGAAATTATCATTAGTCCTAAGATGGCTTTCGGTACAGGTAATCACGAAACGACTGCCCTTATGATGGGCTATATCATTGGGCATAGCATGAAGGGTTTGCGCGTACTCGATATGGGTTGTGGTACAGGGATACTAGGTATCCTAGCACTCAAGCAAGGTGCAGAGTGTTTGACGGCTATTGATATAGATGAATGGGCATATCTAAATGTCCTAGAGAATGCCGAGCTTAATGGCGTACACATCGAAGAAGCTATGCAGGGCGATGCCTCTTCGCTTGCGGGTAAAAAGCCCTATGACCTTATCTTGGCTAATATCACACGCAATATCTTGCTTGCTGATATGGCTGCTTATGTAGCTGTCTTGAAGGAAGGTGGACATCTGATATTGAGTGGCTTTCTACGAGGAAGATGTAGAAGTGCTTACAGATAGAGCCAAGGAATTGGGCTTGTCTGCCCTTGGCTACGAGGTGCGCAATAGGTGGACACGCCTAGAGTTAGTAAAGAAGTAACTATTTATTCAAAAATAAATTATGAGAAATATTTTTAGCTTGTGCTATTGCTACTCTTAGCATAGCCGCATCGCCCTCAGTCTTTGCTCAGGGTAAAAAGGTGCAGAAGCCTAATCAATCATCTCAAAAAGCTCAGTACTTTAGTCGCCCTCGCCTAGTCGTGGGTATGGTTGTAGACCAAAATGAGCTGGGAGTATTTGTATCGTTTTTAATAGCCGATTTGGACAATCGGGTTTCCGTCGTCTGCTCGATGAGGGCTCAACTGCGACAATGCTCGCATTAACTATTTACCCTCGGTTACAGCCATTGGTCACTCTACTGTTTATACGGGTAGCGTGCCTAGCTTGCATGGTATTGCTGGCAATAACTTTTACGATAATGGTAAGCCCATGTACTGCACCGAGGATAAGAGCGTGCAGACAGTAGGAGCTGAGAATGGCAAGGACGGACAAATGTCTCCACGCAATCTGCGTGCAACGACTATTACAGACGAACTGCGCATCGCAACCAATTTCACTAGTCGTGTCGTAGGTGTTGCCCTCAAGGATAGAGGTGCTATTCTGCCTGCTGGTCATGCGGCTAATGCTGCTTATTGGTTTGATGATAAGAGCGGTAATTTTATATCAAGTACTTACTACATGGATAAGCTCCCTCAGTGGGTGAACGACTTCAATAGTAGCGTTTGCCTGAGCAATATCTCGCTGGGGGCTGGCAACCACTATACCCTCTCAATACTTACACAGAGAGTGTGGCTGACCAAAATAAGTACGAACTACCTTGGGGCGATGTGCCTGCTACACTTCCTCTAGATACGAAGGCCCTTAGCCAAAAGCATGGTGTAGGCGTCATTCGCTCTACTCCTATGGGGAACGAACTAACGCTTGATATGGCTAAGGCAGCTATTGAGGGCGAAAGCTTGGGTATGCGTAAGGACTCTACGGATTTCCTTGCGATAAGCCTCTCGTCTACAGACTATGTAGGACACAGATACGGCACTTTCTCTGTCGAACTAGAAGATACGTATCTTCGTCTTGACCGTCAATTAGCCTCATTCTTCTCTTACCTTGATAGTAAGTATGGCAAAGATGGTTATGTCTTCTTTATCACAGCTGACCATGCTGCTGGTCATAACATTCAGTTCCTTGCTGACAAGCATCTACCAGGGGATAAGTGGCGTGTCGATGAAACGAAGAAGTTGGTAGACTCTGTTTCTCGTTCTATCTCGGGGCAGAATGTGACGCTGCTTAAGGATGTGATGAACTATCAGATTTTCTTCAACGAACAGCGCATAGACTCTCTTGGCCTTGACCGTGATAAGCTCTACAATGCAGTAGTATCGGCTGTATCTAAGCAAGAAGGCGTTGCGTATGCTGTGCGTGGTGATAAGGTTAATCCTACTACTCTGCCTACAGAAATCGCTATGCGCATCACTAATGGCTATAATCGTACGCGCTCAGGTGCTATCTTCGTTGTAACTCTTCCGGGTTATATGTCTGCTGGCAGTAAGCCTGTTTTAGGTACAAACCACGCTGTTTGGTCTCCTTACGACACGCATATTCCTTTGATATTTATGGGGCATAATGTGCCTAAAGGACACTTGTACAGAGAGGTTTATATGACAGACATTGCGGCTACTCTTGCATTCCTGCTTAAGACCCAGCTCCCAAGTGCATGTATAGGTAAGCCTATTACCGAGATGCTTAAGTAGAAACTATTCATTTAGACCCCGTTCGGCGGTCTCAAGTAATGTCTACTAAGCGTATTCTTATTATAGATAATCAAGACTCCTTTGTTTATAATCTCGTTCAGCTTGTGCGAGAGGCAAAGGAGTTTTTGTTTTTTATGATGTCGTGCGGGCGGATGCTTTAGAGTCTTGTCCGACGAGAGCGATATGATGCGCTTCTAATATCTCCGGGCCCCGGACTTCCCTGACGACGAACCTCTTATGATGAAAGTGCTTGATGAATTTAAGCGAGAGGGAAACCTATTTTTAGGAATCTGCTTGGGCTGTCAGGCTATAGCCGTAAGTGAGGGTTATGCCTTAAAAGCAGATAGCACAACCCCTGCATGGTCATACGAGTAGATTGATTTATGATGTCGATGATTTGCTCTTTGAAGGCATTCCTTCGGGGAGTGCTATTGCGCGTTATCATAGTTGGGTTGTAGATATGAACTCTTGCACGTCTACTCAAGCTAACCTTGTCGAACTTGCCTATTCGCTTGATGATGATGGGCGTCAGACGATGGCTCTTCGTCATAAAACGCTCCCTATATGGGGCTTGCAGTTTCACCCCGAGAGTATGATTTCGGAATATGGTGCTCGTTACATCTCTAATTGGTTATTGGTAGTGCTTTCATAAGGCAGTATTTATATTGCTAAATCTGAAAACTAAGGGCTGTGTCAAAATTCGTTTTGGCGCAGTTCTTTTTTATTGTAGTGAACCCGTTGCAATGGTCTCAAGTGATTGATTGGTGGGGATAACGTAGATGAGCCCTGCAAGGGCGGCACTCTTCAAAGCCCAGGGTGGAATAAGGGCAAAGCCCGAAATGAAACCCTGGGTACACATGGATAAAAGTGGAATGAGTTCCGTAGGAGCGGCACTTCCAACGCACGCATTGAAATTTATCCGCTCGGTTGTGCCGCCCCTTTGGGGCTCAATAAATGGATTGACTATTATTACCCAGGGCTTGCGCCCTGGGCTATGCAGGAGTATCGCCCTAAAGGGCTTTTCTGCGACACGTTCAAAATCAATGTCAGTACGTCGTACTCGTTTCAGTAAGTACTATGTACTCGCTGTTGTAAGTGCGTGTACTTATCTCAGTGAGTACGCACACTTAAATTTGTAAGTACGTAGTACTTTCTGGAGACTTCAGCTGTAGTCTGTACAAACTACACGTGTAGTCTGCATAAACTTCAGCCGTAGTCTGTACAGACTTCGCCGAGGTTTTTGAGAATAGGAAGCACAACTTTTGTTTTTTTCTCTAGTTTGCTTAGGGATTTTTATCTGTTGAGGTAGAATCCAAAAAGAGTATTTAAGGAGGAATGAGGAATTTTTAGAGATGCGTTTACTCTTGTATTTGGTCGGCTTTTGAACTCCCTCATTTACAGAACTAAATGCTAATGATGTCTACTCCCAATGCGCTAAGTATATTGTCTAGTTTTTATATATAAATTGCTCACTATTTATCTAAGTGTGTATGTTTTTGCTTATCTTTGTGCCGGTTTCGCTTCTTGTGCTGATACGGAGAAGCTGATTTTAATAATAAAAATAGATGAAGAAGACATTACTAATAGGGCTAATGGCTCTAGGTGCAACGACTGCAGCAGAGGCTGGCGGTCTACTTAATACGACTAATCTGCATGCGCTCTATCTACGTAGTTTATCTCGTAACGCTACGCTCTCTATTGATGGTGCGTATTACAATCCTGCAGGACTTGTTTTTTTGCAAAAGACGGCTGGCGTTTCTCTATTAACAGTCAGACCATCTTTCAAGAGCGTAATATAGACGCAAGCTTTTAAGCCTTTTTGCCTTCAATGGGGGTAGTCCTGAGAAGACATTCAAGGGTAAGGCTACTGCTCCTATTTTTCCCTAACGGCTATGCTTGCTTATAAGCAAGGTGATTGGGCTTTCTGCGGTAGCTGGTATCTTCGGTGGTGGCGGTAAGGCTAGTTTTGCTAATGGTTTACCTCAGTTTGAGGGTGCTGTCGCTATGGTGCCTGCCACAACTCAAGCTTATTAATGCTAAGGTAACTCCTCTTTTGGGCGGTTTGTCTAATCTCCCTACGACAGTATCTGTACCTATCAAAAACGGCTGTTGGAGCCTTTAACGGGTGTAAATCGTTATGGTGTGAATAGTCAGCTTGATGGTTTGCAGTACAACATTGGGCTTCAGCTCGGTGCAACTTACAAAGTTAATGACCATTTCAGTGCTTATCTTGGTGGTCGTCTGCTATATGCCTACAATTCTTACGAAGGGCATATTGGAGGTATTCAAGTGAATAATCCTGCGAGTAAAGATGGAGCTATGGTATCAGCACCTATTTATTTTTGGTGTGATAGATAAGGGAATTACTGCCCTTAAGTCTCAGCTAGGAAATCTTCCCGCACAAGTACAGGGGGCTTTTTGCGTCGAAGGAGGTTAAGAGCTTACTTGCAGCACCCGGTGAGTTGTCTAAGCTAACTGGAGATAAACAAATTGAGGTTAAGCAGACGGGTTGGGGATTTGCTCTATTGTAGGTGTAAACTTCAAGTACGACAAGCTTAATCTAGCTGCTCGTTACGAATTCCGTACATCTATTGATGTGAAGAATGATACTAAGGTAAATGATTCAGGTCTTGCTCAGTTTGATGACAATGTTAAGAACCCTAATGATTTGCCAGCAGTGCTTGCCGTGGGTGCATCTTATCAGTTCTTGCCAAGTCTTACTGCCTCGGTAAGCTATAACCACTTCTTTGAGAAGAGCGCGCGTATGGTGGGCGATAAGCAGAAGACTCTTGACCATAACACGAACGAGTATATGCTCGGTCTCGAATGGAAGGCCTTGAAGTGGCTTGACGTTAGTGGCGGTGTTCAGCTTACAGATAAGGGCGTTACAGATGCTTATCAGAGCGATTTACACTTCGATATGGGCTCTACATCTTACGGCTTAGGCGTTGGTATTCATTTGAATGATGCTATGATGCTGAACCTAGGCTATATGATTACGGATTACAAGACTCATACTAAGGTTAATCCTAATTTCCAGAATAATGCACTTACTGGTAAGGGTGTTGAAGGTACAGAAATCTTTAAGCGCAAGAGCCAAGTATTTGCTATTGGTATTGACTATACGCTCTAGTGGAGTAAACTATTGCATGACTTTAGTCTCTGCAATAGGATAAAAAAATAATCTCAATTACAATGATGTGTTTGGGGCTGTGTCAAGTTTATCTTGGCACAGCCCTGCTTTCTGTGTATTGATTTGAAACGGTTGCCCCGCCTCGCAGATGAGTTGTGGTTAACTTTCAAATTCAGTACTTTCGTAACAGCTATTTGATGTAAATAGAAACTGACTGTTTGTATAATTCAATATAACACTAATAAAAAAACAATAAACATTATGTTCGAAGAAGATTTTTGATTTAGAAAAGATACTGGATTGCAAACGATATTTCACCAAATATCACGGGTTTACCGGTTTCATTATATTTGTTCATTGATGCGTTTGGTAATAGTGAAATCCCCTAGACTATCTATAATACCAGACGTTGAAAAATCATACCTACGATTACGAGGAACATTTATTGATATCAATATCTGATACACCAAAAAAATACTTGCACACAAGTATACAAAGTTCAATATAAACGGGTCACAACTCGCTCAAGTGTTTAACTGGATAAAGATAAACAAGGACTTGCTATTAGATTATTGGTTCCAAAAAAATTGATTACTCTGATTTTTGCAAAAGAATCTTTATAAAAAGTTATTGAATGGATAGAATTGAATAGGGATCTAATTATTGAGTATTGGTTCAATAAAAAAACATGACAGTTGAGCAATTTATTTCTAAAATGGAACATGGATGATGCACAACAGATGTAAATTAAAACTGACTGTTTGTATAGTTCAATATAACAGTAAAAATAATATATATAAACAGTATGCCTTGCGAAAGCTGCATAATGCAATGGTCTCATTAAATGATGTGTTTGGGGGCTGTGTCAAGTTTATCTTGGCACAGCTCTGCTTTTGGTAGTCTTATGCAATATTTCCTTTATGTTTTTGAGCTAAGTTAGATAAATTCTATTGCTCTATACTGTATCTGTATGCTTGTTCGTTGGTAACTTAGTAATAACTGAGTATTTTGTATCTTTGTGTTTGAAATAAATTGTGTTTAAAATAGAAGAAAATGAGTAAGAAAAATTAGAGCAGCCATTGTCGGATATGGCAACATCGGACGTTACACACTAGAAGCTCTAGAAGCGGCAGAAGATTTTTGAAGTAGCAGGCGTAGTACGTCGTAATCCTAATAATATCCCATTTGAACTAAGCCAGTATAAGGTAGTAGCCCTCTATTGATGAGTTAGAAGGCGTTGATGTGGCTATCCTTTGTACGCCTACTCGTGAAGTAGAAGTGCATGCTGTAGAAATCCTTAAGAAAGGTATCAATACGGTTGATAGCTATGATATTCACGGAGGTATTGTGGCTCTAAGACGCTCTCTTGGAGAGGTAGCTAAGGCTAGCGGTTCAGTTGCTGTCATTGCTGCTGGTTGGGACCCAGGAAGTGACTCTGTAGTGCGTACGCTTATGGGAGCTATCGTGCCACGTGGTATTACTTACACAAACTTCGGTCCCGGTATGTCTATGGGACATACTGTAGCTGTTAAGGCTATTGCGGGCGTGAAGAAAGCACTCTCATGACTATCCCAACGGGTACAGGTATTCACCGCCGTATGGTTTATATCGAACTAGAAGAGGGCTATAAGGCTGAAGAAGTGGCTGCAGCGATTAAGTCTGATGATTACTTCGCTCACGATGAAACGCACGTTAATGTCGTTGATAGTGTAGATGCACTTATTGACATGGGTCACGGTGTAAATATGACTCGTAAGGGCGTATCAGGTAAGACGCAAAATCAGCTCCTAGAGTTCAATATGAAGATTAACAATCCTGCCCTTACGGCTCAAATACTAGTAGCATCTGCAAGAGCTGCTGAACGCCAACAAGCAGGTTGCTATACGATGCAGGAAATCCCTGTTATAGACCTATTGCCTGGAGATAGAGAGCACTGGATTGCTAAGCTCTGCTAAGGGAGTTATCCAAGAAAATCAATAATAGAAGGTAATGATAACATGGGATGTTAACCCTGCGATTTTTGAGATAGCAGGTCGTGAAGTGCGCTGGTATGGGCTTTTGTTTGCTTTGGGATTGCTCATACTTGGTCCATGGATTGAAGAAAAAATCTGGAAGAGAGAGAAGCTTAATCCTGAGTGGATGAACTCACTCTATATCTACGTCGTAGTAGGTACAGTCCTTGGTGCTCGTCTTGGGCATGTGCTTTTCTATGATCCTGCTTACTACCTTGCTAACCCATTAAAGATATTGGCTATATGGGAAGGAGGGCTTGCTAGTCATGGGGGAACACTCGGTGTTATCATTGCGCTTTGGTTATACTCGCGTAGAGTGAGCCATAAGTCGCTCTTGTGGGTGCTTGACCGCATAGCAGTACCTACAGGCTTAGCTGCTGCCCTTATTCGCTTGGGTAATCTCATGAATAGCGAGATTTTTTTGGACGTCCTACAGACTTGCCATGGGCATTTCGTTTTGTTCGTTCTGGAGAATATCGCTACATCGAGTATTTAGCACAGAAAGCAAAACGCTTACCCCCGAACAGCAACAGCTCTTAATGGGGCAATTAGGCTGGCACCCAACGCAGATTTATGAAGCATTAGCTTATCTAGTGGTCTTTGCTCTATGTCTGTGGCTGTATTGGTGCCGTGATGCCGCCAAGAAGTATGAAGGTCTTATCATTGGTTATTTTATGATAGGAGTCTTTGGCTCCGTTTCATCATTGAAAGCATTAAGATTGTTCAAGAGTCATGGGAGCTTAACCTCATTGCTCAAACGGGCATGAATATGGGACAACTCTTAAGTATACCTTTTCGTTCTAGGGGGTATATGGGCTGTAGTACATGCTTATCGTAATCCTATCGTCGCAACAAAGTAAAATATAAATTATAGAATAGTCATCTATGTACCAAGTACAACAAGTAACGGATAAAGTTTACTATGTAGGTGTCAATGACCGCAGTAAGCACTTGTTCGAAAAACCTATGGGCATTGCCACAGGGTGTGTCCTATAACTCCCTATCTTTTAGTAGACGAAGAAGTCGTGCTTATCGACACTGTCGATGTCTGCTATTCTGATATTTTCTTCCATAAGATTGAACGTATCCTTGGCGAGCGTCCAGTAGACTACCTAATCGTAAACCATATGGAACCTGACCATGGAGGCTCTATCGGTCTTCTTCGTCAGCGTTATCCTAATGTGAAGATTATCGGTAATAAGAAAACCTTTGATATGCTTAAGGGCTATCATGGCATTACTGAAGGTCTTCAAGAAGTTAAGGGAGGAGAGACGCTTAAAATCGGAAGCCTAGAGTTTAAGTTCCTCTTAGCGCCTATGGTGCATTGGCCAGAAGTGATGTTCACTTACGAGGCTTCTCAGCATATTCTATTCTCTGCTGATGCTTTTGGTACTTTCGGTGCGCTTAATGGTCATCTCTTTGACTATGAAGCCGACCTAGAGCATTACTTTAAGGATATGCACCGTTACTATAGTTGCATCGTTGGTAAGTATGGTCCTTTTGTTCAGAAAGCACTTAAGGCTGTTGCCGAACTTAATTTACCGATTGACTATATCTGTTCTACGCATGGCGTCGTTTGGACTCCGAAGCACTACCAAGAAGCTTTGGCTATATACGATCGCTTGAGCAAGTATGAAGGCGAAGATGGCGTCGTGATTTTGTACGGCTCTATGTATGGCAATACAGAGCAAATGGCTGATATTATTGCTCAGAGCTTAGCGGCTGCGGGCGTTAAGAATATCGTATGTCATAATGTAAGCAAGAGCGAACAATCACAAATCCTCTGCGATATATTCCGTTATAAGGGTCTTATTATTGGTAGCCCAACGTACAGCAATGGTATCTTCTCTCCGATTGAAAATATCATGAACCTTATTCGTGTACGCGAACTTAAGAACCGTACTTATGCTGTGTTTGGTTCATATACATGGGCTCCTATGGCAGTGAAGAAACTGCTTCCTTTTGCCGAAGAAATGAAGTGGGAACTAGTAGGAACGCCATTCGAACTCAAGATGGCAGACCTTCCATCTGTCATTGATGCTGCATGGCAACTAGGACAAGACTTTGCTGAAGCACTCAACAAATAAAATCCAAAAAAACATACTAACAATGAGATTAATTATCAAGCAAGACTATCAGTCTATCTCGCAATGGGCTGCTGACTACGTCGTGGCTCGTATCAACGCAGCTAAGCTCTACAGCAGAACGTCCATTCGTGCTAGAGGGCTTCCCTACGGGTTCGTCTCCTCTTGGCATGTACAAGGCTCTTATCGAAGCTAATAAGGCTGGTAAGGTTTCTTTCCAAAATGTCGTAACGTTCAATATGGACGAATACATCGGTCTTCCTGAAGGTCATCCAGAAAGTTATCACTCTTTCATGTGGAATAACTTCTTCTCTCACATTGATATTAAGAAGGAACATGTGCATATTCTCAATGGTAATGCTGCTGACCCTCTAAAGGAATGTGCTGACTACGAAGAAGCTATTAAGGCTGCAGGTGGTATCGACTTGTTCCTTGGCGGTATTGGTCCTGATGGCCATATTGCATTTAACGAACCAGGTTCATCGCTCTCTAGCCGTACGCGCATCAAGACGCTAACGACTGATACGATTATTGCTAATAGCCGTTTCTTCGAAGGCGATGTAAATAAGGTGCCTAAGACTGCTATGACTGTCGGCGTGGGCACTGTAATGGATGCTCGTGAAGTGCTAATCCTTGTTAATGGTCACTCTAAGGCTCGTGCATTGCAACAGGCTGTAGAAGGTGCTGTTAATCAGATGTGGACAATCACAGCTCTTCAACTTCACCCTCATGGTATCATCGTTGCAGATGAGGCTGCTTGTGCAGAGCTAAAGGTTGGTACATACAACTATTTCAAGGATATTGAGCGCGGTAATCTATAATCCGTAGATATTTAAATATCAAATAAAGCTAGGGGCTGTGCCAAATTCTTGGCACAGCCCCTTTTCGTACATGCGAACTTGTGTGCATGTGTCTGAACTAGTACTATTGCTTATCTTTGTGAGAGAATTGAAGTATTATGGCGAAGTTGTTATATACCATAGGTGAGGTTGAGAAATTGCTGGGAGAGACTCAGAGCACGATTAAGTTTTTGGGAACAGCAATTCCCTTATTTGCGTCGTAACCATGTACCCGGTAAGACACGCCGTTATACTCAGCAAGATATTGAAGCTCTTAAGGCGATTAAATCTTTATTGAGAGATAAAGGCTTAAAGATAGAAGCTCGCTAAAGAAGCTCTCAAGAAGAAACGCAGTTCCTTAGAACTAAGGCAGAATACAATCACTCGGCTTAAATCAGTTCTGCAAAGATTAGAAAATCTCAAAGATACCTTGCAGAAGCAGTAAAAAAATGAACAAGGCTGTACCTTTTAAAAGTACAGCCTTGTTTGTTGCTTAGTAAGAGTTCGTTTTATGTGTTTGCCAGTACGCTTTTAGTCTTGCCTCTGAATGTGGTGATGCAAGTAAATGAGCGACTTCTTTCCCTTCATCAAGTGCTTGTCTAATGCTAGAGGCTGATAAATCGCTTTGCGGAGCATCTAGGCAAGCTGTGTAAGGAATACTTGGGTCTGCAGACTCTAGCGGATAGTCTGGGCGTGGGTACACAAACAAATTGATTAACTTCAATAGTTCGTGTGGGCGATGCCAGCTAGAGAATGATAGTAAGTTATCCGAGCCAATGAGCATAGAGAATTGCTCGTGTGGATAGAGTAACTTAAGCGCTTGAACAGTTCGTATCGTATAGAGAGGTCTAGGCAAATTGCGTTCAATCTCCACTAATTTGATATTCGTTTCTCCCCTAATAGCATCAAGAATAATTGCCTTTCTAAGTTCGTAAGGTAGTTGGTTCTTGATGTCCTTCTGAGGGTTGAGTGGACTCAGGATAAGCCAAAACCTCAGTAAAGCCCAGTTGCTTGAGTGCATAGCGAGTAAGCGCAAGGTGTGCTTTGTGAAAGGGATTGAATGACCCAAAGTACAAACAAACCATGCTAGATAATGCCTAGCGTCTCTTGAGCTAATCGGATTTCACTAGCTTCGCCAGTATGTTTGCCCCCGACGTCACTTAGCTTTACACAAGGGTGCCAGCGGTCGCGCTCGGTCATCTTACACTGCCAGAGCTTCATCACGATATTGCGGGCCTTGATATCATTACCTACATCACATGAGAAGTTTGTGCCTATACCGAAGCTCGCTCCTATGCGCCCTTTACAATAGTTCGCTATCTCAATAGCTCTCTCTACGTTGAGCCCGTCACTAAAGATAATGTACTTAATCTTAGGGTCTACTCGAAGCTCTTGATAACGCTGTATCACCTTGTCCGTAAAGACAAATGGGTCTCCGCTATCGTGGCGAACACTCGTGTAAAGCATAGCGTGCTTCTTACTGAAGTTACGCATAAACACATCTGTCGTATAAGTGTCCGTCAGTACGGTGCCGAGGTCTCCATCATAGACATTTATCCAGTCTTCCATAGACATGTAGTTGGCCATCTTGTAGCCGTACATAGCGCCATGGAATTGTATCCATTCGTGTGGGTGCGTACCTGATACCTTAAGCCCTAGCAAATGTGCGATATGCACATTGCTTTGTTCCATATAGGCAAGGGCCAGCATGCTGCTTGAGTAGCTCGGTCATGCGAAGCTCGACCTCAAAGCTAAAGCGCCTGCGCATACCAAACATAGAGAATGAAATCCCTTCCAGTGCTAGAGCCTTGGCTTTCTCTGTGATAGCCTGCTCGGCATACTCCATATCGGGCTTTGCTCCCGTTATGCGGTAATATAATTCGCTTACAAGTGCAAGGATAGGCGTTTCCCAAAGCGTTACACGATAAAGTAGCCCCTCTGCAATGATGCTCAAGTGACCTGCTTCATCTTGCTCAATGATGAGTTCTTCAGGATTAAATCTGAACCCTTTCAAAAAGTCAATATAGGTAGGTGGAAGGTAGGGCAGTTCCTGATGTAGGAAAAGCTCCTCATCTCGGCTCAGAGATAATTGCGCCATAGCTTTAGTCTCTTCTTTCAGTTGCTCGGCAAATCCCTTGGGATAGCAGGTGTCATTGCGGTCAATGAACCTAAACTGACCATAGGCACGAGGATAGAGCTTGCTATATGCGTAGCTTGTGGTAAACTTATATAAGTCTGTATCTAGGATAGATGGAATTATAGGCATAGTTATTCTTCGTCTTGATTGTTGTTGTCATTATCCTCCTGCCCTTCATCATCGTTGGGCTGGGTATTGATATTATTCAAGAAAGTCAATAAATGATTGTAGTGGCATTTCACCTCCATTCTTTTTGGAGGTCTTGTGCTATGTTCTTGCGAAAGTTTAGTATTTGTTTGATATAGTGATGTGATAGGCTATGCATATTTCCCACATGGCAATCGGGGTGTAAGAATTGTCCATACTGATTGCACTCATTGAGAAAATGCTCAATAATCCCTGCTATATCTGAATAGTAGGGAAGTAAAATGCAAAATCCGAAGTACTCATCACCCCAAAATTCTTCTTCGATGTAGCCTCCATTTTCAAGGCAGGCTTCATTGAGCATTTGGTGTAATAAGTCTTTCTGGTAGTCTTCCCATGGCTCGAAGTTGCGCTGTAGGGCGACTCCACTTAAGCGAATAAGTTCGCCCTACACCACCCAGTCCACTAGCGATTATCGCTTGTGGTTCTCCCGTAAGGTCTTCGTATACGCGCATGCGCACCTCAAGCTCAGCCATGAGTGTAAGTGAGCGTTTGTAACCCTCACAAGTCTCAAGTAAGGCCTCTAAGAAGCGCAAAACCTCTATACTTTTACAGCATGCAAGACTAACGAAGTAGAGCATCATCTGCTTATTGTCAATTTCTTCCTTTTCGTTTAGGATTTGCTTTGACGCGCTCGATGAGGTCGTGTTCGTTAGGAGAGAGTAAAGAGCCTGATTCAAGTTCGGAACGTCGGCTCCTAACTAATCCAAAGAAGTCAGCTTGCAGTTCGACAGGAACAGGTTCTTTAAGCTGGTGTATTTGGGTGTTAGAATCAAGTTTAGGTACTTGGCTCTGTGGCGTAAAATCTTCCATATCGCAAAGATAAGGTATTTCAGTTAATTGAATATTTTGAATAAGCCTTGCCTAAGTTTGTGATTGAGTCGAAAAGTGGAGGATTCAAGTGAGTACATCGTACTCATTTCTGTAAGTACGCGTAAACACTTCAGTGAGTACACACAAAATACAATCGTAAGTACGCGTACTTAAATTTGTAAGTACGTAGTACTTTCTGGAGACTTCAGCCGTAGTTTGTACAGACTACACGTGTAGTCTGCACAGACTTCGCCGAGGTTTTTGAGTTTAGGAAGCGCACTTATGGATTTAGTGGTGTGAATATGCGCTTTTTAAATACAATAAATGCGTACCACAAGGCACGCATTTATTCATTGAATATAAATTGAGACCATTGCAATGGTCTCAAATCTATGGATTATTTATAAGAAATCTCAGAATTAGACTTCTTGCCGTAGGGGACGCCTTCTTGTATGAAGACATGCAGGTCGGGATATAATTTGCTGACGAGTTGCTCAATCTGTTGTTTGGCTTTGGCTTGAGCCTTTTTGTATTATCTCAGCATCGTCTTGCACAGCGTCTTCTGCTTCTTCAAGTATAGTTTCATCAAGGAGGTGTATGGCATTCCTATCGTAAGTATCTTGACGACTAAGTCCGAATAAACCTCTATGATATTCATAGTATTTGACGGACTGCGACTTTCCCGGAGTGCGTCCAATCTCAATATCGGGTTCGGGGAGATAGATGTAACAAGTATCAGCCGAAGGCCCTATCAATCTCTAATTTCTCAAGGTCGTACTTAATATAAGCTGTTAGTTGAGCAAAGCCTTCTGCAGAATAATTCCCTTGACGGATATTGATATCTCGTTTCAGCGTAACCTCTTCGCTAACTAATCGTAGTCGCTCATTGATAGTCATCAAGAGTTCGTAATTGCTGATAGTAGCTTGAGGCTTTTCGTCTTTATTGAAGAAGCGATTATATAGATAAAACCCTATGCCGATGAGTAGAAGGAGACCCAATAGCCAGCATAAAATTTTAAATCCAAACTTGTACATAGGTTATTTCTTGAGAGAAGTTGGTTTTTTGCCTTCGATAAGAGCCGCATCATTAGGATTTAATTTGATGCGCATGCCTAATCCTAAATCGAGGAAGAGGGCTGCAAGCTTTAGAGGCTGCACTGTGCTCCGCTTGGCGATAGAGTTCGGGACGAGCTTTCTCTAAAGCCTTATCTTCAAGGTCGCTAATGAATTCTTTCTTGCTTTCAAGTATCTCATTGAGTTCATTCGCCGAGAGGGGTGTACGCATAGTAGAGGCTTCTTTCGTTACAGTACGATGCATAGACTCAAACTCCTTCTTGACTTCAAGAGGAGGGAGCGTTAGCTCAACGAATGAATCGTTTACACTATGTAGCATAGAGTCTGTAAGTAGTGAAAAGTCGCAATACACAGAGGCTTGAGAGAGCAGTTGAACTTCTGTAGCACGCGTGCCAAACATCTTCTTCCAGCCAAAGAATCCATCATCTTTAGGGTCAAGGGTTAGTTTGGTCTTGAGTTGAGTCGTCGCTAGCTCAAGGCGAGAGAGCTCATGCACTTAGGGTTAGTAGGGTGTGTATATGGTCTTCTTTCTGTTCTTCTTGTTTGGCTTTGCCACTGCAGCTATAAAATAGGCTCATTGCCAATGTTAAGAGCACTAAGGATGCTTTTATGTGTAGTCGGTTCATAACTTTTAGTGTAATGTATATTTTTCTGCAAAGATACCCTATTCTCCGTAATCCTAACGATATTATGAGACCGTTGCACGATCTCCCAAAGGACAAGTGAAACTTGTTCTTTTGTGGGGCTTTGCAGAATGCGGTAATCGCAAGGCATTGAGACTGAGGGCGCAGGGAGTTTACTTGTGTAAATGACGGGGCCTGAATGTCGATAATAACGCAGCGAGTGCCGTATTATGCAATGGTCTCACTATATTGAAAAAGAGGCTGTATCGGAGCAATTATCCCGATACAGCCTCTTGAAAGACTTTCGTGTACTCTCTGAAACTCGGAGAGCGTAGGCTCTTAGTTAAGAAGAAGAGATTGGATTTTTTCTCTTAGCTCCTCAATGCCCATAACGCCAAGCATAAGTGTTGGCTTTTCGCTATCAGGCTTAGCAAAGAGTAGTGTAGGAACTGTACGTACGTTGTAGAGGGCTGTTAGTTCTTCCTCTTGGTCTACATCTACCTTATAGATTTCAATCTTACCTGCAAGCTCTTCTGCTAGCTGCTCTAGAAGTGGAGATAGAGCCTTACAAGGAGGACACCAAGTAGCATAGAAGTCAACGATGACAGGAAGGCTGTGCTTGTCGTCCCAACCTTTAGGGTTAGCGTCTACATCGTGGATTTTACTTACAAACTCGCTCTTTGTTAGGTGTTGTAATGCCATAATTGTATAAAAATTTTTAATCGTTATTATAGACTAGTAACTAGAGCATGGAATTGATAGTTCTCAAGTACTCTCTATGAAACAATATATATTATAAATTGAAAGTAAAGTCATCAGCGTCTAACCATACGGGGAATTTCTGTCGCAAATCCTCTAGAGGGGCATAGCTGATTTCGTATATACTTGTCTGTGTTTCCGATGGGGTACAACTAGCAAGTACTTCGCCACGTGGAGATACTAGAGCCGAATCACCTGTATAGCTTAGTCCGCTCATATCTGTTCCTACACGATTGACGCCTATTGTATAGCATAGGTTTTCCATGGCACGTGCTTGCAGGAGTGTAGACCATACGAGCCTTCTTCCTTTAGGCCAGTTGGCAACACAAATGGCGATGTCGTAGTCGTTCTGCTTACATCTGCACCAAACGGGGAAGCGCAGATCGTAACAGATTATAGGTAGAATGTTCCAACCCTTAAAGCTAATGAGTTTGCGCTCCGATGCAGGGGTAAGCTGACGAGCTTCGCCTCCCATACGGAAGAGGTGTCGCTTGTCTTGCCACTGAATACTATTCTCCTCGATGAGTAAAAAAAGCGATTGGCATACTTGTCTTCGTGGCGAATAAAGACAGAGCAAGCAATCGCCAGATTATGGTGCTTGGCTAGTCTTCGTAATTCGTCAATAGCTTCTGCTTTCATGCCACACTTCTCCCTTATTCATAGCATCTTCGGAGAAGCTTCGTTAGGCATGCTTTCCAGGAAGGACTGCAAGGTCTATCTGACCTGAAAGTCGTGCGAGTTCGTTTGCTATCGCTTGTAGATTGGCTTGTGGGTCTAAATCAAAGAGGCTGCATTGAACGAGAGCAATTCTCAGATTAGGCTTCTTGGGTGTGCTCATGGTATTTTTCTGGATATTTGGCTTGCTCCTTGCTGAAACGGCTACGGATATAAGCAATGTCTTTGTCAAGGTCGCCCTGTAGGAGTGAATACTTCGAAGATGCCTACTTCCTTGCGTTTGTAGTCAATGACAGCTAATTCGATGTCAATGCCAGCCGTTAGAGCGATGCGATAGAAGCCGCTTTTCCATTCTTCACGGTAACTACGTGTGCCCTCGGGGGTAATCGCAATGTGAGCCTCTTCCTGACTCTTAATATAGTCGGCTAGGCGTGTAACCATATCGCCCTTCTTATCACGATTGACAGGAATACCGCCTATGGCTTTTAAGCAAGTACCCAAGAGGAAAGAAGAACCATGATTTTTTTCATCAAGAAACTATGAGGTTTACCTTGAGTGAGGTAATAGAGTTTTTCCGATAATAAAGTCTAGGTTTGAGGTATGAGGAGCAACGCATATAATGCTGTGCTTAGGTTGTTCTTGTGGTGTAGGCAAACACTTCCAGCCCTAATAGGCTTAGAATAGATGAGGCTATTTTTTTCACTATCTTATTATTGTTTCTAAGTCACAAAGATACATCTATTATAATAGAATATCATGAAAATGTGTCAAAAAGAGGCTACCCGATAGGGCGATAGTTCTTATTTATCTTTATTGGGATTTTTCTTGATTGCTCTAAGAGTGCGTTGTAATCCTTTGAGCCCTGCTCGCCTTACAGGTGAGCCTGCAAAATGGAGTTCAAAGTCGGAGTCTTTCATTTCCTCAAGTAGCTCTGCATTCATGCCCATAATGGCATTGCGAGGAGCAAAATCACTGACTTCAGTAGGGCGAGCAAACTTATTCCAAGGACATACTTCTTGACAAGTATCACAACCGTACAATTTATTCCCGATAAGAGGGGCTAGTTCGTCGGGTATTTCTTCGCTCTGCTCAATGGTTAGGTAGCTAATACAGCGACGAGCGTCAAGCGTTTGAGGAGCAATAATCGCCTGAGTGGGGCAGTGGTCTATACAGCGACGACAAGCTCCACAACGATTAGGCTGTGGACTGTCTGCTTTTAGTTGGGTCGAAAACGAGTAATGTCCCAAGTACAAAATAACTTCCCTAGCCGAGGAATAATGATGAGCCCATGCTTACCACGCCAGCCCAATCCGGCTTTTACAGCCCAGTAGCGTTCGAGTATAGGCGCAGAGTCTGCAAAGGCACGACCAGAGCACTCTGTGTCTAGAGTTTGGATAAATCGTAATAGTTGGTCAAGTCTTTTTTTGACGACCTTGTGGTAATCACGCCCATAGGCATAGTAAGCGAATTGGAGAGAGTCCGTTTTTTGCTTCTGCTCAGGATAGTAGTTCATCGCGACCATGATGACGCTTTTACAGCCCGGTACAAGTAGGCGAGGGTCTCGGCGTAGGTCATGATTGCGCTCGAGGTAGGGACATAGTGCCGTGGTAACCCTCGGATACCCATTGCTCCACTTGGGCGTATTCGTTGGGGTCTCACTTCCTCTGCTATGGCTATCCCACATGCAGAAAAAGCCGAGGCGTAATGCCTCGGCTTTAATTTGCTCTTCTATATTCGTTGGAAAATTCAATTTGCGTTGAATAATCTAGATGTCTAGGGGATATAAATCCAAGAAGAAATACCCTCTTTGGCTAAAGCTCTTTGTCTATTGCTAGCCTCTGTCTTATCTGTAAATGACTCTGCGCTGATGCGGTAGAGCTCTACTAGATAAAACTTGCATTTTGGGGAATTTATCTTGATACAACTTAATATATCTCTCTGCATTGGCTTGATGCTTCTCTGTGCCAATGATGAGGTAATAAGTTCCTGCTTGTGGCTCTGCCCACACCGATTCTTGGCTTGGTGTCGCTATAGGTTCTTCTTGCTGTATCTTCTTAACCTCACGGCGAACATGCTCAATAGCCTTAGTAACCTCTTGTGAAGGAGGTGCTACACTTGCAGAGAATGTGTCCTTGTTGGGTTGCCACAGGCTTAGAGGAAGTCTCACGACAAAGCTCAGTACAACTACGGCTACACTATAGCGAATAGCCTTACGAGGTATGCGCAAGTGGATATATTCAGGAGACTGCTCTTCTTGAGGCTGCTTATCAGCTTGCTTCGCTCCTATCTGAGGTGTCATTACCGCAGACAGTCCGTAGTAAGCATGCATAATCATAGGACTAGGTGCAGGCGAGAACTCCATGTGTCCGCTACTTGTGAGGGCTAGAGTGCCAATGCCATCTAGGCGATAGCGGTGTACTCGAAGTAATTCCTGCTTAAGCTTCTGAATATCCTTTTCTAGCTCAAGTTTTGCTCTTCTGAGGCTAATGCCTTCCCTTGAGCGCATATTGCTCGATAAGGATACCATCGTGGTGCGAGAGAGCTCGTTGAAGCGTATCGCTACCTGTGGAGCATAAGCAATATGTCGGGTATTGTCCCACTGTGCAGGACAATGCTCGAGGATAAAGCCTCCTATAGAGGGAAGAGTTACGCACTCATGGCAGAGTAGCACCTCTTCTATGTAATGAGCCAATCTATTATTCATACGAATCTTAAATTAAAAAGGGAAGGATTACTATTGTAAACCCTCCCTCGCTTCTATGAGTACCTAGAGCGGGACTCGAACCCGCACAGCCATAATGGCCAAAGGATTTTTAAGTCCTTCGTGTCTACCATTCCACCATCTAGGCAGCCATCAATTCAAATTTTTCAGTGCAAAGATAAAACTTTTTTCTCAAATAAAGAAATCTGAATCTTGGTGCGCTTGTTTGTGCACATTCCACCGTCAAGGGTTTATGGGGCTTTGGTGAAAGCTGTTTTTGTGTTTTAGTTAAATGTCAATTGTAAGTACGCGTACTTACCGAAATAAGTACGTGTACTCACTAAAGTGTTTACGTGTACTTACTGAAATGGGTACGACGTACTTGTTTTTTCTGGGTGTAGCTAAGCATTAAGGTTGGGTTGTTCTTATAATTTTGATGCGGGAACTCTGTTGTTTGAGAGGCTTGCTGAGCAAGGCTTTTCTATTAAAGAACATACCCTGTTTTAGAACTTGCTGTTAAGGCTAAAAATCTGATGGTATGTGAATTTTTTTGTACATTTGTGAGTTAAAATATGTATTAAGCAATAGAATGTCATTTTCAATACGAAATACACTATTCATAACTCTCATATTGGGTATGTCCTTAGCGTCTTGTGTGAGCGATAGGGAGTATCGTAGCTTGAAAGCGGACTATGATTCTATAGCTATTCTTAATGCTACGATGCAGGAAGATGCTTATATAACAGACTCTATTGTCGCTAGCGTTATTAGTAGTTTTCAGGAACTTAGTTCTGTGGAGAATATGATAAATGTGAACTCGATGCGTGGTGAGTTGCCTATGCGAGACCAAACTCGGATTAAGCAGAATATCAATATACTCTCTGATAAGCTCAAAGAAAGTAATGATGCTATAGAGATGCTTATTCAGCGAGTGGAGAGCAATGGAGCTAATTCGCAAAAGGCTTGTTGGTACGATATCCATTCTGAGAGAGCAACTAGGTAAGCAGAAAGCGCGTGTGACTACGATTGCAGAAGAGACGATGAAGAAGGTGCGTGATATCAATGCCCTAGAGAGTTCTGCTAATCGTTTGAGAGAAGAGGCTGAAAGAATGAAAGGCTTCCAGCCTAGGAGAAGTCTAATAGGCTTAAACTTAAGGAAGATTCTCTCAATACGGTTTATTATGCTATGGGGACAAAAGATGACCTTCAAGCGATGAACCTACTTAAAAAATGACAAAGTGTCGGTGGACAATGCAGAGCTATCGTATCTAACCAAGAGCGATAAAAGAAAGCTGCATGAGATTAATATGATGAGTAAGAAAGCTCGTCTATGGAGCGTACATCCACGACATAGTTACACGATGAGGCCCGATAATAAGGGATATGTAACTTTAGTCATTACTGATCCCAAGGCATTTTGGGAATATGCCCAAATCCTCATTGCAGAAGTGGACTTTTAGGGCTGGTTTAGAAGAAATATTTATGATATAAAAATGACAATATAATATTCAGATGACACTACACAAAGAAGGAAAAAGGTCTACTTTGTAAGTATTGCTGTAGCGCTAACGTTGATTAACTTTGGTTTTTTTATTGCCTGCTTGGTAATAGCTTGGCATTTCAGATTGTTTTAGGACTTTCTGTTATTCTTTATTTGCTTGTTATTAACTTTTTCCGTTACATCCCGCTCAAGCACCCACGTGCAAACGAAGACCATGTAGTCGTTTGTCCCTGCAGATGGTAAGATTGTTGTTATTGAAGAGGTTGATGAGCAACAAATCTTGGGTGAGCGTTGCCTGCAAGTATCTGTCTTTATGAATGTATTTGACAAGCATGTGAACTGGATACCTGTAAATGGAACAGTCGAGCATGTATCTCATACAGAAGGTCGCTTTTATGGCCGCACACCTTCCTAAGGCAAGTACAGATAATGAGCGTTCGGCTGTTGTTATTCGCACAAATACAGGTCATCGGGTGCTAGTGCGTCAGATTGCAGGAGCTGTGGCCCAGCGTATCGTAACTTACAGCGAAGAAGGTAAGCCTTGTCATATCAATGAAAAATATGGGCTCCATTAAGTTTGGTTCACGTGTGGACCTTTATATGCCCTCTAGGCACTAAGGTTCATGTTAAGATGGGTCAGAAGGTTGCTGGTAACATAGACCCTCATCGCTGAACTTCCTCAATAAGGTCCCAAAGGACGAAAAATATGAATATCAAGAAACATATTCCTAATACAATAACCTGCCTTAATCTCCTCTCTGGAGCCATGGCAGTGCTGTATATGCTCCATGAAGAGAATACAGAAGTGGCGGTGTGGTTAATCATAGCTGCTGCTATCTTTGATTTCTTTGATGGGCTTGTGGCGCGCGCTTTAGGGTGTTAGTTCGCCTATCGGAAAGGATTTAGATAGCCTAGCGGACGTTATTAGTTTTTGGGCTGGCTCCTCTATGGTCTTACTGAATGGGTTGTGGGATAGAGGTGTATCATTTGAGGCGGCATTACCATCTTTACTCATTGCCGCTTTTGCTGCCTTGCGTTTGGCTAAGTTCAATAATGATACTCGTCAGTCGTTAAGTTTCATCGGTCTACCCTGTTCCAGCGAATGCTTTCTTTTGGATTGGCTTGACTTTAGCCTTACCGGACTTTGAACTTATGCTCGGTCCTGACTTGATGCTAGCAGTCGTGTATATCCTCATAGGACTGTTCTGCTTCTTTATGGTTAGCGAAATCCCTGATGTTTTCGTTTAAGATGGGAGGAGGCAAGGACAAGAAAGAGGGGTGGCTAAGTCGTCATTCCTGTTGAGTCCGCAGGGGCTTTTTAGTTCTGCTTTCAATTATTGCTCTTGTTCTTTTTGCTTTAAAGGGCTTGAGCCTAATCATTGTGGCATACATCTTGCTTTCTTTTGTTTCATAAATCAAAAATAAAACAAAGACGATATGATTGAATTCATTTTTTTATGTTGATAGTAATATTCGTATTACTATTCTTATTCTCTGGAAGCTTTCCCGCACGTGGTTGCTTATGAAGATGGTGCAACGCATTCAACGCAAAGCCGAGGAGCAGATGCTGCCTCGCAAGCGCAGAGTGGAAATTATCAGAGAAGGGAGCAGGCTCATCAAAGAGAAGAGGAGGTGAAGTCTACTGGCAAGGTAGAAATGGATGATATTGCTTTTAAGAAAAAAATACAAAGACCTCACAGCGAAGATTACGTTGATTACGAAGAGGTCTCAAAGTAAACGTTATTAGATGGCTACTTGGCAACTGAGTAGGCGCACATTGCGTAGGCTCAAGGTGGGAATAGGGACTATTCTCACCTTGGGTTTTCTTTATATCCTGCCAAGTATACTCGTTTCGATACCTGCGATACAGAGTGCTTTAGCTAAACGTATTAGCAAGGACTTAACGCAACTCTTTCACACTCCAGTTTCACTTAAATCTATCTCTATTGAGGGCTGGCGTAATATTAACCTGCAAGAGCTTGCTATCTTTGATAGCGTAGGGCGCAAGGCTTTGTCCGCAAAAGAGCTTAAGGCTGGGGTCGAACTAGAGAAGTTGCTGACACAAGATAAAGTCTATATCTCATCAGCACGATTATTTGATTTGAATCTGCTCATTGACATTGATAGTGTCAGTGGCAGAACTAACATTTCTCATATCATAGATGCTTTGCAGAGCGATAATGATGAGCCCTACAACGCTTACCGTTGATATCAATAATATCTTACTGCGTAATGCTCTCTACGATTACTGCGCAACGCTCGTCCTCAACATCGTTTGGATAGTTTGAGTCTGCAAGCGAGTCAGCTTTTTGATTGCTCCAGATAGTCTTACAGCTTCTCTTGATGAATTAAGATTTGTTGCTCCTCAAGGATTTAGGGTTAATAATTTAGTTGGGCGTTTGAAAGTCAAAGACCAGCATCTTATGATTAAAGATGCTAGTCTAGAACTACCCTCATAGCGAACTATCGCTCCCTAATTTACAGCTCAATCTTTAAAAAGGCGGGCCTTGCTCAGATTGAATGTATAGATATTCCTGAGAGTATCATTGACCCACAAGATTTAGCCCCATTATACGCACCTCTACACAGTTTGAAGGGGTATCCGCTCACTATTTCTACTAAAATAGAGAAGCAGAAGAATGATAATCTTAAGATTAGTCATCTATCGGCTCGTATGCCGGGTTTACTTGCTAGTGATTTGAGTAGCTCGGTTGACTTAGATAGTTTAGGAGGGTGGCAAGGTCTTAGACTTGATGTTAGCCGTTTTTCGCTTAATACTCAAACACTCATTGAGCGTGGTGCCCTTGAGCAAATACTTGGAGCTGAACAAACTAAAGCAATTCCGTGGGCTAAAATTAAGCAACTAGGTCAGGTAAACTATCAAGGACAGAGCGATTACCGCAAGGGAAAGACTTTTATACGGAAGGTCTGCTTGCTACTGACTTAGGTCGTTGGACGCTTAAGGAAATGGCGAATTCTTAGACAATAGACTTAGTCGCCTATCAGCACAAGTCGGCACTTCTGGTTTTTAATCTTAAGCCATTATTGGGAGGCAATGCTGGTTCTGTACGAGGAGAAGTGGTCGCAGACTTACTTTTTCTCAAGGAAGAACCTATCCGATAGGTAAAGCGCAGGTGAATCTAAATCAGTTGCAGTGGGCTCTATCGGTATATCGCAATGTCAATCTGACGGTAGAGGGTAATAAATCAGATTTGTATGCTTTGTCTCTTAAGAGTCAAGATGCTAATCTACCTCTGAACTTGAGTACGTCATTTGTCCTAAAGGGAGAGAAGCCTCAAGATATACAAGCTCAGATTTATGCACATAATCTGCGACTTAATCCTTTTATTAAAGGGCTTGACCATGTGTATGTGGAGGGGGATTTGGGCTATCTTCTCTTGATGAGACTCAGCTAATGGGTGAATTAAATCTCTCTAGCCTTAGGTTAATGGTAGAGGATAAGCCTCTAAATCTATCTAATACACGTCTTCTCTCAGAGCGTAGAGGCGACAATCAGCGGATTAGCTTACATACACCTTGGTTGAATATGGTACTTAATGGGCAGTATAATCTGAAGACATTGAAGCAAGATGTACTAGCGACATTAACTTCAGAGATACCAGTGTTACAACCGATATTCGGTAAGAATAGCTCTACGCTCAAAGGAGCTAATCGTTTTAGTCTAACTGCGGAAGTAGATAGTATTCCCTCTCAGATTAGTCAGTTTATTGGGTTACCTATTAAAAATTAAGAATACTGCGCTCTTAAGTGCAACTATTGATAGCTATAATAAGCACATTGATTACGCATTTAATTGCAATGAACTAAAGCTTGCTTCGCATCGTATAGAAGATTTTGCGATGAATTTCAATAGTCATCAACTAAGTATCTCGGGCAATGCTTATCTCTATGGCGGTACACAGCTCATAGGGGCTAAGATAGAGGGTATTGCGCTTGAAAATAAGTTTGAGCTGGCAACAGACTGGGGGCATGACTTAGAGCATAATAAGAATGGTTCTCTCAATATGGTTCTAGACTTATTCGCTCCCGAGGGTAAACGCATAGAAAGTCTAACAGACCTGAATGCACAGCTTTCTATTGACCATTCGAACCTGCGCATTCATACAGCTCTTTTGGAATGTCGCTCCAGCTAAGATTAGTTATGCTGGTGGCGTCTTGAATATAGATGGACTTTCGCTCTCTACGCTAGGAAGAAGTCTTAAAGTCTCGGGTGGTCTAGGCGATATACAAGGGCTTAATGGTATGACTATTCAGCTTGATAATATCAATCTGCGTTACATTCTTGAGGCTGCTGGTGTATACTTTGACCTATTGGATACAGACCTTACGGGTACTGATTTTTAGCTAAACTCAATGGTAAGCAACTGAATGCTTTCTGCTCATGTAACTAGTCCCTAGCTTCTTTGTTAATAAGGAAGATATAGGAGCTATTGCGATGAATTTAGGTTTCTCTACCGAGGATATGATGATTCGTTTGCAAGGTATGGTTAAGCAGAAGGACGGAGGTTATAGCGATGTTCAGGGCTGGATTAGACCTCAAGATGGTGCCGGTCTTGACCTTGATTTTGATGCTCATCAGTTAAATATAGATTTCTTAGGTTCGTTTACCAAGAGCTTCCTTTTCTCAGCTTGGCGGTAAGGGTACGGGTAAAGTGCGCTTGCATGGACTCTTTGAGCAAGGAGTAACTGTAGAGGGCGATGCCGATATTCGTGAGGGTAAGATAGGTGTTTTAGCTCTTGGCACGAACTACAGCTTTTAATCATACTCTGCATTTGAATGACTCTACGATTTTTCTTAAATGGTGTTCAGATGAGGGATGCAGAAGGCAATACAGGGCTTATCAATGGTAGTATTCAGCACCGATATTTCGGAGATTTCAAGATTGATTTGGATGCGGATATTCAGCAAAGACTTAAGGTTATGCAAACGAATTCGCCCAAAGACTTCCCTGCTTATGGAAATGCTTACGCTAGTGGTACAGCTCGTATGAAGGGTACAGACCAGCATCTTTTTATTGATGTGAACCTGACAAGCGAAAAGGGTACGGATGTGCGTCTTGACTTTGATAAACTCTCAGCAGGTAAGGACGAGCGTTTGATGAATTTTACTTCTTTGCGTGATACCTTACTCAAGTCATCACTTGATAGTACGAAAAGGCAAGCTGAGTCACTTAAAACAGATATTGACCTCAAACTGAAACTGAATGTAACACCTGATGCACGCATCGGTATTCGCTTGGGTGAAGATGCTAATAGCTTGCTGAGTGGGCGAGGCGAAGGGGCTATTCAAATCATTGTACCTAGTAGTGGTGCTGCCGAGGTGTATGGTACTGCTCAGTACACGAAGGGGAATATGTCTTTACGCTCCAGCAGTTGGCACGCAAACGCTCTGTGCTTAGGGAGGGTGGTAGTATTGCTTTTCCGAGGTAATCCGATAAAGGCGACTCTACACGGTTTGCAAGCTGTCTATTCACTTACCGCCAATATCGCAGACTTAGATGAAACGCTTTCCAAGGACTAGGACAAACGAATACACCTGTAAACTGTGTTTTTAGGTTTGAGTGGGGAAATAAGTAAGCCTGAGATTAAGTTTAATCTAGAGCTCCCTCGTGCTGATGCTGAAGTTGAACGTCGAGTAAAAAGCGCTTCTGAATACAGAAGATGCTATAACTAAGCAGATGTTGTATTTGATTGCACTAGGTAAGTTCTCTACTAACGATGCTGACAAGCGCAGCACCACGACAACGAATGACTGGACAGCCGTAGCAAGTAGTGCTATTAGTGAGCAACTGTCCTCTATGTTGAATGGTATCACAGAGGCTTTCCGACTAGGAACGAGCATTAAGACTAAGTCTACAGCCTTTGATGATACAGATATAGAACTCAATTTCTCAGGTTCTCTGCTAGATAATCGCTTAACGATAAATGGTAATATTGGCTACCACGATAACCCTTATCTAACTAATCAATATCTTGGCGAATTTGATATAGAGTATAAGCTTAATAAGGCTGGTTCACTGCGTCTGAAAGGTTACAATCATTATAATGCGATGTATCAATACCTGCGTCAGAGTTTGCTGACACAAGGGCTAGGTATTCTGTACCGACAGCGCTTTGATAAGCTCAAGGAACTTCTTCCATTCAGTAAAAAACGAAGACGGCTAGTCGTAACAGACAGTATTAAGTAGTCGCAAAAAAGAGGCTGTAGCAAAATCAAAATTGCTACAGCCTCTTTTCTTGGAGAAACCATTACGCAAGCTCGTATCTCCTTCCTCCAAAGTTTGTAGAATTTAGGCTAAAAAATGGGATATCTGTCCCCTCCCTTTTCTGCGGCGTTTTGATCATAGTTCCATCAATCAGACCTAGCTCAAGTAGACAAGCCTAGTTCTCCTTGCTATAGTATAATAACCTCTATAGGTAGGGATGTTAATCCCAGATGTAAGATTGTCTTATCTATCTAGATAAAATACTGTCGCATAACTCTTTAAGGAGAGTAGGTTATGCGACAGTATTTTTTTGTTGTGTTCTATGTGTTATAGTTCAATGCTGTAACTAGCTACATCTCCGCTGTTGGGGTAGAAGCCTCTTAGGTATAGCGTTTTTGTTGCGGCTGTTAAGCACTTCGCCTATTGCCTTATTTAGGGTCTGCTATTGAGCGGATAGGGGAGTCATTAGCCGTTAGGATAATGGAGCCCATCTTCGACTCCCGACTTGCGCAGAGGTCCTGCTTGTATTTTATTGACTTGCACACCATAACTAAGACCATAACTGCGTAGCTGACTAGGCTCAAGAGCCTTGAGTGTAGCTTTCAGTTTGTCGCTATTCGTGTTCTGTTCACGGATAACGCGCTCATTACCATCTTTATTTTTAAGTGTAACCTTAAAGGTTTTCTTACTGCCCTTGCGGTCTACAGTAACATTGATTGTATCGCCTGGGCGGTAGCGACTAATCTCGCTCTGTAAGCGTCCGAAGTCTTCAATCGCAGTACCATTGATAGCGGTAATAACGTCGCCCTTCTCTATCCCAGCGGCAAGTGCAGCACTGATTTCGGCAAAATCACCGATGAAGACACCTCTATTTACTTTAAGGCCTTCTTTCTTGGCTAAGTCTGCATCTACATCCGAACCTGCAATCCCTAGTAATCCCCTCTGTACGGTACCATACTTCTTGATATCCTCAACGACCTTGCCGGCGATATTGATAGGAACAGCAAAATGAATAACCGGCATAGTTACCCGTTTGCGAGAAAAATCATTGTGTTGATACCTACTAGTTCGCCTTGAGCATTGACAAGAGCACCACCGCTATTGCCTGAGTTTACGGCAGCATCTGTTTGAATGAAGCTCTCTACGTTCAGTCCTCCACGACCAGCCGTTTTTCGTCGTCGTGCGCGCCTTAGCACTGACAATCCCAGCTGTAACTGTGCCTGTTAAGTTGAAAGGGTTACCAACGGCAAGCACCCATTCCCCAAGGCGAAGTTTGTCACTATCTCCAAATGGTATGGTAGGGAGGTCTTTGCCATCTACCTTCAGTAGGGCAATGTCTGTATTGGGGTCTGTACCAATTAGTTTGGCTGTGAATGTGCGATTGTCTTCAAGGGTGACACTGATTTTGCTGCTACCATCAATAACGTGGTTGTTGGTCATGATGTAGCCATCATTGCTGATAATCACCCCAGAGCCATAGCCGATGACAGCTTGTTTCTGAGGCTGTGATGGACGTCCTCCGAAGAAGAATTCAAAAGGGTCCATACCTTGAGATGCAACACTGCGTTCGCCTTCCACTTTGATATGTACTACAGCCTTGACGCTACGTTCGGCAGCCTCTGTTAGGTCAGGTGCACTTCCTAATGCTCGAGGGCTGATAGCTACAGAGTTATTTTCAAATCCGTGATTATTAGCTGTGCTTGTATAACTTGATTCGTATGTATTGTCTAACGTGCCCTTAGGCGTCATAACCTTTACTGTGACAGCACTAGCGGCCACACTCACTGCGACGATAGCTCCAAGAGATGCGATACTTTTTCCACATATTCCTCATATCTGATTTCTTTAAATTTAATATTATGCGTTTAAGCTTATAACGAGAATAATGTTCAATTTATTTTTGTTACTTGCTATGCCCAAGGTTGTTTATTGGACCATTAGCATTGTGCGGCACTCGCTACGTTATTTTTCGACATTCAGGCTTGGTCATTTACAAGAGTAAACTCCCTGCGCCTTCAGTCTTAATGCCTTGCGATTACCGCATTCTGCAAAGCCCCACAAAAGAACAAGTAAAACTTGTCCTTTTGAGACTGTCGGACGGTCTCTTATTGAGACCTATTTGAGCTTTTTAGCTAATTGAGGGAAGAAAAATGAAAAATAATTTTTAGGTGTCTAATGCTCTGTTTGTTAGTTACTTTTGATCTGTTTTTTTGTATCTGCTTAGGGTGATTTCTTGTTTTTAGTATTTGGAAGTTTAGAAAAAAAGTACATACCTTTGCATCGAATTCAGAAATGAGTTCGCCTCAAAAGGCTTTGCGGCAGTGGTGTAATTGGTAGCCACGTCAGACTTAGGATCTGATGCCGAGAGGCGTGGGGGTTCGAGTCCCTTCTGCCGCACAGAGCGAGATGTCTGTAAAAGATATCTCGCTTTTTTTCTTTGTGTCAAGGTTTTGCTAGACGGTTAAAGGTGCTTGTGTGTCTGTTAGGTAAGACTTCTGTTATTAGTGTCATGAGGAAGAGATAGGGGTAAAAGACTCTTAGCCATCTGCGTGCAATGGTCTGATATTTCTTTGTAACTTTGTAGTGTTATGGAAGAGAAACAATTAACTCTAGATAGACGTTATCTGCGCATGGCTCGTATATGGGCAGAGAACTCATATTGTAAACGACGTCAAGTAGGTGCTCTCATCGTGAAAGATAAGAGCATTATTTCTGATGGTTATAACGGTACTCCATCTGGTTTTGAGAATATATGCGAAGATGAGCAGGGAGTAACAAAGAAGTATGTCTTGCATGCGGAGGCAAATGCGATAACCAAAGTGGCTGCGAGTACTAATAACTGCTCTGGTGCTACGGTCTATGTGACTGCTTCTCCGTGTATAGAGTGTGCTAAGCTCATTATCCAAGCAGGAATAAAAAGAGTTGTGTATAGTGAGGAATATCATTTGCGTGATGGCGTAGAGTTGTTACAGCACGCAGGCGTAGAGGTTCTTTTTCCTTGAAGGAGAATAAAAGTTTATGAAACTAGATAAGATTAAATCTTTTTGCTAAAGAGTTAGGACACGTATGCCTAGCTTCTTTGGGGTACATTGTTGCTTTTTTTCTAGGAATTTTTTGGCTTCTATTTTATTGAAAAAGAGAAGCATGGAGGCCGCTTATCCGGTTGCTAGTATCTTGAAGTTAATTCAACAGAATTATGTTGATGATATTGATATAGATAGCCTAGGAGAAAAACGATTCCCCTTATCCTCTCTCAGCTAGACCCTCACTCGATGTATCTATCTCCCGAAGAGGCTAAAAAGGGAGAATGAGAGCCTTGATGGTAGTTTTAGTGGGATAGGGTATTCAGTTTAATAGACTGAAAGATACTGTGATTGTTACGCGCGTAATACCTGGTGGAGGGAGCCATAGAGCTGGAGTTTTACCTGGAGACCGCATTCTGAAGGGCGACGGTAAGAACCTTGTAGGGAAAGTTCTAGAGGATGACTCTATTATGAAGGTTCTCAAAGGTAAGGAGGGTACAGTCGTAGGTCTTGATATTCTGAGAGAAGGCAAACCTAAGAAGATAAATGTCGTACGTGGTCCTGTCCCAGTGAGCAGTGTAGAGACGAGTTACATGATTGGTGACAAGCTTTTACGTTAAATTGTCTCGTTGGGGGCAATGACTCATCAAGAATTTCTTGATATATATGTGCGCAATCAAGCTCAGACTAAGGGTGTTATTATTGACTTGAGGGATAATGGTGGTGGTTATCTAGAGTCTGTAGTTGCTCTTGCAGGCGAATTCCTTCCTAAGGGAAAAACTCATTACCTACACAGAAGGCAAGCATTATCGTCGAGAAGATTACGTTACTGATAGGCAGGGCTTATTGGAGAATATGCCTCTTGTTGTTTTGGTCAACGAGCTTAGTGCGTCTGCAAGTGAAATCTTTGCAGGAGCTATGCAGGACCATGATAGGGCTATGATTATTGGGCGTCGTACTTTTTGGGAAAGGGCTTGTTCAGAGACCTTTTGTTTTGAGAGACTATAGTAATGTACGTCTAACTGTGGCTAGGGTACTATACACCTAGCGGACGTAGTATTCAGAAAAAGTATAAGATGGGGCTTGAAGGCTCAGAGGCTTATTCTCAAGATTTGGAAGAACGCTTCCGTCATGGTGAGCTTGATAATGCGGATAGTGTTACCGTCGCAGATACGCGTAAGTACTTTACCGATGGCGGTCGTATCGTTCATGGCGGTGGTGGCATTAGCCCTGATTTATTTATCCCAAGAGATACTATTGGGGTTAATCCATATTTTATAAGATTAGGTCGAAGAGGAGCTTTTGCAAGATATGCTTTTGATTATGTGGATACTCATCGTAAGGAATTGGCTGCCTTAAAGACTTACCCTGCGATGGAGTCTTATTTAAAGAGTCACGAGCAAGATATTTTGATTGACTTTGCGCGTTATGCTCAGGATCAGTTGGGGGTGGATATACGCTCAACATATTTAGAGCAGAGCCGTTCTCTGGATATTGAAAGATTTGTCTTTCTTAATTGTTGATGGTGTCTTTGATGATAGTGCAATGGCTTATAGATTATTGCATAGCAGAGATAATGGCCTCAATGAGTCTCTGCGCTTACTCCAGACTAATTCTTGGGAAGCTCAGATGTAAAGAATAAAATGAATAAAGCATGAATACAGAGCATCGCTCGGTTTTGTAAATATAGTAGGTAATCCCAATGTGGGGAAAAAAAGTACTCTGATGAATCTTCTCGTAGGCGAGAGGGTCTCTATCATCACGAGTAAGGCACAAACGACACGGCATCGCATTATGGGTATTGTCAATACTCCTGAGATGCAGATTGTGTATAGTGATACACCAGGGGTTTTGCGTCCGAACTACAAACTTCAGGAAAGTATGTTGGAGTTTAGTGAGAGTGCTTTAGGAGATGCCGATGTCCTAATTTATGTGACAGATACAGTAGAGACTGCTGAAAAGAATGAAGAGTTCTTGGCTCGTGTGCGTGGGGTTGATTGTCCTCTTCTACTTGTCATCAATAAACTAGACCTGAGCAATCAAAAGGAGTTGGAGAAGTTGGTTGAGTATTGGCATGAGCAACTTCCTAAGGCAGAGATTGTCCCAATATCAGCTTTGAACCGCTTTAATATAGAACCCTTGCGCAAGCGTATAGAAAGCTTAATCCCACCTTCTCCTCCATATTTCGAGAAAGATGCGCTCACTGATAAGCCTGCTCGTTTCTTCGTAACAGAGATCATCCGCGAGAAGATATTACTCTACTATCAAAAAGGAAATCCCTTATGCCACGGAGGTGATTGTCGAAGAGTTTAAGGAGGAAGAGGGCGTATCAACATCAAATGTTTGATTGTCGTAGAGCGTGATAGTCAGAAGGGTATTATCATTGGCCCTAAGGGAGTAGCCCTTAAGAGAGTTGGTTCGGCTGCTCGTAAGGATATTGAGCGTTTCTTCGATAAAAAGGTTTTTCTTAGAAATCTTTGTCAAAGTAGAGAAGGATTAGCGTAACTGAGATAACCTCTTGAAGTCGTTACGGCTATCAATTAGATTAAAAAGAATAACATAAATAGATGAGTAATTTAGTAGCAATAGTAGGTCGCCCGAATGTGGGTAAATCTACACTCTTTAATCGCTTGACGCAAAGCCGTCAGGCAATAGTCAATGAGCAGTCGGGTACTACACGAGATAGACAGTATGGACGTGTCAGTTGGCTAGATAAAGATTTCTCTATCGTTGATACTGGCGGTTGGGTTGTCGGTAGTGAGGATGTCTTTGAGGAGGAAATCAATAAGCAAGTAGAGCTTGCTATGCAGGAAGTCTGATGTTATTCTTTTCGTTGTAGATGTGGAGAATGGGTCTACTGATCTTGATGATGAAGTCGCAAGTAAGCTCAGACGAACAAAGCAGTCCCCGTACTTGTGGTAGCGAATAAGGCTGATAACTACGAACAGCACTACGCAGCGGCAGAGTTCTATTCTTTCGGTCTTGGTGACCCTATTTGTATTTCGGCTGTGAATGGTAGCGGTACAGGTGATTTGCTAGATGAAATTGTGAAGAACTTACCTGAAAAATAGCACTGAGGACGAAGAGTTTGATTGCCCTCGTATCGCTATTGTCGGTCGTCCGAATGCTGGTAAGAGTTCGCTTGTCAATGCCTTTTATTGGAGAGGAGCGTAATATCGTAACAGATAGAGCGGGTACGACTCGTGATAGTATCTATACGCATTATGATAAGTTTGGTAAGAACTTCTACCCTCGTGGATACAGCCGGTATTCGCAAAAGAGGTAAGGTTAATGAGGACTTAGAGTACTACTCTGTTATCCGCTCAATACGTGCGATTGAGAATAGCGACGTTTGTATTCTGATGCTCGATGCTACTCGTGGTATTGAGAGCCAAGACCTTAATATCTTCTCTATTATTCAGAAGAATAGTAAGGGGCTAGTAGTGTGTGTGAACAAGTGGGATTTGGTTGAGGATAAGAGTCAAGTAGTTATTAAGACTTTTGAGAATGCTATCCGCGAGCGACTTGCGCCATTTACAGATTTCCCTATTATCTTCATCTCTGCGCTTACAAAGCAACGTATCTTCAAGGTGCTTGAGACGGTACAAGAGGTTTACGAACGTCGTAGCAACAGAGTGCCAACAAGTAAGCTTAATGAGGTGATGTTACCTATCATTGAGGCTACTCCACCACCTGCGACTAAGGGTAAGTATATTAAGATTAAGTATGTGATGCAGTTGCCCACAGCTGTGCCTAGCTTCGTGTTCTTTGCGAACTTGCCTCAGTGGGTTAAAGACCCTTATAAGCGTTTCTTGGAGAATAAGATTAGAGAGAACTGGGATTTTAGCGGTACTCCTATAAATATCTTCATCAGAGAAAAGTAATCAGAGACTACTCGTTATAAGAAACCCTCCTAAGTTTTGGTAAATCCAACTTAGGAGGGTTTCTTTATTGGAAGACTATAAGGCTTTTACTTCTTAGCCTTACTTGCGGTACTAGCCTTGCTCGTAGTAGTTTTAACTTTAGACTTGGCTTCTGCCTTAAGTTTGGCGACTTCTTCCTCTAACTCATGAATGCGCTTATCCTGATTGAGAATTGTCTGCTGGTAGCTATTAAGTTCATCAGTTTCAATACTGCTAGGAGCTTGCTCTTCTACTCTGAGTAGGAAGTCACTCAGCACATTCATATAATTGTTGAAGGCATCGTAGGCCGACATGTAGGGGCTATAAGCACTGTTTGCGCTCGTATTCATGTAGTAGAGGTGGTCTGCACTCTGCAAATAGAGCCAGTCTTGTAGCAAACGGCGGTCTTGAATTGCGCGTACACGCTCACCCCATTCGCTTAGTTTATCAATAACACCTCGTTGGAGTACATTGCCCGTCCAGTCATTGATGCTCTTTTTCTTCTCCTGAGATACTGATAGGGTTATTGACCGCAATTTTATCAACAGCCTTATGCTTTGCAATTAGCTGACTTGGTGTAGCAAATCCGATTGCTTGCTCTTTAGCTAGGCGGGGTAGGGCTCTGAAGAAATCAAAGATACCAGACTCTTTCTTATTGCTTCCTCCAAGAACCTCATAATTCATATAGAGTACGCAGATATCTTCATTCTCAGGAAGCCACTTAACCTTATTTAGGAGTTTGTCCGCCGTAACAGGGTATTCGGGTGAGCCGTAGCTAGAGAAATGTTTGGTAAGAAGGTCGCTAATACCTTCGTTACGCATAAGTAGGCTCATAGCCTTCTTAGTGTTGCTTGCATAGACGTAGCCGGGGCTCTTCCAGCCAAGTACGTGCTTAGCCCCTTCTGTGATCATACCCTTGAAACCCATTGCAGCTGCTTCGTTGGCTATCTCATCGTTGTAGATGAGTTCGGTATTACAGAGTACGCTAGACTGAACACCGAATAATTCTTTGAGCTTGGCTTGCTGCATCGCAACTTGGGCACGCCACTCGGTGAGGTCATAAACAGATGTAATGCTATGTGCATAACTTTCGGCAAGTAGTTCAACTCTGCCTGTAGCTACAAGTTCCTTTAAAAGCTCTCGATAATCTCAGGCTTATAGTACTCCATCTGCTCAATAACTAAGCCCGATAGACTATAGCTAATGTGGAAGTCAGGGGTACTCTTTCAGCAGCTCAAGCATCATTCTGTTGGCTGGGAGATAGCATTCTTCAGCCACACGCTGGAATATCTCTTCGTTTTTGGAAATCATCGTTGTAATAGTGTTCATTCCCTATATCGAAGAAACGATAACGGCGTAGGCGATAAGGCTGATGTATCTGAAAGCAAAGACAAATCTTTTTCATGATAAGTAGGTATTGAGTTTAGCGAATGACTTGGTCGTAGATGGCTCTTACTTTGAGTCCAGCTGTTTCCCAAGTGATATTATTAACTTCTTCTAATCCTTTTTCTTTGAGGTAAGTGTGCATCTCAGGGTAGGTAATCAGTGCATATATGGCATCAGCCATAGCATCTACATCCCAGTAATCGACCTTGACAGCATAGTTCAGTATCTCGGCACAACCACTTTGATAACTGATGATTGAGGGCACTCCACATTGCATAGCTTGAGTGGTGAAATACCGAAAGGCTCGCTCACACTCGGCATAACGTAGACATCACTGCTACGGAAGACCTCGTACACCTGTTGCCCTTTCATAAAGCCTGTAAAGTGAAAGCGGTCTGATATATTATAGCGTGCAGCTAGCCTAATCATCTCGTCCATTTTATCCCCGCTACCAGCCATAATAAATCTAACTCCCTCGGGTTTCTTGGCGAGTACCCGTGCTGCGGCTTTCTACGAAATACTCACAACCTTTCTGCATCGTAATACGACCAAGGAAGGTTACAACCTTATCTTTAACTCCTCGCTTATCGGGAAGATTAAGAATAGCAGGAGATAGTGGCGTTACGGCATTATGCACAGTCGTTACTTTGCTTGGGTCTTGGTGGTACTTCTCAATCACCGTGCGCCGTGTAAGGTCACTAACTGTGATAATATGGTCCGCATGGTTCATGCCGTCCATCTCAATAGCGAAGACTGTTGGATTGACATTCCCTCGGCTACGGTCGAAGTCGGTCGCATGAACGTGTACGACTAGGGGCTTACCTGTTACTTGCTTGGCGTGTATGCCGGCAGGATAGGTGAGCCAGTCATGCGAATGAATAACATCAAATTGCTCTGAACGTGCGATAACACCCGAAACTATTGAGTAATTGTTTATCTCTTCAAGGAGATTGTCGGGATATTTGCCTGAGAACTCAATGCAGCCTAAGTCGTCTAGTGTGCAGATAACTAAAATCCGCATAGATATGATTGCGTAGATGGTAATACTCCTCAGGAGTCATCTTACGTTCAAGTCTCTCTTTAACATATTCGTAAGCAACATCTCGGTAAACGACAGGGCGTATTGCCCGCACCGATGATGCGCAGAAAACTTTTGTCTTCATCGCCGCTAGGCTTAGGGATTACGAAGGTAATGTCCATATCCTTTTGCTTAGACATTCCTTCAGTTAGACCATAGCTAGCAGTTCCAAGACCTCCTAGTATATTAGGTGGAAACTCCCACCCAAACATTAAGGCTTTCATAATGGTAATGTATAGCTTATAATAGGATTGACATCATGATATTCTTGTTTAGACTCTTCAAGTAGAGCTAGAGAGCGAAGGATTTCGCCTACACTCATAGCTAGAGAAATAGCCCCACGAGCACGATAAGGCGGATTGCCATCAAAGAGTTCGCTGATTGTGCCTACGCCATGTTCGTGTACTTCTTCTTCCATGCCGATGAGTGTACGCTCAATAAAAGCCAATAGCCCCACGACCATAAAGTTTGAGGTAGGCCTCAAGTAAGGTCCAAGCAACCAAGACCAAATACTACCATTGTAGTAACTTAGTTCGCGTCTCTCTGTGTGCCTGCACAGATGGCACGATAGCCATAGCTCTTAGGGCTTAGTGTACGCAGTCCTTTGGGTGTTCGTAGTTCTCTTGTGATGATTTCCACTATTGAGCGTTGTGTGCTACGCTCAAGTGGTGAGTAAGGAAGTGATACCGCAAAAATCATATTTGGGCGAACGCTTAGGTCCTTTTCCCCTCCACTGTTACATAATCATAGAGATAGCCAAACTCATTGACGAAAATATTGCGGAAACTATGCTCTGTAAGCTCTTGATATTTATTGATAGCTTCTTCTTGTTTCCATTCTTCGGGGAATAGCTCCTTGTAGAACATGAGTGCATTGTACCAAAGAGCATTTAACTCTACAAGATAACCTCTGCGAGGTATGACAGCACGCCAATCAAGTTTCGCATCCATCCAGCTCAAAGGGCTACCATCACTCTCGGCGTAGAGTAGTCCGTTGATAGCTAATCTCACCTTGGGTTTTTCTGATACTGTTATCTATATAATAATGAATAGCATCAGAAACAAATGTGCCATAGAGTTTGCGTGCTTCCTCACTTCCTTGCTGGTGTGCGAATTGCTGGATAGCCCAAATAGCCCATAGGAGTACATCAGGGTCCTCGATGTTAGTGATGAGCGTGTCTACTGGCTCTTGCTCCATGTACTTCGTCAATATCGGGAGGACAGTCTCCATAATACGATAGTAACGTTCGGGAGCATCTGCATATATAGAGCACCCGGGGAGGGCTACAACCAAATCTCTTGCTCGCACTCCGAACTAGGATAACCTGCAAGAAGGTAGCCATCTTGCGTATTGGGGCGGAAGTAAAATTGCTGAGCCGAACTAAGTAAGCAAGAACGGAAATCCATACGAGGAATACGTATGCGGTACTCTTGCTCGAATAGCTCTGCGAGATTTTTGGAGTTTGTAGGCTCAATACCAGCCGAGAAATACACGGGAGTACTCTACCTCAATAGGGCATTCAAAGTATCCCGGATTATATAGGTCTTCTGTATGTTCGTAGCCACGGTCTCTTTCCTTGAAGTAGAGTATTTGTTCGTTCCAAGAAGATGTATCTATAAAGTCGGCATGGCTACTCATCTGTAGATAGAGGCGAGGATAACCAGGATATAGGCACCAGCTTAAGCCCCCATCTTCTTGTCGGTACTCTCTATTTAGATTGTTGTTCCGGTGCGTGAGTATTTTGACATCACGGAAGGCCAATAGAGGACTAAAGCGCAACTTTGTTGGGCTGTGTGCTCAAGTAGAGTAAATCTGTATAGGATGCGATGTTCATAATGGCAGAGGAACATCTCTCTCTTGAGGACAACACCTCCCACACGATAAGTCGTGGCTGAAGCAATGTCTACATTATATTCACGAATATATTTGTGACCTTTAGGGAGAATACATCTCCTCTATATTGGTGTACTCCTATATTAAAAAGGTACATCATGCTGAATGATGCTGACATCTAATGAGGAGAGCAATACATGATTATTTTTTTGCTTAGGCTAGGAATGGGAACAACTAATGCTCCATGATATTTTGCGTGTGTTGCAATCCACGATACTAGAGCAACAATACGCTCCCATTCTATTGGTGCGGATGTATCTCGCTGGAGAGATTCGTCCAAATTGGACATCAACCGTCTGTCGTATTTGAGGTAGCTCATACTTCTTGTTGGACCTATTATGTTTGACTGATTGAGTTTCTTTTTTTCTAAAAGTACACATTACTTACGTATATACCAAATTAGATAGGGGGTAATTTTTTTAGTTGTTCTATTATTGTGGATGAATAGTTTGCGTAGTTTCAATAAGTCTAGAGCTTGATTACTCTTGATTGGAGGGCTTAAAAGCTATATGTAGTTGCGTTGTTTTTTTATATTGCTATTTTTTGGGTAAAATCAGTTTGTGGATTTAGTTAGCTTTCTCAAGTCAGTACGTCGTACTCGTTTCAGTGAGTACACGTACTTACAATGATAAGTACACGTAAACACTTAAGTAAGTACACGTACTTGTTGTCGTGAGTACGTCGTACTTTTTGGAGACTTTTAGCCGTAGTCTGTACAAACTACACGTGTAGTCTGCACAGACTTCGCCGAGGTTTTAAGAATAGGAAACATAGTCTTTGCTTTTTGCTTGGTTAATCAAAGGAATTTCAATGTGTGGAATGAAACTTTGGTAAGTATTATTGATAAGAGCCCATCAGGGGGCACTACTGATTGAGGAGGCTTAGTTGTTGTATTCTGTTTGTTGTTTATCCTTGGGTAGTCTCGGCACTCTCATCAGCATCAGACTTTCTGAAAAATAATTTTCCATAGTTAAACCTCTGAATTTAATGTGCTTAATGAAATACAGTCACAGCCACGGAAAAAAATAATTTGTGGAAATATTTGGAGGAAAGAAAAGTTTGTATTACCTTTGCACTCGCAAACGACAGGGAAGCCCGACGCAAGCGAGCAGGGGCGGTCGGGAGTGAAAAAGGCTTAAGACGACGAAAGCCGATAAGGTTAGTCAGGCAAGCGATTGCGACTAATTGACATTAGAGAGATCTTTGAGATATTTGATATTGACAATTTATACAGAAGTGTAGTACAAGAAACGTTTAGAGAAATCTAACCGTCAATTGAAGACTAGGTAACAAAAAAACTCTGATAAATAACGAAAGGAAAGACATCCTAAATAAGCCAGACAAAGAAACAAACAAATCAAAAATATAACAGTGAAGAGTTTGATCCTGGCTCAGGATGAACGCTAGCGATAGGCTTAACACATGCAAGTCGAGGGCAGCACAAGGTAGCTTGCTATCTGGGTGGCGACCGGCGCACGGGTGCGTAACGCGTATGCAACTTGCCCTATACAGGAGGATAACCCGTCGAAAGACGGACTAATACTGCGTATGCTCACAGCTTGGCATCAAGTGGTGAGGAAAGAAATTCGGTATAGGATAGGCATGCGTCCCATTAGCTTGTTGGTGAGGTAACGGCTCACCAAGGCAACGATGGGTAGGGGAACTGAGAGGTTTATCCCCCACACTGGTACTGAGACACGGACCAGACTCCTACGGGAGGCAGCAGTGAGGAATATTGGTCAATGGGCGAGAGCCTGAACCAGCCAAGTCGCGTGAAGGATGACTGTCTTATGGATTGTAAACTTCTTTTATACAGGGAATAACAAGAGTCACGTGTGACTCCCTGCATGTACCGTATGAATAAGCATCGGCTAACTCCGTGCCAGCAGCCGCGGTAATACGGAGGATGCGAGCGTTATCCGGATTTATTGGGTTTAAAGGGTGCGTAGGCGGTTTGTTAAGTCAGCGGTGAAATCTAGAGGCTCAACCTCGAAACTGCCGTTGAAACTGGCGAACTTGAGTGTAGATGAGGTAGGCGGAATTCGTGGTGTAGCGGTGAAATGCATAGATATCACGAGGAACTCCGATTGCGAAGGCAGCTTACTAAGGTACAACTGACGCTGAAGCACGAAAGCGTGGGTATCAAACAGGATTAGATACCCTGGTAGTCCACGCTGTAAACGATGATAACTGGGCGTATGCGATATACAGTATGCTCCTAAGCGAAAGCGTTAAGTTATCCACCTGGGGAGTACGCCGGCAACGGTGAAACTCAAAGGAATTGACGGGGGCCCGCACAAGCGGAGGAACATGTGGTTTAATTCGATGATACGCGAGAACCTTACCCGGGATTGAAATGTAGATGACAGGCGGTGAAAGCTGCCTCCTTCGGGGCATCTATGTAGGTGCTGCATGGTTGTCGTCAGCTCGTGCCGTGAGGTGTCGGCTTAGTGCCATAACGAGCGCAACCCCTGTCTACGGTTGCCATCAGGTGATGCTGGGAACTCCGTAGAGACTGCCGTCGTAAGGCGTGAGGAAGGTGGGGATGACGTCAAATCAGCACGGCCCTTACATCCGGGGCGACACACGTGTTACAATGGTATGGACAGAGGGCAGCCACTTGGCGACAAGGAGCAAACTCCTAAACCGTATCACAGTTCGGATTGAGTCTGCAACTCGACTCCATGAAGCTGGATTCGCTAGTAATCGCGCATCAGCCATGGCGCGGTGAATACGTTCCCGGGCCTTGTACACACCGCCCGTCAAGCCATGGGAGTCTGGAGTACCTAAAGTCCGTAACCGCAAGGGTCGGCCTAGGGTAATACAGGTGACTGGGGCTAAGTCGTAACAAGGTAGCTGTACCGGAAGGTGCGGCTGGAACACCTCCTTTTTGGAGACTTGTTTAGGTATCCTTCGTTAGGAGTAGGTTACTAGAATAATGAGGTTAGAGTCCTAAACGGACTACACTCTGTGTCGATATCGCTTAAATATCTCTCTCCCCATAAGGCACTCGATACTCACAAGTATCGGGTGCTTTTCTTTTCTAGCCTATTTATAATTGCAAGGTTGAAGAATTATTGTATATCTTTGTTCAAAGAAATATAAATACAGTAATACATACAAATCTAAAACAACAACTATTATGCAACAAAAATCACTATTTACTTATTGGCAAGAGTGTTTCACTAAGCATTATGCTGATTTCTCAGGTAGAGCTCGCCGTAGTGAGTATTGGGGAACATTGCTTTTTAATGGGCTTATACAGGCAGGTTTAAGTATTATTTTGTCTATTGTAGCTACAATCTTGTTTTCTAGCATAGAAATAAATGGGAGGTTACCTTCTCTCCTTTATTCTTTTTGCTACATAATATTCCAATCTATATTTATCTTCTAATTTGGTTTCTTCCCGGACTAGCTGTATCAGTCCGTCGTTTGCATGATATAGGGAAATCGGGCTGGAATGTGCTTTGGGGAGGCATACCTATTATTGGCACTATAATACTGCTTTTATTGGTCTTGTCAGGATAGCCAACCCGGAGAGAATAAGTGGGAGCTAATCCTAAGCTTGTTAATCCTGAGTAAATTTAGATAATCCAAAAATTTGGTGTCCATAAGTAATACCTCGAAGGTTTTATCCTCCGAGGTATAATTTATTATGGACCTAGGTTAAAGTGTATCAAGGAGTAAGAGAATGATTGTTCGAGACTTTTCAAGTATAGCTCTTTGAAATATTGGCGAACCATTGCAATAGTGCACTTATTGACTGAAATCACAACCATACTATTTGTTGGAAAAAAATTACTTGATAGATGATTTAAGGTAAAAATAATTTCAGATTTATGTGTCAAATAAGTATGTATTATACTAAATAATATTGTTGTGTGTAGAAAATATCGTAACTTTGTGTACGATTTAGCTAAATTATGATCTGCTATATTCAATTATGTGTGGTCATGTAATCTAAAAACGGGTTTGTTGCAGTTTAGATGTTTCACCATTTACGAAATAAAAGTTAATTATTCACTTATAAAAAGATTATTGAATGAGGAAGTTAAGTCTACTACTTTTTAACCTTGTTCGTTTCGTTGTCTATAGCTTTGGCCCAGCAACGGATTGTAACAGGTGAGGTGCTAATTGCTCCAGAGAATGAGCCTGCAGTGGGGGCTCCAGTTCTTGTGAAGGAGCATCCGACGGTAGGTTTAGGTGTTGGTCTTGATGGTAAGTTCCGTCTGACTGTGCCTGCTGGGTCTAAGACTTTGCGTATTACTTATGTAGGGTTTAAGACATTAGAGCTGCCTATTAAGGAAAATATGAAGATTTTTACTACAACCAGACGAGCAAACTCTTAATCAGGTTGTGGTAACAGGGATTACGAAGATTGATAGACGTCTCTTTACGGGGGCATCATCTAAGATTTCAGCAGAAACAGCTAAACTTGATGGTGTGCCTGATGTGTCTCGAGCATTAGAAGGTAAGGTTGCTGGGGTATCGGTACAGAATGTATCAGGTACTTTCAGTACGGCTCCTAAGATTCGTGTTCGTGGTGCTACATCTATCTATGGTAGCTCAAAGCCTCTCTGGGTTGTTGATGGTGTTATTATGGAAGATGTCTCTAATGTCGGTGCAGACGATTTATCTTCGGGTAACCCTGAGACTTTGATTAGTTCGGCTATTGCTGGACTGAATGCAGATGATATTGAGAGCTTCCAAGTCTTAAAGGACGGTTCTGCTACATCTATCTATGGTGCAAGAGCTATGGCCGGTGTAATCGTTGTTACGACGAAGAAGGGTAAGCAGGGACAAGCTCACCTTAATTATACTGGAGAGTTTACTTCTCGTTTAGTCCCATCGTATGCCAACTATGATATCCTAAACTCTCGTCAGCAGATGGATATCTATCGTGAGCTACAAGAGAAGGGCTGGCTTAACCTCTCTGATATCCTCAATGGTAGTGATTATGGAGTGTATGGTAAGATGTATGAGTTAATCAATACTTACAACCCGATTACTAAGACTTACGGATTATTAAATACGGAAGAAGCTCGCAATGCTTATTTGCAATCAGCTGAACGCCGTAATACGAATTGGTTCCGCGAACTATTCTCTCCTGCTATTATGCAGAGTCACTCTGTAAGTATGAGTGGAGGTACATCCAAGTCTAATTACTATGCTTCGGCATCAGCTCTCCTTGACCCAGGATGGTATAAGCAAAGTGATGTAAATCGTTATACAGCAAATCTTAATATGACGCATCACTTGCTAGATAACTTAAGCCTTAATGTAATCGCAGGTGCTTCATACCGTAAGCAGCGTGCACCGGGTACTCTAGGGCAAGATGTTGATGTCGTAGGTGGTGAGGTTAAGCGTGATTTCGATATTAACCCTTATTCATACGCAACGAATACATCGCGTGTGCTAGACCCTCGTGCGTATTATGTAGCTAATTATGCTCCATTCAATATCTTTAACGAACTAGATAATAACTATATTGACTTGAATGTCTTGGATGCTAAGTTCCAAGCCGAAATCAAGTTTAAGCCTATTCGTGGACTTGAACTAAGTGTACTCGGTGCATTCAAGCATACTGCAGCTTCTCAGCAGCATAATATCAAAGATGCTTCTAACCAAGCAATGGCTTATCGTGCTATGGCTAATGGTATTATACGTGATGCTAACAAGTATCTCTATCGTGACCCAGATAAACCATACGACTTGCCAATATCTGTCCTACCTAATGGTGGTATCATGCATAAGTCAGAGAACAGAATGAGCAATTATGATTTCCGTGCTACGGCTAATTATAATCGTACTTTCGGTGCTCATACGCTCAATCTATTTGGTGGTTTAGAAACAACAGATATACAGCGTAATCGTACAAGCTTCCAAGCATGGGGCTTGCAGTATCAAGGAGGTGAAACGCCTTTCTATCCTTACCAGCTATTTAAGAAAGCAGGTAGAGGAGGGTAACCCTTACTATTCGCTTAACAATACGAACTATCGTACAGTAGCGATGTATTCAAACTTGACCTACTCTTACAAGGGACGTTACGTATTCAATGGTACTTATCGTTATGAAGGGTCAAATCAGTTAGGTCTTCATAGTGATGCTCGTTGGATGTCTACTTGGAATACATCTGCTTCTTGGAACGTTCACGAGGAAGATTTCTTCAAGTCATTGAGACCTCTTTTCTCACCTTACTGCTCGTGTATCATATAGCTTAACAGGTACACCACCAGACCCAAGTTATAGTAGCTCAAGTACTATTTTTAAGGCTCTTACTCCTTTCCGACCATTTGCAGAAACACAAGAGCCAGCTATTGCGATTGAAGAGTTAGGAAATGCTAACCTAACTTACGAAAAGAAAAACGAGTTAAACCTCGGGTTTGACCTAGGTCTTTGGAAGGATAGAATTAACTTCTCATTTGACGTTTATACACGTAATAACTTCGACGAATTAGGTTTCCTTGTAACACAAGGTACAGGTGGCGATGTTCTGCGCCCTGCGAATGTCGCTGAGATGAATTCTCATGGTCTAGAGCTTAGCCTCTCGACATCGAATATAAAGACTAAGAACTTCAGCTGGAATACAAGCTTTGTATATAGCTACACAGACTCTAAGATTACTAAGCTCTATACCGCAAACCCTGTTATTCAGCTTGTAACTGGTAGTGGTTTTGCTAAGCAAGGATATCCTGCTCGCTCTTTGTTCTCTATTCCATTTGAAGGTATTAGTGACCAGGGTCTTCCTCTTCTTCGCAATGAAAAGGGACAGATTACGTCGGATAACATCAACTTCCAAGAACGTAATCTAACAAGCTACCTCAAATATGAAGGTCCTACAGACCCTAAGCATACAGGGTTCGCTTGGTAATATCTTTACTTATAAGCGTTTTAGTCTGAATGTATTCTTGACTTATGCTTTCGGTAATGTAGTGCGTTTGGACCCTAAGTTCCGTGCTTATTATAATGACATGGCTTCGATGACGCACGCATTTACTAATAGATGGGTAAAGGCTGGCGATGAAGCGCATACTACTGTGCCCGGTATCCTAAGCAAGCGTGAATACACTAAGAATAATAACCTACGCTATGCTTATAATGGTTATAACTATTCGACAGAACGTATTGCCAAGGGTGATTTCATCCGTTTGAAGGAAATCTCATTGGCGTATGAACTACCAAATAGTTTGTTTAAGCATACTCCTATTCGTACGGCTTCTGTTAAACTGCAAGCAACAAACCTATTCCTACTTTATGCTGATAAAAAAAGCTAAATGGTCAGGACCCTGAGTTTCTTAATATGGGTGGTGTAGCATCACCTGTGCCACGTCAGTTTACACTAACACTAAAGCTAGGAATCTAATGAAAAAGACTTATATCAAAAAAAATATTGTCCTCATAAGTTCTCTTGTAGCAGGCTTATCTTTTGCCAGCTGTAATACCTTCCTTGATAAGGACCCTGACAATCGCTTGGAAATCAGAACTCCTGATGATGCTACTAAACTGCTCGTGTCTGCATACCCAGAGCTCATCCAGCTTATCTCTTAGAGATGTATTCGGATAATACCGATGAACTCGAGTACTCTTCTTGGAGTGCTGCAGACCGTTTCAAGAGCAGGCTTATAAGTGGGAAGACATTACAGAGACTCATGGTCCAGAAACGCCACAGACACTTTGGAATAAGCACTATATCGTAGTTACTACAGCTAATGAAGTCCTCAAGCACATTGCCTCTGTTGCAGACAAGAGTGCTTACCGAGGACAAATAGCAGAGGCTAAGTTGTGTCGTGCTTATGCGATGTTCCAGCTCGCTAATGTATTCTGTCAGGCTTACAGCCCCGAAACGGCAAAGACGGACTTAGGTTTGCCTTATCCTACGATGCCAGAAGACCGTCCCGGTAAGATTATTCATAAGAGAGGAACGCTTGAAGAACTCTATAAGAATATAGAGAAGGACCTCACTGAAGGTATCGCAGATTTGCCTAATAATTACCGACAACCTAAGTTCCACTTTAACACGCAGGCAGCTCATGCTTTTGCTGCACGCTTCTATCTATATGCTAAGCAGTATGAAAAGGCTATCGAGCATGCAGATCGTGTGCTAGGAACTTCTCCTGCGGGACTTTTGCGTAACTGGAATGCTTGGAGCCGTCAGCCTTTATCAGCGAATGTGCAACCAGACTACTTCGTTCAAGCGTCTCAGCCTGCAAATCTATTCCTTCAGGTTGTTGTAACGGAGTGGGGTGTTATCAGCATTCCTACACTGAGAGGAGCCAAGTATGCGCACGGCGAATTCTTGTCAACTACAGAAACTCTACATGCTGATGGTCCATGGGGAACGAGCAATACGGTATTCAATTATGTACCATCAAATAATAGCGGTGTTTCTAAGTACGCTATTCGCAAATTCCCATTCAAGAGTTTGATTACAGACCGTCAAGCTGGCACAGGTGTCCCTTACTCTGAGTATGCTGTATTTACAACAGATGAAACACTCTTAGTACGTGCAGAAGCAAAGGCTATGCTTGGTCGCTATGCAGAAGCTCTTGAAGATTTGAACTTAGAACTGAGCGTGTTCTCTAAGACTAAAGTTCAGCTTACGCTTAAGCAAATCCAAGATTTCTATAAGGGTGTTAACTACTACACGCCTAAGCGTCCTACTGTAAAGAAGGCTATTCATACGACTCCAGCATTAGAAGCAGAGAGGCAAGAGCCTCTTATGCAAGCGATACTTCAGTTGCGTCGTCTTATAACGCTACATGATGGTCTTCGCCTGCAAGATGTGAAGTCGTTATGGCATAACGATTTATCGTCGTCAAGTTGATGTTAATAAGGTTGTGACAGCAGTAACAGACAGTCTTCCGGCTAGAAACCCTAGATTAGCAATTCAAATACCACAAGATGTGATTATTGCTAATCTAGAAGCTAACCCTCGTGTTAAATAGTTAATCTTTGCGTTTTTTTATGAAGAAACAAAATATCATTTGGCTTGTAGCTCTATTAACCATCTTTGGCGGGTGGTCATGTTCGGAGGATAAGTTAGATTCGGGAACAAACTTCTCGACAACTCCTATCGCTCGTAATGAGTTTGATAAATGGTTGCTCAAGAACTACACCTATCCTTACAATATTGATTTCCAGTATAGACTCAAGGATATAGAGACAAGCTATACTTATAATGTGGTGCCTGCAGACTCTGCGAAAACAGCTAAAGCTTGCTATTATCACCAAATACCTTTGGTTTTGATGCCTATCAAGAAGTAGTGGGAGATGAGTTCCTTAAGGATTCAAGTCCTCGTGTAATTACTACTATAGGTATTGCAGGGTATAGTGGTCGTGGCGAGACTGTCGGTAGTGCTGAGGGTGGTTTGAAGGTAACATTGTACAAGGTTAATAGCCTTGATGATGCTACTCTTAAGAACTACGATACTATGACGGAGTATTACTTCCGTACGATGCACCATGAGTTTACGCATATCTTGAACCAAAAAGAGCTCTTATAATACAGCTTTTTGACCAAGTGACACGCGATGCGTATGTCAATAATGACTGGATTAATGTCAATCTACCTGCAGCGAATAGAGCTGGTTTCGTCTCTCCTTATGCGATGATGAATACAGGGAAGACTTTGCCGAAACATTTGCATACTATGTAATCTCTACTCCCTAAGCAGTGGAATGATATTCTACAGCGTGCAGGAAGCTCAGGGGCAGCACATATTACAAGTAAGGCTAATATTGTGAAAGAATATGCGCTCTCTCGGTGGGGACTTGATTTAGATAAGCTGCGTGAGACAGTTCTTCGTCGTGGAGGACAGATTGCGACACTGGATTTAGAACATTTTTAATTAGGGACCTAGGACATGAAAAAAATATTGATGTTTACTACAGCCTTAAAGCTTAATGGTGGCTACACTACCGTCATGCCTTAAGGATGATAAAGCAAACTTTAGCGGTTCGCCTGCGACTCGCCTAGATGAAGCTGTAAAGGTGAATAAGCAAATTCTAGAGTCAGCTCCTAATGGTTGGTCTTTGGGGTATTATGCAGGTCGTAACTACTCGGGACCAGGGTTTACGCTTACGCTTAAATTCAAGGATGGTAAGGCTTACATCATGGGAGACAATAAAGATGCAGCGACTGTTGGTGTCTCTGAGTACGATGTTGTGAAGGACCAGGGTCCTGTGCTGACTTTTCCCAACGCATAATAGTGTTATCCATGACTTAGCAGGAGCTTCTCAAAGTTATCCCGAAGGATTACAAAGGTGATTATGAGTTCTCCATTTTTGAAGTCTAACTCTAATTTCATCCGTTTGCGTGGTAAGAAGTGGAAGAATGAAATGATTCTTACACCTATTAAGAACCAAACTCAAGAGGTTTATTCAGAAAGTCTTGACTATTCGTGAGGGTATGACCACGAATAATTACCATTTCATTCTAGGAAAAGATACCCTTTCTGCTGGTGAGGGTGAATATAGAGACTCGACGACTAACAGCTAAGATTAACAATGTGAGTTATGACTTAGCCTACAACCTTACGGATACAGGTCTAAATCTAAGCTCACCTATTAAAATTGGAACTAAGGAGTATAGTAGCTTTACGTGGAATGAAGCTGATAAGAGCTTCAATAGTGGAGACCTGTCTATACGCTTGTATATCCCTAAGAGTCATAAGACAATTGACTTCTGGGCTAATAAGACCTGGATACTCCAAATGGATAATCTTCCAGGCGTGCGTAAGCGCCTAGTAACTACCCTCCATCTATCGGCTACACGACCAGGAGCCAATATGCTTGAAGGAGAACTTACCTTCATGGATAGGAAGTATAAGTTAGAAGCGATTCCATACGACCCTTCTACGGGAACAATCTCTTTAGTTGGACAGCCAATAACAGATGCTCGCTTCTCTAATGGTATTGCCTTCCTTCCTGTTGGAGAAAGGTCCTAATGGTCCTATCCCATTGGAAGCTCATGCTACAGACCATCGTTTGACGTTTACATGGAACGAAGAAGAAAATCGTGCTGTCGCTACAGGTACACAATTGTCAGATGGAACGGTATACGGTTTCGTGGGAGCTGGTTATGACCAGAATAATAAGGCTATAACAGATGCTAAGGGTAACCCTATATTCCATATCTATATGATTAATATTCAGGGTATGAAGATCAAACAGTAAAGGTTCCTTATTATTTACATTAAAGCATTTAAGATAAAAATGAAGAATATATCTATACTGAGTGCAATTCTTTCTGTAGGATTAGTGCTCGTGGGTTGCTCGAAGAGTGATAATGAGGTTCAGATGGCAAAAGGCTGATTTTAATATTGTTTCAGCTGAGAATAGTCTTCCTGTTTCTGGAGGACAAATACATGTGACGACAGACCTTGCACCTGTTCAAGCCTATGCTGAGGATAGCTGGCTAAAGGTAGCTCTTGAGGGTAATAAGGTAACGCTCACAGCGGCACTCAATGAAGGTGTTCAGTCTCGTAATACATCTCTTATTCTTAAGGATGCCAAAGGAGATTCTACCTTGATTAACATCAAACAGGCTGGGATTATCTTCGGTCTTCCTAAGACAGAAACATTTGCTGGCAGTGATGACGCTATCAATAAAACGCTTACTCTTGCTACAAATGTGAAGTCTGAGTACTCAAGTACTGTTGATTGGATTACGGTGAAGTTGGATGGCAATAAATTGCAGATTTCAGCTCCTCGTAATGAAACGGGTAAACCTCGTGTTGGTTATGTCGTTGCTCGTACTGGTTCACTCGAAGATAAAATCCGAGTTGTTCAGGCACTGCTTGCCGATGTAGCTGGATCATATATACAGACAGCGCAGACGCTAGTGGATAGTGTAACGATGGGCGAGTTGCTTTAGTCAGGTTACTATTAAGCGAGTTTCTGATACAAAAAGCAAAAATTCATTATTGATGAAGCTTTTTTCATGGGATATTGATTTTTACACCCGGTCGAGGCTTTACGATGGTGAATGGTCAGATTGTAGCGGAAGATACAAATGAATTGGGTAAGAAAGTTTATATTGCTTCAGTTCTTGCAGCAGATGACTTTAGTCCTAGCCATAAGAATACGCTTATCGGTAATCGTGAATCTGTTCATCTCAATATAGCTGATGATGGCTCTTTGGTCTTTACTCAGGCGCAGATAATTGCTCCTAACCAAACTTGAGAACTTCTATGCATTTGCTCGCTCTAATGCAAAGCAAATATCTTTAGGTTCGTATGCTGGGTTAGCAATGACCTTCATAAGACCTACGCTCAAGAAGGAAGAGTAATGTGATATTCTTGAAAAGGGTAAGCTTGTAACCTTATCCTATTCAAAAAGAACTCGCTAATAGATAATGGGCTAGAGCAAAACTTAGTTTTGCTCTAGCCCATTACTACTATTGCTGTAAGTACGTCGTACTCGTTTCAGTAAGTACACGTAAACACTTTTGAGTGAGTACGCGTACTTAAATTTGTAAGTACGTAGTACTTTCTGGAGACTTCAGCTGAAGTCTGTACAAACTACACGTGTAGTCTGCACAGACTTCGCCGAGGTTTTGAGAATAGGAAACATAGTCTTTGCTTTTGCTTGGTTAATCAAAGGAATTTCAATGTGTGGAATGAAACCTTGGTAAGTATTATTGATAAGAGTCCATCGGGGGCACTACTGATTGAGGGGGGCTTAGTTGTTGTATTTTGTTTGTTGTCCACAGGGCAAGCGCATCAACATTCAGGCTAATTACGAGTGCCTTTAGGCACGACACTCCTTCATAGCCCAGGGTGAAATGAGGGCAAAGCCCGAAATGAAACCCTGAGTAGCTATGGACACAAAAAAATAAGAGCTCCGCAGGAGCGGCACTTTTCGGCGCGAGCATTTGCCTTTGTCTAGAGTAGTGCCGCCCTTAAAGGGGCTCAATAAATATAGTGACTATTATTCCCCAGGGCTTGTGCCCTGGGCTATGTAGGAGTGTCGCCCTTACAGGGGCTCATTGACGTTTTCACCATGAATCAATTACTTTGTAGTTTTGATGCGGTTGCCCTGTTAATTACATTATTCATCGGATTAAATATTTGTATTACCTTTGTGCTAGCCCGAAAGGGTTAGGGATTTCTACGGAAGTACCGTTCCTAGGCTGGAGCAATCCAGCCTTTGTATTTTTATGAGGTATTTATTCAGATATTCAACAGAATTTTTGCCTTTGCACTGAATGGTGGAGTGTGCATCCGAGGAGAAAGTTAGGGATACAGGACTCCACATGAGGGTTTTTCTATCTAAATTTGTAAAACGAGTGTTGCACTTCCTAGTGGAAAAATACAGCTAAAGGATAAATACGCACCGGGGTCGGTCATTGCCGATGTGCCTTCAAATAAAACTGGATCGAACAAAAGGTATCTTTAAAAGTGAATAATCGAAAAGTTCTTAAAGGACAAATGATTCTAGAGGTGCCCGAGCAGAAAGAGAAAATATCGCCAAAGGTATTAGACTACGCGAAGAATCACCATATAAAGATTAGAGACATAAAAAGGCAAAATTCTATAATTAGTTATGAAGACAATATTCAATAGTACCTGGGTTGGTAATCACATAAGTACAGAAGAGCAAACCCTAAGTCGATTAGATGTTTATAACAAGACTCGCTACTCTCGTCGCAAGAAGAAAGAGGGTCTTTTTGAGCTTGCTTCTCGCAGAGCTGCATGAGCAACAAAAGGTTTACTTTGTAACGATTCTCAATGATGATGACAGCCCCTACTGCGCCATTGAGTCCAATGTGGGATACTTCGGTTTGGATTTCTTGAGAGAGGATCTTGAAAAACTTTCTCATTTATACGTTTAGAGACTTCACACAAGAAGGGAAAAACATTGTTCTTGGATACTATCAGACTCCAACCCAAGCATCCGCAAGACTATGATACGGTCTATAGCTTTTATGTTTTTACTTTAATGAGGATAAAACGTGGGGGTAGTGAAACATAAAGGAGGCGTGGGTACGTGGAGTGATAGTGTCGAGAAGTCAGAGATTCCTCTCTCTGAGGAGGACTATTCCAAACTTCGTCTTTCCTACCCTGAGTTCGGTGAATATGACCAGCTCATACGCTTGGATCGTATTCCGACGGTCGTTCGCGAGACGATATTAGAAGTTACAGACAAGGAATTTCCTGCGTTTAGGCAGTATCTCCAGCGAGACATCGAACGCTATCAAGAACCTAAGAAGTGAATTTGAGTGTAGGTGTCGGTCTTATCATTTCGTGATGTGAATGGAAAAAAATATAATTAGTAGAGACACATGAAAGTTACATTTAGAGCCTGGAGTCAAGGCTATACAGAGTTACAAAGTGAGGGGGATACCCTATATAGATTAGATGGCTACAACAAGACTCGCTATTCTCGTCGTAAGAATAAGGAGGGCTGTTAGAACTTCTTCTCATGAAGCTGCATGAGAAGCAGAAGGTTTACTTGCAACGATTCTCAATGATGATGACAGCCCCTACTGCGCCATTGAGTCCAATGTGGGATACTTTGGGGTGGACTTCCTGAGAGAGGATCTTGGTAACTTTCTCATCTATATATTTAGAGACTTCACACAAGAAGGGAAGACATTGTTCTTCGATACTATCAGGCTCCAACCCAAGCATCCGCAAGACTATGATACGGTCTATAGCTTTATGTTTTACTTTAATGAGGATAAAACGTGGGGGGGAGTGAAACATAAAGGAGGCGTGGGTACGTGGAGTGATAGTGTCGAGAAGTCAGAGATTCCTCTCTCTGAGGAGGACTATTCCAAACTTCGCCTTTCCTACCCTGAGTTCGGTGAATATGACCAGCTCATACGCTTGGATCGTATTCCGACGGTCGTTCGCGATACGATATTAGAAGTCACGGACAAGGAGTTTCCTGCATTTAGGCAGTATCTCCAGCGAGATATCGAACGCTATCAAGAACCTAAGAAGTGAATTTGAGTGTAGGTGTCGGTCTTCCATAAGGTGTGTGCCAAGTTCTGTCTTATCCTTTCATATATTCAAATATAAGTAGGCTGAGTCTTTTAGCTAGAGGTAATAGTTTGTCTCTAGCTTATTTTTTACTCCAGTGTTGCTCTGAATGGTGGAATGTGCAACACTGGAAATTGCTATGCCTAACTCGCGTTACATAAATGAGACCACTGGGCGGTCTCCAAAAGAACAAGTTTTACTTGTCCTTTTGTGGGACTTTGTAGAATGCGGTAATCACAAAGGCATTGAGACTGAGGGTGCAGGGAGTTTACTTATGTAAATGACCAAGCCTGAATGTTGAAAATAACGCAGCGAGTGCCGTATTATGCAATGGTCTCTAAATGGTTTTGTTATCTTTGTAAGATAATTTGACAAGTCATTTATTAGCGAAATAATGTACAACTCGCAGAACAAAGTATATTTTATCGGTATAGGGTGGTATCGGTATGAGTGCTATTGCACGTTACTATCTGAGTAAAGGTTACTTAGTAGGTGGTTATGATTTGACCCCTAGTCCTCTGACAGAGGAGCTCGCTCGCGAGGGCGCAAGTATTCATTACCAAGATGATGTCGCTCTTATACCCGAATGCTTTCGTAGCCCTGAAACATTAGTAGTTTATACCCCTGCTATTCCTAAAAAAATCATAGTGAGTTCGTGTATTTCTCTACTAATGGCTTCCGAGTGCTCAAACGCTCGGAGATACTTGAGTGAGATTACCAAGATTGAGCGTGGACTATGTGTCGCTGGTACACACGGCAAGACTACAACCTCTACCTTGCTTGCGCATTTACTCCGACAGAGCCATGTCGATTGTAATGCTTTCTTAGGAGGAATTTCAAATAACTATCATACGAATTTGCTGCTTAGTGATGAGAGTAATCTAGCGGTTATTGAAGCTGATGAATTTGACCGCTCCTTCCATCGCCTGCATCCGTATATGTCCATAATAACGTCTGCAGACCCTGACCATTTGGATATTTACGGAACTGCTGAAGCCTATAGAGAAAGTTTTGAACACTTTACAAGCCTAATCCCAAGTGGCGGTTGCCTCGTGATGAAGGCTGGTGTGCCCGTTACTCCTCGTCTGCAAGAGGGTGTGAAACTCTATGTCTACGATACAGAGAAAAGAAGCTGATTTTTATGCTGATAACATCAAGATACGTGATGCACGCTTATTTTTTGATTGGCATTACCCAGCACTAGGGACACAGCCTGCGGGTGTTTTTGCAGGTCGAACTAGGAGTTCCTCTGCGCATCAATGTGGATAATGCTACTGCGGCTATGGCTCTAGCCTATCTTAATGGCGTTACACTTGAAGAACTTGCTGAGGGTTTGGCTAGTTTCCGAGGCGTTCAGCGCCGTTTTGATCGCACTATTCTGCCTCAGCATGTGCTGATTGATGACTATGCACATCACCCCGTAGAGCTAGCCGCGTCTATCAAATCTGTGCGAACACTCTATCCCGAGAGCGAATTCTTGGCGTTTTTTCAACCTCACTTATATAGTCGCACACAGGACTTCTATCATGAGTTTGCTGAGAGTCTTGATGCCCTCGATGAAGTAATACTTTTGGATATTTATCCAGCAAGAGAGCTTCCGATACCGGGGGTAACAAGCGCAATGATTGCAGGCGAGATGTCTAAGCCCGTACATATCTGTTCTAAGGCAGAGTTGCTACCATATTTGGAGGCTCAGCAAGAATTGGCAGAGATTATTCTGATGGTAGGTGCAGGAGATATTGACCGTTTGGTTCGCCCAGTGATAGAATACTTAAAAAAACAAAATAATGAAGCGTTTAATCCTAGCTATAATCGTTATTCTTGTCTTAGGACTTGTCGGTTATGGTGTGTATGTCGTTTATCATTCACCCAATAATCAAAGACTAGAGTCTATTGAGGTCAAGGTGCATGCCGAAGAAGGAGCTCCTGTTTTTATGGATGGCGAGGATGTGCAAAAGAGAGATGGCACAACTAGGGTTAAACTATAAAGGGGCTTTTTAATTGATAGTATAGACGTAGGGAGCGTTGAGCGTAAGTTGCGCAAAAATCCTCTCTTCAAAGATGTAGAGGTCTACATTACAGCCTTCTCAAGAAAGATGGTTGTGGAAGTAACGCAGCAACAAGCCTTATTTTTGGTGCAGACTGGAGGTCGTAGTTACTATGTGACAGACGAGCGAGGAGTAATCCCATTGAACCCCAGGTATGCAATTTATTTGCCCTGTAGCTCAGGTGATATCAATGAGGACTATGCTTGCTCAACGCTTTATGACCTTTTTGAGGCTCTAGAAGCAGATGAGTATTTCCGAAACTATTTCGGACAAGTTTATGTGGATAAAGAGCAGGGTATTATTCTCACGCCACGCATAGGACGAACGCCACTGATACTCGGGCATAGTACAGCTTGGGCGGATATGTTACACAAGTATCAAATCTTCGCTCAGCAGGTGCTTTCGCATGTCGGGGACGATGCTTATGAGTATGTTAAGTTATCTTACAAAAAAATCAAATTGTTGCACGTCCAAGAGGTTGGGAGCAAAAAGCAAGACAGCATAATAAAACAATAATATAGCCAAAGGAATACAGGATAGATGGAAAAGATATTTGCAGTCATAGCCCTAGGTAGTAGCTATATCAGAGGTATGATAGCGAGCAAGCTACCGAATGGACGAGTGAACCCAATTGCTTATTGTCAGCGCAATAGCAAGGGGTGCATTATCCATGGGTATATTCATAATATAACAGACGCCGCCGCTATAATCGGGAGTATTGTAGACGAGCTGAATGCTAAGCTTTCGGGACAGGTTATTGACCGCGTGTATGTTGGTCTTGATAGCCAATCTATGCGCAGTAACTTGTTTAAGACAAAGAAGGATTACGGCACAGAGGGATTATTCTAGAGGCAGAGCATATTGAATCCCTTAGAGAAGAAGCCCTTAAGAAGAGTTATTCTCGTCAAAGCGTCTTAAAGATCGCTAGCCCTTGCTACTATGTCGATGGCAAGAGAGAATAATCCTAAGGGCGTACGCTGTCATCTGTTAGAGGCGACTTACCAGCTTATCACAGTGCGTGAAGAGGTAGAGCGCAATCTGTATGAGGTCTTCGAGAATAAACTCGGCTTAACCGTTGAGGAGGTACTCATCAATCCTTTTGGCTGAAGCACAGGTATCTTTGACTAGAGAGGAGATGTCTATTGGCTGTGCCTACATCAATATCGGAGGGGAACGACGAGCATATCTCTCTATCGAGACAAACTGCTGAAAGCCCTGTATGTCTTGCCTCTAGGAGGTCAGAATGTAACAAGAGACTTGACTAATCTTAAGCTTCTTGAGCAGGATGCTGAAGCAGTTAAAAATTGGTTATGGCTCAGTAAATCTGAAGTAGACAAGGAGGAGCGTATAACGGCTGCTAGTGCTAATGGCACGGGAGATAGAATCCTTCATAAGTATGATGTGAACCGTTATATCCAAGCTCGTATGGAAGAGATAACGGAAAACATTAAGGCACTTATTCAGGAGATTGACCCAGAGTTGATGATTGCTTATCTTATCTTCAGCGGTGGTGCGACTTATCTCAGTGGATATATCGAGAGTCTGAACCTAGATGTAAATGGCAGACAAGCCAAAGTACGCCCTGATGTACTGAGTGAGAGTGCTGATGAAATTCTTCTTAGGGACTATCAAACGGCATTAGGCTTGGTCGTAATGGCAACTAATAGTTGTGTTAAGTCTGATATTCAAGATTTAGAAGTAGTCTTTAATCCTGCAGTAGAGGAGCCTCAGGAAGAGCCACAAGAAGAACCAGCTACCGAAGAAATTTATCATCCCGAATACGAAGATGAGCGTGGCGACCGTACATTCATCGATGAAGAAGAGGACGAAGAAGAGGAATATGAAGATGATTCCGATGACGAGACCGAAGATGTAGAAGATGACGACGATGAGCAAGAAGAACCTCAAGAAAAGGATCAAAAGGAATCTAAGGCAAGCCAGATGTTTAATGCTTTGAGATCTTCGTTGAAGGGGCTATTTTCGACTAACGAGGAGGATAATATCTAGAATAAGGAGCGATGGATAATATATCTAACAATATAGATGATGTACGTGGTCAGTTGAACTACGAGTACAGCACGGATACAACCAAGCGTATTATTAAGGTCATCGGCGTTGGTGGTGGTGGCGGTAATGCCGTCTCTACGATGTATAAGAAGGAAATGATTAAAGGCGTTTCGTTCTTACTCTGTAATACAGATGAACAGGCGCTTAACAATAGCCCAGTCCCTAATAAAATCACGCTAGGTCCAAGTATAACCAAAGGTTTAGGGGCAGGTAATAAACCTGAAATGGCTAAAGAGCTGCCGAAGAAAGTACTACCGAGGTTTTAAACGCACTGACGAGCGATGATACAGAAATGGTCTTCATCACTGCAGGTATGGGCGGTGGTACTGGTACAGGTGCTGCCCCTATCGTAGGTAAGATAGCCCGTGATGCTGGTAAGTTAACCGTCGGCATCGCTACGATACCATTTAAGTTCGAAGGTCGTCGCAAGATACTTCGAGCATTGGAGGGTGTGCGCAGACTACAAGAGAGTGTGGATGCCCTTCTAGTGGTTAATAATGAGAAGCTGATTGAAATATACGGTAAGAAAACAGTTTCAGAAGCCTTCCAGTTAGCCGACAACACGCTCAGCAATGCCGCACGTAGTATCTCGGATATTATCAATACTGCGGGTATTGTTAATATGGACTTCAACGACGTTAAGACAACCCTTAAGGATAGTGGCGTTGCGGTTATTAGTTCGGGTATGGGTAAGGGCAATAACCGTCTTAAGATGGCGCTTGAAGAAGCATTGACCTCTCCACTGCTCAATAATAACGATATCACGAAGGCCAAGCGTCTGATGATTGCGATTTATTATTCGGAGCAAGATGAATTATTAGTTGAAGAGATATCTGCACTCAATAAATTCACCGATGAGATAGAAACGGACTACGACTCTAAGAGTGGTTTTTATATTGATAATGAACTTCCGGAAGGACACATTAGAATAACTATTCTTGCCTCTGGCTTCGGAATGGAAGATACAGAGAACTCTGTCTTTGAGATGAATAGTGATATTAGCCTTCGAGATAATATCGTACAGCGAGGTGAAGAGGATAGACGCATAGAGAAGTATTACGGTAAGGGTGCCGTCTTTAATGGAACTCGTCGCCGTCCACTTATTTTTGACGCTCAGCGAACTAGATAATGAAGAGTTGCTCATTATAGCAGAGGAGAAGCCTGCACTGGATAGAGACCTTCGTTTTGTAGAAGCTATTCGTAAGCGCATCAATGATAGTGAGAGCTACGAACATCATACTACAGAGCCCGAGACTATATCTAAGGAAACTCCTTCGGATATAGTAGAGGAGACGAAATCTGATGATAGTAAAACAATATTTTTTTAAGGACAGAGCTTTATGAAAGGGATTATACTTGCTGGAGGCTCAGGCACTCGCTTGTACCCCATAACTAAGGGTGTGAGCAAACAGTTATTGCCTATTTACGATAAGCCTATGATTTATTACCCGCTCTCTACGTTGATGCTGGCGGGAATAAGAGAGATTCTGATTATTTCGACGCCTCAAGACTTGCCTGCCTTTCGTAGGTTGTTGGGCGATGGTAGTAATTTCGGGATAAAACTTGATTATAGAGAGCAACCTAGTCCGAATGGCCTAGCTGAAGCCTTTATTATAGGAGATGATTGGGTCGGAGATAAGGACTCAGTTTGTCTGATATTGGGTGATAATATCTTCTATGGAATGGGCTTTCACTGGTATGCTAGAGAGAAGTGTGCGCCGAGCAGAAGAGGACGGTTTAGCGACTATATTTGGTTATCGTGTACCTAATCCGTCTGCCTTCGGAGTAGCGGAAGTAGATGCTTCGGGTAAGGTTGTAAGTCTTGAGGAAAAACCAGTGCAACCCAAGAGTGATAATGCAGTCGTAGGGCTATACTTCTATCCCAATAGTGCGATTAGCCGAGCCAAGGAGGTACAACCATCAGCACGTGGCGAGCTAGAGATTACTACGCTCAATCAGATGTATATGGGAAGCTGGAGAGTTGACCTTAGAACAGCTTGGGCGAGGTTTTGCTTGGCTTGATACGGGCACACACGATAGCCTCTATCAAGCATCGACATTTATCGAAGTTATAGAGAAACGTCAGGGGGTGAAGGTCGCTTGTTTGGAGGAGATTGCTTATGCTAAGGGTTGGATTACAGCCGATGAACTCAAGCTGATAGCCGAGCCAATGCTTAAGAATGAATATGGTCAATACCTCCTATCCCTAATAGATAATAATCATTAACAAAAGAGAATAAAGATAACAAATATGCATACTATACTTATCACCGGTGGGGCCGGTTTTATTGGGAGTAATCTACTCCATTATATGGTCAATAAGTACCCAGACTACCGCTTTGTAAATCTAGATGCGCTGACTTATGCTGGTAATCTGAGCAATCTTCGTCAGTTGGAGGACGCTACTAATTATGTTTTTTGTCAAGGGGGATATTCGGGATACCGATTTACTTACATCGCTCTTTGCCGAATATCAGTTTGATGGCGTTATTCACTTAGCTGCAGAGAGCCACGTCGATAGGAGTATCACTAATCCGGTAGCCTTTGCTGAGACCAATATATTAGGAACGCTTACGCTCCTTAATGTAGCGAAGACAGCTTGGAATGGTCATTATGAGGGTAAGCGATTTTATCACATCTCTACGGACGAGGTCTTTGGTTCGTTGGATTTAGATGGAGGTTTCTTTACGGAAGAAACGAAGTATGCGCCACGTAGTCCATATTCGGCAAGTAAGGCATCATCAGACCATTTTGTACGTGCTTATGCTCATACCTATGGTTTGCCTATAGTGCTGTCTAACTGTTCGAATAATTACGGAGCCTACCAATTTCCTGAGAAGTTAATCCCATTATTCATCAATAATATCGTGCATAATAAGCCTCTGCCTGTTTACGGTCGTGGTGAGAATGTGCGTGATTGGTTGTATGTGGAAGACCATTGTAGGGCTATCGACCTTATCTATCATAAGGGCAAGGACGGAGAGAGCTACAACATAGGAGGCTTTAACGAATGGCGCAATATTGACCTTATAAAGTTACTCATTGCACTCGTAGATAAAAGCTCTTGGACGCAATGAAGGTCAGTCTCTGAACTTGATTACTTACGTGACAGACAGACAGGGGCACGACCTGCGTTATGCAATAGACTCTTCGCGTTTGAAGAATGAATTGGGCTGGGAACCATCATTGCAATTTGAGGAAGGATTAGAGAAGACTGTGCGCTGGTATCTAGATAATGAGGAGTGGCTAAGAGAAGTGACGAGTGGCAACTATCAGCAGTATTACGAAAAGATGTATTCAAATAAATAAAAGCCATCATGCAAACAAAAAAATAGCGGCATTATTAGATAAAAGTTAAGACGCTTACTGCGGAGAACCTTGAGCAAGTAGAGGCTCTGCGCATTCAGTATATTAGTAAGAAGGGTGAAGTATCCAAGCTACTAGAAGACTTCCGTAGTATCCCTAATGAGGAGAAACGTACGGTAGGGGGCTATGCTGAATGAATTGAAGGCTGCTGCTACAGATAAGATTAACGAATTGAGAGCAGCTCTCGAACAGACGAGTAATAGTCAAGATGATGAGATTGATTGGAGTAGAACGTCTTATCCTATAGAGTTGGGGCGTCGTCATCCATTAACCTTGGTGCAGCAAGAGATAACGAATATCTTCTCTCGTCTTGGTTTCTCTATCGCTGAAGGACCAGAGATTGAAGATGATTGGCACGTATTCTCGGCACTGAACTTTTGCTGATGACCATCCTGCACGAGATATGCAAGACACATTCTTCGTTAGTAATGTGCCCGGTAGCCTACTAAGGACGCATACTTCTAGTGTACAGACGAGAGTGATGACTAATAATCAACCGCCTTTGCGCATTATCTGTCCGGGGAGAGTCTATCGTAATGAAGCGATTTCTTATAGGGCTCATTGCTTCTTCCATCAAGTAGAAGTGCTCTATATCGATGAGAACGTATCGTTTGCGGACTTAAAAGCAAGTACTGCTATACTTCGCTCAAGAGATGTTTTGGACCTGATACGAAGATACGCTTACGTCCATCATACTTCCCCTTCACGGAGCCTAGTAGCGAGATGGACATATCTTGTAACATCTGCTCGGGTAAAGGTTGTGCTTTCTGTAAGCATACAGGTTGGGTTGAAATCCTTGGTTGTGGAATGGTAGACCCTAATGTATTGGAGAATTGCGGTATCGATAGTAAGCGTTATAGCGGATATGCTCTAGGAATGGGCGTAGAGCGTATAACGAATTTAAAGTATAGAGTGAAGGACTTGCGTTATTTCTCTGAGAATGACCAGAGGTTCTTAGACCAGTTTGAGGGTGCACATTGGTTTGCGGTCAATAATTATTACAAAAAGGCAGTTTCCTATAGTGGAAGCTGCCCTTTTTGTGTCTTGTTCAGGAGAGGAGCGTAAAGAAAAGAATTTATTAGGGCATAGAATACTTTTTATTTATGCCTCTTCGTTATTGTGCAGAAGAAACTATCAAAGATTAGTTAAGCAGAGATTATAGACTTTAGAAGAGTAAACTCTGAGTCTCTAAAGGCTTGGATAATGAAAAAAAGAAAATGGGTGAGGCAAGTATTTCAGACAGACTCCAGACAGCGCTGGCGTTATTTTTAAGTGGTCTTTACGTGTAATCGTTACAATTTTTTTATTCTGCTAGGACTCGTATTCGTAGCTATGTTTGCTTTAGAGAAAAAGTCCTCAGAGCCTTTTTCGTCACGATTATAGAAGTGCCGTTTCTGCGACAGCTCCCTATATGAGGGATAATAAGACGGCACGGCAGTACAAGTCCTTTAGAGAGTTCTTCAAAGAGAAGAAAATGCATAGCAATTATGCTAGTTCTGCTATTAAGAAACGTCGATTTGTAGGTAAAGGCTGATAGCCTAACACAGAAGTACATTGATGAATGGACTAATCCTCAAATAGGAGTTCGCTCTGCATGGTATGTAAACTGGGATAGTCAATCTTATATTTCGCTGAAGAATAATATGAAGTACCTTAATATGGTTCTTCCAGAATGGTTCTTCATCAATCCCAAGACGGATAAAGTGGAGTACAGGATAGACTCGCAGGCACTGCGTCTGATGCGCCGAGCAGGTATCCCTATTCTGCCTATGCTTACCAACAACTATCAATCAGTCTTTCATCCTGAAGGTATTGGGCGTATTATGCGTGATGATAAGAAGCGCATGGCACTCATCAATGAGCTTGTAGAGAAGTGCAAAACGAATGGCTTTTTCAGGAATTAACCTAGACTTAGAAGAGCTGAATATAGATGATAATGCGCTTTTAGTTGCTCTAGTCAGAGACTTTGCACGGATATTTCACGCTAATGGTCTATATGTTACCCAAGCCGTAGCTCCATTCAATGAGGACTATGACATGCAAGAGTTAGCTAAGTACAATGACTATCTCTTCTTGATGGCTTATGATGAGCATAACTCAGTAAGCGCGCCGGGAGCTGTTAGTTCTCAGCGATGGGTTGAGAAAGCTACAGACTGGGCAGCAAAAGAATGTTCCCCAATGATAAAATTGTACTAGGTTTAGCTACCTATGGTTATGATTGGGGCGAGGGGCAGAAGGGGACAACAGTTTCTTTTGACCAAACTATGTCTAAGGCTCAGCATGCCGGCTCACAGATACAGTTCGATAATGATACCTATAATCTAACTTTCTCTTACCAAAGTCTAGACGATAATAAGCTCCATCAAGTATTCTTCCCCGATGCGGCTACTACTTTTTAATATCATGCGTTTTGGGGGCAGAGTATCATCTTGCTGGTTATGGTCTGTGGCGTCTAGGGTACGGAGGATAGACGTATATGGCGTTTCTATGACAAGGATATGTCGTGGAATGGCACGGCACGTCTAAATATAAATAAGTTAATGCCTCTTGATGGCACTGATGACGTCAATTTTATAGGCTCTGGCGAGGTTCTTAACGTAACCTCTGAACCTCGTCCGGGGAAAAATATCCGTGATGATTGACTCTGCTAATAGGCTCATTTCGGAGGAATATTATCAGGCTTTGCCCTCAACCTATACTATTCAGAGGTTAGGTAAGTGCGGGGATAAACAGCTCGTTCTAACCTTTGATGACGGTCCTGATAGCTATTGGACGCCCTCAGTCCTTGATACTTTGAAGAAGTATAAAGTCCCTGCTGCCTTCTTCATGGTAGGCCTACAAATGGAGAAAAACCTCCCTTTAGTAAGGCAGGTCTATAATGCAGGACACACAATCGGAAACCATACCTTTACGCACCATGATATGGGTAAGAACTCCGACCAGCGTTCGTATGCCGAGCTGAAACTTACCCGAATGCTGATAGAGAGTATCACGGGGCATAGTACTATTCTGTTCCGTGCCCCTTACAATGCTGATGCAGACCCGACAGAGCATGAAGAAATATGGCCTATGATTGTCGCTAGCCGTAGGAATTATTTCTTCGTGGGAGAATCTATTGACCCTAATGACTGGCAACCTAATGTTACTGCCGAACAGATTTATCAGCGTGTTATGGATGGTGTTCGTCATGAAGATGGGCATATTATCTTGCTCCATGATGCAGGGAGGTAATTCGCGTAAACCTACTCTCGATGCTCTGCCTCGTATTATAGATAGTTTGAAGCGCTCAGGTTATCAGTTCATAACTCTTGAGCAGTATCTAGGTATGGATAGGAAGACGCTTATGCCACCTATCGAGAAGGGAAAGGCTTACTATGCTATGCGCTCAAATCTCTTCCTTGCAGAGCTCATCTACCACATGTCCGATTTCCTTACGGCTTTATTCCTAGTATTCCTTGGCTTGGGTACACTTCGCCTGCTATTTATGTATGTGCTGATGGTGCGTGAGAAGCGTGCGGAGAATAGGCGTCATTATCCACCTATTGACCCTGCTACGGCTCCGCTTGTGTCTATCATCGTGCCAGCATACAATGAGGAAGTCAATATCGTGCGTACGATTAAGACCTTGAAGCGACAGGATTATCCTAATATTCATATTTATTTCGTTGATGATGGTAGCAAAGACCATACGCTAGAGCGTGTGCGAGAAGCCTTTGGCGATGATCGTGAGGTTACGATACTATCTAAACCCAATGGAGGTAAGGCTTCAGCATTAAATTATGGTGTTGAGGCTTGCATATCCGAATATGTTGTTTGTATTGATGCCGATACACAGCTCAAAGATGATGCTGTGAGCCGATTGATGAACCACTTTATAGCAGACGAGAAGAAGAGTGTAGGTGCAGTAGCTGGTAATGTGAAGGTGGGTAATCAGAGAAACCTGCTTACCTATTGGCAGGCCATAGAGTACACGAGTAGTCAGAATTTTGACCGTATGGCCTACTCCAATATCAATGCAGTAACGGTCGTTCCCGGAGCTATCGGAGCTTTCCGTAAGGCTGTTATTCAGGAGGTAGGAGGCTTTTACGACTGATACACTGGCAGAAGACTGTGACCCTAACGATGAGCATCAATGAGCATGGTTATATTATTGAGAATGAAAATTATGCTGTGGCCTTGACAGAAGCACCAGAAACACTTCGTCAGTTTGTTAAGCAGCGTATTCGTTGGAGCTTCGGTGTGATGCAAGCTTTCTGGAAACATCGTTCGGCTCTCTTTGCGCCATCAAAGGGCGGGTTCGGACTTTGGGCAATGCCTAATATGCTCATCTTTCAGTACATTATTCCGACTTTCTCTCCTATTGCGGACGTGTTGATGATTATCGGCTTATTTACGGGTAATGTGGTGCAGATACTCTCTTATTATGCATTGTTCCTCGTTATTGATGCAAGCGTTTCTATAATGGCTTATATCTTCGAGCGTGAACGTTTGTGGGTGCTTATATTAGTCATTCCACAACGCTTCTTCTACAGATGGATTATGTATTATGTCCTTTTCAAAAGTTATCTGAAAGCTATCAAAGGAGAGTTGCAGACATGGGGTGTATTGAGTCAGCACCGGAAACGTAGGCAAAGTAGAGACCGTCGGGCGGTCTCCCAAAGGCTTTGTATACCCTTGCCTGTTAATGCTAGGAGTCTCATTTGTGCGCTAAACATATCTGTTTAGCTAAGATAAATAGTGATGTATGCGTACTTAAGTTCAGCACTCGGCGAAGTCTGTACAAACTACGGCTGAAGTTTGTGCAGACTACACTGTAGTTTGTACAGACTACAGCTGAAGTCTCCAGAAAGTACTACGTACTTACAAATTTAAGTACGCGTACTCACTGAAATAAGTACGTGTACTCACAAAAGTCTTTACGCGTACTTACGAATGTGTTTGTGCGTACTTACTGCCGTGATTTAACTAAAACGTCAAAGTCCTTTCAAGGCTATGCTACTTTTGACTTAGATGTTTTTAGTGTATTTGCTTAAAAATATATGATGTGTGGTTTCTTTATGATAAGGAATTAAACTTATAGATTGTTTTTAATATCTAAATAATCATATTAACACGATGTGATATGATAAATTTGGAGTATAACAAGATTCGTCCTGCTCTGATACTATCACTAGGACTTGCTCCGCTGTCGATGCTAGCCCAGGGTACCCAACTAACAATATACGATCAGGCAGGTAGCCAAATACGACAATATGTATTTAAAAATAACATCTAACTCAGAAGGAGAAAAGCAATTAACATGGCACGAAAAAAATAAGGATCTGTACGGATCGAAGCTGAATGCTGTTACCCCTGAGCAGAGCACAGGATTCGATGTGCACTTATGCGAATTACTGAAAGACCCATCAAGGGTCGAGCAACTAGCAAAGGAGGGGTATGTAGTCATTGATCGTTATCTAGAACGCAGGTTTGATAGACCTCCAGACCCAGAGTTCTTGGAGGCGCTCCAAGACTACTTCCTGGAGCTAGAGCGTAAGGGTGAACTATACACCACAGGACATCCAGATCCTCATAGGCTCTTCCTATATCAGCCAGAGGTTACCTCAAAGTTGCTGGCTCAAAGCTCTATTAAAAGTGCAAGCAGTACTCGGCCCACACACGATACCCTATGAGAACTCTAGAGCCTATATGAATGTGATTCATTGCGACAAGAATTTCATCGGTCCCGAAGAAAAAGAGTACCTCATAGAGCGGTATGGAGCGCCTACATGCACCAAGGAAAGCAGGGGAGAGCAATACGGTCCAGGAGGGTATATTATCATCCCAGTAGAGGATGTCGATAAGCTCGTTGCCGTAGAGCGCTCCCGAGCACTAGATGACACTGATGCGAGACCAGTATACACGGGTGAGGAGCGGGTCTACGAGCTAGACTTGAGGGCCCCTGAGGAAAGCGTCTCACAAGTACTTCCTAAAGCGTGGAATTATCAGAGAGTATGATCCCGAGAACTTCGCTCCAGAGTATCTATATCCTTCACCAGAGGAAGACGACACAGAGGAGCAGCGCTCCAAAAGGATATCTCCCTCTTGGCTCTGATCTCTATGTCGTAAAAGTGTCAACGCTATTTCGGGGTGAAGAGTAAGAGAGTTAGTATCGTAGATTAGTAAGCTACTTATTGAGACCGTTGTACGAAGGGAAGGTGAAGCCGATAGGAGCTGCTTGGTGTCTTTGTCTGTCTGTGGAGTAAAAAAGAAATTTAAATGGGACGAAAAAATAAGCATCTGTGAGTATCGAGTTGAATGCTACTACCCCGAGCAGAGCACAGCATTCTATGCGCACTTATGCGAGCTACTGAAAGAGCCATCAAGGGTCGAGCAACTAGCAAAAAGAAGGGTATGTAGTCATTGATCGTTATCTAGATCGCAGGTTTGATAGAGCTCTAGACATGGAGTTCTTGAAGGCGCTACAAGACCACTTCTTGGAGCTAGAGCGTAAGGGTGAACTATACACCACAGGAGATCCAGATCCTGATAGGCTCTTCCTATATCAGCCAGAGGTTATCCAGCCTCTGGCTTATTTTTTACCCTAGTGTTGCCCTTAAGGCTGGAATGTGCAAGATTTTTTTATTGTTGCGAGAGTCCTAGCTTTGGGTTTAGGATTATTTATAGTATTTTTGTGCTTATTCTATAAGGTTGGGCTGTTTTTCAGAAATATAGATGGAAGTAAGCAAAGAGCTCTGTACTACCATTGATTTATTTGGTGGTTTGTGGTCGGTATGCTTGTTACTAGTTTTTACTGGTTACAAGCTTTTTGTGCTTATTTCCTACTAATGTCCCTAAGAAATATTGCTATAGAACGCAATCTGTTTGATAAAGCTAATGAACGCAGTGTTCATAATGGGCGGGTCCCTCGCTTAGGTGGATTGATGTTCATACCTGTCCTAATATTTTTCGGTATCCTTCCTTTCTCTGTTGTCTTCTTCCACGTTGTCTTCTTATATAGGCTGGTTGGGTGATTGGCATTTGCCATCCTCTTGGTTTGCTTTTGCAGGCTGGTCTTCTAATCGTGATGATTGTAGGCTTTTAGGGACGATATGATAGGAATGAGGTACAGTTATAAATTTGTGGGACAATTGTTGGCTGCTCTCATTTTGATGCTGTTGGGTAAGTCGTATGGTCTTCTTAGTTTATTGGGAGTAGTGCATACTTCAGACTTCGGAGTTTGGATTGATTATGTTCAGGTTATCCTTGATTTGCTCTTTGTCTTAACACTTATAAATTCATTTAATCTTATTGATGGTATTGATGGATTGAGCTCTGGGCTTTCCATAATTGCTTTTCGGTTGTTATACCATGCTCTTCATTGCTCAAGGGAAAGGACAAGTGCAATACTTTTGTCTCGTGATGATTGCAATCTTGCTTGCTTTCTTGCGTATGAATTTACTCAAGCAGTCTGTTAAGCGAACTAAGATGTTTATGGGGATACTGGTTCAATGACTTTAGGGTTTATGTTAGCTACTGTTGTGCTGATGTTACCTACTTCTTTAGATGGAGGAGAGCACCGTGTTTCCTTAATGCCAGCTCTAGCCCCCTTATGATACCTCTGATGGATCTTGTGTGGGTTTTTACTGCTCGCATTATGGCCGGTCATAATCCTTTTTCTTGCCGATAAAAACACATGTTCATCATCGTGTTATGGCTACAGGGCTATCTCAGCGTCAGACATTGGTGGTTTTGCTTGTGTTATCTCTGATCTCACGTCGGACTTAATGCCTATTTATCCGATTTAGCCCCTTATCTAGTCTTAATTATAGATTTGACGCTATGGGGTATTTTTAATGGAATACTATATATCAGAAAAAGAAAAAAATACAATAAGAATATGAAGTTTAAAACCTCTTTTATGCCTTAATGCTTTCCTCATTACTTGTTTTTGGGAAGTTGTGCAAATAAGAAGGATATTGTCTATTTGCAGGATGTTCAGAGTGGAGTGGTTCAACCTATTGGGGTAGACGCTCTAATTAAGCTTGTTCCTCAGGATAAAATTTCAATTATAGTGAAGAGTAAGGATGCTACTCTTGCTGACTTATTTAATCTTCCTGCTAAGATGACTCAAATAGGTACGCCTTCGGATATAACTTTTCAGACTCCTCAAGGTTTATCTGTTTATACTGTTGATAATAATGGTAAGATTGATTTCCCAATACTCGGCAAGATTGATGTTGCTGGTAAAACGCGCATAGAAGTTGGTGAGGATATTAAGTCAAGATTACTTGAAGGCAAAACATCTGCGTGAAGCTGTCGTAACTGTTGAGTATGCAAACTTGAGTGTGTCTGTCATGGGTGAAGTGCAGCGTCCAGGACGTTATGCGATAGAACGTGATAAACTTACTCTTCTAGAGGCTCTAGGTATGGCTGGAGACCTTACAATTTATGGGCAACGTAATAATATCCTTGTCATAAGAGAGGAGCATGGACAGCGTAAAACTTATCGTGTGGATTTGCGTCGAGCCGAGAATCTTTATTCATCTCCTGCTTACTATATAAAGCAGAATGACTTAATTTATGTTGAGCCCAATAGCTTTCGTATTGGGCAATCGACAGTAAATGGTAATAACGTCCTTTCAACGTCGTTTTGGATTTCTAGCTTCTTTAGCGACGACAATCGGGTTATTTTTTTCTTACGTAGATAATCATGGAGCAACAAATAGAACAAGAAGAATCTCTAATTAACTTTTTCGGAACTTTGGATTGTATTTAGGCAGAAATGGTATTGGGTATTGATCTCTCTTACCATAACAATATCTTTGGCTGTAATATATATCCTAACTACTTCTCCTGTATATACACGTAAAGCCTCTGTTTTAATCAAAGAAGAGGGAAAGCTAAAAGGTCTTACAAGTGATGTAACCTCAGCTTTTTGCTGATATGGGCTTGGTCGCAGGTAATGTGAATGTCAATAACGAGCTCATTACCATGCAGTCCCCCTATGCTGATGTCTGAGGTGGTTAAGAGACTAGACTTACAAAATACTTATAGCGTAATCTCTTCTTTTCATCGTAAACCTCTGTATGGCTCAGAGTTACCTATGCGCCTAGTATTCCATGATTTGTCTGAGAATGCAACGGCTAGATTAGAAATGACTATTAATGCTGATGGAACGGCTGAACTAGATAAGTTTGTTCGCAATGGTGAGGAGTTGGCGTCTACTAGTCTTCGTTTGAGAGCTGGGAAACAAAGATAAGTCCACTAGGTAAAATTACTCTTGAGCGAGATGAGCGTATCGCACTAACGAACATTCCTGAGATTCGTTTAGAGCATAGTGACCTATTCTCTGCTATTGAGAAGTATAGCAAAGAGGTTAAAGTCTCTATGACTGATGAGAAGAGTAGTGTCTTAGAGTTGAGCATTGATGACCAATCTATTGAGCGTGCCGATAATATACTCAATACTCTGATAGGGTATATAATGAGTCTTATCTGAGATAAAAAAATATCGCATCACAGAATGCTCAAAAGTTTATCGATGATCGTTTGCAGGTGATTGTACAAGACTTAGGTAGTGTCGATAAGACGATTACCGCCTATAAGAGTAAGAATCTTTTGCCCTGATGTAGAAGAGGCTCAAAGCTGTACATGAGTCAGATGACGGACGTAGCAGCTCAGATAACAGCGCTTAAGAGCCAAGAGTATATGGCCAAGCATGTGCGCAATATGCTCTGTAGCTTGGATAAATCTAAGCTATTGCCAGTCAATGGTAATATACAAAATCCAGCACTAGAGACTCAGATTAAGGAGTTTAATGAATTACTGCTTTAGCTGCAATAACTACGTCCCTAAATAGTGGTGAGCATAGTCCGCTTGTGCGAGATTTAGATGAGAGTATGGAGCATCTAAAGCCTGCGATATTGGCTCTTTCTAGACAATCAACTTCTTGCTGTTCAAACTCAAATTAAAGTCCTAGAGGGTAGCAAGCAACAAACGACCAATCTCGTTGCAGCTAGTCCTGAGCAAGCAAACTTCCTATTGTCCGAAGGTCGTCAGCAAAAAGGTCAAAGCAGCCTTGTATCTTTACCTGTTACAAAAACGAGAAGAGAATGAACTTACACAGGCGTTCACTGCTAATAATACACGTGTAATCTCTATTCCTAATGGTTCGCCTAAAGCTACTTTCCCCAAGAAAGCTAATATATTGGCTATAGCATTTATATTAGGCTTAGCTTTCCCTCTAGCTGCAATGTATCTAAAAAGTCTTGTTTGATAACAAGGTGCGTTCGCGTAAGGATTTTTGAGCCCTCAGATATTCCATTTGTGGGAGAGCTTCCAGAGTTTATGGGTGAAAAAGAATAGGTTGGGAAGACGGAAGAGTGTTTCCGATATTGAAGAGAATCCAATAGTCGTTGTGGAGAATGGACGCGATATTATTAATGAGGCCTTCCGTAGTGTGAGAACAAATCTTGAGTTTATGCTCGGGCGTACGGGTGAGTGTCGTGTCGTCATGGGAACGTCCCTTGTCCCCAGTAGTGGTAAGACTTTTGTTGCTCTTAACTTAGCTAAGAGTTTTTGCTCTTAAGGGTAAGAGGGTATTACTTATTGATATGGATATTCGCCGTGCTCGTACTTCAAAGAAAATTAATTCTCCTCATATCGGTATTGCGAATTATCTCAGTGAACAAGTGGACCGCCTTACTGATATTCTATATCGCAACGTCTTTGATGGAGTGGTGGATGTGATTCCAGTCGGAACTATTCCTCCTAATCCTACGGAATTACTAGAATCTCCTCGTTTGGAAGAACTCTTAGTGCATCTGAAAGAAGAGTATGATGTTATCTTCCTAGACTGTCCTCCAGTAGAGATTGTCGCAGACGTGGATATCATTAAGAATTTAGCAGACCATACGCTATTTGTCGTACGTGCTGAAACTATTGATAAGACGGCATTGCCTCATATCGAAGCTTTTCTATAAAGAAAAAGCGTTTCAATGGTATGATGCTCTTGCTTAATGGTACGAGTGATTACCATCGCCGTTATGGATATGGTAATTATAGTTACAATTATAATCACGAATAACATCATCTTATAAAAATCTTATGAAGGCGTGTTTTTATTGGACTAGGATACATCGGTTTACCTACAGCAATTATTGCTGCTGAAGCAGGTATAGATGTTGTTGGGGTAGATATCAATGAGCGTGTAGTCGCTCAAACGAATGAAGGACAGCTACACATAGTAGAGCCGGGGCTAGGGGCTCTGTTTCAGGATGTAATTGCTAAGGGAGTTTTAGGCGCAGACTCAACCAGAGCTTGCTGACGCCTCATTTTATAGTTGTACCAACTCCTTTTTAAGGGACCAGAGCATACTCCAGACGTTTCTTATGTAGAAGCAGCTACAAAATCTGTTATCCCCTTCTTAAAGGACGGAGATTTGTATGTTATTGAATCTACTTCCCCTGTAGGAACAACTGAGCAAATGGCTAAACTCATTTATTCGGAGCGTCCAGAGTTGGAGGGCAAGATTTCTATTGCCCTACTGTCCTGAGCGCGTTTTGCCCGGTAACGTAATTTACGAACTGCAACATAATGACCGTATTATCGGTGGTATGGATGCTCAAGCTACAGAAAAGGCAAAAAGCGTTTTATCGTCAGTTTGTTCGGGGAGAGCTGCATGCGACAAATGCAGCAACGGCAGAAATGTGTAAGCTTGTAGAGAATTCTTCTCGTGATGTGCAAATTGCTTTTGCCAATGAACTCTCGTTAATCTGTGATAAGGCGGGTATTAATGTCTGGGAGCTAATTCGTTTGGCCAATAAGCATCCTCGTGTAAATATCTTGCAACCTGGTTGTGGTGTAGGTGGACATTGTATAGCTGTAGACCCATACTTCTTGACTTCTTCGTATCCTAAGGAAACACGAATAATTGCTGAAGCTTTAGAGCGATTAACAATTATAAGGCAGAGTGGTGTGCCGAAAAGGTTAAAAAAATGCAATTCTTCGGTTTGAATTAGAAACTACTCGTAAGCCCGTAGTGGCTCTTATGGGGCTAGCTTTTTAAGCCGAATATTGATGATTTAAGAGAATCTCCTGCTATGGAGATTGTTAAGGAGCTGCATACTGATGCTCATGGAGCAAAACTACTTGTAGTAGAGCCGAATATCTCGGAGCATAGGGAGTATTCGCTTACAAATGTCTCTGATGCCTATACTCAGGCTGATATTGTAGTATTTCTTACAGCACATAAGCCTTTCTTTGAATTACCCTTTGTTGAAGGTAAGCAGATCCTTGACTTCTGCGGAGTCCGTAAGTAGTTAAGAATAAGTTGTAAGGAGTTGTATGTCTGGTAAAAAGCAGTGTAGCTTCCAATACTATTTTTTTCTAAGTATTCGAATGGTATTGGTTATGGCTGTATCCCTGTATACATCTAGGGTTGTTTTATCTTCTCTAGGAAGTGTTAATTATGGTGTATATAATGTAGTTGCAGGTACTATCGCTGCTCTAGCTTTTTTATTCTAGCTTATCTAACGCTGTTCAGCGTGTTTTTGGGAATAAGTATAACTACACAAGATATTTCTTCTCTTCGGCAAATTTTCTCACAATGTTTGTCTGTCCTTGGTGTGTTTGCCCTGGGTCTTGTGTTTATTGGAGGTATAGTATCTTATCCCATCATATCATTTTTGAATATTCCAAATGAAGTAAAGATACCTGCTCTTTTGGGTATTTCTTTTTAATGTTGGCTTGTTTGCCTTTTGCAATGATTCGATCTGCCTATGAATCAGTATTTGTCATACACGAAGATATGTCTACGTTTGCATATGTGAGTGTATTTGAGGTAGTAGGTCGTTTAGGTATAGCTTTATTGATAACGATTTTCCCTGAGGATAGTCGTTTATGGATATATGGTTGTCTCCTTTTTATTATCCAAGGGGTAGTTATGGGAGTTTATATCTTCTTGTCTTATCGAAAATATGAGGAGTGTAGAGGGAATTATTTTTGTCTGGAATAAAAACTCAGGTAAGAGATATATTTTCATTTATTGGGTTCAATACTTTGGGCGGTTTATCGGTCGCTGTTGCATTTCAAGGGATTACAATTCTTCAGAATTTATTTTTTGGTCCAGTTGTTAATGCTGCACAAGGTATAGCTGCACAGATCTCAGGAGTATTTAATCAATTTTCAGGTAATGTCTTAACAGCCGCAAAACCTCGTATCATAAAAGATTACGCCGTCGGACATATTGAAAAGTCTTTAGACTTAGCTATGAGAATAAGTAGAATTACCTTTTTTTGTACTTTTTGCTAGGTGCAGCTCCGGTACTTCTGAATGCTCAGTATTTATTGTCTATGTGGTTGGGAACTTATCCCTAAAGAGACTCCGTTATTTATGAGTATAGCTATTGTGCAAGCACTAGTTGCTATATTTGCTCAACCTCTTTTGGGTTGTTGCAAATGCAACAGGAGTAATTAAGAATATACAAGTTTACGGAAGATTGATAACTATGATGGCATTGCCCATATCTTGGTTATTGGTGAAAGTCCTTCCATACTCGTATATTCCTTTATTTGTTTTGGTTCTTGTTGAGCTTGGTTATTGGATGTATTGTTTGCAAGATATTCACCATCAAGTAGCTTTATCGAGACGAGTTTATCTTAAATCTGTTGTTACCCCAATTGGGTTAATTCTTGCATTGTATATTCCTATATTGCTTGCTCTAAGTTATTCCATAGAAGAACCTTTATTTAGACTATTTATAGGGAGCTCCATTGCTATACTATTGGGTGGTATGTTAATTTGGTTTTGGGGGATTAGATAGACAAGAAAAATCTTTTAGTGCAACAGTGGATTACTAAATCTAGAGATAAGTTATGGAGATAGTGCTGTTTTTACGAAAGAAAACCAAAGGGCTTAATAGTATCGAGGAATTGGCTTACTCTCTGAGAGATTCTCTTGATGATGTAAGGCTAGAGGTATTTCCTGAAGCGAGTGATAGCCTTTGGGGCTTAATAAAGAATATTATTTTTTTGCCATTAAGCGTTCAGGGCGAGTAAATCATTTGATGGCTCCCGGAGAGAGTTATGTCTTACCCTTTATTGGGGGAAGAAGATTGTTACATGGCATGATTTGTCAACAGCTCTTCAGTCAAGGACCTGATTAAGACGATTTTTTTCGTTTTAATATCTTGATGAAATTCCCATGCATTTTGTGGATAACTTGGTAGTCATTTCTCAATCAACACGAGAAGAGATTTTATCGGTTTACCCTGGTGGCAAGAGTAAGATGACAGTAATTCCTAATTCCTACAATCGTAGATTTGAGTATGTTCCTAAATCTTTCTCAGACAAACAATCTCCCTATTATACTACATATAGGAACGGGTGAAAGGAAGAATTTGGAACGTGTTATACAAGCTCTCGAAGGAATTTCATGCCATCTTTATATTGTAGGTAAGCTGAATGAAATTCAATTAGAGCTCCTGCATAAGTGTGGTATATCGTATAGTCAGGAAGAGGATGTTCCAATGTTCTAGAATAGTCCAGCTATATCAGTTATGCGATATCGTAAGTTTTCCATCCCTTTATGAGGGCTTTGGCATGCCTATTATAGAGGCTCAAGCAACTGGTAGACCGGTTATTAGTAGCCGTAGGGGAGCAATACCAGAAATTGCTGGAGATAGTGTTTGTTATGTTGATCCCGAGAGTGTCCTAGGTATAAGGGAGGGTTTCTTGCATGTTATCAATGATTTAAGCTATAGAGAGAGTTTGATTAAGCTTGGACTAAAGAATGCAGAACGTTATAGTTCAGAGCGGATGATTGAGGCATATAGGAAGGTTTATAGTGATTAGTCAGATGTTATGAATTGGATTCGTAAATATACTGTTTCAGGAGTACTGCTACTTGATGTCTTATTTCTATATTCCATCATACTTGATTCCATTAATGGTATTCTGAGTGTTCAGTACTCCATTGAACTCCCTATTGGAAAGCTTTTTAGAACAGTGTTATTGGGAATATTACTATTTCAGATAGTCTTTAATGTTAAGAAATCTGAAGTGGTACCATCGAGTATTGGTTGGATTCCTATCGTAGTATCAAGCTTATATATAGTTAGCTTTTGTTTATTGGGAAACAAAGTTTCCCTTATTTGACCTAGGACAGGAATTTGGAGTATGGGTAAGTTATGTTTATAGGCTTATTACAGTTTTGTATTTCTATAAGAATAGGTATAGATTTAGGTATGAGCAGATATTGCGAATCACTTATGTAACCTTTGAGGCGTTGGGTCTATTAAATATCTTATTATACATTACAGGTTGGGGCTTATCTACATATTTTGTAACTCAAACGGGGGTAAAGGCTTTTTTATCAAGATGGCAATGCATTCTCGATGTATATGTTGATGTTGTATCCTTGTGCTATCGTATATTGGATTAAATCAGGGCGTAACTCAATTAGATTGATAGGGCTTTTTGCTGGGATGTGTGGGAACCTTCTTTATCGGAACGCGAGCTGCCGTCATTGGTTCTGTAGCTGTAACTATAGTGACACTACTGATTGGTTTAGTGGGATTATTTAATGACTATAAACTAGCATTATTCCATCGGATATGTCTTTTTCGGAGGAATAATTGTTTGTTTGGGAGTTGGATGGACTCTATTACCCTGACCGATTTGTTCTGAAGGGGCGTTATCAGGAACATGCAGATAGGTTTTACAGTCAAAGCAATGGGATCTTCCCTGAATGGTTTTTAATTAAAGCTGGTCAGAGGTATAGAATCATATACAGGTACAGAGTGGTTACTAGGGCAGGGAAGTTCTGCCGCTACACGAGGTCTTGCCAAGCAGATGAATATCTCGTTGGAGGCGAAAGGTGTAGAGTCTGATTTTTGGGATAGTATCTTGTCCTATGGTTGGGGATTGGGGCTATTACTATATGCCACTTCAGGTCTCTATTTTGCAATATTTCTAAAAAAAGTTTTTGGAATATAGGAAGTCAGTAGTTGCAGCTATGATTTTTTTATTGGAGGATGTTTATGGGCTGGATTATCTTTTTCGGGTCATGCTTTATATACAAATACATTAATTACTCCTGTTTTGGGAGTTTATGTATGTTTGGTATACTCCATGTCTAAAGAACTAAACTTGAAAAAGTAAGCAACATGAATAAGTCTATTCATTCAAAGGTGCTTCATATAGGACCCTAATCCTGTTGGTGCTGGAGGTATGACCGCAGTCTTGAAGATGTATAAACAAGGCTGTGGGCGAGATTTCAATATAATTCCGACTACACAAGGAGAGGCTAATTGGTTGGTAAAGGGTTACTTCTTCTTCTATGCGCTGGTTAAATTTCTTGTTTACATGCTGTTTAGAGAGATTAAGATTGTTCATGTTCATAGTTCGTCAAATCTATCTTTCTATCGGAAGTCCTTGTTTATCGTATTGTCTGCACTATTCTCAAAGAGAGTAATTTTGCATATTCATGGAGGTGCTTTTTGATGTTTTTATAAAGAACATCGAGCTTTTTTTGTGATTGGGTATTTAGAAGAGTCGATTTACTTCTAACCGTTTCTGAATATCTCAAAAAAACAGATGCAGCAAGAGATGTCTGACCCTAGAGAAATTGTGGTGTTGTATAATCCTATAGATAAGCTCTAAAGAGAGTATCCCTCGAGCTCAATCAGATCGGATTTTAATCCTGCATTTTGGCTATATGGATGAAGATAAAAGGTATTCTTATGATCTTAGATTGTTTTGAACGGTATCGGGATGAGCTACGCTCTAAGGTAGAATTGCATCTAGGGGGTATAGGTCCTTTCGTAAATATAATAGAAGAAAAAGTTGCTAATAGTTTAGCTGGTTTTTGTATTCTATCATGGATGGGTATCAGGACAAGAAAAAGATTGCCCTGCAGAGTCAAGCTGAAATATATTTACAACCCTCAGTATTTGAATCCCTAGGAATTGCTATTATTGAAGAATGAGCTATGGTAGTGCCATTATTGCATCTGACAGAGGTGGTATTCCGGAGCTTGTTGAAGATGGAGTTAATGGTTATTTGATTCATCCGAAAAAAATGCAGATGAACTGTATGAGAAGATTAAGTTAGTGATAGATGATGCGAACTTAAGAAGTAAAATGATTGAGGCGAGTAGGCAGAAGGCTCAGAGATTTTTACATAGAAGAAATTATACAGCAGATGCAGATAATTTATCAACGGTTCATAAATCTCTAAGTAGAAGATAATATAAACGATTATGAAACTTGTATCAATACTCTGTGATTTCCATATATTTGGTGGCGCTCAGAATGTAGCTATTCAGATAGCTAAGTCTATGAGTGATGGAGAAAGTTGTCCCTATAATATTGACCGATACGCCTAAAGAAAATATATTCAAGGATTATCAGAAAATGGATATTGATTTCAGACCTTTTTCGTGGAAAGAAGTTTGGCGTTTATCTCGGGAAGAAGATGTTATCTTTTTGTCCCATCATCGCAAGTATACGACGATATTGATACTGTTATTAGGTCTTTTAGGTAAAACAAATAGACTAGTACATTTATCTCATAATGTTTTCGGGACATTAAAGCGATTTACTCTTTTTCCCAAAGAGATGTATTGCTGTTTCTCATACAGTAAGAGGAAATTTAGAAAGTTACTTTGGAGTGCCTTCAGAGCATATAAAGGTAATATATAATGGGATTTCAGATAAATTTAATGGTTTTTCCGAAAAAGGATGTAGATCAAAAGTACTATTAAGATTCTTCTTCCTGCTCGTATTTCAGAGGAAAAAAACAGCAACTTAAACTAGTAGAAGAACTTAATGGTAAGATCCCCGATAATATTCAGATACATTTTGCAGGTAGTGGAAGTGGATACGAAGTTTTGAAATTAGCTGTTCAAGGTTCAAAGCATTTTTGTAGCTTTGGGATATGTGCATGTTGAGAGCTTGATATATGAGTATGATTATATCATGCTATTTTCTAGGAATGAAGGATTGGGATTAGCTCTTATCGAAGGGTTGATGGCTGGTATTCCCTTAATAACAAATGCTCTTCCGGTTTTTTGGTGAAGTAAATGAACCCGGAAGAACCGGTTATATGTTTGAAGACTTTGATGCTCTTGCTAAAGGACTGAGTACTTTAGCAAAGCCCTCTAGTGAGCTCTACAAAGAAAATGTCTATAAATGCTCGAGCTAGGTATGAGTCTATGTTCACAGAAGAAAAAAATGCTTGCAGATTATCGTCGCTATTTAGAGGCTGTACTATTAGATGCTAAATAGGGTTGTGAATATAGAAACGTCAGATTTAACAAAAGAACAGAGATATTAAGTTTGTCCTATTCTAGGAATCTGCTAAGGTGTATTGGGTCAGTCTACATATTGGGTTGCTCAATAAAGTGCTTTCTAGGCTAATGTTGAACAAAAACTACCAGTGAAGAATAATGATAAAGACGCAATCAACAGATACTGTTTTGATGGTTCAGCCGGTAGCATTTGGCTTTAATCCCGAGACAGCTGCGAATAATTATTTTTCAAAAAGAGGGCATGCAAGAGAATGCGCAGGCACGAGCTCTTTCAGAGTTTCAGAATATGGTAGAGCTTCTGCGTAGTAAGGATATTGAGGTTATAGTTGTGCAAGATACGTTAGACCCACATACTCCCGATTCGATTTTTCCCAAATAACTGGATTTCTTTTTCATGAAGACGGTACGGTTGTAACCTATCCAATGTTTGCTATAAATAGACGAGAGGAACGTCGAGAGGATATAATACAGGATCTCACAAAGTCTAGGCTTTCAGCTTACAAAACGCATAGACTACTCTGAGCTTGAGCGTAATCAAATCTTTCTAGAAGGAACGGGAAGTGTGGTGCTAGACCGCAAGCATCAGCGAGCTTATGCTTGTCTCTCTCCAAGGACAAATAGAGAGTTATTCCTTCGTTTTTGTGAAGATTTAGGCTACAAAACCGATCTATTTTGATGCACTACATTTTGTAGGAGAGGAGATGAGCTCTATTTACCATACCAATGTTATGATGGCTATTGGGTCTACTTACTCCGTGATTTGTTTGGAGAGTATCGTCAATCAAGAACAACGGGAAAGAGTCGTGCAAGAGCTCCAAATGACAGACCATGAAGTTATTGAGATTACTTTTGAGCAGATGAATAGATTTGCTGGTAATATGTTGGAGGTAAAGACTCACGATGGAACTTCGTATCTATGTATGTCCCAATCAGCTTATGATGTTCTTTCAGAGACTCAGAGGATGAGATTAGCACAGCATGTACGGCTGCTAGTAATACCAATTCCGACGATTGAAACTTTAGGTGGAGGAAGTGTCCGTTGTATGATGGCAGAGGTTTTTTTCTGATGGGGATTAGTTTCATAGCGGTTAAAAAGTAAGAGTATAGTTTGAGATAAGAGTAAATAAGAATAATGGGACTAAAAGATAGATTGAATTGGAGGGTTTTTGCTGTTAAGTATACTGAGGCGAGGTAATATTTTTTTAGGCTATATCAAGAGAACTTAGATATAGAGTATGGAACCAGTACAGAGGCGATTGACTCAGAAATGAAAATGTCTGCCCGTAGCGATATATCTATACCATCTTAAAAAAATAATGAAGGCTATCGAGCTTTTTTTAGAAGTTTCAAAGGAATAGATCTATCAAGGGCAGATACTTTATCTTGGGAAGAGATACCTTTGATGAGTAAGTCTGATTATAGGGATTTTGATATGACTTTACCTAAGGAAACGTATAGGTATAGTATGTCTGGGGGTCAACGAATGAACCTTTTCAGTATCCGATGAGTAGAGATGCTGATTTATCCTTATGGCCTAATCACTGGACTCAGCATAAAGTATTTGGATTGCCTCCTTGCTCACCCATGCTGATGCTTATGGGGCATCGTACAGAGACAAAAAAAGCTTAGCAAAAACTCTATCATTGGATATCTAATTTCTATACATTTAATTCAGAGAGAATTGATGATTATGCTTGTCGTAAGATGTTAGAGGTTATTGAGGCAAAAAGAATACAACTGATATATGGCTATGCAACCTCGATCTCATCTACTCTTAAAGTATTTGCATGATCACAATATCCACATAAATATTAAAGGGATTATATCTACAAGTGAGAATGTAGTACCTATCTGCTATCAGTGGGCTAGAGATTATTGTTCATGTGAACTTCTTAATCAATATGGAGCAGGAGACGGTAATATTTTTTTCTTTTGAGTGCAAGTTCCCACCAAGGACTACATGTGTTACATAATTCGTGCTCTGTAGAAATATTAGATAAGGAAGTTTTATTAACTGTTGTTCGTAATAAGGCTATGCCTTTTTATTCGTTATCGAGTTGGAGATTTATCTTCAGGAGATTTGATTAAGGAAAAATGTACATGTGGCAGATCACTGTATCGCATACCCAGTATAGAAGGGCGGACTAATCAAATGATAAAAGATATCGATGGTCGGGATGTTTCCCTATCGTATTTACAAATGTATTTGATTATGATGCGCACATTCAGAAGTATCAGATTAGAGAGGTAGAGAATAATATAATAGTTAATATGATAGTTACTGCTGATAAAGCATTGATGAAAGAAAAAAACATACAAAAACTATTGAAAGAATTCTTCAAGAGACCTGTTGAGATTGTCTTTGATGAGAAATTTTATGTATTACCCAATGGTAAAAACCCCACTATTTTATAGGTTATGATAAGTAATATAACTCACTACTTACGAGTTTGCTTGCTCTGGTTGTGGCGATTTTACTTAACACGGATACTTAAAGCAGACATCCATCCAAGTGCAAGTATCTCTTGGAGCTAATATAGATAAGGCTAGCCCAAGAGGAGTTCATGTAGGGCAGAGTCCTATATTGCATCAGGAACACTAGTTTTAGCTCATAACTATGTGTATGGGACACACGGAGATACTTATATTGGAGAGCGTTGCTTTATTGGTTCAAACTCAATTATTATGTGTGGAGTTAAGATTGGGAATGAAGTAATTGTCGGGGCTGGAGCAGTAGTAACTAAAGATGTTCCAGATAATTCTATCGTTGCCGGGAATCCTGCTCGTATCATTAGATCCGGAATAAGAACTAAAAGATTTGGTCAATTAGTCCAAGAAGCATAATGCAGAGAATAAGTGTTAATGGTGTAGAGATTTATCCGTTCAGTTCTGCGGATAGTCTAATCAATTATGCTTTAGAGCATCCGGGGATATTGGTGGCTGTAAATGCGGAGAAGATACTTCACGCAACAAGTCAAACACGCTCAATAATTAATTCTGGTATCGGCTATACGGACGGGATTGGTGCGGTTATGGCTCTCAAACATAAGGGTTATCCCTGATGCTGTAAAGATTGCGGGTTGTGAACTATGGTTACAGATTATCGCCAAGACCTACAAAAATGAAATCGTTCTATTTGGTCGGAGGAAAATTAGAGGTAATCAGAAGCAACGGTGCAGAAATTGCGTCTTGACTTTCCTAAAATCAATATTGTGGGCTATAGAGATGGTTATCTCAAGGAGGGTGATGATGACGCTCTAATCGCAGATATTGCGACAAAAAGCCAGATGTTGTTTTTTTGTTGCAATGGGATCACCTAAGCAAGAGTTGCTTATGGGACGTATGCAACAGCAGCACCCGCAAGCTATTTATCAAGGCTTAGGCGGTAGTTTTGATGTTTATATTGGGCGGGTAGAGCGTGCTCCGGAGTGGTGGGCTTTCGTCATAACTTAGAGTTTGCCTATCGTTTGCTGAAGCAGCCGAGTCGCATTAAGCGTCAAATTCATCTCGTTCGTTTCCTTTGGAAGCTGTACAGCAACCAGCTTTAAGCCATCGTAATCTCCTAGGCGAGTATAAAGAGACCATTGCACGTGTTCCAAAAATGATAAGTTTAACTTATTATTTAAGACCGTGCAATGGTTTCTATTTTGTAAGACTATTGTATGATAAGGCAGTGAGTGTCGTAGTTATACGATAGTCTCATAAAAGTTTAATTATCTTTTGCTCGATTAATATAAGATGAGACTGCCCTGACGGTCTCCCCAAAGGACAAGTTTTACTTGTTCTTTTGGGGGCTTTTGCAGAACGCAGCGAGTGCTGCACAATGCAATGGTCTCAAGATAATAAGGAGAATTTTTAAGATGAAGCATAACTGTCCATCTTCCTCATGTTCGTCGTGCCCTGCCTCTAGAGCAAATCTCATTCGAGAGGGTGAACATAGTGCAGATGCCCAATATACTATAGCCCTTGCGGGTAATCCCAATACGGGTAAAAGCACAGTATTCAATACTTTAACGGGTCTAAACCAGCATACAGGTAACTGGCCGGGAAAGACTGTTGGTAAGGCTGAAGGTGCGTTCCGTTATGATGATGAAAGTTATCGTATCGTAGACCTTCCTGGTACTTACAGTCTATCCTCCACAAGTGAGGACGAGGAGATTGCCCGAGATTATATCCTCTTTTCTCGTCCTGATGTAACCGTATTGGTGGCAGATGCCACTCGTTTGGAGCGTAATATGAACCTTATTTTGCAGGTTCTTCAAATTACGGATAAGGCTGTGCTCTGTGTCAATCTGTTAGATGAGGCTAAGCGTAATCATATTGATGTAGACTTGAATGCTCTTGGTAGGCGACTAGGGATACCCGTTGTCGGAGCATCTGCACGTTCGGGAGCAGGTATAGATAACCTTCTTGCTACTATTCGTGCTATAGTTCATGGTGAGATTGTTTGTAAACCATATCGAAGTAATGCTTTACCCGAGCAAACAGTCAAACTTATTGAACCTCTTAGGATTGCGATAAAAGCAGTTCTATCCCGATCAAGATAATAGCTTGTGGGTGAGCTATCGTATGCTGGAGCGTGACCCTAGCATTGTCACGCGTTTTGCTACGCCTGAACTATTGGCTTTATCGGAGTCTCGTTCATCTTGCAATCGGTGCCGATATGCATGAGCAGTGGATTGAGTCCCATCTATGCTGATGCCGAGCGTATATGCCGAGAAGTGGTGAGCTTTGCGAATGCGCGTGGGCGTGTTCCTTTTGATATCAAACTAGATAAAAATCCTAACGAGCAGGAAGTGGGGAGTGTTGATTATGCTCTTGCTTCTTGGTCTAGTCTTTTGGCTAACAATCGTAGGTAGCAATTATCCCTCTAGCTGGCTTAATGAAATCCTTGTGGGTTATTTGCACCCACATCTAAAAAGACCTCCTTGTTTTTTTCTTGGTCTTCCTGCTAGTGTCGTTGGCTTCTTGGCTGATGGCGTTTATTTGGCAAACGGTTTGGGTCATCTCTGTTATGCTCCCTCCGATGGCTATTTTTCTTCCCACTCTTTACCCTACTAGAAGACTTCGGCTACTTGCCTCGTGTAGCCTTCAACCCTAGACGAACTCTTTAGGCGTACTGGTGCTCATGGTAAGCAGGCCCCTAACGATGAGTATGGGCTCTGGGTGTAATGCTGCTGGCGTCGTGTCTACCCGTATTATTGATAGTAATCAGGAACGTCTGATTGCTATTATAACCAATAATTTCTCGCTCTGTAATGGACGTTGGCCAACGCAAATCCTTATTGCATCTATATTTATATCGAGTGCAGTACCTGGCCCTTATGGCACTTTGGTAAGCCTTGGTGCTGTCCTAATGGTTGCTCTGCTGGGAATAGGGCTTATGTTTGGTTCTAACTGGTTGCTTTCTCATACTATTCTAAGAGGGAGGTTTCTACCTTTCATCTAGAATTACCCCCTTATCGTCCACCACAATTCTGGCGCACGCTCTACACCTCGCTGATTGACCGTACGATAATCGTTTTATGGCGAGCCGTAGTCTTCGCAATGCCTGCTGGTGCGCTCATTTGGCTATGTAGCAATCTGCAAATAGGGAATGAGAGTATTGCCGAACATCTTATTCAGATATTAGAAACACCGGCATGGTTCATGGGGCTAAACGGAGTAATTCTACTAGCCTATATTCTTGCGATACCGGCTAATGAGATTGTCCTTCCAACTATACTGATGCTGACTCTACTAACCTTAGGCAACGGCACTGGTGCTGGGGTGCTATTGGAAGGAAGCCCCGAAGAAACTTATGCAATCCTTGTGCAAGGCGGATGGACCATGCTTACTGCGGTTAATATAATGCTGTTCTGCTTGCTCATAACCCCTTGTAGCACAAACCATAGCGACGATTTATAAGGAAACAAAGAGTGTAAAGTGGACGGCAGTGGCAATGCTTTTTACCCCTCCTTTTAGGCATCGTTGTAACGGTGCTTGTGACGACTATTTGGCGTTTACTGGCCTAAGAATATGCTATTTTCACTATAAATAGGTATAGTCCGATTTTAATATACATATAGTTAGGTATTGCCCACCCCTATAAGTGGGAGTACCTTTGCAGTGTAGAGTTGTATTTAAGACTACTTGAGTATCCTCTCTGTAAAATAGTAAACCGTTTAAGTGATAAATCGAATGATGTGTCCAGCTCGGGAGAGCTGGGCACATTGCTTTTATTCCTTGCAATCTTCAGATGTAAGTACCTCAAGTAAGTGTACGCTCTCATTGCAGTAAGTACACGTACTTACAATAATAAGTACGCGTAAACACTTTAGTGAGTACGCGTATTCATTTTAGTAACTACGTGTACTTATTTCAGTGAGTACTTCGTACTCGTTTCTGTGCTTACAAAGTTTGTTGTATGTAGATGTTCAATGACAAGCAATTGTGTTCTCCTACTAAGAATGAAAAGAATAGTAACCTTTATCAAAATCCTGGTTGGCCTACTACGGCTAATAAACATGCTGAAAATTAGGATTTAAGTTATCATAAGTTAGTGTTTAGCCCCTGCTCTAGATGTCTAGAGCAGGGGCTAAATTTCTATGTATCGTCTAAGTGCTGTCTGTCTGTGCCGGGTGGTGCGTGTGTGACGAACTTATTTAAGTATCGAACATTATGCTTATCTTTAAGCTATAATAATGAAAAATGGTGATAACGTTAATATAATATAACGTTGCTATTTGAAGAACTAAAATTAAAAGTATATAGCTATGAAATATGTATCATATCTATTCTTGTTAGGAGGGTTATGCTTAGCGCAAATAAGTGCTTATGCGCAAGATGACCAGTATCTAGATGATGCTTATCTGAGCCGTAAGGACGTCAAGCTCCTACAAGAAAAAGCAAAGGTTAAAGCCGAAGCTGAACGTGCAGCCTATATGGAAGCACAGAAGAAATGGCAGGAAGCACAGCTTAAACGTGAACAAGAATACCTTAAAGCAAAACGTCTTAGAGAGATTGATGCCTATAATGGTCATCTCAGTCATGAAGATAGCGTATTGCTTGCCGAGTATAGAGCAAAGGCAAACTCGTGATTATCGTGACGATATGCCTGAAGGAGGTTATGGGGAGTATTCTCGTCGCTTAAAGCGTTTCTATGATGATAGTAATGTCGTGGTTATCAATAATCCTCGTTACGTTTATATGGATACTGATGATTATTGGTATCGCGGTTCTCGTTACTCATCGTGGTACGGCTGGGATAGTTATTATCCTTGGTATGATGATTACTATTACCCTAGTAGAGCCTCGTTTCTCTATGAGCTGGGGTTACCCTCGTTACTATGGCTCTTACTACGACCCTTGGTATTATGGCTATCGCTATGGCTCATACTACGATTATTCATGGTATGGAGGTTATATCGGTGGTGGCTATTGGGGCTATTATCCATCATATTCGTGGGGGTATTATCCTAGTTACTACTATTACCCAGAGGTTGTAACCTATAGAGGAAGCTCTTATAGAAATGGTTCTCGCTCAGCTACAACGGCAACGACATATAATTACCCTTATCAAAGTTCGTATGGCGCTTATGAGTCTGCACGTGGTCGTATAGAGCAGGGGCAGAGTTATAATGAAGGTACAGCTTATCGTTCTTATGACGGGGCTCTTCGGCTGGAAAGCACTTATCGTGGTGTCGGACGTAGCGGATTTGGCTCTAATGGAGGCTCTTATAGCAGTCGCTCAGAGATTGAGAGGGACAAGCACGCAGTATGTATGATGGTGGCTCGTCTAGCAGTAGTTCGATCTATTCAGCCCCAGAGCGTTCTTACAATGGAGGCTCAAGTGGTGGAACAAGAGGACGTAGATAACAGATTTAATTAAGATTATCGTATGAAGAAGATATTAGTTGTAGGTCTTGCATTGTCATTGTCGGCAGGCCTAACTAATCGATTATATGCGCAGAGTGAATCTACTGCGCTCAGCCTAGCACAGCAACACGATGCACGTGGCTCGGCTCGCTACCAAGCTCTTAGCGGAGCTATGGGTGCTATTGGTGCGGACTTTAGTAGTATTCATCAGAACCCAGCAGGCTTATCCTATTTTTCGTTCGGGTTCAAAGCTTAGTCTAAGCCCTAGCACACTCTACCTATGGGGCTAATAATGTTTGGAATGGCACCTCAACATCTCTAAGCGATAAAAATCGTTTGCATATAGATGAAATCTCCTATGTAAGTAATTTTACTACAGGGCTCGGGCATGAATGTGGCCTATGGTATAGGAGTACAGAATAATGGCCGTATGCAAAGGCGTACAGATGCGTTTACTCAGTTTGGCTCGGGAACAAATCTGTCTAGCCTTGCTGATTACTCGACAGCAACGCTGAATAATATTGAGCGTATGCCTATCTTGGGCTCAGGGAGTAAATCCTTATCAAGTGGCTCCATGGATAGGCGCACTTGGATATGGAGCTATATGGAACCAGTATGATGCAAATAGAAAGAGATATGTCAGTGCCTATCAAAAACTCTCCTATTGAGGATGCTAGCCTTATTCTCAACGAGGTAGGGGCAACATCAAATTTTGATTTTTGCTCTAGCAGCTGAGTTCTCACCTTCATTTAGCTTAGGCGGAAGTGTAAGTTTTACGACACTAGATTATGAATATACTTCGTTCTATCAAGAGAAGCATAGTGGTGTAGATGCTAAGGCTGGCAACTATGGCTTAAGCCTAGATAGTAAGCAAAGTATATCGGGCTTAGGCGTACGCTTTGCTTTGGGTGCTCTCGTGCGTCCTGTAGAGGCTTTGCGTTTGGGAGCTAGTATATATTCTCCCGTCTTCTATTCTAGTATGAACCTTGATAGCTATGCTAGAGGTGTCGGAGTTTCAGGAATTGCTTAAGAATAGTCCTTATACTGGGAAAGGTGCATTTGAAACGCATGTGCCTCTAGATAATCGTACAACTTTTGGTTTCTCTACTCCATGGCGATTTACGCTTAGTGGAGCCTATATCTTTGGGCGTCGTGCTATCTTGAGTGCTGACTACGAGTATCAAAATTATGCTGGAACACGATTGCGTAACGCTGTTGAAGATGATTACGATTATGGCTCATCAAGCAATATTTATAGCAGTGATAATGATGCTATAAAAGAGGACTTTGGCGGTACACATACCTGGCGACTAGGTCTTGAGTATAATTTGAGTAGACGTTTAGCTTTGCGCTTAGGCTATAAGACTGTTAGTGCTCCTGATTATGCTCCCGAATTAAAGAAGGATATTCCTGTTGTTGGCGTTCAGGTAGCGGAACAGCTGTTCATTATCGTTTGCCTGGAGCTCTCAATAATTACTCTGTCGGCTTGGGGTATAAGCTTGGTCCTAAGTGGACTCTTGACTTAGCTTATTCATACAGTGAACAGGCTATGAAGGTGGGGGCATTCCCATTTATCCGCGATACGCGAGATGTTAGTGCCAATTCAGCAGGAAGAACTTATGAACCACTTCCAATGATTAAGGAAACACAGAAGCAAAGTAATGTGACTGCAACGCTTAGTTACCGCTTTTAAAGCGAGATAAGCGATTGAATTAAATTGCACGATTTTCATTTCATCGCTTATCATTAACTTTGTGGTGTGAAATATTTATCTATTAGATATATGAGTAAGGCTTTGAGCCTTATTATGGTGGAGCTTCTGTGCAGGGACTCTTGTTTGAGGGTCTTGCGCAGGAGCCACTTATATCTAATAGGGCTAATCTTAATAAGACCTTGTCCATAAGGCTCAAGCCTCGTAATATTAAGTTTGAGCGACCTAGTGGTTCCGCCCTTAAAATAGGTAATGGATCCACAGTTATTTTTCAAAATGGTACTCTTAGTGGTGTTATCTCTTCAAGTAAGGGTAGTGAACCAATTAAATTGATGCCGACTGACCCCATTAGTGAGGTGCCTAAGAAAGATGTTCGTCCTATAGAGATGCGGATTTTTGACCGCAGTATCTATTTGGATAGACCCGTAGAACTCTTTGTTGTACAAGATATAACAGGGCGTAGCGTGATGACAGTAGTCAATTCTCATAAAAATAACTTTAGGAAATCTACGCTCGGGAGTTTATGTGGTGAGAGTCCAAGACAAGGGCACAACCCATACAAGTAAATTTATTCTTCGTTAAAGACCTTAATATGAATCTAATTAAACCCATAATAGCGGTATGTTGCAGTTTGACTATGAGTGCCTATACAGCTTCTTGGTCAGACTCCACTCATTATACCCTAAACCTGTAAGTATGCAAACTTATGAGGGTGCTTTTCAGCTTTCCCTCAAAACTAAAGTTCCAACTTAAGGGTATTTCGAGTAAGCAGGATATTCAAGATATTGAGTTCTTGTTGAAATCTAAGTTGCCCTGGTAAGATTTCGTTTCAGAGGGGCTATGGTAAGTGCGCTATAAACTTAGAATTGGATTCATCTTGGAAAGGAGCAGCAGAGGCATATAAGTTGGAAGTCAAGCAAGGAGTAACGCTCAAGGCTGGGACTATTGAGGGACTCAAGAATGGCTTGCAGACTTTGGGGCAACTCTACGATGGCAAACAGAGTTTAGCTCAAGTTCTTATTGAGGACGCTCCCTCTTATGCTTACCGGGGTGTGATGCTTGATGTTTCTCGTCATTTCTTCCCCGTACCAGTGATAAAGGGATTACTTGATGAGATGGCAAAACTCAAGCTCAATCGCTTTCATTGGCATTTGGTTGATGGAGGTGGCTGGCGTTTGGAGAGTAAAACTTACCCTAAGCTAACAGAGTTATCAGCTTATCGAACTGAGAGTAATTGGGATAAATGGTGGGGTGGTCGTGATAGACGCTTCGTGCCTAAAGGTAGTGAAGCCGCTTACGGAGGCTATTATACACAAGAAGAGATAAAGGATGTCGTGGCTTACGCCTCAAGACTAGGTATAACGATTATCCCAGAGATAGAGTTGCCAGGGCATAGCAACGAACTTTTCTTCTCTTATCCTAACTTATTCTGTCCCGGTGCTGATTACAAGCAGGCGACAGATGTTTGTATTGGTAATGAAGAAACGTTTACATTCTTTTGAGAATATCCTCGATGAGGTGATGGCTCTATTCCCTAGCCGTGATATTCATATTGGTGGAGATGAGGCTTCAATGGATTTATGGAAGAAGTGCCCCAAGTGTGCTCAGCGTATGCAGTCTATCGGGACTACCGATGTGCATGCTTTGCAGAGCTATATGATTCATCGCATAGAGAAGTACCTCAATAGTAAGGGGCGTAATCTCGTAGGCTGGGATGAAATCCTTATGGGAGGCTTAGCTCCTAATGCTACTGTTATGAGCTGGAGAGGCGAAGAGGGCGGTATCACAGCAGCCAAGGCTGGGCATAGAGTTATTATGACTCCGGGTAGTCATCTGTACTTAGATTTTTTTACCAAGGTAAAAGCAAGTGAAGAACCTCGTGCTATCGGTGGTTTCACACCTCTTGAAAAGGTTTATTCATACGCTCCACCTGCGATAACAAATAGTAAGGGGGGAATAATCGGAGTACAAGCAAACTTATGGACAGAGTATGTGGAGACTCCGGAGCATTTATCTTACATGCTTTTCCCTCGCATCGTAGCCCCTCTCTGAGGTGGCTTGGACACCTAAGGAAAAAGCGTGATTACAAGGACTTCTTAACTAGAGTAACGCCTTACCTAGGTCAGCTAAAGCAAAGGGGACAGCACCCATACGAACTAAGAGGTCTTAATCCTAAGGCTGAGGTCGTTATGCGTGATGGCAAACCGCAAATGAATTTGCGACTAGAAGCCGAACGCCCTGATGCTGAAGTAAGATTTAATTGGATTGGTGGTTCGACAGAAGACTCGCACAATACACGCACATTGCGTGCTGGTCAGGTTATTTCATCTGATGGGAAGCTCACGAATGATTACAGCTAATACCTATCTTAATGGCAAGAAACTGCATGATGAAGACTTGCAGTTCCGTCTTGGTGTTCATAAAGGAATTCTAGGAAAGTTCATTACAATAGCAAGTGGAATGATAAGTATAAGGCTAATCAAGGAGCTACACTTAATGATGGTATTGATGGTGGGCTAACCTATCTTGATGGTAAGTGGCAAGGTTTTACTGAGCCTATGGATGTTACGGTAGAGTTGCCTCAAACGCAAGATGTTCGCGAAGTTACTATGCGCTTCCTTGCTGAGCGTGAGCAGTGGGTTTATATGCCTAGCGATGTGGAAGTACTGATTAGTTCTGATGGTAAGAACTTCACAAGCTTAGGTCTTAAGAAGCCTCTGACGGATGAAAATAATCCTCGTCCTAGTATTGAAACTTTCACATTTAAGCCTAATCAGAAGGCTCGTTATATACGAGTGAAGGCTAATATCGGTCGTAGTGAAGGGCATTTTATCTTCTGTGATGAAATCGTCATACTATAAGACTGAGGCTAAAATATCAATAACTAAAACCTTAAAATAAATAATGAGTGAATTGAAAGTTTTAGATGCTATACGTACACGCCGTAGTATACGTATCTATCACCCTGATAAGCCTTTGTCGGCTGAGTCTGTTCAGGTAATTATGGAGGCCGCCCTGCGTGCGCCTTCATCTAAGAATAGGCATACGACGCAGTTTATCCTTGTTGAGGATAAGGAGAAACTTGTAGAGCTTAGTTATATGCGTGAGCGGGGGTGCTCTTTCCTAAAGGACGTGCCTTTGGCTGTCGTGGTACTAGGGAGTCCTATGGAGTGTGAGCATTGGATTGCAGATGCTTCTCTCTCGGCAGGGTATCTACAGTTGCAGGCTTGGGCTCTTGGCATTGGCTCGTGTTGGGCTGATGTGCATGGACAGTTTACGGGTAATGGTCAGAACTCAGATGAGTATGTGCGTAATGCTCTAGGGATACCATACCAACTAGAAGTCCTCTGTATCATAGGGCTAGGCTATGTTAATGGCGAAGCTCCTGAGCGTCCCGTTGATAGCCTTAAGTGGGAGAAGATACACATGGGACAATATAATACACCTGAGGAGCACAATGCCGAGTAAGCGTATTGTGCTATTAGGCGGAGGCAATGTAGGCAGCCACTTAGCTAGAGCATGCTCTAGTCTAAGTGGCTACAGTCTTATATGGCACTACGAAAGGAGGAAGGGTATGCTACTTACGGATATTCCGAGAGATGCAGACCTATATATATTTGCTCTTACGGATACGGCTCTAGAGTCGGTTTGGCAAATGATGCCACCGACAGCAGGTGTTTGGATACACGTTTCAGGGAGTATTCCTCTTGACTCGCTTACGAAATATCATGCTGATGGTGCTGTACTCTACCCATTGCAAACATTCAGCCGTAATCGAGATATAGAGTGGAAGCATGTTCCCCTTTACTATGAAGGGCATAAAGAGGCTCGGTTATTAGCCGAAGCTCTATCTACTCATACGGCTTTTTGCTAGTAGCGAGGGAGACGTAAATTACACCTCGCAGCGGTGCTTGCATGCAATTACAGCAACTATTTAGTAACGCTTGCAGAGGAATACTTGTCCGAAGAGGGCTTTGAGGCGAAGACGCTCTTACCCTTGCTTAGAGAAACATTTCAGAAACTAGAGGCTCTGCTCTGCATCTGAAGCTCAGACTGGACCTGCTATTCGTGGGGATAGGACTATTGTCGAACAGCACAAAAGCCCTTCTTTCGGGTGATACATTGGCTGTTTATACACTCCTTGCCGAACAACTGCTATCGCGCTCTAAGAGGTAGATGAGAAGTAGCTTTCCTTAAAGAGACCATTGCATAATACGGCACTCGCTGCGTTATTATCAACATTCAGGCTTGGTCATTTACAAGAGTAAACTCCCTGCGCCTTCAGTCTCAATGCCTTGCGATTACCGCATTCTGCAAAGCCCCATAAAAGGACAAGTTTTACTTGTCCTTTTGGAGACCGAGCGGTCTCTTAAAGACAAGGAAAAGCGTCAACAGACTAAGCAAAAATAGTCTGCACGTTTCCTAAAGTCAAAACCTCGGCGAAGTCTGTACAAACTTCAGCTGAAGTTTGAAGAGACTACACGTGTAGTTTGTACAGACTACAGCTGAAGTCTCCAGAAAGTACTACGTACTTACAAATTTAAGTACGTGTACTCACCGAAATAAGTACGTGTACTCACTAAAGTGTTTACGTGTAAATACAGATGTAAGTATGCGTGCGTACTAGACTGTTATAGACTCGACCATTCGAGGATAATTTAAACAAAACTTTAACCCAATAATCTCTATAAGCTAGATATTTAACTATCTTTGTTACTAATATCAAACTGATGAATATGAACTTAACGGATACTAAACAAGGATTTTTGGAGTAGAGCATGGTCGCTTTACCGAGATGGATTTAAGAATTTATCCCCTTATTCGCGTACGCTTTGGCTTATCATCGCGATAAAACTCTTTGTGATGTTTGCCGTCTTAAAGGTCTTTTTCTTCCCGAACTATACCAAGCAGCAAGCTAAAGAGCGTAATATCTCAGGTAATGAATGGGTACAGCAAGACCCTAATCAATCGTGCTAAAAAAATAAAAATTAATTAATATCGTTACATTATGCATCTCGAACAATTAATGGCATGGTCACGTGCCCAATTTGCCTTGACTGCGATGTATCACTGGCTCTTCGTTCCACTTACACTTGGGCTAGGGATTGTTATGTCTTTGGCAGAGACTCAGTATTATCGTACTGGGGCTGATTTTTGGAAGAAGAGCGCAATCTTTTGGCAGAAGCTCTTCGGTATTAACTTCGCTATTGGCGTTGCGACAGGGTATTATCCTAGAGTTTCAGTTTGGTACAAACTGGTCTAACTACTCCTCATTTGTAGGGGATATCTTCGGTGCTCCTTTGGCTATCGAAGGTATGCTGGCCTTCTTTATGGAGTCTACTTTCGTAGCTGTTATGTTCTTCGGCTGGGGCAAGGTAAGTAAGCGTTTTTCACTTGAGCTTCTACTTGGCTGACGATTATAGGAGCTTCTCTCTCGGCAGTATGGATTTTGATTGCCAATGCATGGATGCAAAACCCTGTAGGTATGGCATTCAATCCTGATACTATGCGTAGTGAGATGGCTGACTTCTGGTCTGTGGCTCTGTCATCTACGGCTTTTGATTAAGATTGCACACACGCTTACTTCTAGCTGGGTGCTGGGTGCTCTGTTCGCTGGTGGGGTAGCTGCTTTCTATGCTCTTAAGAAGAAAAATAGTGAGTTTGTTATCCGCAACTTCAAGATTATTGCTCCTTTTTGGTCTTGTTGCCGCTCTTCTTACAGCTGAAACAGGGCATGTCTCTGCAGTAGATGTATACGAGCATCAGCCCATGAGGCTTGCTGCTATGGAAGCTCTTTATGAGTCAGGTCAGTGTACTGTAACTCATGAGTGTGCTGATGGTAATGGTATGCCTCTTAGTGCTTTCGGTATCCTCAACCCCAGCAAGCAGGAAGCCTGATGATGGTGTAGAACCGTTCTTATTTAACATCGAATTGCCTCACGTACTTAGTGTGATGTCTACGAATACCCTTAATGCGTATGCTCCTGGGGTTAATAACATCCTTCGTGGTGATTACTATCTGCGTAATGGCGAAAAAGGCTATCTCAGTAGAGGAACGAATGCTTCGTGGTCGTAAGGCTGTGAATGCTCTTCGTGATTACAGTATTGCTAAACGTGCAGGGGATACGATTGCCGCAAGCCAGCATAAAGCTATCCTTGATGAGAACTTTGCTCACTTTGGTTATGGCTACTTCGATAGTAAGTATGAAGCGGTTCCTAATGTGCCTGTCGTATATTATTCTTTCCGTGCGATGGTTACGCTAGGAGGTGCTTTTATCTTGCTCTTTGCTTTACTCTCTTGGTTTGCTTATCGCCCTGCTGGTACAGATATAGACAAGCGTAAGTGGCTTATGTGGTTTGCTCTCTTGATGGCTCCTATGGCTTGGGTTGCAAGTCAAACAGGTTGGGTTGTCGCAGAAATGGGACGTCAACCATGGACGATACAGAACCTACTTCCTGTACGTGCTGCCGTATCACAGTTAGAAGCATCTTCGGTAATTGTAACTTTTGTTCTCTTTGCCGTGCTCTTCACTGTTATGCTTGTAGCCGAACTCAATATCATGAAGAAGGCTATCTCTTCTGGTCCTGATGCTCACTAAAGTAAAATCTTAATCACAAGTAAAATACGTAATAATATGGATTACGCTTTTTTTCAGAATTATTGGTGGTTCTTGATAGCTCTTTTTAGGAGCTTTTGCTCGTCTTCTTACTTTTTCGTACAAGGAGGTCAATCGCTATTCTTTAGCCTCGGTAAAGACCTTACTGAGCGCAGATTGCTTGTAAACTCTGTTGGTCGTAAATGGGAATTTACATTCACTACCTTGGTAGTCTTTGGTGGTGCATTCTTTGCATCGTTCCCACTTTTCTATTCAACGAGCTTCGGAGGTGCTTATTGGGTTTGGATGCTTATTCTCTTCTGCTTTATCATCCAAGCCGTATCGTATGAATATCAAAATAAGCATGGTAATGTGTTGGGCTCTAAGACTTATCAGATATTTCTATTTATCAATGGTCTTTTAGCTCCTATCCTCCTCGGTACTGCTGTATCTACATTCTTTACAGGGCCAACTTTTGCTGTAAATCGTTCGGCTATTGCCGAGTTGTCAGGTGCTAGCCAAACAATCTCTACTTGGTTGCCTTGGAATGGTGTACAACTTCATGGTTTGGAAGCTGTGTTTAACCTATGGAATGTATTACTAGGTGTGGCTGTATTCTTCCTAAGTCGTACGACAGCTCTTCTATACTTTATCAATAATATTGATGATAAGTCTATTGAGAGCAAATCACGCTCAGCTCTTGCATGGAATGCAGCAGCCTTCCTGCTCTGTTTCTTGCCTTATCTCTCATTCTTGTTGACGAAGCAAGGTTTTGCTGTTAATTCAGAGACGGGCGAAGTCTTTATGCAGGCTTATAAGTATGCTATCAATCTGTACGAAATGCCCCTTGTGGCTGTGGTGATGCTTGTGGGTGTTGTTCTAGTTCTTGCTGGTATCCTACTAACGCTTTTGCGTCCAGGCTTTAAGAAAGGTATTTGGTATGAAGGCGTAGGCGTTGTGCTAACTGTTCTTGCACTTTTCCTCATCGCTGGTTGGAATAATACTTCTTATTATCCTTCAGTAGGTTCTTTGCAGGATTCGCTTACAATACGTAATAGTTCGTCTAGTCCATTTACTCTAGAGGTGATGTTCTATGTATCTTTCCTCACTCCTTTTGTCCTTGGCTATATGTGGTATGCGTGGCGTGCGCTTGATATTCACAAGCTCACAAAGGAAGAGATTGAGGACCCTCATGCTCATACTTATTAGAGTCCATTGCCGTAATAAAAAGGCTTGTACCTCTTGAGGTACAAGCCTTTTTGTTTGCTCTGAGCTTAGTTGAGATTGCCGTATTTCGCAATAGTACTACTTGTTGGCTTCTAATGCTTCTTTAAGATATTTCCCCGTCCAGCTTTTGCTCTACCTGAGCGACCTCTTCGGGAGTCCCTTGTGCTACGATATTACCGCCATGAATGCCTCCCTCTGGACCAAGGTCAATGACCCAGTCCGCACTCTTGATTATTTCAATGTTATGCTCAACGATGACAAGCGAATGGCCTGCATCTACAAGTGAATTGAAGGCAACAAGGAGCGTTTTGATGTCGTGGAAGTGTAGTCCCGTTGTGGGTTCGTCGAAGATGAAGAGTGTCGGCTCTTTTCTTGCCTCGACCGAGATAATAAGCTAGTTTAACACGCTGGTTCTCGCCACCCGATAAGGTAGAGCTACTTTGCCCTAGCTTGACGTAGCCTAAGCCTACAGTTTGTAAGGGCTCCAAGCGAGTAATGATTTCCTCCGTCGTCTTGCCGCATGGATTGGCTCGGAAGAAGTCAATAGCTTCATCTACGCTCATCTCTAAAATATCGTAGATGTTCTTCCCATGATACTCAACTTCAAGCGTTTCGCTCTTGAAACGCTTGCCGTGACACTCCTCACACTCTAGAGTAATATCAGCCATGAACTGCATCTCTACAGTTGTGAGTCCCATCGCCTTTACAGTTCTCACAACGTCCGCCTTCCTTATTAAAACTAAAGAATGCGGGCTTATAACCCATTTGCTTAGCGAGTGTCTGTTCACTGTAAAAGCTTTTCGTATTTCGTCAAACGCACCTATATAGATAGATGGGTTTGAGCGTGAACTGCGGGCGATATTATTTTTGGTCAACGTATTCGATTTGCTGGATTTCGCTGAAGCTACCACTCAACTTACTTAGTCCGATGCTATCAAGACTCTCGTGAGCCAGTTTGCGCTTGACGCCTTCGTAGAATATATCTCGAATAAGGGTACTCTTACCCGAACCACTAATACCACTGACGACAGTCATCGTATGTAGCGGTATTTCTACATCAAGATCTTTGAGATTATGTCGTCTAGCCCCTTCTACCTTAATGCTACCATGCCATGAGCGTCTGCGCTGGGGTGTGTCAATGTGTTCTCTGCCGGTAAGATAGGCTGCTGTAAGCCCCGGACTATTCTCATTTAGCTGATTAGTGGCACCAGCATAAAACAACTTCACCGCCATGAATACCTGCCTTAGGGTCCTATATCTATGATGAAATCACTTGCACGCATAACTTCTTCATCGTGCTCAACAACCACCACGGTATTGCCAAGGTCTCGCAATCTCTTAACTACATTGATGAGCCTTGATGTATCTCGCTGATGTAGTCCGATGCTAGGTTCGTCTAGCACATAGAGAGAGCCGACAAGGTTATTACCCAGCTGAGAAGCAAAGAGTTACACGTTGGCTTTCGCCTCCAGAGAGTGTATTGGATAAGCGGTCTAGGGTTAGATAGCCTAGCCCTACCTCTTGGAGGAAACTTAATCTATTGCGTATTTCTAGAAGTAGTCGTTTGGCGATGAACGCATCTTCTTCGCTTATGTGTAGCTCGTCAAAGAATTTTTTTAGCCTCATCAAGCGTCATAGTAACGACCTCTGCGATATTCTTGCCATCAATGCGTACGCAGAGAGCATCTGCTCCTAGGCGTCCACCCTTACAAGAGGGGCAAGTCGTTTTGCCTTTGAAGTGAGATAATCTTACTCGGTTCTGTACCTTATGAATATCTCTTTGCAGCACCTTGAAGTAGTCATCAATGCCAATAGTTTCAAGGTAAGGGTCTCCTTCAATAGGTACACCACGCCAAAGCATCTCCACTTCCTTTTTGCTAAGCTCGGAGTAGGGACGATGTACAGGAAAGCCAAGAGGAGCTGCCGCACTGATGAAGTAGCGTTTCCACTCGCTCGATACAGCACCCTTCCAGCAGGCTACGCAGTCTTCAAATACAGAAAGGTTCTTGTTTGGGATAACGAGGTCTTCTTCTATGCCCATCACCTTTCCAAAGCCTTCACACTCAGGACAAGCTCCTATCGGATTGTTGAAGCTGAACATCTCGGGTGTAGGTTCTTGGAAAACTCTCCCATCGGCTTCAAAGACATTGCTAAACTCTTGTAGGACGCTTTCGCCTTCCGTAGTCTGAACAAAAGACAGAGCAGGCACCTCGACCATCAAAGAAAGCCTGTTCGATACTTTCGCCCAACCTAGTCTCTACATCTATATCTTCGCTTAGAGCAAGTCTATCTAGCATTAGGTACAAGTCTTTGCGTTCGGGCAATCCTTCCGAGATGTAGTCTTCGATGCTTTGTAACTGTCCTTCGTACCACAGACGCGAGTAACCTTGTTGGAGTTGTATCTCTAGATGCTCAAGAAGAGAACGCCCTTCAGGCAGTTGAAGGCGCACGAGCAAGTAAATACGGCTACCGAGGGTTTGTCCTTTGATGAAGTCCGTAACATCTCGGTTTTGTATGCTTGCGTACCTCTGTACCACTGATAGGCGAAATCATTTTACCTATACGGGCATACAACAGTCTAAGGTATTCGTAGATTTCAGTAGAAGTGGCTACTGTAGAGCGTGGATTACGACTGATGACTCTCTGCTCAATAGCGATAGAGGGCGGAAGTCCATAAATCCAATCGCACTCAGGCTTAGCCATACGACCAAGGAATTGACGAGCATAAGACGAAAGGCTTTTCGACGTAGCGTCTTTGTCCCTCGGCATAGAGTGTATCAAAGGCTAATGAGCTTTTTGCCCGAGCCGCTGACGCCCGTAATAACTACAAATTTCCCTCGTGGTATCTCGAGTGATATATTCTTTAGATTATTCACCCGAACGCCCTTAAGGCGAATAGCTCTGTAGCGTTCTTCTTGGGTGTTTAGAGTCTTCTTTTTCATTGTCCTACAAAGATACTCAAGATGAATGATAAACTCCTTATATGCTGTATCTTCCTAAAAGTTTGCACCTAAGAGAGAGCTCCTTCTCTTGTAGTGTCATAAAACATCACAAGATATCAACATATTGTTTTTCAGATGGTTGATAGGGTTTTTGAATTAAATAGAAAAATCATAGGATTTTTCTTGGGTATATCGGAATTTGGGTGTAACTTTGGGTGCATAAATCATAACTCCCCAAAAACTGTGAACATCAAGCGTAATATCATCTTTGCTCTAGAATGTAGGAAGAAAGATGGAGTACCCATTGTAGAGAACGTGCCGATTCGTATGCGAGTGAACTTTGCCTCCCAGCGAATTGAGGTTACTACTGGTTATCGCATTGATGTGGCAAAAATGAGATGGGGATAAACTACGAGTAAAAAAACGGATGCACCAATAAACTCAAACAATCTGCATCGGAAATCAATGCTGCTCTCTTAGGATATTACACTGAATTGCAAGAGATTTTCAAACTCGAATACATGGGACAACTCAACTTCTACATCAATGTAGTAGATGATACGCTACGTGGCGAACACGACAACAAGACCATCGGCTTGCTCCTCTGCAATGGTGGCGATAAGGTGGTGGCGCAATATGCTCTCTCCGGATACGACCAACCAATCGGTGTCAGCGATTACCAACTCTCAAGGGCTATCCCTGAGAATCTAAAATCTGCATTACCTACGGTGGAAGAAGTTGAGGAAGAATTAAGTAAGATTGTAGATAAAAAAACATATAAAAGGATATTTCAATTGTTATACTGACCTTTTTAAAATGGTTTGGGTTACGATGTAAACTCATATAACTAATACTCATATTATGAATAGTTTAACACTATCAATAACTACTATAGGTGATTTGCTACTTCGCAAAACCATAACGAATTGCGAGGAGCCTATCAAGGATGTAGAACTATGTGTGCCTCTCTATCAGCGTCCATACAAATGGACAGCTCGGAATGCCATACAATTGCTCGATGATATTATTGATGCCAAGAATAGTAATAAGGAAAGATACAGGGTTGGTACGCTTATCCTTCACAAAACAAAGGGAAAGAGACAATATGATATTGTTGATGGACAGCAACGCATCATTACCTTCTCTCTTCTTCTGACGGCATTAGGAGAAAATAATATCGGGTTTTTGAAACAAAAGATATATGACAATACGTACAATAAACACAATATCGCTAACAATTATAATGCACTTTTCCGTAGGGTTGGATTAAAGTCGGAAGACAATGATTCGGCAGTTGAACATCAACGGGAGATGGAGCATCTTAAGGATTATATAGAGAACAGGTGTGAGTTGATTGTTGTGATAACCCCTGATGTGTCTGGAAGCTTTTTCAGTTCTTTGACTCTCAAATGCCCTCGGAAAAGCAAATCTTAAAAAGGATTATCAAGTTGAATGCTAAAGCTGCATTAGGAGCCATCACTCCTACAGAACTGAGGGAACTCCAAGACTTATGTCGAAGATACCTCCCCGTACCTGAACCAGGAGAAATGCTTCTGCAAGGTGATAACTCTAGCTGATGTAGAAAAATACTACCTCCAATATAAGGAAGTACCATCTGTCCAGAAGTTTATAGCGAAAGCTAAGGACTATGAGGTTAGCAGCGCTAAAAAAATATGATAGAGTACCTAAGGCTAGACTATAAGGGAACAGGCTTTAAGCCCAACGAAGGCTTTGCAATCATTGAATTCCCTTATCCAGGGAAGATCAAAATTATGCATCCATTTGAAGTCCCCAACATTCTTGTGGATAATCCAGCTCCTTATACAAATACTGGGATGTCTGGCTCTTCAAGGACCATCATTCCGGAGTATTATCTATCTAAAGGCATCAAGCTACCCCAAGGCACCCAACTAACAATATACGATCAGGCAGGTAACCAAATACGACAATATGTATTAAAAAAATAACATCTAAATCAAAAGGAAATAAGGAATTAATATGGGACGAAAAAAATAAGGATCTGTACGGATGAAAGCGAATGGTGTTACCACGAGCACAGTACAGCATTCTATGCGAACTTATACGAGTTGCTGAAAGAACCATCACGGGTCGAGCAACTAGCAAAGGAGGGGTATGTAGTCATTGATCGTTATCTAGAGCGCAGGTTTGATGGGACCTCTAGACCCTAGAGTTCTTGGAGGCGCTCCAAGACTACTTCCTGGAGCTAGAGCGTAAGGGTGAACTATACACCACAGGAGATCCAGATCCTGATAGGCTCTTCCTATATCAGCCAGAGGTTACCCTCAAAGTTGCTGGCTCAAAGCACTATTGAAGTGCAAGCAGTACTCGGCCCCCACACGATACCCTATGAGATCTCTAGAGCCTATATGAATGTGATCTATTGCGACACGAATTTCATTGGTCCCAAAGAAAAAAAGAGTACCTCATAGAGAGGTATGGAGCGCCTACATGCACCAAGGAAAGCAGGGAGAGCAATACTGTCCAGGAGGGTATATCATCATCCCAGTAGAGGATGTCGATAAGCTCGTTGCCGTAGAGCGCTTCCGAGCACTAGATGACACTGATGAGAAACCAGTATACACTGGTGAAGAGCGGATCTACGAGCTAGACCTGAGGGCACCCTGAGGAAAGCGTCTATAAGTACTTCCTAAAAGCATAGGGATTATCATAGAGTATGATCCCGAGAACTTTGCTCCGGAGTATCTATATCCTCCCCTAGAGGAAGAGGACACAGAGGAGCAGCGCTCCAAAGGTCGATATCTCCCCTCTTGGCTCCGATCTCTATGTCGTAAAAAGTGTCAACGCTATTTCGGGGCGAAGAGTAGAGAGTTAGTATCGTAGATTAGTAAGCTACTTATTGAGACCATTGTACGAAGGGAAGGTGGAGCCGATAGGAGCTGCTTGGTGTCTTTGTCTGTCTGTGGAGTAAAAAGAAATTTAAATGGGACGAAAAATAAGGATCTGTGAGTATGAAATCGAGATGCAGTTATCCCGAGCAGAGCACAGCATTCTATGCGAACTTATGCGAATTACTGAAAGACCCATTAAGGGTCGAGCAACTAGTTAAAGAGGGGTATGTAGTCTTGAACTACTATCTGGATAGAGTTGATAGAGCTCCAGACATAGAGTTCTTGGAAGGCTACAAGACCACTTTCTGGAGCTAGAGCGTAAGGGTGAACTATACACCACAGGACATCCAGATCCTTATAGGCTTTTTCCTATATCAGCCAGGAGTTACCTCAAAAGCTTCTGGCTCAGAGCACTATTGAAGTGCAAGCGGTACTCGGTCCACACACGATATGCTATGAGATCTCTAGAGCCTATATGAATGTGATCTATTGTGACACGAAATTCATCGGTCCCGATGAAAAAGAGTACCTCATAGAGAGGTATGGAGCGCCTACATATACCAAGGAAAGTAGGGAGAGCAATATTGCCCAGGAGGGTATATCATCATCCCAGTAGAGGATGTCGATAAGCTCGTTGCCGTAGAGCGCTTCCGAGCACTAGATGACACTGATGAGAGACCAGTATACACGGGTGAAGAGCGGATCTACGAGCTAGACTTGAGGGCCCCCGAGGAAAGCGTCTACAAGTACTTCCTAGAGTGTGGAATTATCAGAGAGTATGATCCCGAGAACTTCGCTCCAGAGTATCTATATCCTTCACCAGAGGAAGACGACACAGAGGAGCAACGCTCCAAAGGATATCTCCCCTCTTGGCTTCGATCTCTATGGCGTAAAGTCTCAACGCTACTTCGGGGTGAAGAGTAAGAGAGTTAGTATCGTAGATTAGTAAGCTACTTATTGAGACCGTTGTACGAAGGGAAGGTGAGCTCGATAGGAGCTGCTTGGTGTCTTTGTCTGTCTGTGGAGTAGAAAAGGAATTTATATGGCACATAAAATAAGGATCTGTACGTATCGAAGAGAATGGTGTTACCACGAGCACAGTACAGCATTCTATGCGCACTTATGCGAGCTACTGAAAGAGCCATCAAGGGTCGAGCAACTAGTTAAAGAGGGGTATGTAGTCCATAACTACTATCTGGATAGAGTAGATAGAGCTCCAGACATGGAGTTCTTGAAGGCGCTACAAGACCACTTCTTGGAGCTAGAGCGTAAGGGTGAACTATACACCACAGGAGATCCAGATCCTGATAGGCTCTTCCCTATATCAGCCAGAGGTTACCTCAAAGTTGCTGGCTAAGAGCTCTATTAAAGTGCAAGCAGTACTCGGTCCGCACACGATACGCTATGAGATCTCTAGAGCCTATATGAATGTGATCTATTGCGACAAGAATTTCATCGGTCCCGAAGAAAAAGAGTACCTCATAGAGCGGTATGGAGCGCCTACATGCACCAAGGAAAGCAGGGGAGAGCAATACGGTCCAGGAGGGTATATTATCATCCCAGTAGAGGATGTCGATAAGCTCGTTGCCGTAGAGCGCTTCCGAGCACTAGATGACACTGATGCGAGACCAGTATACACGGGTGAGGAGCGGGTCTACGAGCTAGACTTGAGGGCCCCTGAGGAAAGCGTCTACAAGTACTTCCTAAAGCGTGGAATTATCAGAGAGTATGATCCGAGAACTTCGCTCCGGAGTATCTATACCCTCCCCTAGAGGAAGAGGACACAGAGGAGCAGCGCTCCAAAGGTCGATATCTCCCCTCTTGGCTTAGATCTCTATGTCGTAAAGTGTCAACGCTATTTCGGGTTGAAGAGTAAGAGGCTTAATGGTCGGTCCTCATTATCCCCAAAACGGTAGAGTGGGCTTCTTTTGATATAGGTATAACAGTACCGCAGGATAGGAATCGAGAACTTGGCATAATTGGCTAGCTTATATTCCATAACTGATGGGTTCGAAGACAAACCCCTATGCAGTCTGTTTCGCTGTTGACTCTTACCTTGTCTGTTAGCAAACTCTAAGTGCTTTTTGTTTTTATGAATAATATCAAACATTTGTTTTGTATGTTTCGGCGATTACCCTTATCTGCCATAATACTATTACTCCTTAGCTCTTGTCTCAAAGAGACGGCTATCCCTATTGCCTCGTCCTTCGAGGTTACGATTGCAGAGGATAAGACCTCTCCGGTGACAGTCAAGCTACAGAACAATAGCTATGGAGCCGACGAGTATGAGTGGACGTTCGAGGGCGGTGTGCCAGGCAGCTCAGGGATCGAGCTCCTGAGTCTGTAGCCTTCTACAGAAGCGGGTGAGCATAAGATTCGCTTTACGCGTATGGAATGCTGTTGATGAGCGCATCAGCGAGCAAGTTATCCGTGTGGACTCTGCGATGAGTATTGACTTTTGATTATGCTATTGCCATCAATGATATTGCTCCAGGTGTAGTATCTATCAGCAATAAGAGCCGAGGGGTAGTCTCCATTGAATACGCTCTCTAGCGAGCATATAGGCATATGCAGCACGATAAGTGTACTTGCTCTTATTTCGTTTGATTTCACGACTAACAGTACTAACGGAAACAATTGTACGAGCTATTTCTCGTAGGCTTGCTCCGCGCTTGAGTAATTGAGCAATTGTGTATCTTTGCTCTTGATTCAGTTGCTTGTATCCTTTCAGATATATTCAAATATAAGTAGGCTGAGTCTTTTTGCCAGAGGTAATGTCCTGCCTCTAGCTTATTTTTTTATTCCAGTGTTGCCCTTGACGATGGGATGTGCAGATGTGATTTGGCTATATATGAAGGAATTATGAATAAAAATGAACAAGACCCATTTGCGGAAATGAAGAAGAAATGGGAAGAAGCAAAAACAACGCTGGAATGCTCTAACACCTGAACAACAAGAGGAAGAGCGAAAAAAAGACAGCTGCCTATGATGAACGCATACTTGCCGAATCGGGTTACTTCGATGATGAAGAAGACGAGGAGTAAAGTTATTTGGGTTAGTAAAAAGGCAAGCCTAATGATAGGCTTGCCCCTTTTCTGTATTTCTACGATATTTAGATTGTTGTTTTTAGAAGGAGAAGCCTCGTACACGATTATAAGTGTATGGGCTCCTTCTTTTATATAAGAAAACGCCCTAAAAACATTTGTTTTAGGGCGTTTCTGTGTACGCTTTCGTGTACTTATTTGCTAAATCCTTGATTTACAAGGTTAATTGCGGAGAGAGAGGGATTCGAACCCCCGGAGGCTCTCACCTCAACGGTTTTCAAGACCGCCGCAATCGACCACTCTGCCATCTCTCCTCGGAATATTGAGAACTTGCTGTTCCCCCTTTCCGACTGCAAAGGTAATACTTATTTTTTTATTACGCAAATATATTTGTGGTTTTTAGAAAAATATCTTCTTCCCTTGTTGGGGCTTGGTCGCTTAGCAGTCCTTAAGTTGGATTTCTACGGGACAATGGTCGCTCCCCATGATCTCAGCATGAATTTTAGCGGAATCAAGTCGTTTGCATAAGCGTTCGCTTACAACAAAAATAGTCAATACGCCAGCCTACATTCTTGGCTCTAGCTGCAGCACGATACGACCACCAAGAATATGCGCCCTCCAAATCAGGGTAGAAATAGCGGAATGTATCCACAAGACCAGTATCTAATAGAGCTTGGAATTTTTTTCTCGCTCATCATCCGTAAATCCAGGGGTTCTTGCGATTTGTTTTTGGATTCTTGAGGTCAATCTCTTTATGAGCCACATTTAGGTCTCCACACAGGATAATTGGTTTAATCTTGTCTAGTTTGCTTAGATAGGCACGAAAATCATCTTCCCATTGCTTGCGGTAATCAGAGTCTTTTTTTAATTCGTCTTGAGAATTGGGAGTATAGCAAGTGATGAGGTAGAAGTCTGGGTATTCAAGTGTGATGACGCGTCCTTCGTGGTCGTGTACATCTATGCCGATACCATAACTAATACTTAGGGGCTTATGCTTGGTAAAGATAGCTGTTCCCGAATAACCCTTCTTCTCTGCATAGTTCCAATAGGACTCATAGCCTTCAAATGATGCGTCTAGTTGGCCTGCTTGCATTTTTTGTTTCTTGTAGGCAGAAAAAAATCGGCATCCATATTTTTGAATATGTCCTCAAATCCTTTTTGATAGACAGCTCTTAATCCGTTTACATTCCAAGAAATAAATTTCATATCGTAATCTAAAATTATTTGTTAGTGATTATTAAATGGAGCCTACATAAGGAGTATAAGATGACCTTAATTTGAAGCTCTTAATCTATGGTTTGCAAAGGTAGTGTTTTCTGATGAGCCGTTTAGGTGGGTTTGCCCTAAATCATAGTAAGTCTGTCCCAAAAACTCATTTATTTGTGCGCATGTTCTTTTGTATTTTAGCTAAATCAAAATCATGAGCATGCGTACCTTTTGGGAGACTTCAGCTGAAGTCTGTACAAACTTCAGCCGTAGTTTGTACAGACTACACGTGTAGTCTGCACAGACTTCGCTGAGGTTTTGAGAATAGGAAACGAACGGTAAATTTTCTCTCGTTACTCTTTTGAATGTATAGAGGGGTTGTTTTTATTCTATTCTTGGATTATGTTGTATAGTAGTCTTGGTATCAGGATAGAGGGGGCTTGCTGTTTAATAGATATTACTGAGGCAATTGTATCCCTTGGCCTATTGAGCAAATGAACTAAAACACGTACCTTTGTCGCAGTTTACAACAAAAGCCACAAGGCACTAACGAGATGATCAATCAGAAGAAAGCTAATGAAGCGGTATGGACGGATGTCTATACGTATGCTCAGCTCCCTCAGGAGCTTACAAAGTTGGACGAACTAGCACACAACCTTTGGTGGGTATGGACCCCAAAAAGCAAAGGAAATGTTCAAAGCTCTCGCTCCAGAGTTATGGGAAAAGACAGAAGGAAATCCAGTACAACTCTTGCGTCTCCTCTCGGAGGAGCAAATCGCTGCTATTACAAGCAATAAAGCCTTATTGAAGCAGATTGACGAGGTGTATGCCGATTGGAAAGCTTATATGGCTGTTCCTCAGGATATCAATCGCCCATCAGTGGCCTACTTCTGTATGGAGTATGGTTTGACTAATGTCCTTAAGATTTATTCAGGAGGTCTTGGTGTACTAGCTGGCGACTATCTCAAGGAAGCTAGTGATAGTAACGTCCGTATGACGGCTGTAGGTTTCCTATATCGCTATGGTTACTTTACTCAGACTCTTTCTCAAGATGGTCAGCAGCAAGCTACTTATGAGGCGCAAGACTTCACACAGTTGCCACTCTCTCAGGTAAAGAATGAGGATGGTACTCCTATGGTTCTAGAAGTGCCTTACAATGGACATAGCGTTTTTCTGCAATGTTTGGCGTGTAGATGTAGGTCGTATTCAGCTCTATCTTCTTGATACAGATATTCATGCAAATAGTGAATGGGATCGTCCTATTACGCACCAACTCTATGGCGGTGATTGGGAAAATCGCATGAAGCAAGAGTATCTCTTGGGTATTGGTGGTGTGCAACTTCTCACGAAGTTAGGCATCAAGAAGGATGTCTATCACATGAATGAAGGACATGCTGCATTGATGAGTGTACAGCGTCTATTGGATTATGTGGAAGGTAATGGACTTGACTTCGATGTAGCTCTTGAGCTTGTACGTGCTTCATCTATCTATACGGTACATACGCCTGTACCTGCTGGTCATGACTGCTTCGCAGAGGAACTCGTGGGTAAATATCTCGGACATGTGCCTGTAAGACTTGGTCTCTCTTGGAATGAATTCATGGATATGGGTCGTGAACACCCAGGAACGGATGAGAAGTTCTCAATGAGTACATTTGCCTTGAATACTTGTCAGGAAGCTAATGGGGTAAGTAAACTGCATGGTGTCGTTTCTCAGGAAATGTTTGCGCCTGTTTGGCCCGGTTTCTTCCCAGAGGAACTACACGTCGGCTATGTTACTAATGGTGTACACATGCCTCACTTGGGCTGGAGCGGAATGGCAAAGCCTTTTTGCTGAAGTATTCGGAAAGGATTATGTGCAGACACAAACAGATGGAAGCTATTTGGAGTAGAGTACAGTCTGTGCCTAATGAGCGTTTGTGGAAAATCCATAATAATCAAAAGCAACATCTTGTAGAGTATATCCGTGGCTATTATGGCGATAAGTGGATAAAGAATAGCAGTAATCCTGAAAGCACTAAACAAATACTTGATGGGATTAATCCTAATGCTCTGCTTATTGGTTTCGGACGTCGTTTTGCTACTTACAAGCGTGCTCACCTTCTCTTCACAGACTTGGAACGTCTAGATAAGATTGTAAACAATCCAAAGTATCCTGTTCAATTCCTCTTCACTGGTAAGGCTCACCCTGCCGATGGTGGCGGTCAAGGACTAATTAAGTATATCCTAGAGATTAGCCGTCGTCCTCAGTTCTTAGGTAAGATTATCTTCCTTGAGAACTACGATATGCGCCTTGCTTCTAAGTTGATTGCCGGTGTGGATATTTGGATGAATACACCTACACGTCCACTTGAGGCTTCGGGTACATCAGGAGAAAAGGCTGAGATGAATGGCGTTCTAAATCTATCCGTTCTTGATGGTTGGTGGTACGAAGGTTATCGTCCCGGAGCAGGTTGGGCTTTGACAGATAAGCGTACATTCACAGATCAAAGTTTGCAGGATAAGCTAGATGCAACGACTATCTATGACCTTATTGAACGCGAAATAGCTCCATTGTACTTTTGATGACCGTGGCGATAAGCCTTATAGTGAGGGTTGGATGCAGACTGTTAAGAATTCGCTTAACTTCATTGCTCCTCATTACACTATGCGTCGTATGATGGATGATTACTTCGAACGTTTCTATAATAAACTTGCTACTCGTTCGGCTCGTATCCATGAGGGTAACAACGCAATAGCACACCAATTAGTTGCTTGGAAAAAGTCTGTAGCTGAGCATTGGGATGAGTTAAATATCGTATCTATAGAAGATAGTTTTCTCTCAGAGTCTCACATGGTAGGAGATAAGACTCATGTCAGCATTCTTATAGACAAGGGCGCATTGGCTTGCGAACTAGATGTAGAGCTTGTCGTTGCTGAGCCTGATGACAAGGGTGCGCTCAAGCTAAGACGTGTTCACACATTGCCTTTGACTGAGAAGCATGGTCAGCAGGAGCGTTATGCCGCCGACATCAAGTCCCGCATACCAGGGCGCTACAAGTATAGCTTACGCATCTTGCCTAAGCATGCTGAATTGCCTCACCGTCAAGACTTTGCTTATGTGCGTTGGGTTGCACTAAGCTAGTCTGATTATAATAATTAAGGGTAAGAGCTTGTGTCAGTATAAAAAGCTGATGCAAGCTCTTGTCTTTTATTGTAATTGAAAGCCCGAGAAAAGACTTTGCTTTATTAGAATATTCTTATTAGCTTTGCTTGTACAATCAGAATTATAACATCTATCATTGAATTAAGGAATGAAAGCAAACAGACTATTGACGGTCCTTGCTCTTTCGGGGACTCTCTTAGCAAGTTGCTTGGGCGTAGATGCTCAAGTAAAAAGTCTAGCACAAACAAGATGCGTAGTGCAGACTCGTATGTGATTAAAAACCAATGTACCTGTTCGTCCAAAGGGGCAGAAGGATGTCCTTCAGCTAAGACTGCCTGCGATGAAAGTCGTTCGTGTGGGTATCATCGGTCTTGGTATGCGTGGTCCTGGTGCTGTAGGTCGTCTATCACAGATTGATGGTGTAGAGATTAAGGCTCTATGTGACTTGCACCCAGAGAGAGTAGAGCGTAGCCAAAAGATTCTCGCTAAGTATAATCACCCTGCAGCCGCAGCTTACAGCGGTAGCGAAGAGGCTTGGAAGGAAGTTTGTAGACGTCCAGACATTGACTTGATTTATATTGCTACAGACTGGAAGCATCATGCACAGATGATGATTTATGCGATGGAGCAAGGCAAGAATGTAGCTTGCGAAGTGCCTGCAGTTATGAACCTTAAAGAAGCATGGGATGTCATCAACACTGCAGAACGTACACAGCGTCACTGTATGATGCTCGAAAACTGCGTGTACGACTTCTTCGAATTGACTGCACTCAATATGGCGCAGCAAGGACTCTTCGGAGAAGTGGTGAGCGGTAAGGGTGCTTACATTCACAACCTAGAAGATTTCTGGTTAGATTATAATGATGACTGGAGATTTAAGTTCAATAAGGAAAATAGAGGCGATATCTACGCTACTCATGGCCTTGGTCCAGTATGCTTCGCTATGGATATTCACCGTGGTGATAAGATGGATTACCTTGTAGCTATGGATGTGCCTGCAATTTCTATTCCTCGTTACATCGAACGCGTTCGTAAGGAACCTGTTGAGAACTTCAAGAATGGTGAAGTAACACACACACTTATTAAGACTAATAAAGGGTAAGACAATCTATATTGAGCACAATGTAGCTTCTTATCGCCCTTATGACCGTATGTATCAGCTTACAGGTACAGATGGTTTTGCTAATAAGTATCCTTCTTATGGTATTAGCCTTCGTCCTAATGAAGCGAATAAGAAGGTTGTTAAGAATCACGAAGACCTTAAGGCTCACTGGTTCCTTGCAGACTCTGTTCGTGATGATTTGATGAGCGTTATGCACATCCTATCACAAAAGGATATTGCAGAGAAGGCTAAGAAAGTTGGAGGTCACGGTGGTATGGACTTCATCATGGATTATCGTCTCATCTATTGCTTGCAGAATGGATTGCCTCTAGATATGGACGTTTATGACCTCGCTGAGTGGTCATCTATGGGAGAACTTACTCGCATCTCTCTTGAACATAACTCTGCACCAGTGGCTGTACCTGATTTTTACTCGCGGAGCATGGCAACGTATTAAGGGGCAGAAGTTCTTCATGGTAGGTGAGAAGTAAGAACTCGGTCTTATTAACTTTGTCCAAAGACAATTTAATTATAATAATATGGAATATACTGCTAAAAAAATTCTTTTCTTGCGTTGGTACTAACCGTGAAGTAAAAAAAGTAGGTGATATTATAATGCTACAACAGGTTGCTACTGTCCTTAAAATTAGTCCTTCTTATGCAAAGGAATTGCTCTTAGAACTTGAACGAAGAGAATTCCTTTCATATGAAGAGGAAATGAAGGGAAAAAGCAGTGGTTGGCATTTTTACTGAACAAGGCGTTCTCGAATTGTCCAAAAAAATAGAAATAAGCATTTGCTATTCTGTCTTTTTCCCACCTATATAAAACGAGTGGTTTTGTGAGTAAATCACAAAGCTACTCGTTTTCTTATGACCATATCAGAACTTAAATTCAACTCAGTTGAAAGCATCCTTAGAATTGATGTCCGCAGCCGCTTTCACCGTCAACTTTTCTTCTGTTTTCAAAGAGAACGTTGATATCATACCGACCATTCTCAGCGATAAATTATCAGATATTCCCTGGGTGGTGACAACCAAAATAACTTCTAATATCCTCGCCCTCGTGGAGAAAGATGAAATATTTGCTACCTGTCAGGTGTTTAATGCCGAACTGTGCTATGGCTCGGGGTCACGGCAAGCAGAGATATAGCGATTTCACGCAAAGAATCAGAGCTGCTTGGTATAGCGTTCTCTAGAATGTTCTTGGCTAAGGCACATAATCTGGCGCTTAGTCAAGTAGGGAAAGAAGTTGGCTTTAGATTGGTTGTCTGAGGAAATGACTACTTTGACTCATGGAGTTCATGTTTTTTTAATGTTCTCCTACAAATGTAACGCTAGTAGGGGAGCAGTGATGATCTCGCCCCTATTCTTTTCTCTAATCGGAAAGTTTCATATGACAGCAATATTTCTTTTGGCTAGAGGTAATATCTTGCCTCTGGCTTATTTTTTAGACTCCTGTTGCATTTAAAGGGTGGAATGTGCAATGCGTCAGTCCAGTAGGGTGAATTATTGTGCATCTCTGATTATTTAGTATTTTTGCACTCTATTATTATACAAACATTTAAATAGTGATATGGCAAGTAGTTTTTTTCGTAAAGAAGGGCCTCTCGCTTAATCTCACAGGTAAGGCGCCTGAGACTCATCTTGGGAAAAGCCGAATGCGGTAGTACTTATGCTATTGTTCCTGAGGATTATGTAGGGTCTTATCCCTAAGCTCCTCGTGCGCGAAGGTGATAAGGTTCAAGTAGGTTCTCCTATTATGTATCACAAGACGTCGCCAGACTTCAAGTTTACATCTCCTGTAAGCGGTGAAGTAGTAGCGATTAATCGTGGTGCTAAGCGTAAGGTGCTAAGCGTGGAGATTAAGCCTATTGGAGAGCCTGATTACAAGGCTTTTTCGGTAGATAATCTCTCAAGTAGAGAGGCTATCCTTTCGCTCCTTTTGGAGAGTGGTCTCTTCGCTTTCTTTCGTCAACGCCCTTATGACCGTATAGCAGACCCTGCTATTGCGCCTCGAGACATCTTTGTGACGGCTAACTTTACAGCTCCTCTAGCTCCTAACTTTGACTTCCTTGTAAAGGGAAGAGAGGCTGAGCTCAAGCTGCGCTTACTGCGCTTAGCAAGTTAACGGCAGGTAAGGTTTATCTAGGTGTTAAGCCTGGTAGTCTTGCTGGGGTTAAGGATGTAGAGCGTGTAGAAATGGGAGGTGTGCATCCTGCTGGTCTAGTAGGCACACTTATTAACTTCACAGCTCCTGTAAACAAGGATGAGGTTGTTTGGACGCTTAAGGCTACAGACTTGCTTGTTATCGGTCGCTTCCTCTTAACGGGTAAGGTTGACTACTCTCGTACTATTGCCCTCACTGGTAGCGATAGTCAGAAGCATGGTTACATCGACGTTATCCCAGGAGCACGCTTTTAGCGAAGTGTTCCCCTAAGGGACTTGCCGTGAAGGCTGAGCACGAACGCGTTATTGATGGAGATGTGCTTACAGGCCGTAAGGTTGATGAAAATCACTTATTCATAAGCTATCAAACAGACCAAATTACGGTTATCCCTGAAGGTGATGATGTCCACGATATGTTTGGATGGGCATTGCCTGGCTTCCGGCAAGTTTAGTGTGAGCCGTAGCTCTTTAGCTGGCTATCACCTAAGAGCAAGGAGTATACTCTAGATGCTCGTTTGCAAGGTGGTCATCGTGCGATTATCATGAGTGGCGAATACGATAAGGTATTCCCATTGGATATTTATCCTGAATATCTGATTAAGAGTATCATCGCCTTTAATATCAATGATATGGAAGCACGTGGTATCTACGAAGTAGCACCAGAGGACTTTGCTCTATGTGAATTCGTTTGTACCTCAAAGATGCCTCTGCAGCAAATCGTACGTGATGGGCTTTGATGAGCTATACAAGGAAATGAACTAATGTCAACTTTTTAAAGATTTATTGCTTTGAACGCTCTAAGAAAACAAATAGATAAGATTAAGCCACACTTTATGCCTGGTGGAAAGTATGAGAGCTTTTCATACGGCATTTGATGCTTTTTGAATCGTTCTTATTCGTTCCGAATACGACTAGCAAGAGTGGCGTACATGTACATGATGCTGTAGATAGCAAGCGCACAATGACGATGGTTATCATCGCTCTTCTTCCTGCGCTTTTTCTTCGGTATGTACAACTTAGGATACCAGCACTACAATGCTATTGGAGAGGGTAGCACGGGCATCTGCACGATGTTTATCTACGGTTTACTCTCTATGCTTCCACAGATTATTGTGGCTATGTAGTGGGTCTTGGTATCGAGTTTATTATTGCATCTCGCAAAGGGACACGAAGTAGCAGAAGGATTCCTTGTTACAGGTCTCCTTATTCCTATGATTGTTCCTGTGGAAACTCCACTATGGATGATTGCAGTAGCAACGGCTTTCGCTGTTGTTTTTGCTAAGGAAGTCTTCAGTGGTACGGGATACAATATCTTCAACGTAGCACTTATTACTCGTGCATTCCTATTCTTCTCTTATCCTGCTGCTATGAGTGGTGATAAGGTGTGGGTACGCCCTAACAGATACTTTTCGGTATGGGTGCTGGCAAGGTAGTAGATGAGCTCTCTGGTGCTACTCCTCTAGGTCATTTGGCCGGAGCCAAGATGGCTGAGGGCGAGACAGCTCAGCAGGCTTATGATGCTGTTGCTGCTCATCTGCCAAGTATTCAGGATGCATTCCCTTGGATTTATCCCTGGTTCTATCGGTGAAGTGAGCACACTTGCTATCTTGATTGGTGCGATTTTTCCTAATCTGGACGGGTATTGCAAGCTATAAGATTATGGTATCTGGAGTACTTGGAGCTGTTGTGATGGCTTGTGTATTCAATGCTATTGGTGCTACTCCTCAAATGCTAGCGACACCACTTCAACACCTTGTCTTCGGTGGTTTTTGCTTTCGGTATCGTCTTCATGGCTACTGACCCAGTTACTGCCGCTCGTACAGAAACGGGTAAGTGGATTTATGGTTTCCTTTATCGGGGTGATGGCGGTGTTTATCCGTGTGCTTAACGCTGGTTATGCAGAAGGTATGATGCTTGCAATCCTCTTCGGTAATACGATGGCTCCAGTGATTGACTACTTCGTAGTAGAGCGCAATACACAACGCCGTCTTGCTCGTGTAACTAAGAATAATGAGGCTTAATACAGATAGGTAATGAATACAGAAAGAACTCATATACCATTATCTATTCTATCATAATGGTAGTCCCTAGCAGCTGTACTCCTAGCAGTAGCTGCTACATCACTCAAGCCTGCACAGCAAGAGAATGAAAAAGATTGACAAGATGGAGCAAATCCTTCGCTCTATCGGTCAAACACCAGCGAAGTCTGAAGTGAAGAATACCTATAATAAGTTCATTAAGGAAGAAATTCTTTTAGATGGAGAAGGTACAGTGCTTAAGACATTCAAAGGGTGATGAGCTTACTAATAGCGAAGCTTTCAATAACAATACTGAACTAGAGATGAAGCTCCTTAAGAAGGGTGAAAAGTCTGCTAAGGACGTTCGTTTGAATGCTTTTGTTGCCGATGTGAATGGTAAGCTTGTTTATATCTTGCCTCTTAATGGTGCTGGTTTGTGGAATAAGATTTGGGGTTATATCTCAGTAGATGCTACTGACCACTCTACAGTGTTTGGTGCTGACTTCGGTAACGCTGGTGAAACTCCAGGTCTTGGTGCAGAAATCTCAACACTCGTTTTGCTGACCAATTTAAGGGTAAGGAACTATACAAGGAAGGTGTCTTCAAGGGTATCGCAGTCGTAAAGCCTGGTCATACTGCTGAAGGACAAGATGCCGTAGACGGTATATCAGGTGGTACACTAACAAGTAATGGTGTACACGATATGCTTAAGGCTAGCCTTGCACCATTCTCTAAGTTCCTTGAATCATATCAATATCAAGCTCAATAGTTATGTCTCTCTGGAATAAAAAGAATCAAGAAACTCTACTCGGTCCTCTGAGTAAGAATAACCCAGTAGTCGTACAGATGCTTGGTATCTGTTCGGCTTTTGGCTGTATACATCAAAGTTAGCTCCAGCTATTGTGATGGCGCTCTCTGTAACAGTCGTAGTAGCTTTTTGCATGAATGTAATCATTTCGCTTATCCGTAAGACTATCCCTGGGCGTATCCGCATCATCGTACAGCTCGTAGTAGCTGCTACTCTTGTGACGCTTGTGAATGAAGTCCTCAAGGTGTACGCTTATGATGTAAGTAAGCAACTCTCAGTGTTCATCGGTTTGATTATCACAAACTGTATCTTGATGGGTCGCTTAGAAAGCATTTGCGCTTGGTAACAAGCCTTGGGAAAAGCTTCCTCGATGGCGTTGGTAACGGTCTTGGTTATGGTGCTATCCTCGTAATTGTTGGTTTCTTCAGAGAACTGCTTGGCTCAGGTACTCTCTTTGGTTACCGAGTAATACCTGAGGCTGTTTATGCCACAGACGGTATTCATGGCTATGTTAATAATGGTCTTATGATTTTGCCTCCCTATGGCTCTTATCTCTGTGGCTGTTATTATCTGGGTACACCGCTCTATCAATGAAGATTTGCAAGAAAAAAATAGTAGGACGTTAATCAATTAGAAAATGGAAACATTAGCATTATTCTTTAAGTCGATTTTTATCGACAATATGATATTCGCCTACTACCTAGGTATGTGTTCGTTCTTGGCTGTGTCTAAGAATGTAAAGACATCTCTTGGTTTAGGTCTAGCGGTAACGTTTATCCTAACTTGCACGCTTCCTATCAACTATATGTTGGAAACGAAGGTCTTTAAGGCTGGTGCTCTTGCATGGCTCAATCCTGAGTATGCGTCACTAGACTTTAGCTTCCTTTCATTTATCATCTTTATTGCGGTTATTGCTGCCTTTACGCAGCTCGTAGAAATGGTGGTAGAGCGTTTCAGCCCATCTTTGTATGCATCATTGGGTATCTTCTTGCCTTTGATTGCTGTGAACTGTGCTATCCTTGGTGGCTCTCTCTTCATGCAGCAGCGTGAGTTTGTAAATGTGGGAGATGCTACTGTATATGGTTTCGGTTCGGGTCTTGGTTGGATGCTTGCTATCGTAGCTATGGCAGCTATCCGTGAGAAGCTTCAATACTCTGATATTCCTAAGCCATTGCGCGGTCTTGGTATCTCATTTATCGTGACTGCTCTTATGGGTATCGCTTTCCTCAGTTTCTCTGGTGTGAAGATGTAAGAGCAAGTGTCTAACGAAATAATAAGAACGATAAATTAAGATGAACGTAATAATAATAAGTGTCGTAGTCTTTTTGTCTATAACACTCTTGCTCGTTTTCGTCCTACTATGGGCTAAGGCTAAACTTGTACCAAGTGGCAACGTTAAGCTAAATGTCAATGACGAAATGAATGCAGATGTGCCCATCGGTGGTACTCTGCTCAATACGCTTCAAGGTCAGAATATCTTCCTTTCTTCTGCTTGTGGTGGTAGTGGTAGCTGTGGTCAGTGCCGTTGCCGTGTAGTAGAGGGTGGGGGAGAAATCCTTCCTACTGAAACAGGTTTCTTCAGCCGTAAGGAGCAGAAAGAACACTGGCGTCTTGCTTGCCAAACGAAGGTTAAGGAAGATATGAAGGTTCTTGTACCTGAAGAAGTCTTTGGTGTTAAGGAATGGGAATGTGAAGTTATCTCTAACAGAAACGTTTCTACTTTCATCAAGGAATTTGTGGTAAAAGCTTTCCTGAAGGCGAGTGATGAACTTCAAGAGCGGTAGCTACGCACAGATTAAGATACCTAAGTATGATATCAAGTACAGCGACTACGTTATCGAAGAGCAGTTCCGTGATGATTGGGATCGGCTTTCAAGATGTGGGATTTGACTTGTAAGAACGATACAGAGACAGTAAGAGCTTACTCTATGGCTAACTATCCAGCCGAGGGTAATATCATTACGCTGAACGTTCTGTATCCTACGCCTCCCTATGGACCGTGCTACAGGTACATGGATGAATGTTAGCCCAGGTATCTCTTCTTCGTATATCTTCAGCCTTAAGCCTGGTGATAAGGTTACGATGAGTGGTCCTTACGGTGATTTCCACATTCAGGAAACTGAAAACGAAATGCTTTTATATCGGTGGTGGTGCTGGTATGGCTCCATTGAGAGCACAAATCCTTCACCTCTTCAATACAGTGAAGACTGGACGTAGGTTAGCTACTGGTATGGTGCACGTAGTAAGAAGGAAATCTTCTACGAAGAAGACTTCCGTGAAATCGAACGTAACTTCCCTAACTTCAAGTTCCATATCGCTCTGAGTGACCCTCAACCAGAAGATAATTGGGATGGTTATGTAGGTTTCATTCACCAAGTAATCTTAGATAATTACCTCTCTAAGCATGAGAGCTCCAGAGGATATTGAGTACTACATGTGTGGTCCTGGTCCCTATGGCTAATGCGGTGAAGGTTATGCTTGATAATCTTGGTGTAGAACGTAGTTCACTCTACTTCGACGACTTCGGAGGATAGTTTATCCAAAGAATAATAAGATAAGATATAAGGGCTGGCGCAATATGGTTTGCGTCAGCCCTTATTGTTTTTGTGGCTTTAGAGATAGCTATAAGAACTAGATTAAAATGAGACCGTTGCATCGGTCTCCCAAAAGACAAGTAAAACATGTCCTTTGGTGAGGCTTTTGCAGAATGCGGTAATCGCAAGGCATTGAGACTGAAGGCGACGGGAGTTTACTGATGTAAATGACCAAGCCTGAATGTCGAAAAATAACGCAGCGAGTACCGCACAATGCAATGGTCTCAAAATAATGAGTGCGTTTCCTATTTTCAAAACCACGGCGAAGTCTGTACAAACTACGGCTGAAGTTTATGCAGACTACAGCTGAAGTCTCCAGAAAGTGCTACGTACTTATAAATTTAAGTACGCGTACTCATTGAAATAAGTACGTGTACTTACTGAAGTGTTTACGCGTAAGTACAGAGATAAGTATACGTATTTTTTTGATACCCCTTTACTTTGTAGTTCCCTTTGCTCGTAAGTTCATGGAAAGACATAAAAAGGATACCATTTTAATGGTATCCTTTCTAGTTGCGGAGGCAGGACTCGAACCTGCGACCTTTGGGTTATGAGCCCAACGAGCTACCTCTGCTCCACTCCGCGATCATTTGGTACTGCAAAGGTAGTAATAATTTTTAAATATACAAGCTTTTTGCGACGAAAAATCAATTTTCTTGCGTACATTTGAACTCTTATATCTCTAATTGAGACTGCCCTGGCGGTCTCCAAAAGGACAAGTTTTACTTGTTCTTTTGTGGAGCTTTGCAGAATGGGATAATCGCAAGGCATTGAGACTGAGGGCGCAGGGAGTTTACTCTTGTAAATGACGGGGTCTGAATGTCGATAATAACGCAGCGAGTGCCGTATTATGCAATGGTCTCTAATTAGCATTGAAAACCCTAGCCTAGCTAACGTCCTTCTGTCTTCTGCTGTTCCTCCTTCAATAGTGTATGCACTCATCTCTCTTGGATAATTGTAGTGTTTGCGTAAGAACTCAAATTGGCTAATATCAGCACGCAGGGCTTGGTCTATATGTTCGGGATTGAAACTTGTAAGTTGTGCGTGCAGTACAGCTTCGTGAGGAGGGAACTGTTCCAGTGCAATAGGCGCTTGTGGTTGTTCTAATTCTTTGGGGATAAGCAAATCTTGGCTAGCTCCTAATCCGAAGAAGTCGCTGATAGCCAATAGAGCCATACGAGCTCCTCTATGTTTGCCATCGGCTGAGAAGCTCTGCTATATGTGGGGAGGCAATATCTGTATGCTCAAGTAAGTGGGCATTGATATGAGGTTCTCCTTCCCAGCAGTCAAGGACTAAGTGCGCTATTGTGCCATCTTCCCTTACCCTTGATTAGGCTCTCCGTACTGCAAACACCACCCCGACAGGCATTGATAAGGATAAGACCTTTCTTGCAGGATGATAGGAATGAGTCATTGACCATACCGAGAGTGGGGTATGCACCGGTTTTACTTAGCGGTACATGTAGCGTAATGATATCAGCCTCTTTCTGTATCGTCTCAAGACTGGTGAAGTATTCGCGATATTTGATATTATCTCCCTCTTGCTCTAGGCGTGGAGGGTCATTGAGCAAAGGTTGCATGCCAAGGGCACGGGCAATCTCTGTAACTAATTGGCCTACGTGCCCAACACCGATAATACCTATCTTCTTACCTCTTAGTTCTATGCCATGTCTGAGGCTAAGGAGACTTAAGCAAGAGCAAACATATTGAGCAACTCCCATGGCATTACAGCCGGGTGCATTAGTCCATGCTATATTGTGTGTAGCGCAATAATCAGCATCTATATGGTCTAGTACCTGCTGTGGCTGTGGCGATGAAGCTGAACAGAACTTCCGTCTAGCAAGTCTGCTGTGCACTTGGTAATGCTACGGACAATAAGCGCATCAGCAGAGCGAACGTGTTCTGATGTGATGTCTTTGTTGTCAATATATTCAATATCTGCGTACTGCTCTGCAACGCCTCTCAAGAAAGGAACAGATGCTTTCCCGCTATGATTTTTAATCATGGTTCTTGCGCTTTAAGATGAATGATTTGGCGAGCAAGCTCTTCTGCTAGTTGCTGCTCATCATGCTCGTCTTCTAAGTGGTCTCTGCTACTGATAGGTTAGCTTGCTCGTAGACGGGTCGTCTATGAAGCATAGCTCGGCGACATGCTGTCTGAGCTCTTCCTCATTCTTATGCCGAATAGTTGGTCTTGTGCGCTTGCAATAGTCTAGACGCTTGCAGATGGTTTCATTGCTACCCTCTAGATAGATGGTTATTCCTGTTTCTTTCATGAGCGTCATATTATTATGAAAGCAGGGAAGACCGCCACCAGTGGCAATGATGCAATCAGTCATACCCGACAGCTCCTCAATGACGTAATGCTCTTTGAGGCGAAACTTCTCTTCGCCTATGCGGTCGAACATATCTACGATACGCTCTCGAAATCGATTCTCAATGAAGATGTCTGTATCAATAAAGTCAAAGCCTAAAACCTCGGCTAGCTTGCGCCCTAGGGTTGATTTGCCTGCGCCCATGTAGCCTATTATATAGATTGGGTTCATGACTTTTTGATTTCGGGATAAGCTATGCGTGAGTGGTACATCGTCTGCAGTTTGCTGATAAATACCTCTTTAATAGTCTGAATATCTCGGAATGTAAGAGGGGTATCATTGAGATGTCCATCAGTAACGATGCTATCTATAATCCCTATTGACGTGAGTACGTATGATTTCGGGCGTATACTCCTTGAGGCTACGACTACTCGCTTCCGTTGCATCTGCTAGCATCAAAATACCTTGCTCTCGCGTATAAGGGCGAGGACCAGGGTAGGTGAATGGTGCAGGGTCAACTTCTTCATCAGGGTGCTCATTGCAGTAGGTAGTGTAGAAATATTTGACCAAGCTGGTGCTATGATGGGTGCGAATGAATTCAATAATTGGAGTTGGCAAATTATGTTTCTGCGCTAAGGCAATACCGTCAGTTACGTGACGAATAATGATGGCTGCACTGTCAAGTGCGCTATAACTATCGTGTGGATTGGTAGAGCCTTGGTTTTCTGTAAAGAATACTGGGTTCTTCATTTTGCCGATATCATGGTAGAGAGCACCCTGTTCGGATAAGCTGAGTATCTCCTCCAACTTTTCTGCAGCAGCTACAGATAGGATAGATACTTGTAGGGAGTGCTGGAATGTTCCTGGTGCTGTTTCGCTGAGAGCCTTAAGTAGGGGAGAGTTGATGTCTCCAAGTTCGACAAGGCTAACATTAGATACGTAACCGAATATGCGTTCTACTGCAGCCGCTAGAATGTAGGTCGTATTGAGCAAAACTAGATTAATCCCAAAGGGAAGTAAGAGTTTCCATGAATTGCTAGTAAACTGCCCGTCTGTGATTAGGGAACATGCCCAGATAGGTAATGATGTTGAGAGAAATTACCTTAAATGAGCTGTAAATCATCTGACTGCGATTGGTCAAATCCTGCAGACTGATGAGTGCCCTGATACCAGATATTAGCTGGACCAAGATAAAGCTAAGTGGGTCAGTGACGAAAAGTGCGCTTAGCAAAATCGTCATGACGTAACTCAATAACGCTGTATGGCTATCAAGGAACATACGCAGGAGCATCAAGACCATGACATAAGGTATAGCATAGGGGCTGATGATGCTCCAGTAGGTGCTGATAGAGGTTAGCAGGACAAAAAGAGAAATACTCGTTAGTACAAGGATATTATTCTTCCTGTTAGCTACATAGCGGCGTGCTACATTGGATAGATAGAAGATGAGCGTAAGTAAGCTCGTTAAGCTAATGATGAGAATCCCTATCACGTATATGGTTAATCTGTATAGTGCCACCTGCACGCTTGTTCTTCTCTATTTCTAGAGAGCGTAAGAGGTCATAAGTATAAGGCGTTACGATTTCTCCTCTGTCAATAATACGCTGACCAGCCTGAACCATGCCTTTGGAAGGTGATATGCGTTGTATCGCTCTGTGCTTGATTTGGGCTGTTATATTAGGTTCGTAGGTAACATTGGTCTTGAGAAAATTAGATATATTCATGCTCTTGAGCAAAGTCGCATTAATGCTGTCAGGGGCTCCTAAGATTTTGTCGTGTACTTCTTTTAGAGTTTGGGAGCGACCTGCATTCACACGCTCAAGTTCGTTGCCTTCCTTCTTGATAAAGACCTCAAGGGTCTCCGTACTTTTGGAGCTTCGTAAGTTCGTCTATATCAATGATACCATTGTCATAGGCTTGTTGTAGTTGCTCGTTGAGATAAGCGAAGTAGTAGTTGGGTATATTATCGCTCATGTGAGCAAAAATTCATCGCGTAACTCTTGCATCATCATCATGGTGATGTCATTCTGCAACGAGTACACAGGAGGCTGATAGCGAGTGGCGCTATCTTGCTCTCAGCGCAACTGCTCTTCGCTCTTATAGATAGGGAAATCATAGGGGGCAGTAAGTAATGCACCCTGCCAAGGCTTATCTTTGGTGTACTGGTATTGGCTAGTACGCTTAATAGGAATAGCTATTGTGAGTAGTGTCGCTACCGTGATAAAGATGAGGACACGATATATATAGGGACGATTTTGTTCCCAATGTAAAAACTTGAACATCTTAATCAATTAATTCTCTGTAGAGCAAAGGTACTAAATTATCTATAGAGGGATAATTGGCTTTTGCCTTCCATCAATGGCTATAACTAAATGTATGTGAAGAGTTAGCAAAACAGAAATGGAAATAATATGCTATCTTTGCACTCAAATCATTAAAGTGTGCAGGGAGGTGACTGCGAAGAATAACCAAATTATTAACTAAAAACCATCAGCTTAAATGAGGTTAGATGATGCACCTCCATCAATAGTTTCATCTAAGCTACAAATAGTTACGATATGAAGAAAATAGCCACTATTTGTGTCCTTGCTACGCCGATGCTACTAGCTGCTCAAGAGGTTCAACAAGACAGTATTAAGAATCTTGACGAGTTCGTTGTCAGCGCAGTACGCATCAATCGTCCAGCGGCAGTAAGCAAGATTAATGCCCCTGTTAGGGAAGTTCCTATCACAGTAAACCGTATCTCAGCTAAGGAAATTCAAGCTAAGGGATATAACGATGCAGTGGGAAGCTCTTCGTGGCGTTCCGGGTGTAAATCCTATCCGTCAGTATGGTGCTTTCCACATGTTCCGTATCCGTGGTTTCTACGAATCTATTTTTGATTGATAACGGTATGCGTGATGAGCGTCAAGCGCTTTTGGCAATCAGCTCCTATTACGGGCTTAGGCTCTGTTGAACGTATCGAAGTGCTTAAGGGAGCTGCCTCTATGCAACAAGGACACTCTGCTGTGGGCGGTGTAGTGAACATCGTTCGTAAGCCTGTATCTCCAGACTTTGGTGCTTATGCTAAGATTTCAGTAGGTAGCTACAACAGTTATCGCTTCAATGCCGGTCTTAATGGAGCCGTTACTGATAAGCTCCTTATGCGTGCTGATGTAGAGCTCAACCACAGCGATGGTTGGCGTGCAAACTATGCTAAGGGATACAACTTTAGTGTAGTCGCTAAATGGCTCATCAACTCTAAGAGCAATCTTCAGCTCTCTGTTTACAACAATAAGGATAACTACGGTGGTGACTATGGTACATTGCGTACTTACAACCGTGATATCTTTGAAGTGTCATCAGACCGCAAAATCCATAGCGCAGGAGATGCGTACTGGACAAAGCTGGACCGCAAGACTATCCACGGCTTCTCTCAAGATGATTTGGCTCACAAGAATATCGCAGCACAGCTGAAGTACGAATATCACTTCAATAGAAACTGGTCGCTATCAGAGCAACTCTTCGTTTCTAGTGATGATGTTAAGTACATGTCTACTGATGCCTACGATATTTATGGCGAGGAGAATGCTGCTCCCGGATTGCTTTACTACTATAAGAATGGCGACAAAAAGGTTTACACAGACCTAACTAAACTCAGCCGTGGTGGTTTTGCGTTCGACTACGAAACAAGAGGTATTCAGAATCAAACAGAGCTAAGTGGTAAGGTAATAACAGGCTCACTCAAGCATAACCTACTCTTTGGTTATAACTACTTCTTGATGAACTCTGACCGCTACGATGCAGCTGACCTAACCGGTACAGGTTATACAAATCCTGTTACTTATGTAAATCCTATCCGTAATCAAGGTCCTCTAGGTATCCACTTCAATCGTAAGCAAACCTTTGATGACCGTACACACGGACTATACGCTCAGGATTACATTAAGTGGGGCAGATTCTCTGTGCTTGCAGGCTTACGTCTAGACCACTTTACTCGTGACTTTTCTGTTTACAAGACGAATAACAAAACGGTAGTAAGCGATAACGGAACGCAGAGAATTCAAAACTTAGCTCTTACTTATCGTGCTGGTCTTGTCTACGATATCACGAAGTCAATTAATATCTACGCAGCGACTTCTAACTTCTACAAGCCTCAGGTCGTTTCGCTTTCGTCTGAAGTAGCTTATCTTGATAATGATGGTAAGGAAATGGGCGCAAGTGAATTAAGTAAGTTGCCTCCTACTCAGGGTAATCAGTTCGAAGTAGGTACGCATATCCTCCTAGCTAAGAAGTTTAGCCTTAATGCTCCAGCTTATTATCTAGACCTTAATAATAAGCTTAACTCATACCTCGGTACGCGTGAGGATGGTAAGCGTATCGGTGCTCTTGTAGATGGTTATCAGAGTAAGGGTTTTGAGCTAGACCTTAACTATCGTCCTACATCAGGGCTAGGCTTCCAACTTGGTTATAGTTATATAGATGCTAGAGTTAAGGCTGGTAAGGGTGCTAATGCTAAGTACACAACTAATGCGGGAAATCTAATGGCTCAAAAATCCACAACATCAGCTTTCAGCTTGGGTCTTTTGGCTCTCGTAAGCTAACGAAGAAGAGCTCGCTCAATGCTGGTCTTGGTACAGAGATGGTGAGCAAGTCTTACACAAGTGATAATAACGACATTACTATACCGGGTTATGCAATCTTTAATGGTATGTTGTCTTATGAGTGGAGTAAGCTCACGCTCCAGTTGAACCTCAATAATATCCTTGATAAGGATTATACTCGTCATATCCTATATGATTATCAGTATCTTCCAAGTGAAGGACGCAACTTTACTCTGAGCCTACTTTATAAGTTCTAAGAGTAAATACTTAATATAACAGCAAGAAGGGCTGTGCCAGAACTAACGTTCGGCACAGCCCTTCTTCCGTATGTTTCAGAGTTTTTGAGACTATTATCTTTGTGGAGAAATTGACAGATATATTGTTTGATAAAAGTACGAAGTCAAGCATGTTTAATAAAAGTGATGAAGAATAAGTTCTCTAAAAATGTATACCATCAGGGACTCTCTGATGAGCAGGTTCTAGAAAGTAGACGTATTCATGGCATCGAATGTGCTTACACCACCAGAGAAAGAGTCTCTGTGGCATAAGTTTATTGAGAAGTTTGAGGAGCCAATTATTATTATTCTATTGGTAGCAATGACGCTCTCGTTTGGGGTTTCTTGCTACGAGTATTTTGTGATTGGGAATACGAGCTTATCCTTATTCTTAGAGCCTGCAGGTGTGTTGCTCGCTGTGCTATTGGCTACGGGAGTTGCATTTTACTTTGAGTTGCAGAGCGAGCGTGAGTTTGAGATTCTAAATCAAGTCAATGAAGATATTCAATATAAGGTATATCGTAATGGGCGAATAACTCAAGTTCTAAAAATGATATCGTTGTTGGAGATTATGTATTATTGGAGGTAGGGGAGCAAGTTCCTGCTGATGGTACATTACTTGAGAGTATATCGCTCAGGTAGATGAGTCTTCATTGACGGGAGAACCTATGGTGCATAAGTCTATTCATGAAGCTGAATTTGATAGCGAAGCAACATACCCCAGCAATTATATTTGTCGCGGAACAAATATACTAGATGGTCATTGCCTATATCAAGTGTCTCAAGTGGGAGATGCTACCGAATATGGTCGTGTGTTTAAAGGGGCGCAAATAGATGATAGTGTAGAGACGCCACTTAATCAACAACTTTCAGGATTGGCTGATACTATTGCTAAGGTTAGTTATGGTATTGCTGCTTTGGTGTTGCTAGGTTCGGTGCTGATTTATGCGTTGCAAGGTGGCTTTGATAACTTTGATTGGGCTCATGCTCTTGGTTACTTTCTACAGAAGCTCATGATTGCAGTAACTGTTGTTGTGGTAGCTGTTCCGGAGGGTTTGCCTATGAGTGTTAGCACTAAGTTTAGCTTCTGCATGCGTAGTATGATGAAGGGCAATAACCTCGTTCGACGTGTGCATGCATGCGAAACGATGGGTGCTGCTACTGTTATTTGCACGGATAAGACGGGGACGCTCACTCAGAATAGGATGAGTGTCGTAGAAACAAGTTTTGCGCCTAATGTCAATCGAGATTTGCTGTATCTCTCAATGGCTGTTAATTCAACGGCTTATTTAGATGAGCGAGATGAAAGCAGAGTAGAGGTCCTTGGAAATCCAACGGAAGGCGCACTATTGCTTTGGCTTCGGGAAGAAGGGCAGGATTATCAAGCTATAAGGGAAGATTATCCTGTATTAAGCCAATTAACATTCTCAACACAGAGAAAGTATATGGCAACTCTAATCGAAGATAATGGAGCGCATTTATTGCTTGTTAAGGGTGCGCCAGAGATTGTGATGAAGCATTGTGTTTTTGTCTCAAGAGGAGCATGCTCATTACGAACAGCAACTTAGGTCTTATCAAGATAGAGCCATGCGTACTATTGGCTTTGCTTATAAGAGATTGGAGGTAGGTGTAAAGCCTTATGACGAAGGTAAACTTCTTGTCAATGATTTACAATTTCTTGGTGTGGTTGGGATAAATGACCCTATTCGTCCAGAGGTTCCAGAGGCTATTCGCTCGTGTATGGATGCGGGTATTCAGATTAAGATTATAACGGGAGATACGCCTAGGGACCGCAAAAGAAATCGCACGTCAAATAGGCTTGTGGCATGATGATACATGTAATGATAGTCAGCTTATAACGGGACCTGAGTTTGCAGCTCTTAGTGATGAGGAATTGGCAGGCCGGGTTAAAGATATTCTGGTTATGAGTCGTGCGCGTCCGATGGATAAGGAGCGTCTTGTGCGTCTGCTGCAGGCGCAAGGAGAAGTGGTTGCGGTAACGGGTGATGGTACTAACGATGCGCCAGCTCTTAATCGTGCTCACGTAGGGCTTTCAATGGGAGATGGTACATCTGTTGCGAAGGATGCTAGCGATATGACTATTCTAGATAATTCGTTTGCTTCGATTAGTCGTGCCGTAATGTGGGGGCGTTCGCTTTACTTGAATATACAGAGGTTTATTCTCTTTCAGATGACAATCAATGTGGCAGCTTGCTTTGATTGTGCTTATTGGAGCATTCTTAGGTACGGAGAGCCCTCTTACAGTAACGCAGATGCTATGGGTAAACCTTATTATGGATACATTTGCGGCTCTTGCCTTGGCTCCATTGCCTCCAAGTGAGCGAGTGATGACTGATAAGCCAAGAAAACGCACGGATAGCATCATCTCAGCATCTATGAGTAAGCGTATCTTTGGTTTGGGTGGATTATTTGTTCTCCTGCTTTTTGCGCTCATTCAGTACTTCAAGCATGTAGACCTCAAGCATATTGCAGACTTTAGTGCATCAGACTTTATTGCTAGCCTAATGAACTTTAGTTCCGGGAGCTTTAGTATTTACGAATTATCGGTATTCTTTAGCCTATTCGTTCTCTTGCAGTTCTGGAATATGTTTAATGCTAAGGCATTCAAGTCTGCTAAGTCAGCTTTCTCGGAGCTAAGTAAGTGTAAAAACTTCCTATCTATTTCAGTCCTAATCTTACTTGGGCAATGGCTTATCACATCTTTGGGAGGAGAGATGTTTCGAGTAAAAGCTTTGGATACATTATCATGGGTACTGATAATTGTCTCTACAAGTATTGTTCTTTGGGGAGGTGAATTAGTTCGCTTGATTAGGCGTAAATAGCATACAAATATTTGTGTGCATTTATCTTAGTAAGTACGCGTACTTAAATCAATAAGTGCGCGTACTTACTTTTATATTTACGTGTACTTATTTTGGTGCTTACGCGTACTTTTCTGGAGACTTCAGTTGGAGTCTGTACAAACTACACGTGTAGTCTGCACAAACTTCAGCCGTAGTCTGTACAGACTTCGCCGAGGTTTTGAGTTTAGGAAGTGCAAGCTCCATTTTAATTGCGTTTGCATGGAAGTTTAGTTGTTCTTAAATTTTGATGTAGTTAGCCTGTACTTGTTCGATATCTTCTTAAGAGGTATGACTTTATTTGCTACCTTTGTTCCTATAAATAAGAAGAATAGATAGTATGAAGAGTTTTTAAGACCTTTTAGCTGCACTGCTAGCCTTAGTCGCTGGCTCAGGCTGCATCATGATTTTTCTTTGTCGGTGTAGCAGGCCTTATCGGGAGTCTATCAAGCCTAGGAGATAGCAATGCTGTACCCGTTAATATAGAGCAACATACGGTGCTTAAGATAGATGTAGCCCAACCACATGATGTCGTTTCGGTAAATCCATTTGATTCCTTTTCTGCATCTACGGCGGCGCAGCCTATATCGCTATCTCAAGCCATTCGCGCTATTGCCGATGCTAAGAATAATCCCTAATATAGAAAGCCCTTTATCTCAATGTAGAGGGTGTGGAAGCTGGTATGGCCTCTGTAGACGAATTGCGTTTAGCTCTTCAAGACTTTAAGGCTAGTCATAAGCCTATTATTGCTTATGGTGATAGTTACTCACAAAAAGCCTATTATCTAGCATCTGTAGCTAATCAAATATATCTTAATCCATTAGGTAGCATTGAGCTTATCGGTATTGCATCAGGAGAAATGATGTACAAAGATGCGCTTGATAAGGTTGGTATTAAGATGGAAGTCTTCAAAGTGGGGACCTTTAAGAGTGCCGTAGAGCCTTATATTCTGAATAAAATCAGCGATGCCAATAAACTACAGAAGCAGGAGTATATCGATGGTCTTTGGTCTAGCATATTGCAAGGTGTCTCAACGGAAAGAAAGATTAATGCTGATAGCCTCAATGCTGAGGTTAATAAAGGGCTTGCTTTCGTCAATAGTGATAAGTATATTCAGACGAGCTCGTAGATAAGTTGCTCTATAGAGATCAAATAGACTCAGTCTTTGCTGCTCAGCTAAAAGGTTAAAAAGTCAGAGCTAAAGATGGTTAATTTGTCGGCTTTAGCAGCCCAGCAAACAGATGATATAGAGGTTAAGGATGGCGTTGTACAGGTTATTTATGCTGAGGGCGAAATCACGCAAGCCAGTATCTCCTTTTGCAGCTGGTGCAAGTACTATTGGGGCAGGACTCGGCGATAAGCTGAGAGAGGCTGCCGAAGATGACGATGTGAAGGCTGTCGTTCTACGTATGAATTCTCCTGGTGGAGATGCTTTCCTCTCGGAGCAACTATGGCATGCTGTAGAAGAACCTCGGAGCAAGCAGCTCTGTAGTGGTATCTATGGGTGATTATGCTGCTTTCGGGTGGTTATTATATCTCATCTGCTGCGAACCGAATTGTTGCTCAGCCCTAATACGCTTACGGGCTCTATCGGTATCTTCGGATTGTTCCTAACTTTAGCGAACTGGTTCAGAAAGTAGGGGTTAATGTCGAAGTAGTTAAGACCAATGATTTTGCTGATTTAACGATTAGCATGCCTTACAAGCCCCTTAACGAACGAGCAGCGTGCGCTTATCCAAAGACATGTAGAGCGTGGGTATGATATTTTTCTTGAGTCGTGTCGCTGAGGGTCGTCACACGACCAAGGCTCAAGTGGATTCTGTCTGGTCAGGACGAGTGTGGTTAGGGTCGCAAGGCTCAAACGCTTGGTCTTGTTGATAAACTTGGCGGTCTTGATGTGGCTATTCAGAAGTTTCTGCATCGCTAGCGAGCCTATCAGACTATAGTGTGGATTATGGTGTAACCAGAGTAAATGTTTGGGAAGAACTATTCAAAAGCACTAGTCCAAGTAATGAATTTATTGCTCGCTTGCGTAGTGCATTCCTAACCGATGAGGAGCGCAAGGCTATTCGTATCATGCAGGGCGTTACTCGTTATTCGGGTATTCAAGCTCGTTTGCCGTACGACTTCGAGCTCTACTAACACTCTATCATCAAATTTTTTTAATGATTCTAAAAGAACCATATTCATTATTATTGCGCCCCTTTGCCTTCCTTTATGGCTTAGGGGTCGCACTGCGTAATATGGCCTTTGAGCATGGATTACTCCGTAGTGAGACTTATCCGATACCTATTATCTGTGTCGGGAATATCACGGTGGGGGGACTGGTAAAACACCTCATGTAGAGTATATCCTATCTCAAGTTATTGCCTCATTACCGGGTTGCAGTCTTAAGCCGTGGATATAGACGCAAATCTAGAGGGCAGGTTATTGCCACAGAGCATACGTTTATTGCGGAGATAGGTGATGAACCTCGTCAGCTAAAAGCTCAAATATCCCTGATATTATATTGGTTGTAGATGGCAATCGTAGGCGCTCAATGGATTACTTGATGAGTTTACCCAAAGACGAACGTCCCGATGTCGTGATTATGGATGATGGATTGCAACATAGATACGTCAAGCCTTCGTACTCTATACTCTTGGTAGACTCTACACGCCCACTGCAAGAAGATAAGTTACTACCTGAAGGGCGTCTTAGAGAGCCCTGCTTTCGGCACGTTATCGTGTCGATTGCATCATCGCTACAAAGTGTCCAGAGACTCTGCGCCCGATTGAGCAAAGACTTATAGAGAGAACTCTTGCCGCTTATCCGCACCAAGAGGTTTTCTTTACTAAAAATCCGTTATAAGGGATTATATAAAAATCAGTGAATTGGGAACTAATGCCGTGCCTACTTCAATTGATTTAGAGAGAGGTTCACCAGTCATATCCCTCTCCGGCATAGCCAATCCCACACTGTTTATTGATTATTTAACCGAAAGGTATAAGGTGGTTGAGCAATTACTCTTTGCCGACCATCACAATTTTGAAAAAGGAGATTTTGAAACAATTATAAGTGCCTTTCAGAGGTATCTAACAGAATACCCTAATCTCTCAATCATTACGACGGAGAAAGATGCTGTGCGTCTTGTCGAATCTTTTGAACAGCTTCCCTCGAAAAATATGCGTAAGCATATATATTATCTGCCTATTGAGGTGGCAGTCTTGCAGAGGGAAGATGCGCTGGAGCGTCAGCTCTGTTTAGCCGTAAAGGCGAAACCAAAAGTCTTTACAGAATATAGACTAATTAAACTTGATAGTGGAAAGAACAGAATTATCAAAACTCGGAAAGGTTGCTATCCTTAAGCATTTGACTAAGGGTGGTAAGTGTAAGCACGAAACTAGTGGACTAGGCTTTGCTGAAGATGCAGCGACTATAAACACGCAACCCGAATTAAATACGCTTGTAAGCCAAAAGTTATTTCTTGAAGGTATTCATTTCGATTTGGTGTATACTCCTCTTAAGCATCTAGGCTATAAGCTAGTCGTGGCTGCTGTGAGTGATATATATGCGATGAATGGAGAGCCTAGACAACTACTGCTGAATGTAGGTGTTTCATCTAGATTTTCTTTAGAGGATTTAGAGGACTTATATGATGGTGTTTATACGGCTGCAGATTTTTATCATTTAGACCTCATTAAGACGGATGTTACCAGTAGTCTAACGGGGTTGAGCTTTTAAGTATGACTGCTATGGGAACGAGTTTGAGGTACTAAGACTCTTCGTAGCGGAGCTAAGCCTACAGACCTCATCTGCGTAACTGGCGATTTGGGTTCTGCCTATATGGGGCTACAACTCTTGGAACGAGAGAGGCGTGTGTTTGCTGGTGTTAAGGGTGATTTTACCCCTGCATTGGAAGGGCGTGAATATATTATTGAGCGACAACTTCGTCCACGTGTGCCCGTTTCGGTTCTGAGTGCATTGCAGTAGCAAGGAGTTGTTCCTAGCTCAATGATTAGTATTTCAGATGGGCTGAGCAAAGCGAACTTAAATACCTTGCCGAGGCTAGTGGGGTAGGTGTACGTGTTTATGAAGACCGCTTACCAATAGACTACGAAACGGCTGCTATGGCAGAGGAGTTTGGTTTAAATGTAACAACGGTTGCTCTTAATGGGGAGATGATTATGAACTCTTGTTCACTATTCCTTTGGGACAGATGGACCAAGTCAAGGATATTGAGGGCTTGCGCATCATTGGTCATATTACAGAACCTAGTTTGGGTGCATGTCTGGTTGCTCGTGATGGCACCGAACTCGAGCTGGTTGCGCAAGGCTGGACAGCCTCAAGTAAAGTTAGCTTTGTATAATACAAAATAAAATGGCTACCGCTTTTTGCGGTAGCCATTTTATTTCTGAGTTTGTAGTGAGCTAAACCTTACTTCTTAGTAGGAATGCTCTTGAGTACTTCGAGTAGGTGATCCCACCAAAGTTGTACTGTCTTAATTTCGATACGTTCGTTAGGGTGAGTGAACGTCACGAAGAGTAGGACCGAAAGATACCATGTCAAGGCCTGGGAATACGTCTAAGATAAGGCCACACTCAAGACCTGCGTGGATAGCCTTTACTGCTGGTTCCTTACCGAAGAGACGACGATAAGCATCGGCAGATGCCTTGAGGATAGCTGAGTCTGCATTAGGCTTCCATCCTGGATAAGGGTCACGTATTTTCGGCTGTAGCTCCTGCTAGTTCGAATACACACTTAACCATTTCAGCTGTGCTATCTCTCAAACTCTCAGTAGAACTTCTTTGGCTAGTCTCAACAACGATTTTTGTCATCGATAAAGCTTGATAGAAACTAAAGGTTGTTTGATGTCTCAACAAGATTTTTCAAGTTCATGGCTCATGCCTAGTACTCCATGTGGGCAAGCATAGAGCGCACGGATGAGTCTCTTCTTTGTGTCTTGGTTGATACGACGGCTAGGACGTTCAACAGGTTCAAATGTATAGCGAACATTAGGGTCTACACGCTTAAGTTCGTCTGCTACATCAGCCGCAAGTTTGTTGAGAATAGCTACTGCCTGAGCCTTCTCTTCTGGTAGAATACCGATGATAGCATGAGACTCACGAGGGATAGCGTTGTGTAGATTACCGCCCTGCGATTTCGCATAGTTCCCACTTAAGCTTACTATCGATAGCGTAGAGATAACGAGTAAGTAGCTTGTTTGCATTGCCAAGACCTACATGTATATCACCACCCTGAGTGACCGCCACGAAGACCAGAAACGCTTACACGATAGTATTCGAATGTAGTGTGTAGAGGCTTCCATTCAACATCGAAAACAGCCTTAATACCCATACCACCAGCGCAACCGATGAAGAGTTCGCCTTCGTCTTCGCTGTCTAGGTTAATGAGGATTTTACCTGAGAAGAAACCGGGCTTGAGGTTCATTGCTCCAGTCATGCCTGTTTCCTCGTCTACTGTGAATAGACATTCGAGTGGTCCATGAGGGATGCTGTCGTCAGCAAGGATTGCTAACTCAGTGGCACAGCCGATACCATTGTCCGCACCAAGTGTAGTACCATCAGCGTGTAGCCATTCGCCATCAACAACCGTTTGGATAGCATCTGTGTCAAAGTTAAATACCTTGTCAGAGTTTTTCTCGCAAACCATATCCACGTGGCTCTGAAGAACAACAGTTTCTCTGTCTTCATAGCCCGGGGTCGCTGACTTTACTGATAACAAGATTGCCCACTTCATCTTGCTTGTACTCTAGATTGTGTTTCTTAGCGAAATCTACAAGGTAAGCAAGAATGCGTTCTTCTTTCTTACTAGGGCGAGGTACCTTAGTGATTTCATGGAAATAACTCCATACAGCCTTAGGGCTGAGCATTGTGATGTCCATAATAGTGTGAATTATATGTTTATTAATCTTATGTAACTATATGTATTACCTTTGCGCTAACAAATATAGTGAAAAAGATGACGATAATCTATGTAGCTAGTGCTGTAGCTATGCTAATTGTGATGCTTTTTGCTCTCAGTGAAAGTTATTTTTTTACTAAAGATGGTCGATTCCCATCTTCACATGTGGGCTCTCAGAAGGCATTAAGGGATAAAGGTATATCCTGCCACACTTCTCAGCATCACGATATTCAGCAGCATAAGTCCCTCAGTGAGCGACTTGCAGCAAGAGAAGATTAAGATAAGTAGAAAGTATAATATTGTATATGAATAAGAGATATTTAATTGGGGTTGCCACTTGTGCTGTGGCTATGGTTTGCTCTCTCGGCTCATGCAAGGATAATAGCAAGCAGGTTGAAGTGCCTAAGGTACAGACTGCCGATGGTAAGGAGGTCGCTATGCCTATTGCCTATGTACGTATGGACTCAGTTCTGAAGCAGTACACTTATAGTAAGGAAATCCAAGCGAAGCTGGAGGCTGACGCCGCTGCTAGTCGTAGCCGTCTACAAGGTAAGGCTGCTGCATTCCAGAAGGCCGCAGAAGACTTTGACAGACGTGCTCGCATCAATGCCTTTGTGAGCGAAGATGCTGCTAAGAAGGAGCAAGCTCGCATTATGCGTATGCAACAAGAGGCTGCAGGGCTAGAGCAACAGCTATCAGGCGAACTAGCACAGAAGTCTGCACTTATGCAGGAGGACCTCATGAAGAAAATCGAAGAGGAACTTAAGGTATTCAATGGTGGTCGTTTTTAAGCTAATCTTGAGTAATGCAGTTGTGCTTTATGGTGATGATGCTCTAGATATTACGACTGATTTCGTTAAGTATCTTAATGAAAAACTATAAGCCTGCAGATAGTAAGCAAGAGCAAGCTAAAGAAACGAAGAAGTAATCAGTAGAGGATATTATTCTCAACTAATCACTAGAAAGGGTTGTGCCAAAGTTAAATTCTTGGTGCAACCTTTTTTCTGTATCTTCAAGGCAAATAATGGAAATGTGCTTGATGGGCAAATGATTCTAGAGGTGCCTGTGCAAGAGGAGTCAGTACCGAGAGCGTATTACGCTATGCTGCGAAGGAGAAGATCAAGATTAGAGATACCGAAGGAACGATATATAGAATAAAGAAATGAAACTAACATTAAGAGCTTGAACGCTCCCCTATGAGTGCTTACAAAGTGAAGAGGATTCTTTGTATAATCTGGATGGCTACAACAAGACTCGCTATTCACGTCGCAAGAATAAGGAGGGCTGTTGGAACTTGCTCTCGCGAGGCTCACGAAAAAGCAAGAGGTTTACTTTGCAACGATTCTCAATGATGATGACAGCCCCTACTGCGCCATTGAGTCCAATGTGGGATACTTCGGGCTCAAATTTCTACAGAGCAATTGCACTCATTACTTGACTTTTCAGTATCGAGAGCAACGCAACCAGAATGGCAAGCTATTTCTGACAGCAATCTTCTTATATGAATGCTACCCAGGCACAGATAAAAGGATGAGACGTATAGACTTCACATATACCCACGAAGGTGGGTGCTCGTCTGTTATATATCAGGGAAGCTTTATGATGGAACATTTGAGATGATTACAACAGAACATCCCCCATTTCAGCCGAGGAGCTGGAGCTACTCTGGGTGGACTACCCTAAATTCGGTGAATATGACCAGCTCATACGCTTGGATCGTATTCCGAAAGGAGCTCTCGAGCGTATCCTCGAGTATACGGACAAGGAGTTTCCTGCGTTTGAGGCAGTATCTCCAGCGAGACATCGAACGCTATCAAGAACCTAAGAAGTGAATTGGGGTGAGATGTTGGTCTTCCATAAGGTGTGTGCCAAGTTCTACCCAGCTCTATAAGGTGTCGTATGAGACAGCTATTCGTTACCTCAAGGAACTAAAGGATAAGTACGCTCCCGGCTCAATCATTGCCGATGTTCCGTCAAATATACGTGGTGCTAATGCTGGCATATTTGAAAGCAAATCAGGGGCGAGAACTCCGAGGCCGAATGATTCTTGAGGGTGCCCGAGCAGGAAGCGAAAATATCGCCAAAGGTATTAGACTACGCGAATGATCACAATATAAAGATTAGAGACATAAAAGGCAAATCCTATAATTAGTTATGAAGACAATATTCAATAGAACCTGGATTGGTAATTACATAAATACAGAAGAAGTAACCCTACGTCAATTAGATGGTTATAACAAGACTCGCTATTCTCGTCGTAAGAATAAGGAGGGGCTGTTGGAGCTTGCCTCTCGTGAGGCTCATGAGAAGCAGAAGGTCTACTTTGCAACGATTCTCAATGATGATGACAGCCCCTACTGCGCCATAGAGTCCAATGTGGGATACTTCGATTGGATTTCTTGAGGATAACTACGACGACTATTTGACTTTTTCAGTACCATTCTTACCCCTGATTATCCCGGGAAGTTATTCCTTAGAGGAATATTCTTGTTTGAATGCAAACCGGGAACAACAGAGAGAATGAGACGAATAGATTGCTCGTATAATCTTGATGGAAGTTTTCGAAAAGTACTCTATCAGGGAGAAGCTTTATGATGGAACATATGAGATCATAAAAACAGAACATCCTCCCATCTCTTCCGAGGAGCTGGAAAAGCTTTGGTTAGATTACCCTAAATTTGGTGAATATGACCAGCTTATACGCTTGGACCGCATTCCGAAAGGTGCTCTCGAGCGTATCCTTGAATATACAGACAAGGAATTTCCTGCGTTCAGGCAGTATCTCCAGCGAGACATCGAACGCTATCAAGAACCTAAGAAGTGAATTGGGGTGAGATGTTGGTCTTCCATAAGGTGTGTGCCAAGTTCTACCCAGCTCTATAAGGTGTCGTATGGAGACAGCTATTCGTTACCTCAAGGAGTTAGAGGATAAATATGCACCGGGGACAATTATTGCTGATGTGCCGTCAAATAAAACGGGAGCGAATAGAGATATCTTTAAGGTTAACCAAGGGCGTGACCTAAAAGGATAAATGATTTTAGAGGTGCCCGAGCAGGAAGCGAAAATATCGCCAAAGGTATTAGACTACGCGAAGAATCACAATATAAAGATTAGAGACATAAAAAGGCAAAATCCTATAATTAGTTATGAAGACAATATTCAATAGAACCTGGGTTGGTAATTATATAAATACAGAAGAAGAACCCTAAGTCAATTAGATGTTTATAACAAGACTCGCTACTCTCGTCGTAAGAATAAGGAGGGGCTGTTAGAACTTGCCTCTCGCGAAGCTCACGAAAAGCAAGAGGTCTACTTTTGCAACGATTCTCAATGATGATGACAGCCCCTACTGCGCCATTGAGTCCAATGTGGGATACTTCGGTTTGGATTTCTTGAGAGAAAACTATGACGACTATTTGACTTTTTCAGTATCGAGAGCAACGCAACCAGAATGGCAAGCTATTTCTGAAAGCAATTTTCTTATTTGAATGCTACCCAGGCACAGATAAAATGAGGCGCCGTGTCGATTTCTCGTATACCCACGAAGGTGGATGCTCGTCTGTTATATATCAGGGGAAAGCTTATGATGGAACATTTGAGATGATTACAACAGAACATCCTCCCATCTCAGCCGAAGAGCTGGAGCTACTCAGGGTGGACTACCCGAAGTTTGGGGAATATGACCAGCTCATACGCTTGGACCGCATTCCGAAAGGTGCTCTCGAGCGTATTCTTGAGTATACGGACAAGGAATTTCCTGCGTTTAGGCAGTATCTCCAGCGAGACATCGAACGCTATCAAGAACCCTAAGAAGTAAATTCGAGTGTAGGTGTCGGTCTTCAAAGGGGAGACTGTCGGGTGGTTTCTTTTACAAACCTAAAAGGGCTGGGCAAAAGTAATTTTGCCCAGCCCCTTTCTTTGCGTGATTTATGTTTGAGTTAAATTCTGGTCGTGAGTGCGTCGTACTCACTTGATTACTTACGTGTACTCACATCAGTGAGTGCGCGCACTTATTTTAGTCAGTACACGTACTTAAATTTGTAAGTACGTAGTACTTTCTGGAGACTTCAGCTGAAGTCTGTACAAACTTCAGCCGTAGTTTCTACAGACTACACGTGTAGTCTGCACAGACTTCGCCGAGGTTTTGAGTTTAGGGAAGTGAGCGAATAGATTTGGGGACGCTACTATTAGAGACCGTTGCATGGTTTCCTATTGATATTTATTTCTTGTTAAGCTTGAGTTTGACAAGTATAGGGCGTAGGTCTTCTCGCTTAACCTCAATCTTGAGTACTACAAGTACGAAAAATAAGCAGTAGACATAAGTTGAGCGCAATGCTAGAGAATTGCCCTAAATGTGCGTATGTCGCAAATCACTTGTTCGATGGCATAGAGGACGGCTGTAAGCAGACTATAGCCAGCAATAGCTTTCAGTGGGTAGCGGATAGGGTAGTACTTCTGACCCTAAGAAGTAGCTCGCAAAGCATAATGACACCATTAGAAACTACCGAGCCCTAGCCACGCTCATAAATCCCCATTCTTCTGCATATAGGACGATGAAGAGTACTGCCACGACGCTTCCACGATAGAGAGTATCGCTCCCCATAGCGTGCGGTCTGTGAGCTTGTACCAAAGGGATAAATTGAAATAAACACCGAACATAAGTTGCCCTATCATCACAAAGGGGTACGGCTGGAAGACTGCGAAGTATGCGCCATCGATGAAGTACTCGAGTACATCGAGCGTAGACATGACGCCAAGGAAGATGAATAGGGTAAAGATGACGTAGTAGCGCATAGACTGAGCGTAAGCACTCTTTGGCGACATCACCCCTTCTTTACTTTTGGCAAATACGAAGGGGTCATAAGCATAGCGGAAGGCCTGAGTAAACAGAACCATAATCACCGCTAGTTTGTAGCACGCCCCATAGATGCCGAGCTGTGTATCACCCTCAATGGGGTCACTAAATAGCATTGGGAATAGGATTTTATCCGCTTGATTGCTGAATGCACCCTACAAGCCCAAGTAGTAGGATAGGCCAAGAGTAGTGCAGCATCTCTTTGAGTAGAGGAAAGTCAAATTTCCGCCCTGACTCGCCTAATTCAGGAGTAAGCAGAATAAGTTGTATGATATTAGCCAAAACATTGATGCCGAAGACGTAGTAGACGCGTCTCGCTGGTTGTACCAAGAGAAGAGGCTAAAACTTTTTCTGCAAGTAGGGTACACCATAGAAAATCCCTAGAGTAAGCGCAATCGTAATAAGCACAAAGCTCATGCGTACCATCATAAATCGCCAAGGACGCTGTTTGAGTCGAAGGTATCCAAGTGGAATAGCTGTAAAGGCGTCCATAGCCGATATAATAATCATCATAGATATCAGTATGCTCTGATTAGCTTGAAAGCCTAGGTATGCTGTGATGTCTCCGACGAATAATAAGCCCAGTACCATGAAAAACAAGCGAACTGATCCCTACGGACCAAAGGCTTGTCGAATAAACCGTTTGAGGGTGTTCGCTCTTATTGGCAAAACGGAAAAACTCGTTTCCATACCATAGGTTAGGATAACGAGTAAGAGTGCAATCCATGCGTATAGTTTTGTCATTTGCCCGAACTCCGCAATCAGAAGTTTGCGTGAGTAGACAATGGTAAGTAGCCAGTTGAGGAAGCGACTAGTCATGGAGCTTAGTCCGTAGACAGCCGTATCCTTAACGAGTGATTTGATAGCAGACATATATAGTTAGTCGAATAAATCTTGTTGTTTGAGTGAAAGAGGCTTGTTCAAATGTTCGTAGGCAAGCAGTGTCGCTTCTTCCCTCTTGGTGTGCGCTTACGAGCCTTCTTTAATCAGGTAAGGTTCGTAAAACCTCTTCAACTGTACCGGCATCCTCACCGAGGGCTGTCGCAATCGTCGTTAGACCCTACTGGCCCTCCTGCAAACTTATCAATGATTGTACTCAAGAGCTTATTGTCGATATAGTCTAGTCCATACTTGTCTATATTGAGGGCTCAGGTGCAAAGCACGCAATCTCAGTATCGATATTTCCATTACCCTTGACCTCAGCAAAAGTCGCGTACGCGCCTAAGTAGAGCATTCGCTATACGAGGAGTTCCACGGCTACGACCTGCAATCTCAATAGCCGCATCGTGGCTACAAGGAGCGCCGAGTATGCTTGCTGAGCGTCTGAGAATGTTCGCAAGCGTTTCGGTATCGTAATACTCTAGGTGTAGGTTAATGCCAAAGCGAGCTCTTAGGGGGGCTGTAAGTAGTCCCGAGCGAGTAGTCGCCCCTACAAGCGTAAATGGATTGAGGTCAATCTGAATGCTTCGTGCACTAGGCCCTTTATCCAGCATAATATCGATGCGGTAATCCTCCATTGCTGAGTATAGATATTCCTCCACGATAGGGCTTAGGCGATGTATTTCATCGATAAAAAGGACATCATTGGGCTCTAGAGAAGTAAGCAAGCCTGCTAAGTCTCCGGGTTTATCTAAGACAGGCCCTGAAGTAATTTTAATACCGACCCCTAGCTCGTTGGCAATGATATGCGATAGGGTCGTTTTACCCTAGTCCGGGAGGTCCATATAGTAGGACGTGGTCGAGGGCTCCACTGCGTCTGCGTGCAGCTCAACAAATATCTTGAGATTGGTCAATACCTTATCTTGCCCACTGAAGGAGTCAAAGGACAGAGGGCGCAGAGCCTTGTCTACGTCTTGCTCTTCTCGGGCAATGCCTTGAGTATTGCGGATATCGAATGTTTCGTTATTCATGCTTGCAAAAGTTACGCATTTCAGTATTAAAGATTAACTTTGCACAAGTTAGAAAAATAAGCGACCAGAAAGAGGCCATCAGCGCATCATATTGGTCCTTGTGAGGTCACTTTAGAATTATTGAACAGATAGAATGAGCGCAAAGAGCATAGTCTTAATTCCTACCTACAACGAGTGTGAGAACGTGTCTAAAATGATTGATACGGTAATGGCACTACCAATGGAGATAGATATACTGATTATAGATGATAATTCTCCTGATGGTACTGCAGGAATAGTCAAGACGAAGCAAAGCGAATATGCTGAACGCTTGCACCTCCTAGAGAGAGCAGGTAAGCAGGGTTTAGGTAAGGCTTATATAGCTGGTTTCCGTTGGGCACTGGAGCATGGCTATGAGTATATCTCTGAGATGGATTGCGACTTCAGTCACCCTGTGGATAAACTTGTTGAGCTCAATAATGCGGTGATGTCAGGATGTGCAGATGTGGCTATTGGTTCGCGATATACAGAGGGGGAGCGTTAAGAACTGGCCTCTTAGTCGTATCGCTATTAGCTATGGTGCATCATTGTATGTTCGCCTGATAACAGGTTTCCCCGTGAAAGACTCTACGGCAGGTTTTGTTTGTTATCACCGCTCAGTACTTGAAAGTATAGATTTGAGCAGCATTCGTTTCCATGGTTATGCTTTCCAAATTGAGATGAAATACGCCGCTTATTGCTTGGGTTTCCAGCTTTTTAGAAGTGCCCATAACGTTTGAGGATAGAGTACTTGGTACCTCTAAAATGAGTGGTGCTATCTTCGGTGAAGGTTTCAAAGGGGGTTATAGCCTTGCGTCGTGACCAACTACGAGGACTTTTCCCTAAGGGAAAGAGAAAAATATGCTAGCTCTTCTACTTTATCTCCTAAGAGGTTACAAATGGCAGATTTTATTAATTATATCTGTCGGCTTATTATCTGTTGGTTTGTCCCTTGGCTTTTGTCCTTGTAGGTAAAGAGATTATCGATATTGTTACAGGGGTTACTAGAGGAAATCTAATCTGGCTTAGCATTGCGTTTATGGCTTTGCTGGGTGGGGTAGCTTTTACTTCGCTTACTAGGATATCATTGACTAATAAGACCATTGTGCGTATGGGTAATGCTATACGAATGAAGGTCTTTAATCATCTTCTTTATACGCGTTGGCAGAGCCTCAAAGGAGATGCATAATGCCGATGTCCTAACGCGTATTATTAAGGATACTGATGATGTCGTGCAATTGCTTGCCGTGTCTTTACCTAACTTCATCGTCAATGCGACACAATTAGTAGCTTCACTAGTCTTGCTCTATATATTTGATGCCACCTTGGCTCTTATGCTGGGGGTGGGTATGCCTTTGATATTGATAGGAAGTAGAGCATTCTATCGTAAGATGGTATCTTATACAGCGAAATTAAGCGTACGGAGAGTGATATCAATACGCTTATGTTGGAAACGCTGTCTAATCAAACAATAATCCGAACATTTGAACGTCAAGAGCAAGAAATAAATAAGCTTGGTCTTATACAAGGTAAGCTATATCAGCAGGTAAAGAGACGCATAGGGCTTACTATATATGGCAATGTTATGGCTAATGCGGCCTTTAGTGGTGGCTATGCGGTAGCCTTTCTTTGGAGTGCTTGGGGGATATTACGAGGTACGATAACCTTCGGTACGATGACTTCCTTCTTGCAGCTTGTAACTCGTATACAGCAGCTCTTAAGCGAACTGATGAGCCCTAGTTCCTAGTATGATTAGTGCTAAGGCTGGACTCGATAGACTCGTTAATCTACTGGAGTTTCAGCGTGAAGGCTATGATACACCTAGCCGTATCCTGCAAGGAGAACTATCTCTTAATGTGGAGAGTATTCACTTCCGCTATGACGAGCAGAGCCCATACATATATAAGGACTTTAGTTTCTCTGTGCGTTCGGGACAAATGATTGCGATTATGGGAGAGACGGGTTCAGGTAAAACAACTCTTCTGCGCTTGCTCTTAGGTTTAATTAAACCTGAGGCTGGGCGTATTAGTATTCAAAAACTTGGAGCATGGTTTGACCGTCGGCGAGTCCACACGAAATAACTTTGTTTACGTACCACAGGGTAATTCTTTGCTGAGCGGAACGATTAGAGAAAACTTGCTTGTCGGTGATAGTCTTGCCGATGAACGCAAACCCGTCAAGTGCTTAAGATTGCAGCGGCTGATTTCGTTTGGGAGCTACCTGACGGCTTAGATACTGTCGTTGGCGAGCAGGGGCAGGGTTTGAGTGAAGGGCAAGCGCAACGCATTGCTATTGCTCGCCCTTACTGCGCCCCGGTAAGATTATGCTATTTGATGAAGCTACAAGTGCCTTGGATAGTGGTACGGAGTCCCAGTTTTTGGCTAATATAAGACGTTATCTAAAGGATAAAATCATTCTTTTTATTACCCATAATGAAGAAGTCGCTGAAGTGTGTGATGAGATTATTCATATTGGGAGTTAGTCTTAGTTGTAATGATATTAGCCAAACTGATATTTATTGCTTACCTTTGAATTCTCAGCTTTTATAGATAATACTAAAAACTAAAAACGTCTATGAATTTACAGCAATTAGAATATATTGTTGCTTTTAAATAAGCATCGACACTTTGGGAGGGCTGCTGATAGCTGCAATGTATCTCAGCCTACCATGAGTACGATGGTTCGAAGTCTCGAAGATGAGCTTGGGGTTAAACTCTTTGAGCGTAGCCGAAGTGCTGTAACGCCTACAAATATTGGATTAAAGGTTATTCAGCAGGCGGAGATTACGCTACATCAATCGTCTCTCCTAAGTGAGATTGTTCAGAATGAATCAACGGCTCTAGGCGGAACGCTTAATTTGAGTGTAATCCCAACTATTGCGCCTTATCTTATCCCCCTGATAGCTCCACTAATAGCGGAGCAGTTGCCGGATTTGAAAGTGAACTTCTGTGAGCTTGTTACGAGTGAGACGCTAGAAGAGCTTAAAAACTCATAACATCGATATGGCTATTGTGGCGGATAATGAGGATACACGTCGCCATAAATTAATTCCGCTGTTTTATGAGGAGTTTTATGCCTATGTTTCTCGCAATGAACCTCTATTTGTGGAGAAGAGTATCAAGACTAGTCAAGTGCAACCTCAACGCTTATGGCTTCTTGACGAAGGACACTGTTTCCGTGACCAGCTTATGCGCTTCTGTCAGCTTAAGAGAGACTCAAACCCATTGCACACATACAGAAGAGGAAGTTTGCAGACATTTATGCACATGGTAGAGCAGGGTAATGGTATGACCTTTATTCCAGAGTTAGCTTTGAACTTCATGGCGGAAACGCATCATAAAAGATTTGGTTCGTCCTTTTGCTATTCCTCGCCCATGTCGCATGGTCTCTATCTGTGTGCTAGATGACTACCCTCGCACAACGCTCCTAGAAACACTAGCTAAGATTATTCATTCGGCTGTGCCTGCTTCTATGCTTAAGCTGAAGGCTACGCAGCAGCTCGTCTGATGCTTGTATTATAATTGTTCGGTAGCTTTTCTTATTGTCTATCTTTGGGTAGAAATAAGAAAAGCTATTTTTGTATCCCTGAAAAGGCTCTAGCTATATATTATCATGAATAAGTTTAAGGGTTTCCTTTACGGAATAGTGGGCTCTGTCTACATTTGAGCTCTACCACTCTTTACGCTACCAGTGATGGGTGAAGGGCTAACGACATTCAGCATCTTAAGTTATCGTATGCTGTTCGCCCTCTATACTTGTGGCTGTATTGATGTTGATTGGACGTGTGAGTTTTTGCCACGAATCTTAAAGAATTGAGGTGGTTTGCTGTCTTAGGCTTTCTGTATTACGGCTCAGCAGCATTGCTCTTTCAAGCCTATGGAGGTATGGCAAGTGGTTTGGCGACTACGCTTCACTTTATGTATCCAGTGAGGCGTAACTGTTATAATGGCACTCGTTTATAAACAACGCCCCTCTTTAGTTACTATTTGTGCGATTATTCTGTCACTTGTTGGAGTCGCTCTCACTTTGCTTGCGTGAGAGTAGCACGGGAGTAAGTTCGCTCTTGAGTGTATTTCTTGTTTTGCTCTCAGGAGTTTGCTATGCGGTTTATTTGGTGCTTGTGAGTACGGTAAAGTGCATCAATCAGCAGAATAGTCAGAAGCTGACGTTTTATGTGCTGATGTTTAGTGGAGCCTTTTTTATGCTAAGCACGCTTCAAGGTGGAGGTTTGCAGATAATACCGAGTGCGTCTGCTGGGATAAATCTTCTGCTAATGGCTACATTGCCCACATTGCTCTCTAATCTAGCCTTGGTGCGTTCTGTGAAGAGTATCGGTTCAACGCTTACTTCTGTTCTTGGAGCAATGGAACCACTGACAGCAATCATTGTAGGTATATTAGTCTTTGATGAGTCTTTAAGAGGTTTGATGGTTGTCGGTATTATCTTGATACTCGTTTCGGTTTCTTTGATTGTGCTGTCGCCTTTATTGGATAAAAGAATTGCAGAAAGATTGCAACGCTTGGCTCGCAATAAGCCTGTCCATTGAGCTTAGTATTGGGGTAGTTGGTAATAGAAAAGTACAGAGTAGGAGAGGAAAAAGAAAATATTTTTGACTATTAATTGTCTGTTTATTAGTTTGTTTCCTTATTTTATCTGTAGCTGTGTAAGGATTGGATTGCGTGTAAAGTTTGCATATTTGAAAAATAGTAGTACCTTTGCAATGTCAAACAACGAAAGGGGTTAGACAAAGACATAAAATTAGGGCCTATAGCTCAGCTGGTTTGAGAGCACCTGCCTTACAAGCAGGGGGTCATAGGTTCGAATCCTATTGGGCCCATCAAACGAGAGTTATCGCAAAAAGCGATGACTCTTTTCTTTTTAGAAGTCACAGGTTTGTTATTCGGATAAGGCTTATATTTCAATGGAAAGTATACCTTTGTAATACTATAAACAAAAGGTGTTGAAGTCTTAATAAAATAAATATATAATCCAGTATGATTAAAAGAATGCTCATGAAGGCTTCTGTGGGAGCTTTTAGCTACGCTTGTACTTTCGACAAGTTGTGCTTCTATTGTAAGCCGTAGTTACTACAATGTAACTATCAATAGTGTGCCATCAGAAGCAAAGGTGCGTGTGCTCAATCGCAAGGGGAGAGGTTGCTGCAGGTCAGACTCCGGTAACTCTTCGTCTAAAAAGCAAGTGAAGGCTCTTTAAGTCTGCTAAGTACACATTAGAGTTTTCAAAAGAAGGCTATGAAGGTAAGCAGATGCCTTTAGAAGTAAAGCATTGAGCCATGGTATTTTTGGCAATTTGCTGTTTGGAGGCTTCATTGGTCTTCTTATTGTAGACCCCTGCTACTGGTGCTATGTGGAAAATTGAAGATACGTCTATTAGCACAAGTCTTGAGCCTAAGGCTAAAACCAATTGCAGTGGCTAAGGAAGAAGGCAGCAAGAACGAGCTTAATGTATATGCCTTATCTGATGTGCCAGTAGAGCTCGCAAGCACATGGTCGCTGTGCAAGTAAAATAAACATACAGTTTATATTGATATAGTTTCCTCCTAAGTGTTTTTATCTTGGGAGGAAACTTTTTTGCAGGAGATTTGCATATTCAAAAAATAGTAGTATCTTTGCATTGTCAAACAACGAAAGGGGTTAGACAAAGATATAAAATTAGGGCCTATAGCTCAGCTGGTTTAGAGCACCTGCCCTTACAAGCAGGGGGTCATAGGTTCGAATCCTATTGGGCCCACAAAAGAGAGTTATCGAAAAAGCGATAGCTCTTTTTATTTTTCTTGCTTTAAGAAGCAGGAATAGAAATCGAGACCATTGCATTGTGCGGCACTCGCTGTGTTATTTTCAATATTCGGGCTTGGTCATTTACAAGAGTAAACTCCCGTCGCCCTCAGTCTCAATGCCTTGCGATTACCGCATTCTGCAAAGCCCCACAAAGAACAAGTAAAACTTGTCCTTTTTGAGACCGTCGGGCGGTCTCAAATCATATAAATCTTATCCATAATTATGTTCGTTATCTAGCCTGATATGCGTTTATCTTTTGCAGTCAAAAGAAACAGAATAGTTATGTCTCGAGTAAATTTAGAAAAAGAGTCTTTCCCTGTTTTAGAAATGAGTTGTGCTGCTTGTGCTACTCGTGTTGGAAAGACTTTAGATAGTATAGAGGAGTTGAGGAAGAGTCGTTAATTATGCAATGGCAACAGTATCGGTAACATACGATGATAAACTTGTGACTCCTCAGCAAATGAAAGATACTCTGCATGAGTTTGGCTATAATCTGATTATAGATGCAGAAGAGAGTAGCCCCGAAGAGGTAGAGGCGAAGAAGTTAGATGCTTATCACTCCCTGCGCTTGCGTGCTATAGGGGCGGTGCTATTGAGTCTGCCCGTAGTCGTGTATGGTATGTTTTATATGCATGCGCCGTATGCGAATGAAATCATGTGGCTGTTCTCCACATTGGTTGTTTTCGTTTGCGGGGGTCATTTCTTTTGAATGCCTTTAACCAGCTTAAGCATAGAGCAGTCAATATGGATACGCTTGTGGCATTAAGTACGAGTATTGCTTATCTTTTTAGCGTGTTCAATGTCTTGTATCCTGAGTATTGGACTTCTAAGGGCTTGGAAGACACGTGTATTTTTGAGGCATCAAGCGTTGTTATCGCCTTTTGTCTTGTTAGGTCGTTTGCTTGAAGGGCGAGCAAAAGATAATACAACGACGGCTATAAAAAGATTGATGGGTCTACAGCCTAAGGAGGTTACGCTGATGGGGGCTGATGGTAAGTTGTCCCTAGTGCCTATTGACTCTGTTCGTGTAGGCGATACTATTCTTGTTCGCCCCGGAGAGCGCATTGCCGTAGATGGTATTGTTACAGAAGGTAGCTCCTATGTTGATGAGAGTATGCTTAGTGGTGAGCCTATACCCATATTTAAGACTTCTAAGGCTAAGGTTTATGCTGGCACTATCAATCAAAAAGGCTCGTTTACATTTAGAGCTGAGCAGGTGGGTGAGATGACCATGCTTGCACACATTATTCGTTTGGTGCAGTCGGCACAAGGAAGTAAAGCACCTGTTCAAAAGTTGGTAGATAAAATTGCTGGTGTCTTTTGTGCCAACGATTATTATAATTGTGCTTCTGCCTTTGTTTTATGGAATGTCTTAGACCCTAGCAGTGGTTTTACTCATGGCTTGCTTGCACTAGTAACGATTCTCGTTGTTGCTTGCCCTTGTGCTTTGGGCTTGGCCACACCTACAGCTATTATTGTTGGTATTGGTAAGGGTGCAGAGCATGGTATTTTAATCAAGGATGCAGAAGCTCTTGAGACTGCAAGTAGGGTCGATGTGGTTATTCTCGATAAGACGGGTACAATAACGGAAGGGCGTCCCTGAGGTGACGGACATTCATTGGTTGAATGGAGCCCAATCAATATAAATCTATTCTCTATAGTTTGGAGAAGAAATCAGAGCATCCACTCTCTTTAGCGATTGTCCAGGGCTTAGATGAGCAAGAGCTTAGTCCATTAGAAGGATTTGAAGCTATTGTGGGTAGTGGTCTTCAAGCCTATTGCGAGGGTAAAAAGTATGTTGTTGGAAATAGGCGACTAATTGAAGAAATAGGTATTTCTATAGATGAAAATCTCTTGACGCAGGCTAATCAGTGGGCTAAGGAGGCGAAGTCGCTTGTTTGGTTTGCTTCCGAGGATGAGTTACTTGCTCTTGTGGCTGTCGCTGATAGGGTCAAAGAGTCGTCCGCACAAGCCATAAAACTCTTGCAGGAAAAGGTAGACGTGTATATGCTAACGGGAGATAATGAACTCGCAGCGGAGGCCGTAGCTCGTAAGGTTGGCTTAAAGTCTTATAAGGCGGGTGCCCTTCCTGATGAGAAGGCAGCTTTTGTTAGAGCTTTACGAGCAGAAGGTCATATCGTGGCAATGGTTGGCGATGGCATTAACGATAGTGCGGCACTTGCGGAGGCTGATTTGAGTATTGCTATGGGACAAGGTAGTGATATTGCTATGGAAGTAGCCAAGATGACAATAGTCTCTTCGGACTTGAGCAAGATACTAGAGGCAATCAAACTCTCTCGCTTTACTGTGCGCACCATTAAGCAAAAATCTCTTTTGGGCTTTCATTTATAATCTAATCGCAGTCCCTATTGCGGCAGGCGTTCTTTATCCTATAAGTGGGTTCTTGCTTAACCCAATGATTGCCGGAGCAGCTATGGCGATGAGTAGTGTGAGCGTTGTTTTGAATAGTTTGAGATTAAAAGGCAAAAAGATAAATGTTGAATTAAATAAGATTGAGTGTATGAAGAAAGAGTATCGTATTGAGGGTATGAGCTGTCAGCATTGTAGGAAGCACGTAGAGCAAACGCTGAATGCTATCGAAGGTGTAACAGCGAGTGTTTCGTTGGAGTCAGCAACTGCTTTGATTGAGTTTTTCATCAGAAGAAAAGACCCTAGACGAATTGCAAGCCGTGCTTTCGGAGGCTGGTGATTACAAGATAACAGATAAGGCAAACGCATCAGATTTAGGATAATTGAATTTTTTAGTGTTTTTAGTTAAATCGAAGTTATAGTGCGCGCACTTATAACTTCGATTTGACAACTCATTTCTTTGCGTTGCGGAGGAGAAAGCGAAGGAGTTCTTTGAACTTCGTATGTCGGTATGTATGCTCAGTCTCTGCTCAGTAGCGGCGGAAAGATACGTTACAGATACTAGGAGCTCAAAGTTCTAGCCATAGTAGGGCTTTCTGGCTCTTGAGATACTTTTCTCCTAAGGGTATGCCGACCTAGTGAATGTCTGATAGATCTGCTACAGAGACCTTGCCCTTATCGTTGGTGAAAGGCTCTTAGGGTAATGTAGTATAGATACTTGGAGAGGGAGGTATTTCCTGAGTCCAAACGGTTTCATCATACCCCCACTCGAAGGGTGCGCTGTAGTTGTCCCATATTAGGTTTATTTGCTGATCTACGGCCTCAATGAGAGGACGAATGCCGAGTACTTCGCCGGCACGATTCATCTTGAGATGACAGATCTCACCTGGACTTCTGTCTGTCTGGGTAGGTTCCTCGCTAGAGAGGAAGAATACAAAGTCATCAGTGTCAAAGGGGAAGAGCGTGTGGCAGGTGGCTAGATCAAAAATATCGTGAGCTAATATCTCTGGTATTTGTTCATCATAGTAGCTGAAGACGGATATACGTAACGTACTACGTAAGATGCCGGCTAGGTTTCTGCAGACCGGAGCAAAGGCGTATTTTTGAGACTTTAGTTGTTAAGGCTGCATTCCTGATGAAACTAATGGCACTGTCAATCTCTCTGTCTAGCCTTTTATGAAGGGTATTTGCTTGAATCGCCAGGCTGACATTAGAGTCATGGATTGCTCTATGGCTCTCAAGTGTTTGTCCCTGCGGTCTGTCGGTGTGTCAGTCAGCTCTGCGATCTCGTATCACCGCCTCTCTCCAAAAATGGGATTAGAGTACTTACCCAAGCAAGGTGTAGCTTAAATAACTCATTGGGATCTTCTTTCTGGAGAACATCACTCATCTCTATAATGGTCATTGTATTTGGTTTAGAATCTGAATTTTGCTTTTTACAAAGATAGGGACTGCAGTATCCACAGATACTGCAGTGGAAAATATATCATACTATTTCCTAAGGCCAAAATTACATAAAATGGACTATTTTTATTATTCATAATAAATCTGCACATTCCTCCCTTAAGCGCAATATTAATCAAAAGGTAAGCTTTATTTTAGTGAGTACGTACACTTGTTTCAGTATTTACGTGTACTTACTATTGTAAGTGCGCGCACTTATCTTAGTAAGTACGTCGTACTTAAATTTGTTAGTACGTAGTACTTTCTGGAGACTTCAGCTGAAGTCTGTACAAACTTCAGCCGTAGTTTGTACAGACTACACGTGTAGTCTGCACAGACTTCGCCGAGGTTTTTGAGTTTAGGAAGTGCAAAGCACAATTTTATGTGTGCTAAATTCAGAATGAGTAAGCTCAATAGTTGGATTTACACTCATAGAGATTTGAATAAAGCATAGTATACAAAACTCTTGGCAGAGTTTATCGGAAGTTTATATATTTGTATTGTACTATATCTTTCATTGCATACAAATTATGAATATCTTGAAAGCAATCAAAGGGGCGCTTAGGTTTTTATCTAGCCTTGGTCGTGTCATCTGCCCTTATCGCATTGATGGTTCTGACAGATACACCTCTCAATATAACAATGTTATGGCTAATCTTATTTGCCCTATGTGTTACGGCAAAAAGATATAACGAGTAAATGTCCGATATGAGACTAAGTAGTTGGGTGGTTTTTCAATCTCTTGAGATAGAAGTTCTCGGTTAAAAGAAACTTAATGTGCGGAGATAGAATAATTTTTTTACTACCTTTGTAGAGTAATATGAACGGAGGAGGCTGATTACAGACCTCCTCCGAATTTATTATAAAATAAGACTCAAAAAGATGATAAGTCAGCAAGTAATAGAAACTCTCGTGGCAGAGTATATCGCTGCCGAGTATCCTGCGTATTACATCGTAGACGTATTGGTACATCCTGAAATAGGATTGTTGTAGAGCTGGGAAAGTCGATGAAGGCGTTGATATTGATGCCTGTGTGCGCATAACTAAGCACATTGGAGCCTAATCAAGATAGAGAGGTTGAGGATTACGAGCTAGAAGTGGGTTCGGCTGGTCTTACATCTCCCTTTAAGGTGCTTTCGTCAGTATGAGCTCGCTATCGATGAAGAAGTGGAAGTGCTACGCAAGGGCGGCATCAAAGAAAAGGGCGTTTTAAGTGCAGCATCGGCTGAGCAGATAGAGCTGAGCGTTGTGCGCAAGGTCAAGCTCGAAGGGGCTAAACGTAAAACAGAGGTAGAGGAACTCATCACTATTCCTATGGATGAAATCCTTTTCTACTAAGCGTATTTTTTTAAGTTTTTAAGAGAATAAATAATACTATATATGGCAAAAGAAGAAAGAAACAACAAGCATGATAGACTCTCTAGCAGAGTTTAAAGACCTTAAGAACATCAGTAAGGAGACGATGGTCTCTGTCTTAGAGTCTGCTTTCCTTAATGTGCTAAGTAAAATCTACGGCACAGACCGTAACTTTACAGTGCTTATTAACCCTGATAGAGGAGACTTTCGAAATCTGGCGTAAGCGTCGTGTGGTGGAAAAACGGAGAGGTTGTAAATGAAAATGACGAAATTGCTCTTCGTGATGCTCAACTTGTAGATGCTGATTGTGAAGTAGGTGATGAGGTGTCTGAGTCTGTAAACTTTAATGCTTTTTGGACGTCGTGCTGTTATCAATCTTCGTCAAGCTCTTGCAAGTAAGATTCTTGAACTGCAGAAGGATAATTTCTTCGCTCGCTTTAAGGATAGAGTAGGAGAACTGATTACTGCAGAAGTGTATCAAGTATGGAAGCGTAGTTCTCTTATTGATGAAGATGGTAATGAACTCATTCTTCCTAAGAATGAACAAATCCCTGGGGACTTCTTCCGCAAGGGCGAAACAGTGAGAGCTGTCATTGAGCGCGTAGAGAATGAAAATAATAACCCTAAGGTTATCCTATCTCGTAGTAGTGGTGAGTTCCTAAAAGCGTCTTCTCGAGCTCAATGTGCCTGAAATCAATGATGGTCTAATTACATTGCGTGCTATCGCTCGTATCCCAGGTGAGCGTGCTAAGATTGCCGTTGAAAGTTATGATGACCGTATCGACCCAGTGGGAGCTATGCGTAGGTATGAATGGTTCGCGTATCCGTGGTATCGTTCGTGAGTTGCGTGGCGAAAACATTGATGTAACTACTTATACAAGCAATACATTGCTCTTTATACAGCGTGCGCTTAGCCCTGCGAAAGTCTCGGCTATCTCTCTTGATAATGAGAGTGAACCATTGCAGGCAGAGGTTTATCTTCGTCCAGAAGAAGTGCCTTTGGCTATTGGTAAGAATGCCTCTAACCTTAAGTTGGCATCTCTTCTAACTGGTTATCGTATCGAAGTATTCCGCGATAATGACAATACAGAAGAGGATATCTATCTCAGATGAATTTGCAGATGAGATTGACTCTTGGATTATTGACCTATTCAAGAACATCGGCTGCACTACGGCTAAGTCTGTTCTTAAGAAGAGCCGTGAAGAGCTTATCTCTGCGACAGACCTAGAAGAAGCTACTCTTGACCAAGTAATCTCTGTATTACGTAGCGAGTTCAGTGATGAAGAACTTGACGAAGATACAGATGATAGCGAAGAGGAAGAAGCTCTAATATAAACCCCTAAAGCAAAAACAGAATGTCGAAAATAAAATTAATAGATTTAGCCAAGGAACTCGGAGTGGGAGTCAACTCTGTACAGGAGGAGATTACCAAACGAGGTATGCTCGGCGAAAAGAACCCTGACTCCTAATACTCGCTTAGAGTATGCTGAGGTGAACCAATTGCTTAAGAGTGCATTTGTAAAAGAATCTGGTGATGGCGTTGGCAAACGTATTCTTGCTCGTTTAGAGGATAAGCCTAAGGAAGAACCAAAGAGCGAGCTCTCAAGAGCCAAAAAGCTGAAGAAGAGAGTTCTCAAGCGTGGTCTGACTATTCTTGGGAACATCAATGATATGAAAGCTCCTAAGGAAGAAAAGCCTAAGGCAGTGTCTAAACCCAAGAAGGAAGAGTCTAAGAAGGTCGAGGTTAAGGCTGAAGAGGTGAGCCCTAATGAGGTTAAGGCACCAGCAAAGCCTAAGCAGGAAGAGAAGAAGAGCGAAACTGTCAAGCCTGCTAAGGTAGAGGTACCAAAACAAGAAGTAAAGGAAGAGAGTCCTGTAGTTGTAGAGGAGCCTAAGGCAGAAGTTTAAGACCGATGATGGTGTGTATCGTCCTTCTACTCCTAATGTGGGTGTTGAGTTTAAGGTTGTTGGTAAGATTGACCTTAGTGCGATAAACGACTCTACTCGTCCAGCTAAGAAGAGCAATAAGGAGCGTAAGGAAGAGCGTAAAAAGCGCCAGCGTGTCAAAGAGGCTGTAGATGTAAAGGCTGAGTTTCGCTAAGATTGGTAATAATCAGGGTAAGCGTCAGGGTAACAACGCTAACCACTCGGCTAATAACCAAGCGAAGAAGAATAACAACGACCACAACGGAGCTAATAAGAGCGAAGGCGGTAAGCAAAATAATAATGCTCGCCACGACAACAATAAGCAAAAAGGGTGGTAATAAGAAGGACCACAAGGCTAAGGGACAACCTAATAATCAGCCAAGTGACGAAGATGTACAGCGTCAGGTTAAGGAAACGCTTGCTCGCCTAACAGGTAAGAATAACCAAAACAAGGGTGCTAAGTATCGTAAGGATAAGCGTGACGCCGCTCGTGCTGCAGCAGCAGAAGCAGAAGCCGCCGCGGAAGAAAGCCGTGTACTTAAGCTAACTGAGTTCGTAACAGTTAGTGACCTCGCAAATATGATGGATGTACCTGTGACTAAGGTTATCGGTACTTGTATGACGCTTGGTCTAATGGTATCTATCAATATGCGTCTAGATGCAGAGACTATTGACATCGTTGCAGAAGAATTTGGCTTTAAGACAGACTTCGTAAGTGCCGAGGTTGCTGGAAACGCTTAGCCAGCAGGAAGAAGTAGATGATGAAGCAGACCTAGAAAGCCGTCCTCCTATCGTAACGGTGATGGGACACGTAGACCATGGTAAGACTTCTTCTAGACCGCTTGCGCAATACGAACGTAATCGCAGGTGAAGTTGGAGGTATTACTCAGCACATTGGTGCTTATAGCTTGAAGTTGCAGAATGGTAAGCGTATAACTTTCCTTGATACACCTGGTCACGAGCCTTCACTGCTATGCGTGCTCGTGGTGCTAAGATTACGGATATCGCGATTATCATCGTTGCTGCTGATGATGATGTGATGCCTCAAACAAAGGGAGCTTTATCAACCATGCTGCTGCCGCTGGTGTGCCTATGGTCTTTGCAATCAATAAGATTGATAAGCCTGAGCTAACCCAGACCGCATTCGCGAACAGCTCGCTGCAATGAATTATCTTGTAGAAGAGTGGGGCGGTAAGTATCAGTGTCAAGAGATTTCAGCTAAGCAAGGGCTTAACATCGAAGAATTGCTAGAGAAGGTACTCCTGAAGCCTGAAAATGCTAGAGCTTAAGGCTAATCCAAACAGAAAAAGCTACTGGTAGCATCATCGAGTCTTCACTTGATAAGGGTCGTGGTTATGTAGCTACTGTGATGGTGCAGAACGGAACACTAAGGGCTGGTGACGTCGTACTTGCTGGTACGCACTTTGGTAAGGTTAAGGCTATGTTCAACGAACGTAACCACCGCATCACTGAGGCTGGTCCAAGTACGCCAGTACTTATACTTGGTCTTGATGGTGCGCCTACAGCAGGTGAAACATTCAATGTTATGGATACTGAGCAGGAAGCTCGTAGCATTGCCAACAAGCGCGAACAGCTTAAGCGTGAACAGGACAGTCGTACGAAGAAGGGCTTGACACTTGAAGAGCTTGCTCGCCGTCGTGCTCTCGGTAACTTCCAAGAACTGAATGTGATTATCAAGGGTGACGTGGACGGTTCTATTGAGGCTCTTAGTGACTCACTTATTCGTCTCATCTACTGAAGAAATTCAGGTTAATGTTATCCATAAGGGCGTAGGTGCTATTAGCGAGAGCGACGTCGTTCTTGCGTCGGGTCTTCGGCTATCATCATTGGTTTCAAGTGCGTCCTAGTCAGGCTGTAAGCGTCAGGCCGATAGAGAGGGTGTAGAAACTCGTACTTACTCTATTATCTACGATACTATTGAAGATATTAAGAGTGCTATGGAAGGTATGCTTTCTCCAGAGATTAAGGAGAATGTTGTTGCTAACCTTGAAGTACAACAGACATTCAAAATCAGTAAGGTCGGAACTATCGCAGGCTGTATGGTGCTTGAAGGTAAGATTAAGCGTAATAATAAAATTCGCCTTATCCGCGATGGTATCGTGAAGTACCAAGGTGCTCTTGGTTCGCTTAAGCGTTTCAAGGACGATGCTAAGGAGGTTGTTTCTGGTCAGGATTGCGGTCTTAACATTGAAGGCTATAACGATATCATGGTGGGCGATATTATCGAAGCCTACGAAGAGATTGAAATCAAGAAGACTCTTGATTAAGTCTTGCGAGTATAGTCTAAGACTAATTTAATCAACGAAAAGGGCTGTATCAAACTTTGATACAGCCCTTTTTATTTGCTCATTTAAGGGAGTTGCCGTTTTAGCAGCTTTTGTAGAATATGCTGTTGTAAGGGATTGATATGAAAGTAATGTGAGGTAACTTATCTGAATAGCCAAGTCTGAATGTTGAAAAATAAGGCTGTAAGTTCTGTATTCGGTAGGGCATTAGATATGCTGCTTTCCCATTCTTGAACGTTGTTATTCGCTCACAGCCTTTAGTATCTCGGATTATATTACTCATTTACGCAATCCTTAATAGAAAATAGGCTGTGCCAAAATAAATTTGACACAGCCCTCTCTGAATTATTCATCCCATTAGGATGATTCGATATGTGGAAGAGTATACCTTAGAGGTTTAGCTTAAAACCCAACATAACCACTTGCAGGCATTGTTGGACCATAGATATAAGCACTATCACGGTTAGGACCGAAGTCATAGTCATCTTGGAAGGCATTAAAGATATTATTTACCCCTCATGAATAACTGAATATCAGTCTTACTGAAGATGCGGAAATCATAAGAAACCTTAGCACCTAGGTCAAAGAATGGTTTTGACTTAATGAGTTCGTTCCATTCTGGAGTAGCTTTCTTTCGCTTGTTATCTTCCATAAGAGGATTGTTAGGAGCATTGTTTTCAAGGAGTGGCAATTCATAACCTTCTGTACGTAACTTAGCCGCAATAGCGTTCCTATCGTTGATACCTGAGTTTTGACCCCATTTAACTGCGTGTGGAACGTACATTGAACCCGTATAAGTACCCGTCAATGAGATATTGAGAGGCTTGATAGGGTTAAGGTTAAGCGTCATGTATCCGTAAACAGATGGTGTACGCATGATGTGCTTAGAAGTCATAGATACTGTCTGAGCATCTCCATTTTCGTCAGCAATAGCATCGGTGCCTAGAGCCGTCTGCCTTAGGAACAAATGTCTTGTAATCAATGTTGGCATCATCCTTAATCTTAGCACGTACGCCCCATTCTTGTTCGGCATCGTACATATTGCTTGTAAGGGTTAGACCAGCTTGTAGGCTCATCCAGTGATAGGCCAACTTACCTTCTAGGTTTACACCATAAATTTTTAGCTCCAGATGAAACCTTGTTTTTGGTCATCAAACCCATAGTTATGACGAATAAAGTATTTGATTCCATTACGAGAAACGTCCTTATAGTTGGTGAAGACGTCAAGTAGGCGAGTATAGAAGCCTTCAACAAGGAGGTTAACACGGCTTTCGCCCAAACGGAAGTACATATCACTACTCAAGCTAAATGAATGTGATATTTCTGGTGTTAGGTCATCAGCATTTTCCACTCTCTGCGCTTCACCACCCACGACTCCCTATGTGTAGGTCTTCATCAAATACCTGAGGTGCACGGGAAGCTCCTTAGCGTAAGTAGCTCTCAAGTTGATGTTCTTCGTTGGGTTGTAGCGTAGAGTAGCACGAGGAGAGAATGTAGGATTCTTAATTGCTGAGTTTTGGTCTCAGACGAGAGCCTAGAAGGAAACTAAAAATTATCATTCTTCCACTCTATCTGCGCGAATTGGCTTGAGTTGCGAATAACTTGGTGTAGGGCAGGTGATAGGGCAACAGGATTTTTTTACTATCATCATAACCCTGCTGGTTACTGATTTCGGTTGTCCAGCTACGTAGAGGCATTTCGTCATGCAGTCTATCATAGCTATACTCTGCACCAACTAGGAGTTGAGCAGGAGCGAAGAGCAAGCGTTCGAAATCATGTGTATACTGAGCTCCAGCAACCCAAGTAAATCCACGTGTAATGCCGAAGTTCGTACCATAGTCAGAGCTGTGTATAGGATAACCGAGGCGACCTGCTATGATTGAACCATCTTTAATAGGATTACCGTCCTTATCCTTAGCTGCTACTTCGCCAATACCACCATAGTAACTATTACGAGTAATATGTTGGGCTGAAGCATATAGTTGGAAATGGTCTTTGTAATTACGAGAGAAAGCATCGTATTTAATGTTACCACTATATACTGAGTGGCGGATAGACTCAGCGACACCTGCTACAGCTTCTGGCCAATCGATGTGGTCACCACCACGACGAGCTTCAGCGAAAGTATGAACTTCGCCCGTTAGTCTAGATAGGTCGGTTAGTCTTAAGTAACCACGGAAACCTAAGGCACGAGAGTCAAGACGTCCGAGTTCGCTGTAATTATCTCCATTTATATCGTGCTCATGGCGATAGCGAGCTTGTCCGAATAGCATAGCACCGGCTCTACCATCTTGGCTAACGACAGATGCATTGAAGGCAAGGTTATTGTCAATATCCTTGAAGCCAGTTGCTCCGAGAGATTCGCTAAAAGCTTACACTATTGGTAGTAGGTTCTTTAGTAATGATGTTGATAACCCCAGCAATAGCCGAAGAACCAAAAAGAGCAGAACCACCTCCACGAACCACCTCTACACGGTCAATCATATTCGTTGGGATTTGCTCTAGTCCATATACGCCAGCTAGCGCACTCATAATCGGACGGCTATCAATCAAAAATCTGAGAATAGCGACCATCAAGTCCATTGATACGCACCTGATTAAATCCGCAGTTCTGGCAATTATTCTCTACACGTACACCGGGTTGGAATACAAGACCTTGTGCAAGGTTGTTTGCATTTGCCGATTCAAATACTTTACTATCTACCACATTCACTAGCGTAGGAGCAAGCGACGTAGAGTAGCTTGTCTATTGGCTGAAACGACAACCTCATCAATATCTACATTATCTTGGATAACCTCAAAGTCAACCTTCTGAGATTCACCCTCCTTAATGGTTACGACACGCTCTTGACTAGCATAGCCTAGTCCGCGTAATATAAGGGTAATCTTACCAGCTTTGAGATGTTTGAGAGAAGTGACCAGTGTTGTCGGTGGCAGTCCCAAATGTAGTCCCTTTGATGGCGATTGTCATACCAGGCAAATGCTCACCTGTACTCTTGTCAATCACATGACCAGTGATTTGCGCACCGCTGACTTTTTGGGCATCTAGGTTTGTTACGCCTAGTCCGAGAGTCGCTACACTGCTTAATAGTAGTACTCTAGCTTGAGATACTTCCATGATGATAGAATTATAATATTGTAATATTGATATTAGTGATGCAAAGGTACTTATAGGTTGCAAATTGAGTGCGCACTAGGTCCAAAATACCTAAGAGTAGGTATATAAATGGGGTGTTTGAAAAAGTTTTAATACCTGATAATGCTGAAGTGAATTCTGAGTATGTGGGTGAATCTTAATAATCGCAAGATATTTGATGTGATGAGGAATATAAATAAGCATTATCTGTGTGAAAAGCTGTTTCGTGTTCTAGTTAATTCACTAAAGTAAGTATGCGTACTTACTTTTAATACTTACGTGTAAACACTTTCGTAAGTACGTGTACTTATTTGAGTGAGTACGCGTACTTAAATTTAGTGAGTACGTAGTACTTTCTGGAGACTTCAGCTGTAGTCTGTACAAACTACACGTGTAGTCTCTTCAAACTTCAGCCGTAGTTTGTACAGACTTCGCCGAGGTTTTGAAAATAGGTAAGGTAATCACAATTTTATGTAGCCTATAATGGCTCTCTTTTAGAGTAAGAATCTGATTATTTGAGACCGTGCAATAGTCTTTATTTAGGTTGTATCGGAAGATAGTAAAAAGAGCTGTACCAACCTATTTGTTGATACAGCTCCAACCTATTTGTGATAAATTGAATGAGGAATATTCCTTTACTTGAGTAGTGCCTCCATTTCCTCAGCCTTTTCTTCTAGGCATTTGAGGTAATACATTTGGCTTTCTGCTCTCTGTAAATTATGTTGAGGCTGGTGGATTTTTGAAATAAACGTCACCATTGATATAGTCTGTAAGGGAAGCTGTACAGCGGTCATATAAGTCATAAGACGTCCACCATAAGCAATTAGGGCTGCGTTCAGTCTCTGTAAGAAATTTGCCTGCAGTCTTGAGATAACCTTCAACAAAGGCCTTATAGATAGGCATATTAACACCAATCTTGCTGTGGTCGGGCTCATCTTCGTAAGCGAAGTTTACTCCTGAACGAATGAAATCACCCACATCACTTGTAATAAAACCAGGCATTACCGTATCCCAGTCTACAACACATAGAACTCTACCACTCTTATCAAAGAGTACATTATCTACCTTGGTGTCGCAGTGGATTGTGCGCTTAGGAAGTTTGCCCTCAGCGTATAAGCGTTCTTGTACGCACATAGACTCTGCACGAGCTCAATCTCCTTAACAAGGTCTTGCACTTCATTAGCACGACCAACAGGGTCTGCTTTAAGAGCATCATGCAACTGCTGTAAGCGGAAAGGCATGCTGTGGAAGTTCTCAATAGTATCACCAAGAACACCTTCGGGAATAGAAGACAAGATTTCTTCAAATTCGCCAAAAGCCTCACCAGCGTAACGAGCTGACTCTTCGTTAAGGGTGCTCACACTCATGCTGTCAGGAATGAACGTGCAGAGTCGCCAATAGTTCTCGCCATCATAATAGTAATTTTTGCTACTATCTTCTATCAAAGGCAGGTAATTAAGGTACTTGCGCTCCTTATCAGGGTCCCCATTCTTCTCAAGAGCATCGTGTAGCGTCTTAGATACTACAGAGATGTTTTTTTCTGCAATACTTCTATGCGAGGAAAAACAACGTGATTAACTCGTTGAAGAACCCAACGGTCTCACACCATTCTTGTCTTGAACCGCATAAGTATCATTGATATGTCCATTCCCGAATGGACGGTGTTGTCCTACCTCTTCTGCAGGTAATGAATTTACTGATTATGGATAGCATATACAACGCAATTATAAATTTATGTAGTGCAAATATAATTAAAACTTTAATATTCTATTAGCCTTTAAATCAAATATATTCTCTGTGCTATGAACCCTAAACTAATTAAAAGGTAGGTATTTGTAGACTTAATGTCAAGAAAAAGTGATTTTTATTCACACTCTATTAGCTAATCTGATTGCTGCTTTCGAGTTTGGACCGCCAGAAGAATATATCTGAGTATTTATTCTTTTCACTAAGACTAAGTTCTCTGTCGAATAGTCCGTATAGAGCTGCACCACTACCCGTCATGCTCGCATAAATAGCACCTTGTTCGTATAAAAGTTGCTTAAGATGAGCTAATTCTGGATATAAAGGGAATAGGCTATCTTCAAACTCATTGTGTAGAGATGCTCTCCATTCCGACATGGGTTGCTTGATTATTTCTCTACAGATAGAGACTGACCTCCTATGTGTTTGAGTCCAGCAAAAGCCTCTTTTCGTTGCAATATGTACATTCGGTTTAATAACTACTATGTGGTAGTTACTAAAATCTACAGCTGGGGCAGGGTAGAAGAGTTCGCCGATGCCACGCACTAGTCGAGGCGTATTACTTACGAAGAAAGGACAATCAGCACCTAGACTCAGGGCAATCGCCTCAAGTTCGCTATCGCTAATATTCAAGTGACAAAGCTCGCGTACAGCCTTGAGCGTATGAGTGGCATCACTAGAACCGCCTCCCATACCTGCGCCAGATGGGATTTGCTTAAGGAGGCTAATTTGTAGAGGCGGAATGTCATGCGACTCTCTTAGCTTATTGATGGCTCTTAGAACAAGGTTATCTTCTGTTGGACCTGTTTCAACGTTGCCAAGTATTTGAATTTCATCTTGATTTAATTCCTCATTGATGGTAATCTCAATGATGTCATTCAGAGGAATGGGAATAAATAAAAGACTCTAATAGGTGATACCCATCAGACCTTTTTCCTGTAATCTGTAATCCAAGATTTATCTTGGCATTGGCGAATATTATCATAATGCACTGCTTATAAAATAAAGAGAGCTTAGCGGAATGCTAAGCTCTCTTGTGCGCGGGATGAGACTCGAACTCACATGCCGGAACCGGCACTACCCCTCAAAGTAGCGTGTCTACCAATTTCACCACCCGCGCCTTTGTCTATTTATGTTTTTGCAATTGAGCTCTCAGTTAGCGTTCTTAGACCGTGCCCGGAACAGGACTCGAACCTGCACGTCTTTTGAACACTCGCACCTGAAACGAGCGCGTCTACCATTCCGCCACCCGGGCTTCTCATTTGCACTGCAAAGATAATGTGAATATTTTAATTATGCAAGATTTATTCTAATAATTATCGCTTGTGTACAGGAAGAGCTACTCTAAGAGTCTTCTAGGAGATTTAAATGGCTAGATGTGCTCGATTTTGCATCATTAAGTCTTCACTCGTTTAAGTAGAATTTAGTCGTTGAGGATAGATATTTACTTAAATGTATTACGCAAAAAAAGAGCTATCGTAAAATAAATTCACGATAGCTCTTAAAATATATAGCTCTAGAACGTATTACACCGCTAGAGGGTATAACTGTTTCTTAAGATACTATTACTTGATACGCTTGTAACCGTAAACAGCTAGGCTACCAAGTTCTTCTTCGATGCGAAGAAGTTGGTTGTACTTAGCCATGCGGTCTGTACGGCTGAGTGAACCAGTCTTGATTTGACCAGAGTTAGTAGCTACAGCGATGTCAGCGATAGTAGCATCTTCAGTTTCTCCTGAACGGTGGCTAGTTACGCTAGTGAATCCGTGGCGGTGAGCCATTTCGATAGCGTCAAGCGTTTCAGTAAGTGAACCGATTTGGTTAACCTTGATAAGGATTGAGTTAGCGCAGTCTTCAGCGATACCACGACGTAGGTAGTCTACGTTAGTTACGAATAGGTCATCACCTACAAGCTGAATCTTCTTACCAAGCTTAGCTGTAAGCTTCTTCCAACCTTCCCAGTCATTTTTCAGCCATACCGTCTTCGATAGAGTCGATAGGGATACTTTTCAACAAGGCTAGCGAGGAATTCTACTTGTTCGTCTACAGAACGCTTAGCAGCGTTTGCACCTTCGAACTTAGTGTAGTCATACACGCCATCATTGAAGAATTCGCTTGAAGCACAGTCCATAGCGATTGTGATGTCCTTACCAGCAACGTAACCAGCCTTTTCGATAGCAGCTAGGATTGTTTCAAGAGCTTCGTCTGTACCACCAGCAAAGCTAGGAGCGAAACCACCTTCGTCACCAACAGCAGTGCTATAACCCTTGCTCTTAAGGATGCTCTTAAGTGCGTGGAATACTTCAGCACCATAGCGTAGAGCTTCACGGAATGAAGGAGCACCTACTGGGCGAATCATGAATTCCTGGAATGCGATAGGAGCATCAGAGTGGCTACCACCGTTGATGATGTTCATCATAGGAACAGGTAGCGTGAATGTGTTAGTACCACCGATGTAGCGATACAAAGGAATATCTAGGTAGTTAGCAGCTGCCTTAGCTACAGCAAGAGATACACCAAGGATAGCGTTAGCACCAAGGTTGCTCTTAGTCTTAGTACCATCGAGCTCGATCATCTTAAGGTCGATTTCGCGTTGGTTAAGAGCGCTCATACCATAGAGAGCAGGAGCGATAACGTTATTAACGTTTTCTACAGCCTTAAGAGTACCCTTACCGAGGTAACGACCCTTGTCGCCGTCACGAAGTTCAAGCGCTCTGTGTTCACCTGTTGAAGCACCGCTTGGTACAGCAGCGCGACCAATAATACCACTAGCGAGGTGTACATCTACCTCTACGGTTGGGTTACCGCGTGAGTCGAGGATTTCTCGACCGATAATCTTTACAATATGCATACTTAGCTTCTAATTGAAACATTTTATTAACTACACTGCAAAGGTAATCAAATAATGGTTATTTAGGATATTTTTGGCTAAGAGAATAATTATATAATTCTTTATTTGGGATTGTTCGTTTAAAGAAAAAGGCTTGTATCTCCTTAATCGAGATACAAGCCTTTCAAGCTCCTTAAGCCTAGAACTTAGCGACTAAGACCATTGCATAATACGGCAATCGCTGCGTTATTTTTCGATATTCGGGCTTGGTCATTTACATGAGTAAACTCCCTGCGCCCTCAGTCTCAATGCCTTGCGATTACCCCATTCTGCAAAGCTCCACCAAAGGACAAGTAAAACTTGTCCTTTGGGAGACCGTGCAACGGTCTCAAGCTTAGGAGTGAGTGTACTAATGTGTAGGATTTTGAGTGAGCTTGCCGGGGTAAGCATTAATGGCGTCTTGAGGAATGAAGTACACAACACGATAATCAGTAGGCAGAATATCTAGCTTTTGATTATGTGCTCCGGGATAATGCCTAGTTAATGAACCTCCATTACGGAATACATCGTAGCTTCTTTCAGCTTGGAAAGCTAGCTCAGTTGTCGTTCTTTATCTATGCGTTCGGCTGCATTGCTTGCATCAAGACTTTTATATCCTCCACCCGTGATAGCACGTTCTCTAATGATATTAAGGTCAGTTAAAGCCGCGGCATAGTTTCCTATTTTTAGCTTCTGCTCTGGCTCTATTTAGGTAAATTTCGCCCAAGCGAGAGAGTACAGGTGAGTGTAGGTGGCTGTTTTCACCTTCACGAGAGCACTTGGCTATGTAGAACATAGGGTAGGCTCTATTGAGCTTAATCTTATTGTCTATTACACCTTGGTAAGTCTTACCATCTTCGTAGGTGATAGAGTATCTTCCTTGTTCGGCAAGAATAGGTGTAAGTACATAGTCTTGGCTGACTTCCTTCTGCTCCTGAGTAGTCTTGCTTTCTGTAGCTATGATTTTAGCTCCATCATGCTTGGTAGGGAAGCTGGAGATAATTAAAATCGCCATTAGTTTCTTGCTTGATGAAACGGAATACTTCGATGTTCTTTTCTTCATAAGCAGGTTCAATAAAAGGCTGCTCGAGCATCAATGATTTGTTTATGATTAGGACGATAGTCATTGCGACCAGTTTCATCGAGAAGAGCGAGGTACTTGGCACTAGCGTACATTTCTCCCCAGCCCATACCTCCAATCTCGGCATACATACCTCCGATGCCATAGTAGTGGTCGTAACCAGAATATTCAGATGCTAGACGGCGTACAACAAATATGGACTCCTTATTATTCTGTGGCAGAATAGTAGGATACTTCATAAATTCGTCTCTAGAGAGTAGGGCATACTTTCCACTAGAAATAACCTTGCTAGCATATTCGGCAGCCAAACGAGCGTATTCAGTATTGGGGTGCTCGTATGTGCCACTCATAAATAGGTAGACTTTGGAAAGCATGGCTTGAGCCGCTCCTTTAGAAGCATAGCCCGGATTGCCATTTGTTTCAGGAAGTAGCTCTTCTGCTTTCTTTTAGGTCAGCAATGGCTTGTTGATAAGTGTCTGCAACGGTAGCTCTGTCAGGGAGTGTAAACTTATCAAATACATCTTTGGGTGTTCCGTTTACAATAGGTACTCCAAGGTTAGTCTTGGGGTCTTGATAGTAGGGTCTGCCATAAGCTCGAACAAGGTAGAAGTAAATCATTCCACGAACGAAATAGCATTCTCCTACTTTAGCCTTGACATTATCGTCCGTCTTATCTTGATAAAGTTTAATCGCGTTGGAGGCTTGAGCGATAGCTTTGTAGCTGCTGTTCCAGAAGTCATCAAGTCTGTAATTATCTGGAGTTCGGTTAAATGTGATGAATTCAAAGAAGGCATCTGTAGAAGCTCCGCGTATCATGATGTTATCACCTGCGTATTCGCCACAGCGGTGCATAGGGTCACTCCATGTTTTCAGCTGAGCATAGACGCCACGCACCATAGCATCAACAGATTCATCTGGATTTTCAGTTATTTTATTGCTAGAAAGACTGCCGTGAGGTTCTCTGTCTATTGAGCAGGCCGACATAAGCCCGGTAAGACAAAGAAGATATACTATTTTTTTCATGATAGAATCGTTTTTAGAGATTTAAGTTGATGCCGAAAAATAAATTTGCGTACTGGAGGATATACACTAGGTCCAGCTGTGCCGATGACACTGCCTCCGGATGCTGGTAGTTCAGGGTCTACGCCTGAATAGTTCGTGAGCGTGAAAAGGTTTTTCTGCACTGAAGTATAGACGCATATCCTGAAGTTTCAGTTGTGGAATACTGAAGGTGTAACCTAGGGTTAAGGTGCGAAGCTTTGAAGAAGTCGCTACTTTCAAGATAGCGAGATGAAGCTTTTTATTACCTCCGTCTGTATTGTTGTATAGGGCACGAGGGTGTGTAGCGATATCTCCTGGCTTTTGCCATCTAGTCCAGCCTTTTATGTAGAACCATCTGATTGCGGTCACTGTAAGCTAGGTCGGAGTCATACTCTTGTTCTAGAGTAGTTGTATATCTGTCCCCCTAGGGCATAGCCGAAGCTTTTGCGGCAAAATCAAACTTTTTTTCCACTGTATATTCGTATTAATACCTCCAAATAGCTTAGGAGCAGCACTGCCCAATTTGTAGTATTTCGCTTCGGCATACTCACTTGTAACGACTTTATTTCCTGATTCATCGTTCTTGTACCACTGAGGAAGTCCATTTTCAGGGTTTACTCCCGCCCATTCTGGCATATAGTAGGTATCAATAGGGTAGCCAATTTCTAGAATGCGTGAGGCTGTACCTGCGATGTCAGAGCCATCTCCGATGATAACGGGGCGAGCGACATAAGTTCCCGAAGGATCATATTGACGATAGATGTCGGTGAGCTTATTTCTGTTATGCCCTATGTTTACATCAAGAGACCACGTGAAGTTCTTAGTTCGAATAACATCTCCACCAACCGATAATTCAATCCCCTTGGTTGCTCATCTTACCGATATTGCGGTATATTGAAGTTACCCCGATTAGACCTGTAGTCGGTACATTGTATAGGATGTTATCCGTTTTCTTATTATATAAGTCAAGATTAAAAGTGTAAACGACCGTTCCAGAAGTCTTGCATCAAGTCCCTAATCCCGTGGTATATGTACGTTCCCATGTAAGTTTTGGATTCCCTATTTGTGCAATGAGTATTGCAGGTTCTCCGTCGTAATTAGACGAAACTTGATATAGGTCATATTGAGGATATAGGGCAGAAGGTCTATTCCCAGCAGAACCATAAGAGGCTCTTAGCTTGAGTTGGTCTACATAGCTACACTTGAACCAAGATTCTTTGTGGATATTCCAGCCTCCACTAATGGAGAACAGAGTTCCATATTGGGCACGTTGCCCGAGGTTAGATGCTCCATCGCGTCTGATAGACCCTTCTACGAGGTAGCGGTCATCATAGCTATAGCGAGCATTGGCAAAGAATGACTGTACAGCCCACTCTTGTATACCTCCACCCTGTTTGTTCGGGTTTTGGCCACGACATCAAGAACTTCAAATCCGGGAATAAAAACCAGTTCCAGAAGCACTTAACCCCTCGCCTTTATAGTCATTAAATTCATAAGCTAGTAGTGCGTTGAGATGATGTTTGCCCCAGTTGTTATTGGTTAGTAACTTTTGGTTAGTGTACCTTCTGATAGATTCGCCCCCTATACTCAGTGATACGTCCTTGTACGCTTTCTCCACCACTACTACGAGGGTCTGCATATCCGTGAGAGGTTGCTCCTATATATTTGAAGTTGTTAACCGATGAGAATGTTAGCCAAGGGTAATGCGTGCATCGAAATCAAGGTTTCCCATAAATTCGAAGTTTTTTTAGCAGAACCATGATTCCATTGTAAGTCTCTGAGGTAGTTGGTGCTTGTGCGATTAACCCAACCTCCATAACGATGCGGTACTAAATTGCCATCTTTGTCGTAGGGGCTATCCCAAGGCAATTGGGAGTACATCGCAGAGATAGAGTATTGTTTGTCGTCTGTGAGCTGCATAGAGCCACTCACCATGGGTTTAATGTTTAGCCAGCTTAATGGTTTATAATTTGTTTTGAATCGGAAGTTATATCGTTGGTAATCAAAGCCCTTTACTGCTCCTTCATCATTGTAGTAGTTTACAGAGAAAACGGAATTTAGCGTTTCGCTACCTCCTTGTAGGGTGATGTTATAGTCTTGAGTAAGACCTGTGCGAGTAGCGAGCTCCCACCAGTCAAAGTTGTCATTTCTTAAATCGGGTTTCCAGCGGTCAAATTGTATAGTTGACGCATTTTTGTGTGGAAGCAAAAATAATCGTACAGCTCACTTCCTGTCATCATGCGGAGGTTGCCATTGTTGAGAGTACTTACCCCTGATTTGATTGAAAATGCCTACTTTGATCTTGCCAGCGCGGCTACTTTTTGGTTGTAACAACGATAACCCCATTAGCACCAGCAGAACCATAAATAGCAGTAGAGGCAGCATCTTTGAGAACTGTAAGGCTTTCAACATCTTGCGGATTAAGTTGCCCCGGATTATCACCTACAATAACGCCATCAATGACCCAGAGAGGACGGGTATTTCCGTTAAGAGTCGCCTGACCTCGGATAACAACAGCTGCACCAGAACCGGGTTGTCCAGAACCTGGCGATACATATACCCCTGGTGCTTTACCATTGAGGAGGTTACTCACAGAGGGCGTCGTCATGTCCTTGAGCTTGCTGTCTTTGATGCTCACCATTGCACCCGTTAGGCTTTCTTTGCGTTGAGTGGTATAGCCAACGACGACGAGGTCATTAAGAGTCTGTGTATTTTCTTTTAGCTTGATGATTTGTTCGCCTGCAACAGCTGGAATTTCAAGAGTTTCATATCCGACATAGGAGATAATCAAGATAGAGCCTGTAGGTGCAGATAGATTGTAGTTCCCTTTGATGTCAGTGATGGTTCCAACTTTCTTGTTGTTTTTGATTTGTATGCTTGCCCCGATGATTGCTTCTCCGCTTTTGGCATCAATGATGCGTCCATGTAGTGTGGACTTAGACTGTGTCATTGATGCTGGAGAAGATACCGGATTGGCCATAATTGAAGTAAATGGTAAAGTAAGCATGGAGAAGACCAGCGTGTACTTAGCCCAATTCCTTGAAGGAGGTAATAATTTAGCTTCCCATCGAAGTGAAAAATTAAGAGTTAATGTATTTTTTTGTACTGCGAATATATAGAGTTTATTCTATTGATTATGTGTTGTCTAAGATTTTTCCGATATAATAAAAATTTTAGGGCAACTGTTAAGTTCTTGATATTGGCTGGATTAATGTAATCTAGCTTGAGTTGATTATTATACTTGAGTTAATTTAAATAAGTAAGTATGCGTATTGACTTTTAGTGTTTACGTGTACTTATTTCAGTGAGTACGCGTAGTTAAATTTGTAAGTACGTAGTACTTTCTGGAGACTTCAGCTGTAGTCTGTACAAACTACACGTGTAGTCTCTTCAAACTTCAGCCGTAGTCTGCACAGACTTCGCCGAGGTTTTTGAAAATAGGAAACGTACATCTTGTTTTTTTAGTCCCTTTAGTTCTAAATTTCGCTACGCCCAATCTATAATTTAAGACTATCGCATAGGTTCACCGAATGATGAACTTTGCTTGCTATTGGGTAGGACTCTGAAAAATTGAAGTAATCTTGTGTCGTATTAGTTGTGGGAATGTGGAATTGAGGAAAAAAATTGCGCAATTAAAAATAAATGCCTATCTTTGTGATGTGTGCAAGGAGTTTGTTCACTTATTATAACCTAATTACGCATAATAATTAGATGGTAATACGTTTGAAAACTTGTGTACTCCTGCTTATTGCATTGTTTGCCTTTGGGTCTTATAGTGCAGAAGTCTAGACAGTACAAACGCAAGAAAAAGCTCCCCGTCATTGAGTGAAACAGTGCTTCCAACCTGAAGTGCAGAAGCTCATTGATTATGGCAAGGAATTGCTGGGGCGCAGGTACCGTTCACACGCAGGTGGTTTTACTCTTGATTGCTCAGGCTCTGTAAATTACGCATTTTCCAAGCTTGATATTAAGCTACCTCGTAGTAGTAGTTCAATATCGAGTGCTACGCAGTCGATTGCAAAGAGTGATGTCCGTCCTGGTGACCTACTTTTCTTTAAGGGGCGCAATGCCGGTAGTAGCAGAGTGGGACACGTGGCTCTCGTGTTAGATGTCGAAGGAGACAATATCACGATGATTCACAGCAGTAGTAGCAAAAGGGGTGGTGATTGAACCATACAATACACCTTATTTTGCTAAGCGTTATGTGGGTGCAGGTCGAGTATCAGACTTGGCTCAGATGATAACAGACGAGATGTCAAAGTAGCTATAAAACTACGAGATTATAGTTAAATGACCAACAGCGTAAGGGCTATCGCAGAATATCTGTGATAGCCCTTACGCTGTATTTACAAAATGGGGCTATTTATTCTCAATATATTTGGAAGCGAGGGCTCTGGATTATTTATGCGCCGTCTTCTTTTTGTATATTTGTATTGAGAAATACATAATAAAGAAAATGAAAAAAACTAATGATGGTGGCACTTTGTGCCTTAGGTTTCGCTGTAAGTGCTTCTGCTCAAGACACGTTTCGTCGTGGTGACAAGGTACTTAATGTTGGTATTGGTGTGCCTGCTGAAAATTATGTGGATTTTTCCACCTCTATCAGCAACTTATGAGCAATCTATTGCTGATAATATCGGAGATAAGGGTTCTGTAGGCTTAGGTGCTCAGGTAGAGTTCATGGGTGCAGCTAAGAGAGTGTCTATCTTTATGGGACCTCGTGCTGCGTTCCACTACGAGTTTGTAGATAAGTTGGATACTTATGTAGGGTGTACAGGCTGGTCTAGGTCTTGCTAAGTCATCTCTTTCTTTTGATTGGGCTGGTGTTATTGGTGCTCGCTATTATCTAGGAGAGAAAGTAGGTGTGTTTGGTGAGTTTGGTACAGGTTTCTCTGTATTTAAGCTAGGTGCGACATTCCGTCTTTTAATCATTAAATCTATTTTATGGCACAAGAAAGTTTCTTGAAAGATGTAGCAAAGCATTATTTGAAGGATACCAGTGTTCCAATATGGGAGAGGGTATTTATTTTTCCCATCGAAGAGAGCCAAGACATTCTTCTTGCGCAGTCTTTCTGAACTTTCTGAAGCTCCTGTTTTTAGCCCCAAGATGTACTACAGTTAATGAGTTCATTTTGGGGCTTTTGCCCTCTCAAGAAGTTCAGGACCGCACAGCCTTGCTCTTTGAACTCTATCGGATTTATAAGGAAATCAATCTAGAAGATAATGTAGACCCTCTTGAAGAAGACTCTTTTGACGAGTTTCTTTTTTGGGGGATACTATGCTTTAGGATTTCGACCAAATAGACCGTTATTTGGTTGATGCTAATCAATTATATGGGAATGTAGAAGCTCTTAAGGAATTAGAAAATGTTGATTATGACCATCTCTCTGATGAACTAAAAGTCCTTGCTTGCTCTGTACTGGGAAGAGTTTGCGTACAAACTGAAGAACAGCCAAGCTCGTCTTCGCTTTATACGCTTCCTGGAGATTGTTAGTAGAGATGTACAGACGCTTCTCTGACGCCTGTGATGAGCAGTGCAAAAACCTATGAAGGACGTATTTATCGTAAGGTTGCCGAGTCTTGTGTCGATATTGTAGATGATTTAGTGAAAGCTAATCCCTTTGGCAAGGAGGGGTAGCTTCTTATGTCTTCGTGGGGCTTTTTGAACTTAGTCCTAGTGAGAAGAAACTCTTTAAGCAAATGAGTCAAAGACATATTGCAGAGTTTGTCTTTGATGAAGATGTTTGAGTAGTAAGAGACCCATATCATCCTGCAAGTAGGGTTTTTAGCTTCGAGTAAGGAATACTTGAAAACTATATCCTTGTCAGAAAATCTTGATGGACGTCCTCAAGACTTTTTTACCTCAGGATATCCACGTTTATAAGTGTGTTTCTACGATGACGCAGATTAAGCTCTTGCCTACATTGCTGCAAGAGCTAGGGTGCTAGGTATGAAGATGCTTTAGGATTAAATACGGCTATTGTACTTGCAGATGAACAACTATTATTGCCTGTTGTTAGTTCTATCCCTCCACGTATTGAGGGGAAATTGGGATCTGATGCTGATGTAGATAAGCCTTTTAAGCCTGAATATAACCCTTGGTTATCCACTAAATAAGACGAGTATTGCGATACTTCTTAATAGATGGATGAGCCTTCTGATGTCTTCTTATAAGGGTGCATATTCTGTTTCAGGACTAATAAACTTGCTCACGATACAAACTATATTAGGCTATTTCCGGGACTAAACTACATCGTCAAAGCATTGAGAACTAAGAAGGCTTTTTATGCTTGATGCTACGTGGATTTTGGAACAAACTCGTTGAAGAAGCTAGGAAGTTTGCACCACAAGGAGAGGAAGATAAAAACCAATCAAGAGTTATTAGATGCCAAAGAGTTTTTAGCCCTATTATTGTTGCCAGAGGAGCAAATTGCTTCTGCATCCTTAGGGAAAGTCCCAACTTCAGCATTAGAGTTTTTTAGAGCAGCATTTAATTAAGATTTTAGATAAGCTCTCTGTTTGCATGATTGAGGCTTTGATACCTCAAGGAGAGCAATCTGAGGACCTATTTACAGATACTGATAGAGCTCAGAATAAAGTCCATCTTAGCTTTGATTTGAACTTCTTGAAGCACTATCAAGAGTACGTAGAGCACCTACTTGCGCTAGTTAAAGATGAGCGTTATCAGTCATATGATATGAATAGAGGTCCGCTATGCGTCTTTTAGATGGTTTGACGCAAGGACACACTATTCCATTTAAAGGGAGACCCATTGGAGGGACTTCAAATTATTGGTGTTCTGGAGAGCCGCTCTCTAAAAGCTTCGAACACCTTATATATGTATCAGCTCAAGAGGGTAAGTTGCCCAAGAGTAAAGGCGTGCAGACTTTTAATCCCATTTAAGCTAAGAGAGGAATTTGGTTTGCCTAACCCCAATGATATTGACACTTACGACGCCTATCGCTTTCTATCAGAATATAGCAAGGAGCAAGTCCTTACATTTAATTTATAGCCTGAATGATGCTTTGGGCGGTAAGGGAGAACTGACGCGTTATTTTGACCAAATAGAGAAGTTGTATGTAGGAGAAATCCTCAAAAGCAAGTAACTATACATAAGTATTCTGTTAATGCGTCTTTGGGGTATAGAGATTTCACTTTGCCTATGCCTGAGGTAGCTAAAAATGGTAATAGCTTAGTTGAAGAGAGATTATCTGCTTGGAGCCGAGGCGAAGCTCATTTGTCTCCTTCTTCATTTAATCTGTATCTGCAGTGTCCGCTTCATTTCTACTATAAATACATAGAGAGGTTGAAAGAAGAGGAGTCTGCAGAGGTCCCTATTGCAGAATAATGATTTTGGAACTATCCTGCACGGTACCTTAGAGCAAATCTATAAGGAAATGCGTCCTCAGAAAGCTGTAAAAGGAGATTTTTGATGTTACTGAGACGCTTATAGACTATTGGATTAATAGCCCCTCTCGAATTCAAGATAAGGTTAGGGCGCAATATGAGCTCCTGCTCAAGGCTAAAGGTGAGGTGAGGGCTGATATTTCATCTTATGATGCCTACAACATCGAAATCATAAGTCAGTACGTACGCAATGTTCTAGAGCTGGATAGTAAGATTAGTCCATTCTATTATCATAGTTCGGAAGAAAATAGAGAGCTTAGCTATCCGTATAAATGATGATACAGAGGTCTTTTTCAAAGGTATCATAGATAGAGTAGACCATATAAATGATGTCGGTTTAAGGCTCGTTGATTACAAGACAGGAAGTGATGAACTTGGCGCATTTGATATCATCAAAATAGATGAAAATCCCTAAGAGATATAAAGCAATTATTCAGATTCTGCTTTACTGTGAGATGTATATGTCTGGTAATCCATATAATCGCGATAAGACTCTTGAAGAGCGACGAGCGTATAAGAACCCATACAGAGATGCTAAATTGACACCTGCTCTATACTTGACTAAAGAAATTGCAGAAGATGTAGCTGGTTATGACCCTTACCTTAAGCGAGATAAGGAGTCAGTTCGCCTCAGTTATCAAGATGTCCGAGAGGAGTATATGTCCTATGTAAGTCAGAAGTTGAGCGAACTGTATAATATGGATTATCCTTTTAGAGCGACTGAAGATGTGTCCAACTGTTCGCTGTGCTCGTTCGTTCGTTTATGTAGGCGTGAATTATATGCGGCTCAAGAAAGGCATTAGCTAGCTTAAATAAGCGAGCCTAACTGATGAAAATAAATACATGCCTTTTATGATATAATAGCTTATGCTTATTATTGAGAGCTTTAGCAAAACATACACTACATTTGGTGAGTTATACCAATAAAAACAAATAAAAAAAGTATATCAATGTCAAAGACTAATATCGGCCTTATCGGCCTAGCTGTGATGGGCGAAAATCTTGCCCTTTAATATGGAGCGCAATGGCTTTCATGTTTCAGTCTACAATCGTGCAGAGGGTGCAGAAGCTAATGTAGTAAAAACTTCATCGAAGGTCGTGGCGCAGGTAAGCGTTTTGAGGGCTCACAGACCCTCAAGGCTTTTTGTTGAGTCTATTGAGCGTCCTCGTAAAAATCATGATGATGATACGTGCAGGTAAGCCTGTGGACTACGTTATAGAAGGTCTACTCCCTTACTTTGGGAAGCAGGTGACATCGTTATCGATGGCGGTAATAGCAACTGGGAAGATAGTGAGCGTCGTGAGCTTTCCTCCGTGAGAAGGGTATCTACTTTGTAGGTGCGGGTATCTCAGGCGGTGAAGAAGGTGCGCTTAATGGTCCAGCTATTATGCCCGGTGGTGCAGTAGAGGCATGGGAACACATCGCCCCTATCTTCACTAAGATTGCAGCTAAGGCTGAAGATGGAGCTCCTTGCTGTAGCTGGGTCGGTGGCGGTGGCTCAGGTCACTTTGTTAAGATGGTTCATAATGGTATCGAGTATGGTGATATGCAGCTTATCGCAGAGGCTTACGGCATGATGAAGGAGCAAGGCGAACTTTGCAACGACAAGATGAGTGCTATTCTTGCTAATTGGAATAAGGGTAAGCTTTAATAGTTACCTCATTGAGATTAGTTCGGCTATCCTGGCTCACTGAGGAACAGAATGGTCAGTACCTTATTGATTCTATCCTAGATACAGCCGGTCAGAAGGGTACAGGTAAGTGGAGTGTGATTAACTCTCTTGAGTATGGTTCACCTCTAAATCTTATTTCGGCTGCTGTTTATGAACGCAGTTTGTCTGCTAATAAGAATTTACGTGTAGAAGCTGCTGCTGCTTTCTCTCGCCGTATCGAACTCGATGCTAAGGCAGAAGAACTTGTGAATAACTTGCACGACTGTTTGTATGCTAGTAAGCTCGTTAGCTATGCACAGGGCTTTGCGCTTATTCAGCAGAGCCCAAAGGAACGTGCTTGGGGACTTAACCTAGCTACCTATCGCTCGTTTGTGGCGTGGTGGTTGCATCATTCGTTCAGGTTTCTTGGGTCAAATCGCTGCGGCTTATGAGCGTAATGGCGAACTTAGCAACTTTACTTCTTGACGAATACTTTAAGAATGAAATTAAGGAAGCTCTTCCCTGCTTGGCGCAGTGTCGTAGCTACAGCTGCTCTTGCAGGTATTCCAGTACAAAGCCTTCGCTACAGCTCTAAACTATTTCTATTCATTGACGACTGACCGCTTGCCTGCAAATATGCTACAAGCTCAGCGCGACTACTTTGGAGCTCATACCTTTGAGCGCGTAGACCGTCCTCGTGGAGAATTCTTCCATGAAAACTGGACTGGTCAAGGAGGTAATACTTCTTCTACAACTTACAACGTCTAAGAGTGAATAAAGGGGGCAGAGTGCAGGGTAAGAAATCAGGCACTCTGTTTCTCTATATGATAAATAAAGACTTATTTAGAATATGAATAATACATTGTCTAAGCCAGATAGTCTTGTCCTAGTAATCTTTGGGGCTAGTGGCGACTTGACTAAGCGCAAGCTTATCCCATCACTATATCAGCTATTCAAGCAAGGTAAAATTACCTAAGCGATTTGCTGTACTTGGGGTTGGACGTACTTCTTATGAAGATGCTGTTTTCCGTCCTCATCTTGATGAAAATCTTAAGCGTTACCTCGCTGATGGCGAATATGATGCTTCTCTAGCAGAGCAGTTCTTAAGTTCTGTTTACTATCTAGCTATTGACCCAGCCAAAGCTGAAGAGTACACTAAGCTTAAGGCTCGTCTTCTTGAGTTAGATGACCTTATTGATAATCCATCAAACTATATTTATTATCTCTACACCGCCTTCACTATACGGACTGATACCTCAGCATTTGGGCTCCGGTAGGGCTAAACAAGGAAGAGTGCGAGAATGGTCGTTGCCGCATTGACGCACATCGTGGTGAAGATGGTATTCCTCGTCCTATTCGACGTATTATCATTGAAGCCTTTTGGTACAGACTTGAAGACGGCTCGTGAACTCAATGAGATTTATCGTGACCATTTCCAAGAGCATCAACTCTATCGTATTGACCACTTCTTAGGTAAGGAAACTGTACAAGATATTATGGCACTACGTTTTTGCTAATGGTATCTTTGAGCCTTTTGTGGAACCGCAATTATATTGACCGTGTAGAAATTTCTGCGGTTGAGAATATGGGAGTAGAGAGCCGTGGCGGATTTTTACGACCAAACAGGGGCTATGCGTGATATGGTGCAGAACCACCTCTCTCAGCTTCTCGCTCTTGTGGCTATGGAACCTCCTGTACAGTTCAATGCTGACCACTTCCGTAATGAGGGTTGTCAAAGGTGTATCAGTCTTTTCCGTCCTATGACGGATGCAGATATTAAGAATAATGTAATCCGTGGTCAATATACAGAGAGCGAATGGAAGGGTGAGCATCACGTAGGTTATCGTGAAGAGGATAAAGTAAATCCAGATAGCCGCACTGGAGACATTCTTTGCGATGAAGCTTTTTTGTGGATAACTGGCGTTGGCAGGGAGTACCTTTCTATGTGCGTTCGGGTAAGATGATGCCTACTAAGGTAACAGAGATCGTTATTCATTTCAAGCAAACACCTCATAAGATGTTTGCTGATGCTGATGGACGCACAATCCCTAATCAGTTGGTCATCCGTATTCAACCTGACGAAGGTATGGTCTTGAAGTTTGGGGCTAAGGTTCCGGGTTCGGGCTTTGAAGTGAAGCGAGTACAAATGAACTTTACTTATGACCAGCTAGGAGGTCTTGCTTCGGGTGATGCTTATTCTCGTCTCCTTGAGGATAGTATGATTGGCGACTCTACACTCTTTACTCGTAGTGATGCCGTGGGAAGCAAGTTGGAGATTCTTTGATCCAGTACTTAATTTGTGGAGTGCCGAGGACTTCCCTCTTTACGGCTATCCTGCAGGTACATGGGGACCTAAGCAAAGTGATGACCTTTTTTGCTGATAATCATACTTGGACAAATCCATGTAAGAATCTAACGACGAGTGACCTTTATTGCGAGCTTTTAGTTCTATCGTAAGATAATAAATGGGCTGTACCAAAACTTGTTTTTGGTACAGCCCTATTTGTGTTTGATATTCGATGGTGCGAATGATATATACCCAAATTTATAGTTCTCCTTGTGGAAAGCTTTTTACTAGGTTCTTTTGAGGATAAGCTGTGTCTCTGTTATTGGCTGGATAATGCACAAGGGATTGTTAGCTCGCTAGAGCGGTCTTTACAAGCTAAGATGGTAATGGGCTCAAATGAAGTTCTTGAGCAGGCAATGCTAGAGCTCAATGAGTTCTTTTCTGGAGTGCGCACAGAGTTTAATACCCCCTTATTGTTGCATGGAACAAACTTTTCAGATTTCTGTTTGGACGGCATTGTTAGATATTCCTTTAGGTCAGGTTGCAACTTATGCTTGCTTGGCTCATTGGATAGGAAATCCCAAAGCTGTACGAGCTATTGGTTCTGCTAATAGAGCCAATAAGATTCAGATATTTTTACCTTGTCATCGCATTATTGGAAGTAATCAGTCGCTTACGGGCTATGCTGGCGGGTTAGAGGCAAAGAGTTGGTTATTGGAATGGGAGCGACAGCTAGCCGATAAAATGCTACACACATATATTTATAGCCTAGGGAGAAATAAAGGGAAATGCCCAGAAATGAACAATGGGACACATAAATGAAAAAGAAGATGAGCTCCGACAAGGAGCGGCATTATTGCTAGAGTGTTTTTCTTAGGATGGAGAAAGTGCCGCTCTAAAGAGATTTTTTGCGATAATACCCAAATCAATGTGAGCACCTCGTACTTGTTCTAGTGAGTGCGCGTAAACACTTTGGTGAGTACACGTACTTATTTCAGTGAGTGTGCGTACTTAAATTTGTAAGTATGTAGTACTTTCTGGAGACTTCAGCTGTAGTCTGTACAAACTACGGCTGAAGTTTGAAGAGACTACACGTGTAGTCTGCACAGACTTCGCCGAGGTTTTAACTTTAGGTAATGTATGATGCGTTTTTATTTAGTTCACTTGTTTCAATATCTTGTGATTACCGCATTATGCGAAGCCTTAAAATAGATAAGGTGTTAGAACTAGTCTAACACCTTATCGCCTCTCGTATCATAAACTAGAGATCGCAATAATCTCTGAACCTATGCCTTTGAATAGTTTAGTTGTGAGGCACTATCTCTCTAGTATTACCAGCCGAAACAGCCTTTAATCACGTACTTACTATTCCAATTCTTATCAATAGTAAATACAGCTCTACCTAATTCAGGATAGAAGCATCAGCAATGAAGAATAGATTATTCTGTTCATCATAAATCTCAAAGGCTACAGTATTATTCCATCCGCTAATTCGGATTGTATTGCCACTGATACTTGCATTTTTGCCCCTTTGTCAGAGTTTTCTCTGGATTCTTATAGAGATGAGAGTTATTATCAGTAATATACTCTAAGGCAATATCCTTCATATCAGGAAGATGTAGATTCTTAATACGACCCTTAACCGCATCCGCACGTTGCTTTGTAACAGTCATTTGTTCCTTTCCGTAGTCATCGACGATGGTGTTTACTTCACGGAAGAAGCCCCATTGTTCGAAGAAATGAGTTAAATCTTTCTTCCCAACATGAGATGCTGCGTAAGGGAACTCTGTCTGCTGCGTGCCGGGATTAGGTTGATCAGGCTCTACTTTGAGGAACTCGTATAGATCAGGATAGAAGCCTCGAATGACCGTCAGCCGATAGGCGAGGAGTAAGACCTAGAGTTTTGCCGAAGTATAATTCAAGTTGCCAGAACGGAACAAGGTTACAGAATACATCACCAGCTTTGCAGAAAGGTGCTTTCTTAGCTATAACCTCGGTGAATGCCTTTGTATAGCGGTTGTTTCTGTAGTAATCAAGCTCTTCTACCTGCAAGCGAGAAGGCTGTTTGAAGACATAGGTAGTGATATATTCAGATGGAATATTAACAGTTACCTCTGTCATGCCTCGCCATTTAAGCCCTGGACTTACTTGGTTAACGTGACCAAGTTCGTGGGATGGTCCCCATGCAGCACCTTGGCTGTGTGGGTTGCGCATCTTGTCAGGATTTAGGATATCTTTTTGAGTGCCATCTCATAGGGCTGTATGGTACCATGTTGCATACATGAAAGCGTGATACATCACGTGTAGATACATTCTCGTTAATGGCTTTCTCTGAGGGTACTTGTAGTAGCCGTGTAGAATCCATTCATTATGGACAATACTGTCGTATGTCTTGGTTAGCTCAATGCCCTCTGGCGTATAGTTCCTGAATGCTTGAGTTTCAAAAGTCAAGTGAGCATATTTACCCAGAACATCAAAGTACTTATAGCTAGCCTTGCCAAGCAATTCTTTCCATCTATCCTTAAGGTGAGGGTCTTGTGAATTGTAATAGCCATTGACACTACCTGTTGCAAAGTGGATATCTATAGGCTCATCTTATCAGCTTGCCCCTTCACCAACAAGGTATATCACATATACAAGACCGGGTTTAGTTATACAGAATCTTATTAAATCCTGGATAAAGACTGTAATAAACAGGGTCGTTAAAACCATCACCCCCTGGTTTATCTAGATTTTTGTACTCGGATGCTCAAGTTTCTGAGCCCATGAGTATCACCTACAAATGCAATAAGGTCTTCGCCCTCCTTGACATAGATACCTGTGGGGTTATCCAACATAGAGCAGGCAAAAGTTTTATTCTTTTGGGCGATGATAGCAGGGTCTTGATAAGGCTTATAGCTAGCTACACGGAATTCTTTTTGGTACTTGCCTTCCTTGATGTAAAAAGCCAAGTTTCGGAAGAATGGGTCGCTAATAGCAGATATTTGTGCTTCTGTTACATTAGGACGAACTTCTGTGCAGAGGTCATCAGCGAAGATGCTTTTATAGTCAAAGCTCTTATCCGATTTCTTGAAGAACTCCATCTCGGCACAAGACGCAAATCCTGCGCCATCTCCATACCCCTTGAGCACTATAAAGCGGAAGCTCTTAGCTCTTATAGGTTTGTCAAAGCTTAGGCGTGTTGGAGCTGCCTTATCTTGGATTTTATAGTCATCTATTTTTGGTATAGGTATTACCATCAAGAGAGTACTGTAACTCAAACTTATTGAATCGACCATTAGTTCCAGAGGTGCGAGGGTAATATACGACATAGTCTACATTGGTAGCCTCTGCGAGATTATAAGTTAGCGTTATCGGATAGTAATTTTGTCCGCCATTAGCCCATGCAGAGTGATAGAGAGTAGAGTAATCTCCGTCAAAACTCTTTTCGATGCCATCAGGGCTTTGGTATGAAGATGCAGTTCCGCTAACGACTTTAAGCTTTTCATCTTGAGGAATATTAGCCGTAGAGCCAGACGCATACTCCGATAAACCATCTTGGTTGATAGCGATAAGTTTGTGTAGAGGTGCTACTCCTTGTTGTGGATTTGTTTGGATAATCTCAATTTGTCCAGAGCGCTTAGCCTCATTTTTTATTGGCTTGTACTACATAGTGGCGTTGCTCCTTGCGCATAGCACGAGCTTCACTAGGTGGTGTAATCCAATCGGGAAGTTTAACCTCAAACTGAACGTTCGTGGTAATCTCAAAGTCAAGATTACCTCCTACTGCTTGCATGGAGAATATATCTCTATCGACAAGTATAGCAGGGTCTGTGCCAAGCTGTCTTACATTTATTTTTTTGTCTCTGTTTCACCTCCTTTTACGGTTAGAGTAGCTTGACGTACATCTGTATCATCGTTGATATCAACAGATATCTTTAGGGTATTACCCTGCTGTACTGCGTGACACCAATCTTTGTCTGATGTAATCGTGTACTTGACATTTGCTGGAGCCCCTAGACTAATGTTTTTTTGCTTTGAACCTTGCTCTCAAAGTCTACCTCTCTGGAAGTTTGATTTGTTTACTTACAACGACCTCCGTTCCATTCTGAGCATTAGATGCTTTCTGGCAGGAGTATCCTGTTAGCAGAAAAGATGAAATAAAGAGACAAGCGAGTATCCTTACTTTATTCATAATATTATTTTTAGATAATGATAGCGACCAAGAGATAGATTCCTTGTTGGGAAAGAGATGATATCTTGGTCGCTATCGAAGTTATAGCTTATGTATTATAACATATTCTTCTAGGAGAATAGTTATTCTACTGTAGTCTTACCTGTTTCAGGGTCAAAGATACTTGTCTTGTGCGCGTACACTTGTAATTCAGAGATCGCTGCATAATTTTTGTCTGTTATAGACCTCTGTAATCTTGAACCAAACATATTGGTAAGCCTTAGGTGCGAGCATTGCTGGAGATGTATATTCGGCTCCTTGACCATCAGGAAGACCTGTCAAAGCTTTTGACTAGAACTGCCTTGTTTTTCTTCAGGATTGAAATTTCCGTTGAAATCATCGCTCATAAGGATTTCCATTTTATTTGGATTTGAGCGGTTTCCATGATTTCGATTCTTCATGAAGAAGTGAATAGCTTTGAGAGCCTTAGGAAGCTTATACACAATGTAGTGAGGATAAGCCTTTAGGACTATGCCAATCTTCGTGATAATAAGTATTATTATTGCCGTCAATGAGGGCATTGAGGTCTTTCCCTTCACTAGGGTCAGGTGCACTTACTCTAATATCAGCAGCACCGCTAGCAAGAGTAACCTTTTCAGGAGCATCAGACGTAACCTTCACTTCTTGTGGTTTTAGGCTCAGCTTGAGCCGAAACAGAAATGTGTTGCCTTCTGTGCCTGTTGAAGAGATTGGCGTTAGCTTAAACTCAATAGCTCCATGGCGAGCAAGCAAACCATCTATGCGAATACTATCAGAGTATACACTAGCATTGCGGATGCTAGGCTTATCCATGTCTGGGGTCTGATAAGTAATGCGTACAAGACGATAGTTAGAGTCCTGAGGAACTGCCCATTTGAGTAGGGACTGAACCTGGGTCAGACTTAGCCGTTGAGACTGCTTTTGGTCGATATTAGTAGGCTCACGCTAGGTTCATTCTTTTTGGCAAGAAACGGAGCCTCAGAGAGCTAACATCATAGATATAATTACCTTTTTCATTGTTTTTTTGTCTGTAATGATTAGTAACCAGGGTTATTAACTAGCTTATTAACCTTATTGATATCTTGGATAGGAATAGGTAATAGGTAGTTTGTTTTAGAAGTCTACGTTCGAACTCAATGGTTTTTAGTTGAGCGAACTCATCAATGGTATTGAGCTCAATGTTTAGTCCTTGAGCCTTGACATTGAAATACTTCTCTGCTAACAACCAGCGACGCATATCCCAGAAGTTTTTGGTTCTCAAGATATAGCTCGATCATACGTTCTTGGCGTACAATATCTCTGAGCTTAGCTTGGTTAAGAGTTGCGCCAGGAACCTTAGCCCAAGACTCTTCCACTGTAGGGATACCAGCACGAGTACGGACTTTGTTGAGGTATTCTTTGGCAATGTCTAAATCACCTGTTTCTACACAAGCTTCAGCATAGAGTAGATAGAGGTCTGCAAGACGGATAATAGTCCAAGGAGTTTCAATAGGACTAACACTATTCTTAGACACTAAGTGGTCGGGGAATGTTGCCTTCTTGTTAAGATATCCACCAGGAGAGTAATTGTTAGTTCTTTCTTTACGACCTTGGTTACCATTGCGCAAGAAGTCTAGGATAACACGACCATTATTGCCTGGCATATAGCTTTCTGGGTATGCCTTATTATTAGGGTCTTTGTTGAGGACTTCATAGTATCCTCCTGGAAGCCCTACCCACGCGTAGAAAGCTGAGGCTCTCTGTCCATGTTGAAGAGAATAGTCTTCTTGCCGACAGCTCCTTGTTCTTTATGCTCCTCGTCAATGGTGAAAATACTGAGTTTATCCTTATCCTTGAACTCAGGGTCTTCGTCCCAAGGAAGACCATTCTTGGTATAGAATCTGTTGAGCATAGCCCAAGTGAGAGATATACCATTAGCACCATTGTCGGCATCACACTTAGGGGTGCTCTTAAGTTGGATATCGTAATATCCAGTACCTCTAGTATCCGCAAACATGACTTCAGGATTAGCTTTCCCCTTCCAGTCAAGGATATTCATACGTAATCTGCGTTCAATACCTGGGGCAGGATATTTATTGTCAGAAGTATAGTTGTCCTTGTCGTAGAGCTTGTAGCCAGCCTTATGAGCTAAATCGATAGCTCCTTAAGCGCTTCTTTGGCTTTAACCCACTTATTAGGGTCGTAGGGTTGTAGGCATGAGCTGCACCCCTTCTTTATCCTTAAAGTCGGCATACATAGGGGTTGCCATTGAATAGTGGAGAAGCTGCATAGATAGAAGCTTTAGCTTTGAGAGCCTTAGCAGCTACGCTTGTAGCAAGACCAAACTCAGACTTACTAGCTCTATGCTCTGGAAGATTCTTAGCCGCTTTCCATCAAACTTATCAGCAATCCAAGTTGTACACTCATCAAGAGGTGTGCGAGATATAAACTGGTCTTGTGTGGCTTGGATGTTCGGTTCTTCCTTGATTAGAGAAATAGGACCATAGCAACGATAGAGAAGGAAGTGATAGTAGGCAAGGAGAAAGTCTATTTGCGCATTATAATCCTTCTTTTGTTCGTCATTTAGTTCAGGGTTCTTGTCAAGAGTGTTTCTGAACATATAGCACTGACGGATACCTTTGAAGAATGTATTCCAATAAGAGATTACAGGGTTTGACGCCGTGTAACGCCCCTTTAGGGAATGCCGAGAATGTTTCATGCTCAAAAGCTGTAATAACTTCATCACCTGTAAGCAAGTCCAAACCGCCAGGAGTGTTGGCAGGGTTAGGAAGATAGGCGTAGCAAGAGTAAAGGAAGTTTCTAGCCTTGCCCTTATCTGCATAAGTATCTTCTAATTGCTCTGCTTCATCTGGTACAATATCAAGATAATTTGAGCAAGATGTTAGTGCGCTCAATGAAAGAAATGCAGCTGCACTAAGGATAGGTATTAGTTTCATTGTAAATTGCCTTTAATTATTTGAATGTGAGCTGTACTCCCTAGGTTAAATGAACGCTGGAGAGGATAACTCATACCACGACCTCCTCCCATTTCTGGGTCCCAAAGCTTGAATGGCGCAATGGTGAGTAGGTTAGTTGCATTGAAATAGAAACGAGCTAGCTTATAGTTGAGCCTCACCTCTACGCTACGAAGCTTGAGGAATGACGCATCACGCAGCCAGTATGAAGATGCAGCTGTATTGTGGTCGTTGTTGTACTGGGTTAGACGAGGATAGAGAGCATCTGGGTTCTGTCTGTTTTTTGTCCAGTAGTTGTCTGCTACCCACTGTAGTACGTTACGGTTAAGCTGAGTGCCGAATGGTTCTAACCAGCTCATCATAAGTGATACATGTGTTTGTCCAAACCACTGCATAGAGAAGTCGAACTTCTTATACTTAGCAGTGAGTAGTAGACCATACTGTATTTCAGGAACAGTAGGCCAACCCATAGCTATGCGGTCGTCAGAATTGATAACACCGTCATACTTACCATCCTTATCTGGTTGGTCTACATACTTGATATCACCGGGAGCGACTGCAATATTGTTAATTGTAGACTTAGGGTTGTGTGCGATATCAGCTTCGTCTATATACAAGCCTTTCGATACATAGCCAAAGTAGGTGTTAGCACTTTTACCTACAGAGCTAAGTGCAGGGCGTATGCCGGGAGCTCATCTCTCTCTAGAATTGTATTGTGTGCATAGTTGAATGTACCACGAGCCTGAACGTAAAGGTCTTTGTTGACCTGTTTGTTATACTCAAGAGTCATTTCAAAACCCTTGTTCTCCATCTTAGAGAAGTTACCGTAGATATCTACACCATCTGCACCAAGATAACTAGGAATAGACTCTCTTCTTTGGAAGATATTACTACGAACTTCACGGAATATATCAGCATTGATGCTGAAGTCATTGAAGAGTTTCATGTCGATACCCGCATTAAACTTAGTTGCTACTTCCCATGTGATGCCTAGGTTCTCCAGACGGTTGAATGTAGGACCATTGTGAGATTCGTAACCGCCATCAAAACCAGTTTTATAGGTTCCTGAACCGTTGAGACGGACGATAGGACGATAGATAAATCGTGAACCACCAATTTGGTCATTACCTACAGTTCCATAAGATGCACGTAGCTTAAGGAGTGAGATGCTCTTCTTTTAGGCTCTTCCAGAATGGTTCTTCAGAAACAGCCCATCCAGCAGAGAGTGCAGGAAGAAACCGAAGCGGTGTCCTGCTGCAAAATTTTCTGTACCGTTAAGAGCTGCATTAAACTCCAACATATAGCGGTGGTCATAGTCATAAGTTAGACGACCAGCTATGTTTTGCCTACGCTGAGGTAGTGAGCTTATGAGGTCTGTTCCGTATATATTGATGTTGTATTCGCGCTGATTATAGATAGCTAGAGCACCAATGTTGTGACGACCAAAATTACGATTCCAGTCTAATGATGTTTGGAAGTAGAATGTTCTATCTCCATGAGAATATCCCCCTGTTCCGAGATTGTGCTTGGTTGGGTCACCTCCGATAGGTTTCTGGTTGTATGTGCCATCTTCGTTCATAGGGTTGGTGTCAAGTCTGTACTTGTTGAAATCCTGAAAACGGAATTTAGTACTACTTGTCCAGTTCTTGAATGAAACCATGGCGTTGAACTTCAAGCCCTTTGTGATGAAGTCTAACTTCTGGTCATAGCTCAGGTTAGCGATTACTGTACTTTGGAAGTTGTCATTATAACCAGTTGTAGCTAGAGCCAGAGGGTTGGTTGTAATCGATGAACCTGCTTGCTTACCTCCCCAGTGTATCCACTGGTCGTTGCCCTTAGGGAACATGATAGGGAAGTCCACGGGGTTGGTATTCATGATGGCATTAAACATCTCTCCGATACCACCACCTCCATTACTTGCAGTAACTGGACCACGAGAATCTACCATAGATGCATTGAGGTGCAAGGCAATCTTGGCTGATGGAGATAGGTGGAAGTCTACGTTGTTTTTGGAAAGCATACTTCATCAAGTTGATGTTGTTATCGTAAGAGTAGAAATCTTACTGCGACCACGAAGCATACCTTCTTCGTGTGTAACATTCATATTGAGGAAGTAAGTAATCTTGGACGTACCCCCACGAATGTTCATGTTAGCACGCTGGTTCCAAGTAGCTTCTTTGAAGATTTCTTTATACCAATCTACATTAGGATAGATATAAGGGTCTTTTCCCTCACGTACACCATTGATGAAGTCTTCTGTGTATAAGAGAGCTCCTGTGCCTTGGTTGGTAACAGCCTCATTGTACATGCGCATATAAGTCTCTGCGTTAGCAATCTTAGGCACTTGTACTGGTGTGTTAACCCAGTTTTCAAGACGTACACCGATAACAGGGCGTTCAAGGTCGCTACCTCTCTTAGTTGTTACGATGATAACCCCGTTTGCACCACGGCTACCGTACATCGCTGTAGAAGAAGCATCCTTAAGGACAGAGAACTCACCGATAACTTCAGGGTCAAGAGCATTCAGGTCACCTTGGCTAGCTTCTACACCATCAAGAATAATGAGTGGTGAGGTAACACCGCTAGTTGTGGCGATACCACGGATATAGAAGTTTGAAGCATCGTGACCAGGCTCACCACTGCGCTGGAATGACGTAACACCAGCGATACGACCAGCAAAGGCACTAGATAGGTTCGAACCTGGCATCTTGAGTTCAGAAGGGCGTACTAGTTTGGATGAGAGCCTGTAACTGTCACTTTCTTCTGCCCTGTACCGAAAGCGGTAATAACAACGTCATCAAGTTTCTTGGCACTCTCAGCGAGTGTAATCGTAAGGATAGTTGTCTTATCTACTTTAACCGATTTAGAAGCATAACCCAAGAATGAGATTTCAAGGAAGTCCCCTTGATTTGCATAAATCTCAAACTTACCATCAATGTCGGTTACAGTACCTGTCTTAGTACCTTTAAGCATGATGGCAGCTCCGATGATAGGTTCGCCTGTCTTTGAATCGGTTACGACCCCGATAACCTTACGACCTTTCTGAGGGCTGTTAGTAGCTACTCCGCTGTTGGTGTCGCCAGGCTTTAGCCACAGTAGCCTTTGAGCTCCGGTAGTGGCTATTAGTGCTGGGAGCGATAAGCTAACCACCATGCAGAGGACGCGTCGCAAGCTTTGCTTGGGGTTGTCAATGATGTAGTGGGTGTTCATAAATGTGTAATTTTATTAGTGCATATAATTAACGCTAAATTTGATTGCTTGTAAGTAGTTGTAGTTATTACTTCTGTCGTACTCGTTATTAATTAGTTACATGCACAAATGTATAACGGACAAAGTGGATAATCCAAGTAAAAATAGCTTAGTTAGATATAATAAAATTTTAACTTAAGTGTTAAGTATCTGATAAAGGCCTAATTAAGCGGTTTTGGATTCATCTGTCTTTATTGCTTAAATTAGACGATAATTCTAAAAATGATATCCTAAATTTATCTTTTTGCTTTATTCTTGAGCTATGATATCTTTAGATTTAGGAGATATGTTCATGTAGATGCTAGCTCTTTTTCATGGTGTTTTGAATGTTGGATGCTACTTTTGAGCCCTACAAGGGCGATACTCCAGCCTAAAAGACACTCGTAATTAGCCTGAATCTTGATGAGGTTGCCCTGTATAGACCATCGCTTTTTGTTTCATATCATGAAAAATAACTAACTTGCTCCCAATAAAACTATAACTCTTAAGGATAATTATATATGAATAAAAATACTCGGTCTTGACCTGGGTGTAGGGTCAATAGGTTGGTCTCTTATAACGCTTGATGAAGGAGGTCATCCCGCAGAAATACTTGGTATGGGAAGTCGCATCGTTCCTTTGACTTCTGATGATATGCAAGAGTTCCAAAAAGGAAAGGCTATTACTAAGAATAAGGATAGGACGATGAAGAGGTCTGCTCGTAGAGGGCTAGACCGTTATCAGCAACGCAGAGCTAAGCTCAGTCGCTTGTTGTGTGAGTTTGGATTAGGTTTTCCTCGTCCTTTGATGAGTCTATCACCTTTAGCTCTATGGGGATTAAGAGCAGATGCCGCTACAGAGGGCAAGGTAATTTCCCTAGCCGAACTAGGGCGCGTACTCTATCACCTCAACCAGAAAAGAGGCTATCGGCACAGCAAATCTGATGAATCGTCTAAGCAAGATACAGAGTATGTAGCAGCCGTTAAGACGCGCTATACTGAGCTAAAAAAATGAATCGCTCACTATCGGTCAGTATATGTATAGGTATTTATCTGCTTCTGCTGAAAGGGGAGCAGATGCACTCTCGTGCGTGCATTATAGGGTAAAAAGACCAAGTCTATCCTAGAGAAGCCTACATGGAGGAGTTTGACCGCATTATGGCTGTTCAACAGAAAGCTTATCCCGAGGTTTTGACTTCTGTTGTTCTGCAAAAACTGAGGGATTGTATCTTCTTCCAGCGTCCACTTAAGAGCTGTAAGCATCTAGTGTCTTACTGCGAATTTGAGCGTAAGACTAAAGAGGTGCAAATACCTGTAGTTGGTGCTGATGGTACGACTTCATATAAGACTAAAATCGTCGATATAGGGCCTAAGGTGGCGCCCGTATCCTCTCCCCTTGCTGAGGTTTGTCGCCTATGGAGTCAATCAATAATATCAGGATTTATTATCCCGATGGAGCTGTATATCCGCTTAGTTTAGAGCATAAGCAAGCCTTCTTCAATAAACTTCAAGAGAGTGAGTCGCTTAAGTTCTCTGATGCCAAGAAGATTATAGGAGCCAAAGCTAAAGATAAACTTTGGTGCAATGACCTCCTCAAGAGCGGTATCAAGGGCAACCGAACGACGGCTACCCTGCGTAAACTGATAGAAGATTATCCCCAATATAAGGCTTTACTTCAGCTTTCGACTTGAAGCAAGAAGACAGCTGTCGGGTAGACTTGTCTACTGGGAAGTGCTTTCCCCTTATTAGTGTGAGCTATCTAAATGAACCTTTGTATAAGCTTTGGCATATCCTATACTCTGTAGCTGAGCGTGAGGCTATGGGGGAATGCTCTGAGAAAGCAGTTGGGCATAGAGCAAAAGCGACCTTGACAAAGAGCTTGCTTGATGCCTGTATGAAGATAGACTTCACTAAGCAAGGCTACTGCAATAAGTCAGCCAAGTTTATGTGCAAACTACTCCCTATCTCCAGCAGGGATATATGTATAGCGAGGCTGCAGATTTGGCTGGTTATAAGCACTCCGATAGCAAAACTAAGGAAGAGCTAGAGCATAGAGAGCTCAAGTCTCGCATAGAGCTCTTGCCTAAGAATAGTCTGCGTCAGCCTATTGTAGAGAAGGTGCTTAATCAAATGATAAATCTCGTGAATGCACTAAAAGATAAGTATGGCGAGATTGATGAGGTGCGTGTAGAGTTAGCTCGAGAGCTTAAGATGGGACGTGAAGAGCGTGAAACGACAAGCCGACGAATAGCAGCAAACGAGAAAGATAATAAGCGAGTAGCAGAAGCGATTGCAGAGTATGGCACTCCCACGAAGAACCGCATTCAGAAGTATAAACTATGGGAAGAGGCGAACTATGAGTGTATCTACTGTGGTAAGCAAATAGGTTTGGCTAATCTTTTTAGCGATGGAGAGGCTGAGATTGAGCATATCATACCACGCTCAGTACTGTATGACGACTCTATGAGCAATAAGACCTGTGCTTGCCGTAGCTGTAATAAGGCTAAGAATAACCGTGCGGCTATGGATTGGGTACTTACTCAGACGGAAGAGTTTCAGACCAAGTATTTTAATCGCCTAGAGGAACTTGTAGCAACGAAGCGTCTATCTAATGGGAAGAGACAGAGACTGATGACTCTACTTAAAAGATATACCCGAAGACTTCATGAGAGACATCTCAGACTAACTCAATACATATCCCGCAAGGCTACCGAAATCCTTAAAGATGGTATCCGCTATGTATGGTCAAGTGAGGGGAGTGTAACCTCTACACTCCGTCACTTATGGGGCTATGATAAAGTCCTTGAGGATTTGAACTTCGAGCGTTACAAGTCTATGGGTGAGACTCAGACTGTACTTGTCAAGAGAGGTTCGGCAGAGCAAGAAGTGGAGCGCATTAAGGAATGGAATAAGCGTAAAGACCATAGACATCATGCTATTGATGCCTTAGTAGTGGCTTGTACTCGGCAGTCTTATATACAGCGTCTGAATAGGCTTAGTAGTGAAGAGGATAGGCAGTCTATGCTGTCTGAACTTGGTTCTTCATACACTCCCTCTAAGGAAGAGCGTATGCAGTTATTAGATAAATGGCTGACAGCTCAACCTCATTTCTCTGTACAAGCGGTGCGTGACTATGTGCGTGGCATCTTGGTTTCTTTCTGTCCTGATAGACGTACCTATACGAAGAGCCGTAATAAGGTCAAAATCAAAAGGACGTGTAAGCATGCAAACAGGTATCCTAACGCCAAGAGGTGCGCTCTCTGAAGAAACTATTTACGGTGCTATACATGTAGATGGTAGTAAAAAAATTGTTTACAAGTGTCGCTTAGAGAAATTGCAGGCCAAAGATGTTTCGAGTATCGTGGATAAGGGCATACAGCGCATTGTTAAGGCTAGACTAGAGGCATACAATAATGATGCAAAAAAAGCCTTCGCAGAGCCCTTGTACTCCGATGCAGCTCAGACGAAGCAAAATACGTTCGGTACGTTGCTTTTTCTCGTTGCGTGTATAAGAATATGATACCATTGCGCCGGAATGATGCTGGCGAAGAGATTGCTTTTTGTCAATTCTGGAAGCAATCATCATGTTGCATTCTATCGAGATAGCGAGGGGGTGCTACAAGAAGCGAGTCGTTTCATTCTATCAAGCGATAGAGCGTGCTAAGTATCAATTACCGATAATTGTTAAAGATCCTAGAGCTGTTGTAGAGGAGGCCTTGGAGCGTAATGTACCTGACTCTGTACTCTCGACCTTGCCTCACTCTAGCTGGACTTTTGTAGAGAGTCTTCAGAAGAATGAAATGTTCTTAATTGGCTTGAGCGATGATGAAATCACAAGGGCAATAAAGGAGGCAGATAGGGCTACACTCAATGACCATCTCTATCGTGTTCAAAAGTATACATCAAAAATCTATTATTTTAGGGTATCATTTGGAAACACAGCTTGACGAGCTTATAGGTGGAGATATACCTAAACTTTATCGTATATGTTCGATGAAAACTTATATGGAGCTTAATCCTCGTAAGGTTAGTGTTGATTTATTGGGTAATCTAAGCCTTATGGAGTAGTATTTTTCTTCTCTCCCTACATCACCACTTAATTAGCATCTTAATCATGATTAAACGAACGCTTTACTTCGGGGCAGGCTGCCTATCTCTCACTAAGAGATGGGCAGTTGCTCGTCAAAGAACTCCCGCAGAGGAGTGTAGCTGTAGTATTCCCATCGAAGATATTGGAGTGCTATCTTAGACCATCAGCAGATATCAATTACTCATGGCTTAATGAACGCTCTTGAGGTACATAAGTGCGCGCTCATAACTGTAGTGCTAGCCACATGCCCTCAGGTCTATTTTTGCCACTTGATGCTCATAGTTTGCAGAGTGAGCGTTTCCAAACTCAAATAGAGGCGACACTTCCGCTAAAGAGCAGTTATGGCAACAGACAGTAAGAATGAAAATACAAAATCAAGCTCGAGTGCTTGAAGAAGTCTACGCTCAGTCTCAGGCTAATATGTTGGCATGGGTGGAAGCGGGTGCGTAGTGGCGACCCCGATAATTTAGAAGCACGAGCCGCTGCCTATTACTGGGCTAATCTCTTTCCTTCTCTGCCTAAGTTTACCCGAGAGCGAGAGGAATCTGCTCCCAATGCTCTACTAAACTATGGATATGCTTTGCTCCGAGCCGTAGTGGCTCGTTCTTTGGTATCTGTAGGTTTACTCCCTACGCTGGGTATTCATCATCACAATCGCTATAATGCCTATTGCTTGGCTGATGATATTATGGAGCCTTATCGCCCTTATGTAGATAAGTTTGTTCAAGAGATTTATGAGCGTGAGTATCCCGAGAGTCTGACCAAAGATATTAAGCATAGACTTTTGACTATTATGGAGCAGGACGTGGTCATTGATGGTATTACTCACCCCTTATCAATAGCAACATCGCTAACTGCAAGTTCTCTTGTACGCTGTTTTGAGGGGAGCAGTAAGCAAATAGATTATCCAGCATTATGAAAAAGGGAACGATTAAATGCATACCGTATTATGTGGGTGTTTGTATCATTTGATTTGCCAACCTATACAGCAGAAGAGCGTAAGAATGCTGCTCGCTTTCGTAAGGAACCAATTAAAGATGGGTTTAGAATGTTTCAATACTCATCCTATGTTCGGCACTGCCCAAGTAGTGATAATGCTGCTGTACATGTGAGGCGAGTAAAAGCTATTCTTCCAGAGGAGGGTAATATCATGATTATGACCATTACGGATAAGCAGTTCTCTATGATAGAATGCTTTTCTTCGACTCCGGTGCATCATGAAGATTGCGAATATAGTACGCTAAGTCTGTTTGACGGCATTGATGACTGATATTGTCCTCGTACTGTTGATTGCTCTTGTCTCGCTTCCCTCAGTGAGTACATCGTACTCGTTTCAGTGAGTGCGTGTACTTATTGTTGTAAGTGTGCGTACTTACTTCAGTGAGTACGTCGTACTTATTTTTCGTAGGTACGTAGTAATTTTTGGAGACTTCAGCTGTAGTCTGTACAAACTACACGTGTAGTCTGCACAAACTTCAACCGTAGTCTGTACAGACTTCGCCGAGGTTTTTGAGTTTAGGAAACGCAAGCCTTGTTTTTCTTTTTGTGTAATTCAGATATTTTTGATGCGGTTGCCCTGCATCGCTTGACAGATTAAATTATTGTGTTACCTTTGGAGTGTAGATGAGAGTTTGCATATAGGCGCGATTTTATCAAGCTCCGCTTACCACCTACGATAGAAACATAAGGCTAGACAAACGTCTAGCCTTATTCTTTAATCGAGCTAATACCTTCCTGATATAGTTTCTGTCGTGGTTAGTAATAAGAACAGATTTGCCATTGAGGACTACATAGCACTCTTTAATGTTGTAATTAGCTTTCAGTTTAAGTAACTTTTTATGGGAGCTCAGAGAATTTGAAATTTGGAGATCTAAAAAGAGTAACTCATAGAACCACCCACTGGAACTACAGTCCAGCTCCTGTTCGTATGAGTTACCCTTGCTTGTACTACAAAGGTAACACAATAATCTATAACTATGGCAAACGATGTAAGAAGTAATAAAGTAAATTGATTGGGAAGATGTAGAGGAGCCCTGTAAGGGCGATACTGCAACATAGCCCAGGGCGCAAGCCCTGGGTTAATTATTGAACACATCTATTGAGCCCCAAAGGGCGGCACTTCCAGACGTAAGGCAAATGTTCGGTTATGAGATGCCGCTCCTACGGAGCTCGATATTACTTTTCGTTCGTGTATACCCAGGGTTTCATATCGGGCTTTGCCCTCATTGCACCCTGGGCTTTGCAGGGTGTCGTAGCCTACGGCACTCATAATGAGCCTGAATTTTTGATGCGTTGCTCTGAGTCTGAGTAGTTGTAATTAGCTTTCAATTTGAGTAACTTTACCTCCGCGATTACAATTACAAACGGCAAAGTATCTAGCTACATTGAGTTGTAATTAGCTTTCAATTTGAGTAACTTTACCTCCGCGATTACAATTACAAACGGCAAAAGTATCTAGCTACATTGAGTTGTAATTGGCTTTCAATTCAAGTACCTTTATCTTGTAATTACAACTTAAATCAGTTAGATATAATTATGGAAGGAAAACAGATAAAAGAGGGCGATAAAGCTAAGGTTTCACCTGTCCTAACAGGAGAAAAAGAATGGATTGAGGGGAGGTCATAGATATAGAAAAACAATCCATTCAAAGGTATTGTAATCGCAATAAAAAGATAATCTAGGAAGAATATTTTTCGGAGAGTCTAAGTACTTTCTACTAGTCTGATAAGTTGTAATTGGCTTTCAATTTAAGTAACTTTATCTCGCAATTACAATTAGCACTTTTTGAGATATTCCAACGTTTCTGGTTGTAATTAGTTTTCAATTTAAGTAACTTTATCTCGCGATTACAATCGCAAGCTCCATGGTCCATACTTCCGCAGTTGTAATTAGCTTTTCAATTTAAGTAACTTTATCTCGCGATTGCAATTAAATTTAAAGCAGAGATTAAAAAGTACTCTGTTGTAATTAGCTTTCAGTTTAAGTAACTTTATCTCGCAATTACAATGTTCTTACGAAATTGACGATGATGCGATAGTTGTAATTAGCTTTCAGTTTAAGTAACTTTATCTCGCGATTACAATTGCTTCTCTTCGATGCGCTTACCTCCTAGAGTTGTAATTAGCTTTCAGTTTAAGTAACTTTATCTCGCGATTACAATTCTCGCCTGATTTAGGTAGGCGCAGGGAGAGGTTGTAATTAGCTTTCAGTTTAAGTAACTTTATCTCGCGATTACAATCGTATTTATCAGAAAAAGTTATCTCAGGCTTGTTGTAATTAGCTTTCAGTTTAAAGTAACTTTATCTCGCGATTACAATTTGAGGGATAATAAGACGACATCAAAGAAGTTGTAATTAGCTTTCAGTTTAAGTAACTTCGCCCTCGCAATTACAATGATGATGTCTATAAAGCATTTAACAATAGATTGTTGTAATTAGCTTTCAATTTAAGTAACTTCGCCTCGCAATTACAATAGTATAGGGTTTACCATTGTACTCTTCTATGGGTTGTAATTAGCTTTCAATTTTAAGTAACTTCGCCTCGCAATTACAATGTAATAGAGTTTCAATACGTTTAGACTCAGTTGTAATTAGCTTTCAATTTAAGTAACTTCTGCCTCGCAATTACAATGCTTGATGGGACATTTGGTTACGACTTTTGGTTGTAATTAGCTTTCAATTTAAGTAACTTCGTCTCGCAATTACAATATTCTAACTTTGAAGTCTATGAGCCCTATGTTGTAATTAGCTTTCAATTTAAGTAACTTCGTCTCGCAATTACAATTTCATTAACCACTTTTGATACTACTACTGGTTGTAATTAGCTTTCAATTTAAGTAACTTCGCCTCGCAATTACAATGATAGAGACTTCATGCAAAATCTACCGCAAGTTGTAATTAGCTTTTCAATTTAAGTAACTTCGCCTCGCAATTATAATCCACGCGCTACGCTCAGCGTCCCTAGAATGTTGTAATTAGCTTTCAATTTAAGTAACTCGCCTCGCAATTACAATCCTTAAGAAAAATGTATTTGACCTCTCGGAGTTGTAATTAGCTTTCAATTTAAGTAACTTCGCCTCGCAATTACAATAGCCCAGAAGGCTTACTTGCAAGAGCATAGTTGTAATTAGCTTTCAATTTAAGTAACTTCGCCTCGCAATTACAATTAATAACTTTTTTTGATTATGTCAGTTTTGGTTGTAATTAGCTTTCAATTTAAGTAACTTCGCCTCGCAATTACAATCACGCGCTACGCTCCAGCGTCCCTACTAGGTTGTAATTAGCTTTCAATTTAAGTAACTTCGCCTCGCAATTACAATCTCCAAATGACTGAATGGCACCTCCTGCGGTTGTAATTAGCTTTTCAATTTAAGTAACTTCGCCTCGCAATTACAATATGGATGCAGAGCTTGAAAAGCTCAAACCTGTTGTAATTAGCTTTCAATTAAGTAACTTCGCCTCGCAATTACAATTCGAGTACCGCCGTTCTGAGTTGCCCAGCCGTTGTAATTAGCTTTCAATTTAAGTAACTTCGCCTCGCAATTACAATTGGACAGTGTGCCTTACACGGTGTATATAGTTGTAATTAGCTTTCAATTTAAGTAACTTCGCCTCGCAATTACAATAGAGTTCATGTAAGTTTCTTATTTACAGCTTGTTCTGTTGGGATTCGAAGTAATAAAAAGTCAGTGATTATTCACTGGCTTTTTGTTTTTAGATGGAGTTTTTTCTAAGGCTTACCTCTAATTTTATTTTTGAAGGCTAGGGGCGACTGCATCAAATGAAATTCTACTTAAAAATGGATGTGCAAAATTCTATTTGAGTGTTGCAGTTCAAAATATATTATTTACCTTTGCTGTACTTAAATAAATGAAAGCTAATTACAATAAGGACTTATAGTCCGTTGTGTATTACATTTAAGGTGGGTGATACTCTTAGGAGTATCGCTCATCTTCTTTTTATATATTGCTTAGCGATTACATCTAAAAACAGTACCTTTGTATAAACTTAAATGTATTCAAATATAATGGCAAACTCAATAACTCAACTAGTAAGTTTAACTTGCACAGAAGAACCTCTACACAGCGAAATACATGGAAGCCATGCTTTGTCCTCTCTCAGGGCAGGTAGAGCCTATGCGTCTTCAGCTGTATGCTCAGCATGTTAATAGTTACGGTATCTTCAAACGCATACCACGCAAGCCTGTTGCTCGTTACTTTAGGACGGCTGATGATGCGGAGATTGAACGTGCGCACTGGACTACAGAGATGGTCAAGGCTTACGAGACGGCTATTAAAGGAAATACGCCCGTAGCAGGACCTAGAGTGGGGTAACGACTTATGGTAAGGTCGTTATTTGTTTCTTGTTAATTGCGCTTGCGTTCCTTATCTACACAGCCTATGCGCAAGGACTGATAGGTGGTAGTGATGCTGCTGCTGTAAGTATGCTCTAGAAGTCTTAAAGTCTAAGGATTATGATGATAGAGTTCTATAACGATGAGTCCGTGGCGATGCCACGCCCTGCATAAGTCCACAGTTAGAGCATGGATTAAGCAGGGTGGCAGAGCTCATGGTAAGACTGTCGGCAATCTGTGCTATCAGTTTTTTGCGATGACGAGCGCATATTAGAGGTTAATCGCCAGTTTCTTCAGCACGACTACTACACGGACATCATTACTTGATGAAAACCAAGTGCGACCGCATAGGAGGGATATGATTATCAGCCCTAGAGACGGTGGCGAGTAATGCCGAGATGGTGGGTGTAGATTTTGCCGACGAGTTGCACAGAGTTATTATTCATGCGGGTACTGCATCTATGTGGGTATGGAGATAAGACCCCCGAAGACGAGCAACGTATGCGCCAGCTGGAAGATGAGGCCTTAGGGCTTTTGAGAGCTCTCTTTGGCGGATAAACCTATGTTGAAATAGTATTTTTAGACATTACAATATGATGACCATAAAAGAATATATCAAGGAGCATGAAGGGCGTTTCCTAGAAGAACTATTTGCCCTCATACGCATCCCTAGTATCAGTGCTAAGACGGAGCATAAAGAGGATATGCAACGCTGTGCTCGCTATTGGCAAGAACATTTGCAAGGGCTAGGCGTTCAGGCAGAAGTATATCAGACGGCTGGTAATCCTATCGTTTATGGAGAGTATATCATAGATGCCTCGGCGCCGACGGTTCTTGTCTATGGTCATTATGACGTTATGCCAGCGGGAGCCTCTGAGATCTGTGGAAGAGCGAGCCTTTTTGAGCCTGAAATACGAGATGGACACATTTGGGCCAGAGGTGCCGATGACGATAAAGGTCAATCGATGACCCAGATTAAGGGCTTCGAGACAGCTAAGGCTCTTGGCTTGCTTAGATGTAATGTTAAGTTTGTGCTGGAGGGAGAGGAAGAGATTGGCTCTACTCATTTGGAGGGCTCTTGACTCAATACAAAGATATGCTTAGTGCTGATGTTATTCTTGTGAGTGATACAAGTATGGTCAGCAGTGAAGTGCCTAGCCCTAACATCGGGTCTAAGAGGTTTAGCTTACTGGGAGATTGAAGTGACAGGCCCCAATAGAGATTTGCATTCGGGGCATTTCGGCGGAGCTGTTGGTAATCCGATTAACGAGTTATGTCGCTTAATCTCTAAGGTGCAAGACGAGCATACGGGCAGAATACAGATACCGGGCTCCTATGATGATGTGGTAGACCTAACGAACGCAGAGCGTGAGATGATTGCTCAGGTGCCTTTCTCAGAAGAAGCATACTGCAAAAGCTATTGATGTAGATGCCGTATGGGGTGAGGAGGGTTACTCTGCACGCTTGAGCGTAATCAGTTGCCGTCCTAGCTTTGATGTTTGTGGCATTTTGGGGCGGTTATACGGGTGAGGGCAGTAAGACTGTTCTTCCGAGCAAGGCTTATGCCAAGGTTAGCTGTCGCCCAGTAGCGAGTCAAGACCATCATAAGATTAGCCAAGCTTTTTATAGACTATATCAAGAGTATTGCTCCCAAGCATATTAGAGTGGAGGTACGCCCTATGCATGGGGAGAGGCTTATCTCTGTCCTATTGACTTGCCAGCTTATAAGGCTGCCGAAGAGCTATAACTAAATCTTGGGGAGTACGTCCACTAGCAGTAAGACGAGGAGGAAGTATCCCTATTATTGCAGTCTTTGAGCGAGTGCTTGGGCTCAAGACGGTGCTGATGGGCTTTGGATTAGAGAGCAATGCTATTCATTCTCCTAATGAAAAATATGAGCGTGGATATATTCCGTAAGGGCGTTGAGGCTGTGGCTGAGTTCTACGGACTCTATCCTGAGCGATAAAAACACAATAAATATGATATTGATAAAAAAATGCCTTCGATGGTAGACAGCAAATAGATGTCCCTCATTGAAGGAAATAAGATTACACGCATAGCAGAGCATATTGAGGCCTCGGCAGAAGCAACTATTATCGATGCAAGCGATAAGGCTATTATACCGGGACTTGTTAATACGCACACGCATGCAGCTATGACGCTTTTTACGTGGTTATGGCGATGACCTGCCGCTGATGACGTGGCTACAAAGATTATATTTGGCCCGTAGAGGACCAAATGACGGAAGAAGACGTCTATATAGGGAGCAAAAGCTCGCTATGCTAGAGATGATAAAGACGGGTACTACTTGCTCCTAGATATGTACATGCACCCACTGATGGGTGCTAAGGCTGCCGATGAGATGGGGGCTTAGAGCCATGATTTCATATACATTCTTCGACCAAGGTAATGCCGAGCGTGCGCAACTAGATAGAGAGCGTAGTGTGATGTATTTGGAGAAGTTCAAGCAGGACTTTAGCAAGCGCATCATGTTTAACCTCGGTCCGCATGCTATTTATACCGTTAGCGGAGAGCAACTCAAGTATTGCCACGAATTTTGCCGTAAGCATCAGCTTAAGATGCATTTGCATCTGAGTGAAACGGAGGGAGAGGTTGAGCGTTGTGTAGCAGAGCATGGGGTGCGACCTGTCAAGTATCTAGAGCAACTAGGCGTGTTGAGTGACAGTCTCATTCTTGCTCATGTTATTTGGGTTGATGATGAGGAGATGGATTTGCTGGCTAAGTATGACGTCGCAGTGGTACATAACCCTGCGAGCAATATGAAGTTGGCAAGTGGTTACAAGTTCAAGTACGAAGAGATGAAAGAGCGTGGCATACGCATTGGCTTGGGTACTGATGGTTGTAGCTCTTCCAACAACTTGGATATGTTTACCGCTATGCGCCCTAGCGAGCTTCTTGGGTAAGGTATGGCGCTTTGACAGTACAGCAGTATCTGCCGATGATATTTTTGCATCATCGACAAGCGTGGGTGCAGATATACTTGGACTCAAGGCTGGCAAGATAGAGGAGGGCTATTTAGCAGACCTCTGTTTGGTCGATTTGAACCGTCCGGAAATGGTGCCCGTTCATAATCTTACTTCTAATCTCGTTTACTCTGCTTCGGGCGCATTTGTAGATACTGTTATCTGTGATGGTCGCATCTTGATGCAGGGCGGACATGTAGAGGGCGAGGAAGAGTTATCCGTGAGGCTCGTCGGGTTGCCGCTCGTCTTGTACCTAAAAAAACTAAATTCTCCTTTACACGTTCCCTAAGTAAAAGGAACTGCACAAAAGAATTAACATACAACAGCCTCTCGTAGGTAGCGAGCTATCTACATTTAGGCTGGCTTTTACAAGTAAAAAGCGTTGGTGGTGTGTGAGCCCTATACGACTTATGTGCTACTACGCTTTTATCTATTATGAATAACCATTAACCCTAAATAACTCAATGAATATAGCGGTTATAGCCGTATCGCCTCAAGGCATTACTATTGCCGAGCAACTCAAAGCAGAGTGGCAAGAGCAGTTAACAATCTTCTCTACTCATCAGCATTCGTCTGTAGAGTCTATTCGCAATATCAAAGAGCATGTAGACGCTCACTTTGGTGATTACTCAGCTTGGGTCTTCATCGGTGCTATGGGTATTTGCATCCGCACAATCGCAGAGCATGTACAGCATAAGTATCACGACCCCGCAGTCATCAACATCGATAGCACAGGTCGCTTTGTGGTGTCTGTACTCTCTGGTCACGTCGGTGGTGCTAATGAACTGACAGAGCATATTGCATCTCTATTAGGAGCGCAAGCTGTCGTAAGCACGCAGACAGATAATACTGGTTTGTGGGCATTAGACCTATTTAGCCGTAAGTATGGTTGGGCTCAAGTGAATAACATGGAAGGCTTAAATAAGCCTATTGCACTATACACCAATGGTAAGCCTACGGCTCTTCTTCTAGAGGTTAGAGATAAGTTTACTCTAGAGCTTGAGCGCACGCATGCTGAGCATGTCGATATATATTACAAGCGAGAGGATTTTAGACGAGTCTAAGTATGAGCTAATCTTAGTGGTTAGCCCTCGTGTCTATGAGACGAGTAAGCCCTGCATTCAGTATATCCCCAAGAGCTTGGCTCTGAGGCTTGGGCTGTCGCTATCAGTGTGCGCCTAAGGATATTCCAGAGTATATCTGTAACGAAATTCGTAGACTTGGCTACTATCCCGAAGCAATTAAGCGCATAGGGACGATAGACTTGAAGAAAGATGAGCCTTTTGCTTAAAGAGATGCTCCAGCTCCTCAAAATAGAGGAAGCCGATATTTATACAAGTGAAGACTTAGCTCCTGTGGAGATTAAGAACCCTTCGGACTACGTCTTCAAAGTAACGGGCGTCTATGGTGTCGCTGAGAGTGCTTCACGATTATCGGCTCGCATGGGTAGCATCGTCATCGAGAAGCAGAAAGGTATGCTTCATGATGGTAATGATTTTACTTTTTGCAGTATCTATTGATAGAGCCTATGAGCGTAGGGGCATATTGAGATTGTGGGTGCTGGTCCCGGTGACCCTGACTTGTGTAGTATACGTGGGCGTGCATTCCTTGAAATCGCTGACCTTATTCTTTATGCAGGTAGCCTTGTGCCTCGTGCGCTAACTACTTGTCATAAGCCTGGAGCTACGGTACGCAGTTCGGCCGATATGAACCTTGAGGAGCAGTTTGCTCTGATGAAGGAGTTTTATGATAGAGGGCTTGCTCGTCGTGCGCTTGCATACGGGAGACCCTTTGTATTTACGGAGCTATTCAGGAGCAAATGGCCTTCTTTGATGAGTATGATATGAGCTATCATATTACTCCCGGTATCTCATCATTCCAAGCGGCAGCTGCAGCTCTACGCTCGCAGTTTACGATTCCAGAGAAGACGCAGACGATTATTCTGACACGTGGTGAAGGTCGTACACCAATGCCCGAAAAGGAAAAGTTACACATGCTTGCACGCTCTCAGTCTACGATGTGTATCTTCCTCTCGGCAGGTATTGTAGATGATGTGCAGGCGCAGCTATTAGAGCATTACCCCGAAGATACACCTGTGGCAGCGTGCTATCACCTGACTTTGGCCTGATGAACGTATTTATCGTGGTCAGCTTAAGGACTTGGCTAAGCTCGTACACGATAACAAGCTAACGCTTACGACAATGCTTGTTATTGGGGAGGCGATAGATAATCGCAAGGGATTGTCTCGACTATATGCCGATGAGTTCAAACACTTATTCAGAAAGTAAGATGAAGGGAAATAATCTAAGACTTATTTATATGGCTACGGCAGACTTTGCTCTTTCCTAGCCTTGAACGCCTTGTAGATGAGGGCTATCAAGTATGTGCTGTGGTTACGATGCCGGATAAACCTGCCGGACGTGGCATGAAGCTACACGAGGTAAAATCAAACAGTATGCAGTAAGTAAGGGGATTGAGGTCTTGCAACCAGTCAAACTCCGTGATGAGTCTTTGTTAATAGACTTAAGGAATTGCGACCAGACCTTGGTGTCGTTGTTGCTTTCCGTATGCTTCCTTGAGGTTGTTTGGCAACCGCCCTAGTATGGTACAATCAATCTTCATGGCTCTTTGCTCCCTCGTTACCGAGGTGCTGCGCCTATCCATTGGGCTGTAATCAATGGTGATAAAGAGACGGGCGTAACGACATTCCGCCTTAAGCATGAATTGGATACGGGCGATGTCCTCATGCAGGCATCTACGCCTATTGCTCCAGAAGATACTACGGGGACGGTTCATGATAGACTGATGTTCATTGGGAGCAGATTTGCTGAGTTAAGACGATTGACCTTTTGCTGAAGGAGAACCAGCAACTAAGGCGCAAGAGCATTTTGAGGAAACAGCTAGCCATGCACCCTAAGCTCACGAAAGAAAATACAGAGATTGATTGGTCTCGTCCAGCTGGGGAGTTGGTAAACTTCATTCGTGGTCTTAATCCTTTCCCATCAGCATGGGCTAATATCACATTCCCTAATCAGAGTGAAGCTACGCTCTGTAAGGTGCATGAGGCGGAAGCTCTTGCTCTGGAGGCAAGACATGCGGACTTAGCCGCAGGGACATGTTTTAGTAGAAGGACGCAAGCACTTAGAAGTTGTTTGTGGTGAGGGTGTGCTTAGGCTTAAGCGTTTACAAACAGCAGGCAAGAAAGCACTTTCGGCCGTAGATATAATTAACGGTCTTCGCTAGGATGAGACCTTTGTATAATACGGCACTCGCTGCGTTATTATCGACATTCAGGCCCCGTCATTTACAGGAGTAAACTCCCTGCGCCTTCAGTCTCAATGCCTTGCGATTACCGCATTCTGCAAAGTCCCACAAAAGAACATGTAAAACTTGTCCTTTGGGAGAGACCGTCGGACGGTCTTAGGATACGATAGCTTATTTTAGTCCTCTTAGCATAAAAATAAATAAGGGTCTGTCACTCACAAGCGACAGACCCTTATTCTGTTATAGCTTAAATAGGAAAGTATTACTTAGTGTAGTTTTCCCACTTTACATTACGCATATCACCACTCTTAGCAATCTCTTCGTGGAAAGCGAAGATGCATTTAGATTTTGTGGTGTGTGACCGCTTTGTCCAAGTTCGAGGTACTCACGGAGCAATGGACGATAGTCTGGGTGTACGCACTTCTCGATGATTTCGTGAGCACGTTGGATAGGGCTCTTACCACGAAGGTCTGCTACACCATACTCTGTAACGAAGATTTTTACAGAGTGTTCGCTGTGGTCTAGGTGTGACACCATAGGCACGAAAGCACTAATCTTACCATCCTTAGCTGTAGAAGGAGTTGTGAAGATGCTGATGTAACCGCTACGAGTAAAGTCACCTGAACCGCCAATACCGTTCATCATGCGTGTACCATTAACGTGTGTAGAGTTTACATTACCGAAGATATCAGCCTGAGGGCTGTATTCATCGTGATAACTCCTAAGCGACGTACAATCTCAGGGTTGTTTGAGTACTCTTGTGGGCGTAGGATAAGCTTTATCCTTGAAGAAGTCAAGGTCTTCATAAATGCCATTGAGTACAGAGCGGCTCACTGAGAGCGAGCAACCACTAGCAAACTTACAACGACCCTTACGCATAAGTTCGATTACGGCATCTTGGATAACCTCTGTATATACATTGAATGCAGGGATTTCCTTATTATCACCAAGAGCACCAAGTACAGCGTTAGCAATGTTACCAACACCGCTTTGGATAGGAAGGAAGTCCGCAGGGATGCGACCAGCCTTCATTTCGTCAACGAGGAAGTTGGCTACATTAGCACCGATTGCGCGTGTAATATCATCTAGAGGAGCAAAATGCGCTATCATCAGCAGGCTCGCTAGTCTTCACGATAGCAACAATCTTAGCTGGGTCAACCTTAACGAATGGCTGACCCTACGCGGTCATCAGGCTTATTGATGCCGAGGTCAGTGCGATAAGGAGGGTCTAGTGGCTCTGTGATATCATGGATACCACGGATAGCCTTAGGGTGCTGGTCATTCAATTCAATAAGAATCTTATCAGCTAAGCGACAAATAGTAGGAAGGATACCTACACCGCTAGTAGGAATGATTTCGCCATCTTCTGTAACATCAGCAGCTTCAACCACAGCCACATTGATAGGACCAAGGAAGCCGTAACGTAGCTCTTGAGCGAGCATAGAGAGGTGCATATCAAAGTAAGGAGCAGCGCCACCATTAAGGGCTGTACGCATATCCTTATTAGATTGATAAGGAGTGCGGAACTTGACTGCTTCTGCCTTAGCTAGAGCACCATCAAGGTGAGGACCAGTACTAGCCCCTGTAAACATACCGATTTTGAACTCACGACCAGCGGCGTGTTCTGCTTCAGCTCTACGAGCGATAGCTTCTGGGATTACCTTAGGTGCTCCCGCAGCGGTAAATCCGCTAAATCCGACGTTGTCGTTGTGCTGCACAAATGCGGCAGCTTCGTCTGCAGTGATAAATTTCAATGCCATTGTTATGAAAAATACTTTATTCTTCTATGGTTATATACCATAGTGTGATAGTGAATGATGTGCCAAAATTAAGTAAATTCTTCGATAATCCGTATAAATCAACTCGTTTATATTCAGAAGTCTCTTAAATATTGAGGGGATAAACCGTTCTAGGACTGTAGTCTAGGCTTTGGGTTCTTAGCTAGATGAGTGATGTGGAAAGTTCATAATTAGAGCATTGGGACTCCTATGTTAAAAGCTATTGAAAGTTGTTTTTAGGCGGCATATAAGTTGCTGTCTCTTACTTTTTGAGCTAGTGAAATGTGTTTTTGTAAGTGATTGTATTTTAGTGTGTAAGGTAGAATTGAATTGTGTGTCTGCGAACTGTTCTGGAGACTTCAGCTGAAGTCTGTACAAACTTCAGCTGTAGTTTGTACAGACTACACGTGTAGTCTGCACAGACTTCGCCGAGTGCTGAACTTAGGTATGCGCAAGTACGAATTTATTTACGTGTACTTATCATTGTAAGTGCGTGTACTTACGACAACGAGTGCGTCGTACTCGATTGTACTTTTTATTATAGAGGGACTGGTTTTTATGCAAGTCAAAGAGCCCTGCAAGGGCGACACTCCTGCAAAGCCCAGGGTGGCGAGAGTGCCAAAGGCACGAACAGAACCCTGCATCACAAACAACAAATAATATGAGCTCCGATGAGGAGCGGCACAACAGCGCGAGCATTTGCCTTACGTCTCGGGAGTGCCGCCCCTAAAGGGGCTCAATAAATATATTGACTATTATTACCCAGGGCTTGCGCCCTGGGCTATGAAGAGTGTCGCCCTAGGGATCATCTACGACGAAATTCTAATAGATTGCTGGGTTATTTTGATATATCTGTTCTGTGTGAAGAATTATGCGAGTCTTATATATTGAAATAAATATATTACCTTTGCAGTGTCTCACTAGTAAGAGCGAATTGCGCTCTGCAAGGGAAGCTCAGTGAAAAATCTGGGACAGTACCCGCTACTGTAATTATACGAGCTCTCTCATCTGAGAAGAGTAACTGAGGCAGAATAAACCACTGATTCGAAACGTGGATCGGGAAGGTTGCCAAGGAGTATATGAGTCAGGAGACCTGCTAGCAGGCAATGATGCCACAATCTCGGGATTAAGATTGCCAAACCTTATGTGCATCGTGGGTATAGTTTCCTATCCTTGGAAGTCCTAGGTATATCCTACCTAAAGAATACCTTGCACGGAGATTTAAAAGCTCTCAAAGACGAGATTGTGTGGATATAGTACATGATTTGTTGCATAATCATCGTGTGAGAGTAAGGTGCAGGTTTATTCATTATCCCAAGCCACAACTTATTCCGCAAACGATTTCCAACCAAATTACTTAACCAACCTATTAAGAGGCTGGGTAATGGTAATTCCTTCACACGCTCTCAGATGATGTGTGCATATCGAGATATAGCTCTTTGGCTGACGTGAATATCACCCGAAGAGGATAGCATAGAGAGATGACGCTTGCCTATTTCGACCAACCTTAACTATCGAATAACACGTGTTCATTAACCAAGTCAAGAGGCTATGAAAATAGTCTCACCAAAAGCAGAAGTCTCTTTATATAATTTAGTGAAGTGAATTACCGCAGACTTAGCCGTGAGGTTGAGTGCTGCGGTTTTCGTTTTCTTTATTATCTTTGATACAGAACAAGAAAGAATAAGAGCTATGAGTACAGAAACTTTTAGTGCAATGGCTGGGCGTATCTTTGCTCAGGCTGTGGATGTATATAATAAGGTCGGAGGTGTGGATGTAGTATGCCCTAATCCTTATCCTCCCCATACTATTGAGGCTGATCTATTTCGTAAGAACTGGATTGACCATGCGCAGTGGGGCTTAGAGGATATCATTCGAGACCCAGATATTGAGCCTGAAGTAGCATTGACTATTAAGCGTCGCATAGATAGAAGTAATCAAGAGCGTACAGACTTAGTAGAGCTCATTGATAGCTTTTTCTTGGAGAAGTATCAGGGGGTAGCGGTGCAGCCATCAGCTAAAATCAATACTGAGAGTCCAGCTTGGGCTATTGACCGCCTGTCTATTCTCTTTCTTAAAATCAATTACATGTCTAAGGCGGTAGAAACTGCTGCGACTGAGGAAATACGGGTTAAGTGTGCCGATAAATTGCTTGTTCTCAAGACTCAGCTCGTGGACCTCTCGACAGCGATAGATGAGCTACTTGAAGATATTGCTACGGGTCGTAAGTATATGAAGGTCTACAAGCAAATGAAGATGTACAACGACCCTGAGCTCAATCCGATGCTAAAGGGGCAGACACTCTAGAGGGAGAACGTGGCTAGGATATTAGTCTCTCGCTCTCTCCGCTATGGGGGATGTGGCGATGCTGATACCTGTACTCTACAGTGTCGCTCGCTTGAACCCAGAGCATGAGTTTACGCTACTAACGCAGCCTTTCTTCACGAAGTTGCTCCTTAATACACCTGCTAATCTGAAGTCTATGACTATAGATGTGAAGGGTGAAAGCGCATAGTCTTTGGGGCTTATTGCGTTATATAGGGACGGCTTGCTGATGAGCATTTTTGATATTTGTATTGATGCTCACGATGTTTTGCGAACTAAGCTTATTCGCTGGTTGCTAAGTTTAAGGGGCGTTAAGGTACACCATCTAAATAAGCCTCGTAGAGAGCTGTGCTTATTTATTGGCTAATAAGGCACAAAATACCAATGAAGGTGTAGTGCTTTCCCTATGCAGAGCCTCTATGAGCGATGTTTCCGAGAGGCTGGTCTTAGGTGTCCCTAATGGTGATTATGAGCGGATTAGGCTTAATGATGGTGTGGCATCGTCTGAAGAACTGAAGACGATGTATGCCGAAAGTCTTTTGCCGAGGAGCCTATTGTCGGAATTGCCCTTTTGCCTCTACAGCATCTAAGACTTGTGATTTAAGTTTGATAGAGCGTGTCGTTGCACACTTGAGTGCAGAGGGCATTCATGTTTATCTCTTTGGTGGAAAGGGTAAGGAGGCTGACGAGCTGGCTGTATGGGCTCAGAAGTATCCTTGTGTATGTTTGCTAGCAGGGCAGTTGTGCTTGTCTGATGAGTTGTTTCCTGATGAGTAAACTGCGCGTTATGCTCTCTATGGATAGTGCGAATATGCACTTTGCATCTATGCTAGGTGTCCCTGTCGTATCTGTGTGGTGTGCTACGCATCCTTATGCAGGTTTCTTGGGTATGGGGCAGAAGTTAGAGGATTGCGTTCAAAATGAGCATTTGGATTGTCGCCCTTGTTCGATTTTTGGCGTAGTCAAAAGCTGTAAGTATGGAGATATGCCTTGTCGTAAACCGATGAGTGATAAACAAATTGCCGATAAGCTGTTTAAGTATATAAAGGAATGATAGAAATGAAGTTAAGAATAAATAAGTTAATCAGTGATGCTGGGCTTGGCTCACGTGAGAGGTCGATGACCTTATTCGTAGAGGGAGAGTCCGTATCAATGGCAAGCGTGCTGACCTTGGCGATATGGTGGGTGTTCAGGATGTTGTGCTTTTTTGATGATATGGACTTGCCTGTGAAGGAACTTATTCAGGAGCATTTTGCACTTGAGAAAAGTTGTTAAGCATGAGCAAGCTAAGGATAATAAAGTTCGTACTAAAGATCGTGCTTCTGAGCGTGCTGAGAGTCAGCGATTGCAGCATGCGAGTAAGAGTGCAGCCTTAAGAAAGACAAGTAAGAATAATCCTATCAATAAGGCTAAGGCAAGAAATTTGGAAGTTGATTTGCTTGAGGAGCCTAAGGAGCATAAAACCTCAACGTCATAGCGGAACAAGAGGAGGTCAGCGTCGATGAAGGTCTATTTAATACGTCATACCTCAGTGGTTTGGGACGGTTCGGTAACTTGTTATGGAGCTACCGATGTAGATGTACGAGATACCTTTGAGGAAGAAGCAACCAAGACGCTCAAGTCAATAGAAGGTATTCGAGTTGATAGAGTCTACACTAGTCCACTTAAGAGAGCTGTAAAAACTTGCTTTCTTTCTGTGGTTATCCCGATGCCGAGCGTGATAATCGTCTTAAGGAAATGAACTTTGGCGATTGGGAAGGTCGACCATGGGCAGAGATTATCGGAGATATGGAGACAGATGTCTTCTTCGAGCAGTATCTGAAAACGCCTACTCCCTAATGGTGAGAGTCAAGAAGATCAGCAGAGGAGAGTGCAGGCTTTCCTTGAAGAAAAAGAAAGCGGAAGGGCTCTCAGCAATTATGGTATTCTGCCATGGAGGAGTAGTTAATTGTGCTCGCTCGTTGGCTGGAGAAGTTAAACTAGCAGAGGCATTTGCGACAATTCCTGATTTTGGAAGTTTAACAATTTTAGAATTTTTAGTGAACAATAATCATCGAGTGTGCGTTTATAAAGTACATTCGATTTAACACAAAGGTAGAGGCACGAGAGCTAATACCGTAATAAAACAAACTAAAGAAATGAAATTTACTCAAGTAATGCAAGATGCGATTAACGAACAAGTTAATCGTGAGATGTGGTCAGCACATCTTTACCTTTCAATGAGCGTACACTTCGCTAACGAAGGTCTTAAAGGGATTCTCTTCATGGTTCTACAAGCAATACAAGGAAGAGATTGCTCACGCTGAAGATATGATGAAGTATATCCTAACTCGTGGTGGTAAGGTTGAAGTACGTGCTGTAGATGCTGTACCAACAACATTCGAGTCTACACTTGCTATCGTTGAGCAGGTTTACGAACACGAATGCTATGTGTCTTCTTGCATCGAAGACCTAGTGCGTGTAGCAAGCAAGGAGCAAGATATGGCTTCTCAGGACTTCTTCTGGAAGTATATCCGTGAGCAGGTAGAAGAAGAAGAAACTGCTTTCTGACCTTGTTCAGCGTGTTCGTATGGCTCAGGATAAGTATCTTTATCAACTTGATAAGGAACTTGGTGAGCGCAAATAAGAGCATTTTTATCCGAAAAAGCTAAAGGAGAGGATCTTACAAGGTTCTCTCCTTCTTTTTCAGGGGATTTGATTAAATTTTTCTTGTTATTCAGATTATTTATTTACCTTTGTGCTCAATTTTAGCGGGGATTTATCATATCTCTACTTGTAAATAGACTCTAGTTTATAATGCCCTAGCATTAAGTTCGAGTTTTCATTTCAACGAATAAATGTTCTTATTGCAAGTATAGCATCGTAAATGATGCTTATGGTTTGCAACGATGTGTATGCAGAATTATCATATAGATACCCTAAAGGCCATGGCGGAGGACGAGCTTCGTAGCGTGGCCAGAGCCTTGAATGTCCCTAATCCTAACGAGGATAGAGAAAGTCTGATATATTCCATTTTTGGAAGTTCAGGTATTTGCAAACATGCTAACCCTAGGGATTTACTACAAGAAGTACAAGCTCAAAAATACAGAAGAGGTTAAGCTCTAAGAGTAAGCCTGCGGTTAAGACTAAAGCAAAAGAAGAACCTGCAGAGGCAGAGGCTAGTACTCCAGAAAAGCCTAAGCGTGGTCGCCCTCGTAAAATCGTATCTGAGCAGAGTGCTTTGGAAGCTGTCGCTAAGGCTGCAGAAGCACATAAGAATGATGTTAATCTTGCAGACTTAGGGTTGGTGCAAGAAGAGAGCAAGGAGGAAGAGAGCAAAGCGGGAAGTGGCTGCGACGCCAATCACTCAAATGGTCTTTACAAGTAAGAAGGCTAAGACTGCACCCAAACTAACAGAGTTGCTTGAGGATAATCATTCAGAAGAGGCTACATCAGATGCGGTTCCAGAAGAAACACCTGCTCGCAAAATGATTTTTTTACGCACAAGTCAAGTAAGTCTGTCCTAAGCGAGGTGCTTCCAATTCAGCCTAAGAGTGATGAGGATTCTATCGTGGCAGAGCAGCAGCCGGAGCAAGATGAATACAACGAGCCTCATCAGGCAGAAGAACTACCACAAGAAGAGGAAACTCCTAGCGTAAGCTCCAACACTAATCGCTCTAATCGTTTGCAAAACCCCGTAGACCTCTTCCCAGAAGGTATTTTGGTTGCCCAAGGTATTTTGGAGATTATGAGTGATGGTTATGGTTTTCTCCGTTCGGGTGATTATAACTATTTGCCTTCTCCCGATGATATTTATTTATCTCCACAGCAGATTAGACAGAATAGTCTGCGCCCAGGTGATTATGTAGAGGCTTCTATCCGTCCACCTAAGGAGAATGAAAAGTATTTCCCTGTTTCTAAGGTCGTTTCTGTAAATGGTCGTTCGGTTGAAGAGATGCGTGACCGTATACCTTTTGACCATCTCACTCCGATATTCCCCAGATGAACGTTTCAAGCTTGAGTCTAAGGAGTCTAACATCAATGATAAGATTGGCCTTAGGGGTTGTAGATTTATTCTCTCCGATAGGTAAGGGACAGCGTGGTCTTATTGTCGCTCAGCCTAAGACGGGTAAGACTATGCTCCTTAAGGATATTGCTAATGCTATAGCCAATAATCATCCTGAGGTTTATATGATTATTCTCCTTATTGATGAGCGTCCTGAAGAAGTTACAGACATGGCTAATAGTGTAAATGCTGAGGTCGTAGCCTCTACATTCTGATGAGCCAGCAGAAAGACATGTCCGTATCGCAGAGATTGTACTCAACAAGGCTAAGCGTATGGTTGAGAGTGGGCTAGATGTGGTTATTCTCTTAGACTCGATTACACGTCTTGCTCGTGCATATAATACGGTACAGCCTACGAGTGGTAAGGTGCTTTCTGGTGGTGTGGATGCTAATGCTCTTCGGGAGCCCTAAGCGTTTCTTCGGAGCTGCACGTAATATCAAAGATGGCGGTAGCCTTACGATTATAGCGACAGCCCTACAAGATACTGGCTCTAAGATGGACGATGTTATCTTCGAAGAGTTTAAGGGTACTGGTAATATGGAATTGCAATTAGACAGAAGACTTGCTAATAGCGCATATTCCCAGCTGTTGATCTTGTCGCAAGTAGCACGAGACGCGATGACCTCTTGCAGTCTACAAGTACGGTAAGCAAGATGTGGGGTATACGAAAAAAATCCTATCGGAAATGAATCCTATCGAATCTATGGAAATGGTTAAACGTTACATGGAGCAAAAGTCCGAATAACAGAGCCTTCCTAACTATCGTAAATAGTTAATATGAATTAAGTTGAGATAATTGCCCATCTATAGACTTAGTCAAGTCTGTAGATGGGCAATTTGATGTTTTAGTATTCCTGACTAGTTTTGTTTGGGAGAATTTTGCTAAATTGGAGGCTCGATAACTGAAACTAACCAACCTTTATAAAGAAAATGTGGTTTACATCATAGATGTAACGTAGTAAAGAATCAGATAAGATGAATATACACTCATTTTAAAGACGCTGTAGCTACAGCAGAAGGAATCATTAACGAATTGATTATTCCACAGACTAAGGCAGGTAAGTTCACTCTTGCAGTATCTGGAGGAGTACACCTCGCCAGCTATTCTGAGCTAATGGCAGGGGATACTTACCGCAATCAGATAGAGTGGAGCAATCTTTTCTTATACTGGGTAGACGAGCGCTGTGTGCCTCCTACAGATGAGCAAAGCAATTATGGAATGACAGCGAAAGCCCTCCGCTTAGAAACTCTTTCCCTTGCCTAAGGACCAGATTTTTCCGTATTCAGGAGAAGATGACCCTAAAGAAGAAGCTGAGCGTTATACTGCACTTGTAGAGCAAAAATCTTCCTAAGGCTGTGAGTGGTCTTCCACAGTTTGATTTGATTATTCTAGGGATTGGAGATGATGGGCATACCTCATCAATTTTCCCTCATCAAATGCACTGGTTAGATGAAAAGAACGCCTTATGTAGTGGCACAGCACCCAAGTGGGCAAAACCGTATTTGCCTTTACAGGGGCAGACGATTCTTGCTGCAAAAGAAGCTCGCCTTTCATGCTGTCGGTAAGGCTAAGGCTACTATACTCCAGCAGATTATTGATGAGGCTCCAGAGGCTCTAGCTTATCCATCGGCTTATTTTTGTTCGCCATAGGACGGACTTAGCTCTTTATACGGATAGTCTTTTAAGTTTGAATATTGTCGAGACGTAAGATGAAGGAAAAGTTCTTGGGGAAGTTTAGAGAATTTGTTCGAGCCTTCTTGCGCGACGAAACTCTAAAAGCATTCTTCCCTTATTTTGAAGACCAAGGAGGAGCAAGATAAGTATACTCCTCAAATGGTCTTAGAGGACTTGATTGCCGGCAACGAACGCTTCACTCGTGGTGAGCATACTGTGCGGGACCATTCGAGGACGATGCACAATAGTTATCCTCCACCTCAATATCCTAAGGCTTTTTATCTTAAGTTGCATTGATAGCCGTGTGCTTGTTGAGGATATATTTGACCAAGGTGTAGGTGATATCTTCGTGGGGCGAGTGGCTGGCAACTACGCAACCGATGATATGATTGCGAGCATGGAGTATGCTTGTGTCGTTACAGGGGCTAAATTGATATTAGTCTTAGGACATGAAAATTGTGGAGCTATAAAAAGGAGCTATACAAGGTGTCGAACTAGGACTTTTGACTGGTTTGCTCGATAAAAATCAGGCCTGCAGTATGTGATTGCGAACATGATAATACCGAGCATACCCCCAGATAACTATGATTATACCCACAACGTGGCAGTGTGGAATGTGCGCCATAGCTTACAGCAGATTAGGCGTTCTAGTCCTATTCTTCGTCAGTTAGAAGCCGATGGTAAGCTGATGATACGAGGTGCATTCTACGGCTTATCTACGGGTGTAATCGAGTTTTTTTGATCACTAAAAATTATATATGAATCTCTCAGAACTACAAATAGGCGAAAAAAAGCTATTATTCTACATGTTAACGGAACGGGACAGTTTTCGTAAACGAATACTAGAGATGGGCTTTGTACACGGCAAAGAAGTTACAGCTGTGCATGGAGCTCCAATGCAAGACCCAATTCACTATCGCATCCTTGGTTATGATGTATCTCTTAGAAGGGCGGATGCCGAGCTAATAGATGTGCGCAGATTGACGGATGAGGAGCGTTTACAGGGTGAAGATGAGGTTGAAGACCATTCAGCGAAGGATACACTCAATGGATTACAAACCATTAGGAGCGGAGTTTCTTGGACGTAGGGGAAGTAAACGCTTGCGTATTGCTCTTGTTGGTAACCCCAATTGTGGTAAAACATCTCTTTAATCAAGCGAGTGGAGCTCATGAGCATGTGGGTAATTATAGCGGTGTTACAGTAGAGCGTAAGACTGGCTATATTCATTTCGGAGATTATCGTATTGAGCTTGTGGACCTTCCAGGAGCTTATTCACTTTCTCCATACAGCCCAGAGGAAGTATATATTCGTAATTACTTAACTGGTGATGACCGCCCAGATATAGTTCTGAATGTCATCGATACGACCAATCTGGAGCGTAACTTATACCTTACGGTTCAGGTTAAGGAGTTAGGTCTTCCCGTAGTGGTGGCTCTTAATATGTTTGATGAGTTTACAGCACGCAAGGAATATCTTGATTATCCTCGTTTATCTCGCTTGATGGGTATTCCTATGGTACCGACTGTGTGCCGTACGGGTTTAGGTTTGCAGGCTTTATTTAGCGAAATCATAGAGGTTTGGGAAGGTATTGAGCTGGAAACGACGAGTTATTAAATCCCGAAAATGGCAAGATACGTCCTCTAACGATTTATTATGGTAATAGCATTGATGGAGCTTATTCAGACTCTGACAGATAAGATTATACAGCATCTGAAAATCTCATCTCTTCAGGATGCACGGCATATAGCTATTAAGCTGATGGAGCGTGATAAGGATATTGAGATGAAGCTCATGAATAGCTATGCCAAAGGTGCTTTCATTATCTCAGCTCGAGATTATGAGCTGAAAGCAACTTGAAGAGGAGCTAGATAATGCCGATACGGAAGAGCTGATGACAGATGCTCGCTATGGCTATATCGCAGGGGCACTCCGAGAAACATATAAGCCCAAACGCAAGCATCAAAAGAGTTTGACAGATAAGATTGATTACTGGGTAACACATCGTTATCTAGGTTTTTCCTCTATTCTTGTTCTTAATGTTCTTAATGTTTGAAGCAACATTCGTTCTAGGAGCTTATCCTATGGATTGGATTGAGGCTGGTGTTAGTTTATTAGGAGCTTTCATTGGGGAAAAACATGAGTGCAGGCCCCATTAAAGATTTGATTGTTGACGGTATTATCTCAGGGTAGGAGGAGTAATCGTATTCTTGCCTAATATCTTGATACTATACTTCTTCATATCAATTTTTTGAGGATACGGGGTATATGGCTCGTGCAGCCTTCATCATGGATAAAATCATGCATAGAATGGGCTTGCATGGGAAGAGTTTTATCCCTTTGATTATGGGTTTTGGGTGTAATGTACCTGCAGTTATGGCTACGCGTACTATCGAGAGCCGCAAGAGTCGCATTATAACCATGCTCGTATTACCCTTCATGTCTTGCTCTGCACGTCTACCTGTTTATTTGCTTTTAGCTGGGGCTCTCTTTGCAGGACAAGCTGGTTTGGTACTGTTCATGCTCTATATTGTAGGTGTCGGGATTGCAATTATTTCAGCTCGAGTACTGAGAGCTACTCATTTTAAGGGAGAGGATATTCCTTTTTGTGATGGAGCTTCCTCCTTATCGTATGCCTACATCTAAGGCTATTATGAGACACATGTGGAGCAGAGCAGAGCAGTATCTTCATAAAAATGGGAACAACTATTCTTCTTGCTTCTATCGTGATATGGTTTTTGAGTTATTTCCCTAGACAGGGTGAAGCTGAAGCACGTAAGGATGCTGCAGTTGCGCTTGTAGAGCAACGCAATGACTTGTCTTCGGAAGTTAAAGCTGACTCTGTGGCACAATTAGAGCATGAGTTTGCTCAATATCACCAAAAGTAATAGCTGGATTGGTCGTATGGGACATGGTTTGTCTCCCATAATTAGTCCTTTGGGCTTTGACTGGAAGATGGGTGTGAGTCTGCTCTCAGGCTTGGGGGCTAAGGAAGTTGTGGTAAGTACTCTAGGCGTTATCTATACAGGAGATAGTGATGATGGAGATGAAGCTTTAAAAGCTCGATTAGTTGACCGCATCAAAAGCAGATGTGCGCCCCTGATGGCTCTCCTAGCTTTTACGCCTTTGGTGGGTATTGCTTTCATGCTTTTTGTCTTAATCTATTTCCCTTGTACAGCTACGATCATAGCTATTGGACGAGAGTCTGGTTCTTGGAAATGGTCTGTCTTTAGTATTATATACTCGTGTAGCTTAGCTTGGTTGGTAGCCTTTATTGTATATCAAGTAGGAATGCACTTATTATAAAGAATAGTGGTATGAATTGGCAATATATAGGTATCGTAATCATTGGATTGCTTGTATTTGGTTATGTGGGTTATAAGCTGTACAAGCTAATTTTTCCCGATGATGATGGCGGTAGTTGCGGTTGCTCTGGTTGTAAAGGTTGTGCGCACTAAATGGGAAAGATAGGGAAGAGAGTGCATAAGTGGTTGGGTATACCTCTCTGTTTTTTTGCTTTTTATGTCAGCTCTCTCTGGCATTCTCTTGAACCATAGAGACCTCTTACTCCAAGTAAATATTCCTCGATGGCTGTTGCCTAAGTCTTATGAGGTAGAAAACTGGAATAATGCTGCACTCCGAGGTATACATACCGAGGGGGAGCGGCATTATCTGTATGGCATTTCTGGTATTTGGCGTACGGAGGATAGTTCTTACCGAACGGCTCCTTACGATTATAATCAAGGGCTAGATACAGGTAATGAGTATAGGCGCATTGTATCCATGGCTCCGATAGCTTGGGGCGAGTGTGGGCAATGAGTCAATTTGCTCTTTATCGTGAGAAAAAGTAATCGGCAAGGTTGGGAACAAATAGCTTTGCCTTTGGGCTTGAGTGAACGGTTGAGCGACTTCCAGGTAAGGGGGATAGTTTAGTCTTGCTGAGTCGTTCACATATCTATACTCGTTTACTTGGCTCTAAAGAATGGCGTAAGTATGAGCTCCTCGAGCTCAAAATCATGTAGAGGGCATGCTTCTCTTTCAGCTAGTATGGATGTTGCATAGTGGAGAGTACTTTGGATTAGCAGGGCGAATTGTTGTAGATTGTATCGGTCTAATTGTAATCTTATTATCATTTACAGGTATTATATACAGCTGCACTAATTACAGACTTAGATCAAAGTCTTTTTCCTCTTAACGCAGATAAGCGTAAGTCTTGGAGTAAGGTCTTGAGCAAGCATATTAGCTACACAACGCTTGGGGTAAACGTTTCTTCTTCTTGCTACTTTTTTTATCTCGGTAACGGGTTGGATGCTTCTGCCCTCCTCTCATGTTAGGTTTGGTTTATCATCGTTTGGTGCCGTGGCGCATTAGTCATCTGTATAGCGAGAACCCTTGGCATGACAGGCTTAGAATCTTGCGCTATGATGAACAGAATAAGTGCTGGCTTATGCATACTTCTGTTGGCTTTTACACCTTATCTACATGGTCTGATACTCCTAAGCGATGGAAGGCACAACCACCTGTAAGCCCTATGGGAATCAATGTCATGGGACAACGGCAAGATGGAGAGTGGCTTGTGGGTTCATTCTCAGGCTTATTCTCTGTACGAGGAGCGGAAGTGAGGGATTACTTTACAGGTGAAGTTAAGACAGGAAGCCCTAGGTGCTCCTTTTGGTGCAATCGCAATTTCTGGTGGTCGCGTAGGTCAAGATAAGCATGACGATAAGCTATTTAGCTATCGTGATGGTGCTATCTCGTACGATAAAAAAAGCAGGCTGGAGGCTGGCGTAAAAACAAGTTTCTGTCCTTTGCCCTCAGAGATAAATAAACAGCCTTTTTTTCCTTATGGCAGTGGGCTCTGGAAGTGCATACGGGACGCATATATAGTACGCTCATAGGTGGAATTGGCGTGATGCTCTTTATCTTCTTATTGGGTTTTGAGTACTGTGTTAGTCTTGATTACTGGTTACAGACGTCTAAGTCGAACGAAAAGTAAGTGAGACCATTCCATTGTGCGGTACTCGCTGCGTTATTATCGACATTCAGGCTTAGTCATTTACAAGAGTAAACTCCCTGCGCCTTCAGTCTCAATGCCTTGCGATTACCACATTCTGCAACGGTTTCAAGTTCAAGAAGGAGGCTTGACGAGTAAATTTTTGCTAATTGTGCCAGAGCAAGCGCATTAAAAATATGATTGGAAAGACGTAAATGAGTCCTATAAGGGCGATACTCCCGCATAGCTCAGGGCGCAAGCCCTGGGTTTATAGTCAATCAACATATCTTGAACCCCGATGAGGGGCGGCACTCCCAGCGACAAATACTCGCGCCAAAAGTGCCGCTCCTCGTCGGAGCTCTTTTGTTTTGTATGTGTTTACCTAGGGTTTCATATCGGGCTTGCCCTCATTTCACCCTGGGCTTTGCAGGAGTGCCGTGCCTGAAGGCACTCGTAATTAGCCTGAATTTTGATGCGCTTGTCCTGACCTCAAAGGTACGATGCATCCACCGAAATAAGTACGACGTACTCACTGATGTGGTACGCGCACTTATTTCAGTGAGTACACGCACTTATTTCAGTGAGTACACGCACTTACTTTCACGAGTACAGTGTACTTACTATCGAAGTCAATTACAAGTGAGTGAAGCAGGACATCCCTACCCCTTGTCTCTAGGGAGATTGAGCGAATCAAGAATGACCCGAACCTAAAGGGGCTGATTAAGGAATCTTTATATTAGAAAATGTCGAATTTTGAGTACCTGAAATATCTGAGACGTTTTTAATGTATCAGCTTCTCTTATATACCATACTGTGATCAGACTATCAGCTTTCTCTCCAAGTGAATTCTAGAATCCATGTCTTATGTGCCTTTCGTTGCTCCATTGGGAATAGCCTCTCTGTTGGATTCCTAAATTCATCGTGCAATTCTTGTAATATGAAGCTATCTTGAGAAATAGGCTGATAGAGAGTATCGAGTTCTGCTGGCAAATAGCTTATTGGGACTTTCGAACGAAGCTTTTTGCATGGATGTTTTTTTATTTCCTTCGTGACTATGGCATGAGATGAACCCCAGCAATAGCCATACAGTGATGAGAAATCTTATGAAAGTATTCATATCTACACTCCTATTACTTCATCAATCTTGAAATAGTATCCGAAGAAAGACGAGCACATCGAATTAACTTGACTTTATTGCATCTACTTACTTGAACTTCAGTTCTTCCCTGATTTTCTATCTTGATATCTTGTCGTATTTTTACCTCTACTTACTCTAGTCTTAACTACTCGGCCACACTTGTCATACTCGTGTGAATAGAGTAGACAGGCGAATAGTAAAAAGAACGACTATGCTATCTGCAAAATATGAAAGCGTATAGCGGGGCATAAACTATATCATAGTTCTTCGAATAAAAAGAAGGAGGATAGTCCTTCCAATGTTTGAAGACATTGTTTCAACTCTTTGTCTACGACATACTTTATCTCACCATTTTGATCTTGGTGAACTTTGCCCCAGAGAGAGAGTTCCCGTAAAATTCCCTAACGAAGTTTTCGCTAACAAACATCTCTTCAGTGGCTTTTTAATAATCGAAAGGCATCAACTCCTAACGTTTTTTTGTTCGTGATATTGTTATATCATCAATCGTCTTGTAGGTTCCCACTAATAGAGGATTAAAATGTGCATTCTCCTTGGTCCAGAATGAAACTATTGACTGTTCTTCATCAATGCAATCAAGAAAATTACGAAATCCCAAAAGGTAATAATGAAACTTCAAATTGCACTCTGAAGGTATAATAGGGAAATATCTAAAATCCCTTTTTCTCCATAAACATCTTTAAATCGATGCGAGACGATAACACTCCCCCTTGGCTTTAGATTCAAGTCTAATTCATCTTTTTCCTGAATCAGGATCTCACATCGAATACGATCGGAGAGTCAAACTCTATCATAGGTTCATATTCGATCTTAAGTAATTCGTAATCATCGTAATTCGTCGAAAATGAAAAAAATCGAGACAGTCATATTGCTCTGACAAATTGAAAAACAACTTATAGTAATCCATTGCACATATTATTTTTAAGTTACGACTTCTTAACCTTCGTGATTAGCTACTTATTTAAACGCTTTAACTTTCTCTCGACAACTCAACAAAGCTCAATGTCGAGATCTTCTCTCGTTCAATGCAAACGAGAACAAAGCCTTCAGAAGACCGCGTCGCGTGGATAGCTAAACTTCCCAAGTACCTTCAGTGAATCTTGGAGGGGCAGATACCAGACTGTCAGCAGGCTATCCTTATTCATGCTCCAGGTGTACTCCAGGATCTGCGTCCGATGCGCCCTGCGCTCTTCGTCCGAAAAACAGGTCTTCTATCGGCGCTCTAAACTCATCGTGGCCCTCGGAGAGATGAAGGTATCCTGCCTCAAGGGGCTGTAGAGCTGATCTAGCTCGTCGATGGAGTAGGTGCTTGGGAACTTGGGGCTAAGAGTTCCCTTCTGTCTTGAGCCAGTCTGCGAGGAGCACGATAGCCCCTAGCGAAAGAAGGGCGCTGGCATACAATAGGTTTGTCCGCATAGGCTATCAGGGTATAACTATAGACCAAGGTCTGATTGGATGAAAGCTTGAAAGTTTAGTGTGACATGCAGCCTATTAGGAATATCTCTTGGTATACGAACGAAAGGTGTATACAAAGCAAACAACTGACTCATATTCATTTATCTCTATATCCTACTCTTTTAGGTTCATTGAGGGAGAATACTAATCTAGGTACTCCCCGAAGCCTCGTAGCATCTCCTCAAAACATAGGGGGTCTGCACAAGCCTCCTTGAATGACTGCGCAAAGAGCCTAAGATCAGACTCATTCGAAGAGTAGATGCAGAACATACTACTCTCCGAATCAAAATGCACTTCATCAGTCATTGCCACTCGCCCTGTCTGCAAGTAGCACTTAACCAAAGCATCCCAGTAATAGCCATCTAACTCGAAGTCTTCCTCCAGCTCCAACTCGTCTGGATTGACGGAGAATAGCCTCTGTGCATCGTCATCCATCTTTAGGATAAGACTCCAGCTATTGTCATCGTGATGAACCATCTCAAATGGTTCTAATCCTTCTTTTCTCATAGGTTACTTATTCTGAAATTACATTACTCCTGACAGCCATTAGTCGAGCGAATAGATTATCCGCAGACTCCTTGATGCCGGCCCGGTACTTAGCTGGTATCTTCTTCTCATTTCGCTCCCACCAAGCATTCCAAGTCTCCAGTAACTTTTTGCGCTTAAGCTTATAGATGGATCCTGCGACTGTATTGGGATAACGGTCACAGATACTTAGTAGAAACTCTAAGCGAACCAGCAAAGACTGGCAACCATCATCATACTTAGGGTCATTCAAATATGTTGCACACTCCTGAATCTCCTTAAGGATTTGAAGAAAGTACCTGCGTGGAATTATATCCGCCTTGGTGTTATTCTCGGGAAGAATCCCAATTATTTTGTGCTTGCTCATACTGACTACTTTTTATATGAATTCTTTGTACTATAATCTGAATTTACGTCCTCTGGGGGTATCTAGTAAAGAGTACTCCCCCATTGTCTTAGCATCAAATGGTCGTTTATCTACATTTCTTCCTCTATTCTTATTATGTAAGTCCTGTTGATATGCCCCTTGTCAGAGTGGCTACCGCTGGTGTAATCAGACCCCTGAGGCATAAAAGTACTTAAAGTTTGAGGTATAAATAGAATAAGCAGGCGAGTAATAAGACAACCATTACGCCCTTACCAAAGCGGACAGCCTTTTTCCCCAAACATCTCTATCCACATTTGAGTAAGGTCTCCAGAACTTCCTGGCAAGAGTGTCCATTTCCAATTCAGGATAATTCCTATAAGGTATAGAGTCCCGAGCAACATTGCTACAGGCAAACCATACTCTGGATTATCTCTTAGATAGTCAAAAACACGTCCAAAGAAATCATTTATTAGTTCCATCAGTCTATACTCTAGAGTTGTTTGAGGAGGACCTTTTTCTACTAAGGCGCTTGCTATTTTAGCCAAGCGTTCTCTGTCGTTCTCCCCATACCTGCGGTTCTGCCTCGCCTTTTAGATTTGCCTAGAGCGGATAACCCTTTAGAGACCGCCCGATGGTCTCCTTTAACGAGGTCAGATGTAAAGATAAGTACTTTTTCTTAACTTCAAAGACTATGCAGGAGTATCACTCTTATAGGGCTCATCTACGTCTTCTCAATCAATATACTTTTATTGTTTTGATGTGCTTTGTTCTGGGCAAAACTTCCCTAAAAATAAGTACGACGTACTCACTGATGTAAGTACGCGCACTTAAATTTGTAAGTACGTAGTACTTTCTGGAGACTTCAGCCGTAGTCTGTACAAACTACACGTGTAGTCTGCATCAAAACTTCAGCCGTAGTCTGCACAGACTTCGCCGAGGTTTTGAGTTTAGGAAACGCAAGCTTTGTTTTCTCTTCGTGTAATTCAGATATTTTGATGCGCTTGCCTTTTTACATTGTGCTCAAGTTTCGCAATAATCATTACTTTTGCACTATCAATAATTATTCGGATTTATAACTAATCTATCACAGGTCGAGTATGAAAAATATTCTGATCATTGGCTCAACGGGTCAAATTGGTACAGAGCTAACCATGGCTCTACGTAAACACTCTCCAAATGGCAATGTAGTAGCAGGATATATTCCTGCACAACCTCCTACAGAAATGCTTAAGGAGACTGGTCCATGCGAGATTGTCGATATTACTAATGCACAGCAGATTGCAGATGTTGTGAAGAAGTATCAAGTAGACACAATCTATAACTTGGCAGCACTACTCAGTGCAGTAGCAGAGGCTAAGCCTCAGCTTGCTTGGCAAATCGGTATGGGCGGTTTGTTTAATGTCTTAGAAGTCGCTCGTGAAACAGGCGCAGCAGTCTTTACACCTAGTTCGATTGCGGCTTTTGGTCCGGGGACTGTCAAGGATATGGTACCTCAGGACACAGTGCAACGTCCTCAAACGATGTATGGTGTGACCAAAGTTTCAGGAGAGCTTTTTGAGCGATTACTACCACAAGCGTTTTGGCGTGGATACACGCTCAGTACGTTTCCCTGGTCTTATCTCAAACGTTACATTGCCTGGTGGAGGTACTACGGATTATGCTGTGGATATCTACTATGCAGCTGTGCGCGAGGGTAAGTTTACTTGTCCGCTTAAGCCTGGTACTTATATGGATATGATGTACATGCCAGATGCACTTAGAGCAACCATCGAACTTATGGAGGCTGACCCTACGAGGCTGATACACCGCAATTCTTTTAATCTTGCGTCTATGAGCTTTGAACCTACTGAAATTATAGCTGAAGTTAAGCGACTAGTTCCAGAGCTTGAGGTTAAGTTCGAAATAGATGAATTGCGCCAGTCTATTGCTGATAGTTGGCCAAACTCAATGGACGATAGCTGCGCTCGTGCAGAATGGGGCTGGAAAGCCTGAGTACGATTTGCGTGCCATGAGTGAAGATATGGTGCTTAAGCTCCGTCAAAAATTTGGCAAGTAAAGAGCTCTTTAACTCAATATAGACAGCATCCTCCCCAAGTGATTAGACCTTTGGGGAGGGTGTTTGTTTGTAAAATTGAAACTAAATACCTTTTGGGTCTATGATGAACTAAACAGCCTAAGCCCAAGGGCAATAATCAAAACCTAAGAGTATACAGATATGAAAAGATTCAGCCTTACTTCTTGTAACATTTGGAAGTACTTATCCCGGTCCTCACGAGACCTTTGCTCGCACACGGGCATTCTTTGCAGAAGCCTATCCTGACAGTGATATTTATATGGCTTTTACTAGCCGTATTTGCATTGCACGTTGGTACAAAAAAAGACGGGAGAGCAGTATCATACAGCCGATGTTATCTTGGATAAAATAGGACAAGCAGGTTATAAGCGGGTACGTATCCAGAGCCTACACATTATACCCGGCTTAGAGTTTTCCTTTATTCATAATCTATACCTGCCCAAGTTTAGAGAGCAGTATCCTGAAATCCCTGTTGTTGTTGGTCGTCCTTTGCTTGATGAAGAGCATGACATACGTCGTGTAGGAGACATTATTTATAAGGCATTTGAGCCTCGTTTGAGTCGAGGCGAAGGGCTTGTGCTTATGGGGCATGGTAATGATACTGATGATTTTCCTGAGGCAAATACTCGCTATGAAAGGTTGAATACTTATTTGCAGAGTCTTGATAATAAGATTGTTATTGGTACTGTAGATTATGAAGCTATGCTCTATGATGTGGTGGAGAAGCATCTGCATCAAGCACTTCCAGCTCCAGCCGTCCTCAATCTCTTGCCTTTTGATGAGTGTCGCTGGCGACCATGCGCTGAATGATTTGGCTGGTGAGCGTAATGAAGATGAAGAGCTAGAGGAACAGAGTTGGATGGTGCGCTTGCAGGAAGATGGCTACACGATTAACCCACAAGAGCACTGCCATTTACATGGTTTAGCTGATTATAAAGAAATCTGTCAGATTTGGTTGGAGCATCTGCAAGAAGCGGAGAAGCAAGTCCTAGCATAAACTTTTAATACAGCGTATTAAATTAAACTGTATTGCTTAAATTTTTCTTTGCTAAGTATTTGGAATATATAGATATACTAAAGCAAAGATGATTTGTGCTTAAAAAGTTCTGGAGACTTCAGCCGTAGTCTGTACAGACTACGGCTGAAGTTTGTACAGACTACACGTGTAGTCTGCACAAACCCCGCCGAGTGCTGAACATTCTTTCGCGCGAAAAAGATTTATTGGTACGTCTACTCCCTGATTTTAGAGGATAAGTATTTACTATAAGTAGGCACGCTTAGTTTTTTTGTATCTTTTGTGGAATTGAAAAAAATAAAGACTATTTGAGACTGTTGCATGGTTTCTATTTAGTAATAGTTTAAGGAGTTAATATATGTCGGATACTGAGAAGGATATAGAACAGATTTTAGAAAATATACAGAACGGTGCTATTGGAAATTATCCAATCTTACCTCCCGTAGAGCCTAACGACGATTTCATACTTGAGGATTCTTTAGAGTCTATAAAGGTGCCATTGTTGCCTTTGCGCAATATTGTGCTTTTCCCTGGTATGGTCATTTCGGTTTCTGTACAGAGGGAGCGTTCGCGTAAACTTATTCAGTGGGCTGAAAAGAACGATGCCTTTTTCGCCGTGGCAACACAACGTAATGGAGGGGTTGAAAATCCCAAAATTACAGATTTGTATAACTACGGAGTGTTGGCTCGTTTGGAAGGAGTAAGCGAGGACATGGAGGGTAACATCAATGTTATTATACGAGGATACCATCGTATAATTATTGAAAGTCTAGCTGCATCGACCCCCTACATGAAGGTGAATATAATTCATGCTCCAGAGGATCCTATTGATGCTAAATCGACTGAGCTGAAGGCTATTCTAGGCATGCTTAAGGATAATATCATTGAGAAGTACTCTGTCCTTAATAAGCCATTGCCTCCTCCTTATTTGGACCGCATCATACAAGAGAAGAATATCGTCTTCATTACGAACTTGGCTATTCAGATCGTGAGTGTAACGGTCAAGAAGAAGCAAGAGTTACTTACGATGAATAGCATCAAAGAGCGAGCCCTATCAGGCTGTTCTGTGCCAGCAGTCCGAGCTTGAGATTCTTCGTGTCAAAGTGCAAGTTCATGAGAAAACAAGGAGCGAACTAGACCGACATAATAAGGAGTATTTCTTGCAGCAACAGATGAAAGTGCTTCAAGAAGAGCTTAATGTGGGTGATGATGAAATCGATGAGCTGCGCAATAAGGCTAAGACTAAAGCAATGGAGTGCCGAAGTGGCGGCTACCTTCGAGAAAGAACTAAAGAAGGCCGAGCGTCTTAATCCTCAGTCACCCGACTATTCTGTACAAATTCAGTATCTGAATACTGTCCTTGGTTTGCCGTGGGGTATTTATACAGAAGATAATTTTTAACTTGAAGAGGGCTGAGCGTATATTAAATGCTCACCATTATGGACTAGAGAAAGTTAAGGAGCGTATCTTGGAGCATCTTGCTGTGCTCATGTTGAGAGGAGATATGAAATCTCCTATTATATGTCTTTATGGTCCTCCCGGAGTCGGGAAGACTTCTTTAGGTAAAAGTATTGCGGAGAGTTTGGGGCGTAAGTATATGCGCATATCTCTGGGAGGCTTGCATGATGAAGCAGAGATACGAGGCCATCGCCGTACCTATGTAGGGGCTATGAGTGGTCGTATTATACAGAGTCTAGGCAAGGTGGGCAGTAGTAATCCTGTTTTTGTGCTTGATGAAATTGATAAAATCGGGGAAGGAAGTCGCTCAAATCCGGAGTCGGCATTGCTTGAAGTCCTAGACCCAGAGCAGAATGCAAGCTTTCCATGACAATTATCTAGATATTGACTATGATTTAAGCAAGGTCCTATTCATAGCTACGGCTAATGATTTGAGTGCTATTTCTAGACCTTTGAGAGATAGAATGGAGATTATTGAGATTTCGGGTTATATAGAGGAGGAAAAGCTCAAGATAGCCCAGAAATATCTAATCCCGAAGGCTCTCAAGGACCATGGACTAGATGCTGTGGAGTTTAAGTTCTCAACTAAGGCAATAGAACTAATTATTGAAGAGTATACTCGTGAAAGTGGTGTCCGACAGCTTGAGAAGCGTATTGCAGAGGTAATGCGTAAGATCGCTTGGCGATTTGCTCAGAATGAGCTCTGTCCGACAGAGATAAGTCCAGAATGTGTCCGAGAGTATCTCGGTAAGCCTATATTCCTTCGTGAGCGTTACCAAAGCAATGAGCATGCAGGCGTTGTTGTTGGTTTGGCTTGGACGAGCGTCGGAGGCGATATCCTCTATATAGAGAGTAGCCTGCAAAAGGGTACTGAAGGTAAGCTAACACTTACGGGTAGCCTTGGCGATGTCATGAAGGAGAGTGCTGTATTGGCTTTGACTTATATTCAGGCTCATGCCGAGGAGCTCGGTATCAATCCAGAAGTGTTCAAGGATAAGGCAATACATATCCATGTGCCTGAGGGTGCTGTACCTAAGGATGGTCCAAGTGCAGGTATCACAATGGTAACTTCTCTTGTTTCAGCTATTACTCGCCGTAAGGTTAAAGCTAATCTGGCTATGACTGGAGAGATAACTCTAAGAGGAAAGGTATTGCCTGTCGGTGGCATTAAGGAGAAGATTCTAGCTGCCAAGCGTTCAGGTATTCGAGAGATTATCATGTGTAAGGAGAATGAGAAGGATGTTCAAGAGATTAAGTCTACTTATCTCAAGGGACTATCATTCCATTTTGTAGAAGATATTAAGGAAGTGCTAGAGATTGCACTGACAAACGAACTTGCCAAATAAAACAGAAATGGGGCATAGACAAATAGGACAAACGGAGCAAGAGCGTGCTATGGTGCTTAGCTACTGCCGTGAAATGTTTGCTAAAAAACTACACGATTATGGGAGCTCTTGGCGCATCATGAGACCTAAGTCCATAACAGACCAGATTTATATTAAGGCTGGTCGCATCCGTACCATACAAGAGTATGGTGCTAGAGTAAATGAAGGGGTAGAGAGCGAACTTATCGGTATTATTAACTATGGTATTATCGGTATTATTCAGTTACGCTTAGGTGTGGAAGATGCTCCGACTATTACCTTAGATGAGGCTCTGTATAGATATGACCAAGTCGTGCTAGAGGCTTTCCAGCTTATGGATGATAAAAACCATGACTATGGAGAGGCTTGGCGCAGAATGCGTGTGGAGTCAATGGTTGATTTAATTCTAACTAAGATTTATCGCACAAAGCAACTTGAAGACTTGCAGTCAGGTCCACTCGTTAGCGAGGGAATAGATGCCAATTACTTTGATATGATAAACTACGCTATCTTCGCCTTAATCAAGTTAAGTGCAGAATGAAGTTTAGAGCTATTGCAGTCGAATTAGGTCGCATCATTATTGGTGCGACTTTTGCTCTTTCGGGTTTGATGAAGGCTATAGACCCGATTGGCATGGAGCTCAAAATTCGAGAATTTCTGAACGTCTTATTAGGGGCTTACGCTTCTTGGTTCTTGCCTCTATCCTTATGGATGGCTTTTGTGCTAATTGTCCTAGAGTTTTCTACGGGAGCTTTCTTGTTAATGGGTATTTATAGACGCTTATCTAGCCGTCTAGCTGTAGCCTTACTGTTTTTCTTTACACTCCTAACTGGGTATAGCTTCTTTACAGGAGCTGTGAGTGATTGTGGTTGCTTTGGGGACGCAATTAAGCTAAGTGCTTGGGAGACTTTTTTGAAGAACTTAATCTTATTCCCAATCGCAGTATTCCTAACTTTTAATGCAACCAAGATTAAGCATCTATATTCATTGCGCGAACAATGGATACCAGCCTTATCGGCAATAATAGGTATAGCCTACTTTGTTTATAGTAATGCTTCTACTTTACCTTACATTGATTTTCGCCCATATAAGGTAGGGTACAACTTGAAGGACAGTATAGCTGCTGAGGATTCTGCTTATCAGGCGGAATTGCTTGCATCTACACGATACGTATATAAGAAAGATAAAGTTCAGAAGAGTTTTGCGGTAGACAGCCTGCCTGATAGCACTTGGACTTTTTGTAGAGATGACGCAACCTCAAGAGCTTCAAGAGCGTAAGCTTTAGGTATAGCTTCCTCTTACTAGATGGAGAGAGTCAGGATGTATCAGCGGATATCTTGGATAATAAGGAGGGTGTGTTTCTATTGCTTTCACCAGACTGGACAAAGGCTTCTCAAGATAAGTACGAGTCAATCAATGACCTCTATCGTTATCTAAGTAAAACATCTATTAAGCTCTATGCAGTGTCTCCGAGTGACTCCGTAAATGAGAGCTATTGGCGTTATCAAACAGGGGCAGAGTATCCAAGTCTTGTTATGGACGCTACGACCATCAAGACCATAACACGCTCCAACCCAGGACTTGTGTTTATAAAAAAATGGACGCATAGTAGATAAAATACCTTCAGCATATTTCCCTAAAAAAGAAGAAATAGCTAACTTTGTGCAGCAAAGGCTTACAGATACGTATCATATTACCCCCGGTAATGGGCGTATTGCCTTGCTCGTTCTGTGGTCTCTCTTATGGCTTGTCGGTATAGTACGTAGAGCTTTGCGTTATGTGAGAGCTTTATTTTTATCAGTACTATAAGCAACAAGAGGATAAACAGAATGCGTAGACTAGAAAAATTATAATCATAAAAATATAAAGACAATGAGAAAGAACATCGTTGCTGGTAACTGGAAGATGAACAAGAATCTCCAAGAAGGCGTAGCGTTCGTAAATGAACTAAATGAAACATTAGCAGGTAAGACTATCAACTGTGATGTGGTAATTGGAGCTCCATTTATTCACCTTGCATCTGTTGCTAGCCTTGCTAAGGGCTTCGGTATCGCTGCTGAAAACTGTGCAGACAAGGCTGAAGGTGCTTACACAGGAGAAGTATCTGCTGCTCAAGTAGCATCTACTGGTGCTAAGTACGTTATCCTTGGTCACAGCGAACGTCGTGCTTACTACGGAGAAACAGATGCTATTCTAACAGACAAGGTAAACCTTGCTCTTCAGAATGGTCTTACTCCTATCTTCTGTATCGGTGAAGTGAAGGAAGAACGTGAAGCTAATAAGCACTTCGAAGTAGTGGAAGCTCAGATCGCTAATGCCTCTTTGGTCTTAGCGCGGAAGACTTCTCTAAGCTCGTTCTTGCTTATGAACCAGTTTGGGCAATCGGTACAGGTCTAACAGCTACAGCAGACCAAGCTCAAGAAATCCACGCTTATATCCGTGGCGTAATCGCTAAGAAGTATGGTCAAGAAATCGCTGATAACACAACTATCCTTTACGGTGGTAGCTGTAACGGAAGCAATGCAAAGGACCCTATTTAGCCGTCCTGATGTAGATGGTGGTCTTATCGGTGGTGCTTCTCTCGCTGTAGATAAGTTCCTTCCTATCATCGAAGCTTTTCAACTAGTTTTCGGTTGAATAAAAAAAGAATTAAACATTACGTAGACAGCATCTCTCGACGAGTGCGTATGCTCGCCGTGGGGTGCTGTCTTTTTATACTGAGTATGAAGATAAGTAAGCAGAGCTATTTGATTTTTGAGCCTCCTCTTGGTGTCGCTCTTCACCTGCTCATGGGCGCGTGCTCAGGCTCATCGTGCTACTCCTCGCAATATCTTTGAGGCATTAGAGGGTGGTGTAGCAGGCGAGGGTTCGGTAGTCGTCGTTCAATCGCAAGCCCCTAAAGGAGCTTGTTGGTGGCGTATCTGCAAAGTATAGAGGCGTTTTAGGTAGAGAAGGAAATACGACTCTTCTACAAGGCTATCGTATCCAAGTGTATAATGGGAATTTAACTTCAAGTAAGAGCGAAGCCGAGCGTAGAGCAGCCCAGCTCAGAAGATTAGCTCCCGAATATCGTCCTTATATAACGTTTAATGCTCCGTTTTGGCGACTTGTCGTTGGAGATTTCACTTCTCAAGAGCAAGCTCGTGCCGCTAGAGCTAAGCTCTCTAAGCTAATGCCTACATGGTTTAGAGAGTCTTATATTGTGAGAGATAAGGTACGTATTGTTAACTATAATCCAGAGTCGAATGGATAAAAAACAAGAGGAAGTACAGCAGGAACTGAAGAAGCACTATGAGGCTATTCTGAGCTTGATTGGAGAGGACCCTGCTAGAGAAGGGCTTGTGAAAACTCCTGAGCGAGTAGCTAAAGCGATGCAGTTCCTAACCCAAGGTTACGAGCAATCACCTGAGGATATATTGAGAGGTGCTATGTTTCGCGAGGATTATAAGCAGATGGTCATCGTTCGTGATATAGATTTCTACTCAATGTGTGAGCATCACATGCTCCCTTTCTTTGGTAAGGTTCATATTGGATATATCCCTAATGGATATATTACTGGGCTAAGTAAACTCCCTCGTGTAGTAGATGTGTTTGCTCGTCGCTTGCAGGTTCAAGAGCGATTGACGACAGAAATCAAGGAGTGTATTCAGAATACACTTAATCCTCTAGGCGTTATTGTCGTTGTAGAGGCTGAGCACATGTGTATGCAGATGCGTGGAGTAGAGAAGCAACACTCGCTGACTACAACAAGTGATTTTTACAGGCGCATTTAAAGAGGCTAAGACAAGAGAAGAGTTTATGCTTCATATCGCCCGTTCTCGTCATTAGCATAAATAGTTCAGAATAACGGTACTTGATTTAGAGAATAATTAGGTAGCAACTCGTTTGATGGGTTGTTACCTTTTTTCTTTGATATGTCGCATCTGAGATATTGTTGATTGTTATGAGCTTTATGAAGAGTTTTAGCGCAAAAAAATGGGAGCTTGTGCTTGTCTCTTTTCGATGAAAGAAATAATATATTTTGCTTTTTATAATGGAAATAATTCTTTAATAGAAAAATAAATACCTACCTTTGCTATACCAAAACAACAAAACAATAATAACCAATTAACGTAACCACATTATGGTACAAGAATTTGCATTAGGTAGAGGGAAGGCCATCATTAACTTCTCTTCTAAGTTCTGCGACAATCGTCGCAAGATTTTGACGAGTTATGCTTTTCGCAAGAGTCGTTGAGTCTTTTGTCCTATTCCTTAAGCGTGATAATCAGATTATCTATGAGCAACTAATTAGCGATTATAAGACTGATGATAACCTCACAAGTTCTCTGATGGAAGCTATTAGGTTCTTGAGCGTCATGGAGGTTGAAGAGCTTATTGAGGTTAATAATAAGTATGCAGCTCTATTCAAGGATAAGGATTTGTTCCTCGAAGTTATCGAGCTATTGTATGAATACTGGCGTAAGTTAGAACGTATTGCTGTTGTACAGAACCCTCGTGTAGGTAATGGTATGCAGAATGTACGTTTTTATTCAAGCTTATCAGCTCTTCAACGAACTATTGCAGAGTATTTACCGTCGTACACGTAATGTGGTGAATGGCTATATCAGCAATGTATATTTGCAGGCAACTGCAGGGGTAAATGCTGGTTTGATTATGGACCATGTATCTTGGAACTGTCCTATTGAGTATAAAGGGCTTGAAGGCATTCCATTTATCAGCACTATTGTAATCAATCCTCCTTATGTTTCTTATACTAAGCGTAATACTCGTGATGGTATTTTCGAAGAGCATAAGATTAACCCTCTTTCAAACTTAGTGCTTAATGAAGATGAATTCTTCCTTTATCCTGCAAAGGTTGGTAATCTTCTTGCTTTTGTCTATTTCCATAAGGACTTTATGTGTCATGGTATTGGACTTAGCAACCTCTTTGAATTAGCGAAGACTGAAGACTACGTAGGCAAGAAGCCTGATATGATTTATGTCTTTGGTTATAATGATGGTCACGATGAGAAGCGTACATTCTATTACAAAGACCATAAGAATGATATCCTAATCGGTTATGCTAACTACTGCGATGATATCGATTACTTCGGCTATATGAAGAAGATGCTGCTCACTCTGCATAACATCAAGCAGATGGAACGCGGAAATCTTCCTATCCACGGTGCTATGGTTAATATCACACTTAAGAGTGGTCTTACAGCCAATATCGTTATCATGGGTGATAGTGGAGCTGGTAAGAGTGAAAGCCTTGAAGCCTTCCGTACCCTTAATGAAAAATATATTCGCCACATGCGTGTAATCTTTGACGATATGGGCTACTTGTCTCGAGGTGCTGATGGTAAGATTTTGGCTTATGGTACAGAAATAGGTGCTTTCGTTCGTACGGACGATTTGGACCCAATGTATGCTTTTGCTCAGCTTGACCGAGGTATTTACACGAACCCAGATAAGATAAATGCACGTGTAACTATTCCAATCACAACTTACGAAGTGATTATGCGCGGTCATCGTGTAGACTACTTCCTATATGCAAATAACTACGAAGATGTAGAAACTAAGATTAAGTTGTTTGCAAATATGGATGAAGCAGTACCTGTATTTGAGGCTGGTGCTCGTAAGGCTAAGGGTACAACAAGTGAAAAGGGTCTTGTGAAGTCTTATTTTTGCTAATCCTTTTGGTCCTGTACAAGAACGTCCTCTTGCAGAAAAGCTTGTACGCGAATACTTTGCTGAACTATTCAATGAAGGAATTAAGGTTGGTGAAATTCATACTTCACTTGCTATTCCTGAAAAGACTAAGGAAGGTCCTCGTGCTGCTGCCGAAGAACTATTCAGCATGATTAACGAATAAATAGATGCTCAGACTTTCTTAGTGAAAGTTTGTATGAGTAAAGTGAGCGTATCACAATTCTGTGATACGCTCACTTCTTTCATGTAAGGCAAACCATGTTAGGTTCTGAAATTGGTTAGATAAAGAGCGGTACAAAAATACATCTGTATAAGTAGGTACGTTGTACTAGTTTCAGTAGGTGCGTCGTACTCGTCTCAATCAGTATGTCGTACTCATCTCAGTTAGTGCGTCGTACTAGTTTCAGTGAGTACACGTACTTTTTTTGGAGACTTCAGCTGAAGTTTGTGCAGACCACGGCTGAAGTTTGTACAAACTACACGTGTAGTCTGTACAGACTTTGCCGAGGTTTTGAGTTTAGGTAAGTCTATTACAATTTTATCGGCTCTATAATGGTTATTTCTGTAAGACTATGCAGTGTATACTTACTACGTTTAGTCTTGTTTTTTTGAGTCGGAGAGCTTTTTATATGTATTTATTTTGTATCTTTGTCGCCAGTTATCGGAGTCTTCCAATACAGACAGTGAAGTAATTCTGTGTCGTGTGATGGGAAATTAGTGAGACTAATTTTGAGTAACACTTTAATTTATAACAGAAAATGAAGTCATTTAAGCTAGAAGGACATCTTCGCCAAGACCTTGGTAAGAAGTCAGCAAAAGGCACTACGTGGTGGTGCTGAAATCCCTGCAGTACTTTATGGTGGTGCAGATGTTAAGCACATTGTAGTATCTCAAGAAGGTGTGCGTAACCCAATTTATAGCCCAGAGATTTTTGTTGTTGAGCTAAACATCGACGGACAAGAAGTGAAGGCTGTACTTAAGGATATCCAGTTCCACCCAGTAACAGATGCTATTCTTCACCTTGATTTCCTTCAGGTAGACGAGCAGAAGCCAGTAGTTGTAGAAGTACCTGTAGTGCTTCAAGGTCACGCAGAAGGTGTCCGTGCTGGGGAAAGCTTTGCTCTTGAAATGCGTAAGCTTAAGGTTAAGGCTATTTACACAGAAATTCCAGAGAAGCTCTTTATCGATGTTACTAACCTTGGTCTAGGTAAGACTATCCAAGTTGGTGCACTTAGCTCGAAGGTCTAGAAGTTATCAATGCTAAGAACGCTGTAGTATGTGCTGTTAAGCTCACACGTGCTGCTCGTGGTGCTCTCGCTAAGGGTAAGTAATTATCGCTTGAGAGGCTAAATTTCTTAGTTTTGTATAACTCCACAAATGCTCCATTACAGAGTGTTTGTGGAGTTTTTTTCTTTACTCTTGGTCTGAATATCTGTGTGCTATCTGCTAGGGAATGAGTATCTTTGCAACTCAGAATAATAGAAGACAGATGCAAAAATATCAGAAACATTGCCATTATTGCCCACGTAGACCATGGTAAGACTACTCTTGTGGACAAAAATGTTGCTAGCAGGTAAGCTCTTTCGCGATGATAAGGCTGCCGCTGTAGATACCTACCTAGATAATAATGATTTAGAGAGAGAAAGAGGTATCACAATCCTATCTAAGAATGTCAGCATTCGCTATAAAGACGTCAAGATAAATATTATTGATACTCCTGGTCACGCCGATTTCGGTGGGAGAGGTAGAGCGTGTATTAAATCTAGCTGATGGATGCTTGCTCCTTGTTGATGCTTTTGAAGGTCCTATGCCTCAGACTCGTTTTTGTGTTGCAGAAGGCTATTGAAATGGGATTAAAGCCTATTGTGGTTATCAATAAGGTAGATAAGCCTAATTGTCGTCCATCAGAGGTTGAGGATATGGTCTTTGACCTGATGTTTAGCTTAGGTGCTAGTGAAGAACAGCTTAATTTTAAGACAATTTATGGCTCAGCTAAACAAGGTTGGATGAGTCTTGACTATAAGGAGCCAACTTCTGATATTACAACACTACTAGATACTATTCTAGAAGAAATCCCAGCACCCGAACAGATTGACGGACCTTCACAGATGCTCATTACATCACTAGATTTCTCTAGTTATGTAGGACGTATCGCAGTGGGGCGTGTGCATCGCGGTACTTTCAAGGAAGGGCAAGACGTAGTCTTGTGTAAGCATGATGGAGCACAAACTAAGATGCGCATCAAGGAAGTAAATATCTTTGAGGGGCTAGGTCGTACGAAGGTTGAGAGCGTAAGCTCTGGTGATATCTGTGCCTTGATTGGTATTGAAGGCTTTGAAATCGGAGAAACTGTTGCCGATTTCGTCGGCTCCTGAAGCATTGCCAACGATTGCTGTCGATGAGCCAACGATGAGCATGCTCTTTACGATTAACAACTCTCCATTCTTTGGTAAGGAAGGTAAGTTTGTAACGAGCCGTCATATACACGACCGCCTACAGAAGGAACTTGACCGCAATCTCGCTCTTCGTGTAGAAGCTGGTGCTACTGCTGATAGCTGGCTTGTTTATGGGCGTGGCGTACTTCACTTGTCTGTCCTTATCGAGACTATGCGCCGTGAGGGTTATGAGCTTCAGGTAGGACAACCTCAGGTAATTATCCGCGAAATTGATGGCGTTAAGTGTGAGCCAGTAGAGCAGCTTATGGTCAATCTTCCAGAGGAGAGCGCAAGTAAAGATTATTGACATGGTAACACGCCGTAAGGGCGAAATGACCATGATGGAAACGAAGGGATGACCGTACTTTCCTTGAGTTTACAATCCCTTCTCGTGGTATTATTGGACTTAATAACTCTGTTCTTACGGCTTCTGCAGGTGAAGCTGTTATGGCACACCGTTTCCTAGAATATCAGCCATGGAAGGGAGATATTGATAGACGCAATAACGGTAGTATAATTGCCCTAGAAACGGGTACTGCTTATGCTTATGCGCTCAATAACTTACAGAGTCGTGGTCGCTTCTTTATCTCTCCAGGAGAAGAAGTGTACGCAGGTCAGGTTATTGGAGAGCATAGTAAGGAAGGTGATTTGGGCGTTAATGTATGTAAGAGTAAGAAACTTACTAATATGCGTGCCTCTGGTAGTGATGATAAGGTCGCTCTTGCGCCTCCTGTAATATTCAGTCTAGAAGATGCTCTTGAGTATATCAAGCCCAGATGAATATGTGGAAATTACTCCAGAAAAGTCAGCGCATGCGTAAAGATTATTCTAGATGAGACTGAGCGCAAGCGTCAGAGCAGATAGTTCTTTTTGTTTATAATAGTTTTTCCAAGTCCGCTACTAAGTTCAAAGAATGAAGTAGCGGACTTGTTGCATCATAGCCGTTTCTACCTAATAGTATATAATGTATAGACACACGGCAAATAAAAATACCTAATATTAGGTATATTCTAGTACAGAGGATAAACTATACCTTTGCCGTGTACATAATTCTATAACATTCAATAAACGTTTATGAAGAAGATTGGAATATTCTATGGTTCTTCTACAGGAACCACTTCAGAATTAGCTCAGAAGATTGCTAAGGCTGTTGGTGCAGAAGCTAATTGCTTCGATGTCGCAAATGCAAGTGCAGAAGATGCAGCATCTTTCGATGTACTCCTACTCGGTAGCTCTACTTGGGGTATTGGTGATTTGCAAGATGATTGGGAAAGCTTCCTCCCTGAGCTTGCTTCTCAAAACCTTAGCGGTAAGGCTGTAGCTCTTTTTTTGGTTGCGGTGACTCAGATAGCTATCCAGACTCTTTTCTGCGAAGCTCTTGCTAAGATTAAGGAAGGTCTTGCTGGTACAGGTTGTAAGTTTGTTGGTGCTTATGCTCCAGAAGAATATACTTACGATGCTACTGCTAGTGAAGAAGATGGTAAGCTTATCGGTTTATGCGTAGATGATGTTAATCAATCAGATTTAACTGACGCACGCTTGGCTACTTGGTTAGAGGCTTTTGCTGGCGAACGATAGTTGAGACCATTGCATTGTGCGGCACTCGCTGCGTTATTATCGATATTCAGGCTTGGTCATTTACAAGAGTAAACTCCCGTCGCCTTCAGTCTCAATGCCTTGCGATTACCGCATCCCTGCACGGTCTCAGTTATATAGCAGAACCGTAAATAAGTAGATAAAGTAATAAGGGCTACAACTCCGAGAGTTGTAGCCCTTATTTTTGCGTATTAAAAACCTTAGTTATAGAGCTTTTCTCTAAGCTCTAGTACGATTGGGTCACTGATATAATCATCGTAATCCATAATCTTATCAATGATACCCTTAGGCGTTAGCTCAATGATACGAGTAGCTACTGTCTGAATGAACTCGTGGTCATGGCTAGTAAAGAGGACATTACCCTTATACGTCTTGAGCGTATTGTTGAACGCTTGGATACTTTCAAGGTCAAGGTGGTTCGTTGGGCTATCTAGCACGAGTGTATTCGCGTTCTTCATCATCATGCGGCTAATCATACAGCGCATTTTCTCACCTCCACTAAGCACGCTTGCACTCTTAAGGATATCTTCGCCAGAGAAGAGCATACGTCCAAGGGAAGCCCCTTTAGATAAACTTCATTAGTATCTGCTGCAAACTGAGAGAGCCATTCCACTAGGTTCATATCTGTATTGAAGAACTCAGTGTTATCTAGAGGAAGATAAGCCTCAGTGATAGTTTGTCCCCATTCGTATGTTCCTTCGTCAGCTTTTTTTGTTCTCCATTGATAATCTGGAATAGAGCTGTCATAGCACGAGGGTCGCGACCGATGAAAACAATCTTATCGTCTTTTTTTCTACATTGAAATTAACGTCCTTGAATAGCAATGTGCCATCATCGGCATGAGCTGTAAGACCCTTAACTTCAAGGATTTTATTCCCTGGTTCGCGGTCAGGAGAGAAGATAATACCTGGGTAGCGTCGGCTACTAGCCTTAATCTCTTCGACATTAAGCTTCTCAAGCATCTTCTTACGGCTAGTCGTTTGCTTACTCTTAGCCACATTCGCAGAGAAACGACGGATAAACTCTTCAAGTTCTTTACGCTTTTCTTCTGCCTTCTTATTTTGTTGCTGTTGCTGGCGAAGAGCTAGCTGGCTACTTTCGTACCAGAAGCTGTAGTTACCTGCAAACTGCTGTACACGACCGAAGTCAATATCTACAGTGTGTGTACAAACTGAGTCTAGGAAGTGACGGTCGTGACTAACGACAAGAACTGTTTGTTCGCATTCGCTGAGATAGTGCTCAAGCCAAGCTACAGTTTCAAGGTCAAGGTCGTTGGTAGGCTCGTCGAGAAGGAGGTTATCAGGCTTACCGTAAAGAGCGCGAGCAAGAAGAACACGCACTTTCTCCTTACCACTCAATTCGCTCATGAGTTTATAGTGAAGGTCTTCCTTGATGCCAAGACCACTGAGCAGCATAGCTGCATCGCTCTCAGCATTCCACCCTTCCATTTCTGCAAACTTATCCTCAAGTTCGGCTACTCTATTACCATCTTCATCATTGAAGTCAGGCTTAGCGTAAAGAGCATTCTTCTCTTCCATGATAGCCCAAAGGATGCTGTGACCCATAAGAACAGTATCCATAACTGTATGCTGGTCAAAAGCAAAGTGGTCTTGACTAAGTACTGAAAGTCGTTCGCCTGGACCTAGGCTGATGCTACCCTTAGTTGGGTCAATGACGCCACTGATAGCTCTTAGAAGTGTAGATTTACCTGCACCATTAGCCCCAATAATACCGTAGCAGTTGCCTGGGGTGAATTTAAGATTTACGTCTTGGAATAGTACTCGTTTACCGAATTGGATGGCGAGATCTGTAACTGTTATCATTTATGAATTTAATATTATCGTGTTTTTAGTTTGCAAAGATACTCATTTTTATGAACGATATGTGTCATAGCGAGCGCGTGGCAGCACAAAAACTCTAGTTTGGGAGCGTTATAGAGACCGCTGGGCGGTCTCCAAAAAGAACAAGTAAAACTTGTCCTTTGTTGGGCTTTGCAGAATGCGGTAATCGCAAGGCATTGAGATTGAGGGCGCAGGGAGTTTACTCATGTAAATGACCAAGCCTGAATATCGAAAAATAACGCAGCGAGTGCCGTATTATGCGATGCCCTCATTATAGAGTTCCGGTAGTGCTATCCTGCAGTGGCGCAGAGATGATTTTTTTGAGATTCACGTGCAGTGGCCGCAATGTTCGCAGGGTAATCACCATAGTCCTTAGTACTTATAGGAGCATGTATCGTTAGCGTGATACGATGAGGGTGGGGGAGCCAAGTATGCTTAGGTAAGATATCATAAGCTCCATCAATAGTAATGGGGAGCAATGGTACATTGAGCTCGTGTGCCATAACGAAGGCTCCCTTCTTGAACTTAGAGACTTTGCCGTTTGCTGTGCGACTACCCTCAGGGAAGATAAATATCGAATGCCCACTCTCAAGAGTTTTCTTTGCCCTTGCTCCATTGTGCTGGCAATAGAAGAAACCTTGCTATCATCAACAAAATAAACTTAGACGCTTCACAAGCTTTCCCTATAAAAGGCATGTGGCGCAAAGACTCTTTAAGCACCCATTTGAATGGTAGCTGTACATGTCCGTACAGCACAAAGATGTCAAACATACTTTGGTGATTAGCAATAACCACATAGGTTTCACCTTTCTTAGGCAGGTGTTCGGCTCCGATAATTTTTGACGGGAGACCAATGTAACCACAGGCTAAGACGTGACCACACAAAACCAGGCCAACGAGATGCCCAATCTCCAAAAACCAAGATAACAAGCTATGATAATAGTCGTAGTAGTTATGACGAGGCTAATGAGGAATAGAGGCAAACCTATTGGGAAATAATATAGGTAATAAAGTAGGCGACGCATAATAGTAGGGTTGAGGTTATTTGTTTAATAAGTATTCTGTTAGTTTAGCTATTGCTCTTGCACGATGACTAATTTTTATTCTTTACAGCATCTCCTAGTTCGGCAAAACTTTTGCCATAGCCCTCTGGCATAAAGATTGGGTCATAGCCAAAACCCGAAGAGCCTGAGCGTTCTTGCAAAATAGTTCCATCTATTTTTCCCTCAAATAGGTGCTCACCTGTTTCGTCAATGAGGGCTACGATAGTGCGGAAAGAGGCGCGTCGAGGAGCAGGGTTCTTCTTGCAATGCATTAAGGAGCTTATTGATATTATCTTCAAAGCTACAATGTTCGCCAGCATAGCGAGCTGAATATACACCCGGGAGCACCACCAAGAGCTTCCACCTCTAGACCTGTATCATCAGAGAAGCAATAGAGCCCATACTTATTATATATGTGTCTGGCTTTGATAAGTGCATTGCCTTCGAGCGTGTCGGCAGTCTCAGGTATATCGTCGTGGCAATCTATATCAGACAGACTGACTACTTCAACTGAATCCTTAAGAATAGCGCGTATCTCAGCGAGTTTGTGCTTGTTGTTAGTGGCAAAAACTAGTTTTTTTCATTACTTTTTGCTTGCGTTGTTGTACTTGAAGTTTGATTATAGCCCCGTGTTATTACAACTTAGGTAGCACAAAAAAATAAAGATATTCTATGAATATAGACGATATACGAGAGTACTATCTAACCTTCCCTACGTTACAGAGTGTTTTCCCTTTTGGTGATGATATCTTAGTCTTCAAGGTCGGGAGTAAAAATATTTGGTCTTTTCAGTTTTTGGGAAGTGATGAGCCCTTTGTTCAGCTCAAGTGCAATCCCTGATAGAGCCATTGATTTAAGAGAACATTACGAGGGCGTAGAGCCCTGCATGGCACATGAATAAAGTCCATTGGAATAAGGTATATCTAAATAGAGATTTAAGGCAAGAGCAAGTGCGAGAATTGGTAGCCCATTCATACGAACTTGTGTGGTCAAAGTTAAGCAAGGGCTGAGAAGCAATCTCTTCAAGAGACCATTAGAACATGATTGATAAGTATAATATCCTAACACTAGAGGAAGCCGAAAGTACCAATGATACATTGATGCAACTTGCGAGAGCTGATGCTGAATTACCCCAATTATTTACAGTTATTGCACAAAATCAGACGGCAGGTAAAGGGCAGAGAGGGAATAGTTGGTTTGTGAGTCCTCATAAGAACTTAACGTATAGTGTCTTCATTAAGACCGAAACACTATCCCCTAAAAATCAGTATGCCGTAAGTGAGCTCGTTGCTGTGAGTACGCTTGAGGCTCTGCGTCAATGTTTGCCCCAAGAGCAAGCTGAATGCTTACAGATTAAATGGCCTAATGATATTTATTATGATGATAGTAAACTTGGAGGTATTCTTATTGAACACAGCATTACAGGAGGGACGGATAGATTTCTCAATAGCTGGCGTTGGTCTTAATGTCAATGAACAGAACTTTCCTGATTACCTGCCTAATCCGATTTCATTGTACCAAATAAACGGGCAAGGAGTATGATTTGGGAGTGCTACACACTAAAATCTTACAGTCTATGGACGATATGCTAGAAGATTTTTTTATTGGGTAATTTTTTTCTTCTCTGCATGAGCGTTATATGAACGTGCTTTATCGCCGATTGGGTTGGCATTCTTTTAGCAGATTGTAATGGACAATTTGTTGCGGAGATTAAGGGTGTATTGCCAACAGGACAATTAGTGCTGCAACTCGAAGCAGGGGAGGAGAGAATATATAATTTTAAGGAAGTTGTTTTTGATGCTAACTAAGGCTGATATAAATTAATCAACGCTTTGTCTAAGCGTAAAGGAAGGCAAGAGTATAATCTATTTGTCTGTGAAGGTCATAAGATTATACGTGAAATGATTGGAGCATTTACGTGTAAATTACTTGTTGCTGAGGCGGGGCAATATGCCTTGCTTAGAGATGAACTGGAGCAACTTCCCTCAGCGTATAGACCACAACGTATAGAGTTGGTTGATGCAGGCTTTGACTTCAAGAAGATAAGTAGTATGACTAGTCCTCAACCCTATATTGGCTCTTTTTGAAATCCCTGAAGAGTCTGATGAATGCTCTGCATCTTCTGAAGATCTTGCCTTGTTGCTTGATGATGTTCAAGACCCAGGTAACGTGGGGACAATTATTCGTACAGCAGATTGGTTTGGGCTTAGAACTGTTTATCTCACAGCAGGCTGTGCAGACCCATATTCATCTAAAGTAATACAAGCAACTATGGGGAGCATTAGGGCGAGTGCAAGTGAAACGCTTGCGCGACCTCTCGGCTCTTCAAGCTCTTTATGATGGAGCTATCTATGGGACTTTTCCTTGAAGGAGAGAATATCTATAAAGACTGACTTAACTAATAGACCTGCTTTGCTTGTACTCGGCAATGAGGGGAATGGTATTGGAGATACAGTTGCTTCAATAGTTGATAAAAAAACTAACAATTCCTTGTCTGGCAGAAGGCTCTAGGGGAGCTGAAAGCCTTAATGTAGGCATTGCGGCTGCAATATGTATGAGCGAGTTTGTTAAGCAGAAGTTGTAGCCTGTCTTGACTTCAGCATTTTATAAGGGGCTGTGTCTAAATTCCTTTAGGCACAGCCTCCATTTTATTACTGGATAGACGAAAGCAAAAATACGTCATACGCTTTCCTAAACTTAAAAACCTCGGCGAAGTCTGTGCAGACTACACGTGTAGTCTGTACAAACTTCAGCCGTAGTCTGTACAGACTTCAGCTGAAGTCTGCAGATTGATACGTTGAGATGTAGTTTTTTATTGCCCTTACTATTTGATTATTAAAGGTTTGTGTATTGATTTTTGGCTCGACATAATTGAGGTCTATAAAATAGTTTTATTACTTTTGAGAAATCAACGAGTTTTTATTACCTTTTGAAAAAGTAAAAGAGTTTTATTACCAACGGCAATCTAAATTTCTTCTAGAGATGGTACAGATAAGTAATCTACACAAGACGTACCAAGGAGCACAACCTCTACACGTCCTCAAAGGGATAGACCTGAATGTAGACAAAGGGTGAGATGCTTGCTCTTATGGGCGCTTCGGGGAGTGGTAAAAGTACTTTTACTCAATATACTCGGGATACTGGACACTTACGATGATGGAGATTATTACCTTAATGGTACACACATCAAGAACCTCAGCGAAGTGGGAAGCAGCCGAGTTACGCAATCAAAAAGATTGGATTTATTTTCCAATCCTTCAATCTTATTAGTTTTCAAGAATGCCTTAGAAAATGTAGCCTTACCCCTATACTATCGGGGGTATTCCTTACGGGAAACGCATGGCCCTTGCTCGCGAATATCTAGATAGGGTGAGGCTTAGCTGATAGATGGCATCATTTACCTAACGAACTCTCAGGAGGACAGAAGCAACGTGTCGCCATTGCAAGAGCTTTGATTACTGAGCCTGACATTATATTGGCTGACGAACCAACAGGTGCTCTGGATAGCCAGACGACAGACGAAGTGATGCAGCTACTCCATGAGGTTAATATAGAAGGGCGTACCATGATTATCGTAACTCATGAGCAAGCTGTGGCTGACTCTTGTAGTCGTATCGTACACATGAAAGATGGTCTTATAATGTAGTCAGTTATGATGCCTCGCTTTTGGACAAGAACAAGTGCAAGAGTTAATAGCTACACTCAGTGCTAATAAACTGCGCACATTACTAACTGGCTTTGCTGTGGGGTGGGGTGTCTTGATACTCGTCTTACTCCTCTCTAGTGGTATGGGGATTGCTAATGGTATTCGCAAGACAGCCGCAGATTTGGGCCTTTCCTCCGCAAAAAGCAAGTCTAGATGTAGGGTTTGTTAGTATTCCAACCAATGGACACAGAGAGTGGGAGGATATTAAACTTACTCGAGCTATGGTACAGCAGTTTCAAGTGACCAACCCTCAAGATATTCTGCTAGCGGCACCCACTAAAAACATGTTATAGTCTAGATATCGGGTATGGAGGAAAGTCCTCAAAGGTAACTGTGTTGGGTGTCGTGCCTGAGTATATGCAGGTAGAGTCTATTCGGTTTAACTCCGATGAAGGGAGACCTATTAGCCCCAAAGATGAGAGAGAAGGAACTAAGGTAGTCATTCTACAAGACAATGTTGCTAAATCTCTCTTTAGAAGTAGTTCCGAGGCTATAGGTAAGTATGTAATTATTGAGCAAATTGCCTTTAAGGTTATTGGCGTTCACAAAAGCAAATTCGTGGGTTGGAGCAAGTGTTACATACCACTTAAGACTTTAGAAACCCTTCATCTCGGCGAAAATAAAGGTTATAATCCTCTGTATATAAGTAATGTTTCGATGCTATGCCCCAAGCTCCAAACCAAAGAAGATTGTGATGTGCTTCTGGGCAAACTCCGTAAACAACTCGCCTCAATGCTGGGTACAGACCCCCAAGATGAGCAAGTCTTCTTTCTCACCTCTACTCAAGTAAAGAATAAAAACAATTAGCTATGTTATACTGGGTTTAGATGCTTTTCTTTGGCTTATCGGTTTGAGTACTTTGCTGATAGGTTTAATTGGAGTTGTAACTATTATGCAGGTAACTATAACGGAGCGAAAACGAGAGATAGGGATACGTAAGGCTCTTGGTGCCAAGCCGCAAGATATTATTGTGATGATACTTAGTGAAAGCGTTGTCATTACTCTAGTTTCAGGCTTAATCGGCCTGATGAGTGGTGTAGGTCTGATGTCTCTTGTCATATATTACATGGAGCATATTCAGGAGGAAAAGACTTATAGTCAATTTTTTAATCCTGGTACACTCTTTCTTGACCCTATGATTAGTTTGGAGATGGCATTAGGGGCTATTGCAGTTATGGTATTGGGTGGACTAGTGGCTGGTTATATACCCGCACGCAAAGCGATACGTATTCCTGTGGTAGAAGCAATGCACTAGTAATTGGAACTAAGACAATGAAAATAGATAGAGATACCCTAAGAGAGGTTGCGGAAACCATAGGAAGCAATAAACGCAGAAGTATTGCTACAGCCTTTGGTGTATTTTGGGGGATATTTATTTTGGTTATCCTTCTTTCTTTGAGCAGTGGATTGAGTAAGGGTTTTCAGATGCTTTCACGACATCTGGCACCTAATATGATTTGTCTAAAACCTGATAATACTAGCATCGCTTATGATGGTTTTCAGAGCAATCGCTATTGGACTCTGCAAGAAGAGTGCTTAGACAGAGTAAAACGACAGATACCAGAGCTGAGCTTCAGCTGAAGGTATAATGAGTTTATGGGCTGGGGATAAGGAGATTTGCTACGAAGGAAAGTGTTCAAATGGACAGATATTAGGGGTAAGCATGAATTATTTCTCTGTTTACTCGGTAAAACTGCTGGAAGGGACGCATGCTCAATGCCGTTGATTACAAGGAGCAACGTAGGTATGCCCTAATAGGTAATCATTTATCGGATCGACTATTTGGTGTAGGAGTAAGTCCTATCGGGAAACGTGTATTGGCTCAAGGACGTAGTCTGACTATCGTAGGCCTTATCCAAGAGAATAGCGATATTCATATTGCTGGTGACTTTGGAGATGCGCTTACGCTCCCTTTGGTACTTCTTCAGAATATGCAAGGTCGAAAAACGAACTAGATGTGATGGCTGTAAGTTTTCATTCCGAAGAAAGCAAAACCGCAGGACAGGAGAAACTGAAAAGCCTTTATCAAGAAAACTTAATCATATCGCTCCACAAGATGAGCAAGCTCTCAATATCTTTGACATAGATGAGATTCTCAATTTCTTCAAAAATGCTCAATGGTAATATGTCTATACTTATTTGGATTGTAGGTATTGGCACCCTCATTACGGGTATCGTGGGTATTAGTAATATCCTCCTTGTTACAGTCAAGGAGCGTACGAGTGAAATCGGCATCAGAAGAGCATTAGGAGCTAAGCCTAAGGATATTATCACACAGCTGATACTAGAGTCTCTTAGCCTTACTCTTATATCGGGCTTACTAGGCATTATGTGCAGTGTAGGTATTATGAGTCTAGTCGCTAAGCAGTATCAAGAGCTTGCGATATCCCATTTGTAGACCCTATAGTAAACCTCCAAACCGTATGTGTAAGTCTTTTAATCCTAGTATTCAGCGGAGTCTTGGCAGGTCTACTACCAGCCGTTAAGGCTATTGAGATTAAGGCTATCAGAGCCCATTAGAGAAGAATAATCAAATCACAATAAATAACATGAAACGGATTACGAAGTGGTTACTCTGGGTATTGTTTTTTTGTCGGAGTAATAATGACCTTTGTTTTTTTCTTTGGTCCAAGGGACAGGCTAAGCAAGTAAACTATCTTGAGGTATCTCCTTTAGTCGGGGATAGTATTCAAAATCAGATTACGCTCTCTGGGAGCATTAAGCCACGAGATGAGGTGTCTATTAAGCCTCAAATCTCTGGTATTATCAGTGAAATACTTGTAGAACCTGGACAAGATGTACAAGTCGGAGATATTATCGCTAAAATTAGCGTTATCCCTGATATGCAACAAGTCAATAATGCTGAGAGTCGTGTTGAGCAGGCGCGCATAACTTTAGATAGGGTCAAGCGTATACACTCAAGAGATAAAGAGCTATATGATAAAGGTCTTATCGCCACAGAAGAGTATGAAAAAAGCCGGGCTGAACTTGACCAAGCTCGTGTGCAGTACTCTACGGCAGAGCAGGCTTTACAGATAACAAAAAGTGGTGTAAGTAGCAAATATAGCAAGCAGAGTAGTACCCTTGTGCGTGCAACCATTACAGGTAAGATATTGAGTATCCCGGTTAAGGTTGGTAGCTCTGTTATACAAGCAAATACCCTCAATGAAGGAACGACTATTGCGACTATCGCAGATATGAAGAATCTAATCTTTGAAGGGAATGCTGATGAAACAGAGGTTGGAAAAACTAGCCATAGGCCAAAACAATGAATCTTTCAATCGGTGCAATAACAGGACTGAAGCTCTCCGCTACACTGGAGTCCATCGCTCCGCAAGGAACATCTACCAATGGTACGATGCTTTTCCCAATAAAAAAGGGCGACTAACTAGTAGTGATGAGACGCTACTCGCTCAGTTGAAAGCTGGATTCAGTGCTACGGCAGATGTCGTTATCGTTAAGGCTAAAGGAATTATGACTATTCCTGAGTCTTGTTTGAGTTATCGAGGGACTCTACTTTTGTGCAAATTATAGGTTCAGATGGACAAGTTAAGGAGCGATACATCAAGACAGGTATATCTGATGGAGCTAAGATAGAAGTCCTTCAGGGACTCAAAAAGGAAGATAAAATTCAAGGTAATGCCATCGCTGACGATGCTAAATAAAAACGATATAAGCCATGATTAAAACAAAGTTAGTTGCTCTAACTCTGGCTCTATGTCCACTACTGGGTCAGGCTCAGAATGAGTCTAAGGGTAAAGCATTCACCCTTGACGAGTGTATCGCTATTGCCATTAAAAAAATAATCCAGAGTACCAAAGTCAAGTTATTCGGCATACAGAAACCAAACTGCAGGAAGATATGCGCAAAAGTGCCTTTCTCCCTACGGTGCATGCATCTCTAGGTAATAGTTGGGATTTGGGTCGTTCGGTGGATAAGACAGGTATAATGCAAGACCGTTCGTCTCAAAAGTCTATCTATCTCTATCGGGGCAAACTTTAATATCTTCTCTGGCTTTAGTCGCCTGCATGAACTAAGAAGTGCCCAACTTCAACGCTCTGCATCTGAGCGTAGTCTCGAGCAAGCACGGCTAAATCTGGGAATGCAAGTAACACAACTCTATTTCTCTTACCTTACGGCTGAGCGTGCTGTAGTTTCTGCTCAAAAGCAGTATCAAAGAAGTACCGACCGCTTGCGATATGCAGAGGGCATGTGTGCTGGCGGAAAATGGGGGCAAGATAAATTAGCAAATGCAGAAGCTAATTTAGCTCAGATGACTCTTGCTCTGACACAAGCAGAGGGAACGAGAGATGAAGCTCGTCTTTCTCTTGTACAAGCCCTTGGATTGCAAGATGTCAATATAGAGCAAATTTCAATTCCTGAGAGTATCAAACTTAGTAATAAGGAAGTCCTTACCTCTCAAAGTCAGGTGCATGAGGCAATAGTCGATAGACCCGATATTAAGGCAAACTCGCTTAGAGCGGAAGCCTTACAAGAGCAGATAAAAAGCACAGCGTTCGGGGTATATGCCATCTTTGTCCTTGTCTCTTGGTTATAGCAATAATTATTATAAGGTATTTGGACTAGGTGCTGATGTATTTAATCTTCCTATAAACGAACAGTTTAAACAGAATGGTCGCTCTTACATTGGCTTAAATTTGTCTATTCCTATTTTTGATGCTTTTCAAACTCGTAACCGCATACGAATGAGTAAACTGTCTTATTCGTTGCTTCAAGTCGAACGCAATAATATAGAGGTGCGTCTCCGTAAAGAGTTGGAAACTATTAGACTTAATATGAGCCTTAATGAAAGAAATATCGAAGCAACGCGTGCTAGTCTGAAGGCTACGGAGAAAGCATTTGCTCTAACTGAAGCAAGTTGGCGAGCAGGGAGAGCGACAAGTAATGAATTGAGCGATGCTAATCTGAAGGTTTATCAAACTGAGTTGGACCTCTATACAGCAGAAGCTCGTTATCTATTGCAAGTCTATTTGCTTCGTTACTTTCTCAAACACGAATAAAATTGGAGCTTAGTCTTTTATAGCTAGAGGTAAAGTATTACCTCTGGTTTATTTTTATCTGAGTGTTGCACTTAAGGGTGGAATGTGCAACCTTGTCATATTGCACTCTGCTTAATTTATAGTATCTTTGTCTAGAAATTTCAGGAACGTATTAAATAATTCAGAAATGGCTGTATTTGTCAATGAAGTTTCGCGCACTTTTGGGGAATATCTCCTTATCCCTGGTCTTACGACACGTGCATGTACCCCACAAAATGTGAGTCTTAAAAACGCCTTTGGTGCGTTATCGTCGAGGAGAAGAGCCTCGCATTAGTTTGAATATCCCCTTTGTTTCGGCTATTATGCAATCTGTATCTGGTGATACTCTTGCAATTGAGTTAGCACGTAACGGAGGGCTTTTCTTTTATTTTTGGCTCACAGCCCATTGCCGAACAAGCAGAGATGGTGCGCCGAGTGAAGAAGTTTAAGGCTGGCTTTGTAACGAGCGATTCAAATCTCTCTCCATCTGCAACTCTTCGTGATGTGCTTAAGCTAAGAGAAAAAAACAGGTTATTCTACAATAGGAATTACTCATGATGGCAGCAGTCATGGTCGTCTACTTGGACTTGTAACAAGCAGAGACTATCGCCTAGGTACAACTCCAGAAGATACTCCTGTAAGTGAATTTATGACTCCTTATGACCGCCTTGTCGTAGGTAATACGGGCATTACTCTTAAGGAAGCTAATAATCTTATTTGGGAACATAAGTTGAGCACTCTCCCAATCGTTAATGATGACCAAACACTAGAATACTTAGTTTTCCGTAAGGATTACGATAGCCATAAGGAAAACCCTATTGAACTCTCTAACAAGCAAACAAAAAGAACTTCTTGTAGGTGCAGGTATCAATACTCGAGATTATAAAGAGCGTGTACCTGCACTAGTAGAGGCTGGCGTCGATGTCGTTTGTATTGACTCTTCAGATGGTTATAGCGAATGGCAGTACGATACCCTTAAGTGGATACGCGATAACTATGGCGATAAAGTATTAGTTGGTGCTGGCAATATCGTTGATGCTGAAGGTTTCCGCTACTTAGCTGAAGCAGGTGCTGACTTCATCAAAGTTGGTATCGGTGGTGGTTCTATTTGTATCACTCGTGAACAGAAGGGCATTGGTCGCGGTCAGGCGACTTCTATTATTGAAGTTGCAGAGGCTAGAGACGCTTATTATAAGGAAACAGGCGTTTATATTCCGATTTGTAGCGATGGTGGACTTGTACATGATTACCATATGACCTTGGCTTTGGCTATGGGTGCAGACTTCTTGATGCTTGGTCGCTATTTTCGCTCGCTTTGATGAATCTCCTACTCGTAAACTAAAGATTGGTAATAATATCGTTAAGGAATATTGGGGTGAAGGCTCAAAACAGAGCTCAGAACTGGCAACGTTACGATAGTGGCGGCAGTGAAAAACCTTAAGTTTGAAGAAGGGGTAGATAGTTATGTTCCTTATGCTGGTAAGCTCAAGGACAACCTTGCTGTAACCCTCGGAAAGATGAAAGCCACGATGTGTAGTTGTGGTGCTATTACGCTAGAAGAACTACAGCGTAAGGCTAAGATTACACTCGTTTCAAGTACGTCTATAGTAGAGGGTGGCGCGCATGATGTTATCCTCAAGGACGGCGCAAAGGCTTAATATGATAACAATTATTGGTCCGACTGCATCGGGTAAAACAGCCCTCGCGGCTAAGCTAGCCTATCATTTAGGTTCTGAAGTTATCAGTGCTGATTCTCGTCAAGTCTATCAAGGAATGGATATTGGTACGGGAAAAAGATTTGTCGGATTATGTAGTAGATGGCAAGGCTATTCCTTATCATCTAATTGATATTTGTCCTGCTGGTACTCGTTATAATCTGTACGAGTATCAGCGGGATTTTCATCTTGCTTTTGCTGATATCACTAGTAGGGGAGTTAAGGATCCTATTTTATGCGGTGGTACTGGGCTCTATGTAGAAAGCGTTTTTAAGAGGGTATAATCTACCTGGAAGCTCCTGAAAACTCTGAGTTAAGAGAGCGGTTGAAAGGGAAAAAAAGTTTCTCTGAGCTGACAGCTATTCTACATAGTTATGATGTTCGGAATAGGCAAGAGTTGGATACGGCTCAGAGGGATCATTCGAGCAATAGAGGTTGAGGAGTATAAACGGCAATATGAGCAGAAAGAGGAAGGAAAAAGCTTGCTATGAGGCTGTCCCTTCTGTTATTTTTCTGCCTAGACCTAGAGCGAGAGTCTCGTCGCAAAGAAAATTAGTGATAGATTGCACCGCAGACTAAAATGAAGGTATGACCTCAGAGGTTGAGTCTTTGCTAGCTTCGGGTATTAGTCCTGAAGCTCTAATTTATTATGGTCTAGAGTATAAGTTTGGGTAACACTCTATGTGACGGGGCAGATTAACTTTAAAACAATGGCAGAGCAACTTGAAATAGCTATTCATCAGTTTGCTAAGCGTCAGATGACTTGGTTTAGGGGTATGGAGCGAAGAGGTTTAACTTTAAACTATATTGATGCCTTATTGCCAATGGATGATAAGATAGAGTTGATTTGCAATAAAATGGGAATATGTCTTTAGAGATTGTTCTTGAAGAGATGAGATTTTATGCTCATCATGGAGTCCTAGAGCAGGAGCGTTTAGTTGGAAATAACTTTTACCGTCAATCTGATAATTGGACTAAATACTTACTCTTCATTGTATTCCGATGATTTGAAGGATACAATTAATTATGCTGAGGTGTATAAGGTTATTCAAAGTGAAATGAATAGCCCTTCTGCTCTGCTTGAGCATGTCGTGGGTCGTATAGTTTGTAAAAGTGTTTGAACATTGGTCGTTGATTGGTTGGGTAGACATAAGTTTATCTAAGCTAAATCCTCCTTTTACAGCAGATTTAAAGGGTGCTACAGTACGTCTTAAGATAGACAGAAAGCGAGTATACTAAGCTATTTTCTGTATCTTTGTAAAGAAGCATACTGAAAAAGTATAAAAAAATAGGTTTAGATTACGATAAATGTTGCTGACATTACTCAAAGGAATTCTTATTGGTATGATTGTTTCGGCGCCTCTAGGTCCCGTAGGCATATTGTGCTTGCGTGAGACCCTTCATGGAGGTCGTCGAGAAGGAATGCTGACTGGGAATTGGAGCAATGGTAAGTGATGTCCCTATATGGTTTTTATCGTTTATCTAGGAGTTGGCTTAGTCCTAGATTTTTGTCATGCAGTATGATGCCCTGCTTAGACTTATAGGAGGTATCATTATTCTCATATTTGCGGTTTGGGTTTATCGGAACTCTCATAATCCAGTAAAAACTTCCCCAACACAGCGTCTAAGTAAGCGACATGGAGCACGTAAGATTTTAACAGCCTTCTTGGTGACAATCTCAAATCCATTCATCATGCTCTTGATGTTGCCCCTTTATACGAGGTTTCACTTTTGTCCAATCTGATGAATTTGGTTTTACCTTCTTGGTCGCTATGTTGGGCTTGGGTTTAGGCTGTATGCTTTTGGTGGTATATATTAACATATTTGGTTAATCTTATTGCTACACGTACGGGGCATGGAGGTGTTCGTATAATAAGTCAGATAACAGCGATTGTACTAGGTGTTATTGGTATCATAGGAATTTATACCGGGATAGAATCAATCTATTTAGGAGAAGGAAATAGTAATATAAATCGCCTAGAACAATTCAAAAAAATAATAATCAGACATTTCCGTTAAAGGTTAAATGCCTAATATGAAATTATTGATATAAAATGAAGAAGCAAGCACATATACCCTATTTGTCTGTTGAGGATTGACCCTAGAAGACTTACAGCGTTTATTAGAAGTAAAAAGGACATCGCATCTTCATCAATACCTTAAATTGGGCTAAGGATTATCCTTATCAGCCCGTTGTAGTTGCAGATGTTGCCTATAATGAACAAGGACTTTTTATTCATTACTTTTGTTCATGGTGAGGATATTCTGTACTACATCTGAGGGAGATGGACATTATGTTCATGAGGATAGTTGCGTAGAATTCTTCATGCAGAAAAGAAGAAGGTCCTAGTTACATTAATTTTTGAATTTAATGCAGCTGGGAGTGTGCTATGCAGCTCATCATGCTTCACCATCAGAAGGCGTTAAGTTTATTGCAGATGAATTTAACCTCATTGAGCGTATTGCTACATTTAAGGGGCAACGTTTAGAGCAAACAGAAGGTTTGTATGATTGGCATGTAACTATTCGTATTCCTTGGACGGTTATGGGCTATGATGAAGGTACAATCCCTCAAAAGTATGAGAGCAAACTTCTATAAGTGTGGAGACAAGACTGCTCATCCTCATTTCTTGAGTTGGTCTCCTATTGATGAACCTGCTCCAGCATTCCATAGACCACAGTTCTTTGGAGAGCTAATTTTTGAGAAAAAGATAGTAATAGAAATAATATAGTACATTTGTACACATATTAATAATCAGATATTAAGGATGGATAAAGTAAGTTATGCCCTAGGCTTGAGTATTGGGCAAAATTTCAAGGCTTCGGGTTTTGAAAATATAAATGGAGAAGATTTTCTTTTGGGTCTCAATTCAGTATTGAATGATACTGAACCAGTGATGACAATTGAGGAAGCAAAAGAAACAATCAATAAGTATTTTGAAGAAGTTCAAGCGAAAAGCAATTCGCCCTAAATAAAGAAGCTGGGAGAAGAATTCCTCAAAATCAATAGCCATAAGGCTGGTGTTGTAACCCTCCCTAGTGGTCTGCAGTATGAAGTGATTAAGATGGGTGAAGGTGATAAGCCTAAACTAACAGACTCTGTTCGTTGTCACTATGAAGGAACACTAATCAATGGTGTTGTATTTGATAGCTCTATCCAAAGAGGAGAACCTGCTGAATTTCCCATTGCAAGGTGTGATTAAAGGGTTGGACTGAAATCCTTCAGTTAATGCCTGTAGGGTCGAAGTGGAAAGTAACTATTCCAAGTGACCTTGCGTATGGAGACCGTGGTGCGGGACAGCATATTCAACCAGGCAGTACGCTAATTTTCTTAATTGAACTTATTGCTATTGTCTAGATGAGAAAGATACAAGCGTCCGTTCTTGGGCTAATGCTTGCCTTATCGTTTGCATCATGCTCAAAAGAAAGTTGTATCCACAAATACATCGCTTTTGCCAACAAAAGCTGATTCTGTAGCTTATGCTTTTTGGATTAGCTAATGGTGATGGGTTTTCGTCGTAGTCTTTCTTCTGTTCCTGGAGATTCGCTTAGTCGAACTCAGATTTTTAGCTGGTTTTTGGGGCTGCACTCAAGCAACAAGGTGTTTATATGAGTGTGGAAGAAGCTCGTAAGATTTTTTTCAAGACTATGTCAAATTTATCCAAGAGCAGGAGGCAATTAAGCGTATTGCTCAGAATGATAGTGTCTTTTCTGTAAATAAGAATAAGCCGGGAGTACATACTACGTCTAGTGGTTTACAGTATAGAGAACTTCGTGCGGCTACGGGAGTTAAACCTCAACTCAAAGATACAGTAGAAGTTCATTACAAGGGTATGCTATTAGATGGGACTACCTTTGATAGCTCATACGATAGACGTATGCCTGCTACCTTTGCACTAAATCAGGTTATTCCCGGGTTGGACGGAAGGACTTCAGTTGATGTCTGTTGGTTCAAAGTATGAATTTTATATCCCATCGTCTTTAGCCTATGGCGAGAAGGGTGCTGGGAATGTTATTCCCTGCGAACTCAGCCTTAATCTTTGAAGTGGAATTGCTAGATGTAAAGCCTTATCAAGAAGAGGTTGATGCTGAAAATAAATCTATTGATGCGTCTAAACAGAATAAGACTGTTACTCCTGTAAAGGTCTCTAAGAAGAAAAAGAAAAATAATAATTAGCTAATTATAAATAAGATGAAAAAGATTTTTGTAGGAGCAGCTGCAGTAGCTCTAACAATCATGGGTGTATCTTGTAAGGGTGGCGTTAGTCTTAAGACTACAGAGGATAGTGCCGCTTATGCTCAAGGTCTGCAGGAAGGTAAGCGTTATGGAGAAATGATCTCTATGAGCGAATCTCAAGGAATGAAAATGGATAAGGAGGCATTCCTAAAGGGTTTTGAAGAAGCTCTTAAGGATAGCACTAAGTTTAGTTATTTTGCTGGTGGTATCACTGGTTCACAAATAGCAAAACAACTTATTGCTGATTCTGTAAATGTCAAGAATTATCTTGCTGCATTCAAGCTTGCTATAAAGGGAGATTCTACAGCTAAGTATATGATTCCAGATAGCATTGCTGAAAGTATCGTAATGCGTGCTCAGCAAATCCGTCAAGAAAAGGCTATGAAGGCTCAGGAAGCAGAGCTAGAAAAGCAATTCGGTGCTAACAAGAAGAAGGGTGCAGATTTCATCGCCGCATTTAAGAAAGAAGCTGGAGTAAAAACTACTGCTAGTGGTCTTGCTTATAAGGTAATCACTGAGGGTACAGGTGCTACTCCTACAATTGATGATACAGTTAAGGCTTCTTATGTAGGAACACTTATTGATGGTAAGGAGTTTGATAAGGGGATAATGTAGAGTTCCCACTTCGTGGCGTTATCCCTGGTTGGACTGAAATTCTTCAGTTGATGAAGGTTGGAGGTAAGCTTAAGGTTGTTATACCACAGGAGCTTGCTTATGGCGCACATAGCCAAAGCCCCTATAGAGCCATTCAGCACACTTGTTTTTTTGAAATCGAACTTAAGGACGTTAAGAAGGCTGAGGTTGCTCACTAAGAACTGTGAGATTTATGGAGCCAATTATTGATTGGTTTTGTAATCATCTAACTAAAAAAACTCTTCTACTGGTTATTCTCTAGTAGGAGAGTTTTTTTGTTTTTGAAGTGGTGTGTGCTTTATTTGGTATATTCAAAGAAAATGTTTACCTTTGCAGAGCAAACAAGAAAAATGGTCTCTTGGCCGAGTGGCTAGGCACCGGTCTGCAAAACCGTTTACGGCGGTTCGAATCCGCCAGAGACCTCAAGGCAAGTCCCGTAATCCATCTATAACAGGATTATGGGACTTTTTAGTTAGGTCGTCTTGCGCACTCTGAAAGGATAAAGGATTGTAATTCTGAGTCTATTGTATTTGCGGCACTCTCGCTACCTGATTATCGACAAAATCTCTCCAAGTGACAAGCAAACTTGTTATTGGGGAGGAACGTCAAGCTGTCTCATCTTATTTACTATATTAGAAGAATTAGGCAAAAGAGCTTAGGGTGAGTTTGTCCGTTTTATTGAAGGTGTTGAGGGTGTGTGTTTCTGAGAGATCACTAATTTTTGTTAAGAAATATAATTTCTTGCATTTTGTGTCTGAAAATTGCTTACCTTTGTGGTAGGCTTAAAGGCTAGATATGAATATTAGAGTACTGCAGTTAGGAAAATTTCATCCCATTAAGGGGGGTAGAGAAGGTTATGTATGCCTTCACTCTTGGCTTATCTTTGAGAGGGATAAGTTGCGATATGTTGTGCGCCTCTGATGATGATGATGTGGGAGAGACCCGCCTTAATGCACATGCTCGTTTGATCAAGACAAAGACGCTAGCTAAAGCTTGCTGCGACGATGATTTCTCCAGAGATGATTTCAGTCTTGAGGGAATCTGTCATGACTATGATATCATACACATACATTATCCCGATCCGATGGCAACATTGGCTTTGTTTCTGTCGGGGTATAAAGGAAAAGTGATTGTACATTGGCATAGTGATATTGTTAAGCAGAAGATCCTGTTGCAGTTTGTGAGCCGTTACTAAATTGGCTAATTCGCCGAGCTGATTTGATATTGGGTACATCGCCTGTTTATGTGTCGGATGCTCCCATGTTGAAGTCTGTTCAGGCTAAAGTAGATTACTTGCCCATTGGAGTTAGAGAGCGTGCGCCAGATGCTAGTTTGGTTGCCATGATTCGTAATCAATATCCTGGAAAGAAAATCGTGTACTCTATGGGACGTTTGGTTGCTTATAAAGGTTATGAGTATCTGATTGAAGCGGCTATGATGCTCCCTGATGATTATGTGATTCTGATTGGAGGGAGTGGTCCTTTGAAGGGTAAACTTCAGTCAATGGTGCGCAAGTATCAGTTGCAACAGAAGGTTTTCATACTAGGTTTTATCCCTAGGGAAGTAGAGTCTGCTTATTATGGTGCATGTGATGTCTTTTGTCTGAGTTCAGTGATGAAGACTGGAAGCTGTATGCCATTGTTCAGGTTGAAGCTATGAGTTGTGGTCGCCCTGATTGTAGCGACACGAATACCTGGTTCAGGTGTTTCTTGGGTGAATGAGCATGGTGTTTCTGGCTTGAATGTTACTCCGGGTGTGCCAGAAGAAATTGCAGATGCTGTTCAGAAAATTTGTGAGGATCCTTATGTGTACGAAAAATATAGCATGGGAGCTCTTTACCGCTATCATCGCTTGTTTACATTAGATGCGATGACAGACGGATTGATTAAGCATTATAAAAAAAGTACTAGAAGAATAAATGACGACAGTTTTTAAAAAGAATATTTGATGTCTTATTGGCACTAGGTTCGTTGGTGTTGTTTGCGCCAGTGATGTTGATTATATACGTGCTGATTAAGAAGGAAGATCCAGATGGCGATGTTATCTATGCTCAAGAGCGGGTAGGTTTGAATGGCAAACCGTTCAAGTTATATAAGTTCCGTTCAATGCATATGGATGCAGGAGCTCTTAATACTCCTCAGCTGTATGCCGGAGAAGATGATCCTCGTCTAACAAAAAGTAGGAAAGTTTATTCGAGCGCATCATTTAGATGAATTTCCTCAATTATGGAATGTTCTTAAAGGGGAGATGAGTTTTGTGGGACCTCGTCCTGAACGTCAGTATTATATTGACCAAATTATGGAGCATAACCCTGATTATGTTAAGCTTTATGCACTTCGTCCAGGCTTGTTCTCTTATGCAACTTTATATAACGGATATACAGATACGATGGAGAAAAATGCTCAAGAGATTGGAATATGACCTTCAGTATCTTGAAGATTATTCGTTTGGGACTGATATAAAAATTATTTATCTTACATCAATATCTATTATCTTTGGTAAGAAATTCTAAAACTATTATGATACAATACCACATTAAGAAAAAGCTTGCTATTGGGTACAGCATTTTTAGGACTACTGTTTATGAATAGTTGTGGTTCCGCAAAGCGCTATGCTTATATGCAGGATGTAGAGCTGGCTAAGCGTTATAGTGTTGACTATGAGCATAAGCTTGTTGTTGAGCCTGGAGATAGAATTCGTGTGGCTGTTCAGAGTGATTATCCTGAATTGGTTGCTCCGTTTAATGGTCTTGGCTTTCAAACATCAGTTCCCGGTGTTTCTGCTTCAAATTCAAGCTCAGGAAATAGTACTTCCGTACAAGAAATGAAAGGATTTGGATATACCGTAAATGAAAAGGGAGAGATTAATTTTCCCGTTCTTGGTTGGGTTAAAGTTGCAGGTTTAACTTTAGATGGTGTTTCTCGTCATCTCGAAGAGCAGATAAAGAAAAGCAAGTATCTTACAGATCCACGTGTAGAAACTATTTTTGCGAATTTTCCAAGTTTATATGCTAGGTGCTCTTAATGGTGTTGGCGGAAATGGTGGAGTATCAGGCGGTTATAGTGCCAATCAGAATGCTACATTTACAGCAATAAACTCAATTGGAGGAGGTGTTCTGCGTGTGAGTGATAAGCGTGATTTAAGTATCCTTGAGCTCTTGCTTATATGGGGATCTGCCTATCAATGCAAATATTGAAAAGGTTATGATCATCAGACGTATCAATGGGCAGTTTGTAACTTACCGATTGAATATGAAGTCAACTGATATTTACACTTCTCCTGCATTTTTATTTGAAGCAGAATGATATTGTATATGTTGAACCTTTGTATCGACAAAAGCAATTATGAAGGGATAGAACGAGCCCTTCAAATGTTGGGGTATGTGGCAACTACTATTACGTCCGTAGTAGCGATTACTACACTATTAAGAAGATAAGCGTATGGCAGCGATAATGGATAATAATAGTGTGAATAAACTAAATCAAGTAGGGGAACAATCAGACATCAATTTATTTGAGATATTCTTCCGCTTTGCTTCGCTATTGGCACTGGTATGTGCTCTCGATAATTGCTTGTACAGCTCTGATGTATTGGTATAGCGCTAGACAAAGCTATACTTATGAGAGTGTAGTCACTGTGATGATTCGTGATGCTGCTCAGAAAACATCAATTGATTTTGATTTGGCTTCTCGCAGAGCTTCTCGTATCAATGTTGATAGAGAGCTCTTCAGTTTCAGTCTCGCATCGTTATCGGAAGAGCTATAAAAGCCGTAGATGCACAGATTGACTATAAAGTCAAAGAGGATTTAGAACAATAGAGCTATACAAGAGCGCTCCAATTCAGATAGCATTTACTGATACACTTGACTTAGAACAGCGATTTAATATTGAATATAAGGATGCTGCGCATGTAAAGGTTACAAATCCGGAGTACAAAGAGGAACGCATTATTCCGATAGGTCAGGAAGTTGGCTATGGGAAAGGTCGTATGATTGTTTCGGCTGGTGAAGGTTATAATAGAGTTTGGCCAGCTTCAAATATTATGGTTACTCGCCATAGTATTAAGTCTCTAGCTGCAGTATACCAGAATTCAATTACTATTAGTCAGCCACAATCGAGAGCGTCTGTGTTGCGTTTGAGTCTGTCTGGCGATAATAAGGCTAAGATTACGAACTTCTTAGTAGCTCTTGTGGATTCATATAACGAGGAGAGCTCAAGTCTTCGTAGACAGATTGCTGAAAATACCTCTCGATTTATTTCTGAACGAATCAAGAGTTTAGGGCAAGAGTTAGATTCTGTATCCTATTCAACAGATAGTTTCCAGAGAGCTAATCGTTATATTATGCCTTCAAGTGTAGTTTCAGATTATGCTTCAATGTCTAAGGCTAATCAAACTGCAAGTGATGAAATTGAGACTCAGAAGCGCCTTACAAATTATTTCTTAGCGGAACTAAATAATCTAGCAAAGTCCCGTGAATATCTACCTGAAGGAATTGGTATTGAGTATAACGGCATAGAGCAGCAGATAAGTTTGTATAACAGTATTAAGCCTGAGTATGATCGCTGGTTAAAAACAGCAGGAGGTCAAACTGATCATCCCTATGGTGGTTAAGTATGCTGATGCTCTTCGTTCTATAAGAGAAAATATATCAAGAGGTCTGCGTAGTTATTTGGCTACACTGGATAGAAGACTTGCAGAGTTAAATAGAAGTAATTCTGAAGGTCTAGCTAAGGTTAGTGATATGCCAACCGAAGAGCGTAAGTGGCAAGACATTGAACGCCAACAGCGTATGAAGGAGAAAGCTCTATACAGATCTTTTGAGTCGTCGTGAAGAGAATAACTTCAATCAGACTATTCAAGTTGATGACTCTTATGTGATGGATGACGATACGGGTCCTACTGGTCCAGTTTCTCCAAATACGACGAGATCAATGTTGTTAGGTGTTCTCTTTGGAGTAGTACTTCCAACGATATTCTTTATCTTGCGTATGCTTATGGACAATAAGGTTCATTCTCGTCGTGATGTCGTTAATGCTGTTACTATTCCTTACCTTGGCGATATACCTTTGTCAGATGATAAGAATAGTTTCTATAGCATTACTGAGCAAGGAACTGACTCTGTAACGGAATCGTTCCGTATTCTAAGAACAAACTTAAGCTTTCTTAGCTGATGATTCTTTAGGACGTGCTCAGCGCATTATTTGTGCTTCTTTTTGGTGAATCTGCAGGTAAGACTTTTATCACGAACAATCTAGCACTCAGCTTAGCTTTTACTGGTCGTAAGGTTGTAATCGTAGACCTTGATATTCGTAAGAGCTCTTTATCAAAGAGACTTGGTCTTGGTGGACATGATGGTGTCACAAATTATCTCGTTCATGAGCAAGTTCAGCTCCAGGATATTGTATATAATCACCCAGAATTATCATCTATTAAGGTTATCCCTGCAGGACATTCAGCTCCTAATCCAGCCGAACTGCTTCTGCGTTCACGTCTAGATCAGTTGCTAGACGAACTTAGTCCAAACTTTGACTATGTTCTGATTGACGGTGTTCCTTATGGCGTTGTTGCCGATGCTGCTATTACTAACCGAATTGCAGACTTGACAATCTTCGTACTCCGTGCTGAGGTCCTTGATAGACGCTCTTTGCCTGAACTTCAGAGCCTATACGATGCTAAGGTATTGAAGAATATGGCTGTCATCTTAAATGGTGTAACAAAGAGTTCTTCAGGTTATGGCTATGGTTACGGCTATGGTTATGGCTATGGTTATGGCTACGGTTACGGAAATAAGCCTAAGAAAAAGGGAATCAAGAGCTTCTTTATGAGCTTGGTAAGTTTCTTTAAGTTCTAATATTTTTCTTTAATTAAGATAGGAATGATGCATGGCAAGCATGCTTATCTTATTATGACACATGCTGATGAGTATCTGTTACAGGTGCTCATCAGCATGCTTGATGATAAGCGTAATGATATTTATATTCATGCTGACAGTAAATGGGTAAACTTTGCCCAAGAGAAGTTCAATACTCAGCATGCGGGATTATATATTCTGTCTCATCGTCTAGATGGACGCTGGGGGGATATAAGTCTCATGCATATTGAATATGAATTGTATCGGACGGCTTATGCTCGTGGTGGATATGATTACTATCATTTGCTTTCGGGGAGTGACCTCCCAATAAAATCTCAAGACTATATTCATAGTTTCTTTGCTAACCAAAAGGGTAAGCCATTTATCAGCTACTGGAATTATGGAGGTTCGGCAGCTGATACCTATTATAAGGTGAGTCGTTATGCCTTTGGGATGCGCCTGGAAACAAGTCCCTTTGTTGCGTAATCGATACCTGAATATTGCAGTCGCTAAGATGCGCCGAGTGGTATCGTCTATTCTGTTTCAAACTCTTGGGCGAACGTGAGGATTCTAAAAACTTTTTAAGGGAGCTAATTGGTCTTCTCTGCCTGCGGAGTGCGTTGAGCTATTGCTCGCCAGAGAGAAGCAAATGACGAAACGATTACGCTGGACTAGAAATGGGGAAGAAGTCTTCTCTCAAACGATATTATGGCAGGATTATTTTTGCTCCCTAAAGGTATCCCGATGAGTGATTGCTGGGATGATTTACGCTTGGTAAATTGGCAAGATACGCCTCATTCTCCTGATATATTTAGGCTGAAAAATTTCTCTGAAATCCGAAAGAGTCGTAAACTCTTTGCTCGTAAATTCTCTTCTACTGTTGATAGGGATATCATTGATTTAATTCAATCTACCTTTACATCGAACTCTAAAAATGAATCAAATAACATACAAAATAGCTGAGCAGTATATGAGCATTGCGCACCCTCAGGGTGTGGATTGTGTGCAACAAATGCTGAGTAAATATGCTCCTTTTATCGTTAAAGGAGCCTGCTCAAGGACAAGAGATGCGCCTATCGGTAGAGGTTGTGGATACCCTAGGCGAATCTAAGCGTGAGCAAGAGTTGGAGTCTGTGAAGAGCTGTGTGCATGAGGCTAAGGTATATACTTCTGGTGATGGCTATTATTTGAGTATAGAGAGTGGTAATGCTTTTTGTTGAGGGGCATGTCTCTAAAGACTGGCGCAATCTAAAAGATTGTTGCTGATTGGACTAATCCTCGTTATGCCAATGTCATTGACCGCATGATTATGATTGTCTTCTCAATGGCAATCTTACCTCTTGGTTATCTTAAGGTGCATGCGTCTGTCATTGAGTTAAAGGGTAAGGCCCTTATCTTTATGGGGGTCAGTGGTACGGGGAAGAGTACGCATAGTAGATTGTGGTTACAGCATATCCCCGAGAGTACTTTGCTCAATGATGATGAGCCTTTTGTTCGATTAGATGAATCGGGTAAAGTTCTTGTTTATGGTTGTCCATGGAGTGGAAGCACTGAGTGTTATCGACCAATTTCAGCAGAAGTAAAAGCCTTTTGTTCACTTATATCAAGCGCCATATAACGAACTAAAACCACTTAGTCCTCGAGAAGCTCTGATGTCTTTATTCTCATCAAGTGGTTTCTTGTTGAATGAGAACTGGAGCCGCAATCAAGTATTTGATAGTGTGAGTGCAGTATTGTCGAAGGTAAAGGTTTACCGCCTAGATAATAGACCTGAAGAGGAGGCTGTAAAGCTGACGAGAAGTTTAATTGATTTAGAATAGTTTGATTTTATGCATACCATTTATAAAGCTCCTCAAGCCTCACTCTTAGATAATATCAAAAGCTGATTTGCTTGAAGGACGAAGTGTAAGATTGCAAGCTAAGGGCTGGAGTATGTTACCTATGATTTGGAATGAACGAGATACTTTAGTGTTGGATCCTATTTCTCAAGAACAACTCAAAGTGGGTATGATTGTGTTTGCGCAAACGGGCTCAGGTCGTTACATCATTCACCGCATTGCTCGTATTGTAGGCACACGAATAGAATTGCGAGGTGATGGCAATCCATATCAGGAGGAGTATGTCCATCCTCAGACTGTATTTGGAGAATTGGTTGAAGTGCAGCAAAAGAATAGATGTCTAAAAAAAGGTGATTGGCGTTGGAGGGCTTATGCTTTGTTATGGCCTAAGAATGGAAATATCCGCAGAATACTTCTGTTCTTTTATCGGCGCTTATTCCTAAGATAAAAGGCTAGTTTTATTAGGTATATTCCGTACTGAACATAAAATATATTGATGGGTCGTTGCAAATAGATGTTTTGCGACGACCCATCATTTTTGTGGACTCTTGCAATATCCTTGAGCCTATTGCATAATACGGCACTCGCTGCGTTATTATCGACATTCAGGCTTGGTCATTTACAAGAGTAAACTCCCTGCGCCTTCAGTCTCAATGCCTTGCGATTACCGCATTCTGCAAAGCCCCACAAAAGAACAAGTAAAACTTATTCTTTTTGGAGACCGTGCAACGGTCTCATCCTTATTTTAGTTAGTCTAGATTTATAAGTACACGTAAACACTTTAGTAAGTACATGCACTTACTTCAGTGAGTGCGCGTACTTAAATCAGTAAGTACGTAGTACTTTCTGGAGACTTCAGCTGAAGTCTGTACAAACTTCAGCCGTAGTTTGCACAGACTACACGTGTAGTCTGTACAGACTTCGCCGAGGTTTTGAGTTTAGGTAAGGCAAGCATCGTTTTCTCTTCGTGTAATTCAGATATTTTTGATGCGGTTGCCCTGGTTTAAGCGGTCTCTAATAGTGTGATTATAGCTATCTTTGTGCCTATAAAAATAATAGGGTGATGAATAGATTTCATAGAGCATATATATTAGGGGAAATTTTACTCTCAGTCTTAACTGCTAAAGCTCAGACGACGAGGACAGAGAGAGAGCTTAAGGCTGACCAGTATTATTACCAAGGCGTCTTGGCTGAGAAGCAAGGCGATAAGCGTTCTGCTCTAGATTTATATGAACATGCCTATCGCCCTAGACCGCCAAAAATGCGGCAGCGGCCTTAGCTCTAAGTGTGCTATACAAAGAGGGCAATCAGCAGGCTAAAGGCAGATAGCCTTATGGCTCAATCTTATGCTCTAGACAATAGCGATATGTCGGTGATGATTGCTTATGTCGATGCCTTGTTTCGTCAAAATAAGACGGATAAGGCTATCGATATTCTAGAGCAATGGTTAAAGAAAAAGCCCTAATGATGATACTATCGCTAAGATCCTAGCTTACACATATTTTCATTCAGGGCATATAGATAAAGCTGTAGTCCTCTATACTCGTTTGCGAGATGAAAAATAAGAGTCTTCCTAATGAGTATGCTAAGTATAGCCTGCGTATCGCTTCGATGTATGATGATACTGAGAAGCATGAGCGTGCTATGGAAGAGTTACATCACTTGATGTCTGTTTTCCCTGAGCAGCCAACTGTGGCACTACATTGCATTTCTTATCTTCAGAGTAAGGGCTACTATGCAGAGTCTTATAAGATGTTGCAGCAGTTAGAGCAGCAAGGAGGTGTTTCTAATTTAGAACTTTATCCCCTATATCTGCGCTATTATGAGTCTGTGGCTGACACAGCAGGGCAGAAGCGTATTCTCACCGATATGATTAATGAGGAGCGTATCGCAGGAGAAACCAAGATGAATAATTGGTTGTCTTTCATTCAGACGAAGGAAGGTTCTACTGATACAATCCCCCAAGAGTACAATCCTATTTTTGATAAAATCCTACTCAAACACCCTGATGATACTAATATCCGCTTGATATATGCGCGCATCTTGGAGGCTCAAAAGAATAGGACTAAGTCTATCGAGCTCTTGGAGTCTTTGAGTAAGACGATGCCTGAGGATGCCGAAGTTTGGACTTTGTTGCTATTCCAGCTCATGGTTGAAGAGCGATATAAGGAGGTCATCGCCCTTGCTCCTAAGGCCGTGCAGTACCACCCTACAGAGTGGCGAATTGTCTATTTTGCCTCAATTAGTTATTATCAGCAGGAGCAGAAAGCTCAATCTGCTATTAGGTATCTGAAGAATGAATTGCGTCGTTTGGATACGCTCTCTATCGCAGATTTTGGACGCTCTAAGTTGTGGGCTCAGTTAGGCGATCTGTATGATGCTCAGTCTGATAAGAAGCAAGCTATGGAGGCCTATGATAAGGCCGTTTCTTACGATGCTGATAATGCGGAGGTATTAAATAATTATGCTTACCTCTTAGCTTTAGAAGGCAAGGACTTGGAGCAAGCCGAACGTATGGCGCTTAGAGGACTTAAGAATGATAAGAATAATGAGAATCTACTTGATACCTATGCTTGGATTTTGTACCTCAAAAAGCAATATAGCTTGGCTGAGTTGTACATGCGCAAGGCAATAGAGCAAGTAGGAGAAGATATAAATGCAACGTATTATGACCATTATGGCTTTATCCAATTAGCTCAAGGGAAACCTGATGAAGCAAGAAAGCTATGGTTACAAGCGTTAGAATATTATCGTCAGGACCTTAAAACAGAAAGTTCTGTACGAGAAAAGAAAAAAAGCAAAGGAGCAGATACGCCTTTTTGGAGGAGGAACTCAAAAAAACTCCCTAAGTAAAAAGAAACAAAGAATGAATACTAATAGGATTGTACTCAGTGGAGCGGTAGTATTATCGCTATTGCTTAGTGCTTGTGGTACGAAAAAGATACGTTATAATGATGAGAAAGCACCTGTAAGGGTTGCGGCCGTGAGCTTAGATGAGAAAAAGCTTGTTGTGGGTACTCATTATGCCCACTATGATGACTTTATTGCTTGTCGGGCTACTGTGCAGGCAGAGATAGCACTGGGGGCAAAAGAGTTTTTAGTTCCAAGGTAAATCTGCAGATGGCTAAAGGACAAGGTATTAAGCTCTCAGTAGTTCCTTTTCCTTTGCTTGAGGCTGTGCGCGTGTGGTTTACTCCCAGCGAAGTCGTCATTGTAGACGTTATCAATGGGCGTTATGTGCAAGAGAATTACGCTACCTTGAGTGAGCATCTAGGCTTTACGTTAGATTATAGTCAAATCGAAGCATTGATACTTGGGCGAGTTTTTGCCCCCGGTAAAAGCTCGAGCAAGGAAGATATTAAATCTCTTGAGTTTACTCATGTGCCAAAATGAGTATTATCAGTTTGATGGGCAATTAAGAGGTCTTGATTACCAGTTTAGGCTATCCCAATTTAGTAAGTTGGAAAAATTTCAAGTTCTTAAGAATAAACAAATTCGTTTGTTTGATGCTCAGTACCGTATGGTTTCGACTCAGATACCTCCAGGGAGGCGACTTATACGCTTTATGGCAATATGGGAGCTAAGGCGCGAGGTTCGTTAAATCTACAATGGCCTAGAGTAGAGCAACTTGGTAATGCTGATAATCTGCAATTGACTCCTAATATCAAGAGCAAATATGAGCGCATTACTTTAGACGGAGTCCTAAAAATGATAGGAGGTATCCATGAATAGATACGTACTGATTGCGGGTATTATTTGTGCTGAAGCCCTCGGTGTATCGGCTCAAACGCAGAGTAAAGCAAGTGCGTCGCCTAGAAAAGCAACGCACTGAGATGCAAAAAGAAGATAGAGAAGACAAGTAGGGAGTTACAGCTCATACAGAAGCATGGTGCCGAAGAACATAAACGTTTGAAGCTCGTGCAAGAGCAAGTAGCTAACCGCAAAGAGGTAATATCTGTAATCGGTAAGGAGATGGAAGTGCTCCAAGGGCAAATAGATTCTCTTGGGGGACGAATAGCACATCTACGTAATAGAGAGAGTCGCATACTCGCTCAGTATGCTCAAAGCGTTAAAGCCCTCCAGCATAGTAAAAGAGGGACGTAATCAGATGATATTCTTGCTTTCAGCTAAAAAGCATCGGAGAAGCAAGAGAGCGTCAGCACTTCTTGAGTAAGTATGCTTTGTCAGCTAGTCGTTTGGCTAAAGAACTTAAAGAGACTAGAGGTGAAATCCAGCGTACACAAGATGTCGTCAATGCTACGCACGAGCAAAAAGCTGTAACCTTGGCTTTACGTGATAAAGAGCGTAAGGCTCTGGAAGTAGAGGAAGGTAAGCATTCATCTAATATATCCAACCTAAAGGGTCAGGAAAAGAAACTGAGTCAAGATTTAGCTCGCCAGCGTAGGCAAGCTAGTCAATTAGATGCTCAAATTCAAGCTCAGATTGCTGCTGAAATAGCGGCTGCCGAAGCGCGTGCTCGTAAGGAGCAAGAGCTCCGTGAGCGCAAGCGAAGACAAGCACAAGCAAGTAAACAGTCTAGAACAAAAGAACCTAACAAGGAAGAAGTTCAGACACAGGAGCAAGAGACAGAAGCTAGTCAGAGTGAAACAAGCCGTCAATCTTCTATCCGTGGTGGCTATGCTATGGATGCTGCGGAGCGTAAGCTGTCAGGTGGTTTTGCTCAGAATAGAGGTCGTTTACCTATGCCCGTACGAGGTCGTTATGATTTAGTGCGTCGCTTCGGCATGCAGCAGCATAGCGAATTTAGCCGAGTGAGCATCAGTAATGGAGGTATAGACCTGCGTGTGTATGGGGATAGAAACGCATACTGTGTATTTGAGGGTGTCGTGAGCCGTGTATTTGTAACTTCGGGTTATGGTCAGAGCGTCATTGTGCGTCACGGTAACTATCTTACAGTTTATGCCAACCTCTCAAGCGTACGAGTTTCATCCGGTCAGCATATTTCGTCTGGTTCTGTTATCGGTACAATCAGTAGTGATGATAGTGATGGCAGAGGCAATGTCTTGCACTTTCAGCTCTGGCATGAGCGTAGTAAGCAAAATCCTGAGGCTTGGCTAAGACGATGAAATTAGCAACTATTGGTACATTTGATGGTGTTCATACTGGGTCATGTCGCTTTGCTCAGTGAGCTAAAGCACCTTGCTCTATCCTTGGGAATGAGTCCTGCAGTTGTCACATTTGACCCTACACCTATTCAAGTGCTTCGTCCTGAGCATGCGCCCAAAACACTTATGACTATAAGCGAACGTATTAGTGCTGTTCGTAGTGTAGACATAACTGATATTATTCTACTGAACTTTAACCCGAACTTGGCTAAGTTAAGTGCAGAGGAGTTCATGCTATTGCTTCGAGATAAGTATGGCGTTCAAGCCTTATTGGTTGGTTATGACCATCATTTTGGAAGAGGAGCAAGGTTAAGTTTTTGAAGAGTATCAAGGCTTAGGAGAACAAATAGGTATTAAGCTCATACAAGCTAAACCACTCCTAGCAGAGGGTGAACCCGTTAGTTCTAGCCGTATTCGTGAGGCTTTGCTAACTTGTCGATTGGGAGAGGCCAATAATCTACTAGGGCGTTCGTATTCTTTGAGTGGTCAAGTCGTCGGAGGCTTGCAAATTGGTCGTAGTCTAGGTTATCCTACGGCTAATCTCAAACTTGACGATGCTCAACTATTGGTACCTGCTGATGGTGTGTATGCCGTGAGAGTACAGTTAGATAATTGCTCCTGCGGTCAGCGGACATCACTTTATACGGGTATGCTTTGTATTGGTAATCGTCCCTACACTAAGTGAGGGACTTGCTCGTACCATAGAAGTGCATATCTTTGATCTTAATACAAATCTATATGCACAGCACATGACGCTGTTTTTTGAGCATTATGTGCGTCCTAATAGAAAGTTTGCTTCTTTAGATGAATTACAGGAGCAAATACAGAGAGATGAAATAGAAATAAGAGCTTACTTTGGTGAGCATAAATAAGAAATACTAGATTATGGATAAGCAAACATTAAAGATTGCGCTCATTGGTTATGGTCGTATGGGGCATATGCTTCATAAAATAGCTGAAGGAAGAGGGCATCAAATTGTTTTGACAATAGATTCTGCTGATGATGCTGCTTGGGATAGTCCACTATGGCAAGATATAGATGTAGCGATTGAGTTTACTCAACCAAGTGTCGCATACAGCAACTGTTTACATTTGCTAGAGAAAGGCGTTGCGATCGTGTCTGGAACTACTGGCTGGGCTAACGAACTAGAAGACCTTAAGAAGCAAGTTTTAGAGCGTGGGGTAAGTTCCTTAATGTGGGCTTCAAACTTTAGTATAGGGGTTAATTTATTCTTGGAAATCAATCGCCGTGTAGCTGGACTTATGGAACACGTCGGGCAGTATAAGGTGATGATGGACGAGACGCACCATATTCATAAGTTAGATGCTCCAAGTGGAACGGCCATTACCATTGCCGAGAACATCATACAGTCTATGCCTAGTCGTTTGGATAATTGGCATTTGGCTGGAGAGGGTGCTGAAGCATCAGATAAAAGCCTATCTATTACAGCGCATAGAGAGGGCGAAGTGCCCGGTATTCATAGTGTTACTTATTCGTCTGATGTAGATCGCATCACCTTGACGCACGAAGCTTATGGTCGTGAAGGTTTTGCTGAAGGTGCTGTCGTCGCCGCAGAATATATAGCAGGACGCCAAGGCGTGTTTACTATGAATGATTTACTTAATCACTTTCTAGAAAAATAATTAAGATTATGGCTCTCAATCGTTATATCCCCGATAAAGAAACTCCAAAGAAACGTACTTGGCGTTATGTGCTAGGTGCTGTGATGTGTCTAGCTACAATCGCTTTCTCAGCTTGGGCTGGTTGGGCATGGCTTATTGTATTGCCTTTTGTAGCGGACTATTATTTTACGAAGTTCATCAATTGGTCTTGGGGTCGTAATCATCGTAATCCTATTATAAAAGGATTGGTTTCTGTCGTAGGAGATGTGCTATATGTGATTGTTACAATTACGTTTATCTTTACATTCTTCTTCCAAAACTTTGGTATTCCGTCATCATCATTAGAGAAAACCCTGCTAACGGGCGATTATTTGTTTGTAAGTAAACTCAAATATGGTCCTCGTTTGCCTATGACGCCTCTGAGCTTGCCCCTTGTACATAATCGCTTGGGCGATATGGAAACATACAGCATAGCATGGACTTTACCTTATAAACGTTTAGCTGGTTATGGTAAGATTGAACGTAATGACCTTGTTGTATTTAACTTCCCTGCAGGCGATACGGTCGCAACGCGCATGACTAACCCTGACTACTTAACGCTCTGCTATATGTACGGTCGTGATGTCGTTAATCACGATAAAGCTGTTTATGGTGATATTGTTTATCGTCCTGTAGATAAGCGTGACCATTACGTTAAGCGTCTTATCGGTATGCCCGGAGATACTTTACAGATTAAGGATGCACAAGTTTATATCAACGGTAAGGCTCAGAAAAATCCAACGCACATGCAGTTGAATTATTTAGTGCAAAACGAATGGTCTTGAACTTACAAAAAGAACTACTCGATGAACTAGAAATCAAATTACCGAGATGTGTCGGAGCAACCAGCATTACAGGCTGTTAGCCCTGAACAGATTGAGCAGTTTAAGGCTCAATCAGGCTTAAGTCCGATTGATGATAGTGGTAGTTATGGTCGTATCTATGAGATGCCACTAACAGAAGAGATGAGAATGCGCCTTAAGGGTGAGGCTGGTATTGTCTCCATTGTCCGCACTCACTATACTCCAGACGCTAGCACGCTCTATCCCTTAGGACTACATCCAGATTGGACTGTAGACAATTATGGTCCTATTTATATCCCTAAAGCTGGGGTAACTATTCAACTTAATCCTCTGACTTATGCTACTTATGAGCGTTGTATCAGAGCCTACGAAGGGCATAAGCTAGAAGAGCGTTTGGGGCAGTATTTCATAGATGGTAAGCCTGCTACTAGCTATACCTTTGCTCAGAATTATTACTGGATGATGGGGGATAATAGACATAATTCAGCTGATAGCCGTGCTTGGGGCTTTGTGCCAGAAGACCATATTGTAGGGACTCCATCATTCTTATGGCTATCGCTTAATGATGAGCAACCTCTCTTCTCGGGTGGCATACGTTGGAGCCGCATGATGCGCTTTATTACAGGTAAATAAGTAAAAGGTAAGACCGACTCTCATGAGCCTACTCTTGTCTACTGCATACGCTCCTCTTGTCGAGTATATGATGCAAATCTATGCTTATCAAGGGGAACGTATTTTTATTGAGGCACACGAGCATATCGTTAAGCAAAGCTGGCGTAATCGTTGTGATATTCTTACTGCTAATGGCGTTCAGAGTCTAACTATCCCTATTGAACGACCTCAAGGAGGAAAGACACTGATTAAGGATATTCGTATTAGTGAACATGGTGCTTGGAGGCATGTCCATGAGCAGGCTATTCGTTCTAGTTATGGGAGTAGCCCATACTTTGAGTTCTATTGGGACGACATCAAGCCTTTCTACGAGAAGACTTATACCTATTTGTGGGACTATAACATAGACCTTTTATTGAGGCTTTGTAGGCTGATGGATATAGACGTACAACTAGAAGAAACATCAGACTTTATTCCATTGAAGGGCTCTGATGAAAACTTTCTTGATATGCGTTACAGCTTTCATCCTCGTCAGCTTAATAGAGAGCGTGACAGAGCCCTTGCCTTATTATCAGCCTTTTTGCCTCTCGTCATGGTTTTGTTTCGCAACTCTCAGTTTTGGATTTGCTTATGAATATGGGACCTGAGAGCTTGTTGTATCTCCATCAAAGTCTTCAAAGATTATGATTCGTATAGGCTTTATAGGCTTAGGCTATCGGGGTAGGTATCTCTTGAAAGTTATTGACCTCTATGCCTGATTTGGTGAATGTCGTTGCTCTTGCTGACCCATCACCCGAAGAGGATTTGAGGCAAGGCTCTTGGCATATCTATGATAAGGGTAGAGATGACTACCGTCGAATGGTCGATACCGAGGGTTTTAGATCTTGTGGTGATTGCGTCTCCTTGGGCTTGTCAGGTTGAGCAAGCTCTGTATGCAGTGCGTGCAGGTTGTCATGTCGCTTTAGAGATTAAAGGCGGATTAGGTGTAGGGGAGTACGATGAACTTGAGCAAGAATTGCAACAAAAGAGGGTTAAAGGCTTTTTCCTCTAGAGAATGCGCTTTTTAGAGAGAGGTTTTATCCCTTCTTCAGATGTGTAAGGCTGGTTTGCTTGGTCAGATTGTGTATATGCGTGGAGGTTATAGGCATGATTTGCGACAGATATTGCTTGCTTCAGATGGCTCTTTACCCGATAAGGGCGAGGGACGTTGGCGTTTGCCTTATTATTGGGAGGGGCAGGCTGATATTTATCCTACTCATGGTTTTGCTCCTTTGGCTCTTATCGCAGGCCTGCCTTATCATGATAATATTATGATGGTGCAGAGTTGCTCTTCCGCTTCTTGGGGGCTAACAGAAAGAATGTCCACTGACCTCGGTGCAAGTGTAGATAAATCAAAAGATACTTGGAGACGTCGTTAGTACGCAGATTAGAACCGAAAAAAAGGAATTTTGATAACGCTAACTCATGATACGACCCTACCGCGTCCCCGTAGTTTGGACTGGGAAGTACAAGGAACAAAAGGAGTATGGAATGGCGAGCGTAGGCAGATTTATATAGAGGATAGAAGTCCTTTAGAGCAATGGGAAGACGATAGCCCTTATATCAATGAGTACGTGCATGAGTATTGGACTAAATGGGGAGAGGAAGCATTTACAGATAGATGAGCATCATGAAGGCATGGATTACATCATGCTAAGGGCTATGATTGAAGACATGCTGGGAGGCACTATCTATCCCGTAGGCATTAAAGACCTTGCTCTTTGGTGCAGTATAACAGAGTTGTCAAAACAATTTAATCCAATCAATCAGAGCTGATTAGGTGTCTTTCAGAATTATGAAAAAGTATTGGGGTTAAGTTATTTAAATAACTTAGCCCCAATACTTTATTCTTGAAATTACTAACTTGACTACGCTGGAATACCTCCTATGATGAGTAACTTAGGTTTCTTGATTCCTTCTAACTTATAGTAACCTTTATCAGAATTTTTCTGTAACTCTCCAGCTTCTTTGAAGACAGATACCTACACCGGCATAACGATGGTAAAGGCGTCCATGCTCCATTTCTCTGAGTAAATCATACTTTACAAGAGGGTAGTGCCAATATAGTTCTTCCTTATACTCATAAGCTTTGCATAAGCTCTGTACAAACCCTCTCAAAGGTTGCCTTCGTGGGTACATGTTCCTTTTTCTAGGCTGTAGGTTAGAAGCATGACGTAGTGCTTGTGCAATATGTCCTATGTTTAATAAAAGCTGGAAGCGCCAGTCAATCCCTGAACCATGTTCTTTATGAGCAAGATATCCATTCCTACCTTCGTATTCGAGATCGAAAAGTGGTTGCTTCAAGAGTGCGATTATTCCAGGCCATAAGTAGCTAGCATTCCACTGCCATGACCTAGCATCAATAACCTCATTAGTTAGTTGTGCAAGAGTAGAGAATTGTGAATCTGAACAATCAAAGTCAAGACTAAAATCAATTTGTCCTTGTAGCGTTTTTGTTTAGCTCCAATAGGAGTATGCTGTCTCGTCTACTTGGATGCTTATGAAGGTAGCGGAGCTTCTTTTTGTTCAAAGGCCAAACGAGGATGGTTGCTATCCTCTGCCGTACATAAATATTCCTCTATATTAGAGCAGTAAGGAGCAATGGAATCTAGAAGTAAAATGTAGCTACGCATGCTCGTGTAAGTTCTAAGTTTAGAGTCGATGATAAGATTCCAAACAATACGCATCCATTGCTTGTAAGCCTTTATAGCTACGAGTCTGCTCGTCTGTATTGTCAATAAATAGCATTAAGGCATAGAGTGCTATACGTTCTCTCATCCCTAATTTATTCTTGTCGAGAAAGTATGGATAGGCTTGCTGTTTTGGTATCTAGTTCCCATGGACTATGCAGGAGTTTGCTGTATTTTTATTCCGTTTGAACTAGCGAGGAAATCAAAAAAATACAACCATTTTATCTAAACGATCTTCAGAAGAGTCTAGGATAGTTTCATAGGGCAAAAAAAGCGTGTATAAACTTCTCCAGTGAAACTTTTCCGTGAGTTCTGTAGGGATAGTATTGTTGATAGGATTTTTCAGACAAGCTAACCCAAAGGTTATAAAAGTAACGATTGAATAGACGCAAATATCTAAGATCAAAGTCTTTGTAAATATCGTCTGTAATATCGTCCATAGCTTCTCCCCAAGCTAAATCTGCCCATGTATGATCTAGTTTTTCTATCATAACTATCAGACTTAGAAAAAGTCATGCCCATGTTTGCGTAGATAGTTAATAAAGTCTGCTTTTTAGGTTTTTCAACAGAAGAGAGTGGTTTGCCACGACCATTCATTTTAATATACAAATCATCAGATAGATTATACTCCCCGATGTCCAGAGTTTGGAACTGTATACGATTTAAATCGTCTAGTTGTAATTGGGTTATTGCTTGTTTGGCTTCTATATAATCGAGCAAATGTAACATCCCATCAATAGTAGGGTCATAGGCATAGCTCGAAGTAAACCATAGTAGTTCACTGATATACTGACTAGACGTTTTTGTTTTCTCTTTGACGATAGCCGGCGACAAAACTTTCTGAGCAGATTTTTTGGCAGAAGTCTCTAGCTGATGCTCGTGTAGCATAGCTAAAGCGACGAAGTAAGTTTAGAAGTATGTGTAAAGATTTCTCTAGTCTGCCGACATGCTTATCTATGTGGATGTACCAGTAAAGTAGCCAAAGAGTAGTTAATCTTTGTTGCCCATCAAGAGGTATAAAAGTCTCCTCATCACTATTGGGATTACGCTTTTCTATAGAACCATAGATTAAGTCGAGATTGATAATCCCATCATGAGCACTGAGATGCTCAAATAAATAATCAAGGAAATTTCGTCCTTTATCGTTGAGTTGCTCAGAGCCTATTTCTTTTGGGGCGTCCCTGTGCATAATCTCGTTGCAACATAGGGATTTCAATAGCAGCATAGCGAGCAATGAAAGATATAAAGTTTGTTGTAGACATAGTTTCTAGTTATTAGAGTGGACAAATTCCTTGATAGATTGGTAGATATAGTCTTCATGAGCATGTTTATCCTGCTTGCTCCATTTATCTAGACGAGCTTCAGCATTTGGAAAATATTTCATGAAAAGCAATCCTCGTACCTTGAGGGATGGAAGCGTCCTTGTGCATCACGTTCCCTAATTGTGTTTCGTTTCTGTATAAATAGGTCATTGCCATAACTTCTGTTGATAGAGGCATCTAATAGAACGAGGTTACCTAGAGATTGGCTGAACTCGTCTCCTGTTTCTCCCTCAGCGGAACTAATATCTTCTCTTATCGCTTGGAAAAGTTCGTCATCAGACTCACTTCGATTGATATAGCTTTTCAACCTTAAGCCTAAGAGTTTCATCCCACTCTTGTTTTGATTGAATGGGGGATGCGTTCGAACCATTCGAGTTGGGCATTGAGACCTTTGATAGTTTTCTCTGTCTGTGAATCTATATGTTCAATATCCCAACCAGATTGTCGTTTTCCAGTTGAATTGAATTCGTCGAATGGGAAACGTTCGTAACTATTGGGGCGTAGGCAGAGCTGGATGTTATGGAGCAGTAAAAGAGCTCGTACGTTAATTTTATTGTACAAGTTCTTCCTATCTTCCTTCGGAGTATCCTTAAGGAAGAATCCGTTATCTCTGCTATAGGCTAAGTACGAAAAGACGGGGAGTTTTTTGATTTCTGCTTTTAGTTCACTAACCAATTGATCTATACTTGCATGGAAGCCAAGGTTAGTACTTATGGAATAAAGCTTCTCGGTGCTAACTCCTTGGCTTGTAAGGAACCCAATATAGTGGTAGAGGGTATGATTTTCATACCAAGTTTGGATGGTAATGAAGATATTGAGTACTCGTTTCCAAAAATAATTGAGGCTAGTGTGCTTATGCTCAATGAGATATTCAATACAGTCAAATAATCTTTTGCCATTTAGCTCATTAGCTAATGACTGGTCTGATTTAAAGAGATTAATAACCATACTAAAGAGTTTCTGTATACGTACCTCCGGTTGCTGTTCTTGACCGAATGCAAAGCTCCAAAAGTCAGATTTGCGAAGCGTCTGTTCTATATGATCCCAAGTCCTAGATAATTCTATTTGTTCACGTAGTGGATTTTTGCTCGAAGTTAGCTCTGTTGAGTAGCATCGCTTTTTATGAGTTCTACATCAGCTAGTGGAATCTTTCCTATATTATTACGTTCAAAAAAACCTTTATAGGGTCTTCTTGTGCATCTACCTCATACCAAATAACTTTTTACTTGGTTTAAGAATATCCTTTGAAATCATCATCATCAACTCCTTTGTTTTTCTGTGAACCAATAATGAATTGCTTCATAGGCACGAGCGATATGCCAAAAGTCAATGCTACGTTCTAATTCAGTAGGTATAATAACCTTATCTCTCTCATCTAGAGAAATCGATGTTAAAGCAGTAGTGATTTCTGGAGCGAGTTTGGTAGGTCAGAGTAATCGTTGAGTATTTGTTTCTTCCTCGGAAGAACTCATTGAAGTAGTGAATAATCAGTGTGATTGTTGTTAAACGTTGCTGACCATCGAGTACTTCATAAAGACCATTTTCCGCATTGTTAGGGAGTAAAAACAAGTGGTTGGAGGCAATAGAAATTATTTTCATTTTGCCCACTTTGCCCAAATTTCCAAATATCATCAAGGAGTTTAATTACTTCTTGTTTCCCCAACGATAACCTCGTTGGTAGTTGGGAATAAAAAAGGTATGGTCTGCAAGAGCAGAGATAGGATATAGTTGCATAAGGTATAAATCTAATTGTTTTAGTATGCTATAATATAAGTATCATTCTATTTTTAGGGCATATTTAGTAAGATTTTGCGCAATCTCATTTACAGATATAGAATTCTCTGTTGTATTATCTCCATAGAGGTCTTTACGCATGATGTGCATAAGCTGTAAAAGCTCTTCGGTCAGGCGTAGATAAAAAGCTCCTATCCATATCTTTTATTGTAGGTAGATTCCATACTGAGCAAATCCAGTATTTTTCTCTATTTGAGAAATAATGCCTTGAGTATTTTTCCTCTGTAGCATGTAGCTTAAGGTAGCTAATCTGAAAGATGAGATCAATGTATTCATTTCTCTCAACACTTCCTCTCTCAGGAATAGTTAGTTTACCATCTTGCAAAATGCTATTTAGATGAACTAAAAAAATCATGATAGATAGCTTGTTTCTTCTCAAAGATTTTTAATGCTTTTTTTCTCGCTTTTTCTTGACTCTGAGTTTGTCCTTGCAAAAGGAAAAACTGTTACAATAGCTGTCAAGACAACTCCAATCAAAGAACCATATAGTCTATTGAACAAAGTATCAAGGTCAAAAATCTGGAAGAGTATAGATGCCGCTAATACGAGAATAGCAAAGAGAAGAACCCAATATTGCCAAGTAGATGTTTTTGTTCATGTCATGTCGTTTCGGAGAAAAAAAGGGGGTGAAGCTATTATTTTATCTTCAACCCCTTTTTCCTAGTTTAGGATAATGTTTATCGTTTGTTCCAAGAAGAACCCGAATTTTTTTGAATAATAAAGACCCTTACTAGTTGCCGCTAATAACTCTTTTCCCTCCACGAAACTTAAGAACTCTCCGTAGGAAGAACTGGTACAGCGACTAGACCAAGAAGAGCCTGCATTCTTTGAGTAATAAATCCCCTTGCTTGTGATTGCTAAAAGTTCAGAACCATAAGGGAGTAAATCTCTGAATTCGCCATAAGAAGAACTGGAACAGCGACTGCTCCAAGAAGAGCTTCCATTCTTTGCGTACTCAATACGATTTCTCTCTCCGATGCGAATCATTTCGCCTCCATAGGTAATCATTCTAGGCATGATATGTAAATTTTATTTGTTCTGTACCTTTTACATGTTACAGAGAACCATGGCTGTTGAGGATATATTGGATAGGTGGATATAAAATAAGGGCAACAGCACTCCTTCTTCATATCCAGCTCGGTTAGGCTCTGGTAAAAGCCATGGGTTCAGGATAAGCGAAGGCAGTCTGCGCCCTTATATAGGGGAGCTGACTTGCCTAGACTTACCACTGTGAACCCTCGTGTTGAATTTACCAGATTTAACCTGAGCTCAGTGATTGTCTGCAAGCAACTTGCAAAAGAGTAAAGGGTGGCTCGCTTGCCAGTCCCTCTATCTATTATTTATTTTTGCGCTAATTTAGCCAAAAAAATATTTAATAGAACAAACTGCACTTCGTTTATGCCACAAAGGTAGCATCGCAGCTGTCCAATATTTTTAGTACAGATAATTTAATCTATCGATTCGTCTTGTTTTTCATATCGGTTTAGCATATGCTTGAGATCGTGTTTGAGCCAATAAAAATGTCTCCTTTGTTTATGACCTCGCTTGTATTACCTAATGATAGCAGTGCCAGTATTAAATCATAACTTGGAGCAAGCCAATAGCGAAAGATGCTATAAGATTCATGAGTTTCAATTTCTTCTTGTGAGCTATGGAGAGGAAGAGAGCGTAAATACAGTACCTGAGAACCATAAACTTTTAGCAGAAGTTCTTCGGGGCTGTTTTCTTTTGAGCGGATTATGCCATAGCAGTGGCGAAAAGTATTCATTTAGGCTGAAATCTTCAGGCATCTTGAATGTTTCTGACGATAAATATAAATCCTTAATCCTATCAAGGGCATAAATATAAGGTGATTCTTGACCTGTATCTGCAATGAGGTACCATCTCTTCATGAAGAGTCTCAGACCATAAGGAGAGGCTTTGCGCTTAGATAATTGTCCTCCAGAGTGAAAAGAACGATATACAAATTCAATTCTGCGATTATTTTGCATAGCCTCTGCTATAAGAGAGAGCCAGCGTTCATCAGAATAGGTCGGCTCAAGAATAATGCGATCTTCTAGACCTTGATACATTTGCAATAGGTTGGCTAATGCACTATTATGTATAAGATGAGCTAGAATGGGATGCTGATTTAGGAGTTGGGGATTAGAGAAGTAGTAGCGGTGTGTACCTTTCTCACAAGCAATATCTAAGAGAAAATCCCTAGCAATAGTTTCTTTATGATAGTTGAAACTGCTTCTTGATAAAGGGTTCTTTATATTCATTGAGCCAAGAATTTTTGCCATGCCTTATCAAGTTCACGAAACGTTTTTGCTTTATTAGGACTAAGTTGCTCAATGAGCCATAAGCAACGATAAAAGTTAGATGCCATTGTTTCTTAGTACTCGGGGCGATACTTATTATCTTGATCGTCTTCGAGTATGCCGAGATAACTATGATAGCGACTAGGATGTATGCGCCCCTCTTCAATGGCTGTAAGCACAGCACAGCCTGGTTCGTGGGTATGGCTACAATTGTTGAAACGACAATGCTCACTCTCTGAGAATATCTCACGGAAGTAATGACTTACTTCATCTGCTTGCATCTCAATAAGACCAAATCCTTTTTATTCCCGGAGTATCAATCAAATAACCATCACAATCGGGTAGGGCTACCATTTGAGAGAAAGTAGTCGTGTGCATACCCTGTAAATGTGCTGAGGAAATCATCGCAGTCTTAAGGTCAGCCCCGGGAATGAGCGTATTGATAAGTGTAGATTTGCCTACTCCCGAGTGTCCCGAGAATAAGCTAATCTTACCCTTCATGTTTTCTTTGATACTGTCAATGCCTAGACCGCTCTTCGCTGACACACGATGACAGATATAGCCAATACTTTCGTAAATGCTGATAATCTCTTCTAAGGCTTCAATGCCGTCTTCCGTAAGCGTATCAATCTTATTAAAAACTAACTCTGTCGGTACGCGATAGGCTTCGGCATTAGCTAAAAAACGGTCAATGAATGTTGTGCTGGTTTCGGGCGCATAGAGCGTACAGACGAGAAAAAGATACATCTATATTCGCTGCTAGGATATGTGATTGTTTTGAGAGGTTTGCCGCTCTACGCACGATATAATTGCGTCGCTCAAGAATTTCTTTAATATAGTGAGCTTCTCCACCGCCTTCGGGTGTGAGCTTAACCTCGACGTGGTCTCCTACTACAATAGGGCTGGTGGAGCGTATTCCCCTTAAGCGCATATTACCTTTTGCTAGGCATGCACGCTCAACACCATCTTGACATAAGACAAGGTAGTGGCTGCCCGTACAGCGCACTACCAGTCCTTCTATAAGTTCGATATCAGCCAAGGGAAATCAGACAGTCATGATTTCACGTTCCTTTTCAGCGAATACTTCATCTACTCGCTTGATATATTTGTCATGTAGCTTCTGAACGTCTGCTTCAGCGTCCTTGGCTACATCTTCAGGAGTATTGTCTGTCTTAATAGACTTCTTAATAGTATCATTAGTATCACGGCGTACATTGCGGATACGGATTTTAGCTTCCTCTGCATCTGCCTTAACTTGCTTAACTAGTTCGCGGCGACGCTCTTCGGTAAGAGGAGGGATACCAAGGCGAATAAGTTCACCATTATTTTCAGGAGTAATACCGAGAGGAGAGTTAATGATAGCACGCTCAATCTCTGTGATTAGACTCTTCTCCCAAGGAGTGATGACGATGCTTTTAGCATCTGGAGTATTGACAGTACCTACCTGATTAAGGGGAACAAGGCTTCCATAATACTCAACCATAATGCCATCGAGGAGCTTGGTGCTAGCCTTACCTGCACGTACTCGTCCTAGTTGTTCGTCTAGATGCTCGACAGCCTTATTCATGCTTATGCCTGCCTGCTCAATAATACTCTTTAGTTCGCTCATATTCTATTAAGTTGGATTTCTTTAGATTAAATCAATTTTCATTACTTACGTATGTGCCAATGTTTTCACCCTCTAGCACTTTAAGGAGATTGCCAGCTGTGTCCATATCAAAAACGACTATCGGTAGATTATTCTCCATACACATGGTAGTAGCGGTAAGGTCCATAACCTTAAGCCCACGAGAGTAAATCTCTTGATAGCTGATGCGGTCAAACTTAGTAGCCGTAGGGTCCTTCTCTGGGTCGGCCGTATAGATACCATCTACACGAGTACCCTTAAGCATTACATCGCATTCGAGTTCGATACCTCTGAGAGAAGAACCTGTATCTGTTGTAAAGAAAAGGATTTCCTGTGCCTGCAGATAGGATAACTACTTCTCCATCGTGTAGATGCTCTAGAGCCTTCCATTTAGTATAAAACTCTCCGATGGGTTCCATGCGCACAGCAGTTAGGACTCTATTGCGTACACCCACGGCAGAGAGAGCCGAAGATAAACCGAGGCTGTTGATTACAGTGGCAAGCATACCCATTTGGTCTCCCTTAACGCGGTCAAAACCTTTGGTTGCGCCAGATAATCCACGGAATATATTACCTCCTCCAATGACAATAGCTACTTGAATACCTAGCTCTACAGCACGCTTAATATCTTCGGCGTAGGCATTTAGGCGGTTAGTGTCTATTCCATATTGTTGCTCGCCCATGAGTGACTCACCGCTGAGCTTGAGCAAGACTCTATTATATCGCTTCATGATAACTCTATTAAAAACTTATGCAAAGGTACAAAAAGATAGTATCAGTTAGTACGTTGTATTCGTTTCGGTGAGTGCGCGTACTCGTTTCAGTAAGTGCGTGTACTTATTTTGGTGAGTACGCGTACTTAAATTTGTAAGTACGTAGTACTTTCTGGAGACTTCAGCTGTAGTCTGCACAAACTACACGTGTAGTCTGCACAAACTTCAGCCGTAGTCTGTACAGACTTCGCTGAGGTTTTGAAAATAGGAAGCGCAAGCATAATTTTTCTCTTTGTTCGTTTCTAAGTTTGGGAACATGTACAAGATGAGAAAGCGTTGCACGGTCTCGTTAAGTGCTTGTTAGTGAGTGGTAAATGTGTTTCTTGGAGAGAGGTAGGCTCTTGAATAAGTAGGCAATTTGTCTGAAAATAATGTGTTGAAAATAAAATGTTTAGTCAAAATGCTAAAAGTTGTTGTTTGTTATAATACTATATACTACCTTTGCTCTATATAAAGACTATCGCATAACATGTCACTAGCTTTGTCGCTTTCGGTATTAGGGTGATTGCGTAGCTCTAACAATGGAGCATAAATTCTCCCTGATTATCTAAATCAAAAGCCTTGCTATAAACATCTTTCTGCAAAGTCTAGAGCGAAGGAGCTTATTCAGTTTCTTTTTTTGTTTCTAGGGTTTTAGGTAGTCTGAATGTGAAGAGTAATTTATAAATAGCAACATATAATTCATTTGTTATGAAGAAGCATAATTTTTCCGCTGGACCATCGATTCTAGATGAGAGCGTTATCCGTGATGCCGCTTCGGCAGTTCTGAACTATAACGGAACAGGTCTATCTATTCTTGAAGTAAGCCACCGCAGCAAAGAATTCTCAGCAACGATGAGAGAAGCTCGCGAACTCATGAAAGAACTCCTTGATATCCCAGAAGGTTATGAAGTTCTTTTCCTTGGTGGTGGTGCAAGCCTTCAGTTTGCACAAGTGCCAATGAACTTGCTTAAGACAAAGGCTGCATATATCGATTCAGGTACGTGGGCTAATAAGGCTATTAAAGAAGCTAAGCTCTTTGGTCAAGTAGATGTGCTTGGTTCAAGTAAAGAAGACTTGTACGCTTGGTATCCAAAGCCTTGGGATAAGGTGACAGCTGATTATGACTATCTTCATATCACAACAAATAATACTGTTTATGGTACTGAGATTAGAAGACATTGATGTGCCATGTCGCCTAGTAGGGGATATGAGTAGCGATATCTTCACTCGCTCGGTAGATGTAAGCAAGTATGACCTAATCTATGGTGGTGCTCAGAAGAATATCGCACCTGCAGGGGTTACTTTTGTCATTGTTAAGACGTCTGCTCTAGACCAAGTAGACCGTGTAATCCCAACAATGCTCAAGTATAGCTCTCACCTAGAAGAGTCTATGTACAATACTCCTCCAGTATTCCCTGTATATGTAGCTTTGCAGACAATGAAGTGGTACAAGGAACTTGGTGGTGTGAAGGTGCTTGAGCGTATGAACATTGAAAAGGCTCAAATGCTCTATGATGAAATAGACAGAAATAAGCTCTTCCGTGGAACTGTTCGTCCTGAAGACCGTTCGATCATGAATGTTTGCTTCGTTATGAATGACGAATATAAGGAGCTTGAAAAGGAATACCTCGAATATGCAACTGCTCAAGGTATGTCAAGCATTAAGGGACACCGCTCTATCGGTGGATTCCGTGCTTCTCTCTACAATGCACTACCTAAAACTAGTGTAGAAGCACTAATCCAAACAATGAGAGACTTCGAGCGTAAGCACTAACAGATTACGATGACTTTAAACTAAGGAGAAGCCCCTTCACTCTTTGGGGTGAGGGGCTTCTTGCTATCAGGATATATAACTAAACTATTTTGCAGATTATGACTAAAGTACTATTGGCTACAGAAAAGCCTTTTTGCAGCATCAGCGGTATCCGGTATCAGAGCTATTCTAGATGGTGCTGGCTTTGAAACTATTCTTCTAGAGAAGTATAGCAGTAAGAGTGAACTATTGCAAGCTGTTGCAGATGTTCAGGCTATAATCGTTCGCAGTGACATTATAGACGCTGAAGTTTTAGATGCAGCTAAGGAGCTTAAGATCGTAGTACGTGCAGGTGCTGGCTATGATAATATAGATTTGGATGCAGCTACAAAGCACGGTGTATGTGTCATGAATACACCCGGTCAGAATGCCAATGCTGTCGCAGAGCTTGTTGTGGGCATGCTTCTTTTCGGTATCCGTAATCACTTTAACGGTACCTCAGGAACCGAACTTATGGGCAAGAAAAATTGGATTACTTGCTTTCGGTGCAACAGGTCGTAATGTGGCTCGTATCGCTAAAGGGGCTAGCTATGGAAGTGTATGCTTATGACCCATTTTCAAGCAAGGAGCAAATGGAGGCCGAAGGTGTTCACTTTATCGCTACACAAGCAGAGCTTTTCGCTACATGCGATATCGTCTCTATGCATATCCCTGCTACACCTGAGACTAAGGGTAGTATAGGAAAGGCTCTTGTCGGTTCAATGCCTAAGAAAGCTATACTCGTTAATACAGCTCGTAAGGAAATCATCAATGAAGCAGAGCTTCTAGAAGTCTTAAAAGAACGTGAAGACTTGCGCTACTTTTACGGATATTCAGCCTGCTTGTCATGCAGAGATGGTAGAGGCTTTGGGTGAACGCTATTTCGCTACTCCTAAAGAAAATGGGCGCTCAGACATCAGAAGCTAACACAAACGCTGGCTTAGCTGCTGCTCGTCAGATTGTAGGCTTCATTAAGGAAGGTAACGAACGTTTCCGCCTTAACAAGTAAGGAATAACACAAGACTAATCTATTCATTCGATATTATCATGGCTACTATCAAACCTTTTTAAGGGATACGTCCTCCGCAGAATTTAGTTGAGAGAGTCGCTTCCCGTCCTTACGATGTGCTTAACAGTGCCGAAGCTCGTGCTGAAGCTGAAGGTAACGAGATGTCACTCTATCGTATCATCAGACCAGAGATTGATTTCCCTGTAGGAACAGACGAACACGAACCTCAAGTCTACGATAAGGCAGCGGAAAACTTTTGCGCTCTTTCGTCGGAATGGCTGGTTAGTGCAAGATGAAGAAGAGTCTTACTACGTCTATGCCCAAACGATGAATGGCAAGACTCAGTATGGTCTTGTGGTAGGTGCTTATGTTGATGATTATCTCAATGGGGTGATTAAGAAGCATGAGCTAACGCGTCGGGATAAGGAAGAGGACCGTATGAAGCATGTCCGAGTGAATAATGCTAACATTGAGCCCGTATTCTTTGCTTACCCAAGTAATGCGGAAGTGAATGCTATTGTAGCTAAGTACACAGCGACTAATCCTGTCTACGATTTCGTAGCAGAGCATGATGGTTTTCGGACATCAGTTCTGGGATTATCAGTGATAAAGCTGATATAGCTCGCATCACTGAATTGTTTCGCTCAGATGCCTGCTCTTTATATCGCTGATGGACACCATCGTTCGGCAGCGGCAGCTCTTGTGGGTGCAGAGAAGGCAAAGCAAAATCCTAATCATAGAGGCGATGAAGAGTACAACTACTTTATGGCTGTATGCTTTCCCTGATGACCAATTGACTATCATCGACTATAACCGTGTGGTTAAAGACCTTAATGGATTGACTGATGACGAGTTTCTATCAAAGCTTAAGGTTCATTTTGAGGTAGAGAAGAAGGGTGCAGAGATTTATAAACCTCAGGCACTTCACAATTTCTCTATGTACTTGAGTGGTAACTGGTATTCGCTCACAGCTAAGCCGGGTACTTATGATGACCATGACCCTATCGGAGTCCTTGACGTTACTATTTCGTCTAATCTAATCCTAGATGAAATCCTAGACCTACGAGATTTACGTAGTAATAAGCGCATAGACTTTGTAGGCGGAATACGTGGTTTAGGAGAACTTGCTCGCAGGGTTGATAGCGGTGAGATGCGTGTAGCATTAGCTCTTTATCCAGTTTCAATGCAACAGATTATTGATATTGCCGATTCGGGAAATATCATGCCTCCTAAGACAACATGGTTTGAACCTAAACTTCGTTCTGGCTTAGTTATTCATGAGCTAGTTTAGGATAAATTGTTCAAAAATCCGATGAAAGCTCCCTCCAAGCGAACAAGGAGAGGGGCTTTCTTTTTATGATTAGGAGTTGAATGATTAGACTTAGATAATATAATACCAACAGTGAAGGTACTATTACTCTGCACATCTATTGAGGGAGGGGGAGCTGCTCATGCTTCTCTAGCTTTGTTGTATGCACTGAGGCAAGAGGGTATTGAGGCTAGAATGCTAACCTTATTTCCGTCCAAGAATATCCGAGCTCCTTATATTGATAGTGTGTGCAAGGGTTTGTTGGGTCGAGCAAAAGCTAATGCCTATAAGCTATTAGAGCGTATGGATATCGTGCGAGCTAATGGTTTTAAGAAAGACTTTTTGTGGCGATTTAGTTCGGCTACTGTTGCCGCTTCAGCATGGACGCATCCATGGATAGAGTGGGCTGATATTATCCATTTGCATTGGGTCAATCATGGTTTGTTGTCATTATCAGCAATTACTCATTTGACTCAAGGAAACAAGCCTATTGTGTGGACTTTGCACGATTTGTGGGCTGTTACGGGAGGTTGTCATCTGCCTTTTCTTTTCAAAGAAACGGGTATTTCTGTGTGTCCAGAGTATTCATTAGGTTGTAATTCTTGTCATCTTTTACAAGGCAGTAGCCGTAAGAAAGCCTGCTATAGCCGAATATTATTTGAGCGTAAGCAAACATTTTAATCAAGAGAATATCACCTATATTACGGTTAGTCGTCGTGAGCAGGAGCTCTTGATAAAGAGTAAGCTCTTAGCTAATTCAGCGGTATGTGTGCAAACTATTCCTCCTCCAACCTTACCAGCAGAGCAAGATAATCATCAAAGTTCAATGAGTCAGCCTCTATGGTATCGTCCTGATGTTAGCTACTTATTATTGGTTGCCTCTCGTATTGATGATGAAGTGAAAGGACCTAAGCTCCTGCTTCAAAGTATGCAGTATCTGAAGCAACTATTGGAAGAAGTTCATACAGAGGATAGGGTAGAGTTAATTTTTAGTTGAGGGATTTAGTAGATAAATCCTTATTGAATGATATTGCGATACCCACACATTATCTAGGACGCAAAAACGGAATAGAGCTACAAGACCTATATAGGCTAGCAAGTGTCACGCTCTCGACTTCTATCTTTGAAACCTTCGGGCTTACTCTCGTTGAGAGCCTTAATCAAGGCACACCCGTATTAGCGTTCAAGTCTTATGGTCCAGAGGATATTATTCAGAATGGAGTGAATGGATATTTGGTATCGGATTACAATCCTAAAGAAATGGCGCAGGCAGTGCTAAAGGCTTCTTGATGATGTTAGGGACGGACTTATTGATGAGAACACTTGTAAGCGTTCGGCAGAACTCTTTTAGTTTAGACTACAATAGCCAAACGTCATATTGACTTATACAAAAGCTTCCTTTAATTCTGAGAGCATTGCATAATACGGCACTCGCTACGTTATTTTTCGACATTCAGGCTTGGTCATTTACATAAGTAAACTCCCTGCGCCTTCAGTCTCAATGCCTTGCGATTACCGCATTCTGCAAAAGCCCACAAAGGACAAGTAAAACTTGTTCTTTGGGAGACCGATGAGCGGTCTCTGATAGGAGGAATATAGAACAGCTAAAGGATAAAATATTACAGCCCACAAGGATTAACCTTGTGGGCTGCATTATTTCTACTACTTTCTAGAAACTACATCTATTAAAAGTCTGCGTTTCTTGGAGTACGTGGGAATGGAATTACGTCTCTGATATTAGTCATACCTGTAACAAATAGAAGTAGACGTTCAAAGCCAAGTCCGAAGCCTGAATGTGGAGCAGTACCATAACGACGTGTATCCATGTACCACCAAATATCCTTATCAGGTACTCCCATTTCTTCTGCACGTGCTTTGAGTTTGTCGTAATCGGCTTCACGCTCAGAACCGCCAATGATTTCACCAATCTTAGGGAAGAGAACATCCATACCGCGTACAGTCTTGCCATCTTCGTTAAGCTTCATATAGAAACTCTTGATTTCCTTTGGATAGTCTGTTACGATAACAGGCGTCTTAAAGTGTTCTTCAACGAGATAGCGTTCATGTTCGCTGCTCATATCAGCACCCCAGTAGATAGGGAATTCAAACTTACGACCAGCCTTAACAGCCGCTTCAAGTATTTCGATACCTTCAGTGTAAGTGAGTCGCTTGAATGGCTTATCTAATACAAACTTTAGACGTTCAACTAGTTCCTTGTCGTAATGCTCTGCAAAGGAATGCAATGTCGTCAGCACAGCGTTCAAGAGCCCAGCGTACACAATGCTTGATGAAGTCTTCGGCTAAATCCATGTTTTCCTCGATTTCAAGGAATGCTACCTCTGGTTCAATCATCCAGAACTCAGCCAAGTGGCGAGGCGTGTTTGAGTTCTCAGCACGGAATGTTGGCCCGAAAGTATAGATAGCGCCCATAGACATAGCAGCGAGTTCGCCTTCTAACTGTCCCGATACTGTTAAAGCCGTTGGCTTACCGAAGAAGTCTTGACTGTGGTCGATGCTTCCGTCTTCTGTTCGTGGCTAAATCGTTTAGCGGGAGGGTTGTTACTTGGAACATTTGTCCAGCTCCTTCGCAGTCGCTAGCTGTAATAAGTGGAGCATGGAAATAGTAAAATCCTCGTTCATGAAAGTATGTATGGATAGCCATAGACATCTCATGACGCATACGATAGATGGCGCCAAAGGTATTTGTTCTAGGACGAAGGTGCGCAATCTCACGGAGGAACTCTAGCGAGTGTCCTTTCTTCTGTAATGGATAAGTCTCAGGGTCAGCAGTACCAAGCACTTCTATTTCTGATGCTTGTATTTCTACGCTTTGTCCCTTACCTTGAGACGCTACAAGTTCACCGACGATACTGAGGCTTGCTCCTGTGGTAATCTTGCTAAGTAGTGAGGCTTCAAATTTGTCGTTATCAGCAACGATTTGGATATTGTGTATTGTAGAACCATCATTGAGTGCGATAAAGCTAACAGCCTTATTGCCTCGTTTAGTACGAACCCAGCCTTTGACACATACGCTCTGTCCTACTAATTCTCCTCGTAGTAGTTCCTTAATTCTAAGTCTCTGTTTCATAAGTTTTTGTCCTATGTTATATAATCAAGTCATTTGGTGAATGACTCTTGAGTATCGAATTGTTATTATTATTCAAACGCTCCCATGCGCAGATTGTTTACTTCCTGCTCATTGAGGTAGCGCCATTTTCCTCTTGGAAGATTTTTTTCTTCGTTAAGCCAGCGAAGTAGACGCGGTCTAGCTTTTTGTACTTGATATCCGAAGTGTTCGAATATGCGACGTACAATGCGGTTACGTCCTGAATGAGTTTCAATACCTACTTGAGTGAGGTCATCTTCGGTTACATAGCTTAGCGCATCAGCATGAATTTCGCCATCTTCAAGTTCGAATCCATCGGCAATAGCCTGCATGTGTTCCATAGTAACAGGCTTATCTAACCATACATGATAGATTTTTCTTCTTGAGGAATGATGGGTGTGTAAGCTTAGCTGCAAGGTCTCCATCATTCGTAATTAGGAGTACACCTGTCGTCTGTCTGTCTAGTCGTCCCACAGGGTAGGTGCGTTCTGGACAAGCGTTGCGCACAAGGTCCATAACCGTTAGTCGGCATTCAGGGTCATCGCTAGTCGTTACGCAGTTTTTAGGCTTATTAAGAAGAATGTAAACTTTACTTTCACTCTCTACTCTTACCCCGTTATGCATAACTTCATCTTTGGGCGTTACTCGGTGTCCCTAGTTCGGTGATAACCTCCCCATTAACCATGATTTCACCTTTGGCAATGAGCACATCTGCTTCACGACGAGCAAACTCCAGCGTTAGCTAGGTATTTGTTCAAGCGAATTTCTGTATCAGGGTCAGAACTTGTGGGATACTTAACAGGCTCTAAAAGGTACGTGTGGAGCACGCGCATCTGTAATTTTGATTTTGCCCTTTTTGTGGCTTTTGTGGTCGTTGTCCCATTAGGACGCTGTGTCTTGCCTTGAGCTTGGAAGCCTCCCTTGCGTGTTCCGTTGTTGGGTCTACTTTGCTTGTTTGTTCGGTTATAGTTATAGTCGTGGTTACCCTCAGAACGCTGAGCTTGATAGCGTTCTTGATATTCTTCACGGCGATTGTTCTCGTTTGTGCGTTCGCGCGCATAGCGTTCATTATGGTTGCTGTGATTGCCATAATGTTCTCTTGGAGTACGCTGTTTGTCGTAGTTCGAATATTCCCCTCTACTGTGTTCAGGTCTATATGCTCCAGAGCGTCTTTTGTCCGATGTTAGGGTCAGCGTCTGATGTGGTGATGCGTACTCTTTTTGCGTCGGCCATGGTTATTGTCATTTAGGCGAGCAGAGCTAGTTCCATCTGCACTAGCTACAGGTACTCGATTTCTTTTGACATAACAGAAGCCTGACTTTCGTGAATGTCTTCTATACTCATTAGGTTAATGTGCCAACCTCACGGCTGGCGGTTAATTAGTTATTTGTATTAATTGTAATAAGTTGTATTGTAGGTGCAAAGATAATACTTTTACTTAGGTTATAATTTTTATCAGGCATTATTACAGGGCAAGTGTATCAAAATTTAGGGCGCATTATGAGTACCGTAGGTACGATACTTCTTCATAGTCCTTTCGGGGCTCATCATATAAAGGGCTATTTCGGATAAGTTCCAAATCGATGTGAGTGCGTGTATTTATTGCGAGTGGTACACGTATTTATTTTTAGTAAGTACACACACTTAAATTAGTAAGTACGTAGTACTTTCTGGAGACTTCAGCTGTAGTTTGTGCAGACTACATGTGTAGTCTCTTCAAACTTCAGCCGTAGTCTGTACAGACTTAGCTGTGCTTTTGAAAAATAGGAAACGTGAGTTTTGCTTTTTATTATGCGATGTCTCATGAAAAGAGGGCTGTGCCAAAATCAATTGACACAGCCCCTACTATTAGGAGTTTATGATATTTCGCTTAGTCCTTAAGCTTAGCTGAAATGAACTCTCTGTTTAGACGAGCGATGTTGCTCACAGAGATATTCTTAGGACACTCTACTTCACAAGCACGAGTGTTTGTACAGTTACCGAAGCCTAGTTCGTCCATCTTAGCGACCATAGCCTTAGCACGGCGAGCAGCTTCTACACGACCTTGTGGAAGAAGAGCAAGCTGGCTAACCTTAGCTGATACGAAGAGCATAGCCGAACCATTCTTACAAGCGGCAGCACAAGCACCACAACCGATACATGCAGCAGCATCCATAGCCATATCAGCATCGACCTTTGGAATTGGAATTGCATTCGCATCAGGTACACCACCAGTATTTACTGATACGAAACCACCAGCTTGGATAATCTTATCGTAAGCCGAACGGTCTACCATAAGGTCACGAATGATAGGGAAACCTGCTGAACGCCATGGTTCTACTGTAATAGTATCGCCATCATTGAAGCGACGCATGTGTAGCTGACAAGTAGTGATACCAGTGTCAGGTCCGTGTGGGTGTCCATTGATGTATAGAGAACACATACCGCAAATACCTTCACGGCAGTCGTGGTCAAATACTACTGGTTCCTTATGCTCACGTACAAGACGCTCGTTAAGGATGTCAAGCATCTCTAGGAAAGAGCTACCTTGAGAGATGTTTTGTAGTTCGTAGGTTTCGAACGCCCCCTGAGACTGTGCGTCACGTTGGCGCCAAACCTTTACCTTGATGTTGATATTCTTATCTTCAACCTTGATATTATTGCTCATTGTTTTAGTGCCTTTGAGGGTTAGTTCTTATAGTTACGTTGCTGACGAACGATGAACTCATAAGTGAGGTCTTCCTTATGCATCACTGGTTCTGCTTCTTCGCCTTGATATTCCCAACAAGAAACATAAGCGAACTGGTCATCGTGACGAAGAGCTTCACCTTCTTCTGTTTGGTGCTCTAGACGGAAGTGACCACCGCAACTTTCTTGACGGTCAAGAGCGTCGCGAGCCATAAGGTTACCAATCTCAATGAAGTCTGCAAGACGGAGCGCCTTCTCAAGCTCAACGTTAAGATTGTCAGCCTTACCAGGGATGAATACATCACTCCAGAACTCCTTCTTAAGTTCCTTAATTTGTTCGATAGCCTTCTTAAGACCAGCTTCGTCACGACCCATACCTACAAAGTCCCACATGATGTGACCGAGACTTCTTGTGTAGGCTGTCTACGCTCTTCTGTCCTTGAATGCTCATGCGAGGCGGTTGATGCGGTCATTAACATCTTGCTCAGCCTTTTTCGAACTCAGGAAGGTCAGTGCTGAAGCGTGGCACCTGAATTTGGTCTGCAAAGGTAGTTCTGTATCGTGTAAGGAAGAACGAAGTAACCATCAGCAAGACCCTGCATGAGTGCCGAAGCACCTAGGCGGTTAGCACCGTGGTCAGAGAAGTTCAGCTTCACCGATAGCGAAGAGACCTGGAATGCTTGTCTGCAATTCGTAGTCAACCCAGATACCACCCATTGTATAGTGGATAGCAGGATAAATCTGCATAGGTGTCTCGTAAGGGTTGTCGTTAGTAATCTTTTTCGTACATCTGGAAGAGGTTACCATAACGAGCTTCTACAACGTCCTTACCTAGACGCTTGATTGCACTAGAGAAGTCAAGGAATACTGCAAGACCTGTGTGATTAACACCGAAACCAGCATCACAACGTTCCTTAGCAGCACGGCTAGCTACGTCACGAGGAACGAGGTTACCGAAGGCTGGATAGCGACGTTCTAGGTAGTAGTCGCGGTCTTCTTCCTTGATATCTGTTGGCTTGATTTCTCCGTGCTGGAGTTTCTTAGCATCTTCGATATTCTTAGGAACCCAAATACGTCCGTCGTTACGGAGAGACTCAGACATCAGTGTAAGCTTAGACTGGAACTCACCGTGTACAGGGATACACGTTGGGTGAATCTGTGCCATACATGGGTTAGCGAAGTAAGCACCCTTCTTATAAGCCTGAATAGCAGCTGAGCCGTTAGAAGCCATTGCATTTGTTGAGAGGAAGAAGGCGTTACCATAACCACCAGTACCGATAACTACTGCGTGTGCAGAGAAACGCTCAATCTTACCTGTAACGAGGTTACGAGCGATGATACCTCTTGCACGACCATCGATGATAACGAGGTCAAGCATTTCGTAACGTGTATAGAGCTTAACAGAACCCTTGCCTACCTGACGGCTAAGAGCTGAGTAAGCACCAAGAAGAAGCTGCTGACCGGTCTGACCGCGAGCATAGAATGTACGGGATACCTGAGCACCACCGAATGAACGGTTGTCTAGTAGACCGCCGTATTCGCGAGCGAAAGGTACACCCTGAGCTACGCACTGGTCGATGATAGAGTTAGCTACTTCTGCTAGACGATATACGTTAGCTTCGCGAGCACGGTAGTCACCACCCTTAATCGTGTCGTAGAAAAGACGATAAACGCTATCGCCGTCATTTTGGTAGTTCTTAGCTGCATTGATACCTCCTTGTGCTGCGATAGAGTGCGCACGGCGAGGAGAGTCTTGGATACAGAAGTTAAGAACATTGAATCCCATTTCACCAAGAGAAGCTGCTGCAGATGCTCCAGCAAGACCTGTTCCCACAACGATAACGTCTAGACGACGCTTGTTCGCAGGGTTTACTAGCTTTTGGTGATTCTTATAGTTTGTCCATTTCTCAGCGAGAGGACCTTGTGGTATCTTAGAATTGATTTGAGCCATAACTTAATGTCTATTTAAGCTGATTGTTCTACTTAAGGCATAGGTACTACACCGAGTGTAGCTAGGTAGTAATAGATAATCACTACAGCGAAGCCCAAGGACAATAACGGTAGAGTAGATTACCGAGATGTTTTCTAGGCGCTTAAGCCAAATCGTATTGTTCCATCCGATTGTATGTAGTGCGCTCCAAAATCCGTGTGTTAGGTGGAACCATAGTGCGCATAGCCATACAAGGTAAAGTACTAGGTTGATTGGGTTTGCGAACGTGTAGCGAATCAATCCAGCACCATCAGTAGGACCACTAACGCCTTCGATGCCGAGGTCATGCTGACCAATGATTTCAGCAAGCTGCATCTTGCTCCAGAAGTGGAACATGTGCAAGCCTAGACCTACAACGACGATGATACCGAGTACCATCATATTCTGTGAAGCCCACTCTACACCCTGAGGACGGTTAGGCACAGCATAGCGGTCGTTACCACGAGCCTTGCGGTTCTGATAACTAAGGATAAATGCGTACACGATGTGTACAATAAATAGTGCCGCTAGACCAACAGTAGCAACAAGTGCATACCAGTTTGCTCCGAGGAACTCACATACCATGTTGTAGGCTTCTCCAGAGAAGAGCGCTACCATGTTCATTGACATGTGAAATGTCAGAAAGAGAATAAGCGCAAGACCTGAAATACTCATAACAAGCTTACGCCCAATCGATGATTTAATTAACCACGACATACATTTATTAATTTAGTTTATTTAATTAGCAAACTATCTAAGTGCTACCAACTCCGTAGTTATCAGAGTTGTCGTGCAATTACGATGCAAAGATATAATATTTACTCCGACTAAGTACTATTTATTGAGGAAAAAAATACGAATTTGGCGGATTTATATACCTATATATGGGTATGTCCGTCGTAATATCTCGATATTGGTCTTGATTTATTGATAAAGTTAGCTTTTAATTTTATGCTTCTAGAGTGCTATTTAGAGGCTTATATGATGACAATATGTAGCATGTTTCCGGCTTTTTTTGTAAGTTTGCGCTAAATAGATGACTAATAGATGTAATGGCAATATACAAATCTGTTAAACGTTTAAGTTTGCTTGTTGCTTGTGCTGCTTTTTTTCTTTATGGCAAGCACCTTTGAAGTCACAAGTACAGCGTTACAATGCTACTGGGGAGAATAATTACGGTATAGTCTATACGCTACCTAAGACTAAGTATGAATTTGTAATCACAACGAAGCAATGTGTCTTCACTCCGGGAGAATTGTCTGCTTTGGGGTAGTAAGTACTTGGGTAAGGATGTCGGGGTAAAATCTTGGCAAACATCTGAAATCCTAGATGCTAAGATTAGAGTAGTGGGTGTGCCCAATACTGAAAAGCAATATCTTGTTGCCTTTTGATAAGAAGACTATTGCGCCTTTTTGTCAACTTGGCTCCCGGTGGTGTCTATATAGTATAAATGGTAAAAATCTACCTGCTCAGCAAGTTGAAGAGAGTCTACCTACTTATGCTAAGCCTAACCGAGCATTACCATCATTTCCGAAGGAATATAGCCTAGCAATCACTCAGGCTAAAGCGTGCTGAAATCAGCTTTCGACTTACCTCTATGATATTCGTGAAAATCTGATGAATATTGTATCTGGTGAAGTTGACCAGATGCCTAAGGACGGTGAGAGTATGCGCTTAATCTTAGATAAACTCAGAGGCGAGGAGCAACGCACGCTTCGTCTGTTTGAAGGCGATACGACGATGACGGCACAGCGTTATACCCTATCTATCGAGCCTAAGGCAGAGGATATGGAACAGCCTTTGGCTTATTTGAGCCCCTACAAGTGGTTTCTCAGAAACCAAGACGGCACAAGATGCTAAGCCCATTACTCTGCGCATTAAGATTGTAGAGCGTAGCCCAGAGCTTGACCCTAAGGAGCTAGCGCGTAGGGAGAAGAGTGAAGGGATTGTGTACAATCTACCCGGCATAGCAGAGGTTAGCTTAGTCTATGATGGTAAGGAGCTAGCCAAAGAACGCTTACCGATAACTCAGGTAGGAACTATCCAAACGATGAGTAAGAAGATGTTCAATATTAAAGAAGCCGGTACGACGGCTATCTATTTTGATTTGAACTCTGGTGCGCTCAATCGTGTAACGACAGAATAATACTAATTCAAAAAAATAAAGTAACTATGTTTAAGAACCATCCTAAAGGACTGTTGGCCGCTTCGCTCTCAATATGGGAGAACGACTCGAGCTTTCTACATCATGATGGCAATCCTAACGCTCTTTATCTCGGCTAAATTTGGTTTATCCAAGGAGACAACGGGTTACATCTACTCAGCATTCTATGCTTCTATCTATCTACTAGCATTGGTAGGAGGTGTGATTGCCGACCGCACAAAAACTATAAAGGGGACTATCATCGGTGGTCTTGTAGTCATGGCTCTTGGTTATTTGCTTATAGCTATTCCTACTCCTACTGTAGTGGAGAACATTACGCCTTACCTCGCACTTACTTGTGTTGGTCTTGGTGTAATTGCTTTTTGGTAATGGTCTATTCAAGGGTAATCTACAAGCACTCATCGCTCAGATGTATGATGACCCTAGGTACTCGAAGATGCTTGATGCAGGGTTCCAAATCTTCTATATGTTCATTAATATAGGAGCTATCTTCGCACCTTTTCATCGCTGTAGGTATCCGTAACTGGTGGCTAAAGGTTAATGGTTTCGATTATAATGCTGACCTTCCTGAGCTTTGTCACCAATACCTCAAGTCTGGCGATGCTATGCCACAGCAGGCTTTAGCTAATCTGCAAGATTTGTCTCAGAAGGTTTCTATAGGCGGACAGCAGTTTGCCGATACTAAGGCTTTCGTATCCTCTTATCTAGGAGTGTTCAGTGAAGGTTTCCACTATGCTTTTCGCAGCTGCTATCATTATGATTGTGGTTTCTACGATTATCTTCCTTGTGAATAAGTCTTACTTCCCTAATGCGAATAAGACTGTGGCTCCTACTCAGGCAGAAGATAAGCCAAACGCACAGGAAATCAAGATGAGCGCACAGGAAATCAGACAACGTATTTACGCTCTCTTTGCTGTATTTGCTGTGGTTATATTCTTCTGGATGTCTTTCCACCAGAATGGCTACTCCCTCACATACTTTGCTAAGGACTACGTGAATTTGTCTACGATTAAGATTGATTTAGGCTTTACGGTAATTAAGGGAGCAGAGATTTTCCAAGCTGTTAATCCTCTGTTTGTTGTATTGCTAACGCCCTATTGTTATGAGCATTTTTCGGTAGTCTTGCTAAGAAGGGTAAAGAACCTTCTGCACCACGTAAGATTGCTATCGGTATGGGGATTGCAGCTCTAGCTTATGTATTCCTTATGGTTTGTTCGGTAGGTCTTCCTGGTAAGGATGCTCTTGCGGCTATGGACGAATCATCTAAGGAGGCTATGCGTATCACGCCATTCGTAATGATTGGTATGTACTTTATCTTGACTCTAGCCGAACTCTTTATCTCACCTCTAGGTCTATCATTTGTATCTAAGGTTGCGCCTCCACACTTGCAGGGGGTTATGCAGGGATGCTGGTTAGCGGCTACTGCTCTCGGTAATTCACTTCTCTTCATCGGAGGTATTCTCTATACTAGTCTTCCTCTTTGGGCTTGCTGGTGCTTCTTCGTTGTCGCTTGTTGCGTATCAATGATTACTATGCTTGCTATGGTTAAATGGCTAGAAAAGGTTGCTAAGTAATCGTGTAACCATTCGCAATAATAATCTGTAATGTGCGGGATAAGTCAGATTTAGCGATGATGTTTGCTTCGCTCTCTTAACACTCTGCATTTTACAGAGACTAAAAAGGGCTGTGTCAAAACTAGATTTTTGATACAGCCCATATTTATGAGACCATTGCATAATACGGCACTCGTTGCGTTATTTTTCGACATTCAGGCTTGGTCATTTACAAGAGTAAACTCCCTGCGCCCTCAGTCTCAATGCCTTGCGATTACCGCATTCTGCAAAGCCCTCACAAAAGGACAAGTAAAACTTGTCCTTTTGGAGACCATCGGGCGGTCTCATTTATGAAACAATAAAAGGAGATGCTTATAAAAGATATTTTTATCTGTTGGTTTTGGTAGTTTTTCTCGGCGGAGTCCTGCGCTATGGTGTGGGTTTGCTGATGCTTAGTTTATCGCTAGATACTTTGTGGGGAACGCTTGCCGTGAATATATTAGGTTGCTTCCTAATAGGTCTTTTTTTACGAAGAGTTTAGTGAGTGGTTCCTCGTGGGCTCTATTTGCTATGGTTGGCTTTTTGTGGAGGCTTTTACGACATTCTCGACTTTCTCCAAAGAAGTTCTGTCTTTGATGTCTTCGGCTCAATATCTGTGGGCAGGCATTTATATTCTTCTTAGTTTGCTGCTAGGGCTTGGGGCAGTCCTTTTAGGCTTTTTATAGGAACATCACTTTAAACTAGTCTATGGTGTTCTGATAGGACTGCTATCCAAATATAGAATTAGAGGTGGGACAAAACTAAAATGCAAGGGAGAAAAGTTTTTTAAGTGCATGTACTTTTCTGCAGACTACACGTGTAGTCTGTACAAACTTCAGCTGTAGTCTGCATAAACTACACGTGTAGTTTCCAAAAAGTACGCGTAAGTATATATAAATACGCGTATCTATTGAAGTATTTACACGTACTTGCTTCTCATTTGGAGTCCGTGCAAAGGTCCCTTAATAAGCGCATAAAAATCCTCCTTCTCTCACAATTGAAGAGAAGGGGATTACTATTTAAATTATATCTGCTCGAATTACTTCAGCCCTAATTGCTTGAGAAGCTCTCGTACAGCTGCTGCTAGCTGACTGTCTTCGCCATTAAGAGCCTGCTCAGGCTTAAGCTCTACCTGCACATCAGGCTTAAGCTCAAGGTTCTCAAGGTACTTACCGTCCTTAGTGCGGTAGCCAACAGCAGGAATACCATAGACAAGGCTAGGGTCTTGTAGCGTAACCCAGTTTACACTGGTCATTGTACCCGGTACAGGCATACCAACGACCTTACCAATACCCTGTGTCTGATAAACCCAAAGGTGTGCCGTGAGCATTAGAGTAATCATTCTCATTCACCAGCATAATCGAAGGATGGTTCCATCTGCGGCTAGGCATTTCGCAGTAATCTTCTCCGCGTACCTCTTGCTCGAGATACTTCTTTCCGGTAAAGAATACTTCGATGTCTTCGTGCAAACGTCCTCCGCCATTATTGCGGATGTCAATGACAATACCCTTACGGTCATAGTAGCGACCCATGATTTCGCTATATATATTGCGGAACGAATCATCGCCCATAGATGGGATATGTACGTAACCGAGCTGACCATTAGAGAGCTTATCTACCATTTCGGCACGTTGTTTAACCCAACGAGCTTCGAGGAGGTCAGCTTCACGCCCCATACTGATAGGCTTGATGCGCTCTGAAATCTCCTTGCCTTCGGACGTGTAGGTTACGAGCGTAGTCTTACCTGCAAGACCAGCTAGCAAATGATGATAATCTTTGCCGGCAAGAATTTTTTCGCCATTGATAGCCGTAATCACATCGCCCTTGCGTAGTTTGCTTGTAGAGCTGTCAAAAGGACCACCGGTGATAACCTCGGTAACAAGAAGTCCATCTTTACCCTGTTTGATCATTGTAGAAAAGACCTAAACTAGCTGTCGGTTCGCTTGCTCCAGCATGTGAGCGATAACGTCCTCCAGTGTGAGATACGTTGAGCTCTCCTAGTAATTCGCTAAGGAACTCAGCGAAGTCGTAGTTATTGCTGATATAAGGGAGATAGCGACGATAATAGTCTGTTAGGTTAGTCCAATTAACGCCGTGCATATTCTTGTTGTAGAAGCGTGAGAGCTTCTTCACGTACAACTTCATTATACATAGCTTCACGCTCAGCGAGTGGGCTGTACTTCATCTCAGCCGAGAATGATAGTGGCTTAAAGTTTTCTGCCTTGGTATCGAACTTGTAGCATGAACTACCCACGACGAAGATATTATCGCCCCTTTGCATCACTAACTAGGCTAGGGGAAGAGGTGTTCGTTTTATTGATTTGCTTGACTGTCTTCTTCTTCAAATCAACGCTCCACAAATCATGCTGACCTTCGTAAGCAGCAAAGTAATAGAGCTTCTTGCCGTCAGGACTGAGGATAGAAGAACTTATATCTGCAGAGTTAGGAGTTAGGCGAATGATGCGGTCTTCGATGTTGTCCCATTCGATTTTTAATAGCCTTACTCTTCGTGTCTGTGCTATCCTTCTTGCTCATATCCTTCGTGTTGCTCTTCTTGCTTGCGCTAGCTTCGTTAGTTTTTCTGTTCCTTAGCTTTAGCCTCAGCAAGTTCAACCTCTTCTTCCGTCATGCGATGTTTCTCTAGTGCTCTCTATTCATGAAGACCATCATGACGTCAGAGAGTGAACCCCAGCAGTCGTGATTGCGCATACCATATCTATCAGTAGTAAATATGAGAGCATTGCCATCGTGTGACCAACGAGGGCTATGTGAGAAGTATCCGCTATTGGTGATGTTGTGGACTTCGCCTCCGTCTTTGCTTACTATGCCAATGTCACTATAAAGGGCGTGTCTGCGTGCCACATATTCGAAGGCTATCCACTTACTATCAGGAGACCACTGATACACAAGTCCGCCAGCGAATGTCGTTAGGTTAGGAACATCTACGATTACTCGTACACTCTTGTCTGCTACATTATATACAGCTAGCTTCTTGCGGTCTAGTACAAAGGCAATTTCCTTACCGTCTGGCGAGTATTGAGGGTGACTCTTTTCGCCCTTATGACTAGGAATGAGGAGCTCTTCTTTAATGGCAAGTGCATTCTGCAAAGTTAGGGTCTTCCTTAGAAGCCATCGTAGCTTTGTAGAGGTCCCACTTCTGATTGCGACGGCTAGCATATACGAGTTCTTTACCGTTGGAAGAGAATGTTACCCCTTGCTCGGCTGCTGGCGTATTGGTAATGCGCTTGGTCGTAGTATAGTCCGAACTAGTTACAAAGACCTCGCCTCTCTGAGTAAATGCAAACCGCTTGCCACTAGGGTCAATAGCAACGGAATTCATGCCCGAGCGGAAGTTTAGCTTGAGCATGTCGGGTTCGTTATTGTCGTGGACAATGCTCACTTTTTAACTTATTAGGCTTGCCCTTCGCATTGAGGGTGTAAAGCTCGCCAGCATAACCGAAGGCCATAGTCCCATTTTTGCTGATGCTCAGGAAGCGTACGGGTTCACCTTTAAAGCTAGTTAGGGCTTTGACATTGTTTCCATTAAGGTCAGCTTGGTACACATTCATCGAATGCCCTTCGCGTTCGCTAAGGAAGTAGATGCTCTTCCCATCAGAACTATATACAGGATTTCTGTCTTCGCCATCATGCTTAATCACAAAGCGGTATGTACCTGTCTTGAGGTCATACTCAAGAATATCACGAGTTACAGATGAAGTATGATGCTTGCGCCACTCATTCTCGTAACCTTTGACATTCTGATAAAGAATTTTTGTGCCATCATTGCTTGGTACAGCCCATTCGGCAGGCATACCCATTATTCTCTCAGGTCTTCCGCCTTTAGTTGATACGCGATATAACTCTGTGAATACTGATGCAGGGGTATAGTGTGCTCTTAGCATCGTCTTGTATGTGCGCTTTGAAGTACACATACTTGCCATCGGGCGAGAACGAATAAGGTGTCTTAGCGCCAGTATGCTGTGTAAGTAATTTCGCTTCGCCGCCGTCACTACTCATCATATATAGGTTCATGCCCATACCATTGCGGTCGCTAGCGAAGGCGATGTTTTTGCCGTCAGGGCTCCATACAGGCATATAGTCGTAAGCTGAATGTGTTGTAAGTCTTACGGCTTGCCCACCTGAACTACTTACCTTGTAAATATCGCCCCTTTGTAACAGAATGCTATCTGTGTTCCATCGGGAGATATGCTCGGATATCTCATCCAAAGGGGATTATCTTCTGCCGCCAAAAAGGCTGTTTGTTGTAAAATGCTATGCTTAAGCATAGTAAAAGTTTATTCTTCATATACTTATTTATATCAAAGGATATTAGAAATTTTTCTTTTAATTAGACTGTGTAACACTCTTTTTTATAGGATAAGTCCTCCTATAAGCTCCGATACATCGGTCATATTGTTCTGTACAAGGTAATCTTCTATACCTGATGCAATCTTAGTCGTAATAGTAGGGTCTACGAAGTTATATGTTCCCACTTGTACGGCACTTGCACCTGCTAGAAGAAACTCTATCGCATCTTCGCACGAACTTATTCCCCCCATACCGATGATAGGGATAGAAACAACCTTAGCAGTTTGCCAAACCATACGCAAGGCAACTGGCTTAACCGCAGGCCCTGATAATCCGCCCGTAACTGTCGATAGAATGGGCTTTACGACTCTTCACATCAATAGCCATACCTAGTAGGGTGTTAATCATAGAGATAGAGTCTGCGCCTTCGGCCTCTACTGCGCGTGCTATCTCTGTAATGTCTGTAACATTAGGGAGATAACTTAACGATAAGTGTCTTAGGATAGACCTTGCGCACAGCACGCACCACTTCGGCTGCTCCTGCACAAGTAACGCCAAAAGCCATACCGCCTTCCTTGACGTTCGGGCACGAGATGTTTAACTCTATCGCAGGGATTTTTATCTAATTCAGCTATGCGCTCGGCAGTAGCCATATAGTCTTCGACGGTCGAACCGCTAACATTGACAATCATGTGCGTGTCAATGTCTTTGATGCTTGGATAGATTTCCGAACAGAAGTATTCGACACCCTTATTTTGTAACCCAACGGCATTGAGCATACCGCTAGGCGTCTCTGCCATACGTGGGTAGGGATTACCTTGACGAGGATTGAGCGTTGTCCCCTTAACTACAATGCCTCCTAGCTTAGACAAGTCAATAAAGTCAGAGTATTCTAGTCCATAGCCGTAAGTGCCAGAGGCAGTCATAACGGGATTTTTTTGAGCGTAATGCCGCCTATTTGTATTGCCGTGTTTACCATTTGATTACTTTGCTATTAAAGACAGGTCCTTCTGTACATCACATACATTGCCATGCTCGTGTATGTCTTCTACGCAACATAAGCAAGCACCTATTCCGCAAGCCATCATATTCTCCATAGATACTTCGCAGTTGATATCACGTTGCTCGGCAAGGAGAGCGACAGACTTCATCATTGCTCTAGGTCCACAGGTGTAGATAGAGTCGTAATCCTCCGTTTGGATACAAGGGTGATTGGTTACGAAACCTTGAACGCCAAGAGTACCATCATTAGTGGTTATGTGAACTTGCCCAAGGGCTTCAAATTCGGGAAGTAGTAGAATATATTCGGCACTACGACCACCTAAGAGAATGTCAGGTTTTATTCCCTGCTCATTAAACTTGTGCGCAAGAGCAAGCATGGGAGCTATCCCCACACCACCACCAACGAGTAGAGGGCGACGGCTATTCGTAGTATCGAATGTATTCCCCAATGGAAGAATGACGTCTAGGCTATCTCCTACCGCTAGTTCCGTAATGGCTCTAGTGCCTCGCCCAACAGCTGCGATGAGTAGCCAAAGTTCGTTTGTCTCCTCGATGTAATGACATACAGAGATTGGTCTGCGGAGCAATGTACGACCGCTAGGAGGAAGGATTTGAACGAACTGACCCGCTTGTAAGCGAGGGAGCGTTTTGCCCTCTTCACGAGGGCGCAGTTTCAAGAGATAGTTGTTAGCATTAAGAGCTTGATTGTAGCTAATGCGAAGAGTCTGTACTTCTTTCTGATAGGTCATAAAGCTATTATATCTAGTTTTTATGAGTCTGCGTACATGTCTGAGATAGCTTGTGCGTAGTGCTTGTACACCACATTACGCTTAATCTTGAGAGTCGGCGTAAGTTCTCCATTCTCCATAGAGAAGGGCTCGGCTAAGATAGTAAAGCGTTTAATCATCTCGTAGTTGGCGATAGAAACTTGGGCTTGCTCGATGTGAGCATGTAGAAGTCTGCGTATCTCATGGTCTTGGGCAAGTTCAGTGGTGCTACGCTCAGTATTCAAACCTCTCTCGAGGGCTTCTTTTCTTGAGAATATCCCAGTTAGGAGAGATAAGAGCCGAAATAAATTTATAGCCATCACCAATAACGGTTACTTGCTCAAAAGATAGGGTCTAGCATAAGGAGTCCTTCTATCATTTTGAGGCGCAACGTACTTACCATTAGCTGTTTTGAAGAGGTCTTTAATACGTTCTATAAAATAGAGCGTTTTCCCTTCTAATCGACCCGCATCACCTGTGCGGAAATAGCCATCTTCCGTAAATGATTCTTTGTTGGCTTCGGGATTGTTGTAGTACTCTGTTATGATGGTAGGTCCCTTGAGCTGTATTTCGTTTGTTTCAGGGTCAATGCGTACTTGGACGTGGTCAAGGACTGTACCGACAGAGTTAATATCGAAGTGTTTGTCGGGGTAGCAACAAACAGTAGCCGTACTTTCGCTCAAGCCATAGCCACAGCAAATAGGAATAGACACGCTCTGTAGGAAACGATTGATTTCGGGAGAGTGCAGCACCAGCTACGGGGAAGAATTTTTCCACGTTGTATACCTAGAACCTTTTTAAGCTTGGCAAAAAGAGTTGCCTTATAGAGCTTGTATAGAAGTTTAAGATATAGAGGGGCTCGTTTGCCTTGATTTTTTTATAGTTTAGTCGATACTCTTCGCCCACCTTTATGGCGTGTCGCATAATCTTCTGAAAAGTAGGGGGCATGCTCTTGATTTTTATCCTGTACACCGCCATAAACCTTTTCCCAGAAACGAGGAACGCTACACATCATCGTGGGGTGTATGTCCACGAGGGCTGTTTGTATGGTCTTAGGGTTAGTTAGGATAGCTACTGTAGAGCCAATGAACAAGCAATAGTAAACCCAAATTTTCTCAAAGATATGGCTCTGAGGCAAGAAGCTCATACTAACATCTTTGCTTGATAGATTGGTTAACAGGTCAGCATGAGTCTGTACCTGCATCATGAATTGTTTATGTTTTAGAGCTACTCCTTTGCTTCTTCCTGATGTGCCGGAGGTATAAATAATCACAGCTATATCATCAGGAAGAGCTTGTGATGAGCGTGTATTGGCGATATGCTCATGAGATTTGGAGTTGCCTCTGCGGATAAATTCCTCGTATTTGAGTGATATTGTATCTTCGGGGTGGAGTAATACATTAGGCTCAAGTACAATAATACGACGGAGCAAGCCCGTGCGCTTCTGTACTTCCCAAGCATTATTATATTGATATTGTTCCCATACAAAAAGGACCTCAATACCCGCATCTCGTAGAATAAACTCTACTTGGTCGGGCGAACTTGTCGCATAGAGGGGCACAGAAGTACCACGCACCATAAATAGACCGATTTCGCTAGATAGAGCATCAACAGAGTTTTGGGTATAGAACCCTACACGTTCTCCTTCTTTAATGTTTTTCGGCTACAAGAGCTTTTAGCTGCTAGTAGGCATCGTTCGGAAAAACTCTTCACCATTTAGATTATACCAAGGACCATTATCTTTCTTTTGGTAGCGGATAATACGCTTAGAGCCAAATTTCTTGCGTAAGCGGTGGGGGTATTCAGCTAAGTGATATAGTTGTTTATTCATTGTATGGATAATTATCTACTTATCAAAGATACTATAATTAAGTCATTTTGAAGGAAAAAGAGCTCTAAACAACAGGGCAACCGCATCAAAAAATAATAAAGTATATTGATTGATAATACATAGAAGAGCCCTGTAAGGGCGATACTCCTGCATAGCCCAGGGCGCAAGCCCTGGGTTAATTATCGTAACACATTTATTGAGCCCCAAAGGGGCGGCACTTCCGAGACGTAAGGAAAATGCTCGTGTTAGAGATGCAGCTCCTGCGGAGCTCGATATTACTTTTTCGTTTGGTATACCCAGGGTTTCATTTCGGGCTTTACCCTCATTGCACCCTGGGCTTTGTAGGGTGTCGTGCCTACGGCACTCATAATGCGTCTGAATTTTTGATACGGTTGCCCTGCAAAAACAAGGTCTGCTACAGGAGTCTATTGGAGGCATAGAAAACAGAATGGGCTGTGTCAGATAAACTTTGACACAGCCCATTACTCTTTCACGATTAAGAAATACTTAGCTTATTTCTTGCGACGTGCATTGATTACGTGGCGCACTTCTTCAAGTGTTTCCACTCTTTTTAGGCGAGTTGACTCTTCTTCAACGAAGAACTCTTCTGTTTCTTCTGGGCGAATGTAAGCAAGAGCTTCTCCCTTACGAACAGTAGTACCCTGAGCAAGTACTTCTGTTAGACGACCTGTGAAGTTGCTGATAACTGGTTCGATGTAGCCTGCAGAAGTCTGAATGTAGCAGAGAGGTTCGTTTGTCTTAACCTTAGTACCTACAGCTGGAGCAGTAGAGAAGTCAGTAGGGTCAACCTCCCAGATGAGGCTACCTGTTGCAGCTGCTACGATAGGTTCTGTGCCCTGACGCTTAATCTTGAGGGCATCAGCTCATTGTACCCCTGCTTAACAAGAGCTGCTGTACGAGCCTTATCAACTTCTTCAAGGAAGCGTTGCTTAGCTATGCCACTCTTATAGAGTCTGTATTGAGCATCGTGCATAGCAAGTTCGAAGAGTTCTTCATCGTCTTGACCATAATCCCAACCATTTTCATCCATTTCTTTGCGATATTCGTCAAGCGCATCAGGATAGTTGAGTTGTGGGTCTTCAGTAGTGAACTCGTGACCTTGTGCCTTAGCTAGTTCGATAATTTCAGGAGCAAGCTGACCAGGAAGGCGACCGCTCTTACCTAGAATCATACCCCAAGTATTCTTGTCGATAGCCAACCAGCGTTCCTTACCTGTAACGAGGTTATATACGTTCATGAGTGAAACGTTCTTGACGTACTGGCTGAAAGGCGTTACAAGTGGTGGATAACCCTAGGCGAGGCCATACATATTCCACTTCGTTGAAGAGCTTAACAAGGAGGTCATCGATGCTAAGTTCGGCTTCACCCTTTGCGCGTAGGTGCATGTTGATACCAGCATGTACACCCTTAAGGTCAGCCATCATAGAACCCATCATACCGCCAGGAAGACCGCAACCAACAAGTAGAGATGTCATCAAGTGGTTGCTCTTCTCGATGAAGAGACCGAGGAAGTCATCAATGAATTCTTGTGTAAGTGAACGTGCACGCATGTATGCGTCCATGTTAATTTCAGGAACCTTAAAGCCTGCATCGTGTAGCATCTCTCTGATGGTAATCACGTCTGGGTGAATCTTACCCCAAGAAAGTGGTTCCATAGCAACGTCGATGATGTCTGCACCTGCACGACATACTTCAAGCATAGAAGCTACAGAAAAACCAGGTCCAGAGTGACCGTGATATTCGATAACGATATTAGGGTGCTTGTCCTTAATAGTCTTTACGAGGCGACCAAGGAATGCAGGACGACCAACACCAGCCATGTCCTTAAGACAGATTTCAGGAGCACCAGCGGCGATGAACTGCTCTGCAAGGTCTGCATAGTACTCAACAGTGTGAACAGGTGAGTGTGTGATACAGAGCGTAGCCTGAGGAATCATGCCTGCTTCAAGGGCATACTTAATAGAAGGGATAACGTTTCTTGGGTCGTTGAGGCCGTCGAAGATACGAGTGATGTCTACACCCTGAGCCTTCTTAACCTTATACATGAGCTTACGCACATCTGCTGGTACTGGATACATACGCAATCCATTTAATCCACGGTCAAGCATGTGCGTTTGGATGCCTGCAGCGTTGAAGAACTTAGTGAAGCCTCTTACAGCCTTATTAGGATTTTTCTCCATACATAAGGTTTACCTGTTCGAAAGCACCTCCATTAGTTTCTACACGAGAGAAGCATCCCATCTCCACGATAACGGGAGCAATACGTTCTAGTTGGTCTCAAACGTGGTTGGTACTTACCACTAGACTGCCACATGTCACGATAGACAAGGCTAAATTTAATTTCTCTTTGTGCCATACAATGATGTAATTATATGATTCTATTTAGTTATAATTCGTATTTATATTTTGCAGGACGTGTACCCATTGTAGAGCAGTAAGTGCAGCTGTCTCTGTGCGCAATCGGCTTTGCTCCGAGTGTGCTAGGCTGTATACCTGCTTGCTCTGCCTGCATAATTTCTTCCGAGGAGAAATCTCCTTCTGGTCCGATGAATAGGTTTATGGAACTATTCATATCCGTAAGAGCGTGTTGGGGGAGTTGTTTCTTCTTAAAGGTTGAATGCTCATCGTCCTCCTTGCAGTGAAACAACAGACTAACGCCATCAGCGCTCTGTTTGAGTGCATCCTTAAATGGTACATCTACTTCAAGGAGGGTAGTAGAGCTTTCTGAGATTGCTTCATTGCAGAAAGCATAATCTTCTGAAAGCTCGTTCCGCTTTTAATATGTTTCCGTTCGCTATGAGCGCACTTAATAAGTGTAATCTTATCTACTCCAATCTCAATGGCTTTCTCAATGAGCCATTCCATTCGTTCAATAGATTTAGTTGGAGCGATGTAAAGATTGATTGTTCCTTGCCAATACTTATTCCACGGAAGCTCTTCATCGAGTATTACCCCACAATGCTTTTTTGCTGACCTCTGAGATATGTGCCTTCCACACTTGACCCTGCCCGTTAGTTACCATAATAGGTTCTCCTTCGCTAAGTCGGAGGACACGCAGGGCATGTCCAGCCTCTTCTTCGGGGAGGACATTTGTCTGCACTATTTCTGGAGCATAAAAAAAGTGGTAAATCGAGCATTGTCATACTAAGTATTGTCGCCTATTCGTGGTCAAAGATAAATGTTTATTGCGATATAGGTACTATCTTTACAGAAAAATAAGGAATTAACAATCAATATACCCTGTAGAAAGTGAGAATAGATATTATAACCGTTGTTCCCGAGATATTAGAGGGTCCATTGTCTGCGTCTATACTAGGGCGCGTTCAGAAAAATGGTCTTTTAGAACTTCATATTCATAACCTTAGAGATTACTCTACCAATAAGTGGAAACGGGTAGATGATTATCCCTTCGGAGGTGAGGCTGGCATGATTTTGCAGGTTGAGCCTATTGAGAGGGCGATAAACGAACTTAAATCTCAGCGTCATTACGATGAAGTTATTTTTTTACTTCACCCGATGGAGAGACTTTCAATCAAGGTATTGCCAATGAAATGAGTCTACTAGGTAATATCATTATTCTGTGCGGGCATTACAAGGGCATTGATTATCGTGCGTGAGCATCTGATAACACGAGAAATATCGATAGGGGATTATGTGCTTACTGGGGAGAGTTGGCTGCCGCGGTGATGACGGATGCCATCGCTCGTTTGATACCGGGAGCTATTGGTGATGCCGAGAGTGCCCTTAGCGATACATTTCAAGATAATCTATTGGCTCCTCCTATATATACAAGGCCTGCTGATTATAAAGGTTGGAAGGTTCCTGATGTCTTATTGAGCGGACATGCAGCCAAAATCGAAGCATGGAAGATGGAGCAGGCCTTAGAGCGCACTAAACGTTTACGTCCCTGATTTGCTAGATAAGCATTAGTCGGATAAAAAAACTGTTTGGGGTCTTAGCTAAACATGCAGTTATAAATTACGTGTAAATACATTCGTACTTACGCGTAAACACTTTCAGTGAGTACGCGTACTTATTTCTGTAAGTACGTGTACTTTATTTTGGTGAGTACATTGTACTCATTTTGGTCATTAAGCCGTATCAGCTGATGCAAGAGATTATGCCGAATATTAACTTTTGCTGTGCTCTTGCTTTTCGCTAGCGTGTAATGTGGTTTGGCATTTATTGCTACCTTTGTGCGTATCAGATTTTACAAGTCAGTTATGAACGATAATATTGAAGTAAAAAGAAGAGTCTCAAAAGAGCCTCAATTTCATCGAGCAGATTGTAGAGAATGACCTTAAAGAGGGCAAGAATGGAGGTCGTCTTCAAACTCGTTTCCTCCCGAACCTAATGGCTATTTGCATATAGGTCATGCCAAAGCTATTATCATGGACTTTGGTATAGCTCAGAAGTATGGAGGCGTTTGTAATCTTCGCTTTGATGATACCAATCCAACCAAGGAAGATGTAGAATATGTAGATGCTATTCGCGAAGATATCCAATGGCTAGGTTTCCAATGGGGTGATGAATTCTATGCTTCTGATTACTTCGAAAAAGTTATACGAGCTAGCTGAACGTATGATTTTTAGCTGGTCATGCGTATGTAGACGAGCAAACTGCAGCGCAAATAGCCGAGCAGAAGGGTACGCCTACTTCTCCGGGGCAAGATAGTCCTTATCGTAATCGTCCCGCAGAGGAGAGTTTGGACTTGTTCCGCCGTATGAATGCAGGCGAATTTGAAGAGGGGGCCATGACGCTAAGAGCTAAGATTGATATGGCTCATAGCAATATGCATTTCAGAGACCCAATCATCTATCGTATTATCAAGTATCCTCACCATCGTACAGGTCGCAAATGGAATGTATATCCTATGTACGACTTTGCGCATGGGCAGAGCGACTATTTTGAGGGGTAACGCACTCTATTTGTACGCTTGAGTTCGTGGTGCACCGTCCTTTGTACGATTACTTCATTGACCGTTACAAGGAACTTTATAATGCTCCTGCAGATTATAGCCCTCATCAGTATGAGTTTAATCGCTTGAACATAACTTACACGATGATGAGTAAGCGTAAGCTTCTGCAGCTCGTTCAAGAGGGACTTGTGTCAGGTTGGGACGACCCTCGTATGCCTACTATATGTGGTTTCCGTCGTCGTGGTTATACGCCTCAGTCTATCCGTAACTTCGTAGATAAGATTGGCTATACCAAGTATGATGGCGTAATCGATATGGCACTACTTGAGCACAGCGTGCGCGAAGACTTAAATAAGCATGCCCTCAGAGCATCTGCCGTTATTGCCCCTGTTAAGTTGATTATAACAAACTACCCAGAGGCTCAAACTGAGGATATGGACTTTGTGAATAATCCAGAAGACAAATCAGCAGGTTCGCACAAAAATCACTTTCCGCAGAGAACTCTATATCGAGCGTGAGGACTTTATGGAAGATGCTCCAAAGAAGTTCTTCCGCATGACTCCGGGGCAGGAAGTTCGCTTGAAGAGTGCTTACATCGTTAAATGTACTGGTTGTAAAAAGGATGCAGACGGCAATGTAGTCGAAGTGTATGCTGAGTACGACCCCGAAACGCTTAGCGGACGTCCCGAATCTAATCGTAAGGTGAAGGGTACTATTCATTGGGTTTCTTGTGCTGATAGTGTCGAGGCTGAAGTGCGTCTTTATGATAGACTCTTTACGGATGAAGACCCATCATCAGTTAAGGACCGTAGCCTAGCTGAGATGATTAACCCTGAGAGCCTTGTTGTGGTTAAGCATGCTCGCGTAGAGCCTTTCCTTGCACAAGGTAAGGTAGGAGACCACTATCAGTTCCAACGTATTGGCTACTTTTACAGTGGATGCAGACTCTACAGAAGGTCATTTGGTGTTCAACCGCACTGTGGGACTCAAGGATTCTTGGAAGAAAGCTTCTAAGTAATCAAAATCATTAGACAAAGACTCTGCAATAGGATATTAGTGCCTATTGTAGAGCCTTAATTTTATGTAGATTAAGTATAATATGATTGAATCGTTAGATTTTATAAAGGAGATACTCCAGCATCTCAATTACTTTTTGGGTTACTGTCCTCATGACGATTGAGAGCTCGTTCATTCCTTTCCCTAGTGAAGTGGTTGTTCCTCCAGCTGCGTATAGAGCAGCTAATGGAGAACTCAATGTTTTTCCTAGTGGTGCTGTGGGCAACTATTGGTTGTGACCTCGGAGCTTTGGTTAATTATTACTTAGCTAAGTATTTGGGTAGGCCTGTTGTATATCGCTTTGCGGCAAGTAGATTAGGTCGCTTATGCTTGCTAAGCTCTGAGAAAGTAGAGAAGGCTGAGCAGTATTTTTGTGAAGAATGGTGCTACATCAACTTTGATTGGGCGATTGATACCGGGTATTAGGCAATTAATCTCAATTCCTGCGGGATTATCGGGTATGCCTCTTGGTCCATTCTTGCTCTACACAACGCTAGGAGCTCTTGCATGGAATACTGTTTTAGCTATTGTCGGTTATTTATTAGGTCATGCCGTTCCGATTGATAAGCTTAATGAGGCTGTCCTTCACTACACAAAGCCAATAGGTTATGCTATTTCTGTGATTGTTTTTACTGGGTGTAGGTGTTCACTTTCTACTTAAGAAGAGAAAGAAATAGCCCTTTCACTATTGCATAATAGAAATATATTCACTAATTTTGCAGTGCAATTGAGAAATACGATTGCTTTGGGTTGAGTCGCTAGCTCAGTTGGCAGAGCACATCCCTTTTAAGGATGGGGTCCTGGGTTCGAGCCCCAGGCGACTCACGTAAGGAGATAGATTTTAATGGTCTATCTCCTTTGCTTTTTATATATTTTTCATTTCGAAAGGAGTATTAGATGTTAGTCTGATTCTAGTAAAAATAAGGCTCCTGAGCAATTGAAATCACTATTTATAGGTATTGTGAAACTATTGCGGTGTATCTAATTTTGCAAAAATCTCAAACAAGATATAACACAATAGTATGACAAAGAAATTACTTCTGGTTACAGCTCCTTTGCTGTTTACCATAGCCTTTGAGTGTGCATGCTCAAGAGCATTCTTTTCAAGAAAAAGAGTATCCTCTTTAGCTTCTAGCGAACTTGCTAGCCTTAAGGGGCAAAAGTGCATTCGGGAGGATAACTGATAAAAACAAACGTCCACTCGCTGATGTCATCGTACATATAAAGGGAACGCAATTACATAGTATTACAAATGAAGAGGGTATTTTTCCAACTCACAAATCTAAGTGGAGAAGACATTACTCTAGAGGTGATGAGTATGGGCTCAAATCACAAGATGTTTTTAGTAAAAACTTGATGCCGAAAAAGCCAGTTGCTTGTAATTTAATCCTAGTAGAACAAGCACATCACCTTCAGAGCGTAGAGGTTGTGGGGCGTAATGAGCGTTCTTATAAGAATACACTTTCATTCGTGGCAACCAAGACGGAAACACCTCTTAAGGATATTCCTCAATCTGTTGGTTATGTAACAAAGGAGCTTGTGCGTGACCAAGGTGCTACGACAGTAAATGATGTCGTTAAGAACATTAGCGGGGTCAATCAGTATACAACCTACAATGATTTTTCGATAAGAGGCTTTCGTACCACGGGTAATCGCAATTCGGGTAATCTCGTTAATGGTATGAGAGCTCAAACGAGCCTTTGGAGACAGCAATCTATTGCCAATATAGAGCGTGTTGAGATTATCAAAGGTCCAGCTTCAACGCTCTTTGGAAATGCTGCACCGGGAGGAGTCATCAATCGTGTAACCAGCAGCCTCTGACTTATCACAGCAATAGCGTCTCTACTACAATCGGGAGCTTCAATACTTTGAATACTTATGCGGACTTTACAGGTCCTCTTGATACACGAGAAACTTTGCTATATCGCCTTAATTTAGGTTATGAGCATACAGATACCTTCCGAGATTTACAAGAGACAACAAATTATATTGTAGCGCCATCTTTCTCTTTCTTGCCTAGTAAGAATACTCAATTTAATGTAGATATCTTCTATCAATATAATAAAGGTAAGTTGGACCGTGGACAATCTATATTTGGAGATGGGGACTTAAGTTCTGTGCCTATTAGCCGTTCACTATCAGCAACGAATGATTATCTAAATGAGAAGTTGATGAATACGACCTTGGGATTAACGCATCGTTTCTCAGATAAACTTTCACTGAATATCACTTATCAAAATTCGTCTTATGATGAGTCTTTAAGAGAGCATAACCAAGGGAATGCTTATGTAAAATTAGCTGATGGCAAGCAGAGCCCTTCACGCATCTTGATGGTTGCTAGACAGAGAGAGCGTTACTTCCGAAATAATAGTCTTAATACTTACTTGAACTATGAGCTGAATACAGGAGCCTTGCGTCATCGTATCTTATTAGGGTACGATTATTTCCAAATGGAACTGAAGGCAGGTTCTTCTGAGATGTCTGCTAGTGGTTATTTGCTGAAGGCGGGTGGGGCAAGCAATGCCTTCAAGCCTGCTGATATTGCCAAATATTTACTTGATAAAGATGGTAACCCTCGTACTAATGTGCCTTATTACGACCTTACTACAAATAGTGGTAATGTAGAGCAGGATTACTCAAAGTACATATTTAGTAATGTAGCAGTTACCCCATATTTGCAGTATTCACATGGTGTTTATGTACAAGACCAAATGGAGATTGGTCGTGTAAAATTCTTACTAGGGCTTAGACAAGAGTACTTTTACGGATCTCATTGAATTATAAGGATGCTAAGGAGAAGAAAACCACACAGACAGCACTAATCCCACGCTTGGGTGCGGTTTTGTCTATTACGAAAGACTTAAATCTTTTATGGTACATGGATTAGAGGATTTGAACCTCAGAGTGCATCAGTACAGAGCAATCCCAAAGCTGGAGGTCCATTTGACCCTGAACAAAGCGAATTATTTGAAGCTGGTCTTAAGGGGGAATGGTTTAGCAAGCGATTGAGTACAACCTTATCGACCTATCATCTTAAGAAGAATAATACGCTCTATAATGCTGGTGATGATAATAATCCAGACCTCTTAGAGCAGGTTGGAGAAGAGGTTTCTAAGGGGATTGAGCTTGATGTGGCTGGGTTTATAACGCCCTAGTTGGAGCTTGGTAACTAACTACGCTTACACAGATGCAGCGATTACCCGAACTAAGACTAATACTGAAAAAGACTTTTGGAATGCAACGTCCCAATACTCCTAAGCATGCATTCAATATATGGAGTAAGTATATTTTTCTTATATGGGCCTCTAAAGAACTTTGGACTAGGATTAGGCTTTTAATGCAGTATCACAGAGATATGGACAAGTGGGTAAGCGTGAGAATACTATTGTTTATCCGGGGTATGGATTAGTGAATGCTGCGCTTTATTATCGCTTACGTAATTTGCAGGTTCAGCTGAATGTTGATAATGTCCTAGATAAAACGTATTGGGTCGGTGGTTATGATAAACTACGTTCGTTCCCTGGTACGCCTCGTAATATTAAGGTGGCTGTAAGTTATCGTTTCTAGTTTCAGATGCAAAGGTTTGGACTTGGGTGAAACTAAGGTATTATGTACGTTTCCTAAAGTTAAAACCTCGGCGTGGTCTGTGCAGACTTCGCCGAGGTCTCGTACAAACTTCAGCCGTAGTCTGTACAGACTTCAGCTGAAGTCTGCAGATTACTCTGTAAGTCTATGATTTAGAGTTAGTCTGCTTACCTAGTTATAAAGTTTATTATAACGATTATTGTACTTTATGTTGGTTGCGAAGATGGGCAAGGATTGAGTAATTCTAAGGAAACCGCTGTTTTTCTCCCTAGGCTAAACGTTCAGCCTATACTATGTTTAGTTGAAAAAAACGGGCCGTATCAAGATTATGTTGATACGGCCCGTTTTAGATGTTTGGTTTTGCTTATTATGAAAAATGCTAAAAGCTTGAAAAAGGTAGCGAAGACCAGCACCAAATCGAAGTTCAACAGAACCGCCATAAGGGTCTTCTCTTTTCGTTGACCATATATCTTGAAAGTCGTATTGGATATGCCCCTCAAGTTCTATTCTATGACGATTGCCCAATTTAATGCTTTACCCCTGGACCGCCAGTGAGTCCCCAAGCGATTTTATTTTTGATGGGTAATGCGTGCCGTGTTTGTTGTTGCTCACTAAAGCCAGTACCTTGTATGCTGGAGTTATCGCTAAGATAATAGCCAATAAAGGGACCTGCATTGACGAATACTCTCGCCAATTTGTTCTCTAAATAGAGATGTGATAGGATAGGCATTTCTAGATAATTGATATCTCTGCGATAAGCCTTTCCCTTTGTGTCCTCATCAAAGCGTTCGGTCCAACCAGTTTGGACATAGTTAAGACCAATTTCTATTGAGCTCCCTTTTCTAAATCGATGCGTGTTAGGGCTCCAAAGTGTGTGCCTAGGTGCTGATTTTTGTTGTACTGTAGGAACAAACTGGTAGCGCGATAGTTGCATACCCCCGCTAAGACCAACCCACATAGATTTAGGGTAATTGGAGCGTTGAGCAAGGGATAATGTACTACAAAGGAGTAGTATAATAGCCGTGATTGAGAATTTGGCTCCTTTCATATTCTTTCTTATAGCGATTGTTTGCTCGTAGTGCCATCTTGCTCGAAGGTTACAAAATAGAAGCGGCTATTTGTATATCCTTGGTGAGTCTTGCTTGGTAGTACTTCAATATCCATCTGTAAGCCATCGCTAGGTAGGCGACTACCATTATTGATAAAGTTATTGCCATAGGCAGCATTGGCACGGATAAAGTAACGAGCAACGTCATAACCGAGAACACTATACTTAGGGTAGGAGTCTGTTACACGCTTGTTATACCAAGCATTGAACTTGGTAAGAAACTGTTTCGCCTCGCTCGTATTCTTATCAAAGAAGAATGTTGTATAGATTGTAGTGCCGTGCTGGTGTGCTTGGTGAAGGAATGCGTCGCCATAACTTTGCCACTGAGGATAGCCAAATACACTGCATGATCGGTTGTTGCCAAGAGACTGCATCGTAGCCAGTGCAAGGTCCTTATCGGGAGTTGTTGGAACTACGACAACATCTCTTCCCATTAGACTTAAGCTACTGCTAGAGATGTTTATGACTTGATAATTGATTTGAGCTTCTCTAAGGGCATACTTTTAAGCGAGCTGAAAAAAAGCATCATCTGCATCTTCATCTCGACGAGCAAATATTACCGTTTTACGTCGGTATTTATTGATAAATTCAGGTATAACACGGCTGATAACTTCGCTAGGGTCTTGGTTGAGCTGAATGAGTCTACTATTGTCTATATTCGTCGCATTAGAGAATGGCACAATATATAAACCTGTGTGGTTAGCCTGAGCGATTATGCTTGCTTGTTCGTCATTGATACCTCCGATAATTAAATCGTGACCTTGGATAGCCCCATTAAAAAAATATGGTTGGTTACATCTCCATCTTCATTGGCCTCTAAAGCTGTTAGATGAATGCTGATACCATCTTTCTTTAGGTCATTCATCCCCATAAAGAGCCTTGGTAAAACTCAAGGTAGCGTGTAGCCTTTCGGAAGGGTAGCATAAGCAGAACTTTTACTCTATCAATGTTCTTAACGACCTCTGTGCGTACATTTGTCGTATCGGTATTGTTGCTTTTTGCTTACTTCTTGAGATTTAGGAATGTTAAGCACCAAGCCTACAGGGAAGTTATAGGCACTTATCCCTGGGTTCGCAGATATAAGGGCTCCTCGCTAACTCCATAGTTGCGAGCAATGCGGTATAGGGTTTCACCTGCTCCAATCCTATGCCTATTGCCTTTTTGTCCTGTTGAGGTTGCGCTTTGATAGGGGATACAGCAGCTGTGGTAGAGCTTGTATTGCTGGGAGCTCCTTTTTGTAGTCAGCTCCAGTATATATAATGAGTTTGTCTCCAGGCTTAATACTCCCTTAGCCCATGGATTTAACTCAAAAACTTTCTCGATAGATGTGCGATAAGTTTGAGCAATGCTGTACACCGTCTCATTATCTTTAACGCGGTGCTCAACGATGCGCTTTTGAGCTGATAGTGTATGTAGGGTGAGCAACCCTGCTGCGATACAAGTATATATCTTAGTTAAATGTTTCATATTTATCTTCTCATTTTTTGCAAAGATACTTTACTTTTTACTTATTCTAGGAGCTCGCGTACCTCAGTACAGGGCAACCGCATCAAAAATAGCACTATCTCTGGGTTATGGATGTACAAGATTATTTTTCTAAGGTAGAAGGTCCCCGTGTGGTGGACCGCTGCAATCATAAGTTAAGCCTTGCTTAAGAAACTGTTGCAGAAAAACGCAATGAATTGCAAGCCATTCCAGAAGTCTTGGATAGCCTTGATTTGTCTGGAGCAGTCATCAGCATAGATGCTATGGGGACCCAAACCAACATTGCCGAGCAGATTATCCAATCAGAAGCTGACTACATTCTTAGTCTTAAAGGCAATTAAAAATACTTGTATGAGGATGTTCAGGATTGTTTCACCGGATAATACACGTGTCATCGTTATGAAACTTTGGAGAAAGATCATGGTCGTATTGAAAAAGCGGACTTATGCCACATTATTGGTATCAGAGGTCTTCTTTAGGGAAGATGCTTGTCGAGGGCGTAAAGATTATTCATTCACTAATCTAAATAACTATAAAGACAAATTATCCTTACGCAAGAGGTTATTCAATGTTACCCTGAATATTTACTACCTCAAAAAGCTACTAAAGGTTTGATGTGCTTGCCTTGAGTCCATGCGAAAAAGACATATATACAATGAGCTTCCTAATACCATTAGAGCAGAAATCTAGCTATAAAACAAAAAGTTCGTCTCTAGCAGTGCTAAAGACGACTTCTATAAGTGAGAAAGCTGAGCTGACAGAAGCTCTCTCGGGGTGTTAATTAAATTAGATCCCCTATTGCTATAAGGTGTCAGCTACCTTTCTGATACGCTTAGCCAAGTCACAGAGACCTCCTTTAAGTATTTCGAGCTCTTTGTCCGTAAACTTATAAGGCACTCCAGTCCCATTTACATCTCTTTCGTTGAACTTGTGGTAAAACCATGATGAGGATTTACCAAAATACCTATGAGCTATTGACTGCCAAGAGACATCAATTAAAAATATCTTCTGCCTTTTGCCTTGGGCTTAATCGCTTGTCTTTATTTTCTCATGATTTATAGTGCTTTTTAAAAGCCGACCTAGTTTTTAGTCTAGGACGGTCTGTTTAGGTTTAATAGATTTCTATTATCTCTTGGGCATAGTGGTAGAGGTTTAGAGCTCCATTGGGATAGCTCCTCTTGTAATTCCTAATGGCTTGGATTAGTTCAGCCTCCTTATCGGTCAGCCTTAAGTTATCTATAACTCATCGGTTCTAATTGATTAACATTACAAAAGTAATACAATTTGTAGTATTGTTCAAGTAGTCAATAGAATAGGAGTTCTTTATTAAAATAATCTTTGTTTCTTGACTTTTTAGTGGTAGTTAAACTGCCACTTTTTTTGAGACATCTAACAACTCAGCAATAGGTGTAGGCGAGAACCAAGAAGCAAGCCTGACTGCTGACCTTCTCCCCTTCAAGTAATCTAGCGAATGTTTTACCATATCTAGGTAGGAGCGCATATCAGCACGATTATGTTGGTGAGCCCACTTATAGAGTGTACTTTTACCTACTATCTTTTAATCCCTCTAATCGTAATCGTCCCTACGATTTGTTCAGGAGACTACTGCTTATATCTCAGGAGTTCTTCGGCACGTAGTCTTAAATCCAGCCGTGAAACGTCGAGGGTGTTGTCTCCATTGAATACGCTCTTTTAGCGAGCATATGGGTATATGCAGCACGATAGGTGTACTCTCGTTAATTATTTATTTGTCCATTGTAGGTACTAATAACTCTCCCATTCTAGCTACATCAAGGCTTATTTTACGTTAAAGAAAGGTATAGTCCTTGAAGTTGAGAAAAGCACTTACCTTTACATGTAAGCTCGTTAAAGTTTGGAGTAGATGGTTAAAAAGTACATCAAGAGTAAGGTTTATCAGCTCTAGGCCAATCTAAAAAGCGAGGCAAAGCATCAAATATGGGTAGACCGAAAAATAAAAGAAATAGATATGTTAGGTGCAATAATAGGAGATATTGTTGGTTCTCGTTTTGAGTTCAACAATACACATAGATTAGATTTTGAGCTGTTCTCAAATGAATGCTCTTTCACAGATGACACAATATGCACGGTTGCCGTTGCAGATGCAATCTTGCGAGGAGTGAGTTTTGAACAATCTTTGCTTGAATGGTGCAGAAAAATATCCCAACCCAAAGGGAGCTTATGGAGGTTCTTTCGGCCGATGGGTTCATTCACCTAACTCAGAACCATACAACAGTTTTTGGAAATGGTTCTGCAATGCGAGTATCTCCCTGTGGATACCTTACTGAAACTCATAACGTAATGAAGTTTGCACGGGAAAGTGCAGAATGCACACAATCACCCCGAAGGTATCAAGGGGCTGAATGTATAGCAAGGTGTATTGAAATGGCTTTTATACTCTCGCAAGCATCAAGAGAATGGCAAGCAATTAGTGCGAGAAGTAGCCGAAATGTATGGTTACAATATCCAACAAACCTCTGATGAAATCAGACGCACAAATACCTTTAATGAGACTTGCCAAGTAACTGTGCCACAAGCAATAGTTTGCTTTCTTGAAAGCACAGACTTTGAAAAGTGCTATCCGCCTTGCTGTGTCAATAGGTGGCGATAGCGACACAATAGCTGCCATTACAGGGAGCATTGCTGGAGCTCATTACGGAATACCTCAGCATATCCAAGACAAGGCGTGGGACTATCTCCCTAAAGAGATACAAGAAGTAGTAACTAAATTCAAACAGAAGTATGGATAACAAGCAAGAACTTATAAGGCAATGTCGCTATTATAGAGGTCAAAAAGTAAGCCCTTTCAATGATGGTACAATGGATTGGTTTTGGGATATGGAGCGCGTGTATGTGTCTTCACAAGGTCAATTTACGGGGAACGTGATTACTACAAACAAATAAACGGAAAATCCTATCCGGGCATTCCGTTTGATTTGCTTATGGTAATGTTCACTTCGTGGGGAAAAGACTGCCTATTCAATAAAGGATAGTATCAACAACTTCTACAAGCTGATGGACGAATACTTGTTCATTGCTAACGACCATTTCCCAGAAGATAAAATCCCCGGTCAATAGCTGAAGTTGTCGTTGTATTAGCCTGCTCGTCTATCTGTTATTTGTTTTGTGGCTTTGCATTCGTTGGGATAGTGCCGCCCCTTTGGGGCTCAATAAAAAGTGTTTCAATCGATTAACCCAGGGCTTGCGCCCTGGGCTTTGCAGGAGTATCGCCCTTGCAGGGCTCATTGCGTACAGGTCTAATTCCTATCTATCATTTGTCGTTCTAATTATTGTATTTGTTGTTTGGTGTCGTTATTGGGCGATGTCGTTGTTTGCGTTTGTTGTCGGATTTATTGGGCGATGCTGGCGTGAGTGCCTTTTAGGTACGACACTCCTGCAAAGCCCAGGGTGGAAATGAGGGCAAAGCCCGAAATGGAACCCTGGGTAAACTACGGATACAATGAATAAGAGCTCCGTAGGAGTGGCACTCCCATAGGTTAAATTTGGTTGAGGGTATAACATTTGTGTATCTTTGTTGTGACCATTACTCATACTAGGTAATGGCGACTAACATTAAATAAGAAATAAGTAGCAATATTATGGACGATCCACTCCTCCGAGTACATTAAGAGGTACTTTCAATATTGCCCCTCAGCTTATGATGATGCTTTGAGTTTGATGCTTCCTGCGTCGAATAATAGCAATCTATATTTGCTATCGTCATCAGTGTCGCTTGTGGGGTTTAGCTATGTTTTATACAGAAATAACGCAATTAGACGCCCTACAAAAGCGATAAATGAGAACTTATTTGAGTTTAGAAGCTGGTCTTAGCCAGCTCGAAGAGTATACTCCTAAATGCTGGATAAACATCGAATTTCCCGATGAAGATGATTTGCACTTCCCTAACCGAAGAACTAGGAGTGCCAAGCGAATTCTTAGCGGATATTGCCGACGTGGACGAACGCCCACGCACAGAGAAAGAAGATGATTGGCAGCTTACGATCCTGCGTATACCGCTGGAAAGCAACATACAAGGCTTACCCTATATGACTGTCCCTGTGGGGTCATCACCGGTAAGGAAACGACGATAACCGTTTGCTATCGCAAGAGTCAGTTAATCCCTGATTTTTATTAGCCATATCAGACGCAAAAGCATCAGCATCACCTCTCAAGCCGATTTTTATTACACGCATGATTTATTCATCGGCTGTATGGTTCCTCAAATACTTGAAATTGATTTATCTAGAAATCAATAGAGCAGAGAAGGAACTCGAAGAAAGCGTTCGTAATGAAGACTTGATGCGCATCATGCGCTTGCAGAAATCTTTGGTTTATTTCAGTACGAGCATCCGAGGTAATGAGGCTATGCTTGGTCGCCTGCGTACGGCTACTCGAGCAGGAGAGTTGACCCCGACCTCGTTGAGGATGTGAGCATCGAGCTTGAGACAGGCTTACTAATACAATTAATATCTATACCGATATATGCAATAGTACGATGGACGCCTTGGGGAGTATCATCTCGAACAATGTGAATACCATCATGGAGCGCATGACAAGCCTGCAAATCGTATTGACAATACCGACGATGATAGCGAGCTTCTATGGTATGAACGTAGATGTATATATAGCTGAGTGGCATTATTCGTTTATAGCGATTATGATTATCTCTGTCATCATCTCGGCCATTGCCTTCGTACTATTTAAGCGTATTAAGTGGTTCTAGTAATAGTAAAAACGCATTAACTATATAATATGAGTACAATACAGCAACGTTTAGCAGACCTTCGTAAGGTTATGCTACAAGAGGGTATTTCAGCTTACATTATTCCCTCATCGGATGCGCATCTCAGTGAATACACACCCGAACATTGGAAAGGTCGTACTTGGATAAGTGGTTTTACTGGTTCGGCAGGGTACGGTCGTTGTTACCTTGGAGCGTGCTGCTCTATGGACTGATGGTCGCTACTTCCTTCAAGCCGCTACAGAGCTTGAGGGTAGCACGATTGAACTCATGAAGATGGGGCTACTGGATACCCCTTCAATAGAAACATTCCTAGGGTGAAGTACTTCCTAGCGGTAGCGTCGTCGCTGCCGATGGTGCTTGTTTGCCTTATGCCGATGCTGTGGACATCGCAGGTAAACTCTCTGTCTACGGCATCTCGTTCCGCTTGGATACGGATTTATTCACTAAGGTATGGACGGACCGCCCAGAGGTGCCTCGTCATGAGATATTCTCGCAACCAAGTGAATACAGCGGTCAGACGGCGGCAGATAGAATAGCTCTTGTAAATGCGCGCCTTAAGAGTAAGGGTGCTAATGCTACCATCATCACGATGCTCTGTGAGCTTGCATGGGTATTCAATATCAGAGGTTACGATGTAGAGTATAACCCAGTAGCCGTTGGCTTCGGATTTATCAGCGACAAGCAGAATATCCTCTTCATGGACTCTGCGAAGGTGCCTAGTGAAGTGAGCGAAGAGCTCGCACGCAATGGCGTAGAAGTGCGTCCTTACGAGGCTATTGATAGGCTCATCGCAGGTCTAAGTGCTGATGTTCGTCTTTATGTCGATGAAAGGCGCATCACGCACAGACTATACAGTGCTATCCCAGCGCATTGCGCTAAGATACAAGGAGTCTCTATCTTGACTATGCTCAAGGCGGTTAAGACGCCTATCGAATTAGCATGCCTCAGGAAGGCTATGCAGCGTGATGGGGTTTCATTGACACGCTTCTTCAAGTGGCTTGGAGCGTATATCCAAGCGGGTAATACCATTAGCGAATACGAATTAGGGTCTTAAGCTTACAGAGTTCAGAGCTCAGGGAGATAAGTTCTATGGCGATAGCTTTGGCACGATCGCAGGCTTCCAAGACCATGGCGCTATTATCCACTACAAGGCTATGCCTGAGACGAGCAATATCATCAAGGCAGAGGGTACACTTCTTCTAGATAGTGGCGGTCAGTACAAGGACGGTACGACAGACATTACACGTTGCATCGCTCTTGGCCTGCCTTCAGAGCAGTTTAAGCGTGATTATACGCTTGTACTCAAGGGACATATCGCCATCGCTACGGCTGTTTTATCCAGAAGGGACAAGAGGTAGCCAGCTTGATATCCTCGCGCGTAAAAGCTCTATGGGACAATGGACTTAATTATGCTCATGGTACAGGGCATGGTGTGAGCTTCTTCCTCAATGTACACGAAGGGCCTCAGAATATCCGTACAGAAATCAATCCTACTACACTAGAGGTAGGCATGATTACAAGTAACGAACCGGGGCTATATCGCTCAGGTGAGTATGGTATTCGTATCGAAAAACTTGATTGTAACCGAAGAGCGTGAGACGACTCCTTTCGGACGCTTCCTTGGCTCGAAACAGTTACACTCTGTTACTTTGATAACAGACTTGTAGATAAGACTTTGCTTACAGAGGCAGAGCTAGCGTGGTACAATGCTTACCAAGCAAGAGTCTACGAAGAGCTTAGCCCAAGCCTCAACGAAGAGGAAAAGGCATGGTTAAAGAACAAAACAACAGCATTATAAGAAACAGATTATTAGATAATGGCATATATTCAAGAGGTTAGAGGATTAACCCACAGTGGGGCGAGAATTGTTTCCTCGCTGTCAATGCGACAATCGTTGGCGATGTAGTTATGGGCGATGGTTGTAGTGTATGGTTCAATGCAGTCCTTCGTGGTGATGTGAATAGCATTCGCATCGGCAACAATGTAAATATCCAAGATGGCAGTATCCTGCACACACTATATCAGAAGAGTACGATTGAAATCGGCGATAATGTGAGCATCGGTCATAATGTAGTCCTTCACGGCTGTAAGGTAAGAGACTTAGCCCTAGTGGGTATGAGCTCTACTGTAATGGATGATGCTGTCGTCGGTGAAGGTGCTATTGTGGCTGCGGGTAGCGTAGTCCTCGCTAAGACAGAGATTGGCCCTTATGAACTTTGGGCTGGCGTGCCTGCTAAATTTATTAAGAAGGTTTCTCCCGAACAGAGCAGAGAACTCAATGAGCGTATAGCTAATAATTACCAGATGTACGCTTCTTGGTTCGGTCCTCAAGAGTAGGGCATTGCATAGTGCGACACTCGCTGCGTTATTATCGACATTCGGGCCCCGTCATTTACATGAGTAAACTCCCTGCGCCCCTCAGTCTCAATGCCTTGCGATTACTGCATTCTGCAAAGCCCCCACAAAAGAACAAGTAAAACTTGTCCTTTTGGAGACCATCAGGGTGGTCTCAAGAGAACTAATTTCTAGTTGTTAAGCAATAAGGGCTGGTGTCAAAGTATTCATTTGGCGCAGCCCTTATTATATAAATGGAGCGCACTTCACTTGCACGCTCTTATATTCGTTTCGATTAAACTTAATCACTACAATCAAACTTTATATGAAGACCAAAAATTTTTAACGCTGATTTTTGTTATTATTCCTTGCGGTACAACCGACCTATGCGATGCACATCATGGAAGGCTATCTACCTTTAGGCTGGTGTGTCTTTTGGTATCTTGTCTCAATCCCTTTTGTCATTCTTAGCTATAAGCACATACAAGGGCTAATCAAGGTAAAACCCAAGAGAACGCATATCCTTTGCTCTGAATGCTGCTTTTTGTATTCATTCTGTCTGCTCTGAAACTGCCTAGTGTAACGGGTTCAAGTAGCCATCTTACGGGGACAACGCTTGCACCTGCTGACTATGGGCGTGATGTCTATGCCTCTTGTGGGACTCCATCGTCTTGCTCTTCCAAGCCTTGCTTTTGGCTCATGGAGGGATTAGTACATTAGGTGCTAATATCTTCAGCCTAGCGATAGCGGGTCCGCTCGTGGCTTATCTCGTGTATAATCTGCTGATGCGCCTTAGGCTCGGTCGTTCGGTAGCTATCTTCATGGCGGCTATGCTCGGCAGTTTGGCTACTTACGTGACGACCTCTATTCAGTTGGCTATTGTCTTCCCTGATGCTGAGGGTGGTGTACTAGCTCATTCATTAAGTTTGTTTCTATTTTTGCCGTGACTCAAGTGCCACTTTCTATTGTAGAAGGCTTTATGACAGTCTTGGTTATGGACTTACTAGTTTCTTCGGAAGGAATGATTGAGCCTAAGCCTATAACGAAGATGAGAGCGCTGATGCTCTCGGCTTTGGCCCTTATCTGCGTGGCTATTCCTTTGGTTGGCGGTTTAGTGGATTTCGGTTCGGGTACAGATGACCAAGCTGGAGAAGCTTTATTAGCATACTTAGTCCTCAGCACGAGATAAAAGTACTCTTCAAGGTTTTGAACCAAGCGAATGGCTTGAGCCCTTGCTCTTTTGCCTTCCAAGTATCTATCGGTATAGCCTTATTTACTTGGGCGATATATGCGTTGCGGTCTTATTTAAATAGAAGCACTAAGCGCGACTTTTGCATAACGCGGCACTCGCTGCGTTATTTTTCGACATTCAGGCTCGGTCATTTACACGAGTAAACTCCCTTCGCCTTCAGTCTCAATGCCTTGCGATTACCACATTCTGCAAAAGTCGCGTCAAATAATAAGATTGCATAACGCGGCACTCGCTGCGTTATACAAAGACTCTTCAAATAATAGGATTGTATATTGCACTCGTTGCGTTACATTCAATTACAGATAAATAGAAAGGGCTACTGCACTTGCGGTAGCCTAATTGTTTGCGAGTGCCGTATTATGCAATGCTCTCTAGTTGTTGTACTCTAGCTCTGGCATAGGCAGATAATGTACTCTACGCTTTTTCCCACTCCTCTTCTTCGCTGGGTCTGTAACGAACCCACGGCGGAAGTCCATCGTGCGCTCTCCTCTGAGAGAGAGATAAACACGTCTTTAGGTGAGAAATCGTTTCGAGTGTAGGACTTACTGTTTTCTACCGAAGCCGCATCGTAGCGCCTGATAACGTCATTGACCGCAGCTAGTGCATCGCCGTCCATATTTCCTCGCACGATAAGTTCTGCCTTAATGAGTTGTAACTCCATATCATCAATAAGTACAATCGGGCTATATTTAGCTACTGATGTAGTGTAAAGGAACTTATCGCTACTCTCTAGCACGGGTAACTTTTTCTTCTCAGCCATATTGCGCAGAGCATCTCTTAGCTTAGGGTCTATCTGAGCGTCACGCAGATTAGGTACTCCGATAACGGTGTAGATACCATTAGTCCCTCCTTGCTCGCTGTAGTTAATGCTGTAAGCCTCTTTGTCCCTATAGACTTTGCTCCATAGGCTTGCCACCTCATCATACTTACCTTCGTGTAGTTTGAGTTTGAGGATAAGACCATAAGCTTGACGTATAGCTTGCTCAGAGGTAATCACCCCTTTGGTTACCTTTTTTTAAATCTGCACTCTGAGAACTTTCCTTGAGAGCTTCGTTATAGCATTTGAGGGACTTCGGCTCTGAGTTCGCTATGGCTCTTCATCTGTCCAGCTACACGGATGCTCGCTTTCTTTATTAACATCAGAAGAAGGTATTCGCTAGAAGGTGGTAGGAATAGCCAAGATAGAGGTTACCAATGAACTTGCCGTCTGGAGACTTCAGCTGTAGTCTGTGCAGACTACGGCTGAAGTTTGTACAGACTACACGTGTAGTCTGCAAAAAAACTACGGCGAGTGCTCAACTTTAGTTCCCTGACATTATTATTATGATTAAGGGCTAATAGTATTTAGATTGGGCTAATCTAATGATTTTTGTCGTGCGTTAGAGGACAGACGAGCATTGATAGTTCTTAGTCTAACTGAACTAAATCATGCAGTATGCTGTTTAATTAAAGGTTTAAACTATAGTTAAGAATATATCTAGTAATGAGAGTAAGACAAGAGGTTAAGATTGGCGCAATAGCACTTATTGCATTTGTTTTAGGTTATCTAGGACTCAATTTCTTGAAGGGTATAAATATTTTTTTGAACCTGAGAATAAGTACAGAGTACAGCTGGAAAATTTGGGCGGTACATCTGTCGCAACGCCGGTAATGATTAGCGGTTATAAAGTTGGTTCTGTTCAGAAAGTAGATTTTGGCTATGTCTCAGGTCGAGGTATACTGCTGAATTACTTCTTGGCTTAAATCCAGAGATAAAAGCTCCCTAAGGGTAGTCAAGTACGCATTAAGACTAATGTGCTTAGTGGCTCTGTTTTGGAAATTATGGTTCCTACGGAAGCTAAGCAGGGATACCTAACAAGTGGAGATATTATTCCATTCTCTCAAGGCGATGATATTATGTCTACGGTATCTAATAAGATTATGCCTCAGGTTGTAGAGATTATGCCTCAGATTGTAGATATTGTTAAGCGTCTCGGGGAGATTGCAGATAATTCATCTATAGACTCTGTTATGCTTAATCTAAACCGCTCAACCATGGAGCTTAATAGAGCTATGCAGGCAGTTAATACCTCATTGAAACCTCTTCCTCATGTGATGTCTAATGTTCAAACAATGACAGGGAACCTTGCTCAGACCTCTTCAGCAATAAAAGCTCTTCCTCTAGATAGCCTTATCAATAACCTGAATGCAACGGCAGAGAATATGCGTTCGATGTCGGCACAGCTTAAGAGTCAGGAGGGAACAGCGGGTAAACTACTTAATGACCCTAGTTTGTATAATCGTTTGAGACAGCCTAGCTAATAGTGCAGATGCGCTTATGAAAGACCTTAAGGCTAATCCTAAGCGTTATGTTCACTTCTCTCTTTTTTAGTCAATGGAGAGCAAAAAGAAAAGAATACTTATTACGGGTGCGAGCGGATTTATCGGTTCGCACCTTGTTCGTATAGCTCAAGAGCAGGGCTGGGAAGTTACAGTAGCTGTGCGTCCCACGACTAAGACCAAGCAGTCGGGAGATATTCATTCAATAGTTCTTGATTATGCCGATGAGCTCTAATGGTTGAGAATCTCTCTGCATGCAGGCGCGATGATGGAGCTCGTGTTTGGGATTATATCGTACACAATGCGGGGCTAACGAAGACGCCTAATTTGCAAGACTTCTATGAGGCTAATGCAGAGAACACACGTCGTTTCTGCTCGGCAATTATCAAAGCTGGAGTAGAGCCCACACGCTTTTTCTACGTGAGTAGTTTGAGTACGTATAGTCAAGATGGTGCTCAAGATGGAGTTATACGTATCACCGATGAGCAGAAGCCAACGACAGAATACGGACGTAGTAAGCTTTTGGCAGAGTTCTATGTGCGTGATAGCGGTCTTAAGTATACGATGATACTACCTACCGGTGTTTATGGCTCAGGTGAGTATGATTATTTGATGGCTATAAAAGGGTATTAAGGGCGGACTTAATTTTATGGCAGGTAGTACTCCGCAAGCCTTAACCTTTGTACACGGAGAGGATGTCGCTCGTGCTGTGTGTTTTCTATTGGAAGATGGACGTGCCGTAGACAATAGATACATCATATCAGATGGAGATGTCTATACCGACATCGAATTTAGTGACCTTGTTAAGGAGCTTCTTGGTGTAAAGACAGTTGTCAATCTGCGCACTCCAATGCCTATACTGTGGTGTATTTGCCAGTTGGGAGGACTTTGGTCTCGTTTGACGAATAGAGCGACACCCTTAAATCCGGATAAGTATCCTCTGATGAAACAGCGTTCTTGGCGTTGTGATGTTGCTCCTCTCATGGCTTTGGGCTGGAAGCCTCGTTATCGTTTGCGTGAGGGCTTAGAGGAAGCTATTGATTGGGGCAGAAAGCAAGGGCTGCTATAAGTGCACGATGATGAAGGCCAAGAAATGGCTACTAGATATATCATTCAAGGGTAATAGCCTTGAATGATTTTTTATGCTCGTCCCACTCTAATGGATGTTGGAGCGTCATCGATTGGTTAAATAGCTCCAAGTCTGTTTGCGTTTTGAAGTATTCTAGTTGGAAGATAGCTCGTGAATTAGGGGCTATATATAGCTTGTCCAAATAGAACGATATTACCCCCATGGTGCAACGTACGTTAATCTCAACTGTAGGATTAAGCTTTAGCTGACCGCATTCGTCAAGATAAGAGAACATATCAATCCCGATATATCCGATGTACTTGCCGATTAAATGCTGTGAGAAATAAGAGCAGAGTGTTTGCTCTAATAACTGCCATTCTTCTAAGGAGCCTCCAAGTGCTGCCACAAGCTCTGCTCTGATATCTTCCTGAGAAATAATAAGGTTGCCAGTATAGCTTGTTCCCTTTTTTTATCATCAATACTAAACTTGGAATAGCCTAGTAGCTCAACCTTTGAGGGCGTAACGCGAAGAAGTACAGCATAATCCTGCTGACGATTAAGTTTTCGTTCAATGCTGATGCCATATTTAATTCCTTGTTTATAAAGGAGAGCAACTTGAGCTCATTGAAAGGCGGATTAAGAGGATAAACACCACGACCGCTAGATGTGAAAGGGCGTTTAATGATGAGGCTATGTTCGTGGCTATTGATGCTCCATAGAGGGAGCAGGTCAAGTATCTTCTTTTGCTCTTCTTCGGCATCTAAGGTTACATCGGGATACCACCAGAAGGGAAGCAATTTGTCTGAGAAAAAAATCTTTGAGAGGGCTTGTAAGTAGATGTTTGAATAGCTTATAAGCACTATCTCTATGAGAAAAAAAGCTAGATAGCTCGAACTGATATCAGGCAGCGTTAAGGTGATATTATGTAGCTTAGACCAAGCTATGACTTGAGCCATTAGATGAGGCTCGAGAGCCCACATACATAGCTCAAGTGGCTTAAGTGTATTTAAATCAGTGTATTTCTCTCCTTGGTGATTGAGAAGATAAGCGTCTTTTAATATTAGGTGCAGGAACGTAAATATAATCTCCTTCCTCCGTCAGTGCTTTCATTAAAGGGGCTAACTCCCTCATCATCATTTGCACTGTCCGAGAGGGGTATATTGGAGATTAGGCTCTACTAATAGAGCCTCTTCATGTCCGGGATTAAAGACATATAATTTATTCATTCCTTAGAAGATAAGACCTTGCTATGGATTATAGGGTAGAGAACAAAGAACCCAGAGAAAGCTATAATCAATAAGCTACTAAGACTAAACCTGATATTCAGAAGGTAGATAACCAAAAATACGAGCCATAGCGCAATGAGTAGATAGCTTTGTCTCTTCGTGAGAGGTCTTTTATAAGCCATAGTTGCCTTACTTATTTCTACCGATGATATAGTCGGCAAGCAATAGCATTGAACTGCGATAAACGCTATCAGGGTAGTGCCTGATGAGTTCTTTCGCTTCATCAACTAGGCTGTTCATACGCTCTTCTGCATACTGAATGCCTCCATTATCAATGGCAAAATTGAGGAGTTTCGATATAGCTTCTTCATCTAACTGTTGCTTCTTCTATGAAGTTCTTACAGAGTTGTCCTTCTTCTGTATTGCAGAGGTCTGTATCTAGAAGACAGTGGAGTAGTGGTAATGTAACCTTTCCTTCGCGGATATCATTACCCGTAGGTTTGCCGACTTCACAAGATGGATAGTAGTCAAAGATATCATCTCTTATTTGAAAGGCTAGCCCTAATAATTCAGCTATGCGACCGACTCTTTGAATGTCTTCTTCGTTTGCATCGGCTGTTATGGCAGCTACCTCAGCACAGCTGCGGAAGAGTATGGCTGTCTTTGCTTGATGACTTCAAAGTAAACTTGCTCATCTAAGATAGCTTTGTGAGCTGTCTCATATTGGCGGATTTCACCCTCAGTAAGTTCGCGTCCTATTTGAGAAACGATGCCAATAATGCGGAGATTGCGTGTCTGTATAGCTGCGATGAGAGCCGAGCTTAAAACAAAGTCCCCCATAAGAACAGCTATTCTATTGTCGAAGATAGTTCCAAGAGTAGGCTTACCTCGTCTGACTTTTAGCTTCATCAATGACGTCATCATGTATGAGGGTAGCAGTGTGAATGAGCTCAAGGAGAAGACCTGAATCAACAGCCAATGAGGGTACTTGTCCGCTAAGCATGCCCGCAGTGAGGCATGTTAGTACAGGGGCGCACCATCTTACCTGTTGATTGTTCAAGTAATTCGATAGCTTGCTGTAGCCATTCGCTACGAGCAGCAAAGCATCTCTCTAAATCCTTCGTGGTAATTATCTACTCTTGTGCTACAGGAGCTTTTATTTGGTCTAGTGTAATCATTTGTTATAGTGAACTGCGCTCAAGAACGCTTTTGCAATTGGTCAATAGAGATATTCATTTTGGATTTCTCCTTGGTGTGCAACAGAGATATGTCCTCGCTCTTCGCTGATGATGATGACGATACCGTCTGTTTTTCAGAGCAAGACCAAGGGCCGCTCTGTGGCGCAAGCCTAAGTCTTTGTTAAGGTCTGCATTATTCGCTACAGGAAGGATAACGCCTGCTGCTTTGATTTTTATCGCCAACGATTACCATTGCACCATCATGGAGAGGGCTATTTTTGAAGAATATATTTTTCGATGATGCGTGAGTTTATATCACAAGTAAAGCGTTCACCTGCATGCATCCAAGTACTTAAATCGAGATTTTTGTTGGATAACAATGAGTGCTCCCACTTTCTTCTTAGCCATGTTCTTACAAGCTAAGATAATGGGGGGCTATGTTGTCAATCTTCTTATCTTGTCCGTTTCTGTCTCTCAATACGCCCGTAAATCGTTGCCAATGAGATGCTGACCCAATGCTTATTAGGATTTTCTTAATCTCTTCTTGGAATATAATTACGAGGATAAGCAGGCCGATGTTTACAAACTTATCCAATAGAGCCCCCATGAGGCGCATCTCAAGTATCTGAGAGACGATTGCCCAGAGTCCGAAGAAGGCGATAAAGCCCATAAACAGAGCCTTACTACCAGAACCCTTAAGGAGATTATAGGCATAGCGTAGGAAAAAGGGCTAGTATAAAGATGTCTATTGCATCTTTAATTGATAGGGGAGCCACCATAAATCTGCCATATATCTTTTCTGATTTTTATTTCTTAATTGCGAGTCGCTTCTATGTGAAAGATTGGATTTTTCAGAGGGAAGGCTATTCTTCTTCAACTCTTCGGTTAGCTTTACTGCCTCCACTGCAGCTCTTACATCATGAACCCTTAGTATTTTTTTGCCCCAGAGAGTAGTGCATGTGTATTTAATATACTTGTGCCGTTTAGGCTTTCGTTAGAGTCTATTCCTAGTAACTTGTAAATCATAGTTTTTTCTCGAAATCCCAACAAGCAAGGGGAGCCCTGTCGCTTCAATAAAGCGAGGGATATAGTTCATTAAAGTATAATTCTGTTCAAGAGTCTTAGCGAATCCGAACCCAGGGTCAAGTATTAAGTCGTGTAAGCCTAGAGCACGTAGCTCCTCACTCTTCTGAATAAAGAAATCTAGAACCTCTAGCCCGACATCAGTATAGTCTGTTTGGGTCTGCATGGTCTGCGGTGTCCCTCTCATGTGCATGAGGATATAAGGCACTTGTAGCTCTGTTACGGTCTTGAACATATCTTTTATCCAAAGACCCTCCCGATATATCATTGATGATACCTGCGCCATATTCTTCGACAGCCCAGCGGGCGATGTTGCTACGCCATGTGTCTACTGAGTAAATGAGTTGTGGATATTCATTGCTTAGAATGCGCAGAGCTTTTTCAAGACGAGCTTTTTCTTCCTCTTCGCTTATTTCGTCTGCCCCCTGGGCGTGTGCTATACGCACCTAAGTCAATTATATCTCCTCCTTCGGATACAATCTCTCGGATACGAGCTCGTATACTATCCTCTGTTTGCGCCCTACTACCCGCATAAAAATGAGTCCGGTGTAACATTCATAATCCCCATAACGAGAGGTTTATGAAGAGATATGATTTGACCTTTTACATTGATTGTCTCTTTTTATCATTTGGGTAAGCTGTTGTTCTAAGGGGCAAAGATACGTATTTATTATACTTTAGTTTCGTTTGTAGCTAGTTCGTACTTGCGTATCTGAGTATAGAACCATAGGAAGATTAAACCATATTCAATTGCAGCAAATATGAAGTATGAGCGGATAAATGTATTAAAGTCTAAGTGAGGAGATAATTGCGTTATAAATAGAACCTCACAGCATAGGCGCGTTATTTGTATCCAAGCATATTCTTTTCTGCTTTTTGATAACATCAGGGATAAAAGCAGAAAATGTAGTTTAATGATTCCATTAACAAGAATGGAATAATCCACGGAATGATATGACCTAATGAAGACCAGTTTGAGCCAAGAATAAGGCTTACTAAGGGCTCTGCTATCCAAGGGAGTCAGTATGCCACCGAGCAGGGAAAAGGGCTAATAGACGCAAAAAGACCTTATTCATATCACGTAAGAATGAGTTGCCGCTTTTCTCGTACTTCAACTAAGCGACGTGCATAAATACGACCAGTAGCTTTCGGAATAAACTTGTACAGGTCTTCGGCTAATCATATAAAAGCATTGTGATGATACCTATATCTTCCGTATGGTAGTAATTGGGAAGAAGCATTGCTAAGATATTGGAAATAAGCATTGCGGTGGTAATCATCCATGTCGTGTAGATAGGAAAGCCTTTGTAGTGTTTAGCTACCAAAGCTAATCGTCTTCAGGGTAATTCCATTGAACCAATCTCGGTGTTGTTTCCAGCCGAGGAATGAGCAGGCTACAGCTAGACCACTATTGAAGGCTACTGCAAATCCCCATGCACCCATATTCGCCCACCCACAGATAAGTTTTAATCCGTTGTTGATGTAGCCTTGTATTAACGATGCTAGACCGATATTACCATAGGCTCCTTGTGCATTCGCTCCAGCTGCAAGTACAGAGTACAAGCCCGAAAAGAATACAGTCAAAGGAATGATGAATAGGTAGGGGATAGCAACTTCATAACTAGTACCCTGAAGCCATCTCGGAGCTAGTAGGCATAATATGATTAGTACACTTGTTAGACTTATGTTAATGCTTAAAGCAAGTATCCTAAGTAAGCGCAAGCGATGACCTTTTTGCGACTTGAATAGCCTGATCGTAACGGGCTGATGCCAACGGTGTGAGTAGTCCAACGACACTCATCAGCATGCCGAGAATACCATAATCCGCTTTCGTGTAAAGGCGACTAAAGAATGGTAATAAAATGAACCCAATAAGCTGTACAGCGGTAACTGATGCTAGCAGCTTAAGCAGATTTTTTTCCAATTGTGCACTGTAGTATTATGACTTAAAATAGGGGCTGTCGCATACGAAATGCAACAACCCCTTAGATATATTTGTGCTTTGCTTTAGCTGCAAAGTCTTGAATGGGCAAGCGTAGGTCATGTTGTTTTAGACCAAATTAGCTTATCTCTCTTTGCCTTAGCGTGAAGACTACACAAGGTAATCAGATTCAGCTAGAAGAGATTGTATTTTTAAGGCTTAATCAACGAACGGATATTCTCAATGAGAAGAGATAAAGCCACAGAGTTAAAGCCTCCTTCAGGGATAATGATATTTGCGTGACGCTTGCTAGGCTCAATAAAGTCGCGATGCATAGAGCTCACGGTACTGAAGTATTGCTTGAGTACAGAATTCATATCGCGACCGCGCTCTTGTACATCTCTGACTAGGCGACGAGCGAGGCGCACATCATCATCAGTATCCACAAAGACTTTCATGTCCATGAGTTCGCGCAACTCCTTATTCTCTAGAATGAGTATACCATCAAGGATAATAACATGGGCAGGCGATACTGTGACAGTCTGTTCAAGACGATTGTGTTCGGTAAATGAATATACGGGACGTTCGATGCTTTCTCCTTGCTTGAGCTTAAGAATATGCTCAATCATCATATCTGTATCGAAAGCGTCTGGGTGGTCGTAGTTGAGGTCTGCTCTTTTCCTCAAAACTGAGTTCGTTGTGAGCCTTGTAATAGAAGTCGTGACACAGTGTAATTACTTGCTCTTCTGCAAAGGCTTCTTGTAATTGTCTGACAAGGGTACTTTTGCCTGATGCAGAGCCACCAGCCACCCCGATTATAGTTGGTATGTACGTACTCATACTAAAGTTTAATTCATTTCTTGACCAAAGATACTCAATTTCTCTACGAAAATTTCATGGATTTATCCTGGTTAAGGTATTTATATACTTAGAAGTATGGTCGTTTAGCCTATTTACTTAATTATATATGTTTGATGTATAGATATATGCGTTGAGCCTAAAATGGAGCAAAAACTGTTATCCCAATAAATGCTTATCTTTGTATTGCAATTAAAAGCGTTGTTGGCTGAGTAGCTTAGTTGAATAGAGCGTCAGATTCCGGTTCTGAAGGTCGTGGGTTTGAGTCCCACCTCGGTCACTTAGGGAGATAGATTTTAATGGTCTATCTCCTTTGTTTTTATGTGTGTTATGTCGTTGAAATACATAAGACAACGAAAGGAAAGTTTAGAGTGTGTTTCCTATTCCCAAAACCACAGCGAAGTCTGTACAAACTACGGCTGAAGTTTGTGCAGACTACACGTAGTAGTTTAGTACAGACTACAGCTGAAGTCTCCAAAAAGTACTATGTACTTACAGATGAGATTTAACTAAAACACGAAATAGTTCCACAATCTTCCTTAAGTAAGTCCCTGAGTACTGAATATGCTGGTGTGCATGTTCAATCTTAGTTTAATCCTACATGTTTCTACAATAAGTTGTACCTTAGCGTAAAATATTACAATAGTTATATGGTACTATCTATGACAGGCGTTGGTAAGTCCATTGTACGCCATAATAATAAGACGATAATCATATTTGTAAAAAAACACTCAATAGCAAACAGATAGATATATCAACTAGGATACCCGCTCTTTATAGAGAGAAAGAACTGGAGCTTCGCACTATGGTTAGTGAGAAGTTGGTTCGTGGTAAGGTGAGTTGAGTATTAGTATTGACAGAGCTAATACCTCTCTTAGTGGAGTTCAGCAAATTAATGTTGGAGCTCTTCGTTATTATAAAGAACAATTAGATAATCTTAATAAAGAGTTAGGTTTTAGAACTAGGTTCGACCGAACAACTCTTAAGTTGCCGGGTGTATTTGTAAGTACGGAAAGCAGCATCCAAGAACTTGGTGATGAAGAATGGGCTGCAGTGCGTCAAGGTTTAGAAGAAGCTCTTGAAGCGGTCTGTGCTTTTCGTCGTCAAGAGGGGTGTATGCTGGAAGATGTATTGAGACAAAGTATTAAAAACATTCGTTCTCTCCTCGTGAAGGTGGATGTTCCTGAGCAAGAACGTATTCAGCAGATTCGACAGAAAATAGAAGAGGGCTTAAAAAACTCTCTATTGATGGTTATGATAGAGGTCGTCTTGAGCAGGAGATGATTTATTATATTGAGAAACTTGATATCAATGAAGAGAAGAATAGGTCCCGTAATCATTTAGACTATTTCGAAGCAGAGCTGGACCTAAGTGAAGGTATTCAAGGTAAAACTCTAGGATTTGTTGCTCAGGAAATAGGTCGCGAGATTAATACTCTAGGTTCGAAGAGTAATAATGCCGATATGCAGCAAATAGTAGTCAAGATGAAAGATGAACTTGAACAAATAAAAAGAACAAACTCTTAATATCCTCTAAAAGCATTCAATTCTTAAACGTATCCAGATGTCAGCTAATTTAATTATTCCACAGGTTTCTAATGAAACCGACAAGTTAGATACCGTAGTATTAGGTCTACCTCAAAGTTTAGGTCCAGACCCTCTACTTAGTGAAGCATACGATGCTAAGAGCTATGAGAGTATAGAGAAGGGCATTTATCCGAGTGCTGCCTCTGTAGAGCATGAAATGGGAGCACTCCTTCACGCTTTAGAGAGTAATGGTGTGCGTGTCCTACGCCCAAGTTTGCTTACTGACTATAATCAGATATTTGCACGTGATGTCTGTTTCGTTATTGATGATACCCTGTTTATCTCGAACTTAATTCCCGATAGAGAAAAGGAAACTGGAGCATTACAGCCAATCCTTGACCTTGTAGATTCTCGTCATATTGAGCGTATTCCGGAGCATGTACATACCGAAGGTGGCGATGTTATACTCTACAATGATATTCTTTTTGTGGGCTGTTATCTGCAGCCAGATTATCCGAGCTTCAAGATGGCACGTACTAATAAGTATGCCATAGATTTCTTTTAAAGAACGTTTCCCTAATAAGACTATCGTTCCTCTTGAATTGGTTAAGCATGACCATGACCCTCATAAAGGAGTGTTGCATTTGGATTGCACTTTTTCAACCCATTGGGAAGAATAGAGCTTTAATTTATCCTGATGGCTTCTTGGATAAGAAGTATTATCATACACTAGTAGATATTTTTCGGTCAGGATAAACTATTTGAAGTTAGTGCTGAAGAGGCTTATCACATGAATACTAATATCGTGTCATTATCTCCAACGAAGATTATTAGTGATGAATATTTTGTTCGTCTTAATAAGCATTTAGAATCTAATTGGGGTATTGAGGTTGTATCTGTTCCTTATCAAGAAATAAGTAAAATGGGGGGTTTATTACGTTGTTCGACTATGCCACTTATTCGTAAGCCCTAATAATGAGTAAAAAAGCTAGTAAAATAAGCTATTCTTGTCAGAATTGCGGTGCCACTTATGCGAAAATGGCAGGGCAGTGCTATGCTTGTAAAGAATGGAATACAATTGAAGAGGAAGTAGCTCTACCTGAGGTTAAGGGTAGTACTACTATGGCTATTCTAGATAATGGTCAGAAAATAAAACCTCTTCGCTTTCGTGAGATTGATTCTACTAGCGAAGTAAGGCGGGATATGCTTGATCCCGAACTGAACAGAGTTCTTGGTGGAGGTCTTGTAGAAGGAGCATTTGTCCTTTTAGGTGGAGAGCCTGGAATTGGTAAAAGTACACTCGTTTTACAAACAATACTACGTTTGCCTTGTAAGACTTTGTATGTGTCTGGAGAAGAGAGTGCTGCACAGCTCAAGATGCGTGCAGAGCGTCTTGGCGGTGGCGGTGATAACTGCCTCATCTATACAGAGACCAATCTTGAACGAATTATCCATACTGCGATAGAGGAGCAACCGAACTTACTCGTCATTGATTCAATTCAAACGATTCAAACAGAACAGAGTGAGAGTAGCCCTGGGAGTGTCGCTCAAATACGTGAATGTGCGAACATATTGCTTAAGTATGCCAAGACGGAAGGTGTTCCAGTGCTTTCTAATTGGGCATATCAATAAAGAGGGCAGTATTGCTGGACCCAAAATTCTGGAGCATACCGTAGATGTTGTACTTCAGTTTGATGGAGATAAGCATTATATGTATCGCATTTTACGAGGACAAAAAAAATCGCTTTGGTAGTACGAATGAATTAGGTATTTACGAGATGCGTCATACAGGCTTATGTCCTGTAGAGAACCCAAGTCAGCATCTAATAGCGAAGAATAGGTCAGTCCTTAGTGGAATTGCGATAGCTGTAGCGATGGAAGGTGTTCGCTCTTTTTCTCATTGAAACACAAGCACTAGTGAGTACTGCGATCTATGCGACACCTCAGCGAAGTGCTACGGGTTACGATACTAAACGCATGAATATGCTACTCGCAGTGCTAGAAAAGCGAGCAGGATTTAAGCTCATTCAGAAAGATGTCTTTTTGAATATAGCTGGTGGAATAAAAAAATTGTAGATCCCAGCAACAGACTTAGCGATTATTACAGCGGTTCTGTCCTCAAGCTTAGACCTTGCATTGCCTGAAGGTGTTTGCCTAACTGGTGAGGTTGGTCTTTCAGGGGAAGTTCGCCCCGTCAGTAGAATAGAGCAACGTATTCTTGAAACTGAGCGTATTGGCTTTTCGTGCGATTATTATCCCCAATAGTAATTTTTCAGAATATAAGTAATCAGAATCATAAGATTCGGGTAATAGGGGTAGAGACTGTCGAGGAAGCATTTTAGAATGCTTTTCAAGAAATAAGATGCTTAGTGATTGGAAGCGTTGATTAATTTATTATCTTTGAGCATAATCTTATAAGTGCAAGTTATGAATACATTAGGCAAGAAGCAAACTATACTTATCACTGGAGGTCGTTCATTATTAGGACGCCGTCTAACTGAATATCTTAGAGGTCGAGGACATCGTATCTTGTGGCTAACACGTGACGTTAGTGGAGGTATGGATATGTGTGATGAAACTTTCTTCTGGGATGTAGACCAGAATATAGTCATAGAACATCCTCTTAAAGAGGCTGATATTATCATACATCTTGCTGGTGCTAGCTTGTTTACAGAGCGTTGGTCTCAAAGGCGCAAGAGAGAAATCCTTCGTAGTCGCTTACGCTCATCAAGAGTTCTGCTTAATGCTCTGAGCAAAAATTGAGCATCACGTGCATACGATTATTTATGGCTCATCAGTGTCTATTTATGACCATGCTAAGGTGGAAGTTGCTCATGAGGAAGACGCAATGGGGAACAAGCTTTCTTGCGCAAGTATTTAATGCATTAGAGCATGAGGCTGTTGTCGCTCAGGAAAAACTAAATGTCCGTACAGCTGTACTTCGTAATGGATTTATCTTTAGATCCGTATGCAGGTATGCTTCCCAATCTAATTAGGCTTGTGCGCTTTTGGTCTAAATATACCTCTAGGGTCTGGTGATCAGATGGTTAATTGGGTACACCAGTTGGATATATGCCGTGCTTATGAGCATGTTATCAATAGCACGGAGCTATCAGGTATATATAATGTAGTAGCGCCTGATCGAACGACAAACAGCCAACTTATGTATGCTTTATGTAGCATATATGGCAAGGACCACATTCGCTTTGCTCTTCCATCTCCATTTGTTCGTCTTGTGTTAGGCGAGATGAGCTCATACCTTCTTCATAATAGAGCGGTATCTACGGATAAACTTATTGCAACGGGTTTCCGTTATCAATATGATGAATTGATGAAATCTTTAAGAGCAAGTACTAAGGATTAAACGTAGTAAGTGAAAACAGTAGTAGTTTCGGCAGTGAGCCTCCGAAAAGGAGGAACACTGACGATTATGAGACAATGTCTAGATTACCTCTCCCAGCTTAGTGCTGAGGGAGGTTATCGCATTATTGCTCTAGTACATCGTCGAGACTTAGCTGATTATCCCGGGATTGAATATATTGAACTTCCTTGGGTGATCACAAGTTGGTGGAAGAGACTCTGGTGTGAGTATGTGACGATGAATAAAATAAGTAGAGAGTTAGGTGAGGTTGATTTATGGTTTTCGCTTCATGATACGACACCGAGGGTACATGCTAAAAGTCAAGCAGTGTATTGTCAGACGTCGTTCCCATTCTACAAATGGCATCTCCGAGATTTTTAAGTACGACAAGAAAATTCCTCTTTTGCGATGCTTACACGTTTCGCTTATCAGATAGGAATAAGAAAGAATAAATATCTTGTTGTGCAACAAGAATGGTTGAGGGAGGGGTTTAGTCGTATGTTTTCATTGCCGCAAGAAAAGTTTATTGTAGCTCCACCTACAATGGGCTTTAATAGACCGCAGGATTTTATTCCCAATAGCTCTTGTAGTAAAGATAAACGTTTTCGTTTCCTTTTTTTGTTGCCACAGCTGATAGTCATAAAGGTTTTGAAGTGTTAGCTGAAGCGACTGAACTACTTGAAAAGAAAGTGGGTAAGAGTCGCTTTCAAACGATTATTACTCTAAAAGGAGATGAGAATGCCTATGCAAGAGATGTTTATAGAAAGTGGGGGCATTTAGAGAGTTTGAATTTTTAAGGGACTTTTTAGATAAAAATACGCTGTATGAAGAGTATTTGAATGCAGATTGCCTAGTATTCCCATCTCGTATAGAAACTTGGGGACTGCCTATTAGTGAATATCTTTCAGTTCATCAAGGCAAACGCCCAGTTATTCTTACAGATTTGCCCTATGCTCACGAGACTAGTCAGGAGCAGATTTAGTTGCTTTCTTTCCGAATGAAAATGTACAAGAGCTAACTCAGCTTATGTTAGAGTGCTTAGAGGCTAATACTCAAAAGAACTTTCACCCTAATCCATTAAAAGAAAAAAACAACAGCCAGTAGCTTATTCATGGCCGGAGCTATTCAAAATTTTGTTATCGTAAATATATATGTCTAATAAATCTGAAAGTCGTACAAGCAAGAGCCTTACAAATGCCAAAGTATCGCTCTTTTTTTATGATTTTTGACCTTTATTGTAAACTTCATCTCGCGCAAATACTCTCTAGATTATCTTGGAGCTGAGATAGTAGGTATGCGAAGTACCATTGGAACGATACTATCACTACTATCTTTATCTGATTTAGGTATTGGAGCTCGGTTGGCTTGAGTCTATTTAAGCCTTTACAGGAGAAGAACTATACCGAGGTAAATGAAATCATTTCGTTACAAGGATGGCTCTATAAACGAGTATTCGCAGGATTGACAGTTATGATGCTCGTTGTTATGGGCTTAGTCCCAATGCTTTTTTGAGGGGATGAAAGCCCCCATGATTTATGTGTATTTGACTTTAGCGGTCTATTATATTGGCTCAATGGGCTCTTTTACTCTGAATTATAAGTCTATAATTATTAGTGTAGATCAAAAAGGGGTACTTAACAAGTCGATTCACCTCAACCTTAGGGCTAGTTAAAATTATTGTACAGCTGTTTATTATCAGATATGTGAGCTATGAACCTTATTTGTTTTTGGCTACTTGCAGACTTTTATATGTGTAATTATCGGAATATATATAGTCAATCGTATAACTGAGAAATATTACCCATGGGTAGCACCTAATACGAGTAGAGGTAAGGAGTATTTTTAAGAAATACCCAAAAGTATTTAAACTTGTAGGGACAGGTGTTCATCTATAATTTAGCTGGTATAATCACCTCTTCGATGAACCCATTTGTGATATCTCAAGTTGTGGGTCTTGTAAGTGTGGCATTCTATGATAACTACAAGAATCTTATCACTAATATCAGATCTGTTATTTATTCCTTGTTTTCCAATATGATTTGGGGGATTGCAAGTTTAGTTGCAGAAGAAAATGAGACTAAGAGTTACACCTTCTTTTTGGGATATGGTATCTCTCAAGTTTTTAGTAGCAGGTGTTGCCGCATTTGGCTTTTCTTAATTTTTTTCCTCGCCGATGGTGTCTCTATGGTTAGGTGGACAGTATGTACTACCTTTAACAACCATTATCGTTATGGTTGCCATAGCTTATATAGACCTCTCCAGATGGTCTGTAGATGCATATATTAATGGTTATAAGTTATTTCAAGATTCGTGGTCTCCAATTGCACAAAGCATTATCTATTTGACTGTTGCTATTATATGTGGACAGAAGTATGGTTTTATTGGGAGTCTTAATTGGAGATTTAGTCGGGACTATTGCTATTGTTGTTCTATGGAAAGCCGTACAACTTATATCATAATGGCTTTAAGAGAAGTGTTATGGATTATTGGAAGGGTGTCCTGAAATTCCCTATTGTAGGATGGGCTCTTATTTTACTCTCTACATGGGCTGTGGCGAGACTTCAACTCAATATGGGGTCATGGCTGATGTTGGCTACTCATATTATTTGGTTGACTCCAATATTTACTATCCTCTTATGGCTAATTTACTATTCAATTTCTTCTGGATTTCGTCGTATGACAGCTAGGTTATATACAATAGCCTTTAATGCTGTTCCTAATCCAGTTAAGAGGTTCTTGCCTTTGCCAACATGGTTCGAAAAGAGATGTTAGTGTATTAGTGGAGAATAAAGAAGTAGCTGTTGGGCTTGTTTTTAAACTCAGCAGCTACTTTTTTGATAAAAGGAGAAAGGAAATATAGTTTGAGCACAGGTGTGATAACGTTTTTTTATTTGTTGGGGAAATTCTGGAGACTTCAGCTGTAGTTTATGTAGACTACGGCTGAAGTCTGTACAGACTACATGTGTAGTCTGCAAAAACTACGCCGAGTGCTGAACTTAAGTATGCGCAACAATGAATTTATGTCCTCCGATATATGTCTTTTTATGAGTGTAGGCTGTTCTCTTAGAAAGTACTTCTTTTAGGCAAATCATTATCTTTGTAAGATATAATCCTATTGTGCAATATCAGGAATAGAATAAGTATGAAATCAATCCTACTTGTTGCGGGTGCAACTATATGTCTAACTAATCTTTCTGCTCAGTGGCATAAACCTAATGCGGAGTTCACTAGCGAACATCGCTATCCATTACATGCAGACTATTTTGCTCAGCCTAATGGCTCAGTACAGCAAGATTATCGTTTAGGTAGCAATTATCTTTCATTGACAGGTCAATGGCGTTTCTCTTGGGTTAAAGATGCAAATAATAGACCTTCTGAATTCTATAAAACATCTTATGACGATAAGTCTTGGTCTTACATAGCTGTCCCTGGTATTTGGGAAATGAATGGCTATGGTGACCCTCTTTATGCTAATGAGCCTTATCCATGGCATAATCAGTTTAAGAATAATCCGCCTTATATTCCCGAACAAAATAATCATGTAGGAAGCTATCGTAGGACTATTCGCATTCCTAAGTCCTGGGCTGGTCATCAGATATTATTCCATGCAGGTTCGGTAACATCAGCTCTTAGGCTTTGGGTAAATGGTAAGTACGTCGGTTATAGTGAGGATAGTAAGTTACCTGCAGTCTTTGACTTGAGTGCGTATGTCAAACCGGGTGAAGATGCTCTGATAGCTATGCAAGTAGATAGATGGAGTACTGGAACGTATTTAGAAAGTCAAGACTTTTGGCGTCTTAGCGGTATTGCAAGAGATATATACCTATATGCTCGTAGCCCTAAGCGTATAGAGAATTTTAAGATTACACAGAACTTAGATGAAGATAACACAACCGGCATATTAGGTATATCTCTAAGCAAGAAGGGTTCATTTGTGACAGAGCTTTCTCTGAGTGATGCAGAAGGAAAGGTGGTTTATTCTTCGAATGTCCCCACAGGACAATCCTATGTAGAGACAAAACTCTCTAATGTACATGCTTGGACAGCAGAAACACCTTACTTATATACTCTTAAACTTAAAACGGCAGACGAGACTATAATCGAACAGGTAGGTTTCCGCCGTATCGAAATCAAGAATAGTCAGCTTCTTGTCAATGGTAAACCTATTCTAATCAAGGGAGTCAATAGGCATGAGATAGACCCTGATGGAGGCTATCTAGTTAGCCGTGAGCGTATGGAGCAAGATGTTCGGATTATGAAAGAACTGAATATCAATGCCGTTCGTACATGCCATTATCCCGATGACTCTTATTTCTATGAGCTGTGTGATAAGTATGGTCTCTATGTCGTGTCTGAAGCCAATGTAGAGAGCCATGGTATGGGACAAGCTAAAGCCTCGCTTTCTCATAGACCTGAATGGAAGCATGCCCATGTCGAACGTAACGAGCGGCAAGTTGCTTGGCTAGGTAATCACCCAAGTATCATTATCTGGTCATTGGGCAATGAATCTGGTCCCGGGGAAAATTTTGGTCATGCATATTCAGCCGTTAAGGCCTTGGATAAAACTCGCCCTGTTCAGTATGAGAATGCAGGTCTTAATTACACTGATATTTATTGTCGTATGTATCGCCAGCCCCATGAACTGTTGAAGTATATTGAAGAAGGGCATAGAAGCCATTTATTCTTTTGTGAATATGCTCATGCTATGGGTAACTCTATGGGGGGCTTTGATGAGTATTGGGCTCTTTTCCGTAAGCACCCAATTCTACAAGGTGGCTTTTATTTGGGATTTTTGTAGACCAGGGCTTACGTGCTTATGATAAGCAGGGACGCATGTACTATTCGTATGCAGGGGACTATAATAAATACGATTATAAGGTGGATAATAATTTCTGTAACAATGGAATAGTTTCACCAGATAGACGATATAACCCACATGCCTACGAAGTTGCCTACCAGCATCAGAATATCTGGTCGAGACTAGACGTTGATTTATTTATCCGCAATGAATACTTCTTTAGAGACCTCTCGGCATATCAGTTGGAGTGGACTCTTAGACTTAATGGCAGGCCGTGCAACAAGGGGTGAAGGAATTACCTCCCTATTGCGCCACAGAGTGAAGGTCGTCTTAGTCTAAAAAGAAGTATTTGATCATTTGCCTGAAACGAAAAAAACACGATGTCTTGACGCTTGATTTAGCTTATAAGTTAAAGGCTGAAGATGGCTTACTTCCTGCAGGGTACACTGTTGCGCACCAACAATTTGTATTTGATGAGACTCTGAAAAAGTTTGCCAACGAAAGCCGTTGATGCTTATGCCCCTCAGGACTTAAAGGTAGATGATAGAGATAATCGTTACCCTAATTGTTGAAGGCGAGCGATTACGTTTAGATATAGACCGCTTGACTGGGCTCATCTCTCGTTACAGCGTTGATGGTCATGAGTTGCTTGAGGATGGTAGACAAATAAGTCCAAACTTCTGGAGAGCGGCTACAGATAATGATATGGGTGCTTGGTTGCAGCAGAAGTATCAATTATGGCGTAATCCCGAATATAAGGTTGAGCGTGTCTCAATAAAGTCTAAGTCTAGTGATAAGGTTGTTTTAGAAACAATCTGGACAATGCCTAAACTGAATGCTAAAGCTCAATATCGAGTATGTCATCTATTCTGATGGAGGCATAACTTATTCACAGACATTTGTGCCTGTAGATGGAGAAAAGAAAGATATGCCTAATCTCTTCCGTTATGGCATTCGTTTAGGTATGCCTAAGGCATATAATACTGTTGAGTACTTTGGTTATGGTCCAGAAGAGAACTATCCAGATAGAGCTACTTCTCAGCAGTTAGGCTTATATAGGGCTAAGGTTGCAGATTTATATTATCCTTATGTGCGTCCACAAGAAACTGGAGCCCGTACAGGCTTGCGTTACTATAAGGTCGTAACAGAGGGAGGAAGAGGTTTAGAGGTTAGGGCAGAGGATACTTTTTCAAGCGTCAGCTCTAGAGTATAGTCTAGAATCTCTTGATGGCTTCCCTCGTAAGAGTCAGCAGCATGGCTGGACAGTAGATAAATGTGGTTACACAGATGTTCTTATTGATGCTTATCATATGGGCTTGGGATGCTACAATAGTTGGGGAGCTCTTCCTCAAAAGAAATTCCAATTACTTTATGGTAAGTATACGATGACCCTACATTTACAGCCTATTCGTTAGAGGCTTTTAGGCTTTGATAAATGATTCCTCATCTAGTAAGTAGTTAGGCTTGCTAGATGAGGATATGATGTATTATTATAGATTATAAAACTTAATAGCAAGTCTCTGCGTTAGCTAATTAGTATGAAGTGGCTTATTAAACGTTTTCTATTTCCACTATGTGCTTTCCTCGTTGTAAATAGTTCGGGGTTATCGCAGATAGATGTTAATCATGTTATATCTATTGGGCGTAATGCGTTGTACTTCAATGATTATGTTGTGTCAATAGGATATTTCAATCAAGTTATAGCTACACGCCCATGGCTAGCAGAGCCTTATTTGTATCGTGCTATAGCTAAGGTTAGTTTGGATGACTACGTAGGAGCTGAGGTTGATGCAGGTAAGAGCATTGAGCTTAACCCCTACATAAGTCGTACTTATCTGGTGAGGGGAATAGCTTTACAGAATACGAATAGATTTGAGGACGCTATTAAAGCGTATGAGCAAGGGCTAACGCTTGCTCCCGATAATGGTCAAATGCGTTTTAATAAGGCTGTCGCTGAACTTAGAACTAAACGTCTCAAAGAGGCTAATCGGAGTATAGATACGCTCCTTATTTATAATCCTCGCTTTAATGAAGCGTATGCTTTGAAGGCAAGTGTAGCCTTAGAGTCTGCGGATACGACACAGGCTTTGTTGCACATAGAGAAGGCTATCAATGTAGACCCTACGATGAGTATTCCATACAAACTGAAAGCCTCAATCGCAGCTGCTCGTAATGAATGGCTCGTAGGAATTGATAATTTAAGTCGTGCGATAGAATTAGAGCCTAATGCTGACTTGTATGCCGAGCGTGCTATTATGCGCTATCAGACTAATAATCTCAAAGGAGCATTAGATGATTATGCCAAAAGCAATAGAATTGAATGCAAAAGCATACGACTGCTCTGCATAATAGAGCGCTTTTGCGTCAACAGGTAGGAGAGAAGCGACTAGCCCTAGAGGATTGGACTCATTATTTGCTTTTAGAGCCTACAAACTATATTGCTCGATATAATAGGGCTTTGCTTTCTATTGATTTAGGTATGAATTATCAGCAAGCTATGCAAGACCTAAATGCTGTGCTGAAACAATATCCGTCATTCTCTGAGGGCTTTATGCAGCGTTCTATCTTGCGCTTTAAAATGGGGGATAGGCGTGGAGCTGATGCTGACTACAGACATGCAGGGAATTAGTATCAAATACCCGTACTGCTCAATCAGCTTTGGCTCAAGCTCGTCTCAATGTACGTAAGGAAACCAAACAGAAAAACAGATGAATCAATAGATAAGTATGCTCTCCTTATAGAAGAGCTTCCGAGCTCAGCTCCTGATACTCGTTACTCTTCACGTGATAGAGGACGAGTGCAAGATCGTCATGTGTCAGTAGAACAGAAGCCGATATTCTATCTAACATTCTATAGCGTGGTAGATAGTTCACATAATCCTTTGAATCGTGCTAACTATTACGCTGAGCGCATTGATACATATAACAAACAAGAAGGAAATCCAATCCTTCGTTTGCAGTCTGAGCCTCAGGCTCTGAATGAAAAGCAGATTGCGGAACTTAATGAATTACTCAAAGAGCCCGAAAAGAAAGGTCAAGCTAACTATTATCTAAGACGAGGTATTATACATAGTTTGCTCCAAGATTACGAGCAGGCTATACTTGATTATAACAGAGTTCTGACTCTAGATGGGCGTAATGAGTTAGCTTTATTTGCGCGTTCAATAGCTTCTATGCGTTATACGGAGGCTCAGCAGAAGGGTAAGGAAACTGGATTAGACCTTCGCTCATCAGAGGCTAAGATAGGACAAGCGGTAACAATAAATAAACCGACTACACTAGGAATTATGCCTAGTGCTCTGCAGGATTTAGGGCAATTACAGATGATAAATCCTAACTTTGCATACGTATATTATAATCGAGGAGTCCTTTATGCCCATTCAGGGAGCGAGTTCAGGCAATCAATGACTATACAAGAGCAATTGAACTTGAGCCTCGTTTGGCAGAGGCTTATTACAATAGGGGTCTTTTATTGCTTGCCGAAGGTAAGATTCTCGAAGGCACGCAAGACTTGAGTAAGGCTGGCGAATTAGGTATCTCTGACGCATATAGTATCATCAAAAGAATGCAGTGAATTTGAAATGTTGTTCTTCTCTACGTGCGCAAGGAACATAACTTATCGCTGAGAGAAAGTACAAGTAAAATAAGAATATGAAGTATTTGATAGTTGGATTAGGAAATATAGGTTCTGAATACGAGCATACACGTCATAATATAGGCTTTGATGTCGTAGACCATTTGGCTACAGAGTTAGGAGCTAGTTTTGAGGTTAAGCGTTATGGGGCGATAGCTAAGGCTAGAGTTAAAAAAATGCAGAGTTGATTTTACTTAAGCCTTCAACCCTATATGAACTTGAGTGGAGAGGCTGTACGTTATTGGATGGGCGTTGAGTCTATTCCTATTGAGCGTGTTTTAATTATTGTTGATGATTTGGCACTGCCTTTTGGTACTTTAAGGCTTAAAGCCTAAAGGTAGTGATGCTGGCCATAATGGTCTGAAGAATATAGCCTCTATTGCTTAAGAGTGAAGCATATCCACGATTGCGTTTTTGGTTTGAGGGAATGATTATCCTCAAGGACGTCAGATAGATTTTGTTTTAGGTAAAAGTTCAAAGTCAGATGAGCTTGCAGAGATGCCTAAACTCTTAGACCGTTCGTGTGAAATCATTAAGAGTTTTGCTTTAGCTGGTCTTGCTCGTACGATGAACCAGTATAATTAGATAAGGACGTATTGGTATGAGGAACGAAAGAGACGATTGCTATCGTTTAGGTTTTTGTTTGTTTGCTTTTATATTGCTTTTTATCAGTAGGAAATATCTATTTTCTGCTATCTGCACTTTACGCTTGAGTTAATACTTTTATTGCGGTGGGAGCAAATACAAACTAATGCCAAGCGTTATGCTGTCCTTTTGTTTTTCGTATTCCTAGGCGCTCTACCTTTTAGCTTTTTGAGCGGATAGGGGAGGAGGCGTTCTTTCAATTCTTAGGTTGGGGGATTACGCAAGAAGGGATTAGGCTTGCTAGCCTTGTGATGTTACGTTCGCTTACCTCTTGTTTGCTGATTTCTATCATGCTCTATCTAATTCCAATCTATCGTTTGTGTCAAATACTTCGTCTGTGGCGCGTTCCGGGGTTATTCGTCGATTTGATGGAGCTATCTTATCGTTATATCCATTTGCTTTTATAGAGAGGTGAGTATATCAAGGATGCTCAACTCCTTCGTTTGGGTTATAGGACTTGGCGTGAACGCTATCGTCATGGCGGTATGCTCTTATCTCGCTCATTTATACTTGCTCATTCTGAGGCAGAGGATATGTATGAAGGTCTTTTTGACGAGGCATTTTTGAAGAAAGTGATAACTCAACTACAAATACAGATGTGAGAACTACAGAAACAGAAGGTGATAATCTGCTCAGTCTTGATAAAATAGTATTTGCGTATAATAAAACTCAGATTGCTCTTAACGAAGTCAGTCTAGATATTAAGCGAGGAGAGCGAATAGTATTGCTTGGTGCCAATGGTTCAGGAAAATCAACGCTGATGAAGTTGCTTGCAGGGCTTTGCATCGTGAGCAAAGTGGTTTGTTTATTCTTGAGGGTCAAGAGCTCAATCGTAATCCAAAAGATTTAAGACGTCAAAGAGAGCGAATAGCTCTAATTATGCAGAATGCTAATCATCAGCTTTTTTGTCCTTCAGTAGAAGATGAGATTTGCTTTTTGGCTTGCGTAATAGTGGTTATTCTGAAGAAGAAGTATCTCTCCGTGTAGAGGAGATAATTGCAGAGTATCATCTAGAAAGTCTTAGAAGTAAGCCTCCTCATTTGCTTAGTGAAGGTCAGAAGAAGTGGGTTAGTATTGCTGCGATTATGGCTCTTAGGCCTGATGTAATCCTTATGGATGAACCTACAGCTTGTCTTGATTGCTATTATACGGAGCAAGTTATGCGTTTGGCGTCATCTTATTGTGATGCTGGCTGTACTGTGATATTATCTACGCATGATATGAATTTGGCCTACGATTGGGCTGATAGGGCTATTGTGATGAATGCAGGTTCAAAGATATTTGATGGATCTTTAGATGATTTATATTCGGATAAAGAGCTACTCAAGCAAAGCAAAACTTCGCCAGCCTTATGGTTTCGAGAAAAAGTGTTACTACGAACTCTAAGTCTGCATTTGAGTCGGAAGAAGAAAATCAATCTATTGCACTTAATCCAACGTATAGGTTAGGATTGTTCTTGGATAGTTCTTCCCTAAAAGCTCTTATTGTGGGTCGAGGTAAGGGGTGCTGTACGCAAAGCTCTTACTCTATTAAAGGCTGGGGTGCAATGTACGGTTATTGCTCCAAATGTTAGTTCTGAATTATCAGAGTATGAGCAAAGTGGTCATTTGAATTGGATTTGCCGAGAAGTAGAAGAATCTGATTTAGATGGTTATGATTTAATCGTTGCTGCAACAAATGATTCAGAGTTAAATCATCAGATTTGTTCACGCTCTAAGCGCCTTGGTAAGTTGGCAAGTAATCTAAGTAATCCCAAGGACGGGAATATACAATTTGCAGCACTCTTAGATGATAAAGGAATTCAGATCGCTGTTCATACACGCTATAGCATTCCAGAGGTAGCGCAGTCTATACGCGAGAAGATTGCACGCAGTTTGGTCTCTATTGATGAGTCTGATTTAATCAATCTTTCCGAACTACGGAAAGAAGGTCAGCTTGAGGAGTATCGTGTAGCAAGAGAGCGATTTGTTGAAAAAGTTAAGTTTATGATAGGATTAATAGGGATTAATCATCAGATAGCCGATATTGAGAAACGAAGTGCTTTTGCGCTTACAAGCGGAGAAGCCAGTTTAATTGTAGAAGATTGGATAGCTTGCCATTTTGTGAAAGGGCGGTTATCCTCTCTACATGTAATAGGGTAGAGATATATTACGATGTAGAAACGACTTGTCCTGCCGCTGTAGAACAGAAACTAATACACTCGCTACTAAGCAATCTAGAGCTAAGTGTTAGATATGGAGAGTATTTGATGAAGCTCCGTGATGCTGATGCTTATGAGCATCTTTTTAGACTTGCTTCGGGGCTTGAATCTATGGTCATTGGTGAAACTCAGATATTAGGGCAACTTAAAGAGGCTTATCGTATGGCTTCATTATCGGGGCATTGTTCTGGAGTCCTATCAAGGCTCTTTCATAGGGCTTTTGAAGTTGCTAAGCGAGTGCGTAGTGAGTATATCCTGAGCTCAACTCCTATTTCGGCAGGCTCGGCCGCAGTAGATAAACTCTTCTCTCTACCTAATAAACCTAATAGGGTGTTAATTGTGGGGGCAGGGCTTATGGCCGACACGATATACGAGCACTTACTACATCATAATGCTGAACATATAGTAGTATACAATCGCACTAGAGAACGTGCTGAGAAATTTAAAGAGCAACATCCAAAGGCAGAGATTGCTAGCGAGAATAGTCTTGAGCGAGAATTAAGGCTTGCAGATGCCATCATTGTAGCGACTTCGGCTCCATCTCCAATAGTACATTCGGAGCATGTCCGTCCTGAGTATGGGGCAAAGACGATTATAGACTTAGCCGTTCCTCGTAATGTCGCTTCAGAAGTAGATACGCTATCTCATATCACACTTTATACGATAGATGCCCTAGAGGATTTAGGTCAAAGTGTAGACCAAGATACTCATGATAAGGTTGCATCTATCATATCAGAATATGTGCAAATCCATCAACAATGGATGAATGGTGCGCAGATGCGGGAAGCTATTGGTGCTATACAGCGTGCCACCTCATTGCTCCTAGAGAAAGAACTTGCCTACAATGATAGTACTTTTATCAGAGAAAGAAGAACTGTTACTAAAGCAGCATAGAGAGCATTTCCGAGTAACCGTATCAACAGCTATCGTATCAGCGCTGAGAGATGTTTCTGAAGATGGGCATCGGCATAGGTATGTTGATGCTGTGCAGGCAATCTTTGAAAAGGTCGCAAGCAAACTGAGCGAGTCTGCAGATTGATGACTTTACTTAGATAATAGGATAAATAAAAATATGAATATAGATACATTTATAATAGGAACGAGAGGTTCTAAGTTAGCCTTAGCTCAGGCTGAGCAAGTTAAAGAGAACTCCTCCTTGCTTATCCCTGAGCTTAAGGTCGAACTTCGCATAATTAAAAACGAAGGGAGATAAGCGACTGGACCTCTCTTTGAATGCTTCTGGTGATAAGGGGCTTTTTACAAAAGAACTCTGAGGAAGCTTTATTTGCTGGAGAGATAGATTGTGCTGTACATAGCCTTAAAGATTTACCCGTTGAACTCTGTTCGGGTACTTCTTTGGGCGCAATCCTTAGAAGAGAACAGGTCAATGACGTCTTGATAAGTGTACGATATAAGTCTCTAGCAGAGTTGCCAAATGGAGCTATAGTTGGAACGAGTAGTCCACGAAGAGCAGCGCAACTTCTAGAGCAACGTTCAGATTTAGATATTCGCGAGATTAGAGGAAATGTAGATACTCGTTTGGCGAAACTAGATAACGGAGAATATGATGCTATTGTGATGGCTTATGCTGGACTTAAGCGTTTGGGCTTAGAGGAACGTATTTCGCAAGTTTTGCCTGAGGTTCAGATGGTACCTGCGCCCGGTCAAGGTGCAATAGCTGTTCAGATAAAGAGTGACAGAGAGGACTATAAAGAGTTGCTAAAACCGTTACACCATGATTACACTGCTCGCTGTGTAGAGGTTGAGCGTTATATCTTATCCAAAAATAGGTGGTGGATGTGCTGTGCCATTTTGGTTGTAATTGTAGTGTCGGTGCTAGCTAAGGAACAAGTGCAAAAAGGATGAAGAGGGCATAGAAGTCTTGTATGTCCTAGTGTATGATTGCAATGATATAAAGCAGAGTCTGAAAGCTATCATTGTGCCTTTAGATCTTCCAAATGAGGAAATCTGGAAGCATCTTCAAGAAGAATGTATACCTGTTAGCCGTGAAAAGAGTTTTTCTAGAGTTTATTTGGTAGGGAGTGGTCCGAGTGATGCTTCACTGCTAACCCTTAGGGCAAAAGAGTTGATAGAGTCTGCTGATGTCATCATTTATGATGCCCTTGTAGATAGTTCTATACACCGAATGTTTCCGACAAAAGCAAAATTGTATAATGTAGGGAAACGTGCTGGTGCTCACGCTATGCGTCAAGAGGAGATTAATGCTCTTATTGTGAGCGTTGCCTTGTCTCAAGGCGGAAAGATTGTGCGCCTAAAGGGAGGAGACCCTTTTGTGTTTGGACGAGGGGGCGAGGAGATGCAAGCGCTTCAAGACTCCGGTATCTCTTATGAGATAGTGCCAGGGAGTAACAGCTGGTATTGCTGCACCCTGCCTATTGGGGAGTGCCAGTGACGCATAGAGGATTGAGCCGCTCGGTAACGCTTGTTACAGCCTTTACTAAAGATGGCGGACTACCTAATCTAGATTGGCAGGCTTATGCTCATTTAGATGGGACACTTGTTTTTTATATGAGTATGAGGGTTGTGCCACAGATAGCTGAAGCACTCATGCGAGCAGGTAAGGGTGGGAGATGTTCAAGCTGCGATTATCAGTGAGGGAACACGCCCTACTCAATGCTTAGTAAAGCAAGATCTCAAGACATTTGCCTTAGACCATGAAGATTACGAGATATACAGTCCAGGGTATTTTTCGTTGTGGGAGAAGTCCTCGAGTTTGCAGACCAATATCAATGGTATCAAAAAGCCTGCCTTGACGGGTAAAAAGGTTTTGGTAACACGTTCTGAAGGGACAAACATCCGAACTAACAGCACTTTTGGAAAGAGAAGGTGCGGAGGTTAGAGTTCTGCCTACATTTCAAATACAGCAGGAATTATATCCCTACATTTGAATTAAATCGTTACAAGGATGTTTTTTTCTGTATTGGCTTTGACCTCTCCTAATGCTGTGCATAGTTTTATGAATTGTTTGACTACACAGGGACTAGATGCACGAGCCTTGTCTATCTTTAAAACAATAACAGTGGTAGGACCTGCTACGGCTAAAGCTCTTGCATCTTATGGAGTGCGTCCTGATATTACAGCTCAGGTTCATACAGCGGAGGGATTATCCAAAGAAATAGCTCTACTCAAACCACAAAGGGTACTACTTCCTACGAGCAATTTAGGCGGAGCTATTCTGCTTGATGCACTACAAAGCCAAGGGATAGAGGTTGATTGTGTCTGCGTTTATAGCAATGAGCCTATAGACTATAAGACAGAAGACTTAGAACAAGTGCTTGAGTCTGTCGATTGGCTTACATTCTGTAGCTCTTCTGCGGCAAACAACTTCTACAATCTACTGAAGTCGCATGGTTTAGAGTCGCGTGTAGAGGCTAAGATTGGTGCTATTGGTCCTAGTACAGCTGCGACGCTGACTTCTTTGGGTTGGTCTGTAACAGCAGAACCATCAAAACCCTGATATGGAAGAGTTTGTTGCTGCCATTGTTTCAGCGTCTAGTATCAATGTAGTTTATATGGTGATAAATAAGCGTAAACTGGTTTTCTGGGGGATTGGGGCTTATACTCGCACCTAGTCCTACTTGTTTTTCTTGCTGGGGGTAGCGCTTTATATTCCTGCTATTCAGAGGTGGTCGGTATCTATTATAGAGACAGAAAGCTTCTAACGCATTAAATAAATCTGTTCACATTGGACAATTACGTCTTACATATCCGCTAAACTTGTCATTAGGTGAGGTGAGCGTTCTCAATGCTCCTAGAGATACAATGATGAGTGTGGATAGGCTAGAGTTAGGCTTAAGTCCAATGGCTTTTGTTGGATAATCTGGCTGTAGTTCCTTCTCTTGGACTGGAGGGCGTTCAGTATAATCAAGTTGATACGCTAAAAGCAAACAACTATTCATTTTTAGACTCAAGCAAGGCGAACTTAAAACAAGCAGTACTAGCTTGGAAAAAGAGAAAAGTAAGTGCTAGTAGTTTAGTTGCCGATGGCTTGATGGTTTATTACCATAGTTCGGATACGACAAAGAGTGAGTCCGAACCTTTGCGTTGGACGATAGACCTGAGTAATGCTTGCTTAAAGAATAGTCGTCTTGATATTGGTCTGCCTTTAGATAGTTTGCAGACTCAGGCAACAATACCCTTATCTAGCAACGACCAATCTCGGTATAGATTTAGGAAAGCAGACTTATCGATTAAGGTCAGGAAAGCTAAAGGATGCTTCTTTGCTCTATCATAAGGGCGGAGAGACCAAACTATTATCAGGACTAATAAATCCTAATCATATTGAGCTTAAGCATACGAGTTTTGATTTAGAGCAAGTTCTAAGTCAAGGCTCTGATTTGGAATTGTCCTTGAGAGGGTTTACAGCGCAGGAGCGTTCTGGCTTCAATGTTAAACAACTAAGTTTAATCTGTCAAATGGATAGTTTAAATCTTAAGTTGGCAGATTTATCTCTTCGTACGGATTATTCGTCTCTAAAGGGACATATTAAGGTTCCTTTCTCAATGTTTAAGGGTGATTCTACCGTATTTGCAGAGCTGGGGACTAGATGCAGACTTAAGTTTGAAGGACGCATTAACTCTTTCGGGAGAGGCACTTGCCCCTGAATATAGAGCGACTATAAGTAATCCCAAAACTTCTGGATGGATTGTAGACAGACCTATTCATCTTGCTGTAGATTTAGAAGGTACGCTTCAGGAATTAGCTGTCAAAGAGGCTGATCTTAAGTGGAAAGATATTCTTAATCTTTCTTGTGATGGAACACTATATAACTTACAAAACTATAGTCGTAGACGAGGGCGCATCACGCTAGAGGGACAAACCTCTTCTTATACAGACCGTTTGTTGTCTTTGTTTGTATCTGGTCCTAGGGCTTATCGTATCCCAGAGAATTTAGCTTTGACGGGTAAGGTAGACCTTATGAAAGGGCACCTCTTAACCGACTTACAACTTCGGCATCAAGCAGAATTAGTAAAGCTCTATGCAAATCTCGATGAGCAAACGAAGTCCTATAAAAGCTAAGGTACACCTAGAACAGTTTAATGGGCGTACCTATATGCCCTTCAATGGGAGTTGGATTAGTTACGGCTCATATCGAGGCTGAGGGGTCGAGGATATGACTTTATTTAGTCAAGCAACGTCTTCAGTCGTTAAGGGGACGTATTGACCAAATGCAGTATGAGGCACTAGCGCTGAAAGATGTAACTTTTGATGGACGCTTAAGACGAGGGAGAGCTAAATCTGAATATGAATAGCTTTAATCCCGGTCTTGACTTCTCTCTACTCTTGGAGGCTGTGGTGAAATCGGAATAGACTGCAGAGTAGCATCATTATGAATGCTAATGATATTGATGCTTCAGCTCTAGGCATTTCGCCTTTTATTATCAGCACTTAAACTTAGTCTGAAGGGAGAGCTTAGTAGCGACTTTAAGGATAATCATTCTTTTTAGAGCCTCGGCTGAAGGTATGCAGTTTGCATTTGATGGAGAACTGATTAAGCCTAATCAAGTAGACTTATCACTGAATACGAATACCAAGCAGAGTGCGTTAGCCTTGTCTTCGGGCGACCTTAAGCTGTCGTTGAGTTTAGGTGAAGCTCCTACCAAGTTGATGGGGCGTGCTAATGAATTGACTCTTCTCGGGAAAAAAATGGTGGTCAGATGTGCAGACTTCCAAGAATACTCAGCTTAAGTTAGAGCAGCTTGTAGCTAAATTCCCTGAGCTGGACTTAGATGTAGAGATGGGAACGAATAATGCTCTTAGAGCTTATCTAATTAAATCTCGTTTATCTCTCGAAGGCTTAGAGGGTCAAGTGAGATTACGTCCAAACTTTGGTATAGATGGGCATATCTTAGCGCGTGATTTGAGGCAAGATACTTTGCGTATTAACTGTGTAGACCTTACGATGAATACGCTTCGTTATCCACGTAAAGTCTAAAAGGCAACTTAGGTCTTGATAGTTTACGCTTTGTAACTCAGTTAAAGATTGATAAGACTAGATTTCGTCAGCAGAAGCCATTTACTTTGAATTTATCCCTCAATAACTCCTTGCAAGATGCGGTAATTGCTCTTGTTCATAAAGGAGAGCATGGAGAGGTAGAGAACCAAATGAAGGTATTGGCTGATTGGACGCAATCTTCATACCGTCTTCATATCCCTGATACAGTGCTTGTGCTTGCAGGGAATACTTTGCATGTTAATGATGGGAACTGGTTCAATTTGACTAAGGGTAACTATTTCTTTAGTGGAAATCTGAATTTGACTAATCCTCAAAATAATGCGAATCTAAGTTTTATTGCTGATCATCGAGAGTATAAAGAACAGGAGGCTCTCCTATCGGTGAAGGGTATTGCTTTGCAAGATTATCGAGCCCTAGGGCTACCCAATCTGAGTGGAACACTCTCAGGAGATATTGACTATGCTAGAGAGGGGGATATTCATAAGCAGCCTGTTATTAGTGGGGACTTGGCGATACAAGAACTCAGTTATGAGGATAAGAAGTTAGGCCACTTTGCTATGGCTCTCTTCTATCAGCCTCGAACAGATGGTACTCATGACTTGACGACCGAAATAAGTTATAAGGGTAAGCAGGCGCTTAGCATCAATGGTATTTATGATGCGAAGAGCAAAGACCCCTTAAAAGCAACTCTCAAACTCAAAGAGTTCCCAATGGAAAGTTGCTAATCCTTTTTACGTCGTCTTACCATACATATTTAGCGGGTTCTGTAAGCGGAGATTTGCAAATGAGTGGTTCTTTATCTGACCCTCAATTACTTGGTTCGCTTAAGACACAAGCAGGTAAAAATTGATTTGCAGGATTATGCGACTACACTCTTGCTCGATAGTTTGCCCCTACAAGTCAATAAGGACCGCATAGAGTTTGATAACTACGCACTACATTCTAGTGTAGACCTTGTTCATCCTCTTCTTCTGAATGGATATATCCATACTCATGGCGCTTCGATGATGAATGCTAACCTGAGTATTACGGCTAATGAAGTTAAGTTGATGGAGCAGATGCGCCCTAAGTTGGATAACCAGGTCGTTTATGGTCGTTTGATTTCGTCGGGAGATATTCGCATAAATGGTTCTCTTATGAGTCCTCGTGTGCGAGGTCGTTTAGATGTATTGAGCGGTACAAGTTGTACTTATGTCATGAAAGAGTCTGTTTTAGATAACTCAGATAAATCTGTTGGTTTGGTTGAGTTCAAGGATTTCGCAGATACACTTTTTCTTAGATAAAGGCTCCTGTTAGTACTCGTGATTTAGGTGGTATGGATATGAATTTATCTATTCATATTGACCCTACTGTGCGCTTCAATGTTAATCTTACACCTGATGGTAGGGACTACATGAATATGCAGGGAGGAGGTAATCTGCAATTCCGCTATCGTCCTTATGGCGAGATGTCTCTTATCGGTAGATATGATATGAGCGGTGGTGGCACTCTTCAGTATACGCTGCCTGTGGTTGGAAGCAAGCATTTTTGCAATTGACCCATCAGGTTATATTGCGTTTGATGGAGATGTGATAAATCCTACCATAGACTTTATGGCTACCCAAAAGGTACGAGCCTCTGTTGGAGATGCAACTAATGGAAAGACTAACTTTAATGTAAGTATTAAGGCTAAAAATCGTATTGACAATATAAACTTAGGTTTTGATTTGTCTGCGCCAGAGAACTTATCCATACAGAATAGGCTCGTCGCAATGAGTAGTGAAGAGCGAGCTAAGCAGGCCATTGGCTTTGTTAGCTACGGGAACTTTCTTAGGAGGTAGCGGTGCAAATAACCTAGATTTGAATGAGACATTCTCAGCCTTGATACAGAACCAAATTAACACTGTGGCTGGTAGTTTGCTGAGTGGTACGGACCTCAGTGTGGGTATGAACCTTAATGAGAATGGTCTTTCAGGAGTTAATCGAGCTAGTTATACTTATAGCTTTAGTCGTCGCTTCTATAATGACCGTATTAGGGTTGTTGTAGGTGGGAAGATACAAACCGGAGAGAATGCTACTAATAGTGGTCAGCAGTTTATTGATAATGTTTCCGTAGAGTATCAAATGGATAAGGCAGGAGAGCGATTTGCTCAGGTATACCACAAGCGTATCACTGATAACGTTATTGAAGGTGAATATAGTGAAACAGGGGTTGGTTTACTCTTGCGACGGAAGTTAAGTAAACTGAGTGATTTCTTCAGATTTAAGCGTAAGCGCAAATCACTTCCAACAGATAGTACCAAGAGTCAAATCAAAACCTTCACATCTCTTTATGTTGCCTCCGCAAAAGAGTGAAGAGGGCGAGCAGAATTAGTATTCTAAAACTAAAAACTATGTGACTAGGCAGTATCAGAATAAAATCTGATACTGCCTAGTCTCATATTGGAACTTAAGCGAGAAGAAAGTATCATGTACGTTTTCCTAAAGTCAAAACCTCGGCGTGGTTTGTGCAGACTACACGTGTAGTCTGTACAAACTTCAGCCGTAGTTTGAAAGAGACTACAGCTGAAGTCTGCAGATTACTCTGTAAGTCTATGATTTAGAGTTAGTATACGTGCCTAGTTATAAAGGTTTTTTTATAATGATTATTGTACTTTATATCGGTCTTGAAACTTGGGTAAGGATTGGGTGATTTTCCCTTTGCTCTAGGGCTAAATGTTCAGCCGATGTCACGTTAAATTGAAAAACGGGCTGTATCAAGATTATCTTGATACAGCCCTTAGTTTGTAAGAATGGTTGTTCGTTATTTTATTTGCTAAATTCGCTGGTAAAGTGGAAGCGAATGTCCGGAAAATCCTGTTGCGCCATCATCAAAACGTAAGCACTATCGGCAAGATAAACATCACGTCCGGATAGGTCCTTTGCCATAAATTGAGCTTTACGCTTCTTGAAGTTCTCAAGAGAATCAGGGTTATCACTCTCAATCCAACAAGCCTTATGTAGGCTTACTGGTTCCCATCGGCAGGCTGCTCCGTATTCATGTAGCAAACGATATTGAATAACTTCAAACTGAAGTTGCCCAACAGTCCCAATAATCTTGCGTCCATTAAATTGGTTTGTGAAGAGTTGAGCTACACCTTCGCCCATGAGCTGGTCAATACCCTTAGCAAGTTGTTTAGTCTTCATCGGGTCTTGATTTTCAATATACTTGAATTGCTCTGGTGAGAAGCTAGGTAATCCCTTAAAGTGCAGAACTTCTCCTGATGTTAGGGTATCTCCGATGCGGAAATTGCCCGTATCAGGAAGACCGATAATATCTCCAGCAAAAAGCTTCCTCCACAGTCTCTTTCTTCTGAGCCATGAATGCGGTAGGGCTACTGAACTTTATTATCTTGCCCAAAACGCACGTGTTTGTAGTTGGCATTGCGCTCAAAACGACCTGAGCAAATCTTCACGAAAGCAATACAACTACGATGGTTAGGGTCCATATTGGCGTGTATCTTGAATACAAAGCCAGTGAATGGTTCTTCGTGTGGATTGACGATACGCTCTTCTGCTTGTACAGCTTGTGGAGATGGAGCTATGTCAATAAAGCAATTAAGAAGCTCTTGTACACCGAAGTTATTAAGGGCTGAACCAAAAAAGACTGGTGCAAGTTCACCTCTTAAGTAAGCTTCACGGTCAAACTCTGGATATACGCCATCAACGAGCTCAAGGTCTGCACGTAGTTTCTCTGCTTGTTCGGGAGATATATAACGTTCTAGTTCGGGTGAATGAATATCGCTAATAGCTACACTCTCGGTAATACGCTGTTTGTCGGGTGTGAATAGGTTTAGCCCTTGCTCATAGATGTTGTAAACACCTTTGAAGCGTTGCCCCATGTCAATAGGCCAAGACAGAGGACGTACATTGATTTGCAACTCTGCTTCAACTTCGTCAAGCAAATCAAAAGTATCACGCCCTTCGCGGTCCAACTTATTTATGAATACAATCACAGGCGTTTTACGCATACGACAAACTTCCATAAGTTTGCGTGTCTGCGCTTCTACACCCTTAGCTGAGTCAATGACGATGATAACACTATCTACAGCTGTAAGAGTTCGGAAAGTATCTTCTGCAAAGTCTTGGTGACCGGGAGTATCAAGGATGTTAATCTTATGTCCGTTGTACTCAAAACCCATCACAGAGGTTGCGACTGAAATACCACGTTGCTTCTCGATTTCCATCCAGTCACTGGTGGCTGTCTTCTTAATCTTGTTACTCTTTACAGCTCCTGCGACATGGATAGCACCACCGAAAAGAAGAAGTTTTTCAGTCAGTGTCGTTTTACCTGCGTCAGGGTGACTGATTATGGCAAAAGTACGTCTAAGGTTAATCTCGTTGCTATATTGACTCATATATATTTATTTATCTGTTTGGGTAAAATCATTTTTTAGAAAAAGAGCAAAGTCTTCAATGCCTTGTTGCCAAGGTTGGGGTTTGATGCCATATACGGCTGTAAGGTAGCGATGACTTAGGACGCTATACATTGGGCGTTGGGCACCAACCTGACCATATTCCTGCGTACTTATGGGACTGACTTTACACTCCGCATTATCTAATTGCTCAATAGCAGCCTTAGCTAAATCATACCATGTACATGTTCCTGCATTCGTAAAATGAATGATAGGTTGAGGAAAGAATCCCCTTTGCTCTGCTTGTAAAGCTATCTTTAGCAAAGCATCAGCAAGATGTGGAGCATAGGTCGGACTTCCCGTTTGGTCATTAACAACAGATATCGTCGTCTTATCTTGGCTAAGACGTATCATAGTTTTGACAAAATTCTTACCGTAAGGGCTATATACCCAAGCTGTACGGACAATAAGACCACGGGCAGGAAGCAATCTTAATATGTTCTCTTCTCCGACAGCTTTTTGTCCTGCCGTAAACGGAAATAGGATTGGTCGGACTATCCTCCATGTAAGGGGTAGTTGCATGCCCATCAAAAACATAATCAGTACTAATGTGTATCAGCATAAGGTCAAGCTGACTACAACTAAGAGCTAAGTACCCCGGAGCAAAAACTATTCAAATCATAGGTCTGCATCCTCTTCTGCTTCGGCTTTATCTACAGCTGTGTATGCAGCTGCGTTAAGTACAATAGTCGGGAGGGTAGAGGGTTTGTCTTTAAGGTAATCCTCAAGAGCTCCCTGCTGGCTTACATCGAGAGAAGCTCTGTCTGTTACGACTAGTTCTATTTCTGGATAGCTAGCCTTACAAACTTGTTGGATTGACGAACCAAGTTGCCCAGACCCTCCTGTTAATATGATACGTAGTTTCTTCATGTTATTCTTCAGTTTGAGCCTCTTGTTCAAGTTTGTATTTATGAGCAAGCATAGCGAGGAAAGAGCTAATCTGCTTGATGCTCTTATCTGTTTCTTCTGAGATAGATTTTGCCTTGAAGTTTGAGCGTTAGGTATCCGTAAATAGCATTGAAACATGTCTCAATATCACTCGCATCATGCCCTCCACTTTTACCTCTAAGCTGTACTATAGCTGGTAGTACTTGGTAGTGCAAACCCTTGATAGATATAATCGTTGGGATTTTGAGACAGTTTGCGGTGTAGCTCTTCAAGTCTGCATCAGTACAATGCGATTAACATCTAAGTGCCCACTTTCTTGCTTTCCCTCAGTACGCATCATATCAGCTAGCTCATAGTACCACTGTCTAATTGCTTGAAAAATCTACACCAGCATGCTCGTACTTAGGTAGAATAAAGGGCGTCTATCTCCTCAGTACGGCAGTGTGCTGCTCTTAGGAGGTCTTCGACCTGCCACATGTAGAGCAAGTATTCGCATATATTTTCTTTTTCGTTTATGCTGAGCTATAATCATGCTTAATCTTATGTATCTGATATAATTTTTTTGCAAAAGATACCGAATTTGCAGGGTTTATTGTTGCTAGAAAAATACTTTATGCATCATTTGATATAGAAAAAGCTACCGTAAAAATAAACTTTACGGTAGCTTTTTAGAAAAGTGTTTTATTGGAACCTATGACTATTCGTCTGTGTTCGCCGATTTTTTTGACTTGCTGAGTCTGTTGGGAAGAATAAATCATCGCCACCCTCTGCTCCCTGAGTTGGCATCACTACAAGGAGCAAATGAGTTTGGTAAATCAAACTTGGTCGCTTTTGCTATAGCCTAATTTAGGATTGTTATAAACTTTCTTGATAAAAATCCCAAATATAGGGAGAGCTGCATGCGGCCTTGACCAAAAATTCATTGACCTGAAACGTACGGAGCGGTCTTCGCCTCCAACCCAACAGCCTGCTACGATATCAGGCGTAAAGCCCATAAACCATGAGTCACTGTTGTTCTGTGTTGTACCGGTCTTACCTCCAAGTGGCATTTCTAGAGCATGTCTTGTTCTCAAGCGACTAGCAGTACCACCTTGTACTACATTCTGTAGCATGTAGAGCATCTTGTCCGCTGCATTTTGAGGGAGAACCTCCGTTGTGCGAGGCGTAAATGTCGCCACTACATTGCCCATTTGGTCTTCGATGTGTGTTACAAAGACCGGACTTACGCGTATGCCCTTTATTGACAAATGTAGAGTAAGCTGATACCATTTCACTTACAGATGCATCAGGAGTACCTAAGCACATGGCTGGAGCTTCTGTAATTTTCCCTGCCATACCATAGCTGCGAAGCAATCTTAGGAAATGCTGTCGTAGATGTACGACTCATCAGCTGAGCGGTAATCCAGTTGTCGGAGTGCTGCAGTCCCCACTGAATAGATGCGCTTCCTCTTGGACGATTTCCCGTACGTGGAGCCCAAATAGTACCATCGGCTTGGCGAATGTGTGGAGGGCTATGAGGAATAATATCACAAGGAGAATAGCCGTCAATCATAGATAGAGAGTAGAGGAATGGCTTAATCGTAGAACCTACTTGTCGTCTACCCTGTGATACCATGTCATACTGGAAGGCTGAGAAGTCAATACCTCCTACATAAGCAAGAACGTGACCATTGTGTGGGTCCATTGCCATAAATCCAGTACGGAGTATTCCCTTGACATACAGAATGGAATCTCGTGGAGACATTGTAACTTCTTTCTCTCCTTCCAGCTCCAAAGCGTCATCGGGATTTTGTGATTGAAGCTAGCAATGATTTCTTCATCACTAAGACCTTCTTCCTTACTAGCTCTCCATCGCTCACTTTTGGCGCATTGCCCTACGAATGATGTCTTCTCTTTCTTTTTACTAGTCAGATTTTTCAGAGAATGGAGCTGTTGCTCGTCCCTTGTTCTCTCTTTCAAATGCAGGTTGAAGTACACCGCCAAGATGCTCTTGCATGGCTTCCTCTGCATATTGTTGCATGGTAACATTGATAGAGGTATGAATCTTAAGTCCATCTGTGTAGATGTTGTAGTTCGAGCCATCTGCCTTTGTATTCTTGTTACACCAACCATATAGAGGATCCTCTTCCCAAGCGAGTGAGTCTACTGTGTATTGTTCGCTTTGCCAGCTAGCATAATCACTAGGATTAGGCTTCTCGCCATCATGATGCGTCTCAAATAATCACGTAGATAAGGAGCTATGCCTTGTTTGTGGGTAGAACGAGTGAAATGAGTCTCAATAGGTAGACTCTTGAGTGAGTCCGCTTCCTCCTCGGTGAGCATGTCTGCCTTCACCATTTGGTCGAAAGACTGTATTTCGGCGAGCTATAGGTCTGTCGCTATCCTGATGGAGTACCGGATTGTAGTAGGAAGGATTCTTACACATACCTACAAGCATAGCGACTTCTTGTATGTTTAGGTCTTTAGGCATTTTCCCAAAGTAAGTTTGGGCTGCCGAGCGTATACCCACAGCGTTGTAGAGGAAATCAAATTGATTAAGATACATCGTAAGGATTTCTTCTTTCGTATAGAAACGCTCTAGCTGTACTGCGATAACCCACTCAATAGGCTTTCTGAAAAAGACGTCCTAAGCGACTCTCTGTTTGCTTTGTATAGAGTAGCTTGGCCAACTGTTGAGTGATTGTACTTCCTCCACCAGCATTCTTTTGTCTTAAGATACCTGTCTTAACAATAGCTCGACCCAGACTGCGGAAATCAATACCAGAGTGGTCATAGTAACGAGCATCTTCAGTGGCAATAAGAGCATTGATAACATTGGGGCTAATGTCATTGTATGAGACATAAATACGATTATCCCCACTAGTGGCATACGAACCCATTACTTCGCCATCGGCAGATATAATCTGAGAGGCAAACTTATTTACTGGGTTTTGTAATTGTTCAATGGGTGGCATATAGCCAATCCAACCCATATAAATAGCTAGGAATATGATGAATGTCATCGCTCCTCCACCAAGGAAGGCTATCCCATAGCCATTTTAGAATCTTTCTTTTCATTCAAAAAAATCCATTAGAATGGGGCAAAGTTACTAGAAAGCATTGAAATAGCAGTAAACTGACGTGTATTTAAGTAAATATGTACATTATGAGACCATTGTATAATACGGCACTCGCTACGCTATTATTGACATCCAGATTTGTCCATTTATAAGAGTGACACACTCGGTATTTAGACTAAATGCCTTGCAATTACCCCATTTTTGTAAAGGTCTTCTTCTGTATATTTGAACAGTCTTTTTTGCTTTTCGTGTGAGGTGAAAATATTGGACAGGCACAAGAGAAAATATGATATAGTTTCCTATTCTCAAAAAGCATAGCGAAGTCTGTACAAACTTCAGCCGTAGTTTGTACAGACTACAGCTGAAGTCTCCAGAAAAGTACTACGTACTTATAAATTTAAGTGTGTGTACTTATTGAAATAAGTACGCGTACTTACCTAAGTATTTGCACGTACTTAGGATTGTTATTCCTAGGTGACGTATTATGTACTACCTTTGTAGCCATTAAATAATTAGCAATGAGTAAACCCGAATTATATCCGCATAACTTTGAATCCAAGATAGGTTTTTTTCTTCAATAAGGGAAGAATTGCTTGGATATTGCTCAAGTTTACTTGGGTCAAAGTATTATTCAGAATATCGAAGCGACAAATGACTATGCACTCATAGTTAAGAGCTTATCTGAGGTTCGAGAAATGATTAATCTTATTTCTTCAGCAAGTGTACTACCTTCGCTTCAGTTAGTTGATTGTAGGCAGTTATTGCATGAGTTACGTCCTGGAGGCTCATTCTTAGAGGAAGAAGCTCTAGTTGATTTGCGACATATGCTGATTGCACTGCATGATTTGCATAAGTTCTTCACTGAAACAAGCACAGAGGGAGATAGGCAAGATGAAAGCTTTGAGTTATATTTATCCCATCCTTGAGTAAACTCTATTTTGACGCCCCTACATTTCCCAAGATTGAGCAAGCTCTAACGTCTTTGCTTGATGCTGAGGGAAAATAAAAGATACAGCAAGCAAAGAACTTAGGCGTATACGACAAGAACTCAGAGAATGTGAGACGCAGTTTGTCCGGAATGCTCGCTCGTATAGTGAGTAATGCCCGCAAAGAGGGTTGGATAGATTTGGATGTTCAGCCCGCAATGCGTGATGGTCGTTTGGTAATCCCTGTTCAACCTCAGCATAAAAGGCGCATTAAGGGTATTGTGCATGATGAGAGTGCCACGGGTAAGACCGTCTACATAGAACCCGTGGAGATGGTTGAAGCCAATAATCGCATACGTGAATTGGAGGGGAAGAACGTCGTGAGATTATACGTATTCTTATTGAGATTGCAAATAAATTACGTCCAAATATAACGCATCTATTAAGAGCCTATGAGCTCCTTGCTTATACTGATGCGATATTGGCTAAAAGCTCGTTGGGCAAGAACTTATGAAGCAATCAGTCCCGCTATTGTAGATAGTCCACATCTAGAGTGGTATTCTGCTCGCCATCCTTTGCTCATGCATAGTCTTAAAGCTACAAGGGCGCGAGGTTGTTCCACTAGATATTAAACTGACAGAAGATGAAGGGCGATTGCTGATTATCAGTGGTCCAAATGCTGGAGGAAAGTCTGTATGTTTGAAGACGGTAGGGCTACTTCAGTACATGATTCAGTGTGGCCTGCCTATTCCTATTGGTGAAACATCAACTGTAGGCATATTTAATCACTTCTTTATTGATATTGGAGATGAACAAAGCTTTGGAAGATGATTTGAGTACTTATAGCTCTCACCTCAAGAATATGAAGCACTTTGATAGGTATTCAGATGATAAGACACTTATTCTTATTGACGAATTTGGGGAGGGACAGAACCAACAATAGGTGGTGCTATTGCTCAAGCATTGCTACATCGGTTCAATGAAAGTAGAGCTTATGGCGTTATTACGACGCACTACCAAAATCTTAAGAACTTTGCTGAAGATACAGACGGTCTGATAAATGGGGCTATGCTCTATGATAGACATGAGATGCGTCCTCTATTCAAATTGTCAATAGGGCGTCCAGGTAGTTCGTTTGCTATTGAGATAGCAAGGAAGATAGGTCTTCCAGAGGATGTAATCGCTGAGGCTAGTGAGATTGTGGGTAGTGAGTACATCGATATGGATAAGTTTTTGCAGGACATTATCCGAGATAAACGATACTGGGAAACTAAGAGACAGAGTATTCGTAAGGAAGAGAAAGAACCTTTACAGGAGGCTGCTGCTCGCTACACCATAGAGGCTGAAGAAACAGAGAAGCAGAGAAGAGCAATTCTTGCTGAAGCAAGACAAGAAGCACGCAAAAATCGTTGATGAGGCTAATGGTCGCATCGAACGTACTATTAAGGAAATTCGTGAGCGGAGGCGGAAAAGAGATAACTCTGGGCATTCGTCAAAGTCTTAAGGTCTACCAAGAGGAACTTGAAGAAGAGATTGTCATAGACACAAAGGCAAGAGAAAAGCGCAACGTGAGGTCGAGAAGTTATTGCGTAGGCGAGAACGAAAGCAAAAAGGGCGAGAAGTCCGGGCAGAGTGAAGCTGAGGTTGCACAGCACTTCCGTGTAGCGACGAAGTTGGCTAAACGAGAAGAGCAAAAGGATACAACCTTTAAGGTCGGTGACTATGTGCGTTTGGACGGACAAAAAAACAGTTGCATCTATTATTAGTCTTAATGCTAAGGAAGCGACTATTGCTTTGGGTATGATTAAGATGACTGTTACTTTGGATAAACTTAGACCCGTGAGTGATAAAGAAGTAACACGAGTGCAAAAGTCAGCAGAAGAGTTCTAGTAGTTCTTCATCAAAGTCAGTTATTGACCAAATACATGATAAGCGTTTGCATTTTAAGCAAGATATAGATTTAAGAGGTATGCGTGTGGGGGAAGGTGTAGAAGCTGTACGTTACTACATAGATGATGCTATTCAATTGGGTATATCACGAGTACGCATTCTTCATGGTACGGGTACTGGTGCACTCAAACAAGCTATACGCGAATATCTAAAAAAACAGTACGTGGAGTTAAGCGTGTTGCAGACGAACATGTAGACTTTTGGAGGTGCCGGTATCACCATAGTTGACTTTTGCATAGGGGATACCTTATTTTGTAATTTAATTATATTATGGATAGAGAAACAGTTGGTATCATTCTCTGAGATAGCTTCTTTCCTCCGAGTTCCTCTTATGGTTCTCGTTGTTTGCATACATGGAGTTGGGAGCTACATACAAAACAATCAATTTTTGTTAATCATCTTCCAATTCTGAGTATTGAGAATGTATATACGTACATAACAGAGCTGCTTTCTCATTCTCTTGCACGTATAGCTGTCCCTCTCTTCTTTTTTTATTTCAGGTTATTATACCTTCTCCTCGAAGGATTGGGCAAAAGGGATATCATTACAGGTGAGTGGAAAAAGAAGATCAAATCTCTTCTAATCCCTTATGTCGTATGGAATAGTTTGTACTTATTGCTATTGCTCCTCAAGACTAAGATAGGGGATTATCTTCATTTAAACTTTAATGATGCGTTTAGTATTAGCAGTTGGCAAGAGCTATTAGGTTACTACTCATTTAATGTAGTGGACTATCCTTTGTGGTATATGCGAGAACTCATATTGCTGACATTACTGGCTCCTGCTATCTATTTTTAGCTTTCAAAGATTTGCTAAAGGATATATCCTATTGGTCTTTTTGGGCTTTCTTCATGGGTTTGAGTTTATTCCCCGGTCTATTGGGCTTCTTGTCTTTATTTTTTTCTTTTCTATAGGAGGGTATTTAGGGTTATAAGCGAATTAACCCTTTAGAGAGTATTTGGAGATATCGAAACCTAATATTGATATCCAGTGTTATTCTAGTTTTGGCCCTTCCATTCTTAAATCAATTTGAGGGTTATCAATATATTGAATACATATACATTCTATTAGGTTCATGCTCAGCTTTCATACTAAGTAATAGGGTAATTATAATGTTCCCAATACAGTGTAGTCGTATTAAAGAGGCGAGTAAGTATGTATTCTTTGTCTATGCAGTGCATACTGTGTTTTTAGTAAACTGGGCAAGGGGGCTTGTTTTTCGAATCCCTTTATTACGTCCAGATGCTATCGGAGGAATATTGGGATATTTATTGATAATTCTACTTACCATAATTTTTAGTTTGGTTTGTTATCATGTATTGAGTAGAATTGCTCCTAGACTCGTTAGATGGTTGAGTGGCGGAAGAGCTTAGTAATTGTTAATAGTAATGCTCCCGATATTACGCACATAATATCGGGAGCATTACTATTGTTATTGATGAGCGGAAGAATAGGTTGTTGTATTTTTCTTTAGAATGTCTTAAAATATTGTTACTAATAGATTACCAACTGCCAGAAGAACCACCTCCACCAGAAGAACCACCTCCAAAGCTTCCTCCTGAGAAGCCGCCATTGGAGAAGCCACGACCACGACTCATCGCACCAAGCAGTAAGCCTGCTCCTAGACCTAACATGTCGGAGTTATTATTTGCATCTTCATCAATCCTATCTTCCTCACTTAAGTTGTGACAATACATACATTGATACTGATTTAGTCGGTAAATCTTACCGTAAGGAGGCTTTCTGTATCGCATGGATTTAATTAGTTTGGCTGTTTTTTGCCTCCACACTTAGGGCAATATCTGTAAGGGCTTCCTGCTATATCTTCTCCAATAACTTCGTTGTAGTGGCAGTTCCCTGCAAGAATAAGCGTCATAGTGCTTAGTCCCCTAGTCTTGTCTCAAGAAGTTGTAGTGATGTTAGCGTTGTTGGATTATTGATTTCTTGCATCGTATTCTGATGGCAGTTAGGACATTGCTGCGCCATCTTACGAATTCGAGAGAAAAGCAATCTGCGTATATAGATAAGTATTATCCCAAGGGGGAGAGCAAAGATGCAATAGATAAAGAGTAGTCTTCTATACTTGCTATCTATTAGACTTATCTGTTTGCGTGCCTCTGTAGTACTCTTTAAGCCACTAAGAGCGGATATGCGCATGTCTAGAATGATGTATCCGAAAGCCGAGGAATGCTAGAATGAAATAAGCACCTAACATAAATCCCCAGAAATCAACATCATTGCGCTTATCCTTAGTCCGTGTCGTTTTGATGTATCCTTGCTCATTGAGTCTTGCATCAACAGATGCTATACCTGAGAGAATGGCTTCTCCGTAACGCCCTTGAGCAACTAGCCCTCTCATCTGATTTCTCCAGATACTCCCGGTGCTGGCATCCGTAAGATAGCCTTCAAGTCCATAGCCAACTTCCCAGCGACTTTTTGCGGTCTTCAACGACTAAGATAAAGAGCAATCCGTTGTTGCTTTTCTTATCGCCTAGTCCCCATAATCGAAAAGAGTTTGTTGGAAAAAAATCTTCAATTGAGCTATTGCCTCATTGATGGCAAGACAACGACAGCAAATTCAATACCTCGTTTTTGCCCTCAAATCTTGTAAGTAAGCATTGATTGTTTGACTGCTTTCTTTTATCAATGTAGCTATTCGGGGTCACTTAGAAATTGGGTGCTGTCCGATAATTGTACGTTGGGAACATCCTCAGGTCTATATACACGATCAGCTTGACCGAAAAAGTCTCAAAGGACTTAATCCGAGCAAGCTGATGATGAGTAGAGAGGTGTGCAATAATCTATGCCACATTTACTATCTACTTATTTAGAGAAATCAACCTGAGGCGCTACATCGCTACCTTCCTTAGCTGCAAAAATAAGGGCGACGCTTAAAAGCCCATAATAGATGCAACTATATTCTTAGGAAATTGTCGTATCTCAGTATTGTACTCTTGTGCAATTTTATTGAAGTCTTGGCGAGCAATCGCAATACGGTTTTCCGTCCCCTCAAGTTGGTCTTGTAGCGTTTTGAACTGCTCATTAGCTTTAAGCTCAGGATAGCGTTCGCTAACGACCATTAGTTTGCTGAGAGCCGAGCTTAGAGCATCTTGTTGCTGCTGGAATTTGGCAAGAGCTGCTTCGTCTAGTTGACTCGCATCAATCGTAGTACTAGTTGCCTTAGCTCGTGCTTCAACTACCTTGGTTAGTGTTTCCTCTTCGTGCTTAGCATAACCCTTTACAGTAGATACTAAGTTTGGGATAAGGTCTGCTCTACGTTGATATTGGTTTTCAACCTGTCCCCAGCTCTGCTGTACCTCTTCATCAAGAGCGACTAATCCATTGTACCCACAGCTTGAGAAGCCAAATATCAGCATTATAGCTGCTAATGTTCTGAGAAAAAAAGTTTTATTCATATTGGTTATCATCTTGAGTTCTTTAATCTAATCTATAAATTCTTAGATTAGTTCACAATCTTCTCCCAGATACACTCCTTCCACAATAGTGACAAGTGAGCTTTGACTCCTCTCTCCTGAATAAGAGAAACAGAGAATTTCGTTGCCATTGGTTCTGAGTTTGTGATACACTTAGGATTGGAACAACGAACTAACGCATGAACTTCAGGCGGAAGTGAGATGTATCGTTTCTCTGTTACTTGATAGTCTTTAATAACATTCAATCTGATGTTAGGAGCGAGTATCGCAATTTTATTGATTTCATCATCACTGAAGAAGCGATTAGTTATTTTGATGATACCCTTACGACCAACTTGTTTACTTTCTAGGTTATTCCCGATTGTAATAGGAGTGTCGGATTTATCTAACTGTAGAATGCTAACGATTTTTGAATAATTTATCGCTGGGAATATGGTCTAGCACGATGCCATTGCGAATAGCCTCAACCATTAACTTTTCCTTATTCATAGTTTTTCCTTAATTTAATCTTGAACTTCAATTCCTAGAACATCACAAAGGATACTCTGTCGTATGTACAATCCATTTTGAGCCTGCTGGATAAAGTAAGCTTTAGGATTATCATCAACGTCTTGTGCTATCTCTCCTACGCGGGGGAGTGGGTGCAGTATCCTAAGATTTGGTTTGCTCTTTCTCGAGCATAGCATTAGTTAGGACATACACATTCTTAACGCGTTCATACTCTTCAAGGTCAACAAATCTTTCTCTTTGTACTCTTGTCATGTAGAGGATATCAGCTTGATTGATGACCTGCTCATCAAAAACAGAATGCTCTTCGTAGGGGATGCCATGCTCTTCGCAAAAGGACTTATATTCACGAGGAAGTTTTAGTTCTTCAGGAGCAACAAAAAAATAAATTTCGGACGGAAATGGCTCATTCCTTCAATAAGAGAATGTACTGTTCTGCCGTACTTCAAATCTCCAACTAATACGATTGTCTTATCGTAGAGACTGCCTTGAGTTTTGCGAATAGAGTACATGTCCAGAAGAGTTTGAGATGGATGTTGATTAGCTCCATCACCTGCATTTACGATAGGTACTCTGTTGAGTTCAGAGGCATAGCAAGCTGCCCCTTCGAGGAAGTGACGCATAACAATAAGGTCGGCATAGTTGCCGACCATACTGATTGTGTCCTTTGAGTGTTTTCGCCCTTGCTGCTACTACTTGTCGCAGCATCTGAGAAACCGATAACTTTACCGCCTAATCGAACAACAGCTGTTTCAAAAACTTAAACGCGTGCGTGTGCTCGGTTCAAAAAAAAAGGGTCGCAACGACTTTACCTGTAAGCAAATCTCTGTTTGGATTTAGCTCAAAAAGTTCGGCTCTGTCGAGGATACGAGTTATATCCTCTACACTGAGCTGATGGATAGACACAAGGTGTTTCATGATTTATTCTTCGGGTCTTATGACGTGAATAGCTTGAGGGTAGGACTTCAATTTCAATTCGTTCTGGCATTTCTACAGGCTCACCATCAAGATGGACAACACCTTCTGATTCTCTGATAAAAGTAGCTCTAGAGGTTTGATATGATTCTTGATGAGTGTCTCTTCAAGTCGTTTACTGAAAAAGCTGAAGTGTGAGCTGAGGCATGTCTAGAACACTAAACGGTTGAGGATTACAATATCTACTTTACCATCAGTCATTGATGCATTAGGTGCAATGTGGGCATTGTTGCCATACTGACTAGCATTAGCTGCTGCGACCACGAAGGCTTCAGAACGTACTGTTTCATGTCCCTCTATTTCGATAGTATAGGTTGAAGGTTTATAATTGATATAGCGTTCTAGAGATGTCGCTGCATAGGATATGAAAGCCTCTGAAAGGTGCTTCGGCGAATGCTGCACTTACCTCAGCATCAAAACCCATTCCACAGGTACAGAAGAATGGTGATTTGTTGGCTAGACAGCAATCAATATTATCTATTTTCCCTCGTGCCGCAATCTCAGCAGCACGCTTGATATTCATAGGTAAACCTAATGCCCTTGCCAAGCCATTTCCCGAACCCATTGGAATGATAGATAAGGCTGTTTGGGTGTGTAGCAGCCCCCGAGCAACTCTCATTAACAGTACCATCTCCACCTACGGCAATGACACGAGCAAAGCCAGCCTTAGCGGCATCCTCAGCTAGTTCAGAAGCATGTCCAGCATAGCAGGTACAGGTAAAATACAAGGTGTATGGAGAATCTGCAAAAACTTCAATGAGTTTGCTAACAACACCGGATTTTGAACTTGTACCGCTTTTAGGGTTTATAATGGCTAATACTTTCTGTGACATAGTATCCCTAATTTACTTTACTGGATACTGAAGAAGTCGTTGAGCAGCCATCGTTTCATACTTGGTACCAGGACGACCCCAATTACAAAACGGGAAGTATGCTGATACCACCTCTAGGAGTAAAGTCCCCAAGAATCTCAATGTAACGTGGATTCATCAACTCAATCAAATCCTTCATAATGATATTTACGCAGTCCTCATGGAAAGCACCATGATTGCGGAAACTGAACAAATAGAGTTTAAGACTTTTTACTCTCTACCATCTTGACATCAGGAATATAACTAATATATATGGTGGCAAAGTCTGGTTGCGCTGTAATCGGGCAGAGGCTAGTAAACTCAGGACAGTGGAAACGTACCCAATAATCTCCGTCTTGATGCTTGTTTCGTAAATGCCTCTAATACCTCAGGAGCATAATCCTGTTTGTATTCTGTAGTTGAACCAAGAAGTTGTAGTTCATTTTTCTCCGTCTCTTATACTTGCCATACTCTAATTATTATATCTGTGATTATTTTCACAAAGATAGTTACTATTTTTCTCTGCCTATTAAGATGCCGATTGAGATTTGCTGTTGTGAAAGTCTGCCCAATAGATGAAGAATGAATAATCTCAGATAAATGGAGCTGTAGGAGTTGGTATGTTCAGATTATTTGTATATCTTTGCAGACGATTTCAAGGGTCGGTTGGGTAGCTCAGCTGGATAGAGCAATAGCCTTCTAAGCTATCGGTCCTGGGTTCGAATCCCAGCCCAATCACGTAAGGAGATAGATTATATAATCTATCTCCTTTATTTTTAACTTAATAGCCTGATTGGCTTGTGTTGATTTTTGTCGCCCTAGTTAAATCATAATCAAAAGTACGCGTAAGTATGAATGTATTTACGTGTACTCACTTCAGTAAGTGCGTGTACTTATTTTAGTGAGTACACGTACTTACGTCGATGTTTACGTATACTTTTCTGGAGACTTCAGCCGAAATTTAGTCCGTATTAATATGCTGTATCATAAGTCTTGAAGCTATTTATCTAGAACTTAAGAAAATGAAAGTTCTTGGGAGAGTTGTCTGTAATCGTTTTGTGGCTATACTGACTTTAAAAAAAGGAAGAGTGTTAAAGCTCATTCCCAAATTATAAGTTGAGGGAAATATACTATCTTTGTAAACCAGTTAATAGATTACTAATAAGAGACTCAATAAAGTGGAGACCAAGTATATCTTTGTTACTGGTGGTGTAGTATCATCACTTGGTAAAGGAATCGTAGCTGCATCATTAGCCAAGCTGCTACAGGCTAGAGGCTACTCTGTAACAATCCAAAAATTTGACCCCTACATTAACATTGACCCCGGAACTCTAAATCCGTATGAACATGGGGAATGTTACGTGACTGATGATGGTCATGAGGCTGACCTTGACTTTAGGGCATTATGAGAGATTTCTCAATATTGCTACATCAAGAGCCAATAACATCACGACTGGTCGTATTTATCAGAATGTTATCCGTAAAGAGCGTAAGGGGGACTATTTAGGTAAAACTGTGCAGGTTGTCCCTCATATTACTGATGAGATTAAGCGCAATGTTAAGCTCCTTGGGTCAGAAAGTATAAAGTATGACTTTGTAATTACTGAAATTGGTGGTACAGTAGGAGATATTGAATCTCTTCCTTTCATTGAGAGCGTACGCCAGTTAAAGTGGGAGTTGGGGACGTAATTGCCTATGCGTACATCTAACTTATGTGCCTTATATCGCGGCTGCAGGTGAGGTTAAAACAAAGCCAACGCAGCACTCTGTAAAGCAATTGCAAGAAGTCGGTATTCAGCCAGATATATTGGTTCTTCGTACAGAGCGAGAATTAAATGCGGATATTCTTCGTAAGGTTGCTCTATTCTGTAATGTAACTCCTGAATCAGTAGTACAGTGTCAAGATGTTCCTACGATATACGAAGTGCCACAAGCCCTTGCTTAATCAGCATTTAGATGAAGCTATCTTGCGTAAAAGTAGGTATTGAACCAGATCATGAACCCGATTTGCATGATTGGAATAACTTCCTTAAGCTACGAGAAGAAGCTGTTGATACAGTAACTATTGCTCTTGTCGGTAAGTATGTGGAGTTGCAAGATGCTTATAAAGTCTATTGACGAGTCATTGATGCAGGCTGCTACTTACAATAAGCGTCGTCTTAAGCTGATTAGTATTCATAGCGAGAAGATTACTCGAGATAATGTAGCTGAATTATTGCAGGGTGTAGATGGGGTAGTCGTATGTCCCTGGATTTGGTTCTCGTGGTATTGATGGTAAGTTTGAAGCCTTACGTTACACTCGTGAGAATAACATTCCGACCTTAGGTATCTGCTTAGGTATGCAATGTATGGTCATTGAGTTTGCTCGTAATGTATTGGGCTTGGAGAATGCTCATACGACAGAAATTATGCCAGACACTCCATATAAGGTTGTTGATATTATGGAGGAGCAAAAGAGTGTAAGCGATATGGGTGGCTCAATGCGTTTAGGTGGATATGATTGTGTCTTCCGTAAGGGAAGCCGCATCGCAGAAGCCTATGGCACAGAGTTTATCCGAGAAAGACATCGCCATCGCTTTGAATTTAACAGCCAGTATAGAGAAGCCTTCGAAAAGGCAGGTATGGCTTGCGTAGGCGAAAATCCCGATACAGGTCTCGTTGAAACAGTAGAAATCCCCAATCATAAGTGGTATATAGGCGTTCAGTATCATCCTGAGTATAGGTCAACGGTTCTGCGTCCGAACCCTCTATTTGTGAGCTTCGTGAAAGCAACCCTAAATAAGTAAAATGGATAAAAACACAATAATAGGATTTGCACTGATAGGTGCGCTCGTCATTGGCTTTTAATTGGTTTAATCAGCCTAGCCCCAGAGCAGATAGCAGAAGCTCAAAAGCAGGAACAACTAGCCAAGGCAAAGCAAATTGAAGAACAAAAGAAAGTTGCTTCTCAAGCTGCGGTTGCTATTGCTCCCGAACAGCCATTAGATTCTGCTACATTAGCAGCTCTTCCCGAGTACAAGAAGCCTCGTGAAGAGCGTACAATCGAATTAAAAAATGAAAAGCTACTATTTAAGCTAAATAGTAAGGGTGCAGAACTAACTTATGCAGAAGTAAAAGGGTATGATAACCATAAAGATGGCTATGATACTAAGAAGTTTGCTCCAGTAGCCTTGATGAAAGGCGATGATAGCTACTTCAATATTCCGCTCAAAAACTTTAAGAGGGGAAACAATCAATACGCACGATGCTACATTTGAAGTAGTGTCTTCAACAGATAGCACAGCTGTATTGCGTCTGCCTTTGTCCTGCAGATGCATACTTAGATTTTTAATTATCATCTAAGACAAGCGGATTATCGCTTGGAGCTAAGTATATCAGGTAAGGGTGCAGAGACAGTTCTTGCAGCTAATCCTCAGCAAGCTCTCCAATGGAAGCTAAAGCTACCTCAGCAGGAACAAAGCCACCGCTTTGAGGGGACAATATAGTTCACTCTACTATGGGCAGACAGATGGAACTGTTGATGATTTATCTTCATCAAGTAAGAGTGAAGAGCACGTAAAGGAATCTCTTCGCTGGTTTGCCTTTTAAGGATAAGTACTTTAGTTCTGTTTTTAATCAAACGAGGAGGAACATTCGAGTCTAGCAACTTGAGTGTTGAGGCTATGGATGAGAAGAGTGGTTATGTACGTGCTATGGATATGCGTACAGCATTCGATTATAAGCCTTCTCAGTCTGCTGACTTCACATTCTATTTTGTCCCAAACGATTATAATACGCTTAAGGGGTATGATGAAGGTGTTTCGGACTTAGAGCAGTTGCATCTAGACCATCTTGTTTACTTAGGTTGGAGTGTCTTCCGTAGTATCAATAAGTGGCTGATTATTCCTATTGTAGATTTCTTGAAGAATTACATCGGTTCTTGGGGGATTATTATTCTCATTCTCACTGTCTTTATCAAAACTCTTCTTTTCCCATTTACGTACAAGAGTCAAGTGTCACAAGCCAAAATGCGTGTGCTTAAGCCTCAAGTAGATGAGATTAACAAGAAGTATGAGGGTAAGACAGACCAAGAGTCTGCACTAAAGAAGCAAAAAGAAACATTTGCTCTCTATAATACAGTAGGAGCTAGTCCAATGAGTGGCTGTCTGCCTATGCTCTTGCAGATGCCATTCTTGATTGCTCTCTATATGTATTTCCCAACGTCTGTATATCTCAGAGGACAGAGTTTCTTATGGGCAGCAGACTTGTCTACGTATGACCCTGTAATTAGTTGGGACTTCAATATTCCAATTATTGGTAGTCTTTTGGGGAACCATATCAGCTTATTCTGCTTGTTGATGTCTATCGTGAATATCATCTATAACCGCTATATGATGTCGCAGTCATCTGCTCCAACAGGAGATGCTGCAGCAAGTATGAAGTATATGCCTTATATGATGACTATCATGTTCTTCTTCATGTTCAATCAGAATGCATCGGGCTTGAGTTACTATTATTTTGTGACAACGCTTATCTCGATTATTCAATTCTTTATCATCCGTGCAACGATTAATGATGATAAGATTTTTTGAAGCAGATGGAAGAGAACAGAAAGAATCCCTAAGAAGAAAAAGGTGAGAGCTTCCTTGAACGTCTTGAACGCATGCAAAGAGAGCAAGCTAAGGCAAAAGCTAAGAAGTAATCAAAATTGAAATAACTAGAACAAAGGCGGCGTATATTTAAGATAAATATGCGCCGTCTTTACTTTTGGTAGATACTTGGGTCAGGGAGCCTCTTTGTGATTATTGGTATAACCAAGCATCTTTAAAGGCAGATGATGAATCAGGTAGGATGTAACAGGGCAACCGCATCAAAATCTAGGCGCATTATGAGTGCCGTAGGCATGACACTCCTACAAAGCCCAGGGTGCAATGAGGGCAAAGCCCGAAATGAAACCCTGGTATACACTGAACTAAAAGTAATATCGAGCTCCGTAGGAGCGGCACTATAACGCGAGCATTTGTCTTACGTCTGGAAGTGCCGCCCTTTGGGGGCTCAATAAATGTGTTTTCATTGATTAACCCAGGGCTTACGCCCTGGGCTATGCAGGAGTATCGCCCTTACAGGGCTTCTCTACGTCTTCCCATATACTTTATTATTTTTGATGCGGTTGCCCTGTAGGATATAATGTCACACTATTGGAAGTATCAATAAAAGTCCTATCTTTGCACGCAAGTAAACACTATAAAAAGTACGATAAGTATGAAAGTAATGGATAGAGCCTTAGCATGGCTAAAGGCAGAGGGTTATGCCCCTCAGGAAGAACAAGGATTTATCGCTGTTAAGTATCAAGGTCTCACATTCTTGATTCCTGATACTGCTGAAGATGAAACGTTTCCTCAAAAATTGATTTAGCTTTCCTCTAGAAGCTTACGAAGGTCTTAAGGAGGATAGAGTACTTGCTCTCGTGAATGAGATTAGCCAAGAAATTAAGATTGCTAAGGCAACTTATCGTGTAGACCCTCAGGGTGGTAAGGCTCTTGTTTATTCGGCAGAGATACTAGTATGTGAAGCTGATGACTTCGGTAAGGTATTGCCACGTCTATTTGACTTATTAGGCTTCGCTGCACAAACTCTTTTCGATAAGATTTCTAAGTAATTTGTTATTAGTATAGGCACCTTAGCTCTGTAGAAATACAGATTGCTAAGGTGCTTGTCTATTATATAATGCTAATATGCCTATGAATAAACTACGATTGTGGGCTTGCTTAGGCTTGTTCGTAAGCTTTGCATCTTGTAGCTCTTGGGTAAATAGCTTAAGTGATGGCGATGATCCTGTGGATTTAGTTAATCCATACATGGGGAATATCAGCCATTTGCTGATGCCTACTTTTCCAACAGTTCAGCTCCCGAATAGTATGATGCGTATTACCCCTAATAGGGCAGATTATACCGCTGAGACTATAGAGGGATTTCCTTTAATTCTGACTAGTCATAGAGGAATATCTGCATTTGCTCTTAGTCCTCTTAGTTCGAGTAATGAGCAGGTTCCCAATGTTCGCTCCTTTATCTATGACCATGAGAGCATACAACCTTATCGGTATTCAGTGGACCTTCCTGAGGAAGATATTTCAGTAGCCTATGCTCCTAGTGAGCAAAGTGCAATCTATGAAATCAAGTATAATACAGCTAAAACCCTGACAGAGGGATTATGCTGCATACTGATAATGGAGAATTGACTGTTCAAGATAATACGATATCGGGCTATCAAGCATTGAATGACTCTGTACGTGTATATATTTATCTGCAGAGTGAAGAGAAGAATACACGAGCAACCGTACGTGATAGCGTCTCTCAACGCTTAAGTATGCCTACCGATAATCAAAATAAGGGAACGACGGTTGCTTTATTTTTCGGCCCAGGAAAGGAAACCATTAAGTTACGTTATGGCATCTCTTATATCAGCGTAGAGCAGGCCAAGCAGAATGTTGAGCGTGAAATTCAAACCTACGAGCTAGATATGATTGCCAAGAGGGGGCGCTCACTCTGGAATAGCACTCTAGGTAAGATTGAGATTGAAGGCGGCACGGAGCAAGATAGACAAGTATTCTATACGTCTCTCATCGTACTTACGAACGCATGATTAACATCTCGGAGAATGGAAATTATTATTCAGCAGAAGCTAAAAAAAGCTTTTACCGGATAATGGCGTTCCGTTTTATACTGATGACTGGGTTTGGGATACATATTTGGCTGTCCACCCGTTGAGAATACTGCTGGAGCCACAAATGCAACAGCATATATTGCAGAGTTACTTGCGTGTTGCAGAGCAAACTCCAGAACATTGGTTGCCAACTTTCCCTGAGGTTACAGGGTGATACTCATCGCATGAATGGTAATCACGCTATCTCTTTTTGCTGATGCCTATGCTAAAGGGCTATCGGGAGTTAATATCGATAAGGCTTATAGCTATGCACTTAAAACTATGCAGGAAAAGAGCTTGCTCCCTTGGACTCGTATGCCTAAACGAGAGCTTACGAAGTTTATGGATGATAAGGGCTATTTCCCAGCCTTGAACATAGACGAAAAAGAATCGTATCCTTATGTTACACGTTGGGAGAAAGCGTCAAGCAGTGGCTGTTTCTTTAGCTGCATATTATGACTATTGGACGCTTAGCGAATTGGCTCGTCACCTCGGACATGATGAAGAAGCCAAAACTTTCTTGAAGAAGTCTTACGATTATCATAAGCTTTTATAATCATCAAACGGGCTTCTTCCATCCAAAGGATAAAAAAATAATAAGTTCATCAAACCATTTGATTACGAGCTATCAGGTGGGCTTGGAGCTAGAGATTACTACGATGAGAATAATGCTTATACTTATCGCTGGGATGTTAAGCATAATATAGCAGACCTTATTTACTTGATGGGGGTAATGAGAAGTTTATAGAGAATTTGGATAGTACGCTTCGTAAGCCTTTAAGTATGAGCAGATGGCAGTTCTATAGTCAGATGCCAGACCAAACGGGTAATGTAGGTCAGTTTACCATGGGGTAATGAACCGAGCTTACATATTCCTTATTTGTATGTTTACGCTGGAGCTCCTTGGCGTACGCAGCGTTTTATTCATAAGCTTCTCGACACGTGGTTCCGAAATGATTTAATGGGATTGCCTGGCGATGAAGATGGTGGGGGTATGAGTGCGTACGTAGTATTCTCTATGTTAGGTTTTTATCCAACGACGCCGGGTATGCCGATTTATGTCATTGGATCACCACGCTTCCCTAAGGTTACTATCCATCTTCCGACAAATAAAAGATTTACTATCACCGCTAAGGATTGGTCTAAGGATAATATCTATATCCAATCAGCTAAGTTGAATGGAAGAACTCTTAATAGGGCATGGTTCCGTCATAGCGATATTGTTTCAGGCGGAGAACTTGTCCTAGAAATGGGGGCTACTCCAAATAAGGAGTGGGGAAGTGTAGAACCACCACCATCAGCAGGTCGTATTGCTGATAAGCCTATTTTTTTAGATAGGATTATCTGGCTTTTTAGAAAATGATAGGTTGTGTCTAGGTTAAAACCTGATACAACCTATTATATTTGTTTGCTTTTACGAGTTTGTATGAAACCATTGCATAATGAGGCACTCGCTGCGTTATTATTGACATTCAGGCTTCGTCATTTACAAGAGTAAAACTCCCGCGCCTTTCAGTCTCAATGCCTTGCGATTATCGCATTCTGCAAAGCTCCACCCAAAGAACAAGTAAAACTTGTCCTTTGGGGATACTGTGCAACGGTCTCCAATATAGTTCCCTCTTAAGATTTTATCTTAGGAGGGATTTTTTTTGCGAGGGCGTCGAGTTTAGAGATCTGACATTCGTATTTGCGCGCACTCGCGATAACGAGTACGACGTACTCGTTTCAATAAGTGTGCGTACTTACTGAAATTTGTAAGTACGTAGTACTTTCTGGAGACTTCAGCTGAAGTCTGTACAAACTTCAGCCGTAGTTTGTACAGACTACACGTGTAGTCTGCACAGACTTCGCCGAGGTTTTTTGACTTTAGGTCGTCAGGCACTATTTTTCTTTTTTTGTGTATTGGGGATTTGTCGATGCCTTAAATTTTCACTTGAGAGTTGCCTGAATTGACTTTTTGGAGATGCGCTATTAAGATTGCCTTTTCTCTTGGCGTTGCCTTTGATGGAGGAATGTGCAAGTATAAAATTCTCAATGAAATACTTGTTTACTTGAACGTCAATCGGTATATTTGCACGTACGCACTATGTGCGAGCTATTTAGCTATACAATTATGAGACCATTATGAGCTTTTTGAAACTACCTCTAGATTTCTCCTCAGCTCTTCGAGGGACGCTGTCACGTTACTCGCTGGCAGGGTCCATTGCGCAGCAGCTGATGCGTCGCTTCAAGAAAGTCTGGGTTGAACTTAAATGCTTACTTTAATGAGGGGATTCATTTGAGAATCTCTTCTTGCAAATAAAAACAAACAAAATGGAGTATTACAATATAGATATAGATTATACACCTAGCATTACGGGAAAAAGAGATGGGGATGTGGCTGTGGCGAAAAAGAAGGAATCGTTCTCTAGCAAAAGAACAGGAAAAAGAGTTCAATGATTTTTTTCATAAACAACTACAAGAATAAAAAGCAGAGTTATGATCACTGATTTTTCAATTGTTTAATACAAAAAAATAGATTCATGATTACCTACTTCCCTAGAACGAAATCTATTAAACAATTAGATTTTTATGGCTTTTGGTCCATACGAACATGGGGTGCAGTTTTTTTAATAAGTCATAGAGTCTATGAGATAATTGCAAAATATAGATTGCCCAATACACAATAAGATCACAGCAAAAATTGACACTTTCAGTCAAAACTATTATCTAGTGGGGTTCCCCATGTTACCTGTAAGCGTATATGATTTTTAATAAAAGCACCTTTTTTTCGACTGCAAGAATGGACTTCAAGTCAAATTTAAAGACACCGAGGATTACGAAGCAGCCGATTATGACAGGATTACCGCGAAGCCCCAAAGGCTATTCCTTAAAGATAAACTCGAATATGATATCATTAAAAACCACAAAAGGCATATTCTTTTTTTGTCTGAAATAATAAATGAGTTTCAGGAGAAAAAAATTACAGGATATCAAATAATAGATGGTATATTAGAAACATAGTTGTATATACGTATCTTTCACTCTCTACGGAGTTCATTGGGAAGAGACTCCCCAATAAGCGATTCGTAGGTTGGAGCTGTCTCCACATACTTGTCAGTAGTCTAGTATAAGATTAAAGGAGATATTGAATTGGATCTTGAAACAACAGATTTTGTAAAACGCTGTAAATGATGGAAACATATCAAAAAAACAAAGGATTTAAAGAAATGTTGGAGAGAATTGGATAGCATAGTTCCAACGATAGATAAAATAGGATCAGGGTTTGAAGATACTGAAAAAGCAGCTTTTAGCCTTGTTTTTTTATACTTTAAGGAGGAGGAGTGTTAGATCGTCTTGCTTATATTAGAAGTATAATTAGTATTGAATTAGAGCACATATTAGGAACTGAAAAATTTAATAACTTCATCGAACACGAAGCAAAAATCTTGAAACCTCCTTATAATAAATCAAGAGACGAGTTACTAGCAATGCT